>Ga0268257_1000103_pt1 | contig 182820 bp, 192 predicted proteins | sample AgamicAtPrz_FD_200249 | JGI IMG/M metagenome (GOLD analysis project Ga0268257, IMG submission 200249) | Agave microbial communities from Guanajuato, Mexico - At.P.rz (v2) (version 3) | ecosystem: Host-associated > Plants > Phyllosphere > Phylloplane/Leaf | place: Guanajuato, Mexico | collected... | reverse complement strand
CTTCAGCCTCGCGGAGGATACTGATGATCTGTTCGTCGGAAAAACGCTTCTTCATGGGGATGTCCTCATGTGGCTTATGAAGACATTACTAACATCGCGGTGTGTTAATCAACGGGGAGCAGGTCAACGAGATTGTAGGTAGGGCCGCAGAAGCTACAGGAGTTTATGAAGTGTACTCATTGTATTTAAGTAAAGTTAAATGATAGCACTAAGCATACATCCTTCGACAAAACCTAAAGCTGTCTGCAGTTCTTTTCTGATGGTGCCATCAGAACATTTTCTTTTTTTCGCAATAGTACGTAATGACAAACCTATAACGAAATGAGCAATTATGAGTTGATACTCATCAGGCCTTACTTTACGCAGTCTTGTTACGCATGCATCTATCATAATGCCTTCATCATCATCACACTGAAGACGTAACTTTTTACCGTGAGGAAGAAGCCCCTTAAACCCTGCTGCGATTGGCTGCCAGTCGACCCCACTGTTATCAGACGCTGCCCAGGCTCCCCACAAATCCATAACTTCATACATATCACGCATCAGTCATCTCCACTTCACGCCAGCACGCCGATGGCCAGCGCGCGATCAATAAAACGAAACAGCAGCGTCAACTGGCTGCCATATTTTTCTTCAAATGCCACGGTGTCAGCGTGCAACTCGTCGTGATGCGCTCTGCAAAGCGGGATCACAAACAGGTCATGCGCTTTGGTACCCATTCCGCCCTGCCCGTGGCCGATCAGGTGGTGGGGGTCGTCTGCCGGGTTTTTGCAGCACATGCATTGCTGCACTTTAACCCAGCGGGTGTACTTCTCGTTTACCCAGCGGCGGCGCTTTGGGCGCAGCATGAAGGATTCCGGCGTTTCCGGATCGATGCGCAGCGCCAGCACCTGCTTTGCCGTCTCCTGAACAATTTCTCGCGGCGATGGCAAGCCGGGAACCAGATCAGATTCGCGGTAAACGTGCTTTATTTCCGGCTCCGGCAGGCGAAGCACCCGGCGGACGGCGCTATCCGGCATGGCATCGGAGAGACCATTTTGTGCAAGCCACCAGCAGAACTCCGGCAGCGTCAGCGTGTGCGCCTCATCGAAACCCAGCTCGCGGCAAGCAGCACGCAGGATGTAGGCTGCGGCGTTCGCTCTGGCGATGGTCTCCAGTGATTCGCTGCTTTGCTCGCGAAGCAGGTTATCGCAGTGCCAACACAACCGGATCACACCCGGTGCATGGCGCAGTGTGGTCATGTTCTCGTCGTGCCATGACTCATGCGGCCACTGGCAGCCGCTACCGTCGTAGAGCCAGCTTTCCAGACCGTTAAGACCGCCAGCGCGGCGAAGCACCGACTCATTATCAAAGACGCCAGCCAGCGCAGGATCTTCCGCCAGCGGTTGCTCTGCTGGTGGCAGGACGCCGGATGGCATACCCGCCAGGTGCTCCGGCTCATTCTCCAGCAGCATACGCCCGCGGCGAAAGTGCGGCAGCAGGCTGGCGCCGGGACGGAATATAGCGATCCCCAACTCAGTGACTACCACGGGATTTAAAAGCGCCCTCACCAGCTACTCCTTTTTGCACTATATGGACAAAGCAGGACTGACCTCATGCTCCCGCCCTCCTCTCATCCAGCCATCTTTGCGCCATCTCAACGGCATACGGACCACCGCCAATCAGTGCGCGGATAATCTCTTCCGCTTCAGCCATTGGCGCCGACAGGTTGCTGGTATTGATCCGAATGCCACGGGATACGTGCGGCGTAATGGTGATCACCTCTTTCTTTTCCAGGGCTCGCAGGTGAGCTGTCGCAGAATTCACCGACGCAGCGCCAATCAGCGCTGCAAGTTCTTTGTTCGTTGGCGGGTAGCCATGCTGATGCTGATAGTCCACCAGAGCGGCGAACACCTGCTTTTGCCGTGCGGTTAAAGGATTCATCCCACCTGCTCCCCTGCGTTGATGACTCCGATAGCCCAGCCGGGAATCAGATCAACAGATGGTGTTGCAGCCTGGTTCCCCCAGTGATCCCACCCCGGAGCAGGACTGCGGCTGAATAACTCGATGCGTGGCACTTCTCCGTAGAGTCGTTCGAGGCGATGGCGCGCTTCGGCAGGCTTCTCGCTGTGTTCGCCCAGCGGGCTGTAGATCACCTGCTTAACCCCGGCATCTCGCCTTTCCAGCCCGACACCACGGGTAGCGATCAACAGGTCTTCAGTATTGGCCCGGGTGTGGTTGCCACCGTTCATGCGTGTTTGCCCGTTGAGGAGGTCGAGGAAGTCGTAAAAGTCGTCTATCTCACCTGCAGCAAGAGCTTTGTTGATATGACTCTCTGCCAGCGCGTTCAGCTTCACCCAGGTGAATCCTTTCATGGTTCGAACCGTAAAGCCCCAGGCTTCGGCCAGTTCGATAGCTTCGCGGTTATGCGTCCCGGTGTACCACATCGCGAGAACAGCGTTTTCAGCCGCCAGCGCCCAGACTGGCAAGCGCTTCAGGTCGATCAGTTTCATCGTGTCGTAGTGGTCACGTGCCGCACCGTTACTAGCGTTGTTGCCATAGCTCCATGGCGGATCGGCGTATATCAGCGAATAGTTCACAGCTCACCTCCAACATAGTTCCCGGGCGCGCCGCCGGATCCATCAGTGACACCGCGAGTCATGCCGTTGAGGCAATTCGCGCGATTTCTGGCATAGCGATTACGTGCAGTATGGCTTTTCGCCGAATCGAAAGCCTGAAGCCATATCGTGGCAGCACGCCGAAAGAATCCTTTTTCCTGTAGCTCGCAAGCGAGATTCTCCAGTTGCGCCAGTTTTTTCGACTCTGCGGCCGTCAGCGGGTCTTCGACGAAGTAGCACCAGTTCCTGCCAGCTTTTATGCGCTCCAGTCTCCTCTGGTTATGCAGGTAGGTCAGCGAACCTCTGATAGTCATTCCGTCGAGATGTGGCATGGCCAACACAACATCGCGTGCCGCAGAGACAGGGTTTGCCCTGACATACTCAAAGATTTCTTCGATTGTATTCATGACCGGAACCCCGCGTTTTCTGGCAGCGAGTAATCAACGTTCTGAAAACTTGCGCCCGGCCCGGTGCCGATTTTTACCCAGCGACCGTTAACGCGTTCCGGACGGCCAGCCTCAGTCCATTTGGTTGCGCCCTGGAGATAACCGGGGAATTTTGTCGGCAGGAAAAGCGTTGTCGGGCGCAGGTATTCAGCCATCTGCAGATCCTGCCCCCACTTCGCTGTGGCGTAGTCCACAACCAGGATCAGGTCTTCAGTCGAAAACCCTTCCCCCAGCCGGGTACGGATATGCTCCATCGAGGTTTTTCCAACCTGATAACGTGATCCGGTTTTCTGGTTCAGGTGAGTCAGAACACGTTTAGCCTGATCCGTGATCAGCACTGCCGGGTCGGGTTGCGCAGCAACCTGACAAGAAGGTTTTTTATCTGATGGATCATGTTTTGAATTTACTGACGGATCCCCCCCAGATTCTGACGGGTGAAAACTGCCGGTATTGCTGGATTTCGACGCGTCAGATTTTGATGCATCAGATTTTGACGGGTCAGATTCTGACAGTTGAGAAAAGGCCGCGGCCTGGAGCTTCACCACGTTAAGCTGGTAAACGTTCGACGCGTTACGGTTACCTTTGCGGCGCTGCTGGCGTGTTAGCCAGCCTTCCTGCTCCAGTTTGCCAATCGCGGTTCGTACCGTGCTTTCACCAGCGCCAAGCTGCCGGGCAATGGTTTCGATAGACGGCCAGCACACGCCCTCGTCGTTGCTGAAGTCGGCAAGGCGCGCCATGATCGCCACGCTGGACAGCTTCATGCCAGAAGCGGCGCAGGCGTCCCAGACGTAACCGGTTAATTTAGTGCTCATACATCCACCCTTTTAAACTTCTCCCTGAACCGCTCAACAGGCTGCATGCACTCATGCGGGTAGCCCTGACGCATAAAAATGACCTGCTGTTTTTCCCGGTCGTAGCCAATGACGTGGACAATGAAACCTCGTGGGTCTTTGTACTGGCGGTCAAGTTCCTGCATAACGCTCTGGCCCTCCGGTAAAACACCCCCACGACACCCAGCGCCCGCCTGTGGTTACATGACACCCAGCGACCTGATACCATTCGCTCATACCGCCATTGCGTCGTTCCTGAAATATGAAACGCCCGTAGTTGCGGTAAGCGGCTTTTAGCCGTTAAACTGTTCATGCGTTGGTATCTCCACTTTGATCGACACGCCACGACGCCGGGAGCTGCAACTCGCCGGCGTCAACCTTTTCTGGCGCGCAGAAAACACGGAACAGCAGCGTTAAATGCTCCTGCCACTTCGTCATCACTTGATAGCTGTTCTCTTCGATTTGTTCGCGTTCCGCCGGGTCAATAACACCGTCAGCAGTAGCCTTTCTTAGATAGGATGAGTGCTTGCCGATCCATTCTATTGACTCCATCAGGCGCTGGTTTATGTCGGCGTTGTCGATATCATCCACTGCCACCAGCGGCACGTTCACGCTGTTTGACTGACGTGAAACCGCATCAGCGATATCCTTCGTGTCGCTTGCCTGCTGAAGCACCATCGCCCAGCCCATAGGGAAGATTTGATCGCCCCCGTCACGCAGACGGTTGAAAAGCGCGTCTGTCGTTACATCGAGAATTTCCGCCGCTTCCGCATAGCCGCCTGGCAACGCAGCGATAGTCTTACGTATTGCAGCCACCAGCCACGCTGGCTGTTTTTCTACTTTCCAGTGACACTCATGCATTACTTATTACCTCTGTTGGTGCCGAACCTTCCTTCGTGGTATTCCTGGTCTTCCACAACAAAGAACCAGAAGGAGGCTCGACATGGCTGTTTTCCAGGATCTTTTCAGGTCCCACGTGAGAAAACTTGCAAGTACCTACGGGTGGCACGAGGAAGGGGAAAGTATTCCTATACTCAAAGCATGGGTTCGCGGCGAACAACTCTTGCGGCTTGACATCCTGCTTATGGATCACCGAAAAGAGCACGGGACTATCTGGGAGCCGCTGCGAGGTAATAAGGCGCTTACTCATTTTCTTTACCTAAAAACTGGCTGGAGTTCTCAGCAGATATCGCAGCTTTCTTTAGATGAAACTCTGCTTTTTCTTCAGCGAGATCTGGCAGATGTGAATATTCCAGCGGGGGAACTGCAATATCCCCAGCACATTGCTTATGAGTTAGAACAAATTCGGCAATTTCCATATCAAATTGGATGGCCCCCTCACTCTGAGGAAGAATGGGATCCGTATCTTTATGAGAAAGCCCTAGGCTTACATACGCTTCCCTGAGTGGCTCTGAATTCTTAAGCTCACGGAGAAGATCACTGTATTGACTGGCCTTAGCTTGCATGACTATGGCGTAACGAATGGCGTTAGCTTTGCCAATCAGCCATTTTGCTAAATCCTCACCTTCCAGCCCGCCAGTCCATATGTGCGGGCTGTTTTTGTATACGGACAGCGTTACTTTCTCTTCCATACCTTTCCCCGTTAATTGCTGTGACATGTCGCGCTGTAAGTTCCAGTGTTCATTACCCACGGTTAACCCCTTGGTTCTGTGGTTATGCTTGCGTGCTCGTTTCGTTAGGCTTCTGAGGGCGGCTGATTAATTTGATCAATTCAGCGGAATACTTGCCTCCGGACACACCAGCTATCTGCCCGGCGTAGTTGGTCTCACCCGTGAAATCAGTACGGGGTAATGCACCCTTTTCCATCCACTTGTAGATGGCACGGGGGCTACAGCCACAAGCAGAAGCGATAGCCATAACGCCGATATCTTTGATGGCCTCGGCAAAGGTTGGGAATTGTTCCTCTTCCATATAAACCTCACTTTATGAACTTAAAGTACATATTATGACGGAACTGATAGTTCACGCAAGTAGCCCTATTATTGAACTCATGGTTCAAGAAGAAAAAGCGCGCAAAGACTTCTCCCATAGGCTGGCGCTGGCCTGTGATAAAGCTGGTTTACATAGCCATGGGCGTCAGGCCGACATCGCAAAAAGGATGAGGCTGACCCCAAAAGCAGTAAGCAAGTGGTTCAATGGGGAAGCAATACCTCGACGTGGAAGGCTCCAAGAATTAGCAACGATTCTCGGTACGTCGGGTTCATATTTGCTTGGAGAAATAGTGGAAGACGGCATTAGTGCTGATCGCACTAATGCCAATCAAGATGTTTATCGCGTAGATGTGCTTGATTTGACCGTTAGTGCCGGGCCGGGCGCGTACATGCTTTCCGAGCATGTCGATGTACTGTACGCCATCGAGTTTACCAACTCACACGCCAGAGATTTGTTTGGTAACCGGTCACCTAAAGATGTGAAGGTGATGACCGTCAGCGGCGATAGCATGACTCCTGCCCTGACATCAGGCGATCGCCTGTTCGTGGATATCTCGGCCAGGCACTTCACAACAGACGGAATTTACTGTTTTGTTTTCGGTAAGACATTCTATGTGAAGAGATTACAGATGCAAGGCTTGCGTCTTGCGGTCCTTTCTGATAACCAAGCATATGAGAAATGGTTTATAGAAGAAAAAGATCAGGATCAACTGTATATAATGGGTAAGGCATTAATGCACGAATCAGTAAAGTATAACAAACTTTAACGTTTTCAAAGGTGAGCATCATGGAAATGCAGGCTTCAAGATCCGAAAAAATAGCTTTTATTTTTCCTGCAAAGTTCGCTCCTGATGGATTTGCTGTCAATCCTGAACTTAACTTTTTAGAAGAAAATGGCTCCGCTAAACTTAGTGTGGGTATATCACTTTTAGGGTTAAATAAAGAAAGTTACTACTGGCTAACTGTCACAGTTACAGATCCAGAAGAAAATATTGTATTTCAACCGCCTACTGAACGTATTACCCCATCTGACATTGACCCAGTGCACTGTACTACTTTTATCTCCATGAATGTATTTCTACAAGCAAAACCGCTTGGCGTTTACCAAATAAATTGTGCAATATCTCAATATGATGGTACCGCCGTTTACGATTCAAAGTATGCGAATTTTAACATTGTAGGCGATAATTAAAATGGGAAAAATTACGGATATTATTACAAGAAAAACTTATTCCCCGGAGGACGCATTAAGACACTCCAAAGATAATAAAGAATCCTTTTTTTCAGGAGGCGGCGGCAATGGAGGTGATGAACTGAAGACAAGGATAGCTAAACTTGAATCAGACGTCGGTCATATCCAGTCTAGCTTAAAGGATATTAAGGATGATATAAGAGAAATTAAACGTGATGCACGCACTGACTTCAGGCTAATATTTGGAGCTATTATTGCTGTAGCGCTTGGTCTCGCTGGCTTAATGGCTAAGGGTTTCCACTGGTATTAAGTTATTAACTCCTCTTTTTCAACAACTCATTGATCAATGGGCGTTTTATGCTCTTGTGCTTATCTTTTCTTTTGAAATGGTCTCCTCGTCTCGAATTTCATCACTATTAAAATACATTAATAAAAACATATAAAATCAATAATTTAGCATTACTTCATGGCTTGATTTTATTTTTTACTTTACGAAAGTGAACTTTTGGTACATATTAAATTTAACAACAACCACCCCTCGAGCCTCGAGTGATGCAAAGAAGGCGCACAACGCAAAATCATAAAGATAGCCCCCTTTTCTCATCGGTTATGGGTGGCAGGTGTGAATAAATGGGAGTGCGCTTCCAGTTGTGATGTTCGCAAGCGCGATGCAGCGCCGGCCGACGCAAAGACCCGGAAATCGGCTGAGTAGCAGCTGCTGGCTACCAAGACGAAAACTGAGCGGCGGGAAGTAAGCGGGAGTAGCGTTCCGGTGTCACAACAAACCAATAATACCAACTGGTAGTTGTTTGGCGGCGTCTGATCTTTCCCGTGAGGGCGCCGCAACTTTTTCACATAACTGTAAGCGCGTTCCGGCCTCATCCCCTGAGTATCTGGTCGTTAATGCAAACCCACTCCGGCGCGCGCTTTCAATTATGTGGAGATGCCCTGGCGGTTGCAGCCGCCCGCTTCACTTAGCGCCCGACTCTGGACGCTAAGTGAAGCAAACTGTCATCAAATATCGCCACCTGGCGAGGGATTCGTGCATCCAAAAATCGCGCGTTGCAGCGTGCACAGGAGATACAACGCAATGAAAGAAACATTTATTCAGACCTATACCGGCAAGAAATTTGATTATCTGAAAGCCACCGCTGACGACATTGATATCGAAGATATCGCCAATGCGCTGGCAAATATCTGCCGGTTTTCCGGCCATGTTCCGGAGTTTTACTCAGTGGCACAACACTCTGTGCTGTGCAGTCAGATCGTCCCGGTTGAATATGCCTTTGAAGCACTAATGCACGATGCTGCCGAAGCCTATGTACAGGACATTCCCGCACCGCTGAAAGCGCTTCTGCCGGATTATCGGAATATAGAACAGATGGTTGATGATCTGATCCGTGAAAAATTCAGCTTGTCGCGCAAACACAGCCCCGTTGTGAAGCGTGCCAATCTGATCATGCTGGCGACCGAACGCCGCGATCTGGAGATCGACGATGGCACGCGCTGGTCTGTGCTTGAAGGGATCCCGGAATCCGACATCATTCAGGTTTACCCGCTTCGCCCTGGTCAGGCTTATGCCCTGTTCATTAACCGCTTCAACGAACTGACGGAGATCCGCAAATGCGCCTGAATGCAAAAGAACTGATCGCTAATGCTCGCGTTACAGCTCCAACCCTGCCACCAGCAACAGCAAAGTTAATGACCGATATGGCTGATCGTCTGGATGTGCAGTTCGTGGCTCTCTGTGAGTCACGCAATCAGGTAAAGCAGTTGGCGTCGGGGATTATTCCGGAAGGTTATGTGATTGTGCCTGAGCAAATGTACCTGGACGCCGGAGATGTTGAATCTGTCTGCTCTCAGTGCGGTGACGGTCATGAAAATAGTTATGGGAATTTCACCGGCGCAATTCTCTGGGTGGGTGAGCTTTCCAATGACGGCGAGTTTAAGTACGGGTTGAATATTGCCTCAATCGAATGCCCGGAAGAAGGTTCGGTCACCATCTGTGAGTTAGATGAGCAATTCCGCAACCAGCCAGCATCATCAGATGATTACAGCGCAATAACCCGACAGTTTGATCAGGTGAAAAGCAGCACAGGAGAGAGTCAGTGATCCATTTCCATGGCGGCCCGATCACTCCGGATACCTGCGCCTTAAAAGCGTGGAAATCCCGCCATGCATTTATCAGTTTTGCAAATCCTGGGCAAATCAGCCTGGCAAGCGAGATCACACAGAGCTTTGCACTCGATAACGGCGCTTTCAGCTTCTGGACGAAGAAACGCATTGTCGACTGGAACAAGTATTACGAGTTCGTGGCACGCTGGGCTAATCATCCGCGTTTTGCTTTCGCTGTTATCCCGGATGTGATCGGCGGCAACAGTGAAGAAAACGATGTGCTTATCGCTGAGTGGCCGCATGGGAAATTCCTCGGCGCGCCGGTATGGCACATGAACGAGCCGGATGAGCGCTTTATCAGGCTTTGCAAAGAATTTCCGCGTGTCTGTATAGGTTCAATGGGCGAGTACGATGCTAAGCGGCCGCGGCGATGCGTAGCAAAGCTCCGTGATCTAATTCGTCACGTAGTCGACGATAACGGCTATCCGATCTGCAAGTTGCACGGTTTGCGCATGCTGAACGCCGACATTTTCCGGCATATTCCGCTCTCGTCGGCTGACAGCACGAACGTCGCGCGCAACATTGGCATCGACAAAGCCTGGCAAAAATCAGCGTATGCGCCGGCAAGCAAAGAAACTCGGGCCGCGGTCCTGGTTGAACGCATCGAATCACTCAACAGCGCCAGCTCTCTAAATTATAGTGCCGACCGCGACTGCTTTACCCCGCAGTTAACTTTCGAAATTTAAGGAGTGTTTAGTGTGCTCAGCAAACTGAAGCTACGCCGCCAGCGCGTACCGATGCCGGTACTGGTACCCAGCCCGATAATTAACCTGGTGGCTCCGGCCACCAGCGAACCAAAAATTTGTGTCAAATGTAACGACGGCACCCGCGATGGCTGCTCGTCTTGTGCGTATAAAGTCAGTTAGCCGGTTGCAGCCGGTTTGGAGATACCTGGATGAGTGAACAATACCTGATCCCTTTGTCTGAATGGGGTGCCCGGCGCTTCAGCATTAAACTTTCAAATCCTTGCCTGGTTAACTATGGCAGGCTCGGTTATATCCAGCCTCCTCCTGAAAAGATCGCAGGAAAATGGTTAATCGATGCCAGCGCAAAATATGTCGGTAAGGGTTCAGTTTCTATGCAGCCAATGATCCATGAAGACGATGATGACGCTCTTAAAGGAATTTTAAACCATGTCACCGAGGCCACGAAAAAATAGCATTAATATTCCGGGCTTATATGCCCGGTTTGACCGTCGTACAGACAAGACCTATTACCAGTATAAAAACCCTGTTACTGGGAAATTTCATGGGTTAGGAACTGACAAAGCAAAAGCTGAGAAAATAGCTATCACTGCAAATCAGCGTATAGCATCTGCCGAAGCTGAGTATTTTTTGAAAAAAATAGATGAAAACCCTAAATCAAATAAAAACCGGGGAATTAGTCTTCGCGCATGGGTTGAACGCTATCAAAAAGTGCAATGGACCAGAAAATCAAACGGTGATATTTCGGCTATCAGGTATAGCGAAAAAGTAAGAATGTCTGACTACCTGGTGACTCGTTTGGGAAGTCACCCTCTTAAGAACCTTGAAGTAAGGGATTTTGCTTTATTACTGGAGGAATGGATAGATAAAGGACAGGTAAGCACTGCTTTAAACAACAGGGTCATATGGGTTGATATTTTCAAAGAAGCCCAGCATGCCGGGGAAGTTCCACCGGGATGGAATCCACCGGAATCAACACGTAAGCCTGTGCCTCAGATAAAACGATCACGCCTGACTTTTGAAGAGTGGAAGCTGATTTATGAAGCAACTCCGCAAAGTCACTATATTCGCAATGCGATGTTGCTGGCGATAGTGAGCGGGCAACGAAGAGAAGATATATGCAGTATGAAATTTGCAGACGTTTGGGATGGTTATTTCCACGTTGTTCAGGGAAAGACAGGTATGCGCTTAGCTCTGCCTCTTACGCTACGTTGTGATGCCATAGGCATGACTCTGAAGGATGTTATAGATCGCTGCCGTGACAGGATTATAAGTCCGTATTTGATCCATTCACCCAACCAGAAAAAAGTTGGCCCAATTGGGAAAGATAATTTATCAAGAAACTTTGCTCGGGCAAGAGAAGTTGCGGGAATAGAGTGCCCTGAAGGAAGGACAGACGTTACGTTTCATGAACAGCGTTCTCTGGCTGAACGCCTGTACCGTGCACAGGGAATAGACACTAAAACGCTGCTTGGCCATAAAGTTCAGTCCACTACTGACAGATACAACGACACCCGAGGACATGAATGGATCAAGCTTGTGATCTGATGGGTATTTTAAGCCGCAATGATTCATGAATTGTTGTAAAATGCGCGCCCTCTATGTTCAGGAAATTGATTATTTAACAAACCGTTTTGGTGAAAAGTTTTGGAGATAATTTGGAGAATGGAATATTTTGTTTAAATTCAATGCTCTAAAACTGGCTCACCTTCTGAATAAAAAGGTGGAACTCGAATGATCGGTCGACTGCTGCGCGGCGGTTTTATGACCGCCATTTATGCTTATCTCTATATCCCGATCATTATCTTGATCGTCAACTCCTTTAACAGTTCGCGCTTCGGCATTAACTGGCAGGGCTTCACCACGCAGTGGTACAGCCTGCTGGTGAACAATGACAGTCTGTTGCAGGCGGCGCAGCACTCGCTAACCATGGCGGTGCTGTCGGCGACATTCGCCACGCTTATCGGTTCGCTGACCGCCGTCGCGCTTTATCGCTACCGTTTTCGCGGCAAGCCGTTCGTCAGCGGCATGCTGTTCGTGGTGATGATGTCGCCGGATATCGTAATGGCTATCTCCCTGCTGGTGCTGTTTATGCTGCTGGGCATTCAGCTCGGTTTCTGGTCGCTGCTGTTTTCGCATATCACCTTCTGCCTGCCGTTTGTCGTGGTTACGGTGTTTTCACGCCTGAAGGGGTTTGATGTGCGGATGCTGGAAGCGGCCAAAGATCTCGGGGCCAGCGAAATCACCATTCTGCGCAAAATCATTTTGCCGCTGGCGATGCCCGCCGTGGCCGCTGGCTGGTTATTGAGTTTCACACTGTCGATGGATGATGTAGTGGTCTCCTCCTTCGTAACCGGGCCGGGGTATGAAATTCTGCCGCTGAAGATCTATTCGATGGTCAAAGTCGGCGTGTCGCCGGAAGTGAACGCGCTGGCAACGATTCTGCTGGTTCTGTCGCTGGTGCTGGTTATTGCCAGCCAATTGATTGCCCGCGATACCACCAAAGCCAGAAGCCAGCCGCGCCAGGCGTAACGAACACCGCCATGCCGGATGCAACAAGGCGTTCGCGAGAATTTCCGCCGCGTTCAATACCGGAATGGCAAATAAAATAGCCTGAAACAGAGGCTCAATCTCAGGGGACGTAATATGAAAAAATGGTCACGCCACCTGCTCGCAGCGGGCGCTCTCGCCTTCGGCATGAGCGCTGCGCACGCGGACGACAACAAAACGCTCTACTTCTACAACTGGACCGAGTATGTGCCGCCTGGCCTGCTGGAACAGTTCACCAAAGAGACAGGCATCAAGGTTATCTATTCGACTTACGAATCGAATGAAACCATGTACGCCAAGCTCAAAACCTATAAAGACGGTGCTTACGATCTGGTGGTGCCATCCACCTACTTCGTCGACAAAATGCGCAAAGAGGGCATGATTCAGAAGATCGATAAAACGAAGCTGACCAACTTCCACAACCTCGATCCGCAAATGCTCAACAAACCGTTCGATCCGAACAATGATTACTCGATCCCTTATATCTGGGGCGCAACCGCTATCGGTGTTAACAGCGAAGCTATCGATCCAAAGAGCGTCACCCGCTGGGCCGATCTGTGGAAACCCGAATACAAAGGCAGCCTGCTGCTGACCGACGATGCACGCGAAGTGTTCCAGATGGCGCTACGCAAGCTCGGTTACTCCGGCAACACCACCGATCCGAAAGAGATTGAAGCGGCGTATAAAGAGCTGCAAAAGCTGATGCCGAATGTGGCGGCCTTCAACTCCGACAATCCGGCGAACCCGTATATGGAAGGGGAAGTAAACCTCGGCATGGTATGGAACGGCTCGGCGTATGTAGCTCGTCAGGCCGGTACACCGCTGGAAGTGGTATGGCCGCAGGAAGGAGGTATCTTCTGGATGGACAGCCTGTCGATTCCGGCCAATGCGAAAAACGTCGACGGCGCGCTGAAGTTGATCAACTTCCTGCTGCGCCCGGACATTGCCAGACAGGTGGCGGAAACCATCGGTTACCCGACGCCGAACCTTGCCGCGCGTAAGCTGCTAAAACCGGAAGTGGCGAACGACAAATCGCTTTACCCGGATGCGGAAACCCTCAGCAAAGGCGAATGGCAAAATGATGTTGGCAGCGCCAGCGCCATTTATGAAGAGTATTACCAGAAGTTAAAAGCCGGGCGTTAAGCCGCAAACCGCGGCCCGGAATGTGGGCCGCGTCGCGTTAGCCGGGGAGCCGAACCGACGGGGGCTGGCTCCTCGCGCAGTTAAAAATCGGCATCAATATCGACAACCGAAATCAGCTTATGGTTGACGAACTCTTTAATCCCCAGCCCGGTTAATTCGCGGCCATAACCGGAACGGCGGACCCCGCCAAACGGGAGATCGGCTTTAACACGCGTGGGGTGGTTGATATACACCATGCCAGTAGAGATGCGGCTGGCCAGCGCTTCACCGTGCGCGGTATCGCGGGTAAAGACAGAACCGCCAAGGCCAAACGGCGAGTCATTGGCAATCCGCACCGCGTCGTCTTCGTTTTTGGCTCTGAAGATCATCGACACGGGGCCGAAGAACTCCATATGGTAGGCCGGATTGTCTGGCGTCACATTGGTCAGGATCGTCGGTTGTACAAATGCCCCGCGTTCCGGGACTTTCGGTCCAACTTCCAGCGCCTGTGCGCCATGCGCAATGGCCAGGCTGATTTTCTCTTTCACTTCGTCAGCGGCCTGTTGCGATGAGAGCGGTGCCAGCGTTGTGTTTTCATCCAGCGGATCGCCCGCCCGCAACGCGGCAACACCTTTGATGTAATGGTCAACAAACTGGTCATACACCTCATCAACAACGATCATGCGTTTCGATGAGACGCAAACTTGCCCGCCATTCCAGTGGCGACCAAATACGCCCCACTTCGCCGCTTTTTCGATATCGGCATCGGCAAGCACGATAAACGCATCGGCCCCGCCAAGTTCCAGCGTGGATTTTTTCAGCGCCTTCGCCGCTTGCTGAGCAACGGTGGCACCCGCGCCCTCAGAACCGGTTAACGCCACACCCTGTACCCGCGGGTCATTAAGGATCAGTTCGATATGGTGACGGGCTGCGTAGAGATTGATAAATCCGCCGTCAGGTAGACCGGCCTCTTTCATCAGGCGCTCAAACCGCGCGGCACTTTGCGGAACATTCGACGCATGTTTTAACAGGATGGTGTTACCGGCGGAGAGTTGCGGAGCAATGATGCGGGCGATTTGATAGTACGGGAAATTCCACGGCTCGATCGCCAGCAGCACTCCCAGCGGTTCATGCACAATTTTCGCCGTGGCTTCTTCCGGGTTTGCCACCGGCAGGATCTCCGGCGCCAGAAGTTTTTCGGCATTATGCACGTAGTATTCAAAAATTTGTGCCGACAGTTCCACTTCCGCTCGCGCTTCTGAAATCAGCTTGCCCATTTCAAGCGTAAGCAACTGCGCAAATTCATCTTTTTGCTGGCGTAACAGGTTGGCTGCGTTCTGTAAAATCGCGCCGCGCTGTGCAAATGAAACATTTTTCCACTCGCTAAAAGCACGGTGCGATCGTTCTATCGCGCCATTAACTTCAGCATCGGTGGCATCCGGGAACGTCTTAACGACTTCGCCGGTGTACGGGTTTGTTGTGACATATGCCATGCTAATTCTCCTTTATGGGCCGGGAATCCGCGTACGGCTTCCCGGTTTTAGCTCGGCCCTTTCTCATCTGGTGGTACCGTGCAGATCGAAATCCGGGCCGATCCGGTTGTTCGCCATGATCGGTGTATCACGGGTATCAACAGAGAAATACTAAGTTTGTCACGCCTGCAGAGAAAGCCAGGAGATTTGTTGGCAATCCTCAGAATATCTGAACATCATGCACGCCGGATGCGGGGTGCAGAAAGTGCTACTCACTCCCCCGTCACACATAACCTCAGCCGCAGACCGGGTTGCACGTTTTCTGCCGTCAGCGACCAGCCATGAGCCACGGCAATTTCCTGGCAGATCGCCAGCCCCAGCCCGGCGCCGCTATCGCGCCGGTGTGCGCCGCGCCAAAAGCGCGTGAACAATAAAGGCAGTTCGTCCCCGATAACACCCGGCCCCCAATCGCGAAGCGTGATGGCCTGCGCATGAATTTCTATATGCACGTCGCTGCCCGCAGGCGCATGCTGGATCGCGTTTTCCATCAGGTTTTTCAGCAGGGTGAACAATGCGCCGCGATCGGCATTCCACACCACGGCAACATGCCTGAAGCTCAGCGTCAGATTGACGCGCGCCTCTTCGGCAATGCGCTGCAGAAATCGCGCGCTATCGCGGGCGACATCCGCCACATCAACCGGCGCGAAGTGGTAGCTCAGCGGCTCGCTGGCCTCCGCGAGGATCAGCAGTTGCTGTACCTGGCGGGAAAGATGTTCCACGCGAGCCAGCAGCAGTTCGCGGGCCTCGGCACAGTCGCTCATCAATTCCACTTCAGCGCGAATCAGCGTCAGCGGCGTCTTCAGCTCATGGGCGGCCTTCGCCAGAAAATCCTGCTGATTGCGAAACCCCGTCTCCAGCCGGGCTAATGCCTGGTTAAAACTGTCGATCAGCGGCGAAATCTCCGTGGGAACACCCGCCGTTGGCAAACGGGCATCCAGCGAGCGCGGCGAGATCGTGGCGGCTCCGGCGGATGCCTGTCGCAACGGTCGCAGCGACCAGGCCAGCGTCACCCAGGCGCACAAACCGAACACCACCAACAGCACCAGACTGAACAGCTCAATACCAAAACGAATAAACGGCAGGGCAAACCCACGGTGCAAGAAATCGATAATCCGCGAACTGGCGCTCACCTGGATATACCAGCGCTTTCCCTCCATGAAATAGGGATCGCTAGTACCGCCATATTCCGCGCCCTGCAATTGAAACTTGAAGTCGCCCGTAACCGGCGCAGTAAGTTGTGGTAGCGGCGGCCAGCGCTGCGCGCCGGGCGACATCAATACCACCTTCCCGTCGGCATCCATCACCCGGTAAGCCAGTTCCTCTTCGAGGCTACTGTAGATCCACAGCGGATAATCAGCCCCTTCACGAAAACCGATCGGCCGACCGTGAGCATCAAATTGCAACTGGCGGGCTAACGCCCTAGTGTAATCAGTCAGATCCATTCCCGGCAAACGCTCTTTCACCACCATACCGAGCAGGATCAGCAGCGCAATGCTGAGCAGCACGCCGGTGATAAAGGCCAGTAAGATCTTGAACGACAGGCTGTTAAAGCGGCGTGTTTTCCCGGATGGCATAGCCCAGCCCCCTGATATTCACAATCTGCAAACGGGAGCCAATCGCCAGCAGTTTGCGGCGCAGCCGATACAAAACAACATCGAGGGCGTTCGGCGTAACGGCATCGCTCAGCCCCCACCCGGCCGCCTCCATACTGTTGCGGCGCACAATGCTGCCCTGCTTACGGATCAACGTCAGCATGATCTGTAGCTCAGCGGGAGCCAGCGGGACATTCTGCTGCCCGCAGCACATGACCGCCGATTCCGGCAATAAAGTGATATCGCCCCACATTGGCTTCAGGGTCTGGCTTTCGGCGGGACGACGTAATAATGCCCGCACACGAGCCACCAGCTCCTCCATGGCAAAGGGTTTGGCCAGATAATCATCGGCTCCGGCCTCCAGCCCTTCGACACGATCGTGCAACGCATCGCGGGCGGTCAGGATCAGGCACGGCGTGACAACCTGCGCCTGGCGCAGGCGCTGCAATAACTGCAAACCGTCGCCATCCGGCAATCCCCGATCGAGCACCAGCCCCTGGTAAGCCACTTGCTGTATGGCATGCCAGGCGGCATCGCCGCGACCGACGATATCCGTGGCGATCCCGGCGGCGCCCAGCCCTTTACCGATCAGGCGCGCCAGATGGTCATGATCTTCTATTAACAGTATTCGGCTCATCAGAAGTCGTAGAGATAACTCACAAAAAATCGGTTTTCGTTGGTCCTGTCCACCAGCGGGCTATCCTTAATTTCTGATGCCAGCAGCGTCGCCTGCACATCCACCATCAACAACTGGTGAGTGCTGAACTGCCAGCGGCCATTGAGGCCAATTTCCGTGTTCAGCGCGGCGTCCCCCTGCCAGGCCGGTCGCCAGGCACGGGCTTCATCGCTGCGCACGCCATAGTAATAATTCACATAATTGCTGTCGTAACGGTTCGCAACAACACGCGGCGTCAGGGTCACATCGCCCCACTGCCAGCTACGCTCCGCGCCAAGACGCAGGCGCTGCCCGTTGCTGTTACCGGAGATATCGTGCGACCAGTCGGTGAAAATATTCACCAGCGGGTTCTGCCACTCCACGTTGACGCCAGCCCACACGCCGCCTTTGCGCTTATCCATCCCACGCAGAATTTCGGCATCGTCGGAGGCGTAGCCTGCGCCATCATAGCGGGCTATTAGACCGGCATTTAGCCGTTGGGTTTCACTCCACTGCCAGGCAGGTAATTTCACTTCAGCAGTGGTGCCTAAAAAGCGGAAATAACGGTTTTCGATATGCAGTACCGGCAGCGGCGTGTATTCGCGGTCGATCCCGGTATAGGGTTTTTGCGTGCTGGCAACGCCGACGCCCAGCCCCCAGGTGGTGGCGTCATCGGCAAGGGCGGAAAATGAGAGAGACAGCAAACTGGCAGCAATAATGCGGTGCGGCACAACAACCATAATGGCGCTCCTGTTAGCAATGGAAGCGCTATCATCCGCGGTGAAAACTTACGGGGAACTTACCGGAAAGCGACTTGTAACTTATTTGTCGGGGAGAAACGAAAGGCCCGGCACGCAAAGCGCCGCCGGGCGACAGGCAAACGGCCTACTCCCGCTTGTGCGAGAGAGTGTCGTTACAGCCCTTTCAGCAATTTTTCCACGAATTCAGGCACCACTTCGCTTGCCAGCCCGTAGTGCTTCTCTTCGAACTCGCTGCCAACCTGGCTCGGTTCAAGGTTCAGCTCGACGGTGTGCGCGCCCTGAAGTTTCGCTTCGTGGACAAACCCGGCAGCCGGGTAAACATGCCCGGATGTGCCAATGGCGATAAAGACATCGGCCATCGCCAGCGCGCTGTAAATTTCATCCATGCCCAGCGGCATCTCGCCAAACCACACCACATGCGGGCGCAGCGGCGCGGGGAACTGGCAGCAGTGGCATTTATCTTCACGCGTGACATCGCCGGTCCACTCCAGCACCTGCCCGCTCTGCGAGCAACGCACTTTCAGTAGCTCGCCGTGCATATGAATAATATTTTTGTTGCCGGCGCGCTCATGCAGGTTATCGATATTTTGCGTGATCAGCAGGAAACGATCGCCCAGCGCCTGCTCCAGCTTCGCCAGCGCCAGGTGCGCGGCGTTCGGCACAATCTCCGGCAATTGCAACTGCCGACGACGATCGTTATAAAAAGTCTGCACCAGCTGCGGGTTGCGGGCAAAACCTTCCGGCGTTGCCACATCTTCCACATGATGCTCTTCCCACAGCCCGTCGGCGGCGCGAAAAGTACGAATGCCGGATTCGGCAGAAATGCCCGCTCCGGTCAGGACGACGACTCTTGGTTTTTCCATCAGTTCCGGTACCACTCTGTCTCTGAAGAAAATTCGCTGGCGTAACCGCTCGCGCTGGCGGCGTTTGTTACGGCGAAAACGGCTGAGACGATGTAAACGACGCGATTGCATGGCATCCTCTCAGGATTTAATCAGTTAAGTGAAGGAAGGCCGCGCCGCGCATGCCACCCGCATCGCCGTGGCGAGCACGTTCAATACGCGGGACATCGCCTGCCGGCAACAGATGCGGCGCAATGCGTTCCGGCAACAGCCGGGTCAGTGCGCTGAAGTTTGATAAACCACCGCCGATCACCAGCAGATCGGGATCGACAATAGTCAGAATATTGCCCAGACACACCGCCAGTAAATCCACATAGCGCTCAACATGGGCCCGCGCTTTCGCCTCGCCCTGCTCCCAGTGCGAAATGATTTCCGGCGCTGACAACGATTGATGGTAGAAGTACTGATACAGCCACGCAAAACCGCGTCCCGAGAGATAGTTCTCAATGCAGCCAATTTTGCCGCAGCCGCAGCGGGTTAACGGAAAGTCAAAACCCATCAGCCCCAGCGCATCCACCGGCAGGCGAATATGACCAAATTCTCCGGTAATAAAACGACGCCCGGTCACCGATTTCCCGTTCACCACCAGCCCGCCGCCCATGCCAGTGCCGAGGATCAACCCCATCACCAGCGGATAGTCGCGGAATTCATCATCCCAGGCTTCTGAGAGGGTAAAGCAGTTGGCATCGTTATCGATACGCACATCCCGCGCAAGCAGAGCGCTGAGATCGGTGCGCAGCGGCTGACCGCTGGCGGCAGGAAGGTTGGAGGCATACAGCGTACCGTCGGCGGTCTCTGGCATACCAGGAATACCGACGCCGACGCTGCCTTTGCTACCGAAGCGTTCATCCGCTTCGGCAACCAGCCCGGTGATGGCGCGCAAAAACGCGTCGTAACTGTCGTGGGGCGTGGCGACGCGCTTTTCCCACTGTAAGCGTCGCTCAGCGTCAAAGACGCCTAACGCGATTTTGCTGCCGCCGATATCAAATCCGTAATTCATCGCCACTCCTTCGTTGTGGCCCTGTGAAAACGGCGGGATTACTGCCCGCTCAGTACTCTTGCCGGATCAATATTGCTCGCCCGGCGCGCCGGATACCAGCTCGCCAGCAGGCTCAGAAGTAACGCCGTCACCAGCACGTACACCACATCCAGCGGGTGTAACTCTGACGGCAGGAAATCGATAAAGTAGATATCCCCCGACAGGAACTGATGACCAATAATCTTCTCAATCACGTTGATAATCGGTGTCAGTTGCAGCGCCACAATAACACCAATCACCACGCCGCAGAGGCTGCCCAGCAGCCCGGCCAGCAGCCCGTACCAGACAAACACGGCGCGGATCAGGCCATCTTTCGCCCCCAGCGTGCGCAGCACGGCAATGTCGCCGCTTTTGTCTTTTACCGCCATCACCAGCGTCGAGACAATATTAAAACAGGCCACGCCAATCACCAGCACCATCGCCAGATACATAATGGCGCGGATCATCTGGATGTCGCGGTACATATAGCCGTACTTGCCGATCCAGCTTTTGATATAGACATAGTTGTTCGTGACGCTGCCCGCATCGCGCACCAGCTTATTGGCGTTAAACACATCATTCACTTTGATGTCGATACCGGTAATGCTGCTGCCCATCTCCAGATACTGCTGCGCATCCGCCATCGGGATCATCGCATAGCTGTGATCGAGCTGGCCGCTGAGCTGTAAAATCCCGGTTACGTGCAGACGCACGCGTTTCGGTTGCAGCAGTTTGTGCGCGTCGTCCGAGTTGGGGATCATGATCGATACCCAGTCGCCCTGCTTCACTTTTAGCGCATCGGCAACGCCTTTGCCGAGAATGATTTGCTGCTCACCGGCACGGAAATTCTGCCAGGCATCGCCCTGCACAAATTTCGGCAGCGCGCTCAGCTCGCTCTCCTGCGCCGGATCAACGCCTTTCACCTGGATGGCGCGCAAATTCGCCCCACTTTCTACCAGCCCGGTAAAATTAATATAGGGCGCAGCGGCAGCAATGCCGGGAACTTTTTTCACTTTTTCCAGCGCCGTGTCCCAGTCGTTCCACGGCTGATTCACCGGCTCGATCTCGCCGTGCGGCACCACCGCCAGAATGCGGTTGTTCAACTCGCGCTCGAAACCGTTCATCGCGCTTAAACCGACGATCAACACCGCCACACCCAGCGCGATACCGACAGTGGAGATCACCGAAATCAGCGACACCATTCCGCCGCGACGGCGACCGCGGCTAAAGCGCAGACCAATCAATAACGACAGAGGCAGCGCCATTAATCTGCCCCCATCAGCGTCACATCGGCGCTCAGGTGGCCGTCGCGCATCTCCAGTTGGCGATTCATACGCTTCGCCAGTTGCAGATCGTGCGTCACCACCAGAAAGGCGGTGCCCTGCGCCTGATTCAGTTCCCCCAGCAGCGCAAAGATACTGTCGGCGTTGCGGGCATCGAGATTACCGGTCGGTTCATCTGCCAGCACCAGACGCGGATTGTTCACCAGCGCGCGCGCGATAGCAACGCGCTGGCGTTCACCGCCGGAAAGCTCAGAAGGACGGTGACTGGCGCGATGCTCAAGCCCAACGGCGCGCAGCATTTCCCGCGCACGGGCATCAATTTCCGCCGGTTTCTTTTTCCCGATGAGGAGCGGCATAGCCACGTTTTCCAGCGCGGTAAAATCGGGCAGCAGATGGTGAAACTGGTAGATAAAGCCGAGTTCGCGGTTGCGCAGCTCTGCTTTCGCCGCCGACGAGAGCTTGCTCATCGGCCGATCGCGGAAAATGACATCGCCAGAGGTCGGGGTATCCAGCCCACCCAGCAGATGCAGCAGCGTACTCTTCCCGGAACCGGAGCTACCGACGATCGCCATCAACTCCCCTTCACCCATGCTAAAGCTGACATTGTGCAGCACGTCGGTTTGCACACTGCCTTCCTGATAGCGTTTGCACAGGTTGTCGCATTGCAACAGGATTTTATTCATAACGTAAAGCCTCAGCGGGTTGAGTGGCGGCAGCGCGCCAGGAAGGATAAAGCGTTGAAAGCAGCGCGATGGCCATCGCCACCAGCGCAATACCCACGACCTGCAGCGGCTCAATTGCCACCGGTAGCGCCGCGCCGTCGAGCAGCGCGCCGATAATCGGCATCAGATTATTGAGCTGGCTGGCAAGCAGCGCGCCAAGCACGGCACCAAGCAGCGCGCCAATGATCCCGGCGCTGGCTCCCTGCACCATAAAGATCGCCATAATCTGGCGCGGCGTCAGCCCCTGGGTTTGCAGGATCGCCACCTCGCCCTGCTTCTCCATCACCATCAGACCCAGCGAGGTGATGATATTAAACGCCGCAACGGCGACAATCAGGCTCAGCAGCAGCCCCATCATGTTCTTTTCCATGCTCACGGCCTGGAACAATTCGCCTTTGCGATCGCGCCAGTCCTGCCATTTTGTGCCTTCCGGCAGCGTTTGCTGGCTCAGTACGTCCACTTTCAGCGGCTCGTTGAGCCACAAGCGCCAGCCGGTAATATTACCCACCGGGTAACGCATCAACCGCGACGCATCGTCAATGTTCACCAGCATTTGATATTCATCCACTTCGCTGTTGGCGGCGAAAGTACCGATCACGGTGAACAGACGCTGGCTCGGCAGACGCCCCATTGGGGTGAACTGGCTAGCGGAGGGCACCATCACGCGGATCTGATCGCCGCGATTAACGCCTAACTGCCCGGCCAGTTGTTCACCGAGGATGATGTTGTATTTGCCCGCCTGCAGGTCGCTCTGTTTAACGTTCACCAGATACGGCGTCAGTGGATCCTTCTGCGCCGGATCGATCCCCAGCATCACGCCGACCGCCACACTGCGCGCGCTTTGCAGTACGACATCGCCGGTAGTCAGCGGCGCAATACGCGTTACGCCCTGCAATTTCACGGCGCTGGCAGGAAGTTGTTGCGGATTGAGGGAGCCGTTTTGCGCGGTGAGTGTGGCCTGCGGCATTAACCCAAGAATGTTGTTTTGCAGCTCGCGTTCGAAGCCATTCATCACTGATAACACGGTCACCAGCGCCATGACGCCGAGCGTAATGCCAATGGTTGATAGCCAGGAAACAAAGCGGCCAAAGCGGTCCGCTGCGCGTCCACGCATATAGCGCAGACCTATGAAAAGAGTGACAGGCTGGTACATGAAATCCGTCTGATTGCTGATAGCAGAGTCAGGAGTATATAAGCGAAAGCACATAGCGTAAATGAGAGGAACGGTAAGAATTCGTCAGCGTGATATGAAAAAAAGCCGGGAAATCAACTCAATAATTCCATTCTGCCAACGCTGAACTGATGCATGTTTGCACAGAGGTCAACCACAAACGATTCTGATCTTAATCCTAAAATGACAAAATACAGATATTTTCGCATCACATTCACGCCCTCAATAGTCAGGATAAAAGACTTAATTTTTTGTAATGCAGGGGACTAAGGACGTGAAACAAAAAGCTTTGTGGCTAAACCAAATTAAAGGGTTATGTATTTGTCTGGTGGTGATTTACCACTCTGTGATTACCTTTTATCCGCATCTCAATGTATTTCAGCATCCATGGTCGCAAACGCTCTCGAAGTGCTGGGTCTACTTCAATCTTTACCTCGCACCTTTTCGCATGCCGGTGTTCTTTTTTATCTCCGGCTATTTGATTCGCCGCTATATCGATGAGGTGCCGTGGAAAGAGACCATCGATAAACGCATCTGGAGCATTGTATATGTGCTGGCGTTGTGGGGCGTATTGCAGTGGGCAGGCTTAAGCCAGCTTAATGCATGGCTGGCACCGGAACGCGATCTGAGCAACGCCGCGAATGCTGCTTACGCTGGTAGCTGGATTGAGTTTTTACAGGGAATGCTCACCGCGAGCACCAGTCTGTGGTATCTGTACGCGCTGGTGGTCTATTTCACCCTGTGTAAACTGTTGAGCCGCTGGAAGGTGCCAATGCTGGCGCTGATGATCCTGAGCAGCCTGGCGATCAATTATCTGCCGCTGCCGTGGTGGGGAATGAACAGCGTAGTACGTAATATGATTTTCTACTCGCTGGGTGCCTGGTATGGCGCAAGCCTGATGGAGTGGGTCAAAACCGTACAAATTCGCCGTTACGGCGTGCTGTTTGCCCTCGCGATGGTCGCGGCCTTCGGCCTGTGGATGTTCGCGATGCCGTTGCCGCTCTGCCTGCTTTCTATCGTCGCCATTATGCGGCTGTTCTGGGAGCTGGAGCAGCGTTTCCCGCCGAGTGAAAAGAGCCTGTTGAATGTAGTGGGCAGCAATACACTGGCGATTTACACCACCCATCGCATTCTGGTTGAGGGATTCAGCCTGGCGCTGATCAAACCGCTGAATGCCGGTGTCTGGCCGCCGCAAACCGAACTGGCGCTGCTGCTGGTCTATCCGTTTGCGACTTTGCTTATCTGTACGCTGTTTGGATTGCTGGTGCGCAAACTCTCCAGCGCCTTGTTTGGCGATCTCTTTTTCACCCCTCCGGCAAAACTCTTCCAACCCGCCACCGCACGCTGATCCATGCGTTCACCTTGGCTAAAATGACGCAATCGCGGATAATCAAGGGATTGCGTATCAGTGATATGCCCCCATGTGGGGGGTATATCCACAAGAGACTCCGACACCTTCTATGCCTGAACAATATCGTTATTCACTGCCGACCAAAGCGGGTGACCAGCGCCAGTTTGGCGAACTCACCGGCGCCGCCTGCGCCACCGAAGTGGCGGAAATCATTGAGCGCCATGCTGGTCCCGTGGTGCTGATCGCACCGGATATGCAAAACGCCCTGCGCTTGCAGGACGAGATAAGCCAGTTTACCGATAATCTGGTCATGAACCTGGCCGACTGGGAAACTCTGCCCTACGACAGCTTCTCGCCACACCAGGAGATCATTTCTTCCCGTCTTTCCACCCTCTACCAGCTGCCAGCCATGCAGCGTGGCGTGCTGATTGTGCCGGTCAATACCTTGATGCAGCGCGTCTGCCCGCACAACTATCTGCACGGCCATGCGCTGGTGATGAAAAAAGGGCAGCGGCTGTCTCGCGATCAGCTGCGCGCGCAGCTGGACAGCGCGGGTTACCGCCATGTTGATCAGGTGATGGAGCACGGCGAATATGCCACGCGCGGCGCACTGCTGGATCTCTTCCCGATGGGCAGCGATCAGCCGTTCCGTCTCGACTTTTTCGACGATGAAATCGACAGTTTGCGGCTGTTCGACGCCGATACCCAGCGCACGCTGGAAGAGGTCGAGGCGATTAATTTACTGCCTGCGCATGAATTCCCGACCGATAAAAACGCCATTGAGCTGTTCCGCAGCCAGTGGCGCGATCGGTTTGAGGTGAAGCGCGATGCAGAACACATTTATCAGCAGGTGAGCAAAGGCACCCTGCCCGCCGGGATCGAATACTGGCAGCCGCTGTTCTTTAGCGAACCGCTGTCGCCGCTGTTTAGCTATTTCCCGGCGAATACGCTGCTGGTCAACACCGGCGATCTGGAAGCCAGTGCGGAACGTTTCCAGCAGGAGACGCAGGCGCGCTTCGAGAGCCGCGGTGTGGATCCGATGCGCCCGCTGTTGCCGCCGGAAAGCTTATGGCTGCGCAGCGACGCGCTGTTCAGCGAACTGAAAAAATGGCCGCGTATCCAGCTCAAAACTGAACGGCTCAGTGAAAAAGCCGCACACGTTAATCTCGGTTATCGCGCGTTGCCAGAACTGGCGGTACAGGCGCAGCAAAAATCACCGCTGGATAACCTGCGTAAGTTCCTTGAGTCCTTCAGCGGCCCGGTGGTTTTCTCGGTCGAGAGCGAAGGCCGCCGCGAAGCGCTGATAGAACTGCTGGCGCGCATTAAAGTGGCGCCCAAACGCATTTTGCGTCTCGACGAAGCGTCAACGCCGGGCGCCTGGCTGATGCTCGGTTCCGCAGAGCATGGTTTTATCGACACCCTGCGCAACCGGGCACTGATTTGCGAAAGCGATCTGCTGGGCGAACGCGTTGCGCGCCGCCGCCAGGATACGCGACGGACGATTAATCCCGACACGCTGATCCGTAACCTCGCTGAGTTGCACGACGGCCAGCCAGTAGTGCATCTGGAACATGGCGTCGGGCGTTATGCCGGTATGACCACGCTGGAAGCTGGCGGCATTAAAGGCGAATACCTGATGCTGACGTACGCCGGTGACGCCAAACTTTATGTCCCGGTCTCTTCGCTGCATCTGATCAGCCGCTATGCGGGCGGCGCAGAAGAGACTGCCCCGCTGCATAAACTGGGCAGCGATGCCTGGGCGCGGGCACGGCAGAAAGCGGCGGAAAAAGTGCGTGATGTGGCGGCCGAGCTGCTGGATATCTACGCGCAGCGCGCGGCAAAAGCAGGTTTTGCCTTCAAGCACGATCGTGAACAATATCAACTGTTCTGCGATGGTTTCCCCTTCGAAACCACGCCGGATCAGGCGCAGGCGATCAACGCCGTGCTCAGCGATATGTGTCAGCCGCTGGCGATGGATCGTCTGGTGTGCGGCGATGTGGGTTTCGGTAAAACCGAAGTGGCGATGCGCGCGGCATTCCTTGCCGTCGAAAACAACAAGCAGGTGGCGGTGCTGGTGCCAACCACCCTGCTGGCGCAGCAGCACTTTGATAACTTCCGCGACCGTTTTGCCAACTGGCCGGTACGCATTGAGATGCTCTCACGCTTTCGCAGCGCCAAAGAGCAGTCGCAAATTCTTGAACAGGCCGCTGAGGGCAAAATCGATATTCTGATCGGCACGCACAAACTGCTGCAAAGCGATGTGAAGCTGAAAGATCTCGGCCTGCTGATTGTCGACGAAGAGCACCGCTTCGGCGTGCGCCATAAAGAGCGCATCAAAGCGATGCGTGCCGATGTCGATATTCTGACGCTGACGGCAACGCCGATCCCGCGCACGCTGAATATGGCAATGAGCGGGATGCGCGACCTGTCGATCATCGCCACGCCACCTGCGCGCCGTCTGGCGGTAAAAACCTTTGTTCGGGAGTACGACAGCCTGGTGGTACGTGAGGCGATCCTGCGTGAAGTGCTGCGCGGCGGGCAGGTCTATTACTTGTATAACGATGTGGAGAATATCCAGAAAGCCGCCGCCAGGCTGGCTGAGCTGGTGCCGGAAGCGCGCATCGCTATCGGTCACGGGCAGATGCGCGAGCGCGAACTGGAACGGGTGATGAACGATTTCCATCATCAACGTTTCAACGTGCTGGTCTGCACGACCATTATTGAAACCGGGATCGATATTCCGACTGCCAATACCATTATCATCGAACGCGCCGATCACTTTGGTCTCGCCCAGTTGCACCAGTTGCGCGGACGCGTCGGTCGCTCACACCACCAGGCCTACGCCTGGTTGCTGACGCCGCACCCGAAAGCGATGACCACCGATGCGCAAAAACGGCTGGAAGCTATCGCCTCGCTGGAGGATTTGGGCGCAGGTTTTGCGCTGGCAACGCACGATCTGGAGATCCGTGGGGCGGGCGAGCTGCTCGGTGAAGATCAGAGTGGCCAGATGGAAACCATCGGTTTCTCGCTGTATATGGAACTGCTGGAAAACGCAGTTGATGCGCTGAAGGCCGGTCGCGAGCCGTCGCTGGAGGATTTAACCAGCCAGCAGACCGAGGTCGAATTGCGCATGCCTTCGCTATTACCGGACGATTTTATTCCTGATGTTAATACGCGTCTGTCGTTCTATAAACGCATCGCCAGCGCGAAAGATGCGAACGCACTGGAAGAGATAAAAGTCGAACTGATCGATCGCTTTGGGCTGCTACCGGATGCGGCGCGTAACCTGCTGGATATCGCCCTGTTGCGCCAGCAAGCGCAGAAGCTGGGGATCCGCAAACTGGAAGGCAATGAAAAAGGCGGCATCATCGAGTTCAACGAGAAAAACAATGTCAACCCGGTGTGGCTGATTGGTCTGCTGCAAAAACAGCCGCAGCATTTCCGTCTGGATGGTCCGACGCGGCTGAAATTTATGCAGGATCTGAGCGAACGGAAAACCCGCATGGGCTGGGTGCGTAATTTTATGCAGCAACTGGCCGAAAACGCCGTCGCCTGATGGTCTCAGCGCCGGGCCGCCTGGCCCGGCCCGTTATTTTTCGCAATATTTACAAATATTTTGCAATAGCCAGGGTTTCCCGACACCCTGACCAATCATAATCCCATAACAAAGTTGTATATAAATAACCTCATAATTTATATGGATTATGGTAATTAGAAGAATTGCACGTTTTACCTGCTGGATCACCCTCCTCACCGTTGCGACCATCACCACCCTCACCTTGCCTGCTCGGGCAAATACCTGGCCATTACCTGCTGAGGGTAGCCGTCTGGTAGGCGAAAACCGCTATCATGTGGTGCAAAATGATGGCGGTTCACTGGAAGCGATCGCCAAAAAATATAATGTTGGTTTTCTTGCTCTGTTGCAGGCAAACCCGGGCGTCGACCCTTATGTGCCGCGTGCTGGCAGAGTGCTGACGATCCCGCTGCAAACCCTGCTGCCGGATGTTCCACGCAAAGGTATTGTCATTAACCTCGCGGAACTGCGTCTCTATTACTACCCAGCGGGAAAAAACGAAGTGACGGTTTATCCGATCGGCATTGGTCAGTTAGGTGGCGATACCCTGACGCCAACAATGGTCACCACAGTTTCCGATAAACGTGCAAACCCCACCTGGACGCCAACTGCCAACATCCGCGCGCGTTATAAGGCTCAGGGGATTGATCTGCCTGCGGTGATGCCAGCCGGGCCGGATAACCCGATGGGGCATCATGCGATCCGTCTTGCCGCGTTTGGCGGGGTTTACCTGCTGCACGGCACTAATGCTGATTTCGGTATCGGCATGCGCGTCAGCTCTGGCTGTATTCGCCTGCGCGATGCCGATATTTCCAGTCTGTTTGCCAACGTGACGCCAGGAACGCCGGTGAACATCATTAATGCGCCAATAAAAGCGTCAGTTGAGCCGGACGGTAGACGGCTGGTTGAAGTACATCAACCGCTGTCGAAATCGATTGATGACGATCCGAAAACGCAGCCCATCGTGCTGAATGCCACGATGCAGGCCTTCAAAGACGATGCCCGTAGCGACGCCAGCATAATGAACCACGCAATAGAAATCCGCTCTGGTATGCCGGTTGATGTTACTCGTCATAGTGAGAGCGTCTTGCAGGCTCTGTAGAAAGTGAGCGAAAAGAAAAGGCCCGGCGATATACACCGGGCCTTTTTTATTGCAGTGGCACAGGGAGGAGAGGTTGGGGTTATTTGTAAAGCACCGCGGTACCGTGCAGGTTGTCAGAACCAGTCACTGAAGTGATGCGGAAAGATTTCGCGCCCATTTCATCGGCTTTTTGCGCCAGTTTGGCTTCAACGGAAGAGATATCGGAACCCGCACTGACACCAATGGCCGCAACTTCCTGCTGGCCTGTCGGCGCAGACTGAACTTCAACGGCAGCAAAGCTGGCAAAAGAGAGCGTACTGAGTGCAGCAGCGGCAAAAAGCGCAGTGATGTTTTTCATGATTTTTTCCTGAATGAAGATAAAAGATGTCGTTAACCATTAAGTTAACGATCGATAGGTAAATGATAAGTGTGATCTTCATCACTGGCCAACATATTTTTGTAATGAATGTTAATTAAAGTATTAATTGCTTAAATTTCATAATCATATGTTTTATTAATATGTGCTATTTTGCTGCTGGTCATTGGCGGAGATTATTTTTATAATGGTCGTTCAACAAACCAACAAAGGTTAAGCGGCAATATGACCAGTGAAGTCACCAGTTGCACCAAAAAATGCCGTGGCCGACCGAAAGTGTTCGACAGGGAAGCGGCGCTCGACAAAGCCATGACGCTGTTTTGGCAGCATGGCTACGAAGCCACATCATTATCCGATCTCGTGGAAGCCACCGGGGCGAAAGCACCGACGCTGTACGCTGAGTTCACCAATAAAGAGGGATTGTTCCGCGCGGTGCTCGATCGCTATATTGCGCGGTTCGCCCGACAGCACGAAGCCCAGTTGCTCTGTGAGGACAAACCGGTAGAAACCGCACTGCTGGATTATTTCACCGCCGTGGCAAAGTGCTTCACCAGCACCGATACACCAGCCGGTTGTTTTATGATCAACACCTCGGCGACGCTGGCAGCTTCTTCGCAGGCCATCGCGCAAACGATCAAATCGCGGCATGCCCAGCAGGAAGATACCCTGCTCCAGTTCCTCACTCAGCGCCAGCAGCGCGGTGAGATCCCGGCGGAGGCAAATCCTCAGGCGCTGGCTGAATTCCTTGGGTGTGTTTTGCAGGGGATGTCGATCAGTGCACGTGAAGGTGCCAGCGTTGAGAAGCTGCTACAGATCACGCGCACGACCCTGAGACTGTGGCCAAATTTGATCAAGGCATAAAAAAAAAGAGACGGGAAACCGTCTCTTTTTTTATCTCTGTGATGGAGATATCACATTTCAATAATAGGTGAAAACTATCAGCTAAATCCCCCGCTTTGCTATTATTAATTGTGATTATTGCTGTGCTAATCATTCAGCAGAATGATACAAATAATAAGCGTCATGATGACACATTCACTGGCCTTCCTTTGCTCTCATTTTTACGCGCTGTAATGCATGACTTGTCGAGGATAAAGGGTACTTCACTGACTAATCACAAGCAGAAGGAAAATGGAGATGATTTTGCTATTACCATTCATTAAAGTGCTAATAGTAATTACATTGTTATTTGGTCTGTGGGTTATGTTAGGCGGTTCCGTATTATTTGCTTTTATATCTGTTCTCATCACCGGGCTACTACTGGTACGCCAACACGATTTCATTTGATCTGATTAAGCCTTGCAGCAATGCAGGGCTTTTCAATGAAAAAAAGCTCCCCAGCCTGAGCGATGGGGAGCTAACATGCAGAGTACTACTATTTTACGCGTTGTTATTCAGTATCAGCTGACCATTTTTATCCAGCGGAATCTGTGTTCCCGGATCTTTATCCATGCGAATTTTTCCCTGCTGGTCGCCGATTTTATAAGTGACGTCGTAGCCGAGCATTTTTTCCGATTTATCATATACCGTGCTGCAACGCTGCTGGGTGGTGGTGTAGGTGTCACGCTCCTGCATACCGCCCTGGATCTGGTTACCAGCATACCCGCCGCCTAACGCGCCGACGACTGTTGCGACATCTCGTCCTTTGCCGCCGCCGAACTGGTGACCGAGCACCCCACCAGCCACTGCGCCAAGTACCGAACCGGTAATACGATTTTCGTCCTGCACCGGGCGGCGATGCGTCATAGTGACATTACGGCACTCCTGACGCGGCGTTTTTACTGTTTCCTTGATTGGCGTGGCTGAAACGACCTGCGCATACTGAGGGCCGCGATCGAAGACATTCAGGCTGGCCACTGCGGCAACGCCCAGTGCAGCGGCCACGCCAATACCGATACCCGCTAACATTGATTTATTCACAGGATTCTCTCCCTGGTTGGCTATTGGTAACAATTTTGCAACTTCAGCAATAGTAAAGCCAATCGGAAAGCACGCAAAAATAGGGATACAGATGGGGTAAAAGATGATATTCAGAGTTTTCCGACCACCATACGCGTGCAAGGCAGCGGGATATGCTGCTTCCCGGCCAACAACCGGGAGAGCAGCGAAACCGGATCAGTGTAATTTCAGACGTGGGCGGATCACGCGGTTAATACTGCCGACCAGCATCATCAGACCGGTTTTGAAATAGCCGTGCAGCGCGATCTGGTGCATACGGTACAGCGAAATATAAACAAAACGCGCAATACGACCTTCAATCATCATTGAACCACGCATCAGGTTACCCATCAGACTGCCCACGGTGGAGAAGTTCGACAGGGAAACCAGTGAACCGTGATCCTTATAAACATAAGATTTCAGCGGCTTATCTTTGATCTGCGCCAGAATGTTATGCAATGCAAGGGTAGCCATCTGATGAGCAGCCTGCGCGCGCGGCGGCACAAATCCGCCTTCCGGACGGGCGCAAGAAGCACAGTCGCCAATGGCGTAAATGTCCGCATCGCGCGTTGTTTGCAGCGTCGGCTCTACGACCAGCTGATTGATGCGGTTGCTTTCCAGGCCACCAATCTCTTTCATAAAATCCGGTGCCTTGATCCCTGCTGCCCATACCATCAGATCGGCCTTGATGTATTCGCCCTCTTTGGTATGCAGACCGCCTTCGTCGGCGCTGGTGACCATCGTCTGGGTCAAAACGCGTACGCCCATTTTGGTCAGTTCATTGTGTGCGGCGCCGGAGATGCGCGGCGGCAACGCTGGCAGAATGCGCTCACCCGCTTCCACCAGTGTGACGTTCAGCGCTTCATTCGTCAGCCCTTTATAACCGTAGCTATGAAGCTGTTTCACCGCATTGTGCAACTCTGCGGAGAGTTCAACGCCGGTCGCGCCGCCACCGACAATCGCAATATTAACTTTGCCGTTAGCGCCAAGGTTGGCCGAATATTTCAGGAACAGGTTGAGCATTTCCTGATGGAAGCGACGCGCCTGATGCGGGTTATCGAGGAAAATGCAGTGCTCTTTCACGCCCGGCGTGTTGAAGTCGTTCGAGGTACTGCCCAGCGCCATCACTAACGTGTCATAGGCCAGTTTGCGTTCCGGCACCAGCAGATCGCCCTTCTCATCACGCAATTCCGCCAGGGTGATGGTTTTGCTTTCGCGGTTAATATCCACCACAGAGCCCAGTTGGAACTGGAAATGATGATTGCGTGCGTGCGCCAGGTAGCTCAGCGCATCAACACCTTCATCCAGCGAACCGGTTGCCACTTCGTGCAGCAGGGGTTTCCATAAATGGCTGTGGTTACGATCGACCAGCGTAATTTTGGCTTTTTTACCGCGTCCCAGCTTTTTACCTAACTGTGTTGCCAGTTCCAGACCGCCAGCGCCACCACCTACGATCACAATCTTTCTCAACGGTGTTGTCAAAATGACCCCCTAAAATATTAACCAATTGTTAATTAAAAGTTATAAAAATAGCTCTTAATTAACAACAGGTTACGCACGCGCAACCTCACTTTGACGTCGAGAATATCACGAACGGTTCAATGGTCATACCAAAATTGATATGAATCAAGTTTTCATGCCTAAAAGTTGAGCAAGTGTAGTCACGCAGCGAAAAACTGCCCGTCAATAGAGGAGAAAAAGAGGAGCCCGGCAGACAAGAACCTGCCGGGGAGAGGATTAACCGAGGGTTTTAAAGGCTTTAATTCGCTGCAGGTGCGGCGAGATATTTTTAAACTTATGCGACTGTTCTTCGTCCCAGACAATCTCATAGTAATGATGCAACTCATCGGAAGAGCGCTGGCTGTCCAGTGCTTCATCTTTTCGCGACAGGATCACCAGGCAGCGATCGCGATTTTTCTCCCGAAAGTTAGCGACACACTTAGTGGCAATGTCCTCATACTCTTCCGGCCGGTCAATCTTCCCTTCCATGTTCTCATAGGGAAACAGGTTCGGATTGAACATCACCTGGCGGATGTCGCAGAGAAAACCAATGCGCTCTGCCCAGTAACCGCCAAGGCCGACGCCGCAAATCAGCGGGCGTTCATCCACGTTGAGTTGCAGCATCTTGTCGACTTCTTTCAACAGATGCTGCATATCATGTTTCGGATGCCGCGTGCTGTAGCTTATCAGGCGAACATCCGGATCGATAAACTGTAGCTGCAACACTTTTTCATGGTTGCCGGGACTGTTTGAGTCAAAACCGTGTAAATAGATAATCATTGTATCCTCACCACTTCGACATCACGTCCTCAGGGGTTAATGGGCGGCTTTCAGCTCCTGCCAGCGCTCATGCAACTGCTCCAGTGCTGTACTGACCGCTTTCCAGCGCGCCGAACTCATCAACTCCTGACGAGAATATGAACCTTTATGATACAATTGTGTAACACGCTCTGCATTGATCGGCGACAGGTTATCTAACACACTGACTGCGCCTTTACGATTATTACAGACGAGGATCATATCGCAACCGGCATCCAGCGATGCCTGCCCGCGTTCTGCATAACTTCCCATGATTGCCGCGCCTTCCATCGACAAATCGTCAGAAAAAATCACGCCGTTAAAACCCAGCTCGCCGCGCAGAATGGTTTTCAACCACCACGGTGAACCGCTGGCCGGAAGCGGATCGGCATCGGTATAAATCACATGCGCGGGCATAATGGCATCCAGTTTATTTTGCTCAATCAGCGAGCGGAATACCGACATATCTTTCGCGCGAATCTCCGCCAGCGGACGCGGATCGCGCGGTGTTTCTTTGTGTGAATCTGCGGTTACCGCGCCGTGCCCCGGGAAATGTTTACCGGTCGTTTTCATTCCCGCGCTGTGCATACCATCAATAAAGTGGCTCGCCATCACCAGCGCTTTAGCCGGATCTTCGTGGTAAGAACGTTCGCCGATGGCGGCGCTGATATGTCCAACATCCAGCACCGGGGCAAAGCTGATATCAATATCCATGGCGATCATTTCACTGGCCATCAACCAGCCGGCATCTTGCGCCAGCCGCCCGCCCTCTTCTAACCCGTGCAGAGCGGCAAAAGCCTGGGCAGCAGGCAAACGCGTGAAGCCTTCACGAAAACGCTGCACCCGCCCTCCTTCCTGATCGACCGCCACCACCAGACGGTGATGCGAAGCCTGGCGGATCTGGCGCACCAGTTCCCGCAACTGCTGCGGATCGTGATAATTACGGGTAAAGAGAATCAGGCCGCCCACCAGCGGATGCGCCAGAATCTCGCGCTCTTCCGAATCCAGTTCATACCCTTCCACATCCAACATTACCGGACCCACACTGACCTCTCTTATTCTTTGTTCTGTAACCGCCGCCAGATTGCATCTGCCAGCGTAATAAATTGTTGTTCGCCCGTTTGCTGCCAGCGGCACTCAAACCAGCCCACCATCAACATCCATACCCAGGGCCGCCAGCGTCGAACCTGGCGCACTAATATTACCGGATCGACCGCCGCCTGCTGAGCATACTGCGCAACCAACTGCAGACGCTGCACCTCATCCTCCGTCCATACCGAGGCGAGCTCAAGAGCAACATCACCATCGCCAGCATATTCCCAGTCGATAAGCCGCAAACCCACGGCGCTGTGCACCAGATTTCCCGCATGGACATCCATATGCAGCGGCGCGAGCCGTAGCGGCTGCGGTTCGCCCTGTTTTCTTAACTGCTTTAGCTGTCGCAACCAGAAGGGGGTGCGCCGCGTCGGCGCGCTCTGCTGCCAGTATCGCTCCAGTAGCGGCAACAACGTAATACGCCAGCCAAAAAGTGGCTGATGGTGTAAATCGCGGAGTAATGCCGCCAGTACATCAGGCTGCGGTAAGGCCGTTTTGATCTCGCCGGGTATAAAGTCCACCGCCATCCAGGTACCAGTATAGAGTTGCGGGCGCGGCGCGAGGGTTGCGGGCAAGCGGCGGAGCAAACGGTACTGACGCAGAAATGGCGAGGAAGCGGCCTGGTGATGCTGGCGCAGCACCAGCGTGTGCTGGCCATCGCGAATAAGGCAACTCCCGCCGCTTAGCCCGCTATTCTGGCTGGCGACGGGAGTATACGTCGGAAAATAGCGTGACAACACAGTGTCACGCGTCTGTTTATTGTTGCTGAACCGCACCTTTACCCGACCAGATAATTTCGCCTGTCTGCACCAGCATCAGTTGCATTTGTAACGCGGGTGCGCTGGCGTTGCCGGTCGCATTGGAATAAAGCACATACTGCGCCCCAACGTTGCGGGCAATGCCAATGGCTTTACTGCGGGTACCCAGGCTGTCCTGCGGGGAGAGCCCCAATTGCTGTTTCGCCAGCGAAAGCTGCTGCGCGGTAATCAGCGTAAATTTGCCGTTATTGGCCAGCGCGTTGCGCACCACTTCGGTGGCTTCGCCGGTGTTGATCGAACCGTTGGTACGGTTGTTTACACTATCAACCAGCAAAACGCTGCCAGCGTTGGCACCACTGACCTGCAACATTTTACCGACCATCGGCTGCACCGCACTGTTCCAGTCATAATGACGTTCGCGCGGCGCGGGCTGTCCGGTTTGATCCTGGTGTTCGATTGGGCCAGGCTGCTGTGGTAACGTCGGAACCGACGGTACTGTCGGAACTGGCTGCGTCGGTTGCGGTTGCGGCTGGGCAGGCTGCTGAGCGCCGCCTGCCTGTTCAACCGGCGCAGGCTGTTGATTACTGATACACCCTGCCAACAACACCGACAGTGTGGTCAGTAGCGCGAAGCGTCCAAATGTTTTAATCAAGTGTCACTCCTTAGAGATAGAGATAAAGTCTGACGCTGTGTGCACCCAGATAATTAGCGCTGCCATACAGCGTCACGCCGGAACGCGCCGGGATCGTGATGCTGCGCGGCGCTTCCAGCGGGTGCATTTCCAGACCTCTGGCGTCATACCAGAAAAAACGGTAGTGCACCGTCACAGGCTGCTGCCGCTCATTAAACAATCGGGAGGAGGCGGAAGGTTGAAGCTCCTGCGTGCCCATTTCCGGCGGCTCCGCGATAATGCCCGCCGCCAGAATACTGGACTCCATCACCAGCGTTTGATCGCTGGCGACCGGAATAGCCGGGCGCGAACTGCATCCCACCAGCCCCAGCGCCGCCAGCAGCAGCGCGACACGCCCGTTTATCATCTTACAGACCTTTATGAGCCAGCATTGGCCCCATTGCGCGCCCGCCCAGCAGGTGCATATGGATATGGTAAACCTCCTGACCACCATGACGATTACAGTTCATGATCAGACGGTATCCATCTTCGGCGATGCCTTCGTCGCTGGCGATTTTGGCCGCAACGGTCAGCATGCGTCCCAGCGTCTGCTCGTGCGCCTCGGTGACATCATTCAGCGTGGGGATGAGGATATTCGGCACAATAAGCACATGCGTCGGCGCTTGTGGAGAGATATCGCGAAAAGCGGTGACCAGTTCATCCTGGTAGACAATATCCGAGGGAATTTCCCGGCGGATGATTTTACTGAAAATGGTTTCTTCGGCCATGACGTTTTCCTTTTTCAGGCGCGGAGCCAACCCGCAGCCATCGTCAATTACGTGCCCTAGAGTATGATCGAGATTCTCTTGTTGTTTCAACCATAACGCTCTTTTTCTTTCGCCTTTACACCCTTCTCTGCCGCAGGAACCTTTCTCCTTTCAACACAGCGTGAATGAAATAGCATTTCAATTATGAATATTACATCTGTTTACATTTATGAAGTGAATGCGTATATTTCGCATTTGCATTTTCATGCGCAACTCTTATCAAACGCATTACAAAAACACATCCGGCGCGACAACGTATCGCCGCCGGGTTATCACGCTAACGCACTATTAAGGGTTTATTATGTCTTTCACTCAACACACCAGGGATGGCGCGTGTTCAAACGCTGCTGTGCCTTCGCTGCTGGCAGCGTGCATTGCTCTTGCGCTGACGCCATCTGCAGTATTTGCAGCAGAAACAACGGCCAACGCCGATGATACAGTTGTGGTCGACGGTGGCGGTGGGCTGAGCACCTCCGATAGCCAGGCGCAGGACTACAGCGTAAAAACCACTACCACCGGGACAAAATTGCTGCTAGTGCCGCGTGATATTCCCCAGTCCGTCAGCGTTGTCAGCCAGCAACGTATGCAAGACCAACAGTTAACAACGATTGAGCAAGTGCTCGATAACACGATTGGCGTTAACGCTTCGCGCATTGACTCACACCGTACCAATTTCTTCGCACGAGGTTTCTTCGTCAGCAACTTTGCCTATGAAGATATGCCGACATTTCTCGATAACCGATGGAATTTCGGTGATACCGCGGGTGATACGGCGATTTATGACAAAATCGAAGTCGTGCGCGGCGCAGCGGGTCTGATGAGCGGGACAGGGAATCCATCCGCGTATGTCAACATGGTGCGTAAACACGCCGACAGCAAAACATTTAAAGGCTCGGCCGAGGCAACATATGGTAGCTGGGGTAAACAGCGTTATGTTCTGGATCTCCAGGCTCCCCTGACCGAATCCGGCAATGTGCGCGGCCGTGTTATTACCGGCTACCAGGACAACGACTCCTGGCTTGAACGCAACCACTACCGCAAAAAATTCATTACCGGCGTTGTTGATGCCGACCTCACCGATTCGACAACACTTTCTCTCGGGTATGATTACCAGGAGAGCGAAGAGGATAGCCCGACCTGGGGCGGCATTCCCTCACTGTACAGCGACGGTAGCCGTACCCATTTCCGCCGTGGTTTCAACACGGCGGCGGACTGGGCTTACTCTAACGTCGATTCACGCAAGGTTTTCGCCAACCTGACGCAGCGTTTTGATAATGGTTGGGAAGCCAAAGTCAACGCTATGCATGCCGAAACCAATTTCGACAGCAAACTGATGTATATCGATGGTTTCCCGGATAAAGCCACCGGCCTGTATGACGCCACGCAGTGGCAAGGTGCCTGGGGCGGCTGGAACCGGGGCGAGCGTAAGCAGGATTCCGTCGATGCCTTTGTTCGCGGCGGCTACGACCTGTTGGGTCGCCAGCATGAGGTGATGTTCGGTGGCAGCTACAGCCGTCAGCGTAACAACTACGACAACTCCTACCCGGTGAATGATAATTTCGGTCTGATGGATGTCGGAAATATCAACAATTACAACGGTAGTACGCTGGCCGATCCGAGCTGGTCCGACTGGGCGCTCTATCAGCGCGACGTTATTCGCCAGAAATCTGTCTACGCCGCGACCCGCATCTCGCTGGCCGATCCGCTGCATCTGATCCTCGGCGCCCGCTACACCGAATGGAGCGCGAAGTACAACCTGGAGCGTAAACCGGACGAGATCCGTAACACCAAGTTTGATGATGTAACGCCGTATGCCGGCCTGATCTATGACATCAATGACACCTGGTCGGTCTACACCAGCTATACCTCTATTTTCGAACCGTCCAGCCAGCGCGACATTAATAGCGAGTTCCTTGAACCGACAACCGGTAAAAGCTACGAAGCCGGAGTAAAAGGCGACTGGTTTAACACACGTTTGACTGCCACGCTTGCGGTCTTCCGCACCGAGCAGGATCACGTTGCTGTTTCCACCGGTGAATATATTCCTGACTCAGGTGGCCAGACGGCCTATAAATCTGTGAATGGCACCGTCAGCAAGGGCGTGGAATTTGAACTGAACGGTGCGCTGACCGACAACCTGCAACTGACCTTCGGGGCAAGCCGCTTTATGGCGGAAGATGGTGATGGCGTTGCGGTGAACCCTGAACAGCCGCGTACCACGATGAAGCTGTTTACACGCTACCAGTTGCCGATGCTGCCTGAGCTGGCAATCGGCGGCGGCGCGCGCTGGCAGAACAAAACCTGGCAGGATATTACCGGCCCGAACGGCGATACCCGCATTACCCAGAACGGTTACACGGTGGTGGATCTCTTCGCGCGCTATCAGGCCACGAAGAACTTTGCCATCCAGGCGAACCTCAACAATGTGTTCGATAAAGAGTATTACGATTATCTGGGCACCTACGGCGTGTACGGTGCGCCGCGTAACTTCTCTGTCAGTGCAAATTACAGCTTCTGATAGCAGAGCAATAAAAAAGGGAGCCAGCAGGCTCCCTCAGTCTCCCCAGACTACGGCTTAGTTAGCGCGGATATAGTCATCCATTTCGGTTTTCAGGTTATCGGATTTAGTACCGAAAATTGCCTGAACGCCGGAACCAGCGACGACCACACCTGCAGCGCCCAGTTTCTTCAGGCCAGCCTGATCCACTTTCGCTACGTCAGCTACGCTGACACGCAGACGCGTGATGCACGCATCCAGGTTGGTGATGTTTTCTTTACCGCCAAACGCTGCAACCAGAGCCGGGGCCATCTCACTGCTTGCACCTGCTTTGGTGTCTTCGGTTGCGTCTTCACGGCCCGGCGTTTTCAGATCAAGCGCTTTGATCAGCACGCGGAACACGGTGTAGTAAACCACGGCATAGCAAGCACCGACGACCGGGAACAGCCACAGTTTGCTGCTGTTGCCACTCAGTACGATGAAGTCGATCAGACCGTGAGAGAACGACGTACCGTCACGCATACCCAGCAGGATACAGATCGGGAAGGCCAGACCTGCCAGAATAGCGTGGATAACGTACAGGATCGGCGCAACGAACATGAAGGAGAACTCGATCGGCTCGGTGATACCGGTCAGGAACGAGGTCAGCGCTGCGGAGATCATGATACCGCCCACTTTCGCGCGGTTTTCCGGTTTAGCAGAGTGCCAGATAGCGATAGCTGCAGCCGGCAGACCGTACATTTTGAACAGGAAGCCGCCAGACAGTTTGCCCGCAGTCGGGTCGCCTGCCATGTAACGCGGAATATCGCCGTGGAATACCTGGCCAGCAGCGTTGGTGAATTCACCAATCTGCATCTGGAAAGGTACGTTCCAGATGTGGTGCAGACCGAACGGTACCAGGCAGCGTTCAATGAAGCCGTAGATACCGAATGCAACAACCGGGTTCTGGTAAGCAGCCCATTGAGAGAATGTCTGGATCGCGGAACCAATCGGCGGCCAAATGAAGGAGAGGATCACACCGGTGATAATCGCTGCAAGGCCAGAAATAATCGGTACAAAGCGTTTACCCGCGAAGAAGCCCAGATACTCAGGCAGCTTGATACGGTAGAAGCGGTTAAACATGTATGCGGCAATCGCACCGGAGATGATCCCGCCGAGCACACCGGTATCCGCCAGGTGTTTTGCAGCGATCTCTTCAGCAGGTAAATGCAGAACCAGAGGTGCAACCACAGCCATGGTTTTCACCATGATGCCGTAGGCAACAACCGAAGCCAGAGCAGAAACGCCATCGTTATTGGTGAAGCCAAGCGCAACACCGATAGCGAAAATCAGCGGCATGTTGGCAAAAACGGAACCGCCCGCTTCGGCCATAACATGAGATACCACTTCTGGCAGCCAGCTGAAGTTTGCAGAACCGACGCCCAGCAGGATACCTGCGATAGGCAGTACGGATACTGGCAGCATCAGCGATTTACCGACCTTCTGCAGGTTAGCAAATGCATTCTTAAACATAATTGAGAGTGCTCCTGAGTATTAGTGCTTTTTGTTGCGCTTTCACGCGTTGGCACGGGGGGAGAACCGCGCCTTGGGAAGGGCATCTAAGCGCCCTTTATTTATTACACAGAGTAAAATAAATCGTTTCAGCTTTGTTTGACGGCTATCACGTTTCAGCTAGCGGTCGCTTTAAAACTCACACAGATTTACAAAAGGCGCTGACTGATGTATGAAAAACGACCATCACCGCCTTTTTTATGGCGGTGAACTTTACTCTGATCGTTTATTAATTACGAGTACTAAAATAAGCTGATATTTCAGACAGATTGCAATCTGGCGGGATCGATATGAAACAGGCTGGCAAAGTTTTGCGTGGTCTGCTGTGCGAGTTCCTCAATGGAAATCCCTTTCAGAACCGCCATATATTCTGCCACATCGCGTGTCATTGCAGGCTGGTTCTCTTTACCGCGGTGCGGTACGGGCGCGAGATACGGAGAATCGGTCTCGACCAGCAACCGATCCAGAGGCACATAACGTGCTGCATCGCGTAGTTGTTCCGCATTACGGAAAGTCACAATGCCGGAGAAAGAGATATAAAACCCCATATCCAACAGCTTGCCTGCCGTTTCACGATCCTCAGTAAAGCAGTGTAGTACACCGCCGCAATCCTGAACCTGCTCTTCCTGCAAAATCGCCAGAGTGTCGGCACGGGCATCGCGTGTATGCACGATAACCGGTTTATTCAGGTCGCGCCCAATGCGGATATGGTTGCGGAATGAGATCTGCTGACGCGCTTTGGTTTCCGGTGTATAGAAATAGTCCAGACCGGTCTCACCCATTGCCACAACACCCTCTTCCGCTGCTAACTGACGCAGCGTCGCCACGTCATACTCTTCGTCCTGATTCAGCGGATGAACGCCGCAGGAGAACACCACATTACTGCGCTCTCCCACCAGCTCGCGCATGCTGCGATATCCGGGCAGCGTGGTGGCCACAGCCAGACAAAACTTCACATCGCGCGCGGCGGCTTTCGCCAGTACGTCATCAACATCTTTGTGCAAAGAGGCGTAATCCAGGCCATCAAGATGGCAGTGCGAGTCGACTAAAAACATAATGTCTCTCTTAAAGGTGGGATACCGGAAGCGTAGCGCCTGGTTGCAGGTACCGTTCCAGTGTTAATAAAAGATCGGTGAGCAGCAGTTCGCGGTTCACTCCCACGACATTCAGCAACTGCTCACGGCAAGTAAATACAGCATGCAGCAGAGCATGCAATGTCTCACCGCGTAATTGACGGGCAAGGTTGTGTACCAGGTCTGGCACATCAACGTTGGTCAGCAATGTCGCCCCCTGCTGGGCTTTCAGAGCATCGAGGAACAGCGCACAGACCCATTGCAAGCGCTCCGCCACCCGATCGTGGTTAAGCGCCGCCAGCATGGCGAACCAGTCACCGCTATTTAGCGCGTTTTCAATCGCCAGGCAGAGTGCCTGACGCTGCGCCCAGTGCTCTTCCTGCAACAGCGTCTCAGCCGCGCCTGGCGACCCGGCGCACAGACGCAGCGCGCTGAGGATAGCATCTTGTGACACCGTCACTTCCCGACTAAGCCATGCGCTGGCATAACTTTCCGCCGGTGGCGCAAGGTGATGCAAGCGGCAGCGGCTGCGCAGCGTAGCCAGTAACCGAGCGGGCTCGCGGCAGGCAAGAAAGAACCACGTCTGGGCTGGTGGCTCCTCCAGCGTTTTCAGTAATGCATTGGCGGCAGCATCGGTTAATAACGCGGCGTCCTGAATCCAGACCACCTTCGCCCCGCCAAGACGAGCATGCTCGTAGAGTTTTTCACTCACTTCACGCACCGCATCAATGCCCAACGTGGTTTTGCCTTTTTCCGGCGCCAGTGCGTAGTAATCCGGATGGGTTCCGGCCTGCATCAACTGACAGCCGCGACAGTGGCCGCAGCTTTTGTGTCCTTCCGGTGTTTGGCACAGCAGAAAACGGCTGAGCGCATAGATCAGCGCGTCTTCCCCCATACCTGGCAGCGAGTGAACAAGTAACGCGTGGTGCCCACGTCCGCTTTGATAACTGGCGACCAGTTGTTCAAAGTCCGGTCGCAGCCACGGATACCATTTCATGCGCCCTGCTCCTGCACCCATGCGGTAACTGTCTGACGGATAGCGCGCACAACATCATCCAGCGGTTGCGTGGCATCCACCGTGCGAATAGAAGCATCCTGCGCGGCCAGCTCAAGGTAACGTGCACGGGTGCGATTGAAGAAATCCAGCGACTCCTGCTCAATACGATCCAGCTCGCCGCGCGCGCGGGCGCGTTTCAGGCCCACTTCAGGGGTGACATCAAGGTACAGAGTTAAATCCGGGCGAAAATCGCCCAGCACGGCATCGCGCAACGTCGCCAGCATGCCTTGATCAATGCCACGACCGCCGCCCTGGTAGGCCTGAGTAGAAAGATCGTGCCGATCGCCAATGACCCAGCAACCGCGTGCCAGCGCCGGTTTGATCACCGTTTCCACCAGTTGAACACGAGCGGCATAAAACATCAGGACTTCGGCTTTATCAGAAATCACTTCGTCACCAACAGAGCGGATATCCAGCACCAGACTGCGCAGCTTCTCTGCCAGCAGCGTACCGCCCGGCTCGCGCGTAAATATCATCTCGCTGACGCCCAGTTCTTTCAGCGTTTCGACGACGACATCGCGTGCCGTCGTTTTACCGGCGCCTTCCAGCCCTTCAATAACGATGTATTTACTGCTCATTTTTTTCCTTAAGCACTTTCAGATAGTCCTGCACTGACCGGTTATGGCTGGCGAGGTTGGTATTAAATGTGTGTCCACCCTTCCCGTCGGCCACAAAATAGAGGTATGGCGTCTTCGCCGGATGCGCTGCCGCTTTCAGCGAGGCTTCACCTGGCGTGGCAATCGGTCCTGGCGGCAAGCCGCTAATCACATAGGTGTTGTAATCCGTCGGAGCCTCCAGGTCGGCGCGCGACAGCTTACCATTATAACGCGCACCCATCCCGTAGATCACCGTCGGATCGGTTTGCAGGCGCATTCCGACGCGTAAGCGGTTAATAAAGACCGAGGCAACCTGATCGCGTTCGCTGGCCACAGCCGTCTCTTTTTCAATGATGGACGCCATGGTTACCAACTGGTTTTGATCCTTGTACGGCAGGCCGTCCATGCGCCCTTCCCAGACCTGTTCAACGGCTCGCGCCATCTTTTGGTGCGCGCGCTTGAGTAGCGCAACATCCGTCGTATTTGCGGTATACATCCAGGTATCCGGCCAGAACCAGCCTTCCACCCAGTTTGCATGCTCCAGCTTCAGCGCCTGCGCGACAGTGGCATAATCATCATCCTTCAGCGTGTGCTTCAGATATGGCGCATCACGTAGCTGCTTCAGATAATCACTCAGACGCATTCCCTCCACCAGACGCAGCGGAAATTGCGCCTCTTTGCCGCTGGCCAATAATTGCAGCATTTCGCGCACGGTCATGCCCGCCGTAAAACGGTAGGTCCCCGCTTTGAAGTGCGACAAATCAGGCTCCAGGCGTAACAACCACTGGAAAACACGCGGGCGATTGATGACTTTTTCCTGGTACAGCAATTCACCCAGCGCCACCCGGCCGGTTCCGGCTGGCAGGGTAAAAATGATTTCATCTTTGGTAAGGATCGTGGAATCCGCCAGTTGACGAACCTTCCAGACTCCGGCTCCTGCTGCAATCACTAATACCGTCAGCAGCAGGAGAACAACGCGTAACATTTTCTTCATGACTGATTTATCTGCTCACACAGTGGGGCTAAAAATTGGTACAAATCACGCGCTGACCAACGCAGTTCTCCCCATTGGCGAACGGGGACGACCGGCATCAACGCGTTACAAATAACCACTTCCTCGGCCTGCGCCAGCGCTTGCTGGCGGGCATTCACTTCGACAACACGAAAACCGGAAGATGCTAGTTGTCGCATACAATATTGTCGCATGATGCCATCCACTCCGGCATAGTCGAGGCGTGGCGTGAAAACCTCCTGCCCTTGCCGCCAGAAAATATTGGCCGCGCAACATTCGGTGATCCAGCCGTCGCTGTCCAGCACCAGCGCTTCATCAGCATCGGTCTGCTCCAGCCCGGCGCGGATTAACACCTGTTCCAGACGGTTAAGATGTTTGATTCCCGCGAGCATCGGATTACGCCCGAGGCATACATCGCTCAACGTCAACGTAACGCCTTCCCGCTGCCATCGCGCGTAGTGTGCGGGCCGGGCTGAAACAGAAAGAATACGCGTCGGTGAATCGCAGTTCGCTGCACTGTAGCCACGACCTCCGCCACCACGGCTGAGGATCACTTTAACCACGCCGTCAGCTTTTCCTTGTGCCAGCGATGCCATCTCCTGCGCCAGCAGATCCCAGTCATGAAAAGGAATAAATAGCCGTTCGCATGCCAGACGCAAGCGCTGTATATGCGCAGGCGCAAACTGGATTTGCCCGGCAAGGATACGCGCAGTAGTAAAGCAGCCGTCACCAAATTGTATGGCCCGGTCACTGGCTGCAAGCTGTCGTTGCTCTGTGCCATTAATCAAGAACATAGAGGCTCCTTAAGCGTGTGGCCGGACAGTTTGGCAGGATGGAAAGCAGAGAACAAGGGGAGAAAGCTGAATAGAAAAGGCCCGACAAGCGGGCCTTTAAAACAGCAAAGGTGATCAGACTTTTTTGAAGATCAGCGAGCCGTTGGTGCCACCAAAGCCGAAGGAGTTACACAGGGTATACTCCATACCGCTGACCTGGCGCGCTTCGTGCGGTACGAAGTCCAGATCGCAACCTTCATCCGGGTTATCCAGGTTGATGGTTGGCGGTACAGCTTGATCGCGCAGCGCAAGAATGGAGTAGATGGACTCTACTGCACCGGCCGCGCCTAACAGGTGCCCGGTCATGGATTTGGTTGAACTCACCATGACGCTACGCGCGGCATCGCCAAACACCGCTTTCACCGCCTGAGCTTCAGCAATATCGCCTGCTGGCGTAGAGGTACCGTGTGCGTTGACGTAGCCAATCTGGCCTGGTTCAATGCCCGCATCACGCAGCGCATTCACCATTGCTTTGGCCGCGCCAGCGCCGTTTTCCGGCGGTGACGTCATATGATAAGCATCGCTGCTCATACCGAAGCCGACGATTTCAGCGTAGATTTTCGCACCGCGTTTTTTTGCGTGCTCATACTCTTCCAGCATGATGATGCCAGCGCCGTCGCCGAGGACAAAACCGTCACGCTCTTTATCCCACGGACGGCTTGCAGCCTGAGGATTATCGTTGCGGGTAGACAGCGCACGCGCTGCACCAAAGCCACCTACGCCCAGCGGGGTGCTGGCTTTTTCTGCACCACCAGCCAGCATCGCATCGGCATCGCCATAAGCAATAATACGCGCAGCATGGCCGATGTTGTGCACGCCTGAAGTACAGGCCGTTGCAATGGAGATGCTTGGGCCTTGCAGGCCAAACATGATAGTCAGGTGACCTGCCACCATGTTAACAATTGTAGACGGTACGAAGAACGGACTGATTTTACGCGGACCGCCCTTAACGAGGGAGCTGTGGTTCTCTTCAATCAAGCCCAGACCGCCGATACCAGAACCGATCGCGGCACCAACACGAGAAGCATTTTCTTCCGTGATAACCAGGCCGGAGTCGTGCATGGCCTGAACGCCAGCCACAATTCCATATTGAATGAAATCATCCATCTTGCGCTGTTCTTTGCGCGAGATAATGTCTTCACAGTTAAAATCCTTTACTAAGCCAGCAAATTTGGTTGCATAGGCGCTAGTATCGAAATGGTCGATCAGGCTGATGCCACTCTGACCGGCAAGAAGAGCTTTCCAGGTAGACTCTACGGTATTGCCGACAGGAGACAACATGCCAAGTCCGGTCACAACTACACGACGCTTAGACACGTTCATCCTCCAGGGAGGGATAAAAAAGAGATTCGAGGGATAACACTAGATAAAACTCAGGCGGTCGAGTGACCGCCTGGAGATGTTCACTTACGCCTGGTGACCGTTGATGTAATCAATGGCAGCCTGAACGGTGGTGATTTTCTCAGCTTCTTCGTCCGGAATCTCAGTATCAAACTCTTCTTCCAGAGCCATTACCAGCTCAACGGTGTCAAGAGAATCAGCGCCCAGGTCCTCAACGAAGGAAGCATTGTTGGTAACTTCTTCCTGCTTAACGCCCAGCTGTTCGCCGATAATTTTCTTAACGCGTTCTTCGATAGTGCTCATACTCTTAAATTTCCTATCAAAACTCGCTTTCGCGATGGTTTTCGTAGTGTATAAAATGTTGAAAAATTTGCAACTAAATCCCGGCAGTTCTTACCACGATTTTACGCTATTTTGAGGCCTTTCGCCCTCATAACGCAAATGATTTTAATCGTGGTTAGACCATATACATTCCACCGTTGACGTGCAGAGTCTCACCAGTGATGTAACCCGCCTCGTCAGAGGCTAAAAATGCAACCGCATTGGCGATTTCCTGAGCACCGCCAAGGCGACCCGCAGGAACTTGCGCCAGGATACCCGCACGCTGATCGTCAGAGAGCGCACGCGTCATGTCCGTTTCAATAAAGCCCGGAGCAACAACGTTTACCGTAATACCGCGGGACGCAACTTCACGCGCCAGCGATTTACTGAAACCGATAAGACCCGCTTTCGCCGCAGCGTAGTTGGCCTGACCAGCATTTCCCATGGTACCAACCACAGAACCGATAGTGATAATACGCCCATGACGCTTTTTCATCATAGCCCGCATTACCGCTTTTGACAGACGGAAAACAGATGAAAGGTTAGTGTCGAGAATATCGTTCCACTCATCATCTTTCATGCGCATCAGCAAGTTATCACGAGTGATCCCGGCATTATTAACCAGAATATCAACCTCGCCAAACTCAGCGCGAATGTTCTCCAGAACCGATTCAATAGATGCGGCATCGGTCACGTTCAGCAGCAGACCTTTACCCTTCGCACCTAAATAATCACTGATAGCCTGCGCGCCATTTTCGCTCGTCGCGGTACCAATAACCTTTGCGCCGCGAGCGGCTAACGTTTCAGCAATGGCACGACCAATTCCACGGCTTGCACCGGTAACCAGCGCGACTTTTCCTTCAAAACTCATGGTGTTCCTCTTTTATTGCGCGAGTGCTTCTGACATCGCAGCCTGCTCATTGATAGCCGATGCTGTCAGTGTGTCAACAATACGTTTTGTCAGACCGGTGAGAACCTTACCCGGGCCGACCTCATACAGATGCTCAACGCCCTGCGACGCCATAAACTCAACGCTTTTCGTCCACTGCACCGGGCTGTACAACTGGCGCACCAGTGCACTGCGGATGGCTTCCGGCGACGTTTCGCACTTCACATCCACATTGTTAATAACCGGGATCTGCGGCGCATTAAATGGAATAGCGTTCAGTTCAACAGCCAGTTTTTCGGCAGCCGGTTTCATCAGCGCGCAGTGAGACGGCACGCTTACAGGCAGCGGCAATGCACGTTTAGCACCAGCGGCTTTACAGGCTGCGCCGGCACGCTCAACGGCCTCTTTATGGCCTGCGATAACTACCTGCCCCGGGGAATTATAGTTCACCGGAGAAACAATCTGGCCTTCAGCCGCAGTTTCACATGCTTTTGCAATAGACTCATCATCAAGACCGATGATAGCTGACATCGCGCCGGTACCTTCCGGTACGGCTTCCTGCATGAATTTGCCGCGCAGCTCAACCAGACGTACAGCATCGGCAAAAGCAATAACACCGGCGCATACCAGCGCGGAATATTCGCCCAGGCTATGCCCTGCCATCAGTACCGGCGTTTTGCCACCCTGCTGCTGCCACACGCGCCACAGCGCGACAGATGCACTCAGGAGTGCAGGCTGAGTCTGCCATGTTTTATTAAGCTCTTCTGCCGGGCCTTGCTGCACCAGTGCCCAGAGATCATAACCCAGAGCCGCAGAGGCTTCGGCAAACGTTTCTTCAATGACCGGGTAAGCTACCGCCATATCCGCCAACATACCGACGGTCTGGGAACCCTGCCCCGGAAAAACAAAAGCAAATTGCGTCATCTTCTTATCCTTATACTTAGAAACGAACCAGCGCGGAACCCCAGGTAAACCCGCCGCCGAACGCTTCAAGCAGAATTAGCTGGCCAGGTTTGATACGCCCATCGCGTACCGCCTCATCCAGTGCGCTGGGAACAGAAGCCGCAGAGGTGTTGCCATGACGATCCAGCGTAACCACAACGTTATCCATCGCCATGCCAAGCTTTTTCGCTGTGGCGCTGATAATACGCAGGTTAGCCTGGTGCGGCACCAGCCAATCCAGCGAGCTTCGCTCAAGGTTATTAGCGGCTAATGTTTCATCAACAATTCGCGCCAGTTCCGTCACCGCGACTTTAAACACTTCGTTGCCCGCCATCGTTAAATATGTCGGGCTTTCCGGATTCACGCGGTCGAGGTTCGGCAGCGTCAGCAGCTCACCGTAGCTACCGTCAGCATGCATGTGGGTTGAGATAATGCCCGGCTCTTCCGAAGCACTCAATACCACCGCACCTGCACCATCGCCGAACAGAATAATGGTACCGCGATCATTTGGATCTAATGTGCGCGCCAGCACATCAGATCCAATCACCAGCGCATGTTTTACCGCGCCGGATTTTACATATTGATCGGCGATGCTCAACGCGTAGGTAAACCCTGCGCATGCTGCGGCAACGTCGAAGGCAGGACAACCTTTGATTTCCAGCATATTCTGGATCTGGCACGCCGCGCTCGGAAAAGCGTGCGTTGCAGAGGTTGTCGCCACAATAATCAGGCCAATTTGATCGTTATCGATGCCGGCCATTTCCAGCGCGCGTTTAGCGGCTTCATAGCCCATGGTTGAGACAGTTTCGTTCGCCGAAGCAATACGACGCTCACGGATCCCTGTACGGCTGACAATCCACTCGTCAGAGGTTTCCACCATTGTTTCCAAATCGGCGTTTGTTCGAACCTGCTCAGGCAGATAACTGCCGGTACCAATAATCTTCGTATACATGTACGCTCAGTCACTCTTGGGTAATATACACACATTCCGGTTATCGTCGCCCTGGGCGGATGATGCCGAAAGCGCATACACAGATTCCAGGCGAGCGGCGATTCGCTGTGGAACCTGCCGCTGCACCGCCTGCACTGCCTGTTCAATCGCGACGGTAAAGGCTCGCTGATTCGCTGCTCCGTGACTTTTAATCACAGTGCCGCGCAATCCTAACAGACAGGCGCCATTATACTGGTCGGGGTTGAGGTGACTGAATCGCCTGCTCAGGCTTTTTTGTAACCAACGTTTTAATAAAACCAGCCACCACGACCTTTTTTGCCCTTCGCTCTGTGATTTCAGCAGCGAAAGAAACATCCTGACAACCCCCTCCATGGTTTTTAATGTGACGTTTCCCGTAAAACCATCACAAACTAACACATCCGTTTTTCCAGTCAGAAGTTCATTCGCCTCCAGATAACCAATGTAGTTCATTGAGGGAACCGATCGTAACAGAGCCGCTGCATCACGGATATTGTCATGACCTTTGGTTTCTTCTTCACCAATGTTCAGCAGCGCCACGCGAGGGTTAGCGATACCCAGGATCTCCTCGGCCATCACCGCCCCCATTACCGCAAACTGCGCCAGCATTCTACTGTCACAATCCACATTCGCGCCGAGATCCAGCACGACAGTTTTGCCCTTCTGCTGATGCGGCAGAACGGTCACCAGCGCCGGACGCTCAATCCCCTCAATCGGTTTGAGCAACATTTTCGCCAGCCCCATCAGCGCGCCGGTATTGCCTGCGCTGACGCAAGCCTGGGCACGACCTTCTTTCACCAATTCCAGCGCCATACGCATCGAGCTACCGCGACTGGTGCGGATCGCTTGTGCGGGCCGGGCATCACTGGCAATAACTGACTGTGCAGGAATGATAAGCAAGCGTGAGCGTTGCTCGAAATCAGCTTTGGCAAGTAATGGCGTGATAGCGTCGGGATCGCCGACTAAAAGAAGGTTGAGCTGTGAATTAGAGTTCAGTGCCTGCAAAGCTGCAGGCACTGTCACGGACGGGCCAAAATCGCCCCCCATGACATCTAACGCCAGGGTTAGACGTGTCAAGGTATCGTCGCAGCCTGGTTCGGTCTATCCCCGCTTTCGCGGGGAAATCCTCACTAAGCTTAATCACGCTTGCGCGTGATTACTTAGTGATAACCTTGCGACCGCGGTAGAAACCGTCGGCGGTGATGTGGTGACGCAGGTGGGTTTCACCAGAAGTTTTGTCTACAGACAGGCTGGTGACTGCGGTCAGCGCGTCATGGGAACGACGCATGCCACGTTTGGAACGGGTTGGTTTATTCTGTTGTACGGCCATGGACCTTACTCCTCAATTACTTACGCTTTAAGCTGGCTAATACGGCAAATGGGTTTGGTTTTTGCGCTTCATCAGGCAATTCGCCAAAGACCATGTCCGCTTCGGACACTTCACAGTGTTCAGAATCATGCACCGGAACTACAGGCAAGGAGAGAATAATTTCATCCTCAACCAGCGCCAGCAGATCGATTTCGCCGAATTCGTTAACCTCAATCGGTTCATACGCTTCCGGCAGTGCTTCAGCCTGCTCGTCTGAACGCACAGGACTAAAACAATACGTTGTGTAGACCTGATGGGTGAACGGTTTCCCGCAGCGCTGGCATTCGAGCGATACCGTTACCTTCGCATCGCCGGTCAGGACCGCCAGACGCTGGTTATCGATAGCGAACGACATAGAGCACTCCACATCACTGTCTACGCTGACTACAGATTCGGCGACACGCTCCGCCTGTTCGGGGGTATAGATACCCTCGTAATCGAGGCGTTTTTGAGCCGTACGAACCGGATCAAGAGTCAGGGGTAATTTTACCTTTTGCATAGGGCGCGCATATTAACTTTGTAACGTCATATAGTCAAAGAAAAAGGCAGCCTACGGTTGCCTTTTGCCAATAATTCGCACACATTGCGGCCTACAGTTTAAAATGCCTCTCATTGTTAAGCCATATTTGGTGAAAAAAATATGTCGCAAATTATTCTCGCATCGACCTCCCCATACCGCCGCGCGCTTCTGGAAAAGCTTGGCTTAGCGTTTGAATGCGCCGCGCCGCAGGCTGACGAGACCCCGCATGCAGGCGAAGCACCGCGTCATCTGGTGCTGCGTCTGGCGCAAGAAAAAGCGCAATCGCTGGCGGAAAAATATCCTCAGCATCTGATTATTGGTTCCGATCAGGTGTGCGTATTGGACGGTGAAATAACCGGCAAGCCGCATACGGAAGAAAATGCCCGCCAGCAATTGATGAAAGCCCGCGGAAATATTGTCACATTTTATACTGGCCTGGCGCTATATAACTCGGCCACCGGTCATTTGCAGACTGAATGTGAGCCTTTCGACGTCCATTTCCGTCATTTAAGCGAGCAGGAAATCGAAGACTATATCCGTAAAGAGCATCCGCTGAACTGCGCAGGTAGTTTCAAAAGCGAAGGGTTAGGCATTGCGCTGTTTGAGCGTCTTGAAGGCCGGGATCCCAACACGCTGGTCGGTTTGCCGCTGATCGCGCTGTGCCAGATGCTACGTCGTGAACAGTGTAACCCCTTGTTAAACTAATGCTTTAGCGATCACAGTTTCTTTTTTGAGCAAAAGCTACATTCACCTCCATTATTAAAACACCGTTTTAATTTAAGGAGAGGTGATGAAGATATTCAATAAAATGGCGCTGCTGTTGACGCTTTTCGGCGCCGCGAATGCCATTGCGCAGGCACCGTGGCAAACGCAGGGAGTGGTCGAAGGTAACCTCCCCGCTTCATGGCAAACGCTGAAAGCAGAGATGCATTACCCCCATTCCTGGCTCTCCGGCCACTATAAAGATTTTACTCAGTGGCAAACCCTTAGCCGCCAGCTGTTCCGCGCAGCATTGCTTACCCCGACCTCGACGAAACCTTTCGCGCCAGAAATTCTCAGCAAAGAAGATCGTGGCAGTTACACTGCAGAAAAACTGGCACTTAATATCACCGACGATAATCGTATTGCGGCGCTGCTGCTAATGCCGAAATCCCCGGGACCTCACCCCGCAGTAGTGCTGTTACACGATCACGGTTCGAAATTTGATATCGGTAAAGAGAAGCTGATCCGTCCCTGGGGCGATGCAGGAAAGCTCGCCAGCGCGCAAGCCTGGGCTGACAAATTTTTCAGCGGGAAATTTATCGGTGATGAGTTGGCCAGCCGTGGCTATGCCGTCATCGCCATTGACAGCCCGGGTTGGGGCGATCGCGGGCCAATGGTCTACGAGCAGCAGCAGGCGCTGGCCAGTAACTATTTCAACCTTGGCCGTTCTCTGGCAGGCGAAATGGCTTATGAAGATATGCGCACGGTAGACTTTATCGCCTCATATGCCGGAGTGGACAGTCAACGTGTGGGAGTGCTGGGTTTCTCGATGGGCGGTTTTCGCGCCTGGCAACTGGCAGCACTGAGCGACAAAGTGGCGGCGACCGCCGTGATCTCATGGTTTGGTACGTATAACGGCCTGATGCAACCAGGCAATAATGTGCTGCGCGGCCAGTCTGCCTTTTATATGCTCCACCCGGGAATGCCTGCGCAGATGGATATTCCGGACATTGCCAGTATCGCTGCGCCTAAACCGATGCTGATATTCAGCGGCGGCCAGGACAAACTGTTCCCGCAGGAAGCGGTAAAGGAGGCCTTTGCCAAAGTGCACCGCGTCTGGAAATCGCAGCACGCCGACGACAAACTCGTCACCCGAACCTGGCCACAACTGGGGCATGTTTTTTACCGTGAACAGCAGGATGAAGTCTTTCCGTGGCTGGATAAGTGGCTGAAGCCTTGACCTGTTGCTTCCCCCTCGTACCGGAGGGGGAAACGCTTATTTGCCGCTGCGCAGCACCTGCAAACAGTGTTTTAGTTCATCATCGAGCGGCGCTTCAATACGCAATGTCTCACCGCTATTTGGATGGGTAAATTTCAGCGCTGCCGCATGCAAAAACAGACGAGACAAACCGGTTGCTGCCAGTTGCTTGTCAAATTCACGATCGCCATACCGGTCGTCAAAAGCAATCGGATGACCCGCATGCTGCGTATGTACGCGGATTTGGTGCGTACGACCGGTTACCGGGCTACAACGTACCAGCGTCGCAAACTCGTAACGTTCTTCCACTTTAAACCGGGTTTCCGACGGTTTGCCTTCGCTGTTGACGCGCACAATGCGTTCGCCGCTTTGCAGAATATTTTTCAGCAACGGTGCCTGCACCGCTTTTACGTGTGACTGCCATTGCCCGCGCACCAGCGCGAGATAATCTTTCTGCATCTCTTTGCCGCGCAGTTGCTCATGTAGCGAACGCAGCGCCGAACGTTTTTTGGCCACCAGCAGAACGCCGGAAGTATCACGATCGAGACGGTGAACGAGTTCGAGGAACCGGGCTTCCGGACGCAGCGCGCGCAGACCTTCAATCACGCCAAAACTCAGGCCGCTGCCGCCGTGTACCGCTGTACCGGACGGCTTGTTGAGGACGAGAATATGATCGTCTTCATATAAAATAACGTCGCTTAACGCCGCAACTTTCTGCAAATGCGGTGAAACCGCCTCTTCTTCGCGTTCAGCAACGCGCACCGGCGGGATGCGCACTTCGTCGCCCGCTTCCAGTTTATATTCCGGTTTGATGCGTTTTTTATTCACCCGCACCTCGCCTTTACGCAGAATGCGGTAGATCATGCTTTTCGGCACACCTTTTAATTGGGTGCGTAAAAAGTTATCGATGCGTTGCCCCGCTTCGTCAGCGGAAATAGCAACAAATTTTACGGATGGTGTCTCAGTTTTCATGGGAGGCGATTCTAAATAGCCATGATGATTAGCGCCACTCATTTTTCTATGCTTATATTTACATTCGCACCTGGATACTGGCGTTAGATTCTTCTGATTCGGTGGTTATTAAACCAATCTCCGTACAGAGGTGAAAAAACTGTGAGTAACCGGGTGATAAATGGTAAAAGTCAGCTTGCTATAAGAGGGTTCGCAGGGAATAATGTTGCGGTTTTCCGTGTTGAATCTTGTTGAAACAAGCAAAATAAGCGGAATGACCAGTTTTGCCTGTCCGATCATACACGCAGCAATGGCGTAAGACGTATTGAACTTTCAGGCAGTTAGCGGGCTGCGGGTTGCAGTCCTTACCGGTAGATGGAATCTTCTCTGGAGAGTTTTTCCCAGGCTGTTCCCCTGATAATTGCGCTGTATTTTCCACAGGAAATACAGGCAACCGACACACTGCGCCTCTTAAGCGAGCGACAACCGTGAGGTTGGCGACGTGAATAGTCTCGAGGCCATCGGTTCTCCCCGGAAAGGCGTTATCTTGCCCGCAGCTTAGTCGTCAATGTAAGAATAATGAGTAAGTTACGATGAAAAGAATGTTAATCAACGCAACTCAGCAAGAAGAGTTGCGTGTCGCCCTTGTGGATGGGCAGCGCCTGTACGATCTGGATATCGAAAGTCCGGGGCACGAACAGAAAAAAGCGAACATCTATAAAGGTAAAATCACCCGCATTGAGCCGAGTCTTGAAGCCGCCTTCGTTGATTACGGTGCTGAACGACACGGTTTTCTCCCCCTCAAAGAAATCGCGCGCGAATATTTCCCCGCCAATTACAACGCTCATGGCCGTCCTAATATCAAAGATGTGCTGCGTGAAGGCCAGGAAGTCATCGTCCAGATTGATAAAGAAGAGCGTGGCAATAAAGGCGCTGCGCTGACCACGTTTATTAGCCTTGCGGGCAGTTATCTGGTGTTAATGCCGAATAACCCGCGCGCTGGCGGCATCTCTCGCCGCATTGAAGGCGACGATCGTACTGAATTAAAGGAAGCCCTCTCCAGCCTCGAATTGCCGGATGGCATGGGGCTGATTGTACGCACAGCCGGTGTGGGTAAATCCGCCGAAGCGCTGCAATGGGATCTGAGTTTCCGCCTGAAACACTGGGAAGCTATCCAGAAAGCCGCTGAAAGCCGTCCAGCGCCGTTCCTGATCCATCAGGAAAGTAACGTCATCGTTCGTGCTTTCCGTGACTACCTGCGCCAGGACATTGGCGAAATCCTCATCGACAACCCGAAAGTGCTTGAGCTGGCCCGCCAGCATATCTCCGCACTGGGTCGTCCGGATTTCAGCAGCAAAATCAAACTGTACACCGGTGAAATCCCGCTGTTCAGCCACTACCAGATTGAGTCGCAGATTGAATCTGCCTTCCAGCGTGAAGTGCGTCTGCCGTCCGGCGGCTCCATTGTTATCGATTCCACGGAAGCACTGACGGCTATCGATATCAACTCCGCACGCGCAACCCGCGGTGGCGATATCGAAGAAACCGCCTTCAACACCAACCTGGAAGCAGCCGATGAGATCGCCCGCCAACTGCGCCTGCGCGATCTCGGCGGTCTGATTGTCATTGACTTTATCGATATGACGCCGGTTCGCCATCAGCGCGCTGTTGAGAACCGTCTGCGCGAAGCCGTACGTCAGGACCGCGCCCGTATTCAGATCAGCCATATTTCCCGCTTTGGCCTGCTGGAGATGTCTCGTCAGCGCCTGAGCCCATCGCTGGGCGAATCCAGCCACCACGTCTGCCCACGCTGTAGCGGCACCGGTACCATTCGTGATAACGAATCGCTGTCGCTGTCGATTCTGCGCCTGATCGAAGAAGAAGCGCTGAAAGAGAACACCCAGGAAGTGCACGCGATTGTGCCGGTCCAGGTCGCCTCTTATCTGCTGAACGAAAAACGTGCTGCGGTCAGCGCTATCGAAGCCCGCCAGGGCGGCGTACGTTGCGTGATCGTGCCGAACGACCAGATGGAAACGCCGCACTACTCCGTACTGCGTGTGCGTAAAGGCGAAGAGACGCCGACCCTGAGCTACCTGCTGCCGAAGCTGCACGAAGAAGCAATGGCGCTGCCGTCGGAAGAAGAGTATGCCGAGCGTAAACTGCCTGAGCAGCCTGCGCTGGCGACGTTCGTCATGCCAGATGTTCCGCCTGTGCCGCAAGCGCCTGCTGCGGCTGCTGCACCAGTTGCCAAAGCCGAACCTGCCGCTGTACAACCCACCACTCCGGGGCTGTTCAGTCGTTTCTTCTCGGCACTGAAAGGTCTGTTTGCGGGTGAAGAAACCCCGGCAGCCGTCGAAGCCCAGGAAGAGAAAAAGCCAGCGAAACAAGATCGCCAACAGGATCGTCGCAAACCGCGCCAGAACAATCGTCGCGATCGTAGCGAACGCCGTGATGGCCGCGCTGAAGGTAGCGAGGCGCGCGAAGGTCGTGAGAATCGTGAAAACCGCGAAAGTCGTGAAGAGAACCGCCGTAATCGCCGCGAGAAATCGCAGCAGAACGTGGAAACTCGCGAAGCGCGTCAGCCAGTAGTGGTCGAAGAGACGGAAAAAACTAAACAGCGCGATGAGCAGCAACCGTCGCGCCGTGAACGCAACCGTCGCCGTAACGATGACAAACGTCAGGCACAGCAGGATGTTAAAGAACTGAACCGTGCCGATGCCGATCAGCCTGAGCAGGAAACTGAACAGGAAGAGCGCGTACAGGTGATGCCGCGTCGTAAGCAGCGTCAACTGAGCCAGAAAGTACGTTTTGAAGATGCGCAGTCCACGGATACTACCGAAGAGACGATGGCTCAGAGTACTGAAGTGGCGAAAGTCGATCTCCCGGCCGTTGTGGAAACCAGCCAGGATCAGGATGAGAATGCGGAAGCGCGCGAAAATGCGATGCCTCGCCGCTCTCGTCGTTCTCCGCGTCATCTGCGCGTCAGCGGCCAGCGCCGTCGTCGCTACCGTGACGAGCGTTATCCGTTGCAGTCAGCCATGCCGTTAACCGTCGCATGTGCTTCACCTGAAATGGCTTCCGGTAAGGTATGGATCCGCTACCCGGTTCCGCGCGCTCAGGAAGAGCAGGCGAAAGAGATCGCGGCAGAAGAGAACGTTGCCGTTGAGCAGGAAGTTGCACCGATGGTGGATGAAGCCGCGCTGGTAAGCGCTGTAGAAACCGAAGTGGTTGAGCAGCAACCCGCAGCAGAAGCAGAAGTTGTCGCGCCAGCCGCTGAAACGGAAGTGACAGAACCTGTCGTTGTTGAGCCGCAGCAGACTGTCGCTGAGCCAGAAACCGTTGAGGTAGAAACCAGTCATCCGGAGGTTATTGCCGCGCCGGTTGATGAGCAACCGCAACTGATTGCCGAAGAAGATCGTGTCGTCGCCGAAGAGGTTGCGGAAGAAGCCGCGCCAGCGCAGGAAGCCCCGGCTCCCATCGTCGAAACCGCTCCGGTCGTTAGCGAAGAATCACAGGCCCCGGTTGCAGAACCGGTTAAAGAAACTGTGGTGCCCGCCGTCGCCCGTAAAGTAGCCACTGCGCCGATGACCAAAGCGCCTGCACCGGATTATGTACCGGAAGCGCCGCGTCACAGCGACTGGGTACGTCCTGACTTCAATTTCGAAGGCAAAGGCTCCGCGGGCGGTCACAGCGCCACCCACGCCGCCACTGCACCGGCAACGAAGCCGCCATCTGTTGGCTAATCGCCAGACAGCCAAAAGCCGACCTCAGGGTCGGCTTTTTTATGCCTGCCGCGCAGGCTGGCGCATGCCTCCCAGCCCCGGCATCACTTCACGCATCAATTGCAAAAATTTTCGCAATCGCGCCGGATAGTACCGCGCCCACGGATACACCAGATGTACCGGCAGCGCCGCCGCCTGCCATTCCGGCAACAAAGCAACCAGTTTCCCGCTGCGTATCTCCTCTTCCACCGCCCAACTGGAGATAACCGCCAGACCAAGACCACTGATTGCCGTATTCCGCGCAGCGTACAGGCTGTCGGTAAACAGTCTTGGCGAGATCGGCACCTGTTCCGCATCGCCGGTTTGCTGATGTGTCAGATGAATTTCATGCTGATAAAAAGTGTTCAGCGCTATCCACGGCAAGGCTGAGAGTTGCTGTGGGGTCTCAATTGCCGGAAAACGCGCCAGCAAGGCCGGAGAAGCCACCAGGCTGCGGGGGACTTCTGCCAGCAGCACCGACACCGTTGCCGGGTCCACTTCCGCGCCGACGCGAATAGCACAATCGATGTTCACGCTAAGAAAATCGACCGTTTTATCGTTCAGCATCCACTCGACAGAAAGCTGCGGGTGTCGCTCGAGAAATTCGGTGAGCGGCCCAAGTAACTGCTCCTGACCAAAAGCATGTGGCGCGCGCACGCGCAGAATACCGACCGGTTCATCGTCAGACTGGCTCAGCTCATCCTCCAGGGCTACCCAGGCATCCGCTACCCGTTTTGCATGTTGATAACAGCGTTCACCATCATCGGTCAGCTTCATCGCATGGGTGGTGCGCAGCAACAACTTCACGCCAAGCAGGGTTTCCAGTGACTGCAAACGGCGGCTGACCGTCGCCTGCGTCGTTCCCAACTGGCGCGCAGCTGCCGACAGCGAGCCCGCTTCCACGATACGGATAAACGTCCGCATCAAATCCACTCTGTCTATACGCTCCTGGCGCTTCATATTTATTTTGCCTATACGTTTCACGTATAACCGTTTTACCACTCCGCAGGCTACCGCGCCACAGCGTATTAGAGAAGAATGTCCTCACTGCGTAGCACGCCTACGAACTCATAAAAACCATACCGGGGAAACACTGTATGAACCGTCATTCTCTTTCGACAGATGTTGTTGGCTGGGTCATTTTAGCGCTGGCGCTGGGCGCCGGATTTAGCGTGGCATCTATCTACTATTCGCAGCCGTTGCTGCCGCTGATGGGTAGCGATCTGCACCTGACCGTTAACGGCATGGGGCTGGTACCGACGCTGACTCAGGCCGGTTATGCGCTGGGTATTTTGTTTTTACTACCGCTGGGCGATCGCCATGATCGTCGCCGCCTCATCCTGATAAAAAGCGTGGCACTGGCGATTCTGCTGCTGGCCTGTAGCCTGACCAGCAACCTGCCCTCTCTATTGCTCGTCAGCCTGATGCTGGGGATGGCGGCGACAATGGCGCAGGATATTGTCCCGGCGGCGGCCATTCTGGCACCAGCGGGCAAACAGGGGAAAATGGTCGGCACGGTGATGACCGGCTTACTGCTGGGCATTCTGCTCTCTCGTACTGTTAGCGGCTTTGTCGGTGCAGCATTTGGCTGGCGGGTAATGTATCAACTTGCAGCCGTCAGTATTGCCCTGATTGGCGTGCTGATGTGGTCCGTGCTGCCGCGTTTTGCCACCCACTCTACGCTGAGCTATCCGGCACTGATGAAATCGATGGCGCACCTGTGGCAACGTTATCCGGCACTGCGCCGTGCGGCTTTCGCCCAGGGTTTCTTGTCCATCGCTTTTAGCGCCTTCTGGTCTACGCTTGCGGTAATGCTGCTGGAAAAATATCAGTTGGGTAGCGCCGTTGCCGGTACATTCGGTATTGCGGGTGCCGCCGGTGCGCTGGCCGCACCGCTGGCTGGTGGTCTGGCAGATAAAGTCGGCGCTGAAAAAGTGACGCAGCTGGGCGCCGGGCTGGTGACGCTCTCTTTTGCCCTGATGTTTTTACTGCCGGCACTGCCGCCACACGCTCAGCTTATCCTGATTGCGCTCTCTGCGGTCGGCTTCGATCTCGGTCTGCAATCCAGCCTCGTGGCGCACCAGAACTTGGTGTACGGTCTGGAGCCGCAAGCGCGTGGCCGCCTGAATGCGCTACTGTTTACAGGTGTGTTTATCGGTATGGCGGTGGGTTCTGCACTGGGCAGTAAACTCTATTCCGTTGCCTCATGGCAGGGTGTGGTGGTGCTGGCGACGCTCTCTGGCTTTATCGCGCTGGTCATTCGCCTGGTTGATGCCCGTCGCATCCAGCAAGCAGCGCAGAAAGCATAAGGCAAAAAAAAGGCCCGCTCCGGTAACAGAGCGGGCATACGGAACATGCCCCAGTTTCAAGACATGCTCAAAATGAAACGATTACGAGTTAATCTGGAACAACGACATTCCCTGCATATCGGAGAATGCTTTGTAAGAAGCCTGCAATGCAGCCTGTTGCATGGTGTAGGACGAAATCACCGAGTTCCAGTCCACATCCACCAGATCGCTTTTCTGCTGTGTCAGACCCAGCGCACGGTCATCACCCAACGAATCAAGGCTGTCCAGCTCATTCAACTGCGTGCCCAACTCCGCGCGTACCGTCAGCACGTTGTTCAGGGAGTTCGTCAAGCCACGACTGGTTTTATCAACCGCGGCCTGTGCGGTCGCTTTGGCCGTCTCATCGCCGGAAACCGGCGTATTCAGCGCAGCGATGGCCGTATCCAGCATTTTAAACAGATCCGTTTCCGAAGTTCCCGGCGCACCGGTTGCCGGATCCGTCGGTTCAGGCGTGGCGTTACTGGTGATACGGTTAAAAATTTCATCCCCCGTATGGGCAATCACCATGGTGCGGGAAGCGTCAACCTGCTGGGTGATATTCTGCGTACCGCCGCTGTATGTACCGGTAGAGTCATACGGCGCAGTTTCAGTTTTATAGCCGCCAAAAATATAACGCCCGTTACCGTCAGTGCTGTTCGCCAGGTTCAACAACTGATCGCGATAGCCTTGCAGTTTGCTGGCCAGCGATGCGCGGTCATCGTCGCTGAGCGAGCCGCTACCGGCCTCAACGATAGTGGACTGCGCGCCCTGAATAGCGGTCGTTACCTGCTGCAACACGCTCTCTTCCAGCGACACTTTTTGTTCGGCGAAAGTACGCGCTGTCGCATACTGGGTGTTCTGCGACTGCGCCTGAGAGATCACTACCGCCTGCGAAGCGGCAATCGGATCGTCAGACGGACGGTTCACACGCTGCCCGGTAGACATTTGCTCACCGTAGGCCAGCCATTTACTCTGCGCATTGGTAACGCCGCGCATGTTTTGTTCATACATCATTTGCGTGCTGATACGCATCATTCACCCCTTACTTAGCGAATTTCCAGCAACGCATTAAACAGCGTGCTTGCGGTCTGCAGAACCTGGGCGTTAGCCAGATAATATTGCTGATAACGTTGCAGGTTGCCGTACTCTTCATCGAGGTTAACCCCGGAGATAGACTGCTGCTGGTTGCTGAGCTGTGTCACCACGTTGGTCTGCGTCGTGCTGCTGGTTTTCAGCGTGGATGTTTTGTTACCCACATCGCTGACCAGCGTGGCATACGCATCGTTAAAGGTTTTGTTGCCGCCGACTTTCGTCGCCTTTTGCAGATCCAGCATCGCCTGGCCGTTACGGTTATCGCTCGCACCGTCAGTAGCGGTTTGCGCCATAGCGATCTTCGACTCATCCGTCACTGCCACACTCATGTTGACGACAGCATTGCTCACCGGTTTAACCGTAAAGCTATCGTTGGCGACCGGCCCGGTCGTGCCGCCGACGGTAATTTTCAGACCGTCAAAGTTCAGCGTACCGTCAGTCGCATCCGGCGTAACCGTAAACGAGGTATTGTTGGACAGGCGGGTAACATTCCAGTTTGTGCCGTCGTAAACCACTTTGTAATCGGTCGCCTGTACCGCAGAGCTGTCACTCACGGTTGCCGTCAACGTGGCATCACCGGTATTTTTCGAGTTGTTCAGCGTTGCCGGGGAACCAATGGTAAAGAAATCAGTCCCCTGATCGCCGTTCGCGTCATAACCTTGCGTGTGCTGCTGGTTAAATGAATCGGCAAATGACAGCGCCAGTTGACCCAGCGTGTTACGCGTCTGATCCAAATCCTGTGAACGGAATGCCAGCAGGCCGCCCAGCGAGCCGGTGGTGATCAGTTTTTCCGGAATTTCGATATTGCCAGCGGTGTTATCAACATACGCGACGGTTGTACGTGACGGATCGGCGCTCGAAGAAACCGCCGCCAGCTGGCGAGAAGTACTGCCTTGCACCAGCGTATAGCCGTTCGCCATCGTCAGGTTGTAGGTATTACCATCCTGCACGCTGACTTCCACACCCACGATCTTATTCAGTTCGCTGACCAGTTGGTCGCGCTGATCGAGCAAGTCATTCGGCGACGCGCCAGCACCCACGCCAGTCAGGCGAGAGATCTGGTCGTTCAGCGAGGCAATCTGCTTGGTGTAGTTGTTAATCTGGTCAACGCTTGACGAGATAGACAAGTTAATCTGTTTGTCCTGGTCGCGCAGATACTGGTCAGCCACTTTGAACTGGTTAACCATGCTGTCAGCTTTACCCAACAGTGCCTGACGTGACGCTGGATCTTCCGCGTTACTGACCAGCGTTTGCAAACTGGAGAAGAAATCCTGCATGCTGGTCGCCAGCGAATTGGTGGTGCTTGACAACACATCGTCGATTTTCGACATCTGCTCATAACGCGTCGTCAGCCCGCTGCTCTGGTTTTGCGCCGCGCGCAACTGGTTGGTGATAAAGGCATCATACTCACGCTGAACGCCAACTACGTTAACACCATTACCAACATAGCCGCCTGCGCCCAGCGTACTTTTCGCCGCTGAAAGCACTGTCGTCTGACGAGTGTAGCCCGCCACGTTATAACTGGAAATGTTATTACTGGCAGTATTAAGCGCGGCCTGGGCTGCGCTGAGCCCACTCATGGCGCTATTAATCAAACTGGACATGGAGGTTCCTTATATACATTCAGTCATGAGTCCTGTTGACGATTATCGGCAACCCAGGGCGAAACTTGAGACCTTTCAGAACAGATTTTGGATGTCGGTGCTATACGCTTTGCTGACTTTTTCACCCATCGATTTCAACTGCTGAATCATGGATGTCAGTTTGCGAGCATAGTTAGGATCGGTCGCATAACCGGCATTTTGCAGCGCCTGCGCGCCCTGCTCTGGCGTTGCGGCAGTGGTGACCGCCGCGTAGCGTTTATTGCGCGTCAGCATACCAACGTAGTCGGAGAGCGCTTCAAGGTACGAACTGTAAACGCGGAATTTGGCTTTCACTTTCACCGCTTCACCGTTTTCATATTCGGTGGTGGTAATTTCCGTGGTCGGCCCCTTCCAGCCTGGCGTAGCTTTTACGCCAAAAATGTTAAAGCTCGGCTCGCCGTTTTCACGCGGGATCTGCCGCTGGCCCCAGCCAGATTCCAGCGCCGCCTGCGCCAGGATCAGGTGATGCGGAACCCCACTCTGTTCACTCGCCAGACGGGCAGGAAGCGACAATTGCGCCAGGAAGTCTTTGCTGTCGCCGGAAAGCGGTTCATCGCTGCCATCCGGCGCTTTTGGCATCGCTTTACGCACCAGTTGCGTCAGCGCCTGGTTCTGATAGGAGGTGACCGTTTCCAGCGGGAACTTCATCGGCACCTGCTGTGCTGCTTGTTCCGCTGGCTCAGCGGAACCCTGCTGAGCGGCCATCTGTTTGACCATCATATCCGCCAGCCCCAGACCTTTACCGGCCGTCATCTGCTGCGCGATTTGTTGGTCATACATGCTGGTGTACAGCCGCGTTGAGTCACTGCTGAAAATACCGTCTTTCGGTAATGTTTCACGCATGCTTTTCAGCATCATCTGCACAAACATACCCTCTACCTGACGCGCAACGGGGCGCAAATTGGCCTGCGGATCCTGTCGGGTCTCGGTTTTCAGTTCGTTCAGTGATTGCGCGTCCCAGGCCGCGCTCGACAACAACCGGCTGTCCGTCAACATTAGATGATCTCCAGTTTCGCGCGCAGGCAGCCTGCACTTTGCATAGCCTGCAGGATGGACATCAGTTCCATCGGCGAAGCCCCCAGCGCGTTAAGTGCGCGCACGACGCTGTTCAGGTTGGCGCTGGAGCGGACGCTTTGCAGCGAGCCGCCGCTCTGGCGCAAATCGATCTGCGTTTGCGGTGTCACTACCGTCTGACCGCCGCCAAATGGTGTATTCGGCTGGCTGACATTAGCCTGCTGGTTGACCGTGACAGAGAGGTTCCCCTGCGCGACGGCACAGTTATCCAGCGACACTTCACGGTTCATCACCACCGAGCCGGTACGCGAGTTGATGATCACTTTCGCATCCTGCTGAGTCGTGCCGACTTCAAGGTTCTGAATATCGGCCAGCAGACGGACCTGCGAACTGCCGCCAGTAGAAACGCGGACCTGCACAGTGCGGGCGTCAAGCGCCGTTGCACTCCCGTAACCACGGCTGCGGTTAATGGTGTCGGCAATCTGCTGCGCCATAGAGAAATCTTCCTGGTTCAGTTGCAGGTTGATGGTATTCCCTGAGCCGAACTGCGTCGGTAACTCACGCTCAATCACCGCGCCGTTAGTAATACGACCGCCGTTAAGCTGGTTCACCTGAACACTGCTGCCGCCTGCCGACGCACCTGCGCCGCCAACCAGAATATTCCCCTGCGCCAGCGCGTACACCTGGCTGTCGACCCCTTTCAGCGGAGTCATCAGCAGCGTGCCGCCGCGCAGACTTTTAGCGTTACCCATTGAGGAGACAACCACATCGATGGTTTGCCCCTGGCGGGCAAATGCCGGGAACTGCGCCGTGACCATAACGGCCGCGACGTTTTTCAACTGCATGTTGGTACCGGTCGGCACCGTAATCCCCATCTGCGACAGCATGTTATTCAGTGTCTGCGTGGTAAAGGGGGTCTGCGTGGTCTGGTCACCGGTGCCATCAAGGCCAACGACCAGGCCATAGCCGATCAGGGAGTTTTCTCGCACGCCCTGTACGCTGGTGAGGTCCCGGATGCGGTCGGCCTGGGCAACAGATGCCACCAGTACCAACGCCATTGCCAGATATCTAAACATAATTCACCCCGGTTACATCGGCGATAAGTTGAGGAAGAAACGTTGCAGCCAGCCCATATTCTGCGCTTCGTTGATGTAGCCATTGCCCACATATTCGATACGCGCATCCGCCACCTGCGTGGACGGAACCGTGTTGCTGCCGCTGACGGCGCGTGGGTTTACGACACCGGAAAAGCGGATGAACTCCGTGCCCTGGTTAATGGCGATCTGTTTTTCACCCACTACATGTAAATTGCCGTTGATCAGCACTTGATCGACCGTAACGGTCAGCGTGCCGCTAAATGTGTTACTGGCGTTTGCGCCGCCTTTGCCGTCAAAGGTATTACTGCCGGAAGAACTCAGATCGGCACGAGCATTGCCGAACAGCCCTTCGAGATAACGCGGCGTGGTATCCATGCCAAAACTGGATTTGCTATCGCGGCTGGCATTCGCTGACGAGCTCTTGCTCGCGCTCACGTTCTCTTGCAGTACGATAGTCAGCGTGTCGCCGACGTTACGCGGACGACGGTCTTCAAACAGCGGCTGATAGCCATAATTGATTGGCTGCGCAGTTTGGTAAATAGAACCATTCACCATTGGCACCGGCCCCGGAATGGGCTGGGCGGTGGTTGCCCCCTGCACTAACGGTGTAGACGGAACCCAGGCACATCCAGTCAGGGTTAATGCCACTAAAGCCATAATCGGGTAGCTGCGCACGGCGTATTTTTGCATTGCATTCATCTTCGAAATCAGGGTTCCGGCGCGGCACTTACCACGCCGGAAAACGCCTTAGAGTTGCGTCAGTTTCTGCAGCATCTGATCGGTGGTCGATACTGCCTTACTATTAATTTCGTAAGCGCGCTGAACCTGGATCATATTCACCAGCTCTTCCGCCACGTTTACGTTTGAGGTTTCCACATACCCCTGATACAGCAAACCCGCACCGTTCAACCCAGGCGTAGTGGCGTTCGGCGCGCCGGAGGCCTGCGTTTCGGTGTAGAGGTTTTCACCGATGCTTTCCAGACCGGTGTCATTCATAAAGGTGGTCAGGTTTAACTGGCCAACCTGAACTGGCGCAGCTGTCCCCTGCTGAGTCACACTCACCACACCATCGCTGGCAATGGTGATGCTCAGGGCGTTTGCCGGAATAGTGATAGCCGGCTGAACCTGATAACCGCCAGCCGTCACCAGTTGCCCGTTCTGATCAACCTGGAAGGAACCGTCGCGGGTGTAAGCGGAAGTCCCATCCGGCAGAGAGACTTCAAAGAAGCCCTGCCCTTTGATCGCCACATCTTTACTGTTGTTGGTCTGAGACAAGTTGCCCTGGCTGTGCAGACGTTCAGTGGCTACCGGACGCACGCCGGTACCAATCTGCAAGCCGGAAGGCAGCGTAGTCTGCGCGGAAGACTGCGCACCAGGCTGACGAATCGTCTGGTACAGCAAATCTTCAAATACCGCACGCTGACGCTTAAAACCATTGGTACTGACGTTCGCCAGGTTGTTGGCGATGACATCCATATTGGTTTGTTGGGCGTCAAGGCCGGTTTTTGCGATCCATAATGAACTGATCATATGTAGTCCTGTTTATTAGCCCATTGACAGCAACTGGTTGGCACGTTGCGCGTTATCATCGACGCTGGAGATCACCTTCATCTGCATCTCGAAACGACGCGCGCTGGCAATCATGTCGGTCATGGCCGCCACCGGTTTAACGTTACTGCCTTCCAGCACGCCGGACATGACGCGTACGCTCGGATCGTCCTGTAACGTCGCGCCACGCGTCGCTTGTGCGGCCTGGGTCAGACGAAAAATGCCGTCATCGCCGCGCTGCACTTCTTGCGGGTCTGCTTTCACCAGTTTCAGTTTGCCAACCGGCGCAACGGTATTGGCCGGATCGCCCGGGTTCAGCGAGGAGATCGTACCGTCAGCCGCAATCGTTATTTGCGAGCCTTCAGGCACGGTCAACGGCCCGGCATCGCCCATCACCGGATGCCCCTGGATCGTCAACTGGCCGGTCGAGCTCACCTGGATGTTACCGTTGCGGGTATATCCTTCAGTACCGTTCGCCGTCTGTACTGCCAGCCAGCCGTCCTGCTGCAACGCCACGTCCAGCGGACGCGAGGTGTAATCCAGTTGGCCTGGCGTCATATCGGCACCAGGTGTTGACGCGACTACCAGCGTACGGGTAGGCAGCGAAAGCCCTTCTACCGGCACCGCACGCAGCGCATTAAGCTGCGCGCGGAAACCCGGAGTGGACGCATTCGCGAGGTTGCTGGCCGTGACAGCCTGCTGATTCAGCGTCTGGCTGGCAGCGCCCATCGCGGTATATATTGCGTGATCCATTAAGCCATCCCGTCAGACGATTAACGCAGGTTAACCAGCGTGTTAAGGATCTGGTCCTGGGTTTTGATGGTCTGCGCGTTCGACTGATAGTTACGCTGCGCGACGATCATGTTGACCAGTTCTTTACTCAGATCCACGTTCGAAGCTTCCAGCGCGCCGCTGGTCAGGCTACCGTAGTTACCGGTGTTTGCCGTACCGAGCAGCGCCACACCGGAAGAAGACGTGGCAGACCAGACGTTGTCGCCTTCGGACTTCAGACCTTCGTTGTTGGCGAAGTTTGCCAGTACAATCTGCCCCAGCAACTGAGTCTGTTCGTTGGAGTAGTTACCTACAACGGTACCGTCATCGTTAATCTGGTAGCTCACCAGGTCACCCGGTTTGTAACCATTCTGGGTGGTCGCAACGATGTTGTTGGAACCGGTGTTTTGCTGCATGGAGTTCAGGAAGCTCAGGGAGAATGTCGCCGGGGTTGCGCCGTTAATGGTACCGGTGGTGATGTTCGCCGTGGTGCCGCTGGTCAGAGAGCCGTTCGCATCAAACACCAGTGTGCTTGCCAGCGTTGCAGTGCTGCCACTTACGCTACTGTCCTGCGTGTAAACACTCCAGGTGTTCGCCGTAGAACTTTTCACGAAGTAGACGTTCATGTCATGCGCGTTACCCTGGCTATCGTAAACGGTAACAGAGCCTTTTTTGTTGTAGCTATCCGCGTTAGTCGGATCAAAGGTGGTAACTGTCGGAGTGGAATCCGTAGAGTTCAGGTTGATCTGCATCGTTGCCGTGGTGGTGGTTTTCGCCGCCATCAGGGTGTTCGGGATAGTAATGGCCTGCGGGTTCGCGCCGGTCTGAACCGTTGGCGGTGTACCCGTTGCCGGATAACCCGTCACTTCCATGCCTTGCATGTTCACCAGGTTACGGTTCTCGTCCAGTTTGAACTGGCCGTTACGGCTGTAATAAACAGAACCGTTGCTGTCTACCAGACGGAAGAAACCGTTGCCGCTCAGCGCGACGTCAAGACCACGACCGGTACTGGTGGTGGTACCATCGTTAAAGTCCTGGGTAATCCCGGCCACCTTAACACCCAGACCGATTTTGGAACCGGCAAACATATCGGCAAAAGATGCAGTCCCGGATTTAAAGCCATATGTGGCGGAGTTGGCGATGTTGTTACCAATGACATCGAGGTTGGTGGCCGCAGCATTCAGGCCGCTGACCGCTTGTGAAAAGGCCATGACTTACTCCTGATAAGTGTTAAGGCTTAGATAATCTGCCGTACTTCGTCGAGTGTGGTTGTACCGTAGGTACCCAAATCTAAAAGGTTGCCGCTGGAGTTGAGCGTGACGCCCTGCACCATGGCAAATTGCAGCGGTTGTGCAACCAGCTGTGTTGATGCGTTGCTGGCAGAGATGGAGACTTTGTAAGAGCCATCCGGCGCTGTCGTCCCATCGGTCAGCTTGCCATCCCAGCTAAAGGTATGAACGCCAGCCGACAGCGAACCAATGTCAATCGTGCGCACCACGGTGCCGTCTTTGCTCGTGACAGTCGCAGTGACTTTGTCAGCAGCCTGCGTCAGTTCAACGCCAAACGGCGTGGTGGTTCCGCTGCCTACCAGAACCGTCTGCCCCGGGATCATGACGCCGTGACCAATCAGGTTAGATGCCTGCAATGACTGGCTGTTATCAATCTGTCCGGAAATCGAACCCAGCGTGGTATTCAGTTTTTCAATCCCGCTAAGGGTGCTGATCTGTGCCAGTTGCGACGTCAGCTCGTTGTTTTGCAGCGGGTTGGTCGGGTCCTGGTTTTTCAGCTGTGCGACCAGCAGCGTCAGAAAGCTACTCTGCAGGTCGGAAGCGCTGTTAGTGCCTGTAGTGGTAGTACCGGTAGTGCTGGTCGATGAGACACTACTGTTAGCAGTGGTGTCATTCACGTTCACGGCGATAGACATGCGTGTCTCCTTTACTGGCCAAGGGTGAGCGTTTTGAGCATCATGCTCTTAACGGTATTAAGCACTTCAACGTTTGCCTGATAGCTGCGTGAAGCGGACATGGTATTCACCATCTCACCGACCACATCAACGTTCGGCATTTTGACGTAGCCATTGGCATCAGCCAGCGGATTACCTGGTTCAAAGACCAGTTTGTCCGGCGCCTGACTTTCGACCACATCAGATACTTTCACGCCGCCGGTCGCCTGACCCGGTGCAGCGTCCACCTGGAAGACAACCTGTTTAGCGCGGTAGGGTTGCCCGTCTGGCCCGGTTACGCTGTCGGCGTTCGCCAGGTTACTGGCGGCGACGTTCAGACGTTTTGATTGCGCGGTGAGCGCAGACCCGGCGACATCAAAGATATTCAGTAATGCCATTTACTTAGTTCCCCTGTTGCAGAACGCTCATCATGCTTTTGATCTGCCCGCCCAGCACGGTCAGGCCGGTCTGGTATTTCACGCTGTTGTCAGCGAATTGCGTACGTTCGCGATCCATATCCACGGTGTTACCGTCGAGTGAAGGCTGGTCAGGAATGCGGTACAACAGATCGGCAGACGGCGTGGAGATGTTTTGCGCCGGAATATGGCGGGAAGATGTCAGCGTCAATGCAACGCCGCTGTTTTCAGCACGCCCGCGCTCCATGACTTTTTTTAATTCGCTGGAGAAATCAATATCGCGCGCCTGAAACCCGGGGGTATCGGCGTTGGCAATGTTTGCCGCCAGAATTTCCTGGCGCTGGGCGCTCAGGTTCAGCGCTTCTTGCTGAAAACGCAGAGCGGCATCAAGTTTATCGAGCATAGCTCCCCCACTGATGACAATTATTTAGCCAACAGCTTAAATCTCCTCAGGCAAACTTATCGCCGGAATAAGGGCAAAATGCGTCGCTATTTATTGCGTTGATAGATTTGCCATGCAGTTAAAATCTCTGCATCCCATCAACAGGCAGGAGTCTGCGATGAACACGTTGAAAAGCGGTTTAGCCGCGACCTTACTGTTTTTGAGCCCGCTGACACAGGCGGGCGAGCTGCAAGCTCAGCTCACATCATTTTTTGCTCAGCGCCTTGCTGGCTTTAGTGACGAGGTAGTGGTAAATATACGAACCCCGCAGAACATGTTGCCCACCTGCGATCAACCCGCGCTGAGCGTAGTCGGCGGCGCAAAGCTATGGGGAAACGTAAACGTTGTGGCAAACTGTGCGGGAGCCAAGCGCTTTTTGCAGGTTAACGTGCAGGCGACGGGTAATTATGTAGTGGCGGCGCAATCTGTTGCGCGTGGCAGCACGCTGCAACCCGGCAGCGTGACATTAAAACGCGGTCGTCTCGATCAATTGCCGCCGCGCACGATGCTGGATATCAATCAGGCGCAGGATGCGATTAGCCTGCGCGATCTCGTTCCCGGGCAGCCGATTCAACTCTCAATGCTGCGTCAGGCATGGCGGGTAAAAGCCGGACAGCGGGTACAGGTTGTGGCATCGGGAGATGGCTTTAGTGTGAACGGCGAAGGACAAGCGCTGGACAATGCCGCAGTGGCGCAAAATGCCCGCGTGCGTATGTCTTCAGGCCAGATTGTCAGCGGTACGGTGAATACTGATGGGAATATTCTGATTAACCTATAATCTTTTTAAAGAATTTATGTTGCCTGCCGATAAATAAGCAACGACTAAAGATATCTGGCCCGAAACGCCGGGACACCTCGATGAGGACAACACAATGAGCATTGATCGTACATCGCCTCTGAAGCCGGTTAACGCCGTTCAACAGCGTGAAACCAACGACGCCCAGACGCAGAAAGCACGTCTTGAAAAAGCCGAGACGGCGAACAGCACCAGCGTCACCATCAGCGGCGCGCAGGCGAAGCTGATGCAGGCGGGCGCGAATGACATCAATATGGAACGCGTTGAGCAACTGAAAACCGCGATTCGTAATGGTGAACTGAAAATGGATACCGGCAAGATTGCCGATGCCCTGATTAACGAAGCGCAGAGTTACTTACAGAGTAAATAACAGAATGAATCGACTGTCAGACATCCTTGATCAAATGACAGTTATCCTGAGCGCTCTGAAAGACGTGATGGATGCTGAGCAAAAGCAACTTTCCGTAGGCCATGTGAATGGCAGTGCGTTACAGCGTATTACGGAAGAAAAAAGTTCCTTGCTCGCAACGCTGGATTACCTGGAGCAACAGCGTCGTTCAGCGCAGAAAGCACAGCGCAGCGCTAATGACGATATCGCCGATCGCTGGCAGATTATTACGCAGAAGACACAGCATTTGCGCGACCTTAACCAGCACAATGGATGGCTGCTGGAAGGGCAAATTGAGCGTAATCAGCAGGCGCTGGATGTACTGAAACCCCATCAGGAACCAACGCTTTACGGTGCCAACGGCCACACCGCTTCTGCTAACCGCGGCGGCAAAAAAATCTCGATTTAATCGCCAGACATTTTTTTTGCCAGGGGTTTCCCCCTGGCAAAATTGTTTATGCCGTCCGGCGGGCAAACTCTTTCAGTTTAAAACCCAGCAGTGCCAGCGTGGCGAAGTAAGCTACCACCCCTACCCCCACTACCGCCATCAAACGCAGCAAGCGGTATGGCATCGTACCCAGTGACCATTCCGGCATAACATAGAGCATGCCCACCAGCGCAGCCGCCATCACCAGCACAGCAATCACCAGACGCAGCAGAAAGCTTTTCCAGCCTGGCTGCGGCGTGAAAATATCTTGTTTACGCAGTTGCCAGTAAAGCAAACCGGCGTTCAGGCAGGCAGCCAGACCGATCGACAGTGACAACCCGGCATGTTTCAGCGGACCAATAAAAGCAAGGTTCATCAACTGCGTCATCAGCAGCGTGACAATGGCAATCTTCACCGGCGTTTTAATGTTTTGCCGCGAATAGAAGCCCGGTGCCAGCACCTTCACGACAATCAGGCCCATTAAGCCGACGGAGTAAGCAATTAATGCCCGCTGCGTCATCAGCGCGTCAAAGGCAGTAAATTTACCGTACTGAAACAGCGAGACGGTCAGCGGTTTTGCCAGAATGCCCAACGCCACTGCGCTCGGCAGCGCCAGCAGAAAGCAAAGACGCAGCCCCCAGTCCATCAGGCGGCAGTACTCATCGTGATTGCCGCTGGCAAAACTTTTCGACAGCGAAGGCAGCAAAATCGTCCCCAGCGCCACGCCCAGCACGCCAGACGGAAATTCCATCAGGCGATCGGCGTAGTACATCCACGATACCGATCCGGAAACCAGAAACGAGGCGAAAATCGTGTTGATGATTAAGGAAATCTGGCTGACCGAGACCCCAAGGATCGCAGGCCCCATCTGCTTCACGACGCGAATGGCACCGGCATCGTGAAAACTCACGCGCGGTAATACCAGCATGCCGATCTTCTTCAGATGTGGCAGTTGATAAACCAGTTGCAGCACGCCGCCCACCGTCACCGCCCATGCCAGCGCCAGCACCGGCGGATGGAAGTACGGCGCGGCAAACAGCGCAAAGCCAATCATGCTGATATTGAGAAATGTCGGCGCAAACGCTGGCACCGAGAAACGGTTCCAGGTATTGAGGATCGCGCCCACCAGTGACGCCAGCGAGATCAGCAGAATATAAGGAAAGGTAATGCGCAGTAGCTGTGAGGTGAGATTGAATTTATCCGCTGTATCGGCAAACCCCGGCGCGGTGACCAGAATCACCCACGGTGCCGCCAGCATCCCGGCGACAGTCACCAGCGCCAGCGCCAGCGTCAGTAAACCCGAGACATAGGCCACAAACACTCGCGTCGCATCCTCGCCCTGCTTGCTTTTGTACTCAGCAAGAATGGGAACAAATGCCTGGGAAAACGCCCCCTCGGCAAAGATGCGCCGCAACAAATTGGGCAGTTTAAACGCTACAAAGAAGGCGTCAGTTGCCATACCCGCGCCAAAAACCCTTGCCACAATAGCGTCGCGCGCAAAACCCAGCACGCGAGAAAACATCGTCATCGAGCTGACAGCCGCCAGCGATTTTAATAGATTCATTCTGGATTCCATAAGGCACAACGCCTGCAATGCAGGCGTTGGTATACAGCGAAGCGCTTAGTCTACAGGGAAAAAGGCGAATTACTATCGCCAGATGTTACAGGCGGTTATTCACTCATCGCCTCACGCCAGAGCTTTTCCACCACGCGCTGAGCCAGGATGGCCTGTTCACCCGCCGTTTCCGGAACCGTCTGATTTTGCACGCATTCAATAAAATGGCGCGCGCAACCCACAAAACCACGCTGTTCCAGCACGCTCTGCCAGCCAGCGACCGGACGCGCTACTACGCCCTGCCCGCGCTCTTCGCGCCATTCGCGCATATCGGTGATATCCACCAGCGCACCATCGGTGACAGCCTGAATCCATTCGCGCTGGCTTCCCGCCCGCCGGTGCATACTGGTGGTGATTTGCAGATGATCCAGTGAGAAGTGGTGTTCGGCATAAACCATTGCGCCGTCATCATCCGTGAGCAACGTACCGCTTTGTAATGCCGCCGCGCTTCCCGCCAGCCACAACGCGGTATCCACCACGTGCAGATAATCGTCGAGCAACGTGAAGCGTAAATCGTGCGGCCCTACGCTGTCGGTACGGTGTTTATCCATCCGCAACGACGCCGCCTGCGGCATCTGCTGTTTCAGTTCGCGGTACAGCGGCGAAAAACGGCGATTAAAACCGACCATCAGCGTCAGTTTTTTCCGCGCGGCCAGTTCGATAAGCCGCTCAGCATCCTGGAGGTTTTCTGCCAGCGGTTTATCAACGCAGACATGCACGCCAAGGTTCAGTAACTCACTGACCACGCTGTAGTGCGAAGCTGTCGACGTGTGGACGAAAGCCGCATCACATTGCGCGGCTAGTGCCGTCAGCGAATCAGCATACGGAATGCGCCAGGTTTCGCATACCCGCAGGGCTTTCTCCCGCGTCGGCGACCAGGCTGCGGTTAACGTCCAGTAGGTCGCAGCGCCGACAACCGGCAGCCAGGCTTTTTGCGCAATGCCGCCCAGGCCGACCACTCCAATACGTAATTTCGTCACGGCTAATCTCCTAAATGTGCGAGCAGCGAATCCAGACGCTGTTTCAGATCTGCCACTTCCTCTTCCAGCGCCTCAACGCGCGCCACCAGTGATTCTTCCGGCGGGCTGACCGCCTCAACAACATTCACCAGCGTCTGTACATCGCCGCTGAACAGGTGCATATAGCGGCTTTCGCGCTTACCGGGCTCGCGGGGCAGCCGCACGACATACGGACCATCTTCCCGCGTCGCCAACAGTTCCAGCGCCGTTTCCACTTCCGCCATATCGTTAAAGCGATGCATACGTTCCGCACGACCGCGCAGTTCCCCCGGCGTTTGCGGCCCGCGCAGCAGCAGCGTGGTGATGAGCGCCACTTCTGCCGGATTGAGTTTCAGATCGCCAAATTCAGAGTTGCAAAAACGCTGCTCGTATTTCGTTACGCGATTGCCAAAACCGCTGACGGTGCGCAGATAGTGCCGTTTCACCAATTCATCCAGCACCTCTTGTACCTCATGTTCACTGAGGTTCATGACGGGTTCACGGTTGGTCTTCTGATTACAGGCGGTAACCACGCCATTGATCGACAGCGGATATTGTTCCGGCGTGGTGATCTGCTTTTCCAGCAGGCAGCCGATAACGCGCGCTTCGACCGCTGAGAGTTGATACTTCATCGTTGCTCCTTAGCGACCCGGGGTCCATTCTTGCGCGGTGAGCGCGGTAAGTACGTGATCGCGCCACTGCCCGTCGATCAGCAAATACGATTTGGCGTAGCCTTCTTTCTCGAAACCCAGCCTCGCCAGCAAATCGCCGCTACGTTTATTATGCGGCATGTAATTTGCCATGATGCGGTGCATATGTTGCGTGCGCTGCATATAGCGGATCGCCGCCGTCAGCGCTTCAAACATCAGCCCTTGCCCCTGCCATTTTTGTCCAATGGAGTAGCCAAGGTAACAAGCATGAAACGAGCCGCGTACCACATTGGAAAAATTCGCCACGCCGACGATCTCTTTTTCCTCAGGATCGAGCAGCGCGAAATAGAATGCCGAACCCTGTTTATGAAACTCATTGATCATGCCAAGACGGGCCTGCCAGCCGGAAGGGTAGCAATGGCTTTCATCGCGCACGGGCTCCCAGGGCTTTAGAAATTGCCGATTTTCGGCGTAATAATCCGCCAGGCGCCAGGCATCGCGATCATGCACTAAACGAACCACTAATCTGTCTGTGACTAAGCGTACTTTCGGCACGTTACTGCGGTAGCCAAACATGCATTACCACTCCTTCCATTTCACCACACTTTTAACCCCTTACCTTTACTATACATTTGCGCAGCCACTCTGTGAAAACAGCAACATGGCATTTTCCACTTTGCGGACCATTTTCGATGAAAACTCTGAATCAAAGCCGGATTTTGATAAAAAAATATTGTCACCGCGAATGTGGGAAAAGATCGGGCGAACCCGCAGAATAAGAATGTCTTATCTTTCTTAATTTCCCGGAGGGGAAATGGCACGCATATCGCAGGCAAGGAGCCTGGGTAAATATTTCCTGCTTGTCGATAATATGCTGGTTGTACTCGGCTTTTTCGTTGTCTTCCCACTTATTTCTATCCGTTTTGTTGATCAGCTCGGCTGGGCGGCGTTGATGGTCGGTATTGCGCTCGGCCTGCGGCAATTTATTCAGCAGGGTTTGGGCATTTTCGGCGGCGCAATTGCCGACCGCTTTGGTGCCAAACCGCTGATCGTCACCGGCATGTTGATGCGTGCGGGCGGTTTCGTCGCGATGGGCGTGGCGCACGAACCCTGGCTGCTGTGGCTCTCCTGCATTCTTTCCGGGCTGGGCGGTACACTGTTCGATCCGCCGCGTTCCGCGCTGGTGGTCAAACTTGTGCGCCCCAACCAGCGCAGCCGCTTTTTCTCTATCCTGATGATGCAGGACAGCGCCGGCGCGGTTGTCGGCGCATTGCTCGGTAGCTGGCTGTTGCAATATGACTTTCGTCTGGTGTGTGCCGCCGGAGCGCTAATGTTTGTGCTCTGTGCCGCGTTCAACGCCTGGCTGTTACCGGCGTGGAAACTCTCTACGGTAAAAGCCCCGGTGCGCGAAGGGTTGGCACGCGTGCTGCGCGACAAACGGTTCGTCACCTACGTCCTGACGCTGACCGGTTACTATATGCTGGCGGTACAGGTGATGCTGATGCTGCCGATCATGGTCAACGATATTGCCGGTTCACCGGCGGCAGTGAAGTGGATGTACGCCATCGAAGCCTGCTTGTCGCTGACGTTGCTCTACCCTATCGCCCGCTGGAGTGAAAAACGCTTTCGTCTTGAACAGCGTCTGATGGCCGGGCTGCTGGTGATGTCATTCAGTCTGCTGCCGATCGGAATGGTGGGGACGTTGCAGCAACTGTTTACGCTTATCTGCACATTCTATATCGGCTCAATTATTGCCGAACCTGCGCGGGAAACCTTAAGCGCGCAGCTAGCTGATGCCCGTGCGCGCGGCAGTTATATGGGTTTCAGTCGCCTGGGGCTGGCATTTGGCGGCGCGCTTGGTTACGCCGGTGGTGGGTGGTTGTTTGATGCCGGCAAAGCCTTCAACCAGCCGGAATTGCCGTGGATGATGCTCGGCCTGATCGGGCTGATGACCTCAATGGCGCTGCTGTGGCAATTCGGCCATAAGCGCATTCGTCCGCGGATGCTCGAACCTGGCGCCTGATTTGCGCCATGCAATGCTCTCTTCCATACTGGTCTTTAACGGATAAGCCAGTATGGAGGAGAAACGTGAAACTCTACATTTACGACCACTGCCCTTTCTGCATCAAAGCCCGCATGATTTTCGGCCTTAAAAATCTTCCTGTAGAACTCAACATTCTGCTTAGTGACGACGAGGCCACGCCAACTAAAATGATTGGCCAGAAGATGGCGCCCATCCTGCAAAAAGACGACAGCCGTTATCTGCCGGAGAGTATGGATATTGTGCACTATGTCGATAAACTTGACGGCAAACCGCTACTCACCGGTAAACGAAACCCGAAGCTGGAAGAGTGGCTGCGCAAGGTTAACGGCTATGTGAATAAATTGCTGATACCCCGCTTTGCGAAATCCGCCTTCGACGAGTTTTCCACACCGCAGGCGCGCGCCTGGTTTGTCGCGAAGAAAGAGGCGGCGATCGGCAATTTCGATGAACATCTCGCCCACTCTGCCGGGCTGGTGAAAAATATCAGCGACGATCTGCGCGCACTGGACAAGCTCATTGTCAAACCGAATGCGGTCAACGGCGAGCTCTCCGAAGACGATATTCATCTTTTCCCGCTGCTGCGTAACCTTACTCTTGTCGCCGGAATTAACTGGCCGAGCCGGGTGGCGGACTACCGCGATAATATGGCCAAGCAGACCCAGGTTAACCTGCTTTCATCAATGGCTATTTAGCGAACTCACGGCGGAAACGTAAGTTTCCGCCAGCCATTCAGCTTTTTCCGCTAGCCTTTGTACCTCGCCTGACGCATCCTACGCACCGGCTTTGACGCTTTCGGAATCACGTTGAGGAATTATGAAGAAGATCTTTTTTGCCGCTGCCTTACTGCTGAGCGGCGTGCTGGTGGGCTGTAACCAACTGACCCAATATTCCATCAGCGAACAGGAAATTAACCAGGCGCTGCAAAAACGCAACGATTTTGCGAAAGATATTGGCCTGCCTGGCGTGGCTGATGCGCACATTGTGCTGAACAACCTGGCATCGGAAATTGGTCGTGAAGAGCCGAACAAAGTGACGCTGACCGGCGATGCCAACCTGGATATGACCTCCCTTTTCGGTAACCAGAAAGCGGTCATCAAGCTGAAACTGAAGGCGTTGCCGGTGTTTGATAAAGAGAAAGGCGCTATTTACTTGCAGGAGATGGAAGTGGTGAAAGCCGACGTGCAGCCAGAAAAAATGCAAACAGTGCTGCAAACGTTGATGCCCTACCTGAACCAGTCGCTGCGCAACTACTTTAATCAGCGTCCGGCTTATGTGCTGAAAGAGGACAGTAGCAAAGGTGAAGCGCTGGCGAAGAAATACGCCAAAGGCATTGAGGTGAAACCGGGCGAAATTATTATCCCCCTCACCGACTGAGTCCAGGGCGCCGCGAGCGCCCTTTTTTTCAGGAAAAAGATGCAAACGAAAACGTTTCCGCTTATCCTTAGTGCCCGGCAAAAAACACCTGATTCTCACCAGCCGGAGCACTCCAATGACACAATCCCAGGTTTTGAAAATCCGCCGTCCTGACGACTGGCACGTCCACCTGCGTGATGGCGATATGTTAAAAACCGTGGTGCCGTGGACCAGTGAAACCTACGCCCGCGCCATTGTCATGCCCAATCTCGCTCCTCCTGTGACAACCGTGGATGCTGCGCGCGCGTACCGCCAGCGCATTCTTGATGCCGTGCCTGCCGGGCATGATTTCACCCCGCTAATGACCTGCTATCTGACCGACAGCCTGAGTGCGGATGAAGTGGAACGTGGGTTTAACGAAAACGTCTTTACGGCGGCAAAACTTTATCCCGCCAATGCCACCACCAACTCCAGCCACGGCGTCACCAGCATTGATGCCATAATGCCGGTGCTGGAGCGCATGGAAAAACTGGGCATGCCGCTGCTGGTGCATGGCGAAGTGACCCACGCGGATATCGATATCTTCGATCGCGAAGCGCGTTTTATTGAAACGGTGATGGAGCCGCTGCGCCAGCGCCTGCCGGGGTTAAAAGTGGTGTTTGAGCATATCACCACCAAAGACGCGGCAGATTATGTGCGCGAGGGTAACGAGCGCCTGGCGGCGACCATTACGCCACAGCATTTGATGTTTAACCGTAACCATATGCTGGTTGGCGGTGTGCGTCCGCATCTCTACTGTTTGCCTATCCTTAAGCGCAATATCCACCAGCAGGCGCTGCGAGAGTTGGTCGCCAGTGGATTTGAACGCGCTTTTCTCGGTACTGATTCTGCACCGCACGCGCGGCACCGGAAAGAAGCAAGCTGTGGTTGTGCCGGTTGCTTCAATGCGCCAACCGCGCTCGGTAGCTACGCCACCGTATTTGAAGAGATGAACGCCTTGCAGCATTTTGAAGCGTTCTGCTCGTCGAACGGACCGCGCTTCTACGGACTGCCGCTCAATGAGGGCTTTATTGAACTGGAACGCATCGAAAGCGTTGTACCAGAGAGCATTGCCCTGACGGACGATACGCTGGTGCCGTTCCTCGCGGGTGAAACCGTTCGCTGGCGCGTTAAGCAGTAAAAATTTTACTGCCCCCTGTTGTAAAGATACTTTATTAACTGTATATATATACAGTAAACACACAGGGGGCTATTATGCGCATTGAAGTGACTATCGCCAAAACCACACCCTTACCGCCAGGTGCTATCGATGCGCTGGCGGGCGAACTATCCCGTCGGCTCAATAATTACTATCCCGAACACGATAACAAAATCACCGTTCGCTACGCGGCGGCTAATAACCTGTCGGTGCTTGGTGGCGCAAAAGAAGATAAAGATCGCATAAGTGAAATTTTGCAGGAAACCTGGGAAAGCGCCGACGACTGGTTTATCAACGACTAATTTCTCTTTAAGTTTGTTCTTATTGCCGGGTCGCCCCGGCTTTTTTGTCTGTTTTTTACGCCATTCATTAATTCCACAGTTCTTTAGTAAAAATATGTGCTTAAGGTTTCGTTTTCTTATTCAAAAAAATCAAACAGCCTAAAAAACATGTTGCAGAGTGTTTATTTATTCGATCATCACCCCCATCTGTTGATATACTAAAGAGGCTTCAAATAAAACACGCATTGAACCTCGAAAGTCGTTGTCTAAATAAACACGCTAATATGGGGGTTATGATGGTAAAGAATAATGAAGTCATCCAGACCCATCCACTGGTCGGATGGGACATCAGTACCGTGGATAGTTACGATGCCCTGATGCTCCGGTTACACTACCAGACCCCAAACAGAGCCGCTCAGGAAGAGACTGAAGTCGGCCAGACGTTATGGTTAACGACAGATGTCGCCCGCCAGTTTATATCGATTCTCGAGGCGGGTATTGCCAAGATTGAATCAGGCGATTACCAACAAGATGAGTACCGCAGGCATTAGTCTTAATGCTGACCTTCATCCCAACAGGCACCCTTCAGGGTGCCTTAATTATTTCTGCCCTTGTATAACGCCGCCAGGTTAATTACCCTCCTGAACACGCTTTTTCCTGGAGAACACCATGAAATATGACCTGATTATTATCGGCAGCGGATCTGTCGGCGCAGCTACCGGCTATTACGCCACCCGCGCCGGGCTAAATGTCCTGATGACCGATTCCCATCTTCCTCCACACCAGCAAGGCAGCCATCATGGCGATACGCGTTTGATTCGCCACGCGTATGGCGAGGGTGAAAAATATGTTCCGCTGGTGCTGCGCGCCCAACAGTTGTGGGATCAATTAGCCCGCGAAAGCGGTGAGGCGGTGTTCGAACGGACCGGCGTGATCAACCTCGGACCGGCTGATTCCGAATTTCTCGCCAATGTCGCCCACAGTGCTAAGCAGTGGGATCTGGCGGTAGAAAAACTGGATGCGCCTTCACTGATGGCCCGCTGGCCAGAAATCACCGTGCCGGAAGACTATATCGGTCTGTTCGAAGCCGATTCTGGCGTGCTAAGGAGCGAACTGGCGGTAAAAACCTGGATCAGTCTCGCCCAGCAAGCCGGTTGCGCACAACTGTTTAACTGCCCGGTTACCGCGCTGCGTCATGACCCTGAAGGCGTGACCATCGAAACAGCGGAAGGCGAGTTCGTCGGCAAGAAAGTGTTGATTAGCGCCGGTACCTGGGTGCGTCAGTTAATTCCAACGCTTCCGGTACAACCCGTACGCAAGGTTTTCGCCTGGTTCCAGGCAGACGGCCGCTACAGCAGCAAAAATCACTTCCCAGCCTTCACCGGTGAAATGCCGAATGGCGATCAATATTACGGCTTCCCCGCCGAAGATAACGCGCTGAAGATCGGTCGTCATAACGGCGGCCAGCTCATCGACGAGGCGCGACAGCGTACACCTTTTGGCAATGAAGCGGGAGACGGTTCGGAGTGCTTCGGTTTTCTGCGACAGTTCCTGCCGGGAATCGGCGGTTGCCTTTATGGCGCTTCATGTACCTACGATAACTCGCCGGATGAAGATTTTATTATTGATACTTTGCCGGAACATCCGGACACGCTGATTATCACCGGACTGAGCGGACATGGATTTAAATTCGCGCCAGTGCTCGGCGAAATCGCCAGTGAGTTTGCACAGGGTAAACGCAGCGATTTTGATTTGACACCTTTTTCCCTGTCACGCTTTACCCGATAATCCGTCGGCGGCCTTATTTGTGGCCGCCTTTATTTTTCTACGGAGAGATCATGCGTCGTTTATTCAACTTCCTTATTAATAACGTGCGTGAGCATTTGATGTTATATATTGCGCTGTGGCTTCTCGTTGCGCTGATCGACCTTATTTATATTGTATGGTCCTGACCATAAATACTGACAAAAGCTGACATTTATTTAAAAAAAATAAAATTAAAACAATTTCTCTGAACAACAGCAACCTCACAAACCCTGCCATTAACCGCCAGACTTACCTTCCATCCTCTAATCACCTGAACATTCAAAGCAAAAATCATTCAAAAAATATGATATAGAAAAATTAATTATTTAATTGATTAATTTTCAGTTGCAATATGTATCCGCTCCCGCCATTTTAAATTAACCGTTCATTAACCAGATTCACAATTATGCAATTTCGCAACTCATCCGCCCGCTATGGCGCTATTTCCGTTGCTCTTCACTGGCTGATGGCAATAGCCGTTTATGGCATGTTTGCGCTGGGATTATGGATGGTCACGCTCAGCTATTATGATGGCTGGTACCATCAGGCACCGGAACTGCATAAAAGCATCGGCATTCTGTTGATGTTAGGGCTGGTGGTGCGCATTGTCTGGCGGCATATGTCACCGCCCCCTTCTCCACTTTCCAGTTATTCACGCCTGACGCGAGCAAGCGCCGTACTGGTTCATATTGCACTCTATGTGTTGCTGTTTGGCATTCTCATCAGCGGTTATTTGATCTCCACCGCGGATGGCAAACCGATCAACGTATTTGGCCTGTTTAACGTGCCTGCGACGCTTACCGACGCCGGTTCGCAGGCGGATCTCGCAGGTACTGTTCATTTATGGCTGGCATGGAGCGTGGTCGTGCTCTCGGTATTGCACGGCCTGGCCGCCTTAAAACACCATTTCATCGATAAAGACGCCACTCTCAAGCGCATGCTGGGAAAATCGTCGCCTGACTCTGGAGCATAATATGAAGAAAATCCTGCCGGGACTCGCTCTCGCCTCGCTACTCTTTGCTAGCAGCACTGCCGTAGCCGCAGATTATAAAATCGATAAAGAGGGGCAACACGCTTTCGTTAACTTCCGCATCCAGCATCTTGGATACAGTTGGTTATACGGTACGTTTAAAGATTTCGACGGTACATTTACCTTCGACGAAGCCAACCCGGCCGCCGATAAAGTGAATGTGACGATCAACACTAACAGCCTGGATACCAATCATGCTGAACGTGATAAGCATCTGCGCAGTGCGGAATTTTTGAATGTGGCGAAATTCCCGCAGGCGACGTTCAGCTCTACTGAAGTGAAGAAAACGGCTGATGGATTGGATATCACCGGCAATCTGACGCTGAATGGCGTGACCAAGCCGGTGGTGCTGGCGGCAAAACTCATCGGTGAGGGCAAAGATCCGTGGGGCGGCGTACGTGCAGGTTTTGAAGCTTCCGGCAAAATTGCGCTGAAAGATTTCAATATTACGACCGATCTTGGGCCAGCATCGCAGGATGTGGAGCTGATTATTTCCGTCGAAGGTGTACAGCAGAAGTAAATGAGCAGGAGAGGGTTTCCCCTCTCCTGTTTGCGTTATTCTGGATCCGGAATACCCAGTTTCGTGTTCAGACGTCCGCGTGATTTGTTGAAGATTTTATTGCCATTCTCACGTCCGGCGCGGCGTTTACGCTGCTCTTCTTCCGGCAATTTGCTCTCTTCCTGACACAATTCGCTGCAACAGCCTTCATATTTCTCCGCACAAGCCGGGCACTGAATAAACAGCAAATGGCAACCGTCATTGCGACAGTTGGTATGCGAGTCGCACGGCGCACCACACTGGTGGCAATGGGCAATCACGTCGTCGGAAATGCGTTCCCCCATACGTTCATCGAAAACGAAATTCTTCCCGACAAAGCGAACGGGCAGGCCTTGTTCACGGGCGCGACGCGCATACTCAATGATGCCGCCTTCGATATGCCACACTTTATTAAAACCGTTGTGCTTCATCCAGGCGCTCGCCTTTTCACAGCGAATACCGCCGGTGCAATACATCACAATTTTCTTGTCTTTATGCGCCTGCATCATCTCAACGGCTTTAGGTAACTGCTCGCGGAAAGTATCGGCGGGGATCTCCAGCGCGCCGTCAAAATGCCCCACTTCATATTCATAGTGGTTGCGCATATCGATAAAAATCGCTTCCGGATCGTCGAGCATAGCGTTCACTTCCGCCGCTTTCAGGTAATCGCCGACATCGCTGGCATTAAAACTCTCATCTTCAATACCGTCCGCAACAATACGATCGCGCACTTTCATGCGCAGCACCCAGAATGATTTACCGTCATCGTCAATGGCGATGTTCAGACGCAGGCCATCCAGTGCCGGATCGAAGGCATAAAGCGCATCGCGAAAAGCCGGGAACTGGCTTTGCGGTACGCTGACCTGGGCATTAATCCCTTCATGGGCAAGATAAATGCGACCAAATACCTTCAGTGCGGTAAACGCCTGGTAAAGGGCATCGCGCGTTGCCTGCGGATTCATAATAGAAAAATATTTATAAAACGAGACCGTGATACGCGGCTCGGTTTCGGCAAGCATGCGCGCTTTTAATTCATCGTTGGCGATGCGGTTGTGTAACACTGGCATGGTGTACGTATCCTGCAAAGTAGAGAGTGAAAAAACGGCGGCATCATAAAGCAAATATTGATAATTTACATCCACACATTTTGCGCTACATTTCCTCTCAATCTGCTTATTACGGTATAACAATCACCGGAAAAACCGCCATTCTGTGCGCCCGGATTTTGGCAAATTCCGAAAAAGTGCGAGAATACAGGGAATTGTTGCTTAATACAGGACAGTCATGACGCTTTTACCTAAGTTTTCAGCCTCACTTTTACACCCTCGTTTTTGGCCCACCTGGTTTGGAATGGGTTTGCTGTGGCTGGTCGTTCAGCTCCCCTATCCGGTCATTTATCGCCTGGGGTATGGCATTGGGCATCTGGCTAAACGTGTGATGAAACGACGCGTGAAAATCGCCGAGCGCAATCTTGAACTCTGTTTTCCGCAGATGAGCGCCGAAGAACGGCAGCGTATGGTTGCCAAAAATTTTGAGTCAGTCGGCATGGGCGTCATGGAAACGGGCATAGCCTGGTTCTGGTCCGATCGCCGAATGGCACGCTGGATGGATGTTTCCGGTTTTGAATATGTTCGCGACGTACAGGCGCAAGGGCGCGGCATTTTGCTGATTGGCGTGCATTTTCTCACCCTGGAAGTTGGCGCCCGTATGTTCGGTATGAATGAGCCGGGTATCGGTGTCTACAGACCGAACGACAATCCGGTTATCGATCTGGTGCAGACCTGGGGCCGCATGCGTTCCAACAAGAGTATGATCGACCGAAAAGATCTTAAAGGAATGATCCGCGCGCTGAAAGCAGGCGAGGTTGTCTGGTACGCGCCGGACCACGATTACGGCCCACGGGCCAGCGTTTTCGCCCCTTTCTTTGCCGTTGAGCAGGCGGCGTCCACTTCCGGCACCTGGATGCTGGCGCGGATGTCTCAGGCTGCTATTGTACCGTTTGTTCCGCGTCGTAAGCCGGATGCAAAAGGCTACGAGCTGATCATGCTGGAACCGGAATACTCTCCGCCGCTTGACGATGCAGAAACAACAGCCGCCTGGATGAACAAAGTCGTGGAACGCTGCATCATGATGGCTCCCGAGCAGTATATGTGGCTACATCGCCGCTTTAAAACCCGCCCGAAAGGCGTCCCTTCTCGTTACTGAACACCTGAATAGCCCGCATTTGCGGGTTTTTTTTCATCATACAAAAATCGTCCTGCGCATTGCAGCAACCATCACCTGGGCGCATAATTAGCATGCTTATCAATTTCCCTTATGCGCGCGTTGCAACAACGCTGTACGGATGGTTATGTCATCTTCTGATGCCCCAATAAACTGGCAACGTAATCTTACCGTTGCCTGGTTTGGTTGTTTTCTTACTGGCGCGGCCTTCAGCCTGGTCATGCCCTTTCTGCCGCTGTATGTTGAGCAACTCGGCGTGACCGATCCGGGTACGCTGAATATGTGGTCCGGGCTGGTGTTCAGTATTACCTTCCTTTTTTCAGCTATCGCTTCGCCGTTCTGGGGCGGGCTTGCCGACCGTAAAGGGCGCAAAATTATGTTGCTGCGGTCGGCGCTGGGCATGGCGATTGTCATGGCGCTGATGGGCATGGCGCAAAATGTCTGGCAGTTTTTAGTTTTGCGCGCGCTTTTAGGTTTATTGGGTGGATTTATCCCGAACGCGAATGCTTTGATTGCGACACAAATCCCGCGTAATAAAAGCGGCTGGGCACTCGGCACCCTTTCCACCGGTGGCGTCGGCGGTGCGCTGCTTGGGCCGCTGGCAGGCGGTCTTCTCGCCGATAATTGGGGTCTGCGGATGGTCTTCTTTATCACAGCGTCAGTGCTGTTCCTCTGTTTCCTGCTGACACTGTGCTGTATCCGGGAGAATTTTGTCCCGGTGGCAAAACGCGAAATGCTGCACTTCAAAGAGGTTTTTGCCTCGTTGAAAAGCCCAAAACTGGTGCTGAGCCTGTTTATCACCACGATGATTATTCAGGTGGCAACCGGCTCCATTGCGCCGATTCTGACGCTGTATGTGCGCGAATTGACGGGTAACGTCAGCAATATCGCGTTTATCAGCGGCATGATTGCGTCGGTGCCAGGCGTCGCGGCACTGATGAGCGCTCCTCGTCTGGGAAAACTGGGCGATCGCATCGGCCCGGAGAAGATCCTGGTGGCCGCGCTGGTGATATCCGTGCTGCTGCTGGTGCCCATGTCATTGGTACAAACGCCCTGGCAACTGGCGATTCTGCGTTTCCTGCTCGGCGCTGCCGATGGTGCGCTACTCCCGGCGGTGCAGACGCTGCTGGTCTATAACTCGACCAACCAGATTGCCGGGCGCATCTTCAGTTATAACCAGTCATTCCGTGATATCGGCAACGTTACCGGGCCACTTATTGGTGCAGCGGTCTCCGCCAGCTACGGGTTCCGCGCAGTCTTTTGTGTAACCGCAGGCGTGGTGCTTTTTAATGCCGTCTATTCCTGGTTCAGCTTACAGCGCCCTGCACGTTCTCACGCTGAAACGCCCACTTCCACCGCATCCGTGGTCAGCAGTAAAGAGTGATCGGTTACAGAGCGGGTCCCCCTGCTCTGCCGCCCTTTCATAATGATCAATTTCTGTTAAATATCTGATTACCTCAGCCATCATTTGACGCTGGCGAAACCAGCGACTATAGATTTTTGCAGATACTTTTTCTGCAACTTGAGGAGTTTTTCCATGGCTGAATCCGAACTGGAGTATTACTCAACACTGTCTGAAGCAATTGATGCCGCACGGGAAATTTTTATTGCCAATAATCCAGATATTGATGAAGACGAGATCAGCGTGCAGCAATTTAATGCGCAAAAGTATGTTCTTCAGGATGGCGATATCGCCTGGCAGGCTGAGTTCTTTGCCGATGAGGAGGAGCCAGGAGAGTGTCTGCCGATGCTCAGTGGCGAAGCCGCGCAAAGCGTGTTCGATGGCGATTTCGACGAGATCGAAATAAGCCAGGAGTGGCAGGAAGAGAACACGCTGCACGAATGGGACGAGGGCGAGTTTCAACTTGAACCGCCGCTCGATACCGAAGAGGGTCAGACTGCGGCAGACGAATGGGACGAGCGCTGATCACTCATAGGGGCCGTGATGCGCATCCAGTGGCAACAGTAAGGTGTCGAACACCAGTGAAAAAGGCAGATCGAGCATGGTAATATAGCGCCACGCCGAATCACGAACATCCCATTGCACACCGGGATAGTACTGATTTCCGTGGCCCTGCCCCGGGATAGTCCGACTGATAATGCTGCCGCAGCCGCTTAATAAACAGGCCATTACGACAACCAGAATAACTCTCACACCTGACCTCATCTTGCTGTTTGCAGAGTAAAAAAATACCGGCTCGGTGGCCGGTATTTTCCTTAATGTCGGCTTATTTCGCCTTCAACGCCAGCGGGTTTAGCTTCAGCTCTTCGTAATGGTTTACCCAGGAGAGATATCTCTCAGGTGCGGACCATACGCGATAGTGCAGTCGCGAAAGCGTCACGGGATCGCTTAGCAGCACCAGGCGACGATCGCGGTTCAGCTTCTCAGGCGTTTCGTTCAGCGCCTGCTCAACGTGACGATCGCGGGCAATTTCCAGCACGCGGCTGGAGCGGTGACGCGCAGTTGCCATTGCTGTTGCCAGCGCATTGAAAGAAGGATTAAACACCGCGTGCATAAATCCATCCTCCAGCGAACGCGAGCGGTTCAGTTCCAGATAGTTATCGGTATCCACCAGCACCTGCGGCGGCGAATACTCTTCCGGAATGAGGAACAGCTTCCAGCGTTTCGTACGCAAACCTACCGTGGAGCGACTGGAGATCACTGATACAAATGGCGACAGAATCAGCGAGAACACAATCGGCGCCAGCCAGAACAGGAAACGCAGATCCAGCCACGCCATTCCCACGGCCCATACCAGCCCCAGCAGTAACTGCGAGCCGTGACGCATAAAGGCTTCGCCCCACGGTGTGGAGTCATCATCACGCTGCGGCGAATTCCACACCACTTCCCAGCCGAGGAAGGCGCTGACAACAAAGACAGTGTGGAACAGCATGCGCACGGGTGCCAGCAGAACTGAGAACAGCACTTCCAGCAGCAACGAGATCGTTACACGGAAGAAGCCGCCATACTCTTTCGGCCCTTTACACCATACCAGAATGATACTTAGCAGCTTCGGCAGGAACAGCAGCACCATTGTCGAGGCGAACAGCGCGATAGCCAGCTCCGGACGCCACTGCGGCCATACCGGGAACAACTGGCGCGGTTGCAGGAAGTACTGCGGCTCCGTCAGGGCATGCACCACCTGCAACGCCGTGGAGAGCGCAAGAAACATAAACCACAACGGTGCAGAAAGGTAGGACATCACGCCCGTCAGGAACACTGCGCGGTGTACCGGGTGCATACCTTTTACCAGGAACAGACGGAAGTTCATCAGGTTGCCATGGCACCAGCGACGGTCGCGTTTCAGCTCATCGAGCAGGTTCGGCGGCAGCTCTTCATACGAACCCGGCAGGTCATAAGCGATCCAGACGCCCCAACCCGCACGACGCATCAGCGCCGCTTCCACGAAGTCGTGCGACAAAATGGAGCCAGCAAAAGAGCCTTCACCCGGCAGCGGTGCCAGGGCACAGTGCTCGATAAACGGCTTCACGCGGATAATCGCGTTGTGCCCCCAGTAGTGGGATTCCCCTAACTGCCAGAAGTGCAGCCCCGCAGTAAACAGCGGCCCGTAAACACGGGTGGCAAACTGCTGACAGCGCGCGTACAGCGTATCCATACCGGACGCTTTCGGCGACGACTGGATGATCCCGGCATTCGGATTGGCTTCCATCAGGCGCACCAGACCGGTCAGACATTCGCCACTCATCACGGAGTCTGCGTCCAGCACCACCATGTAGCTGTACTGGCTGCCCCAGCGACGGCAGAAGTCATCGATGTTGCCGCTTTTACGTTTCACGCGACGACGGCGACGGCGATAGAAGATCTGCCCTTCACCCTGCACTTCCGCGATCAGCTCCATCCACGCTTTCTGCTCAGCAACGCAGATATCCGGGTTATAGCTATCGCTGAGGATATAGACATCGAAATGCTGTTGCTGCCCGGTAGCTTTAACCGATTCCCAGGTCGCACGCAGCCCCGCAAAAACGCGATCCACGTCTTCGTTACAGATAGGCATAATCAACGCGGTACGATGTTCCGGGTTAAGCGGCTCATCACCCACCGTTGAGTGCGAAATGCTGTACTTGTCGCGGCCGATAAGCAGTTGCAGGAAGCCCATCAGCGCCGTCCAGAAACCGGCGGATACCCAACAGAACAGGACGGCGAACAGGATCAGAATGCCGGTTTGCAGCACGTACGGCAGCAACTGCATAAAGGAAACCCACAGATCCTGGCCCGCCATATCAGTCGGGTTGATCAGCGCCCAGCCCTGATAAGGCAGGATGGTTTTCATATACCAGGTCGCCACCACCGTCTGCGCCAGCGTCAGCAGCAGTAAAATATAACGGCGGATTGAGCCGACAGTACGCCATTTCTGTTCGTGCGCCTGCTCTTCTTTCGTCAGACGAGAAAGATAACGCGGGGCCACTTCCCGTCCACGAAGGCGATCCCAGAAACGCCCGATAGGGTTGGTACGCCACGGATCGGGAAACATGGAAGAACGCTTCGCTTTCGGCATTGCCTGAAGTTGCGCACGCCCTTCTTCATCCTTAATAAGCTGCTCTTTGCCCAGTGAATCCGGCCAGCTATGCTGCAAGCGCGCCGTCACAGAACCCAACGGCGTATCGTCTTCACGTTTCCAGTCTGTGTGTTCAGCATCCAGCGCCTGATGCACGCTAAGAATACTCTCTGTCGGCAGCACTGCCTTCTCCGCATCCGTGAGCGGCAGCGCGTCGATATACTCAGTTGTCTTATTCATTGGCAGGTAGCTGATAGCTCCAGGTTTCACTCAGGGTCTGGTCGGCATTTACCAGGGCCGCGCGCATATCCGTCGTTTTCTTCGGATCTTTAACTTTCACGCGTAACATCAAACGCCAACCTTGCGTCACTGGATTATAGCGAACGGTGTTTTCCACGATTTCGCCGTTATCGCCAATGCTGGCTTGCGCGGTGACTGGGGTGTCCTGCGGCAGTTTTTTCATATCCTGGCCGGTGAAATCGACGACAAAGGCGATCGTTCCGTCAGGCTGACGAATCAGGTTCGACTGTTTTACATCACCGGTCGAACGACGAGTTTGCAGTACCCAGGCGTTGTCTGGCGCATGCAGTTTATCTTCGTCGCGACTAAAGGTGATGGTGTATTTAAAGTTCATCTCCTTGCCTGGTTCCGGCAGTTGATCCGGCGTCCAGTAGGCTACGATGTTATCGTTGGTTTCGTCATTGGTCGGAATTTCAACCAGCTCAACTTTCCCTTTGCCCCACTCGCCTTTCGGCGTAACCCATGCGCTCGGACGCAGATCGTAGCGGTCATCAATGTCTTCAAAACGGGAGAACTGACGGCCACGCTGCAGCAGGCCAAAGCCCTGCGGGTTTTCCATCGCATAACTGCTGACAGCCAGGTGTTTCGGGTTGTTCAACGGGCGCCAGATCCACTCGCCGTTGCCGGCAAGCATCGACAGACCGTTAGAATCATGCAATTCCGGGCGGTAGTTGGTCGCCGGAGAGGGTTGCGACGGACCGAACAGGAACATACTGGTCAGCGGCGCAACACCCAGTTTGCCCACTTTATCACGCAGGTAAACTTTGGATTGCACATCCACTACAGTATCGCGGCCAGGGATAATCACGAAGCGATAGGCCCCCGTGGCGCGTGGTGAATCCAGCAATGCGTAAATCGTCAGGCGTTTATCGGCAGGCTTGGGACGCTCGATCCAGAATTCACGAAAACGTGGGAACTCTTCGCCGGAGGGGAGCGCAGTATCAATCGCCAGACCGCGCGCGGAGATCCCATAAACCTGACCTGCGCCAATCACGCGGAAGTAGCTTGCGCCCAGCATGCTGACGATTTCATCGTTTTTATCTTTATTATTGATGGGGTAAAGAACTTTGAAACCAGCAAAACCAAGATCTTTTACAGTGTCTTTATCGTGCTGAACGTTACCAAAATTAAAGTAGTCCGGGCTGTATTTAATTTGGCGAACGGCGGTAGCGGTCACTTCGTTGAGGGTCACCGGCGTATCGAAATACATGCCCTGATGATAAAACTCAAGCTTAAACGGGGTGTTGGTCGCGTTCCAGTAGGCTTTGTCGTGGTTGAACTGAATCTGCTGATAGTCCGCGTATTTCATGTCACGGAAAACAGAGGGCAGATTGCTCTTGGGTGCTTCATAGCCTTTGCCAGCCAGGGATTGTGCCTGTTTTGCGACATCGTCAATAGAAAAAGCCCAGCCTGATGACGTATAAAGTGACAACAGAACCGCAGCGCCTACCCAACGCATTTTCATCATTTGTAATTTAGGTTTCATAATAACTAAGCACTTCCCCCTTTGTGTGCTTAAATCGATCCGATCCATTTTAATGGAAACTCAGCCAATCCGACAACTGAATCCCTGTATTGTTCTGCCTGCTGGCTCATTGAATAAGCAAAGAAACTCACCCTTATCGTTTTGCAGGCTTATCCTGGAGACAGGTTATCGGACATAGTGTAGGGTTAGTTTCGAATGTAACCATTATTTGTCTTATGGATAAGGCGAAAAGTCTTAGAATGCCCGGAGTTATATGGCCAGAGTACCCGCACAACGAGAATATTTCCTTGATTCCATCCGCGCGTGGTTAATGCTGCTTGGGATCCCGTTCCACATCTCGCTGATTTATTCCAGCCATATGTGGCACGTTAACAGTACCTATCCTTCCTGGTGGCTGACCCTGTTTAATGACGCTATTCATGCGTTTCGCATGCAGGTGTTTTTTGTCATATCCGGTTATTTTTCATACATGCTATATCTGCGTTATCCGCTAAAACGCTGGTGGATGGTGCGCGTTGAACGTGTCGGTATACCGATGCTCACCGCAATTCCGCTGCTCACGTTGCCGCAATTTATTATGTTGCAATATGTGAATAACAATACCACGGAATGGCACACCTTATCGGCGTATGACAAATTCAATACGCTGTCGTGGGAACTGATATCTCATTTATGGTTCCTGTTAGTACTCGTCATATTAACAACGGTTGGCATGTGGTTGTTTAAAAAAATAAAAAACAATGCCGATCGCCTACTTGGTTCTATTTCACTCGGTACGCTTTCCCTCTGGTTCCTGCTGATGGGCATTGCCTGGGCCGCATTTCGGCGCATTATTTTTCTGTTGTATCCAGATATATTGCGCGATGCGCTGTTTAATTTCGCCGTCATGCAGTCGCTGTTTTACATTCCTTTCTTTATCCTTGGTGCGCTGACTTTCATAAATCCGCGGCTAAAATCACTTTTTACCACGCCGTCACCGTGGTGCATGGTTGGCTCAGCGCTGGCGTTTGTTGCTTATCTGCTTAACCAACGCTATGGCAGCGGCGATGCGTGGATGTATGAAACTGAAGCGGTAATTACCATGCTGCTGGGGCTATGGATGGTGAATGTGGTGTTCTCGCTGGGGCACCGGTTGCTTAATTTTCAGTCGGCGCGGGTGAGTTATTTTGTCAATGCGTCGCTGTTTATTTATCTGGTACACCATCCGCTGACGCTGCTCTTTGGCGCATGGATCACTCCACATATTCAGTCCAACGCGTTAGGTTTTGTCACCGGACTGGTATTCGTCATTGGGATTGCGGTTTTGCTGTATGAAATTCACTTGCGCATTCCGCTGCTGCGTTTTCTCTTCTCCGGTAAACCGCAGGAGAAAGAGGTGAAAACCCACGCTACCGCCCGTTGATTTCGCAGGCTGCTCCTGCTGAGTAGCCTGCGTTTGCCCTATTTTGCAGGTTCTTCGCCCTGCTGTGTTAATAATCGCTGGTAAAGGTGCGCCGTTTCGCCATCAAAGCAGACAAACAAGACCTGCTGTAGCTGAGGGCGCCGGATCAAATGTGCAGACACCGTGTTGACCGCGATCTCTGCCGCCGCCGCTTTCGGATAGCCATACACACCAGTACTTATCGCCGGGAAAGCGATCGTGGTGTAGCCGTTCGCTTCAGCCAGCAACAGACTGTTGCGGTACGCATCCTCCAGCAGATGAGCTTCGTGTTCACCGCCGCCGCGCCACACAGGGCCAACCGTGTGGATCACCGCTTTAGCGCGCAGATTTCCCGCCGTGGTGATCACCGCATGCCCCGGAGGGCACTCCCCTTGTTGCTGACGCACCTGCTGACACGCCTTCAACAACTCCGGTCCTGCCGCGCGATGAATAGCGCCATCAACGCCGCCGCCGCCAAGTAGCGACGAGTTTGCGGCATTCACAATGACATCAACCTCGAGAGTAGTGATATCTCCCTGAAGTACCTGCATACGTGGCTGCATTTTTGCCCCCTTTTCGGTCAATCAACCGCCTTTCCGATAAGTGTATCCTGGAGCGGGGGCAACATGCAGGCACAATCAGTGATAACTGATAACGACAATAGCCTTTGAATGCTCTGGATCGAGATAGTGCATCTCGACTTTCGCCAGCGATGCAAAAGACTGCCCGGCAATGTCACGCAGCGAAAATTGCTGCGTTTCGACCTTTTGCCCCTGCGGGCAAGAGAGCTCCAGTTGCTGCGAGTGGGTACGATAATCGCAACCACCTTCAACAATTGCACCCTGGAAATGAATGATCCCACCTGGCGTAGCAGCGCCGACAGAAGTGGTAGATAAAAGGATAATGAGAGACAGGAATGTCATAAAAAGCCGCATAAACACCTCACAGATTACTCATCCTTGATGGTGGGAGTCAGATATTCCACCTACCTGACTCATCGGCATTTTTAATTAATCTCTTTAATAGTTTAGCGTACAAAACGCACTGTTGCGGGCTACCAGGCTGTTTTTATAAGATTTTTTATTGATGCGATTTATACTTTTTCTTGCTCGTTTAGCAAAGGCTGCGCACGGCGAGCAGCGATCCACAAGCCGCTATTTTTCATGGCGTAACCGAAAAGCAGCCCGACGGCCAGCGAAGGCACAATCATCTGCCACTCACTCTGCCCGGCAAACGTCGCGCAGGCACCAATAAAAGTGCCCGGCACAAAAGAGAGCAGCAAGCTTTTGGCCTGCAAACACATCAGGAATGCCACCACGCCGGTCATCATATAGCCGACGATCGACAAATGCGGTGCCAGCGCTGCGCCATGAATAATCACTTGTGCCCAGACAACACCGCTCATGACGGTACAGGTGGAGATCAGTAGCCCTTTCAACCCGCCCTGCGGGCAGGCGAAATAAGCCGTACATCCGAGAAAGCCCGCCCAGCTAATCAAGCCGAGGGAAACGGCCACCCAGCCCCAAAGGCCAGAGAGGATACCCGTCGTCAGTGCAATAGAAAGGAGAATGTTCATGGCGCGCATCATAGCAGATGCGCACCGGGGTTATGTGACCACAGGCACATTAATTGAAACGATGAATTATTCGTTACATTTGATTGGTGATATGCATCACATTATTCAGCAGATTCTTCCTGCAATTCATCCCACATTGCTGCAATCGCATCTCGCGAGAGTGGTGCCATTGTGCGCCAGAACGGCGTGGTCGCGTGGGCTTCCACCTTACCGAAGAACGTGCCACACCACGGCAGCAGATAGTCTGCGAACAGGGTTTCCAGCGCTTCGCTTTCATCCTCAGCCGACTGGTCTTCCAGCCAGGAGGCTGCCAGCAGCAATGTACCAATATGATCGGCTGGCGCATCGGTTAACGGCATGCCACGGCTCGACAAAAATGAACGGACTTCAGCTTCTGTAGCGCCATCCACCCAGGCGCTGCGAAACGGCGACACCCGGCACTCTTCGCCGACAAACAGCGCGTTGTAATCGGCAGCCAGCGCCTGCGCATCGCAGTTTTTTTGCAGGCGCTCCAGCAATTCATCCTGCTCCAGGGGCCAGCTTTCCGCCAGTTTCCCCTCGCGGATCAGAGTGTACAGCGGCACCAGCAGCGGATCCTGCGGCTGACGATAAAACAGCGAGCCAAGTACGCGGCAAAGGATAGAAAATTCGTTCATTCAGTTGTTCCAGTCAGTATTAAAGTTCAGCAAATTCAGCAATTGGCACCATGCCGCGGGACTCAAGGAAACTCAGCAGGCGACGCGGTGAGACGTTCAGAATACGTTCTTCCGGGAAACCGACATCATCGAGTACCTTACGGCATTCAGTGAAATCACCCAGTGTAAACGCGGTGTGAGAATCCGATCCCAGTGCAACCCAGCCGCCAGCATCACGCACCGCGGCAGCAATCGCACGGCAGTTATCTTCACTACCTTTGCGTGAGTGCATAAAGGAAGAGTTGTTAATCTCCAGCGCCACCTGATATTTCGCGGCAGCTTCCGCGATTGCAGGAATATCAACCTCAAATTTCGGGTTGCCGGGATGGCTGATAATGTGAACGTTGCCGCTGGCCATTGTGGCAATCATCGCCTGCGTATGCGCGGCTTTATCCTGCGGTGGAAAGACCGGTTCATGGAAACCGGCAATGATCAGATCGAGTGATGACAGCATCGGGCCGGTGCAGTCGATCTCACCATCGGTGTTTTTAATGTTGGCCTCAATACCGCGCAAAATCCCCACGCCATCCACCAGACGCGGCCAGATGCGCATATTGACGAAGTGCCAGTAATGCGGCGCATCCGCCATATCCGGGCCGTGGTCAGTAATGGCAAACAGTTTGATGCCTTTGCTTTTTGCTTCGGCAATATAATCATGAAGCGTGCTATAAGCATGGGTGCTGGCGACGGTATGCATATGCAGGTCAACGGGGTACATGGCTCACTCCTGTCGTTATTTTTTGCAAGGATAGCAGTTATCGGTGTCGATTTTAATGACAAAACCCGGCCGGGCCGGGCTTTCATTAATAACCCCGAACTCTGTCAACGCGCCCGCTGACGGTTTCTCCGCGCTCCAGTTTGCCAATAGTGTGGCTGATAAACTCAATGGCTTCGGTTGGTCTCGTGAACGCCGCAATGTGCGGAGTCATTGCCACACGCGGATGCGCCCACAGCGGATTATCAGCAGGGAGCGGCTCGCGGCTGAACACATCAAGCATCGCGCCCTTCACCTTTCCGCTCTCCAGCGCCGCCAGCAGATCGGCTTCAACAACATGGACGCCGCGTGCCAGGTTCATCACGTAACTGTGGTCGGCAAGTTGATTAAGCAGTGACTGATTAATAAGACCAACCGTTTCCGGCGTATTCGGCAGCAAGTTGATCAGCACACGCGTGCCCTGCAAAAAATCGCCCAGTTCTTCAGGGCCAGCAAAACTTTGTACACCAGGCAGCGACTTACGGCTGCGGCTCCAGCAACGCACCGGAAATCCCCACGGCAGCAGGCTTTCCGCGACTTTTGAACCCAACACACCCGCACCAAGAATACCGACAGTGAAATCGCCGTGCGCATACTCTTCCAGTTGCTGCCATCTGGACTGCTGTTTTAACGCCTGATAATCATCAAAACGCCGGAACCAATGCAGCACCTGGCTTACCGCATACTCTTGCATTTGCGATCCCATCCCGGTGTCTTCCAGGCGGAATAGCGGAATATCATCAGCCAGCATCCCCGGGTTGGCGCTGAGCTGACCAAGAATGGCATCAACCCCGGCGCCAAGCGCAAACACCCCTTTCAGTTTACGTCCTTTAAGCATTTCGACAGGGGGATGCCACACCAGGGCATAATCCGCCGGGGCATTATCGCCTGCCGTCCATGCACGCACATTCACCAGCGGCATCGCCTTACGCAGCGCGTTAATCCAGTATTCGCTATTAAAGGAAGGGTGATAAAAAATAATGTCCATTCCAACTCCAGAAATCGTTGTGATGTATCCGGATAATTCCCGGTTCTATTGGGTATTTTAAAAGGGTGATCAGCATAACAAATTTCTCCTGTACGCCGCGGAGAAAGTACCGTGATGAGAAAAAAAGCGATTTCAGAACGTTTAAGAAGCAGGTTGTTTGAAGTTTGTCTAAACACGCTAATTTATTGAAAAAGAAGATTGACGCCGCAATGGCTTTTCCCTACATTAGCGCCCGTCCCGATGACATCGGGAAGACAATGTGGTGAGGTGTCCGAGTGGCTGAAGGAGCACGCCTGGAAAGTGTGTATACGGCAACGTATCGGGGGTTCGAATCCCCCCCTCACCGCCATCATTTCAGACGAGAGCCTGTACGAAAGCACGGGCTTTTTTCTTTTATATTCTCCCTTCCAGGGGGGATGAGAATCCCCGACCGGGGTTCGACAACGGGCAACTGCCCGTTGGACAGACCACGAATAACATGAGTGGGCTGCCCGCAGGGCGAGCGAAGCGAGTCAATCCCCCCCTCACCGCCATCATTTCAGACGAGAGCCTGTACGAAAGTACGGGCTTTTTTCTTTTATATTCTCCCTTCCTGGGGGGATGAGAATCCCCGACCGGGGTTCGACAACGGGCAACTGCCCGTTGGACAGACCACGAATAACATGAGTGGGCTGCCCGCAGGGCGAGCGAAGCGAGTCAATCCCCCCACTCTCCCTTCCAATGCCGATTAAACATCAGAAATGGCGTCGACACCTTATATAACCGTGGTTTTAGCCATCTCCTGCCCTGGCTTCGCGCCGGAACGCCAGGCGACAGCGACGCTTTACCCGGACTACATTTCTGGTCAAATTTTTGGTCCAAAATCCGCCATTGCTCACACCTTAAGCGAACAGCCATCAATGCGGAAAATATGCTTGACCGTTTCAGTGCAACTCCCTATAGTAGCGCCCCGTTGCCCCCCAAGTGGCGGCAGCAATACAATGTGGTGAGGTGTCCGAGTGGCTGAAGGAGCACGCCTGGAAAGTGTGTATACGGCAACGTATCGGGGGTTCGAATCCCCCCCTCACCGCCATCATTCAAAGAAGAGCCCGCATGCAAATGCGGGCTTTTTTTTCGCATGTCGCACATGCTATCCACAAACTGCACTCAACAATCGCAAAAAACATCCTCATTTCAGCTCAGAAGAAAACCCTCTGACCTTGCTCACTTTGTTTCTCCCACAGCTATCACCGGTGCATTACTATGGCGTTCCATGAGCGAAAAAGAGTGCCGTAATGAAAGAACGCAATAGCGTAAGTGGGAAATTAACCCTGCTGGCCATCATTGGCGATCCCATTGCGCAAGTACGCGCCCCTTTGATGATCAATGCCGCCATGGAAGAGCGACACATCCCGGATACACTGATGGTTCCTTTGCATGTTGCGCCTGGCAATGTGCAGCAAGCGATTGAGGGACTGAAAGCTGTGCAGAATTTCGCTGGCGCCATCATCACCATGCCGCATAAAAAAGAGGTTATGCGCTTCCTTGACTCAACGAGTACCACGGCAGCACATTGCGGTGCCTGCAATGTCATCCGCCGTGACCAGCACGGGAAAATCCATGGCACAATGCTGGATGGCGAAGGTTTTGTCGCCAGTCTGCTGGAGCGGGATATTGCCGTTGGGCAAAAGAAAATCTATCTGGCAGGAACCGGTGGCGCAGGTACGGCGATCGCACATGCGCTGGCTGCTCATCAGGTTGCAGAATTGATTATCTATAACCGCACCGTCAGCCGGGCTGAAGCACTTATCCGTGAATTGTCGGTTTTCTATCCGCAGGTGCAGTTTCGGTTGGGCAACGATAAACCCGCAGAGGTTGATATTGCCATTAATGCCACCTCCGTTGGCATGGGCGGGACGCAAGAACTCCCCTTCTCGCTTATGGCGCTCAACCCGCAGTCTGTGGTCTGCGATATCATTATTTTCCCGGAGACAACGGCGTTGCTCGCTGCGGCACAGCAGCGCAATTTATGCACACACTCTGGACGGGCCATGCTCGCCGCGCAGATTACATTGATGCTTGAATTTATGCTACATGGCAAAAAGGCATAAAAAAGCCCGGCAAGCCGGGCTCTTCCATTGAGATAGCATCAATCATAAGCCAGCAGTGTGCGCTGGCAGAGAGCGGAGCGTACGCAGTCATCTTTGTTAAAGCGCACCACGCCAATCATCTCATCTTCCTCAAAACGCGCCAGCGCATCGCTCAGCCCCGATTTAACACCGGAAGGTAGGTCGCACTGGGTGATATCGCCGTTGACAATCACCGTCACGTTTTCCCCGAGGCGTGTCAAAAACATCTTCATTTGCGCAGCGGTGACATTCTGAGCCTCATCAAGAATAACGACCGCATTTTCAAAGGTACGTCCGCGCATATAGGCGAACGGCGCGATTTCCACCTTACCAATCTCTGGGCGCAGGCAGTATTGCATAAAGGACGCGCCAAGGCGTTTAACCAGCACGTCATAGACGGGCCGGAAATAGGGCGCGAACTTCTCCGAAATATCGCCGGGTAAGAAGCCGAGATCTTCGTCAGCTTGCAGGACCGGCCGGGTAACAATAATCCTTTCCACGTCCTTATGGATCAGCGCTTCCGCCGCTTTCGCCGCGCTAATCCACGTTTTTCCGCATCCCGCTTCACCAGTTGCGAAGATCAGTTGTTTACTCTCGATAGCATTCAGGTAGTGCTCCTGAGCTTCATTGCGAGCGGCAATCGGAGAGGTATCACGGCTGTCCCGCGCCATGCCAATTGCTTCTACGCCACTCATCTGCACAAGCGAGGTGACCGACTCTTCTTCACGTTGTTTATGGCTGCGTGAATCACGTCTCAGCACGCGTTTCGCTTCACGACGAGCTTTGATCACTGCTTTTTGTCTTCCCATGGATAGCACCTTGAGTTGTTGGTTTACATCACGCGTATCTGTTTCGACACGACTATGCGCACAAACGTCTGAGGGTTGGCTTCCTTGTAAGCCTTGTCTTGCCTTTGAATATGATGTGGCTGAGCGACAGGCATCATCGCCGGTCACATCGTTGAAATCGGGTATGAACAAAGAGGAGGAAAATTCAGGGGCGAAGAAGTCGTTGCCGGAGGGGGTTTCTCCGTGCCGGGTCTTACGTGGTCTTTTTGAGTGTCCGCTACAGGACTTTACCATCCGCGATCTCCTGAAGAACTTCATCACCGCAGGGAAAAACGCTTTAAACTAATTACATCAAAACTTAGCATCATTGCAACATTATTTTTACCTACTCATAACGTGCAAGCGCCCTGCGTTGTTGCAAAGAGTCTCTGATATGAATATTACAGAAAGATAACAGATACTTTCTAATACGAAAAAATGATAGCTGGATGGCAGAAAAAGTATGTCGAAATGCAACGAATGACAGAATATCCTGCCCGCAGGCGGGCAGGATAGGATCTTTACGCTTCGAGCAGAGATTGGGCAAGATAGTGATTTGCGTCTTTCACCCCAGGCAAAACAAAGAAGTAGCCGCCGCCAATCGGACGGATATATTCCTCCAGCGCCTCGCCGTTAAGCCGTTTTTGCACCGTCAGGAAACCTTTTTCCAGATCGTGCTGATAACAGACAAACAGCAAGCCCATATCAAGTTGACCTGAGTTCGTCACCCCGAGCGAATAGCTATAGCCCCGGCGCATCATCAGGCTTGATTGTGTCTCTTTGGTACGCGGGTTCGCCAGACGAATGTGGCTGTCGAGCGCAATCACATCGCCGTCCGGATCTTTTGTGTAATCCGGAATGTCGTGTTCTTGCTGCATGCCCAGCGGTGCACCGGAGTGTTTATCACGCCCAAAAATCGTTTGCTGCTCTTTCAGCGGCGTGCGATCCCAGAACTCAACATGGAACTGGATAATCCGCACCGCCTGATAGCTGCCGCCAACAGCCCAGGCCGGTTCACCTTGATCGCCGGTGACCCAGACCACTTCATTCATCAACGCGTTATTGCTGCTGTCCGGGTTGGCGGTGCCATCTTTAAATCCCAGCAGATTCACCGGCGTCTCTTTGCCTTTACTGCGCGCCGCATGATCGGAGATAAACCCCTCCCGCTTCCAGCGCACGCTGAGTAAATCCGGCGTGTGCTTAATGAGATCGCGCAGCGTGTGAATCACCGTATCCTGCGTATTGGCGCAAATCTGGATGAGTAAATCACCGTGGCACAATGCCGCATCCAGCGAATCATTGGGGAAGCGTTCCATCTTTTGCAGCTTTTTCGGCATCTGCGCCTGCAAGCCAAAGCGCGTATCGAACAGAGACTGACCCACTGAAACGGTGACCGTCAGGTTATCCGGCGCGATATACGACCCGAGAATACCGGAATCCATTGGCGGCAGCCGTGGGTTTGGCGTATCCGGTGCCGGACCGCCGGAAGTGAGAAAAGTGATGCGCTGTGTCAGTAAACGAAACAAACGTTCAAGATCGGCCTTATCCGCAGCCAGCACATCAAAAGCCACCAGCATCATTGACGCTTGCTGTGGCGTCAAAATCCCGGCCTGATGCGCCCCGAGAAAAGGCTGCTTTTCCATCCGCGAATCCGGCGACAGCGTCCCCGGCGCACTCTGCGGTTTTGCTGCATGGGCAACCGGACATCCGCCAGCAATTGCGAGCGCGCCTCCCAGCGCGCCCATCCCTTTCAGTAAACGGCGGCGCGAAGGTTCGCTGACGCCATGATCATCATGTTGCTTCATATTGTTAATCCAGCCCAAGCACGCCGCGCAGTTGCGCCAGATCTTCCGCCAGCGTGGTGATCGGCCCTTTCAGCGCATTACGGTCGGCGTCGGTCAGCTTGTCGTACGTCTCATAGCCATCTTTTGTGCGGTATTTCGCCAGAATGGTATCCACTTTCTTGAAGTTGGCATCGACTTTCGCCAGCAACTCCGCATTCTCTTTTTGCAGTTGCGGACGCAGCAGATTGACAATTTTCTGCGCGCCATCAACGTTGGCCTGGAAGTCCCACAGATCGGTGTGGCTGTAACGATCTTCTTCGCCGCTGATTTTGCTGGCTGCAACTTCTTCAATCAAATCGGCTGCACCGCCCACCACTTTTGAGGGCGGGAAAGCCAGTTCGTTAATGCGCGTTTGCAGATCCAGCACATCGCTGTTGAGCTGATCGGCATATTTGCCCATCTCTTTGGTGCTGTTATCGCCAAACAGGGCTTTTTCCAGGCGGTGGAAACCGGTGAACTTCGGATCTTCCGCTTTGTGCTCGTAATCATCTTCACGGGCATCAATCCTGCCATCCAGATCGGAGAAGAGTTCAGCAATCGGTTCGATACGTTCATAGTGCTGGCGAGTTGGCGCATACAGCGCTTTCGCTTTTTCAATATCCCCGGCTTTTACTGCATCGGTAAAGGCTTTCGTGCCGGAGACCAGTTGCGCGGTTTCCGCCACGACATAGGCTTTATAATCAGTAATGGCCCCGCTCAGGCTCAACAATGCATCGTCTTTTGCCGCATCCGCAGTTGCCGAGCCTTTGACCACCAGTTTCCCTTTCGGGTTGGTGAGCAGGCCGCAGGTCATATCATATTCGCCAGGTTGCAGATTGGCGGTCAGCTTCTGGCTGAATCCCGGCGCGATGTTTTCACGCTCTTCCACCACCATCACGCCTTTGAGAATCTCCCATTCCAGCGCTTTCTGGCTGTGGTTGATGATAATGAACTGCGTTTTGCCCGCGTTAACGGTCAGGTTCATCGGCTCACACTGCTTGTCCGTTACCGTGACCTTCACCTGCGGAACATCCGCAGCCTGTACCCCGAAAGCGCAAGACATCAGCGCCGCGATCCCTACCTGCAAAGCACTACGACGAAAATGAATAGCCATGACCCTTCCCTTAAATAAGTATGTTGTAACTACGAAGCTGTGCATATCCTCAGGAAGCCGCCTGCGAAGGCTGCGCTCTTGAGCGTGGAGGCAAAACAAATAGCACCAGCACCGGAATCAGGTAGGCAAAGTAGACAAAAACTTCGCTCACGCTCGGTGCTTCCTGATAACCAAAAATGCCTTCCAGCAAGGTACCCGTCAGCGAATGCGTGGTAAGCACGTTGCTTAAATCGAAAGCCACATCCTGGAATTGATTCCACAAACCGGCTTCATGGAAAGCGCGGATAGCGCCCGCGGCCAGACCGGCGGCCACCAGCAGGATAAACAGGCTGGTCCATTTGAAAAATGCGCCGAGATTAAGGCGGATCCCGCCCCAGTAGAGCAGAAAGCCCAGCACCACGGCCGTTGCCAGCCCAAGTATTGCGCCAAGCGGCGGCCAGATACCGAGATCCTGCTGGAATGCCGCCAGCAGAAAGAATACCGATTCCAGCCCTTCACGCGCGACGGCGAAAAAAACCATCAAAATCAGCGCCCAGCCGTGATGATTACTGCGCGCCAGCGCGTTATCCACCGCCTGCTCAAGCTGCACTTTGACGTTGCGCGACACTCTGCGCATCCAGAACACCATCCAGGTGAGGATCACCACGGCAATCACCGCAACAATCCCCTCAAACAGCTCCTGCTCTTTTTGCGGAAACTCGCCGGTAGTTTCGTTGATGGTAATCCCCAGCCCCAGACAGAGCGCGGCGGCGAGGAAAACGCCAATCCACATCACCCCGATCCAGCATCCGCGCTGGGTGCGTTTCAGGTAGCTGGCAATCAGACTGACGATCAGCGCCGCTTCGAGGCCTTCACGCAACATAATAAGAAATGGAACAAACATGGAGAACGCCCTTGGTGTCATGTGCAGTCAACGGTTGCAAAGAAAAGTAAATTGCATTGATAGTGATTATCATTACGCTAACGAGAAACTCAAGCGAAATATGACAAGAATAATAACTGAATGTAAACGGCTGGCAGGCTACCCCAGCCGAAGCGGCCCTTATGCAGAAGTAGTTGAAATAAAGCGATAACTTAGCTTACAAAGCATTAACTTTATGTTTACCGCATCTCGCGGCTATGGCTAAATACTCCCCCATTCACCTGCAAAATTAGAGATATGATTAACTTCCTACACTTTCTGCTGGCGCTGGCGGTGATCCTCGCACTCGCCTGGCTGGTAAGTTTCGACCGGCGGCAAATACGTTTTCGCTTTATTCTGCAATTGATCGTCATCGAAATGGCGCTGGCCTGGTTCTTCCTGCACGCGCAAAGCGGATTAACGCTGATTAAATATGTTTCCGGTTTCTTCGAAGTGCTGCTGAAATTTGCCGGTGAAGGCACGGGTTTTGTTTTCGGCGGCATGAGCGAAAAAGGGCTGGCATTTATTTTCCTTGGCGTGCTGTGTCCCATCGTTTTTATTTCAGCGTTGATCGGCATTTTGCAACACTGGCGGATCCTGCCTGTTTTCATTCGTCTGATCGGCACCCTGCTGTCGAAACTCAATGGTATGGGCAAGCTGGAATCCTTTAACGCCGTCAGTTCGCTGATTCTGGGTCAGTCCGAAAATTTCATTGCCTACAAAGGGATACTTGCCGACCTCTCTTCACGTCGCCTGTTTACCATGGCCGCCACGGCAATGTCGACGGTTTCGCTGTCGATCGTCGGCGCCTATATGACCATGCTGGATGCGAAATATGTGGTCGCCGCGCTGATCCTGAATATGTTCAGCACCTTTATTGTCCTGTCGATCATTAATCCCACGCGCCCGGAAGCGGAACCGGAAATTAAGCTGGAAAAACTCCACGAATCGCAAAGTTTCTTTGAGATGCTCGGCGAATATATTCTGGCTGGTTTCAAAGTAGCAATGATTATTCTGGCAATGCTGATCGGTTTTATCGCCCTGATTAGCGCCGTCAACGCCCTCTTCTCTGCGCTATTCGGTATCAGTTTCCAGCAAATTCTCGGCTATGTTTTCTATCCGCTGGCCTGGCTGATTGGCATTCCGCTCAGCGATGCGCTGCAGGCTGGCGGCATCATGGCCACCAAGCTGGTCGCTAATGAGTTTGTGGCGATGATCGAACTGCAAAAAATCGCCGCACAGATGACGCCGCGCGGATTGGGAATTTTGTCAGTGTTTCTGGTGTCATTTGCCAACTTTGCCTCAATTGGCATCGTCGCAGGCGCCATTAAGGGGCTGAATGAGCAGCAAGGCAATTCCGTCTCCCGCTTTGGCCTGCGCCTGGTCTACGGGGCAACGCTGGTGAGTCTGCTCTCCGCCGCTTTTGCGGGTGTTGTGCTGTAAGTGATTTACCCCTCTCCTGCGGGAGAGGGGCTTCAAATCAGAACTGAACGCAAACCGGCTGATCCACGCGCATCACCGATTCCTGCGCGAAACGCGATTTATAAATCTCGCGCAACGTATCAATTTTTGCGTCAGTTTGTGCGTCCACGCTGTGGATAAGCATCAGCGCCTTGCTCGGTTCCTTCGACACCTTCCCGTTGCTGCCCAGCCACTGCCCCTGGGCATCAAAAGCCGTCAGGCCATCACGAAAACGCGGTGTGACCTCGTTATCCACATACTGTTGCCACTCCTGAGCAGTAATCAATTTACCGCCCTGGCGGGTTAAACCGTAATAGAGCGTGGTTTGTTGCATTTGGTTTTCAACCTTGCAGGTTTGCGTGCTCACACTCTGTTTCGATGTTGGCGCCGCACAGCCCGCCAGCAAACCAGCAACCACAAGCGCGGTGAACCCTGTCTTTAACTTCATATTGCTATCCTCATTGTTATTTGTTCTGAGATAACAGCGTAATTACAATTATTTAGCAATAAAAAAACCCGCCGCAGCGGGTTTTTCGTTAATGGCGCGTTATTCTGCCTGTAAACGGGACGGCGGCGCGGAATGATAATGCGCATCGGCCTCGGCAAAACGCTGCTGCATCGCCGCAGAAGGCGCTTTGCCCAACAGGCTGAACACCACAATACCCAGGCTGCCGAACACAAAGCCCGGAATGATTTCATACAGATCCAGCCAGCCGTAGTTTTTCCAGATAATGACCGTTACTGCGCCAATAATCATCCCCGCCAGCGCGCCGTTGCGGGTCATCCGCGACCACATCACCGAGAACAGCACCACCGGGCCAAACGCCGCACCGAAACCGGCCCACGCGTAACTTACCAGCCCCAGCACGCGGTTTTCCGGGTTTGCCGCCAGCGCGATAGCGATTACCGCCACCAGCAGCACCATTGCGCGGCCCACCCACACCAGCTCAGTCTGGCTGGCACCTTTACGCAAAAACGCTTTGTAGAAATCTTCAGTAATCGCACTGGAGCAAACCAGCAACTGGCAGCTCAGCGTCGACATCACCGCGGCGAGGATGGCAGAAAGCAGCACGCCCGCAATCCACGGGTTGAACAACAGTTGCGCCAGCTCGATAAACACACGTTCGGCGTTCTGATTGACCGCGCCCGCCAGCGACGGGTTGTTATTGAACCAGGCGATGCCAAAGAAACCCACGGCGACCGCGCCTGCCAGGCAGAGGATCATCCAGATCATGCTGATACGGCGCGCATGCACAATCGTATGGTGGGAATCGGCGGCCATAAAGCGTGCCAGAATATGCGGCTGACCAAAATACCCCAGCCCCCAGCCCATCAAAGACAGGATGGCGACAAAATTCAGCCCCTTCAGCATGTCGACGTTTTCGATGCTTTTCTGCTTGATCACCTCCAGCGAATCACTGAAACCGCCCACCGTAATAATGACAATCACCGGCGTCAGGATCAGCGCGAAAATCATCAGGCTGGCCTGCACCGTATCGGTCCAGCTAATCGCCAGGAAGCCGCCAATAAAGGTGTAAATAATGGTGGCTGCCGCGCCGGCCCAGAGCGCGCTTTCGTAGCTCATGCCGAAGGTGCTTTCGAACAGACGTGCGCCCGCCACAATGCCGGAAGCACAATAAATGGTGAAGAAGACAAGGATCACCACGGCGGAGATAATGCGCAGCAGACGGCTTTTATCTTCAAAGCGACCGGTGAAATAATCCGGTAACGTCAGCGCATTATTGTTCACTTCGGTGTGCACGCGCAGACGCCCGGCCACCAGTTTCCAGTTGACCCACGCCCCCAGCGTCAGGCCAATGGCGATCCAGCTTTCCGAAATCCCGGAGATAAAAACCGCGCCTGGCAGCCCCATCAGCAGCCAGCCGCTCATATCGGACGCCCCGGCGGAAAGCGCGGTGACCAGCGGCCCCAGTCTGCGACCGCCGAGAATATAATCGTCAAAATTCTTCGTTGAACGCCAGGCGAAAAACCCGATCAATATCATGCCAAAGATATAAACAAGAAAGGTCACCAGCATCGGTGTGCTCATTGCCATTAAGGAGTCTCCAGGGTTCTTCGTCAGCAAAATCATTCTGCTGCTTTATCCATCACCGGAACGTAGTGATGGCGCGTATTGATTATCAGAAGCGCCCGTATCCTGCCGGAAGCCTCACTTATTCACAATTGATTTAACACAGCATTTACATCAAATTCATCCTGAGTTTGATAGCTTTTTGCGATAGGTTGTACTGTGTCACACTTTTCCAGGTTGCACCTTTTAAAAGTGTTATCCACCGCATAAAAGCTGCTTTGCCAGTGAAATATCCAGCGCCTTTTCCCGTTACCAGTAATTAACATTTAATTCATTTTTAACCTTGCCAGCCAGGTCACATTTAACAAGGTTGCACAAAGTTGCAACATGATGGATATTTCTGCCTGAACCGCAAAACAGCCAAAAAAAACAGGAGCAAAGCATGGGCACCACCACGATGGGGGTCAAGCTTGATGACGCCACGCGCGAAAGGATTAAAGCCGCCGCAGCGACAATCGACCGCACGCCGCACTGGTTAATTAAACAGGCCATTTTTAATTATCTTGAGAAGCTGGAGAGCAGCGAAGGGTTACCGGAACTGGCCGCCACGGCAGGGACTGCGTCACAGGATGAAGAAAGCGGCGTACCGGCTGACGAGAGCCACCAGCCGTTCCTCGACTTTGCCGAGCAGATCCTGCCGCAGTCTGTTTCCCGCGCTGCTATTACCGGTGCCTGGCGCTGGGCGGAAACCGATGCGGTGCCGATGCTGCTGGAGCAGGCTCGTCTGCCGCAGCCAGTCGCGGAAAATGCCCATAAACTGGCTTACCAGTTAGCGGAAAAATTACGTAATCAGAAAACTGCTTCCGGCCGTGCTGGCATGGTGCAAAGCCTGTTGCAGGAGTTTTCGCTCTCCTCGCAGGAAGGTGTGGCGCTGATGTGTCTGGCAGAAGCGCTGCTGCGCATCCCGGATAAAGCCACCCGCGACGCGTTGATCCGCGACAAAATCAGCAACGGCAACTGGCAGTCGCACATTGGCCGCAGTCCGTCGCTGTTCGTCAACGCTGCCACCTGGGGCCTGCTGTTTACCGGGCGACTGGTTTCCACACACAACGAAGCGAATCTCTCGCACGCCCTGAACCGCATTATCGGGAAAAGCGGCGAGCCGCTGATCCGCAAAGGTGTGGACATGGCGATGCGCCTGATGGGCGAACAGTTCGTCACCGGCGAAACCATCGCTGAAGCGCTGGCGAATGCCCGCAAGCTGGAAGAGAAAGGCTTCCGCTACTCCTACGATATGCTGGGCGAAGCGGCGCTCACCGCTGCCGATGCGCAGGCTTATATGGTCTCCTATCAGCAGGCGATCAATGCCATCGGTAAGGCGTCCAACGGCCGCGGGATCTACGAAGGGCCGGGCATTTCGATTAAGCTTTCCGCTCTGCATCCGCGCTACAGCCGTGCGCAGTACGATCGCGTAATGGAAGAGCTCTATCCGCGCCTGAAATCCCTCACCCTGCTGGCGCGCCAGTACGATATTGGTATCAATATTGATGCCGAAGAGGCCGATCGTCTGGAAATCTCCCTCGATTTGCTGGAAAAACTCTGCTTTGAGCCAGAGTTAGCAGGCTGGAACGGTATCGGCTTTGTGATTCAGGCCTACCAGAAGCGCTGCCCGTTTGTCATTGATTGCCTGACCGACCTGGCAACCCGCAGCCGCCGCCGTCTGATGATCCGCCTGGTCAAAGGCGCTTACTGGGACAGCGAAATCAAACGCGCGCAAATGGAAGGGCTGGAGGGTTATCCGGTGTATACGCGCAAGGTGTACACCGATGTCTCTTACCTCGCCTGCGCGAAAAAATTACTCGCGGTGCCAAACCTGATCTACCCGCAGTTCGCCACCCACAACGCCCATACGCTGGCGGCGATTTACCAGCTTGCCGGGCAAAACTACTACCCCGGGCAGTATGAATTCCAGTGCCTGCATGGCATGGGCGAACCGCTGTACGAGCAGGTGGTAGGGAAAATTGCCGACGGCAAACTGAACCGCCCGTGCCGCATTTATGCGCCAGTTGGGACGCATGAAACCCTGCTGGCCTACCTGGTGCGGCGTCTGCTGGAAAACGGTGCCAACACCTCCTTTGTTAACCGCATTGCCGATACCACATTGCCGCTGGATGCGCTGGTGGCTGACCCGGTAGCAGAAGTGGAAAAGCTGGCTACTCAGGAAGGCCAGGTCGGTCTGCCGCATCCGAAGATCCCCCTGCCCCGCGCCCTGTATGGTGAAGGACGCATCAACGCCGCCGGTCTGGATCTGGCGAATGAACACCGGCTGGCATCGCTCTCTTCCTCGTTGCTGAACAGCGCCACGCAGAAATGGTATGCCCGTCCGATGCTGGAACAGGTGGTGATGGAAGGCGAGCCGATCGCGGTGATCAACCCGGCAGAGCCGAAAGATGTGGTGGGTTATGTGGTGGAAGCGCGTGATGAAGACGTGGAACAGGCGCTGAATAATGCCGTTAATCATGCGCCCATCTGGTTCGCCACGCCGCCGCAGGAGCGCGCCGCCATTCTACAACGCGCCGCCGTGCTGATGGAGGATCAGATGCCGCAGTTAATGGGCATTCTGGTACGTGAGGCCGGGAAAACCTTCAGCAACGCGATTGCTGAAGTGCGTGAAGCAGTGGATTTCCTGCGCTATTACGCAGGCCAGGTTAGCGCCGATTTTGATAACGAAACTCATCGCCCGTTGGGGCCGGTGGTTTGCATCAGCCCGTGGAACTTCCCGCTGGCGATCTTTACCGGGCAGATTGCCGCTGCGCTGGCGGCAGGCAACAGCGTGCTGGCAAAACCCGCAGAACAAACCCCGCTGATCGCCGCGCAAGGCGTGGCAATTCTGCTGGAAGCGGGCGTACCCGCCGGGGTATTGCAATTACTGCCAGGGCGTGGCGAAACCGTCGGCGCACGGCTCACCTCCGATGCACGGGTGCGCGGCGTGATGTTCACCGGCTCAACCGAAGTGGCCAGCCTGCTGCAACGCACCATCGCCACGCGGCTCGATGCGCAGGGCCGTCCGACGCCGCTCATCGCCGAAACCGGCGGTATGAACGCGATGATTGTCGATTCGTCAGCGCTTACCGAACAGGTGGTTGTCGATGTGCTGGCCTCCGCGTTCGACAGTGCCGGACAGCGCTGTTCGGCGCTACGCGTGCTGTGCCTGCAAGAAGAGATTGCCGATCACACGCTGACCATGTTACGTGGTGCAATGGCCGAATGCCGGATGGGCAATCCAGGCCGTCTGACCACCGATATCGGTCCGGTGATCGATGCCGAAGCGAAAGCGAATATCGACAAACATATTCAGGCGATGCAGGCCAAAGGGCGCAATGTATTCCAGGCAATGCGCGAAAACAGCGAAGATGCGCGGGAATGGCGTACCGGCACCTTCGTGGCGCCAACGTTGATTGAGCTGGAGAGCTTCGACGAGCTGCAAAAAGAGGTCTTCGGGCCGGTGCTGCACGTGGTGCGCTACAGCCGTAATCAGTTACCGCAGTTGATTGAGCAGATCAATGCTTCCGGCTACGGTCTGACGCTCGGCGTGCATACGCGCATTGATGAAACCATCGCCCAGGTGACCGGCAGCGCGCGCGTCGGCAACCTGTACGTTAACCGCAATATGGTTGGCGCAGTAGTTGGCGTGCAGCCGTTTGGTGGCGAAGGGTTATCCGGCACCGGGCCGAAAGCGGGCGGGCCGCTCTATCTCTATCGCCTGCTCGGTAGCCGCCCGGAAAATGCGGTACTGAAAACGCTCGCCCGTCATGATGCTACCGCGCCGCTGGATGCCCAGTTGAAAAACGCGATGGCGCAACCGCTGGAAGCGCTTAGCGCGTGGGCCGCCGATCGTCCGGCGTTACAGGTGCTGTGCCGTCAGTTTGGTGAGCTGGCGCAGAGCGGAACGCAGCGTCTGCTGGCAGGCCCGACCGGCGAGCGTAATAGCTGGACACTGGTACCGCGCGAGCGCGTGCTCTGCATTGCGGATAACGAACAGGATGCGCTGGTACAACTGGCGGCAGTAATCGCCTGCGGCAGCCAGCTGTTGTGGCCGGATGACACGCTGCATCGCGATCTGGCGAAACAGTTTCCGCCGATCGTCAGCGCACGCATCCAGTTCGCCAAAGCCGATGCGCTAATGACGCAGGCGTTTGACGCAGTGATTTTCCATGGCGATTCCGATCAACTGGTTACGCTGTGTGAAAACGTCGCCGCACGCGATGGCGCAATTGTCTCGGTGCAGGGTTTTGCTCGCGGGGAAAGCCATATCCTGCTCGAACGCCTGTGGCTGGAGCGTTCGTTAAGCGTCAACACCGCCGCCGCTGGTGGTAATGCCAGCCTGATGACCATTGGGTAAACCGACAGAGAGGCCCGATAGTGTTGCGCTATCGGGTCTACGGATCGTCGACAATAAAAAAGCGCCTTACGGCGCTTTTTTGCTTAACGTTAATCCGACATCGCCGCCGGGATGCACGGCAAGTAATGTTTCCTTCGAATAACCGCTTTCGCTCATCAGACATGCGCAGGCGGCATCGAATATCGCCAGCGCCAGCACAATCGAGGTGGTTGCCAGCATATTCAGCGGATCGATCTCGCGGCGAACGCCAGTTGAAATCACCAGCCGTGAGGCCTGCGCTATCGCTGAATCCGGGTTTTCCGTCACGCTGATAAGCGCCACGCCTTTCGCCGCCAGCCCCGGCAGCAGCCGCGTCAGTTCATCGGAATTCCCGCCGCGCGACAGCATAATCACCACATCATTGTCATCAAGAAAACCCAAATCGCCGTGCGCAGCATCGGTGGCATTGAGATACATCGCCGGACGCTCAACGCAGGCCAGCATATGGGCGATTTTGCGGGCCGCAATGCCGGAAGTGCCAACGCCCGTTACCGCAATTTTGCCGCGACAACCGCGCAACTCCGCCATCAGTGCCTGCCACTGTGTTTCGTTAAGGTGGCGGTTCAGCGCCGCCATCTCTTCGCTGTAGATTTGCCACGCGGCGCAGGCCTGCTGCCAGCTACTGCTCATGTCGACTCCTGCATTAACGCGCGGTACTTCATATGATCCTGATACATCTCGTGGAACACAGTGTATTTACGATCGTAATACTGCTTAATGCGGTTAGTCTGCGGCGTGACGGTTTTACCGATACGGCTCATCGCCGCCATCGCTTCCGGGAAGCTCTCAAATACCCCGGCCGCCACGGTGCCCATCATCGCGCCGCCGAGCAGCATCGCTTCGCTCTCCTCCGGCAACAACATCGCACAGCCGGTCGCGTTAGCATGCTCCTGCACAAAGATCGGGTTTTTGGTGCCGCCACCGCTGGCCATCACCGTATCGATGCTGTAACCACTCTGATTCATGGTCTCAATAATATGCCGCGTCCCCAGCGCAATGGCCTGGATGGTCGCCAGGTACTGCAGCGCCATATCTTCCGGCGTGCGCGACAACTTTAACCCGCTGATGACGCCGGTTAATGTTGGATTAGCGCGCGGCGAACGGTTGCCGTGGAAGTACGGCAGAATATGAATATCACGGGTCAGAAACGCAATATTCTCCGGCTCGCCCGCCATTTTCCGCAGCAATGCGTTCAGTACTTCGTAAATGGTTTGCCCCTGAGTTTTCGCCTGGCTAAGCAGCGTTTCGTAGCACGGATGCGACTGAATAATATGGTCGATCAGCGCGCCGGTTGCCGACTGCCCGCCCTCATTCAGCCAGTAACCCGGCAGCACCGCCGAGTAGTATGGCCCCCATACGCCGCCAATAAAGCGTGCCTGCGCAGAGATCGCCATATGCCCGGTGGAGGTGCCGCCAATCAGCGCGATACGCCGGTCGAAATCCGCCACTTCACCAGAAACGCCGCTGGCGCCGAGCGTACCGAGCGTGCCCGCGTGAGCATCAATAATCGACACGCTTACCGCCGTGCCCGGCATCAACCCCATCTCTGTAGCCGCGCGCTGCGTCAGCCCGCGCCCCAGCGGTTCGCCCATGGTTTTCACATAGCGGCCAATTTTTTCGGCGTCGTGTTCCAGCAGATCTTCGAGCCCAATTTCATGGAAATAGCTGTTGTCCCACTTGTCTTCGTGGCCCATGTACGTCCACTTACACACCGTTGAGCAAAGCGAGCGGGTATCATCGCCGGTCGCCCGCCAGGTCAGAAAATCAGGCAGATCAAAGTAGTAACCGGCGTTCGCCCAGGTGTTTGGCATATGCTGTTTCAGCCACAGCAGCTTGGGGGTTTGCATCTCCGGCGAGATAATGCCGCCGACGTAATCCAGCACCCGGTGGTGCGTGGCGTTGATGCGGTTGGCCTGCGAGATTGCGCGGTGATCCATCCACACGATAATGTTCTGCTCGCTGCGCCCGGACGGGCTAATCGTCAGCGGGTTGCCCTCTTTGTCGAGCACCACCAGCGAACAGGTGGCGTCAAAACCCAGCCCTTTAACCTGGATCGGGTTGATATCCGCCTGATTCACCGCGTCACGCACGGCGTTGCACACCGCCTGCCAGATATTGTCCGAGGATTGCTCAACAAAGTCGGCCTGCGGACGATAGATCTCAATGGCCCGGCTCGCCTGGCTGACCATCCTACCGGTCAAATCAAAGACGCCTGCGCGGGCGCTGCCGGTTCCTACATCCACACCAATAAAGTAGCTCGCCATTCTTTTTCTCCTGAGATCAGGCTTTACGATTTTGTAATGCGATAAAGAGGATCAGCACCGCGCCCCAGAGCGCCATCGTCAGATAACTGCTGATGCCCAATAAGTTAAAGCCGCTCTCCAGCATTTGCAGCACCACCAGCGCCAGCACTAACCCCAGCACGCGCCCGAAGCCGCCGTCCGGGTTAATCCCACCCAGCACCGACGCCAGAATGGTCACCAGAAGATAAGATTCGCCGTAGCCTGCTTTCGCGGAGTTGAATTTCGCCATCATCAGAATGGCGGCCACCCAACCCAACAACGCCGAGATGACATAAACCGAAATCTGCACCCGCACGGTATTCACGCCGCTAAAACGCGTCGCCTGTTCGTTCGATCCCACCAGATAAAGGCTGCGGCCAAGCGTAGTATGTTCCAGCAATACCCACAGCAGCAGCGCCACCACAATAAACAGCAACAGCGCCACCGGAATACCGAGCAGCGTGGCATTGCCGAGAAACTGGATCGCAGCCGGAAAGCCGGAAATGACCGTGCCGTTGGAGAACAAAATGTTAAGGCCGGAAATCAGCGTCATGGTGCCAAGCGTGGCAAGAATGGGCGAAACGCCGACCCACGCCACCAGCGCGCCATTCAGTGCGCCAATCGCCACAGCCACCAGCAAACCCGCCAGCAGCGCCAGCGCGAGAAACAGTGGATTGTCGGGATGAGTGACAATTACCGCAGCCATCACCAGCGAACAGGCATTCGCACCGGCAATAATCGACAGGTTGATGCCGCCAGTCAGCATGGTAATGCCCATGCCCAGCGCCAGCATGCCAAGGATCGGTAGCTGCGAGCCGATGGACTGGAAGTTGGCGACGCTGAAAAAGCGACTGCCGAGCAGCGCAGAAAAGACCACCGCGACAACGATGATAATCACGCATTGCAAACGGATGATGGCATCACCGGGGAAGAGTCTGGCGATTGATTTCATCTTAAAGCTCCCTTGCGAGTTTGCGTTTTTCATTCCACGCGGTCGCGCTGATGCTGACGAGAATAATCGCGCCGCTAAAGACCATGTGCCAGTAGGAAGAGACGCCGAGCAGCGTTAAACCATTTTGCAGGAAGGCCAGCAGAACCACCCCCAGTAGTGTGCCGGTGAGCGTACCCCGTCCGCCGGACATACTGGTGCCGCCAAGCACCACCGCCGCCAGCACCGTTAACTCAAAACCGATCAATGAGTTCGGGGCGACGGATTGGGTGATCTGCGCCTGTACCACGGCTGCCACACCGGCCAGAATGCCCATATAGCCGTAGACATAAAAGTGCAGTTTCAGCAGATTAAGACCGAGGCGCGACGCCGCATCGCGGTTGCCGCCCATCGCATAAATCTGGCGGCCCAGCCGGGTGTAATTCATCAGCACGGCAGTGACAATGATCACCAGGCCCAGGCACAGCAGCGGCAACGTCAGGCCATAGTCATAACCATCCGCCGCGGTAAAAGAGAACCAGTTAATGCCGTTCATAAACCAGTCCGGGAAGCCATACAGCCAGGTGCCTTTGGTGGCGTAAACCAGCAGCCCGTAATAGACGTTCAGCGTGGCGATGGTGATGATGATCGCCGGGACGCGCAGCCAGTAGACCAGAAAGCCGTTCACTAAACCGAGCAGTAGCCCGACGGCCATGGCTAATGCCAGCGCCAGCGCGAAGTTGCCGCCGTGGGCGATCACCCAACTGGCCATCGCATACTGCGCAATCGCCGTCATTGCCGGAAACGAGATATCGATCCCGCCGGAGATCAGCACCACAAATAAGCCACAGGCCAGGATGCCGAGAATGGCGTAGCTGGTCGCCACATCCGTCAGGTTACCCAGTGATAAAAATTCATCGGTACGCACACTCAGCCCTACAGCCAGCGCAATCACCAGCAGACCAAGCCAGAATTCATGTTGCCCGACAAGGCGGGAAAGGGATGCATTACGCATTGACCACCTCTGCAATCTCCTGCTCCGTGCAACGGTGCGGATTGAATTCCGCCACCAGTTCACCCCGACGCATTACCAGCACGCGATGGCTGTTGTAATAGGCTTCCGGGATTTCGTCACAAATCATCAGTACCGCCATCCCCTGTTCCGCCAGTTGGCGGGCAATCTGGTAGATCCCCTCTTTGTTGGCGATATCCACCCCAACGGTGGGCGAATCGAGGATCAGAATGCGCGGATTGGTCGCCACCCATTTGGCGATGGCAATACGTTGTGCGTTACCGCCGGAGAGCGTTTTTACCGGCAGTTGCGCATCGGAGACTTTGATATTCAGATTGCGGATCAGCTCCGCAACCAGTTGCCCGGCTTTGGCGTGATCGAGCAGGCCGCCGCGCGTATGCAGTTTTTCAAAAACGGTGACGATGGTGTTGTCGTAAATCGACTGCTCCATGATCAACCCTTGCGTCAGGCGGTCTTCCGAAACGTAGCCAATGCCGTGACGAATGGCGTCATGGTTACTGCGCAGTTTCACCGGCTTACCGTTAATGCGGATCTCGCCATCTTCCGGGTGCGTCATGCCAAACAAGCTCATGCACAGTTCGGTGCGCCCTGCCCCTAACAAACCAACAATAGAGACGATCTCGCCGCTGCGCAGCGCCAGATTAATATCGCGATATTTGCCTTTGCGGCTCAGATGACGCAGCTCCAGCATCGGCGTCTGATCCACCGGTGGTTTTTCCGGTAGCGGGCTGTAGTGGAAACGCTGTCCGGTCATCAGATACGCCAGCTCGTGGCTGTCCAGTTCGTTTGCCGGCCAGGTACCAATCAGCTTGCCGTCACGCATCACGCTGATGCGATCGGCCACTTCCATCACCTCATCCAGACGGTGGCTGACGAATACCACGCAGATCCCTGCGGCTTTCAGTTCGTTCACCACGCGCAGCAGTCCGTTCACTTCCTGGCGGGTCAGCGAGGCGGTCGGTTCATCCATGATCACCAGCCGGGCATCGGCGGCAATCGCCCGGCAAATCGCGACTAACTGGCGATCGGCGATGGAGAGTTTCTCGACTTTTTTATCCGGATCGAGACGCACGCCGATGCGCGCCATCGCAGCCAGCGCCTGCGCACGCATCGCGCTGCGCCGCACCCAGATATCGCCGCCGGGCAGATAACGGTGGATGGCGATATTTTCCGCCACGCTAAAATTGGGGAATAACGAGAGATCCTGATAAATGACCTGAATGCCGTAATGCGCTGAGAGCTGCGGCGTCAGATGGTGAAAAAGTTTACCGTCCAGGGCAATGCTGGCACCTTTTTCCGGCTGATAAACCCCGGAGATCACTTTGATGATGGTGCTTTTACCGCAGCCGTTTTGCCCGGCCAGACAGTGAACTTCGCCTTTTTCCAGCGTCAGGTTCACATTGTCCAGCGCCCGCACGCCCGGAAATTGTTTGCTGATATTCTCAAGAGTGATAAATGCGGTGGTGTCTGTCATTGACAATACCCCTGCCAGCGCCCGTACGGGACGCGATGGTTATCTGTGCTGCAAAAAGAGCCCGGCCTTGCGGCCGGTCTCCGGTTCCCTGGTGTGGCCTGAAAAAATCAGAAGCCGAGTGATTGCGCGTTATCTTTAGTAACTTCGAGGATTTTGTTAAAGCGGATGACTTTCTTGTCCATATCAACGTCGGCTTTGCCCAGCCCGTCGATGGTCAGATCGGGAGTGACTTCCTTGCCCTGCAACAACTGGTCAGCGACGGTGACCAGCGCAAAGCCTGCATCACGCGGGTCCCACAGCAGCGCTTTTTTGATATCGCCACGCATCAGATACGGCGCGGCCTGGCCCGGCATAGCGATCCCGACAACCGCCAGTTTGTCTTTCGCACGTTTTTTCTGTACCGCCTGCCCTGCGCCAATCGGTCCCAGCGAACCAAAACCGATCACCCCTTTCAATTGCGGGTAGGTTTTCATTAAATCGAGGGTGGTGGCGTAGGATTTGTCGATGCTTTCCGCCACCGGCAGACGCGAGGTGACTTCAAACATGTCCGGGTATTTTTCTTTTTGATATTTAATGGCGTAATCAGCCCAGGCGTTGTGCAACGGTACGGTTAATGAACCAACGTAAATCGCATAACCGCCTTTACCGCCCATATCTTTCGCTAACTCATCAACGTTGGCCTGCGCGTATTTTTCGCTGTCGATGGTTTCGATATCCCACTGACCAATCTGCTGATCCGGGGATTCATGCGTCAGCACCACAATGCCTTTATCGCGGGCTTTTTTCAGCACCGGCTCCAGCACTTTCGCATCGTTCGGCACCACGATGATGGCGTTAACGTTTTTCGCGATCAGATCTTCAATCACCTTCACTTGCTGCGCCGGATCCGGGGTAGAAGGCCCGGTCTGGTAAGCGTTAACGTCCAGTTTCTTCGCTGCTTCGTTAACGCCGGTCTCCATGCGGTTAAACCACGGAATACCGGTCACTTTTGCAACCACCGCGATCTCATACTTTTCTGCTGCAACGGACTGGCCCGACACCATGCAGGCAGAAATAAGCGCTGCGCTGAGTAATGCGAGTTTGAATTTCATAGTTGTACCTTTCTTGAGGACAGAGGAAAGTCGCGAAGGGGAGATTAACAACGAAGGGAAGAGTTAAAATAATGTAAAAATGAAAAATGTGATACATGCCCACAAAAGTTAATTTTGTGAAAAATTGTGGTTAAATTTAAGTAAAATAACGCCATTTGATTTTCTTATATCAGATAAAATGTGTTAAAAATAGAATAAAATAAAACATTTAATTAACAATTCATTATCATTTACCGATAAATCCAGGTATTTAGGTGCTGAATGAATGGTCATAGCGGCGGGAAAAGTTTGCAAATTTGAGAACTGAAACGAGTAAGGTAAAACGCAACATCGGCATACTGTCTTCTCCCCTTTCGATACCCCATTCTCCTTCTGCAGGAGCCGCACATGCGTTATGCCAGCGCACTGGAAACGCTATTACTCACCGATCCCCGCCGCAGGAACATACTCCATATCGTTCACTCCTTATACCCTGAAAGCTGGATTGGTGCCGGATTTGTACGAGATGCCGTATGGGATCATCTGCACCATAGCGTGCCGCAGCCACCGGCTGGCGATGTGGATGTCATCTGGCTTAATCCACATGAGATGGCGATCGAAGCAGATATAGCGATGGAAAACCGCCTGCACGAGCGCGCACCAGAGGTTAAATGGTCGGTAAAAAACCAGGCTCGCATGCATCTGCGCAACGGCGATGCGCCCTATTCTTCACTACTCGCGGCACTGCGGCACTGGCCGGAAACTGCCACTGCTGTGGCGGTGCGCCTGGCCGGTAAGACGCGTATTGAGATTATTGCCCCTTTTGGCCTGGACGATCTGTTTGGCTTGCGCCTGCGACCAACGCCGCACTTTACAGGGCGTAAATATCCGCAGTTTCTCAGGCGGGCGGAAGAAAAGCGCTGGCTGACGCGTTACCCGCATCTTGCGCTTACCGCTGCAGATGACATTCCCCCGGGGCTATGCTAATAAAACGGCTGAATCAGAGCCTTGTACTGAAGGGGATGGGATGAAACGTTGCATGCTGGCGCTGACTGCGCTGTTAATGAGCAGCCCGCTGTTCGCGGACGAGTGCGAAAACGCCTCGACACAGGCTGAGCTGAATAGCTGTACTGCCGCACAATATCAGGCGGCGGATAAAAAGCTGAACCAGACTTATCAGAGCGCCATTAAGCGCGCCGCTCCCGCGCAGGCGTCACTGCTGAAAAAAGCGCAACAAACCTGGATAACGCTGCGCGACAGCGATTGTGCCTTTGTCAGTTCCGGCGTCGAAGGCGGAAGCGTGCAGCCGATGGTGGAAAACCAGTGTCTGACAGATAAAACCAACGAGCGCGAAGCCTGGCTGGCCTCGCTGCTACAGTGCGGCGAAGGCGATGTCAGTTGCCCGCTGCCGCCCGGCCATTAACGGACGCGGATGCCTTCAATGATCATGCGCTGCACATTATCGACCGTGCGCTGAAAGAAGGCCTCGTCCTGTAACGTCGCGCCGGTGACGGCTTCCACCTGGATGGCGAAATCGGCGTAGTGCTGGGTTGAGGCCCAAATCATAAAGATCAGGTGATGCGGATCGACCGCCGCCAGTTTACCGCTGGCGATCCAGCCAGCAATAATGGCCGACTTCTCCTCCACCAATGTTTTTAAATCCCCCGTCAGCTCCGCTTTCAGCAGCGGCGCGCCTTGCAACATCTCCTGGCAGAAAAGTTTTGATGCCTGTGGATAATCGCGTGAAACCTCCAGCTTCAGACGGATGTACTCCTTGATCGCCACCAGCGGAGTGAAATCTGCGCGGAAGGCTTTCAGCGGCGCCAGCCAGATATCCAGGATCTGCCGCAGCACGGCAATATAGAGCGCCTCTTTCGACGGGTAGTAATAGAGCAAATTGGTTTTCGACACGCCCGCGCCTTCGGCGACCTGCTCCAGCCGTGCGCCGTGAAAACCCACGCGGGAAAAGATCTCCAGCGCCGCCGTCAAAATCGCCTGTCGCTTCTCATTAACCGCCTGCGTACGTTTACCGACCCGCTTCACCGTACCCTGTGCCATTTTCTCTCTCCTTTTGGTTGGCAGCAGCATAGCAAAAGGCGCACGGCGACTCGACCCTGTGCACTCTGATTGCACATGAATGCCTGTTTTTTGTGCACCGTTTTTGACCATTTAGTCCACTTTTTTATGGTTCATTTCATCAACTTTCAGTTAACACCTTAATAACAATGATCTTTTCATTGTTGGCATCCGCTTTGCAAACCCTTGATTGCGCGGCTGAAAGGAAAATGCAGGATGCAACGCCACGCCAGACATTCACCTGACAAAGCGAGGTAGGTAATGAAAATTGGTGTTTTCGTTCCGATTGGCAACAACGGCTGGCTGATTTCAACCCATGCGCCACAGTACAAGCCGACCTTTGAACTGAATAAAGCGATTGTGCAGAAAGCGGAGCATTACCACTTCGATTTCGCGCTCTCGATGATCAAGCTGCGCGGTTTTGGCGGCAAAACTGAATTCTGGGATCACAACCTCGAATCTTTCACGCTGATGGCCGGGCTTGCGGCGGTCACTTCGCGTATTCAGATCTATGCGACTGCCGCTACCCTGACGCTGCCGCCCGCCATTGTCGCGCGGATGGCATCGACCATTGATTCCATCTCCGGTGGGCGCTTTGGCGTAAATCTGGTGACCGGCTGGCAGAAACCGGAGTATGAGCAGATGGGCCTGTGGCCCGGCGACGACTACTTCTCTCGTCGCTATGACTATCTGACGGAGTACGTGCAGGTATTGCGCGATCTGTGGGGAACCGGCAAAAGCGATTTCAAAGGCGAATTTTTCACCATGAATGATTGCCGCGTCAGCCCGCAACCCACCGGCCCGATGAAGGTGATCTGCGCCGGGCAAAGCGATGCGGGAATGGCATTTTCCGCGCAATACGCTGATTACAACTTCTGCTTCGGCAAAGGTGTTAACACCCCAACCGCGTTCGCGCCAACTGCCAAACGTATGCAGGAAGCGGCCAGCGCCACCGGGCGCGATGTCGGCTCCTATGTGCTGTTTATGATTATTGCCGATGAAACCGACGAGGCGGCACGGGCCAAATGGGAGCACTACAAAGCAGGCGCTGACGATGAAGCGCTGGCATGGCTGACCGAACAGAGCCAGAAAGATACCCGTTCCGGCGCGGACACGAATGTGCGTCAGATGGCCGATCCTACATCGGCGGTAAATATCAATATGGGTACGCTGGTGGGGTCGTATGCCACGGTAGCGCGCTTACTCGATGAGGTTGCCAGCGTCCCCGGCACCGACGGCGTATTGCTTACCTTTGATGATTTTTTACAGGGCGTCGAAATGTTCGGCGAGCGCATTCAGCCGCTGATGCAGTGCCGTAGCCATATTCCAGCCCCAACACGCGAGGTTGCCTGATGATTACCCTCAACGCACGCCCGGAATCGGTCGATTTTTCTCCTGAGCGCAGCGCCCTGATCGTAGTGGATATGCAAAATGCCTATGCCAGCCCCGGCGGCTATCTGGACTTGGCCGGGTTTGATGTCTCGGCCACCAGGCCGGTGATTGAGAATATCAATATTGCCGTTGCCGCCGCCCGCAAAGCCGGGATGCTGATTATCTGGTTTCAGAACGGCTGGGATGATCAGTACGTGGAAGCCGGTGGCCCCGGTTCGCCGAACTACCACAAATCCAACGCGCTGAAGACCATGCGCAAACGCCCGGAATTGCAGGGCAAACTTCTGGCGAAAGGTGGCTGGGATTATGAACTGGTGGAGGAACTGAAACCGCAAGCTGGCGATATCGTACTGCCGAAACCGCGTTACAGCGGCTTCTTTAATACGCCGCTGGACAGCCTCCTGCGCAGCCGCGGCATCCGCCATCTGGTGTTTACCGGTATTGCCACCAACGTCTGCGTTGAATCCACGCTGCGCGACGGCTTTTTTCTCGAATACTTCGGCATCGTACTGGAAGACGCCACCCATCAGGCTGGCCCTGAATTTGCCCAGCAAGCCGCACTGTTCAATATCGAAACCTTCTTCGGCTGGGTGAGCGATGTGCAGACTTTCTGTTCCGCCCTGGCACCTCAAAAACTGGTCAACATTGCGTAAGGAGACTCATCATGCCAAAACAGGCCATTATTCCACCGGGTACCACCACCCCTATCGCCCCGTTTGTTCCGGGCACGCTGGCTGACGGCGTGGTCTATGTTTCCGGCACGCTACCGTTTGATGCCGACAACAACGTGGTGTTTGTTGGCGACCCAAAGGCGCAAACGCGCCACGTGCTGGAAACGATCAAACGCGTGATCGAGACCGCAGGTGGCACGATGGAGGATGTGACATTCAACAGCATCTTTATCACCGACTGGAAAAATTACGCCGCGATTAATGAAGTGTACGCCGAGTTTTTCCCCGGTGATAAACCAGCACGTTTCTGCATTCAAGGTGGTCTGGTGAAACCCGATGCGCTGGTGGAGATCGCTACCGTTGCGCACATCGGTCAGTGAGGATGCCATGAAACTAACCCTGAGCGATGCGCCGTACGCAGGCGCGCCAGTGGTGGTGCTGAGCGCCGGGTTGGGCGGTGCTGGCAGCTACTGGCTGGCGCAACTCGCGGCGCTGGAAGCGCATTACCAGGTGGTGCGCTACGACCAGCGCGGAACCGGCAATAACTCGGCCACGCTGCCGGATGGTTATAGCATGCAGGATATGGCAGCGGAGCTATACCAGGCGCTGCAGGCGGAAGGAATTACCCGTTTTTGCCTTATCGGCCACGCGCTGGGCGCCCTGATTGGCCTGCAACTGGCGCTGGATTACCCACAGGCGGTAAACGGTCTGGTGCTGGTGAACGGCTGGCTACAGTTGAACGACCATACGCTGCGCTGTTTCCGCGTGCGTGAGCGGTTACTGGCTGCGGGCGGCGCGGAAGCCTGGGTACAGGCGCAGCCGCTGTTTCTCTACCCGGCAGACTGGATGGCCGCTCATGCGCCCCGGATGGAAGCGGAGGAAGCGCTGGCGATGGCGCATTTTCAGGGCACCGGCAATCTATTGCGTCGCCTGGCGGCACTGAAAAATGCCGACTTCAGCCGCCGCGCCCAGGAGATTCGCTGCCCGACAAACATTATTTGCGCGCGAGACGATCTGCTAGTGCCCTGGACCTGCTCTGCCGACCTGCAAGCAGCAATCCCTGGTAGCCGGTTACAGGTGATGGAACGCGGCGCGCATGCCTGCAATGTCACCGAAAGTGAAGACTTTAATACCCTTTTACTCGACGGGCTGCACAGCATGCTGCCCGTTCTGACTCTGGCTCAGAAGGAGAATTTATGAGCGAAGCCGTCAACGCTGCGGCGCTGGATACCCTGTTCAACCAGGCGCGCACCCACAATGGCTGGCTGGAACGGTCGGTTAGCGATGAGACGCTGCAACAGGTTTACGATCTGCTGAAAATGGGGCCGACGTCGGCCAACTGTAGCCCGGCGCGGTTGGTGTTTATCCGCACGCCGGAAGGTAAAGAGAAGCTGCGTCCGGCGCTCTCCAGCGGCAATCTGGCAAAAACGCTCAGTGCGCCGGTGACGGCCATCGTTGCCTGGGACAGTGAATTTTATGAACAATTGCCGGTGCTGTTTCCCCATGGCGATGCGCGCAGCTGGTTCACTTCCAGCCCGCAACTGGCGGAGGAGACGGCATTTCGCAACAGCTCCATGCAGGCGGCCTACCTGATTTTCGCCTGTCGGGCGCTGGGGCTGGATACCGGCCCGATGTCCGGTTTCGATCGCGCCGTTGTCGATAGCGCATTTTTTGCCGACAGCACCTGGCGCAGCAATTTACTGGTCAACATTGGTTACGGCGATCCCGGCAAACTCTACGATCGCCTGCCGCGTTTGCCCTTTGCTGATGTCTGTCAGTTTGCATGAGGTTTAGGTTATGAGTATCGACAGCACCACGTTTCGCGACGCGATGGCCTGTGTCGGCGCGGCGGTCAACATTATCACTACCGATGGCCCGGCGGGCCGTGCCGGTTTCACTGCCAGCGCCGTGTGCAGTGTGACCGATTCACCGCCGACACTGCTGGTATGTCTTAACCGTTCGGCGTCCGTCTGGCCGGTATTCAGCAATAATCAGGCGCTGTGTGTGAATACGCTGGCGGCGGGACAGGAAGGTTTATCGAATCTGTTTGGCGGCAAAACGCCGATGGAGGAACGCTTTGCCGCGGCAGGCTGGCAGCAAGGCGAAACAGGTTGCCCGCGTCTGACCGGTGCGCTGGCCTCGTTTGACTGCCATATCAGCCAGGTTGTGAGCGTTGGTACGCACGATATTCTGTTTTGCCAGATTGTCGATATTGCCCGCCATCCAACGCCAGAAGGGCTGGTGTGGTTTGACCGGCGCTATCACGCCCTGCCAGCTAACCTTCCGACTGTTTAACGCTGTTTTCAGGCGCTGGCAACGGCGCTTTTTTCTTTTTCAGCTTCAGTTCGCTGACCAACACACCCAGCACAATCAATGCCCCGCCAAACAGCGCCAGCAGCGGCAAACGCTCACCGGCCAGACGACCAAATACGCCCGCCCACACCGGTTCACCCGTGTAAATCACCGTCGCGCGTGTGGGCGATACACTGCGCTGCGCCCAGTTCATGACCACCTGAATAATTGCGCTGAAGATCCCCAACCCCAGCGCAACCAGCAGCAGCCCCGGCGACAACGTCGGTACCGATTCGCCAGAAGGAATCATGGCGGCAAAGGAGACCAGCGAAGCCGTCAGTAGCTGCACCACCGTCACCCGCCGGACATCGACTTTCCCGGCCCATGCGCTGATCAGGATGATCTCAGCGGCAATCGCCACCGCGCTGGCAAGCGTAATGATCTCCCCTTTCCCCAGCGCCAGCATATTGCCTTCCGGCCCGGCCAGCAGCAATAACCCGCTAAATGCTAACGCGATCCCAATGCATGGCATCAACCCCGGCATCCGCCCCAGACACAACCACTGCAACAGCGGCACCAGCGGAACATACATAGCGGTGATAAATGCCGATTTACTGCTGGGTATAAATTGTAAACCCCAGGTTTGCAGGCTGTAGCCGAGGGCGATGGCGATACCAATCACCCCGCCAGCTTTTATTTCCAGCCAGCTGATGCCGTTTAAGACTCTCAGCGAGAGTAGCGCCACGGCCAGACCGGCGGTGGCAAAACGCAGGCCAACAAAGAAAAACGGGCCGCTCATGGTCACGGCATACTGCACCGCAAGAAATGTACCGCCCCAGAACAGGGTGATGACGATCAGTAACGCTTCCTGGGGTTTGACGGAAAAGGCGTAACGGGAGAGGGACATAACACACCGACCAGAGGAGAAACCCGTAGTGTGCGTTGGCGCGACGGGTTGCGCAAGCGCAAAAAAAACCGCCGGGTTTCCCCGGCGGCGGGCGTGAACGACAAGCCTGCAGGTTGTCAGTATCAAACGTTAGCTTTCACGGCTACCGTGACTATTTTTGCCCCCTTTTTTACCGGCTTCAGATGCGCGCTGAGGATCGTTTTTGAAATTACCCCCACTTTGCTGCCCACCTTTGCGGCCTGCTGCTGATGCTCTTTCACGGTCTTCAGCGAAGTTACCTGCTCCACCACGATGGTTTGCCATGTCTGACCTCCAGATAAGTGAAATGTTAGACATCATACTGCATTCAGTAAAAGAGGATTCTTTCACCGCACGACGTGAAGGCCGAGCCTTTAACAGCGCCGTGTGGAACTAAGCTTAGTGGAACACAATCATTCATCCAGTGAATGGTAATATTCTGCAACAGCTTCTCTGCCTGAAACCCGATATTCCTTAAGCGAAACCGATAAGCCTCTCTTAACGCTTCAAAATAACGCTGCCGCAAATATGTGTCAGATTGTAACAAGCAGACTGATTGTTCTTAACTTGTTATTTATCAAAGAAATGGCGCTCTTACTTGCACTCTGGCGATCACGTCATACGCTTAAGAAGAACGCAGCGATGTGCTGCCGAAATCAGCTAATCAGGAGTGATGCAAATGGCTAAAGTGTTGGTGCTTTATTATTCCATGTATGGACACATTGAAACGATGGCGCATGCAGTCGCGGAAGGCGCGCAGAAAGTGAATGGCGCAGAAGTGGTCATCAAACGTGTTCCTGAAACAATGCCTGCCGAGCTGTTCTTAAAATCTGGCGGTAAAACGCAAAATGCCCCCGTCGCCACACCTCAGGAGCTGGCCGACTACGACGCGATTATTTTCGGTACGCCAACCCGCTTCGGCAATATGTCCGGGCAAATGCGTACATTCCTCGACCAGACTGGCGGATTATGGGCATCCGGCGCACTGTACGGCAAACTGGCAAGCGTCTTTAGTTCCACCGGTACGGGCGGCGGCCAGGAGCACACAATTTCCTCAACATGGACTACGCTTGCACATCATGGAATGGTCATCGTGCCGATTGGCTATGCCGCGCAAGAGCTGTTTGATGTCTCGCAGGTGCGCGGCGGTACGCCTTATGGCGCAACCACTATTGCCGGTGGTGATGGTTCACGTCAGCCCAGCAACGAAGAACTGTCAATTGCCCGTTACCAGGGCGAATATGTTGCTGGCCTGGCAGTAAAACTGAACGGCTAACCTTCATCAGGAGGAGACAGATGCCAACTCAAGAAGCGAAAGCCCATCGCGTCGGTGAATGGGCCAGTTTACGCAATACCTCGCCGGAGATCGCCGAGGCTATCTTTGAAGTCGCCGATTACGACGAGGTACTGGCAGAGAAAATCTGGGAAGAAGGCAGCGATGATGTGTTACTTCGCGCCTTTGATAAAACCGACAAAGATGAACTCTTCTGGGGTGAACAGACGATAGAACGGAAAAATGTGTAACCACTCGCGCCCCCGCCTTCGCGGGGGCTTTTTTTTATTTCGCTGCATCACGCATCAGCGCATTAAATTTATCTACCGGGCAGAAACCATTGCTGTCTACCGGGCAGCCTTTTAGCGCCAGGGTGACGCGCTGAGCCGGGGAAGCCAGCGATAGCGGCTCGGTGTTTCGCAGTTGTTCCGTACTCTGATAAACGTATTCAATTTTCATGACATCGCGTTTACCCGCCGTGTCGTGCCAGCGCTGGAACACAATTTTCCCGCCGATGGGCGTACGCTCGTACTGGTTATGCAACTGGTAAGGCTCGAAATTGAGCGCGGTCAGCAGGGAGGCAATGTTGGAGTCATGCCCGACCAGAACGGTGATTTTCGGCGCGCTACTTGCCTCTTCCACCAGCGTTTTGTCGAGGTATTTCACCAGGGGTTTCGCTACATTGCGCGCCACTTCCGGCGAGGTGAACAGCGTGTCCTGATAACTGTTTTTCAGCTTCGACAATAGGCGCCATTGCGCGTCGCTTTTAATCTCTCCCCACGCAACCTGATCAAGCGGGAAACCTTCGTAATATTGCAACGTAAAGGCATCCACCAGCGAATTGCCGACTTTCAGCGGCCCGGACACGCCCGGCTCCTGCTGATATTTTGCGCTAAAGGTATCTTTTGCATCGGTGAGTGAGCACTGCTGTTTCTCTTTACAGGCCGGAGATGCGCGATAGTGCGTGATTTTTTCCAGCAACTGGTAACTCTCATTCAGCGCAAACTTCTGGCGCTGCGCCTCCATTGCGTTGACCGCCTGCTGGCTGAATTCAGCCGAATCTTCGGTGATCACCGGATTAAAAGTGGGATCCATGGTGCCCATTTTTTCCTGATGATGAACCGGAACATCACAGCCAGGAAATGCGCCGTTGGTGAAGAATTGCGCGGTGGCAACCGTGCGTTGCAGGCTGTTAGCCCAGACGTAGACACTGTTCGCGGATGGACACTCTCCCGCTTTCAACAACTGCTCTTTGACCAGCCATTCACGCATAAAATGGCCCATGTACACTTCCAGTACGCCGCCTTTGGTGGTCAACTCACCGCCTGGTACGTCCCACTGCGGCCAGCGGTTCGGCGTCGATTGTTCCAGTACGCTGCCGTTATTGGCTAACGGCGCACGCAGGTTGTGGCGGCTCATGATCAAAACCTGTTGTAATTGATACCCTTGAGGTATCTCCTGCGCCAGCGCGACGGGTGCGGACATGGCAATGGCAATAGCGCTTACCCTGATCAACTTTTTCACTCTTTTTCCCTCATTTCACGGCCTGAAAGCAAAATTGTGACACATTTATGACACTTCGCCGTGTACGGTTGTCCGGAGTGTGCACTGGCGCAAAAAGCGATGTTTTCACCGCCCTTCTGGTTTTATAATAAAACCATTAACCGGAGGATCCCCATGAAACGTACCCGTATTGAAGAGACCTTTTGCCCTGTTGCCCGTTCGCTGAACATTATTGGCGACTGGTGGTCACTGCTAATTGTGCGCGATGCACTGGCCGGCGTTTCGCGTTTTGGTGAGTTTCAAAAAAGCCTCGGAATCGCCAAAAATATGCTCACCGCACGGCTTAAGCTGCTGGTAGAAGAAGGAATATTACAGACCCAACCGGCATCTGATGGCAGCGCCTGGCAAGAGTATGTGCTGACCGAAAAAGGTCGCGCCCTGCAAACCGTGCTGGTCGCCCTGTCGCAATGGGGTAATGAGTGGTTGTTTACCCGCGGGGAACCCGCCAGCGTGCTGGTCGATGAGGCTTCACGCCGCCCATTGCGCAAACTGATGTTGCAGGCGGAAGATGGTCGCGAGCTGCAACCGGAAGAAGTGGTATTGCGCGTCGCCAACAGCGAATAACCCACATTTTCTTTCCCTGAGAATAAAATCGCATTTTTTGCCCTCTTATTTGGTTGCATAATAAAACCATTTAGCCGATGCTGTAGCGGTTGCATGATAAAACCATTTACCTTCGAGGAATTGAGAATGACAACCACTGCTCTTATTACCGGCGCCTCTTCAGGGATCGGCGCAGTCTATGCCGACCGTCTTGCTGCCCGTGGTTACAACCTGCTGTTAGTTGCGCGCCGTGCCGATCGTTTGTCGGCGCTGGCGGCCGATCTTCATCAGCGTTATGGCATACAGGTAGAGACACTGGTTGCCGACCTTAGCCAGTCAGCGGATATTGCACGCGTGGAAACCGTGCTGCGCGAGAACGCAGCAATCGATTTTCTGGTCAACAATGCAGGTGCCGCGAACATGGCGTCGTTTCTCTCTTCAAGCGCTGAAGAGCATGAAGCCATTCATACGCTGAATACCACCGCGCTGATGCGCCTGACGCTGGCGGCACTGCCGCGCTTTGTCGAAAATGATCGTGGTGCCATTATCAATATCGCTTCAGTCCTTGCTTTTCACGCTCGTGCAGACAGCGCCTTGTACAGTGCCACCAAAGCCTGGGTACTCAATTTTACCCGTGGTTTGCAGGAAGAGTTTGCTGACAGCCATGTGCGTATTCAGGCCGTATTGCCTGCGGCAACAGCCACGGAAATTTGGGGCCATTCCGGCGTCACGCTGGATATGCTACCGGAAGGTTCCGTGATGACCACCGAAAACCTGGTCGATGCCGCCCTGGCCGGGTTTGATCAAGGGGAGTTAGTGACCGTGCCGCCAGTGGAAGATCTGCAACTGTGGCACAATTTTGATGAAGCCCGGCTGGCTCTGTATAGCGCCTCACGCAATGGCAAACCGGCTTCCCGTTATACGCTGTAATGTTATCCGGGAGCTGCTAACGGCTCCCATTAAGGTTTAGTAGAAACTGGCCTGCGTGGTGACGGTCATGTTCGGCATCGGTGCCGGTTGCCCTTTCTCGGGCATAACCGTTACATGGCACAGCGTGGGAACATGCCGCTTATCATACTGGCAGGCATTTGTTGCGCGAAAACCGGGCTGGTAAGCCGATTGATTCACCAGCGTGTAATCGACCGGCTTATTAACGCTATCCGGATAGGTCACGCTGTTTGAACTGGCAACCATACCCGAGGCATAAAATTCCGCTTTGATTAAATTCCCGTCCGCATCATAAAAATGATCCACAATCTTCTGCTCTCCCAGCATGACAGACTTCAGTTGGCCTTGCGCATTGGTGACGAAATCCAGATGGCCCGCGCTGTCATCGCGGCTCAACAGATTACATTTGCTGTCGAGGGTGAATGACAGGGGGTTCCCGTTCTGGGTGCCTTTCAGCGCGTTTCCCTCTTTCACTAACACAGTCTGCATACGATTTACGTTGTCGGTGCTGTTCAGCGTTTGAACACAGCCATCAGCGGAGAGCGTCATGCTGAGTTGATACACGGCTTCGCCTTTATCATTGACCGCAGAAGTATTCAGCGACTTAACGTGACCAACCACGGGGTTGAAATCCATCAGCGTTGAGAGGTTTAAAAGAACCGGGTTGTAGGCTTGCTGTGCGCTGGCTGCCGTCGCAGCCAGACCGAGCGCGACAGCCAGCAAATAAGGAGAGGTTTTCACTTTCGCCATCCTGTGACGTAAAGCGTCGAGGTTATCAAATATCAGTAGCTTAGCAAGCACAGCGGCAACCCGCGCTGCGCTTGCTGCGTTTTCTAATAATCCGTTGCTTCGCCAGCGCCTTTCCAGCGGGCAAGATCCTGACTGACCGCGCTGATTTTCTCCTGCGCCAGTTGATGGGCAATCTTGCCGGAGAAAAGATGCAGCGGCGGCGCGCTGACACTTGCGGCCTGGATCATCAACAGCGCCAGCTTTTCCGGATCGCCGGCCTGTTTGCCATCAAGCTCATGGCGGTGCAAATCCAGCGAAGCCTGCGCAGCGCGATAGGCTGGCGGCGTGTGTGAAGCCGCCTTCAGGCTCGCATCAGAGAGAAAACCGGTGCGAACCGGGCCAGGGTAGACCACCGTCGCCGTGATCCCTAATTCGGCCACTTCGGCGGCCAGCGCCTCCGTTAAGCCAGCCAGGGCAAATTTGCTGGCAACGTAGCTGCCCCACCCCGCATAGCCGCCCTGAAAACCGACGATCGAAGCAATGTTGAAAATATGCCCGCGTCGCTGCTCACGCAAATGGGGTAAGGCATGGCGAATGACATGCAGCGGCGCGAAAACATTAATGTCAAAGTTATCGCGCAGCTCGGCATCACTCAGTGTTTCCAGCGCACCGTACTGGCCGTAACCCGCATTGTTGACCACCACATCAATGCGGCCGAACCGGGCGACCGTTTTCCCGATTGCCGACTGTACACTGGCTTCCGATCGCAGATCGACCTCCAGCGGCAAAAAGCGTTCGCTCTGCGCATCTGGAACATGTTGCAGGCTTTGTAGCGTACGCGATGTGGCGGCGACGGAATCTCCCCGCGCCAGCAACTGGCGCGCCAGCGATAACCCCACACCTCGCGCTGCGCCAGTGATAAACCAGACTTTTTTATCCATCTGCGCCTCCTTAATATGGGCTTTGTGTTGGGCGAACAATCATTTCGCTGACATCGACGCCATCAGGCTGTGCAATAGCCCATGCAATGGCTTTGGCTATTGCGTCGGCGGGCAGCGCAATGCGACGAAATTCCTGCATCGCCGTTTTTGCGCCGTCATCCGTGATGTGATCGGCCAGTTCCGATTCCACCACACCGGGGCTGATGACGGTGACGCGGATCGTTTCCGTCTCCTGACGCAATCCGTCGGAGATGGCGCGAACGGCGAATTTACTGGCGCAGTAGACCGCTGACGAGGGGAAAACAGTATGCGCGCCAATTGACGCCACATTAATGATCTGCCCGCTGCCCTGCTGTTCCATAACCGGCAGCACCGCAGCAATACCATTGAGGACGCCGTGCACATTGACATCAAGGGTTTGTCGCCACTCATCCAGTTTCCGCGCCGCCAGCGGCGAGAGCGGCATAACACCGGCGTTATTGATCAGCACATCGATGCGTCCGTAGTTCGACAGTGCAAAATCCGCCATCCGTTGCAGGTCGCCAGCCTGTGTCACATCCACTTGCAATGCATCGATATTGCCCAGTTCCTCCTGCAGACGCTGTAACTTTGCCAGCCGCCGTGCACCGATAATCAAATGATGCCCTTCCTGCACCAACTGCCGCACGGTGGCTTCGCCAATACCGCTACTGGCACCAGTCAGCAGGACAATTTTGCGCTTCGTCATAAGGTGATCTCCTGTGTTGTGTCACCAGCAACAGAGTAGGCGGCGAGCAGGAGGCAAAACAGGTCCATTCTTATCTGATGATTGCCTGTTCCTCTTCATCCTGTTCACATAAAGAACGCAAAACGGCAGAATGGTTGCTTAATTGTGATGGGGAGAGAAGCAATGAGCGCTGAAATGGTGTCGCTGCTGAGCAGCCTGGCGCCCAACGAAGGTTACACCTGCTCGCGGCTCGAAACGGTACGCTTCATGCGCTCCGATCGCCCGTTGGGACGTACGCCGGTAGTCTATGAGCCATGCATAGTGATTGTCTGTCAGGGATATAAACGCGGTTATCTCGCCGACCGGGTCTACCATTACGACAAGCAGCATTATCTGGTGCTTTCGGTGCCGCTGCCCTTCTCTACCGAAACGGAGGCCAGCGCAGAAGAGCCGCTGCTGGCTATTGCCGTACGGCTGGAGATGACGGTTTTGCTGGAGTTAATGAGTGAGCTGGAGCATTCAGCCGTATCTGCAACCGCCGCGCCGGAAGGGATAATTTCCACGCCGCTGGAACCCGACTTAACGGATACCACGCTTCGGCTGCTGCGCGCGCTGGCATCGCCGCAGGAGGCTAAAATCCTTGGCCCACAGATCGTTCGCGAATTGTATTACCGGGTTTTGATGGGCGCGCGAGGCGGTGCGATCCGGGCCGCGCTGGCCAGCCAGGGACAATTCGCCGCCATCTCCCGCGTCCTGCAGCGCATCCACACAGAGTTTCCGCAACCGCTGCATGTCAGCCGGCTTGCAAACGACATCGGTTTAAGTGTGCCAGCCTTTCATAAACACTTTAAAGCCGTGACCGGGACTTCACCGCTGCAATACATTAAATCGGTTCGGCTTAACCAGGCACGGCTGATGATGATCCGGGATAATCTCACCGCCGCAGGCGCAGCATTCCGCGTCGGTTATGAAAGCCCCTCACAGTTTAATCGTGAATTCCGCCGTCTGTTTGGTCGTAGCCCCGGCGAAGAGGCAAAAGAGATGAAAGCGGCATTTTCACTGTTTCCACCGATATAAGTCACGGGGCGGGTTTCCACAACTCAACGCGGTTGCGCCCACGTTTCTTGGCAATATAGAGCGCTTCATCCGCCGCCTGAATTAACCGTTCATAGTCCGGATGACCGCTAAACATTGCCGCACCGATGGAGAGCGAAAGCGGAATCGTCTGGCCGTCGGGTGATTTGATCACGGTTTTTTCGACGCGTGAACGGATGCGTTCAGCAATTCGTGTCGTATCAAATTCGGAAGCCTCGGTTAAGACGATCACGAATTCGTCCCCGCCATAGCGGAATACATAATCATTGCTGCGCACGTTGTCATAAAAGGCCGCTGACACTTTGCGCAAAATTTCGTCCCCGGTGTGGTGTCCCCAGGTATCGTTAATTTGCTTAAATTTATCAACATCAATAACCAGCACCGACAAGGAAGTGGAGGCTCGTTTTGCCTGGGCGATTTCACGTTTAAAAATAGTCGGTAAGAAACGACGATTGAGCAGGCGTGTCAGTACATCCATACCCACTTCATGACGGGAGACTTCTTCAAAAAGTTCACGCAGCAACGTGCTGATTTGCGATACATTTTTTCTAAGCTGAATAAGGAATTTGGTACGCAAGCTGCGATTACTTAAGGCTTTGGTCGTCTCGCGGGTATTACGGAAGACTTCGTCAATATCCTGAATTAACCGGGAAATATGGCCAGCCTCGGCGATACCACTGAAATAATGGCGCCCTTTATGGTTAAACCATAAACCAAAATCAGCCTGGCTCAGGGACAGACTGTTACCTAAATCGGCATCAAGGACAATTCGATAGACAAGATCGATTTCCCATGCCAATAACGAGGCGATTTGTCGCTCTTTCTCCTCTTCAGCATTCTCCAGCAAAGAGAAGATACGGTAGTTTTCATCCTCTTTTGACGCATTATGTTCAGTGAATGAAAAGGCGCGGGACATAACTTCCATCGCCAGATCGATACTGTTTATTGTGAAATGGTAGACTTGCAGTTTTTCTGCCGGTGCATAATCTGCGGAATTAATTACCGGGTAAAGGAGCTTTTTAAGCACCCGAAATCCCATCTCTACCAGCTCCACGGAAATGCCAATGCGCGCATGAACCGCAGCAATCGTTTGTTGTACTTCGATCAACCGTTCTACGTCATCTATCTGGCATGCAAGCACTTCTGCGATCCAGCGGGCAAGCGCAGCTTTAAGCTGTCTTTCTACTTGCTCATTAGACAAAAATTCAGCCGCTTGCGAATCGGTTAGTACCACAGTATAGAATTCCTGGCTCAGCAGTCGTGCATGATTCTTCCCAACGTCAGCGGCGATAAGACGAATGTGTTCATCTGTTCTCTCGAGCAAATTGACCCACTCAGCCTTCATATTCTTAAGGTAAGTCTCCATCATTCAAATCCTTACGGTAGTAGATGTTGTTCTTGCCCGTTACCGTCAGCACGCAGTTGTCGTCGTTATCAGCACATAATAATCGCAAGAAAACTTTGGACGCGTTTATGACCCCTTTCATCTTCTTGATTAAGACTTAAAAACTACAAATGCAATTAATTAAGGCATAAAAAACCAACTGCAGACAGTTAAGAAACCAAAAAAACCATTTATCACCTGTCAGTATCGACGCCAGTAACACGTCAATGGAAGTATAGTCTGTCTGCCGATGTGCATCATTGTGCAGATTCTTATTTACCGCAGAAACGAGTTAAGGTTGATTTAAGATTATTTAATTATCCGAAATAAAAAATAATAATTAGAATTGCAGGATATAAATTTAATTCCCCCGACAATTTTTACGGTATTCAAAAATATGAAAATATACTCCGTCAGTGAAGATGCTTATCTTCAGCATGGCATCATGTCTTTTGCCAGCACGCTAAACATCGAGATAATCGAACATAAACTGAATGCTTCATTGATTAATAATTTATCTTTCGATGACATTGTCATCCTTCACCTTGATATAAAAAGTAACTCTTGTGCGTGGGCTATATCGACACTCAACAAAACCTGCAAGCTCTTAGTGATTATGCGCAGCGCACGTAATATTGTCATTGATGAAGCTGATGAAGTCTTGAAATCAAGAGTTTCTCTTACTGAATTTAGCCAGGCACTACAGCGGATTATCAAAAAACAAAAAAATCCGACACCAAAAGACAATCACCTGAGCGATATTGAATATATGATTATCAATGAATCGCTCAAAGGTAAGAATATTGATCTTATCGCCGACACACTTAATATGCCGCCCAAAAAGGTCTATGCCTATCGGAATAAAGCCTGTAAAAAACTGGGGGGCAAAAAAATTAGCGATTTACTGCTGATAAGAGAGAGTCTGCTTGCAGAATCCAGCGCCTTCTTCGCTCCCTCAGCCACCAGCATGGCAATGATGTAATCACCTGAAAAATCACTCCGTCTGTAGTTCCTCTTAACTACAGACGGATATTTATCTGTACGCACCTCTCTGTACCACCTTCTGACCACGCATCAAATCTGAAGCCATCGCTACCGTAATATGCCCGCCAGGCGCAGCCTATACGGCTACAACTGCCTTTCCATCATAAACCATACAACTATCATGAGGCGCTCTTACTAAAGGTAATGGGTTGTGATTACCTGCGTTCAGGAAAATGCCTGTTAGTTAATATCAGTATGTCAGGTAACGTTTTTATTCCGATAACAGGACACCATGCTCAGGAAATATTACAGGACGCGGCAGAATTCATCGCTAAATTAAGGTTGCCATGCTGAAGGAAGTACGAAAACAGGGCCAGACGGGTATTTACGAACTATATTGAGAAGAGTTTTCGAACAGAGGTATGAATGAGCTTTTTTGATGACCACAATATGATCTCAATAACTGAGGATAAAATGCTCACCGAACATAGTTTTTTCGCCTATCTGATTTTCCCTGTCAGGATGACATTATCAGGCGCGGCTAAAAACAGAATGCCGGGGGCATTTTATCCTTGTTATTTACATTTGAAGCAAAATAGTGCAGATGCGTATTTATATGTACACAGATTTAAAAAACGGTTTCCGGCAATACTCCTCACATTCCTGTAACAGGAACGAAAGATACTGAATATAAATCCACTCATGACGAGCGTTATTATCGTTTTTTTTGAAACTTATTCGCCTCCGTCGCGAGGTTAATTAACGCATCACCATACCGCCGTCGATGATAATCGTTTGACCAACAATATAGCTGGCAGCCGATGAGCTTAAGTAAACGATAGTATTGGCGACTTCTGAGCTGCGTCCAATGCGCTGTAAGGGAATTGCATCCGCCATCTCGCGGACCAGGGCACCAGAGATCTCTTTCGTATTCGTTGACTCAATCATACCTGGCGCAACAGCATTTACCCGAATTCCCTGCGGCGCAAGTTCTGCCGCTAGCGTACGCGTGAAGGCCAGCAGCGCGCCATTGGAAGCACTGTAGTTACTTTGTCCTATCGCGGGAACAATTGCGGCAATTGACGCTACATTAATGACCGATGCATTTTCAGCACTCCTGAGCAGCCTCAGCATTTCTTTCGTCAATCTGAAGGTATTAAGCATATTGCCGTCGATTACGGAGCTGAAGTCATCGAAGCGCATGGATGCAAAAAGATTATCGTTAACCACGTCAGCATTGTTCACCAGCACATCCACTTTCCCGGTCTCACTGGTCAAACGGGAACCAAGTGCCGCCACCGCCTCAGGATCCGCCAGGTTGCAGTGAACAATATGCAAGTTCTGCCCCTCGGGATGTTCTGTTTTCAGTGCGTGCAATTGATCGGCACAGGATTCATGCAGTGCATAGACTACGGCATGCTGCTCCAGATATTGCTGGCAGATTGCGCGGCCGATATCGCCATTTGCCCCGGAAACTAATACTGTTTTATTTTTCAGATCGCTATATTTGTACATAACTTGCTCCATCCTTAGAGTGACTACGAAAGATTAATGTTTAAGAAACAGACTTCGGATACTCACATCGCCAGATGCCACTGGCGATATGAGTTGATATTACTTACAACTCCACCAGAATACCTGTGCTGATGACTTTGTCTGCTCCAGCACAAGACCTTTACTACCGCCGAACGATGTTTTGTTACCGCTATTATTTACGGTTTGAGCCGTAATTAATGCATACCCTTCGGTGGCCATATTGCTTGTCCACGTTTATTTTTTAGTTCCATTGTTTATCCAGTGAAGTTTAATACTGAATTATCAAAAATATATGTGCATAAAATCACTATCAGCACATGTATTACACCAGTCATTTATTCCTAACCGGCAATAAGCCGGCTTTTATTTTTTATCAATCAAATGACGTCTGGCAAAGATGAAGTTACTACGCCAGGCGTGGACAGTGCTTCCAATCTCTATAAAAGAAGCGATTCTTTTTTAGCACTACTGCATTGACCATTATACATACTTCAAAGTGCAGCTTTGAGCGTGGAGCTATATCAGCAATAAATGGTTTTATCTTTTATTTCGTTCATAAAGAACCGGACGCGTGATAAACCGAAAGCATGTCCGAATATATTTATTATTCTCCCCGACAAAATAAAGACAAGTGAACTAGTCTTAAACATTCCTTCAATGTAATTATGTTGGCACATACCACTTCAAATAAACATATTAGTTAATCAGTAAGATATCGTTCCTGACAGCATCTGTGCCAGCTTAAGATCTTATTCACTCTAAACATCCCGCATACTCTTTGCCTGTTATTCACCATTCCCATACGTTAAAGAAAGTTATCACTTTCAATAATTGAATCCGGACATGATAATTCTCACCCTCTCCATATAATTTATTACGCAATGAAATATAAAAACCATGAAACATTCTCATTACCTCTAACTCCCAACACCATTGTTTAACTCAAAAAAAATCACTATAGCCACCCTACTATTTATAAAATATATAGCTGCACATGACATATTTACACCAGCCGCAGACAAATTACTCACTGGTCTTATCTTCTCTACCATCATAAAACACAAACAACAATTTTATATAAGGTTTAGCTGTGATAAAAATATGTTAATAAAATCACTTTTTCATTGAAAAACAACAAAAAATGATACTTTCCAAAATTAACAACCAGCCAACATTTATTATTTAATCACATCCTAAAAACTTTTCCTTTTCTAATGAAATTTTATAAGACAATAATGACTTCACGAAATCAAGTGGCGCACAAAAAACTTTCTCTTTTCAGGTTTAAAGCATCATTAATTCTGAATGTCGAACAATAATTATTATACATGCATCACTTGGATTCTTCGTTAATACAGAACTCGCATATGCAATATTGATGGATATAACCATTGATACATAGCGATTAAATAACAAATTGATATATAAATAACTGAGGTATTTTATGAAACGCAATGTAATTGCACTTGCTTTACTGGCTTCCTTTGCAGCTGGCTCCGTGCAGGCCGCCCAGATGGGTCAATCTATCGCTACCTGGTCTGCTACGGCGAAAAAAGATACGACCAGCTCGCTGGTTGTCACTCCACTCGGCAGCCTGACCTTTCAGTACGCTGATGGCGTTAAAGGTTTTAACACGCAAAAAGGTCTCTTTGATGTCGCTATCGAAGGCGATTCAACCGCTACCGCATTCAAACTGTCCTCTCGCCTGATCAGCAATACGCTGACTCAGCTTGATGGCTCCGGCTCCACGCTGAATGTTGCCGTGCATTACATGGGCGAAGAAGTTAAACAAAACGCGGACACTATTATGGTGGATACCACCAGTAATAAAAATGGTGGCCTGAGCATTCTTGCCACCGACTTCAGCAAGACAGGTCGTGTAACCGCGCAAGACGCATTCACCTTCTCTATCGCCAACGGTACGACGGATGGTACGACTGCCGCTACTGATATGAGCCAACTGCCAGAAGGGATCTGGAGCGGCGATATCAGCGTTCAGTTCGACGCTACCTGGAGCTAATTCTTTTCCAGCAGGGGCGTAATAACGCCCCTGTTCAACTCTTTGGCGATATATCTATGAAAAATACGATTCTGGCGACTCTATTATTTGTAAGTGGCGCGGCACCAGTATATGCGCTCGATGTTGGTGACATATCTTCATTTATGTACAGCGATGCGACTATTATTAATAAAACGATAAAAAACCCAACCACCACCGGACGGCTGGTGAATATTCGCATCGAAAGAATTAATTCGCCACAGAGTGACGGTAAAACAATACCCATGGAAAGTAAGGATGAATTGTTACTCTCACCAGGAAGCCTGCTGCTTCCGGCTGAAAGTAATGAAACGATTCGTTTTTACTATAATGGCCCGCAGGACGACAAAGAAAGATATTATCGCATTATTTGGTTTGACCAGGCGCTCAGTAATGCATCAAAAAATAACGCAACTCGTTATGCTGTTGCAACCGCATCCGCTCGTATTAGTACAATACTTGTCGTCGCCCCGCGAAAAATAAAATACGACTACCAATATTCAAAGGGTGTAATGAAAAACACTGGCAATGCCACGTTACGCCTCATTGCTTATGGCCCTTGTAAAAAAACATCTGAGAAAAAAGAGTGCAAAGAAAATTATTACTTAATGCCCGGCAAAACGCGAAGTTTCTCTCTGGTGGATATCGAGAATAAGAAAGCGCGACTCGCTTTCTGGCAAGCGGACAATTTCATTCCGGTCAAATAGTATTTTCACTAACGAGCCGTTATTGTGGATAAGAAGATTTTACAAACTATCATCACGTGTACTGTGGTTCTGTTTACTGATGTAAACGACGCTGTTGCAAAACCATCGTTGTATCAACAAATCAATGGGGTGATGATTCCTGACGCCTTCAATAACGCATTACGTGATGGGATGAGTATACCTCTGTATATTCATTTGAATAATACAGAGGAAAAAACAGACGATCAGCGTATTGGGCTTGCCGCAATTTGGCTTGATGAAAACTCGCTCAAAATACGGCAAGTCCAGCTTGAAGAACAGGATGGCAATGCTTCTATAAATGAGCAAACACGTGAAAAATTAACTTCGTTAATTAATACCAGTTTTAATAGCAACCTGGCTATTCCGCTGACAAATGATGCATCATTACGTTTAAATTTCCAGCAATTAGTACTGCAACTTGTCGTTAATAAAGAAGCACTGGGTACGTTACTGCATGACAGTAGTCAAAATATTGGCGCATCCAGTGCTGAAAACATCAGTGGTACGCTGAATTATGATCTCGGTGTTTATCACAACCAAATGCGCGGTGGTGATAACAATACCTCAAGCTATCTCTCTTTAGCGAGTGCTACGGCATTACGTGAGCACCATTTATTAGTAGATAGCTCTATTTACGGCCTGGGCTCTGCTAATCAACAAACCGAAATTTATAAGGCCATTTACGAACGTGATTTCTCTGGTTATCGATTTGCCGGGGGAATGCTGGATGTATGGAATTTACAATCTCTCGGGCCGGTCACAGCGATCTCATCCGGTAAAATTTACGGCATGTCATGGGGAAACCAGGCAAATTCAATCAAATTTGATCATTCGTATTCCATCACGCCGCTCATTGCTTTTCTGCCTGCTGCCGGTGAGGTTCATGTTTACCGAAATAACAAGTTACTAAGCGTACAGAACTTCAATATGGGTAGCCATGAAGTGGATACTCGCGATCTGCCGTACGGTATTTATGACGTAAAGGTCGATGTTATCGTCAATGGCAAAGTTACGAGCAGCAACATTCAAAATGTGAATAAATTGCTCACCGGAATCCGTACGGCCGATATGCCCTTAAGCTGGCAGATCTGGGGTGGCAGCATGTATATGGACGACTGGGTTCATGAAAACGGAAACATTCAGCAGGCGAAAAATACAATACTGACGGGGGTTTCTGCGTCCGGTGGTCTTCACACAATAAACTGGATGGCGTCGGGATATCACTATAATAACGTCGCAGTGGCTGAAGGCAATTTTTCCTGGCCAGTTGCGGACGTGCTCCAGTTGGGTATGCAAAACATGTTTGCTACCGATGGATCATGGAGCTTTATTAGTAATATAAATGCAACGCTTCCTGGTGGATTTAGTAATGTGTGGTTAAGCCGGGAAAAAACGGTGATTGGCCGTACCCTGCGTCGTAACAGTACGGACAATACCGCAGTAGGTTTATCCCTGAATATGAATACGCTGTGGTCAAAGTTAGGTACACTGTCGGCAAGCTACAACAGTAATAATCAGTACAACACGCATAATTACACTGTTGATTACAGCCAGTCACTGTATAGCGGCCGTTTTGGTTCACTTGGGCTGCGAGGCGGGATACAACAATATTCTTACGGAAGTCACTCCGGCGCCAACAATACGCAAAAATTTATCGCGCTCGATTTTTCACTGCCGTTAGGCAACTGGATCCAGACCGGTATGACGCATCAGAGTGGGTATACTACGGCGAATATTTCGGCGCAAAAACAGTTCGACGAGGGCATTATTCGTACTGCTGGAGCAGATGTTTCACGCGCCATTTCCGGCGACATCGGTAATAATAAAACGTTAAGTGGTGGAGCATGGACACGCTATGAAACACGCTACTCCTCCGGAACACTCAACCTTAATAGTAGTGCTGATGGTTATCTTAATTCGAATATGACCTCGATAGGCAGTTTCGGCTGGCAGGCCGAGGATATTGGTGCCAGCGGTAACAATGAGGGTAATGCAGGCGTTATTTTCCACACCGATGTTGGGAATGACGGAAAATTGACCGCACAGATTAATGGCCGTGCTTTTCCAATGACCGGGAAATATAATTACCTGCCATTAGAACCTTATAATAAATATGACATTGAAATTATTAACAGTAAAAACTCATTAGATAGCTACGACATTTCCCGCGGCAAAAAAAGTCATCTGACACTATACCCGGGCAATGTCGTGGTCATTAAACCAGAAATTAAACAAATGGTTACCGTATTTGGCAGAATTCGTGCCGAAGACGGCACACTGCTGGCCAATGCGCGCATAAATAACCATATTGGTCGTGCACGGACTGATAACAATGGTGAATTTGTCATGGATATTGATAAAAAATTCCCGGTTATTGATTTTAATTACGGCAATGATGAAAGCTGCGAGGCGGCACTGGATCTTAGCCAGGCGCGCGGCGCGGTATGGGTCGGCGATATTACATGCCAGGGTCTGAAAAGCTTTGCCAGCCTGATGCCGACAGGAGAACACAATGAAAGTTAATCTTTCACGCCTTTTATTTTTGATTATTTTTTATGCTACCGCCTCTCCCGCTAACGCGGCGGTGACAAAAATAAGTTACGCCGATGCCCCAACACGTAATTTTATTTTCGTCGAAAACGATACCGATGATAACTATTTTGTTACACCAGCTGGCGTGCGGGATCCGCGAATGACTGGTTCAAACCGTTGGACGGGTCTGAAATATAACGGTTCGGGTTCCATGTATCAAACCAGCCTCGGTTATATTGATAATGGCTATAACACAATAATCGGTGATGAATATCAATTCGATATGTGGCTGACGAATGCCCCCGCCTCCAACCTGCTTGTCGGTATGCGTTGTATCAACTGGTACAGCGGCTGCGATATGGCAACCTCTCTACTTCCGGCGACGTATACGGATAGTCAGGGTTTCTATGGCGTGGACGTAACGTCAGGCGGTACAAAATGGGCGCACGGAATGATGTCAGATCAGTTTTATCATTATTTGAACAATTTTCCCGTCGGCCAGACATTCTCAATGACCATAAATACATGCCGGACCGAGGACTCCTATGATCCCAGGATGGGCCAGCGCTGTCGCGATATGCCCAGCGGTACCTGGTATGAGCGTACTGTGTCCCATACCAAAGCTGCACATTTCAAATTCTTCAGTACCAATTCGATATCAGAGATCTTCTTTAATACCGACGGAACGCCAACAATAGGTGAAGGCAATGCAGATTGCCGGATGCAGGTGATCGGGAGTGTTTCAGGCATTGCCTGCAAGGTTGTGACTTACACGTTAAATCATAACGGTATTAGCGACACCGATGTGCGTTTTTTCCCGGCAATATCCCATGCCGGGCTGGAATCAGCCATCAGAGCAGCGGATATGCAATTCAGCCTTGATGGCGCAAGCTGGCAAACAGTATCAGGCATAACGCATTACTACACGTTTAATGCGATGAAAGGACATAACTCAATTTATGTCTTTTTCTCAAACAATTTTTTTAAGGAGATGATTAATCAAGGCGTTAACGGTGGCAACTTACGTGATTTAGTGACTTTCCGTTTAAGAAACCTCACCGCACCGGAATCGGGCTGGTATGAGTTTTCAACCTCCGCACAACTTATCTTTAAACCGACGAATTTTAGCATCAGTATTATCCCGGCAGATTTCATGGTTAATCCCAGCAGGTCCGGAACCGTTGGCACAGGTAATCCCGATCTCGATTTTGATTATCTTGTTACCACAAATGGAAAAACGGCTGCGGATATGGTCTCAGTCAGTGTCAGTGGCCCGACACAAACTATAAATGGTCGCCCCTGGTGTATATTCAGTTCAAAAGATGGCAAAACGCAGGTGCCCTTCCCTGGTATCGTGAGTTTTGCCACCGCCAGCGGAAAGCGCGAAGTGGTCGATGTGGGCTGCGACGGGCAGTGGCGTGACATGACCAGTGCATTATGGGCATCGACCCCCCTGGCACTGGCAAACGGCGAAACCGGTGTAACAAGAAAATCAACTGTCCGCTTTTCCATTCCTATGAACGATCCACAATCATTGAAAACCCTCAATAATGCTAGCTGGTATGGAGATGTCAGCGCTTCGGGGAAAGTTACCGTAATGGCGATGTGGCAAAATGCAAGGTAAATTCATTCACTCTCTTTTCGTTCTGCTGATGCTACTACTGGCACCAGCAGGTTGCCTGGCTATTTCGGTTGGCGACATGACGTTTTCCATGCCAGCAGAAAAAAGCATGGTTGCCAAATATGTGATGAACAATAGTAAGGGAGCGCGCCTTTATCGCGTGAATATCCGATCTATTGACAGACCCGGAGAGCAGGAAGTCTCCTCACGCGCAACTGATGGAGAATTGTTGTTCACACCGCGACAGATACTACTTCAACCTGGGGAAAATCATTTTTTCAAATTCTTTTATCATGGCCCGACGGATGATAAAGAGCGTTACTATCGCGTCTCTTTTGCGGAGATACCGCCACAGAATCGTACCACGCATCATTCATCTCAAAGTACTGTCGGCATGATGCCCGTTATCGTAATGGACACTATTCTTGTTGTCCGCCCACGTGATACCCATTTCAAATGGGAGTTTGAGCGTCAACAAGGGATATTCAAAAACAGTGGAAATACCTGGTTTAAGCTAATAACTAAACCCCGCTGCGATTCAACAGAAGAGGATGGCAAAGCCTGGTATATGCGTCCTGGTGATATCATTCATCAGCCAGTGCTTAGAACTTCTGCGCAAATATTTATCACCTACAATGATAAATTCATAAAGATAATAAGCATGTGCAATTAATGCCTCTCTTAAATTCCGCGTCCACCCTTAATTAATTCTTAATAAGGCATTTAAGATATACAAAAAGACAATAAATCGAGCGCGACGAGCCACTAATAAATTGTGTAACCCTCTGAAAAACTAGTTTCATTAACTATAAACTATTCAGAGCTTCAATTAATTACAAATCGGCAGCTGAATTACATATAAAAATCATGGAAAACAAGTCAATGGTATGGTCAAATATTTAAATGAGATTCACACAGATAAACCTGTCATTAAAGGGACACATCCAATGGCTGTGTTGTAGCGTATATGCACTGGATTATTAACGATAACATTGAATTCAGACCGGAACTGAAAAAGCTTATTTCGGTGAGCAATCCTGAAATAAACGTCACACTGACAGCCCCCGCCAGCCGTTGTTTGTTGCTTCTGCTTGAGGCTTCACCTGAAATTGTTCTCCAGCAAGATTTCTTCAAAAAAGTGTGGGAAGAAGAAGGCATGCTGGTTCCAACAAATACGTTATATCAAAATATCTCGATCGTGCGTCGCGGGTTGCGGGCAGTTGGCGAAACGGATAGCCGATTGATTGCAACCATTCCCAGAAAAGGTTTTCAAATTGACGACAGTGTGAAAATCAAAAGGCAGGACAAATCTAACGCAGCGGTTACATCTGAAACCGACATTACCAGCGTCGATATTCCCGCAGACGCAAAATATGAAGATCCTGTTATTACCCACGGGAACGCCGCGAACCAGTCGACATGGTCAGCGCTAAACCCGCATATCAATGAGTATGAACAGAATCCGCTGTCAACGCCGGGAACTGCAAGCAAACCCGCGCGATTCGCTGGCTGGCGTTTATCCGCAGTGATTATATTAGCCGCTTTTGCCACGGGTTTGCTGATAATTGCGTACTCTTTACCATTCGGTAAGACACCTGTTTTCTTTGATAACTATAACTTTGTTGAAAATGACAATGGCTGTCAGATTTATATTAAAGATGATACGCATGATAGCAGAGATTATTATCAGAGATATAAAAATTTGATTAAGAATACCGGACTGAACTGTAAGATTTATCCCTGGATCTATTTTCCAGTATCAGCAACATCACCAACACTTACTGCATTAGCCTGTAAGAGAGACTTTAAAAACTCCGCTTCACCGGGTTGTATTTCACTCTATTTCAGAGGAGTACAGAGTGAATAGCAAGAAAACAATTCTATTCAGCTTTATATTTTTAATCGCTGGCGTAGTCGCAGGTTATCTTTATTATCTGTTCGTCGCATCATCTGGCTATACGGAAACATGCTCAGCCTCAGTGATTGTTTATAACAAAAACATACAGGCTAATTTCACTCTCGACTTTATGTATAACAGAGAGGCTAAACGCGGTGTTATATCCGTAAGCGGCGGTTATATGGAGGACAACAAACCGACAGAAACGATCAGGCGAGATGTATCTTATACATGGACTGAAAACCGTCACTCCTATCATTTTACGTCAACCATGGTGAATAAAGTGGACAGTATCGAAACTGCCACTGATGAAGTTATCGCAACCGTGCTGCCAGATTTTTATGTCTACCCCAATAAAGAGATAAACTATTCCATTCGCCCACAGGGCAAAAATGGTTTTTTGTTTGTCATTGGCAAACGTCCGCTGTTTTTATGCGCTCGCTGAGGCGATAGCACAGGGAGACGTATCGTCTCCCTGCCGGGCACTCCATTAACACCTATTATGCCGCTTCCGCCAGCGCTCTTACCGCTCGCCCAAACGCCTCGATGGCCAGCGCAACATCTTCCACCTGTACCGATTCCGCCGGATGGTGGCTAATCCCGCCTTTGCAGCGCACAAACAGCATACCAACCGGCCAGCGTTCCGCCATGGCGATGGCATCATGCCCTGCGCCGCTCGGTAACGACAGCGTCTCACCCTGCACAACCTGCACCGCATCGGCAAGCAACGTTTGCAGCTTTTGATCACAGGGCGTGGCGGCAATACGGTAAAACTCCTCGGCGCTGAATTGCAGATGGCGGCGCGCCGCGATGACCTGCGCCATCGCCAGCAATTCATTGAGTAACGCATCAAGTGGCGCATCCTGCGGGCCACGGATATCAAGCGATAGCGACACCTCGCCGGGGATGACATTCACCGCGCCAGGCAGAACCCGCATATTCCCTACGGTAGCCACCAGATTACCGCCCTGTTGTTGCGTGGTGCTCTCAACGGCGACCATCCATTCGGCCGCCGCGGCCAACGCATCTTTCCGGTGACTCATCGGCACCGTGCCAGCATGTCCGGCTTCGCCGGTAAAGCGGCAATTTAGCCTGCGCGCGCCATTGATCGCCTCGACCACGCCCAGCGCCAGCCCAGCCTGTTCCAGGCACGGCCCCTGTTCAATATGCAATTCGAGATAGTTACTGAAGGCCGCCGCATCGCGCGCCGCCTGCGGGATCCTTTGCGGATCCAGCCCGGCATCCACCATCGCCTGCGCCACGCTAATCCCCCCGGCATCAGTTTGCGTAAGCCAGTGTGCTGGCCAGCTTCCGGTCAACCCGCGGCTTCCCAGCAAAGTGATACCAAAACGCGTTCCCTCTTCATCACAAAAACCGACAATCTCGATCGCCTGCGCCAGACGTAATCCCTGCTGATGCAGGCTCTGTACTACTTCGATGGCCGTCAGCACTCCGAGCATCCCGTCATAACGCCCGGCGTTACGCACAGTATCAAGATGCGAACCAAGCAACACTGCAGGAGCGCCTTCCTGTGCCGCCTCATAGCGACCACAAATATTGCCCACGCTGTCCTGCCAGACGAGCATTCCCGCCTGGCGCATCCACTCCGCAACCCGCTGGTTGGCCTGTAAATGCTGTGTGGAAAGATAAACACGGGCCAGCGCATCCGGTGTTTCACTGATTGCTGCCAGTTCATCGGCGCGGGACATCACACGTGCTGCCGCCTCCAGGCGTGTCGGTTGAATCATCACACGTCCTCGCTGAGATAGTGATCCCACGCGGCCTGCATCGCCGCCCCTTGCGTGGTGGCGAATTTCAGATAATTCAGCACCGACTCCAGTGCGCTCAGGGTATTCATCACACAGGCTTTACGCGCGTTATAGCCCATGGTGCCAATACGCCACACTTTGCCGTGCAGCGGGCCGAAAGAAGTCCCGATTTCAATGCCGAAATCCTCCAGCATCAATTTGCGCACCTGGTCACCGTTCACACCCTGCGGAATGACGACGCCCAGCACGTTGTTCATTTTGTGTTGCAAATCGCCATAGGCCTCCAGCCCCATTGCCTGAATCCCTTTCAGCAACGCATCGCCATGCAGCTTATGGCGCGCAATGCCATTATCGAGCCCCTCTTGCAGGATCAGGCGTGCGCATTCACGCGCGCCGAATAGCGCGGTAGTCGCTTCAGTGTGGTGATTCAGTCGCTCCGGCCCCCAGTAATCCATTACCATGCCGAGATCGAAATAGTTGGAGTAAACCATCTCATCCACACCGTCGAGATGCGCATCGGTGCGAATGCCCTCTTCAACACATTTACGCCGGCGGATCACCTCTTCCATACGGCTGCTCAGGGTAATGGGCGACGTACCGGACGGCCCACCTAAGCACTTCTGCATCCCCGCAGAGACGGCATCCAGTTGCCAGGCATCGGTTTCCAGCGCGTTACCGCCGAGTGAAGCGGTGGCATCGGTGTAAAACAGCACATCGTAGCGACGACAAATAGCGCCCAGTTCCGCCAGCGGTTGCAGCATGGTGGTTGACGTATCGCCCTGCACCGTTAACAGCAGGCGCGGACGCACGCGCTTAATGGCATCTTCAATCTGATCCGGCGTGAAAACCTCGCCCCACGGTACTTCAATCGTATGCACTTCGGCACGACAGCGACGGGCGATTTCACACAGCAGATGACCAAAGCGGCCAAACACCGGTACAAGCACTTTATCGCCCGGCCGGATTGCGGAAATGAGGATCGCCTCAATCCCGGCGCGCGACGTGCCGTCAATCAGCATCGTCCAGCGGTTTTCCGTGCGAAACACGCCGCGATAAAGCGCCATCACTTCATTCATATAGTGGGTCATCGCCGGATCGTACTGGCCGATCAGTTGGCTCGACATGGCGCGCAGCACGCGCGGGTCAGCATTGATTGGCCCCGGCCCCATCAGCAGACGTTGCGGCGGATTGATTTGCGGAAATTGAGCGATATCCATCTGAAATTCCTTACGTTAATTAAGACCGCGCACGGAAGAGATAAACTGCTTCAGCTCGGTAGTCTGCGGGCTGGCAAACAGCGTTTTGCTGTCGCCCTGCTCCCACACCCGGCCCTGATGCATAAACACCACGCGGTCGCCCACTTCGCGGGCAAAATTCATTTCATGGGTGACGAGGATCAGCGTCATCCCTTCTGCGGCCAGTTGCTCCAGCACTTTCAGTACTTCGCCCACCAGTTCGGGATCGAGCGCGGAGGTTATCTCGTCGCAAAGTAAAACTTTCGGCGACATTGCCAGCGCACGGGCGATCGCCACGCGTTGCTGCTGGCCACCGGAGAGATTCGCCGGGTAGTAATCGAGGCGGTCGCCAAGCCCCACTTTCTCCAGCATCCGTTGCGCCAGTTCGCGGCACTCGGTGGCGCTTTTTTTCAGCACCCGGCGCGGCGCCAGCATGACGTTCTCCAGCGCGGTCATATGCGGAAACAGATTAAAGCTCTGGAATACCATTCCGATGGAGCGGCTGATCTCCCGCGCCTGTGAATCACGATCGGTAATGGTCACACCGCCCAGCTTAATGCTCCCTTCCTGGTAGCCTTCGAGGCCGTTAATGCAGCGCAGCAGCGTGCTTTTACCCGATCCGCTACGGCCGATAATCGAGATCACCTCGCCCATATCGATGTCCAGATCGACACCCTTCAGCACGTGGTTGTCGCCGTAGTACTTCTGTACCTGATTAATGGTGATGAGAGGCATTGAATTTATTCTCCAGGTAACGGCTGTAGCGGGACAGCGGATAGCACAAAATGAAGTAGCCCAGCGCCACCAGCGCAAAGACTTTAAACGGCTGATAAGTGACGTTGGTCAGCATCGTGCCGGCCTTGGTCAATTCAACAAAACCGATGATTGACGAAAGCGCGGTGCCTTTTATCACCTGCACGGCAAAACCGACCGTTGGCGCAATGGCGATGCGCAATGCCTGCGGCGCCACTACGCGGAATAATGTCTGACCAAAGCTCAACCCCAGGCAGCGCGAGGCTTCCCACTGCCCTTTCGGCAGTGCGCGAATGCTGCCATAGCCGATATCGAGTAAAAATGCGCTGGTATAGAACGTCAGCGCCAGCGAAGCAGCCGTCCAGGGCGACACATCGATGCCGAAGAGCGCCACACCGAAAAAGGCGAGGAACAACTGCATCAACAGCGGCGTGCCCTGAAACAGTTCGATATAGGCGCGGATCAGGCGTTTCACCTGACGTCCACCAGTGAGTCGCAGCAGCAACAACGGCAGCGTTACCAGCGCACCGCCCATAAACGCCACCAGCGACAACAACACCGTCCAGCGCCCGGCCAGCAACAGGTTGCGGATAATGTCCCAGTCGGTAAATGTGGTCATCATGCCTGTACCCCCAACCATTTCCGTCCCGCCGCCATCATCAACTGACGCATGGCAATCGAGAGCAGCAGATAAATGCCGGTGGTCACCAGATAGACCTCAAAGCTGAGGAATGTCCGCGACTGAATCAGGTTGGCGGCGAAGGTCAGCTCTTCATAAGAGACCTGCGACACCACGGACGATCCCAGCATGACAATAATGCACTGGCTGACCAGCGCCGGATAAATGCGCTGCAACGCAGGGGGAAGCACCACGCGGATAAACGTCTGGCTTCGGCTTAACCCCAGCACGCGACCAGCTTCCCATTGCCCTTTTGGCGTCACCTGGATCCCGGCACGCACGATCTCCGTGCTATAAGCGCCCAGGTTGACGATCATTGCCAACAGCGCCGCTTCGCCTGCCGTCATCTTGAAACCAATATTCGGCAGACCAAAAACGATAAAAAAGAGCTGCACCACAAACGGCGTGTTACGGATCAGCTCTACATAACCGCCCCAGATCCGGCTGAACCATGTCGGTCGACCGCTACGAATAGCCGCACCGAAAATGCCAATCGCCAGGCCACCCACCGTCGCCATGATCGTCAACTGCACGGTGACCCACATCCCCGCCAGCAACTCCGGCCAGTGCGGCCAGAGTGCAGAAAAATGAAGTTGTTCCGTCATTCACACGCCTTATGCGCCAAGGTTTGCCGGCAGCGGCGCTTTCAGCCACTGCTCAGAGAGGCTGTTCAGCGTACCGTCCTTAATCCCTTGCTCAATCAGCGCATTCACCTTCTCTTTCAGCGCCGGTTCGTCCTTTTTCAGGCCGATAAAGCACGGAGAATCTTTCAGCATAAAGCTCGGCACCGGAGCTTTATCCGCGTTCTGTCGGGCAATTGCCGCCACGACAAGGTTACCGGTCGCGACATACTGCACCTGCCCGGAGAGATATGCCGAGAGCGTGGTGTTGTTATCTTCATAACGTTTCACATCGGCATCTTTCGGTGCGACGCTGGTCAATACCATGTCCTCAACCGCGCCGCGCGTTACCCCGATGCTTTTGCCGCTCAGCGCCGCAGCATCTTTCAGTTCCGCCCCTTTCGGCCCGAACACGCCGAGGAAGAACGGCGCATAGGCGCGGCTGAAATCAATCACCTTTTCGCGCTCGGCATTCTTACCGAGGCTGGAGATCACCAAATCCACTTTATCGGTTTGCAAATAAGGCACGCGGTTAGCGCTGGTGACCGGCACCAGTTGCAACTTGAGTTTCATCTGTTTGGCGAGATAACGCGCCATATCGATGTCATAGCCCTGCGGTTGCAGATCGGTGCCTACCGAGCCAAACGGCGGGAAATCCTGCGGGACGGCAATGCGGATCACGCCGCGCTTTTCAATATCCTGTAATTGGTCAGCCTGCGCAGCCGCAGCATAGGTGAACAGACAAGCGGCCCCGGCCAGTGCGATCAAAAGTTTTCTCATGGTGATTACCCGTTACGTTAACATGAAACAAAAGATTCCTTAAATGTATATCTGCAACTAATGTGCCAGCGATGCACAATAAAAATGCCGATGGTGAAATCGGCATTTATCGCAGAGAAAACAAAGAAAAGACGCCTGAAGCCGGAACGTTTGGCGGTAATCAAATGCACCAAAATAATGCAAAATCACCACACTGGTGCCCCATTATCGCTGTTCCAGTTCATCCAGCTTCTGATACAGCGTGGCAATGTCATGAATACGCGGGCGTCCCTTATCGAGAATTTCATGCAAAAACGCATTCGCCAGCAAGTTGATCAAACTATTGACCGATGAATAGCTGTCATAGGCCGAAACGCTGTCCAACGGTGCGCACAGGTGCCAGCTCGCCAGCGGGAAAAGGTTGTGCGCCTGCGGCTCGCACAGCAGCAGCAGCGGAATGTTCGCGTTCTGTAGCTGCTGCATCAGCGGGCGGATAATGCGTGGGCGACGGCGAAACGCGACCATCACCACCAGATCGTCCGGCGTTAAATCCACCAGTTCCTCACTCAGGCTCTGCCCCGGCTGCGGCAGTACCTGCACTTGTCCGCGCGCCTGCAATAACTGCTGGCGCAGGTGCAGCGCCACCGGCCAGGAGTTACGCATACCAATAATAATGATGCGTTGCGCCTTCACTATCGCCTCCAGCGCGCCGGCAAACTGCTGTGCATCCAGCGCATTAACCCACTGCGTCAGGTTCGCCATCTCCTGCTTATAGTGGCGCGCCAGCAGCGTATTGCCCTGTACCGCATCGCGGTTATCCGTCAGCGGCATCCCGCTTTGTCGCAGCGTACGCAATTCATCGCGCATGTCTTTGTATTTCTCATACCCCAGACGCTTGAACAGGCGGCTGACGGTAGCCTTCGACACCCCGCTGAGCTGCGCCAGCTCAGCACTGTTATAGCTTATGAGGTCATCAAAGTGATCGAAGATAAAATCGGCCACCCGCTGCTCCTGGGGCGATAACGAGGCATATTGCCCTTTCAGACGTTCATCAAGCTGTTCCATAAGACCTCTGTAACTTTCGTTTCATCGCACTATACCGATTTCCCCTTTCACAATGCATGCCAGCCCGGCAAAAAAATGACACTTACCCTCTCTGTGAAACTTTTTATTCAGAAATGGAACGGCTTTTGCAACTTCAGGCTACTTTTCGGCTTACGAGGACAGCGAATGCAAAGTAATGTCTCCACCCACGGGATGGCGGTCGCCCCCCATCATCTGGCCAGCCAAAGTGCGCTGTCTGTCCTGCGCGAAGGCGGCAGCGCCATCGAGGCGATGGTTGCCGCTGCGGCGACGATTGCGGTGGTTTATCCCCATATGAACAGCCTCGGCGGCGATGGTTTCTGGCTGATTGTGCCGCCGGATGGCGAACCGATTGCCATTGACGCCAGCGGCGCTGCCGGTTCGCTGGCGACGCTGGCGGCCTACAGCGATCTGGCGACGATTCCGCATCGCGGCCCGCGCGCCGCGCTCACTGTTGCGGGCACCGTCAGCGGCTGGGATGAAGCACTGAAGGTCTCGCACGAAATAACCGGCAAAGCGCTGCCGCTGCCGCGTCTGCTGGCGGATGCGATAGATTACGCTCAACACGGCACGCCGGTGACACTTTCCCAGGCCACCGCCACCGCGGATAAACTGGCAGAGCTGCGCGATCTGCCTGGCTTTGCCGACACCTATCTGCACAACGGCCAGCCGCCAAAAGCGGGCAGACGTTTCCGTCAACCGGCGCTCGCCGCCACGCTGCAACACCTTGCTGAAGAGGGGCTGGAGAGTTTTTATCGCGGCCCGCTGGCCGGGAGGCTGGCGCGCGGCATGGCGCAATATGGCCTGCCGGTGACGCTGGAAGATCTCCAGCAGCATCACGCGCGCCGCACCACGCCGCTGCACTTGCAGCATTCGCAGGGTGATGTATGGAACCTTGCGCCGCCGACGCAAGGGCTGGTTTCACTGGCGATCCTCGGTATTACCGACCGTCTGGCGATGGAAAACGCGGATGATGCCGCCACCGTTCACCGCATTGTAGAGGCCACCAAACTGGCCTTCGGCCTGCGTGATGCCCACATCACCGATCCGCGCCACCTGAAAACCGACATACAAAGCCTGCTGGCCGCAAGCGAACTTCAGGCGCTGGCTAACCGTGTGGATGAAAGGCAGGCCGCGCCCTGGGGCGCAGGTAAAGGGCCGGGTGATACCGTCTGGATGGGCGTTATGGATAACAGCGGCCTCGCCGTGTCATTTATTCAGAGCATTTATCATGAGTTTGGCAGCGGCGTGGTACTGCCTGATACGGGCATCGTCTGGCAAAACCGTGGCGCGTCGTTCAGCCTCAACCCCGATCACCTGCTGGCGCTTGCTCCGGGCAAACAACCGTTTCATACCCTAAACCCGGCGGCAGCACGGCTACATGATGGCCGCGTGATGGTCTACGGCTCGATGGGTGGCGACGGGCAGCCGCAAACTCAGGCGGCGATTTTTACCCGTTACGTGATGCAAGGCGTACCGCTGCAAGAGTCAATCAGCCGCCCGCGCTGGCTGCTGGGGCGCACCTGGGGGCAAACCTCGGATTCACTGAAACTGGAAGGTCGCTTCTCGCCCGAGACCATCGCCCGCCTGCGCGCGTCAGGCCATGACGTTGACGTGCTGGCGGATTTCACCGAAGCGATGGGCCACGCAGGCGCGATTGTCCGCCATCCTGACGGCCTGTTTGAAGGGGCATTCGATCCCCGCAGTAACGGCTCCGCCGCCGGTTTTTGAGGAGAGAACCATGAACAATTCACAACCCGAATGGGACATCTATCTGGACGCCATGATCCGCATTCATGGCGTGGAACTGACGGATGAGCGGCGCGCCGAGCTGCTGCTACAGTTTCGCCGCATTGCCGCGATGGCTGAACCGCTAATGGCGCTGCCGCTGGACGATCGTCTGGAAATTGCCGGAGTGTACAAAGCATGAAGCTGCATGAGATGAGCATTGCCGACATCCGGCAATCACTGGCCGCAGGGGATTTGAGCGCGTGCGACATTGCCCGCCAGACGCTGGCGGCGATTGAGCAAATCAACCCACAGATCAACGCCTGGACGACGGTAACCGCAGCACGCATGCTCGACGAAGCGCAGCGCATCGATACCCTGCGGCAGAATGGCCAGCCGCTGCCGCCACTGGCAGGCATTCCTTACGCGGTGAAAAACCTGTTTGATGTCGCCGGGCACACCACGCTCGCAGGCGCGGAGTTATTCAGCCAGCGCCCCGCCGCCACAGAAGATAGCCGGGCCGTGCGTCAGTTACAGCAGGCTGGCGGGCTGCTGTCGGGCATGGTCAATATGGATGCTTACGCCTACGGTTTTACCACCGAAAACAGCCACTACGGCGCGACTCGCAACCCGCACGATTTAGCACGCATTGCCGGCGGTTCTTCCGGCGGTTCAGCGGCGGCAGTAGCTGCAGGGCTGGTGCATTTTTCGCTCGGCAGTGATACCAACGGCTCCATCCGCGTCCCCGCCTCGTTGTGCGGCATCTTCGGGCTTAAACCGACATTTGGTCGTCTGTCGCGTGCCGGAACGCACCCGTTTGTCGCCAGCCTCGACCATATTGGGCCCTTCGCCCGCCGGGTGAGCGATCTGGCCGCGGTTTATGACGCCTTACAGGGGTGCGATCCGCAGGATGCCTTTCAGGCACAAACCGCCAGTGAAGCGACACAACCGCTGCTGTCACGCGGGATGGAAGGGTTACGCTGTGCGGTGCTGGGCGGTTATTTCACTACCTGGTGCGACGACGATGCCAGAGCCGCACTCAACCGTGTAGCGCACGCTCTCGATGCGCGCGAAGACGTGTTCTTTCCTGAAGCGGAACTCTCGCGTTCGGCGGCGTTCATTATCAGCGCCTCGGAAGGCGGTAATCAGTATCTGCCCGCGCTGCGCCGCGAACCACAGCGTTTTGAACCACACTCGCGCGAACGTCTGCTGGCGGGCGCGATGATCCCGGCGGCGTGGTATTTACAGGCGCAGCGTTTTCGCCGCCACGCGCAGCAGGAAAGCCGCGCGCTGTTTGCCCATGCGGATGTGCTGATCGCCCCGGCCACACCGCGCAGTGCCACGCTAATCGGCGAACAGACGATGGAGATAAACGGCCAGCCGCTGCCAATTCGCGCCAGCATGGGTATGCTGACGCAGCCGATTTCGTTTTTAGGCCTGCCGGTTGTGACCGTTCCGCTGCGCACCGCGTCCGGCAAGCCGATTGGCCTGCAACTGATTGCTGCGCCGTTTAACGAACAAGCCTGCCTGCGCGCCGCGCGTGTGCTGGAAGAACAGGGCATCACCGATGCCCGCCCTGCGGAGATAACACTATGATGCATCAGGACGACATTAACCGCCCGTGGGTACTGGCGGAGGTCACAGCCGCGTTTTACCGCTATGAAGACGCGCTGGTCAGCAACGATATTGCGGTGCTTGATGAGCTGTTCTGGCACGATGCCAGCACTGTGCGTCTCGGCGCAGGCGAGAATCTCTATGGCATTGAGGAGATCCGCGCCTTTCGCGCCGCGCGCCCGGCCGCCGGGTTGCAGCGCGAGTTGCGCCATACGGTAATTACCACTTTCGGCGAGGATTACGCCGTGTGCAGCACCGAATTCACCCGTGAAGGCAGCGATCGCATTGGTCGCCAGCAGCAGAGCTGGGTGCGCTTCCCCTACGGCTGGCGCATCGTTGCCGCCCAGGTCAGTTTGATGAGTTAACAAAAACGCCCGGATTACGCGTTCCGGGCTATATTCAACCTTAGTGAAGAATTATCCCATTTTGGGACTTAGCGCTTCCCATAGTCCCGTAATGGGACTATCCTGTCCGCATGAAGATCATCTCCGTGAAAACATTAAGGGACTTCTGGGCGGAGAATCCCGACGCTGAGCAACCGCTAAAAGCCTGGGTCGATGAAGTAACCAAAGCAGATTGGAAAACCCCGGTAGAGATAAAAGGACAATACCGCAGCGCCAGCATTTTGAAAGAGAGGCGAGTGGTGTTCAACATTAAGGGAAATCACTATCGATTAATTGTGGCGATTGCTTACCAGCGCGGATGGGTATTCGTGAAGTTTATTGGGACGCATAGCCACTACGACACTATCGACGCCGAAACCGTTGAACTGGAGTAAAAATGAACATTAAACCGATCAGAACTGAAGAGGACTATGAAGCCGCTCTCCGGGCGGTTGAGCCAATGTTCGACAATGAACCGGAACTGGACACGCCGGAAGGTGATTATTTCGAAGTGATGTGCTTACTGATTGAAGAGTACGAAAAGAAACATTACCCCATTGATCCCCCCTCACCCATTGAGGCCATTAAATTTCGTATGGAGCAACTGGGGCTGAGCGTGAAAGATCTGGAGCCTGCTATCGGCAAGTCCAATCGTGTATACGAAATTCTTAACGGTACACGTAGCCTCACGCTACCGATGATTCGCCGCCTTCACACCCAATTTGGTATCCCATTAGAAAGCCTGATTGGCGTTTGATAGAACCCCATCTTAGTGCGAAATACGGCGGCATAAGAAATCTCTTTTCTTGCCGCAGCGTCAGTAAAAACGCCCGGATTTTCCGGGCGTTTTTTATTGTGCGTAGGGATGAACCTGCCGCCAGTGATCGGCAATTTGCTGGCGGGTACAGACCCAGACGCGATCGTGCTGCTGGAGATAATCAAGAAAGCGTTGCAGCGCGCGAAAACGGCCAGGACGCCCCAACAGGCGGCAGTGCATGCCGATGGACATCATCTTCGGCGCACTTTCACCCTCGGCGTAGAGCACATCAAAGCTGTCTTTCAGATAGGTGTAAAATTGCTCGGAGGTATTAAAACCCTGAGCGGTAGCAAAGCGCATATCGTTGGCATCCAGCGTGTACGGCACAATCAGGTGAGGTTTGCGCGTGCCGTCGCGACAAGTAACTTCGCTCCAGAACGGAAGATCGTCGCCATAGTAATCGCTGTCGTAATCGAACCCGCCATGCTCGACCACCAGTTGTCGGGTATTGGGGCTGTCGCGCCCGGTGTACCAGCCAGTGGGCGCTTTACCAAACAGCTCGCGCAGCACCTGCACCGCTTTTTGCAGGTGTTCACGCTCTTCATTGATATCCATATTCTGATAGTGGATCCAGCGCCAGCCGTGGCTAACCACGTCATAATTCGCCGCTTTAATGGCCGCAACGATCTCCGGCTGACGCGCCAGCGCCATCGCCACGCCAAACACCGTCAGCGGCAACCCGCGTTTGCTGAACTCCTGATGGATGCGCCAGAACCCGGCACGGCTGCCATATTCATACAGTGAATCCATCGACATATGCCGATCCGGATAGCTGGCCGCGCCAATAATATCGGAGAGAAATTGCTCCGATCCGGCATCGCCATGCAGCACATGGTTCTCTGCGCCCTCTTCAAAATTCAGTACAAACTGCACGGCGATGCGCGCCTGCTGCGGCCACTGCGCGTGCGGGGGTTTCCCTGCGTAACCACGCAAATCGCGCGGATAGTTATCGTCGAAAAGTGCCATTCTCCCTCCACTCGCTAAGGCATTAATGCCTGAAATTTACCGCTCAACACTTTATTTTCCGGAAAAGCCAAATCGCCCCGCTTGCTGGTCGATAAGCCCAGCGCCACCAGCGACTCCACCATTTTTACCGCCGCGCTGACGCCATCGATCACCGGCACATGCAGTTCACGCGTCAACTCCTGCGCAAGCTGCGCCATTCCGCCACAGCCGAGCACAATCGCGCCGCAGCCATCTTCTTTTAACGCCTGAATACAGCGCGCGCGCACTTTTTCCTGCGCCAGACCACTGCCGTCCTCCAGCGCCAGCACCGGTAAATCGATGGCGTGCAGCGCCGCGCAGTGTTCCTGAAAACCATACAGCTGCAACAGATGACGGGCGATAATCAGCGTGCGCGGCAAGGTGGTGACGATGGAAAAACGGGTCGCCACCAGCGTCGCCATGTGCATTGCGGCTTCGGCGATGCCGACCACCGGCCCCTGCGCCAGCTCGCGCGCCGCCAGCAATCCCGGATCGCCAAAGCAGGCGATCACGTGGCCATCCACGCCCTGCTGACGCCCGGCTTTCACCTGTTCAAGCACACCGATGGCGGCTATCGCTTCATCAAAATGCCCTTCGATCGACGGCACGCCTTCGCGCGGGCACACCGCCACAATTTCGGTGCCAGGTGCTGCCACCGCTCTTGCCGCTGCGCCAATGGTTTCGGTCATCGCCAGGCTGGTGTTCGGGTTGATAACTTGTATACAAACGGCAGACATTATGCCTCCTTGTGACTGGCAAACAGCCGGGCGAAATCCGGCAGACAAACGCCAGCCCGCTCGAAACAGAGGCTGTCGACGATATGTCCAAAATGGTGCGTCAGCGCCGCGCTTAGCGCCTGTAGATCCTTTTTACGCAGTAAATCAACCAGTTGTTCATGATCGTTACAACGACACCCCTGCCGCCACGGCGATCCCCAGGCGGCGATCACCAGCGAAGAGCGCTGGCTCAGGCCGGTGACCATCTCGGTCAACACCGGGTTGCCGGAAATAGCCTGAAGCTGAACGTGGAACTCAGCGGAGTAGCGAATGGCCGCCGGGCCGTCATAGGCTTCGTGCGCCTGCTGCTCCTGGCGGATAATCGCTTCCAGCGCCGCCAGATGTGGCGGCTGGCAATGCGCCAGCACGTCAGGCAGGTTGGCCACTTCCAGCAGCGTGCGGGTACGGAAGATCGCCTGCGCCTCTTCTACCGTTGGGCTGGCGACGTGTGCACCACGTTTGGGCGTTAAGGTGACCATTTGCACAGCATTGAGTCGTTGCAGCACTTTTCTGATCCCGGTGCGGCTGACGCCAAACACCTCCGCCAGCGCCTCTTCCGGTAATTTGCTCCCCGGGAGTAATTGATGTTCGACAATCGCGGTCATCAGCGACTGGTAGATGGTTTCATCCTTGTCCTGCAAGGCCGTTGCGGCGTGCAGACTGTTTTCATTACTCATTAACCACTCCGCTTTTTTACTTTTCGATATCGGATCGTATACATGAAATTAAATTATTGGATACAAGATTAATCATTTTGGCCTGAATCCTGCAACAACATCAGCACTCCCTTTTCACGGGCTTTTATTGACAGGAGCAGGTTTCATGCCAAATACACAAAACACTCATCAGGTTAAGGCCGCTGATTCCGGAGCGGTATACAGCCCACGGCTTTGCAATGAGGATCTGGCGCCGACGCGCGATCAGAACTGGAGCTGGTACAACATCTTTTCGTTCTGGATGTCGGATGTACACAGTATGGGCGGCTACGTCGTCGCCGCGAGTTTCTTTACGCTCGGGCTGGCAAGCTGGCAGGTGCTGCTCTGCCTGCTGGTGGGCATTTGCATTGTGCAGCTCTGCGCTAACCTGGTCGCGAAACCGAGCCAGATGGCAGGCGTGCCCTATGCCGTTATCTGCCGCCAGGCATTTGGCGTCTTCGGCGCCAACATTCCGGCGGTGATCCGTGGCCTTATCGCCTTCGCCTGGTACGGCATTCAGACCTATCTGGCAGCGAATGCCTTAATGCTGGTGCTGCTGAAATTCTGGCCGTCGCTCTCTTCTTTAACGCAGGGGTCGCTGTTCGGCCTGTCGCACCTGGGCTGGCTGTGCTTCGCCACCATGTGGATTCTGCAGGCAATGGTGTTCTGGCACGGGATGAGCGCGATCAAGCGCTTTATCGATATTGCCGGTCCGGCCGTGTATGTGGTGATGCTGGCGCTGGCGGGCTGGATTGTATACAAGACCGGTTTCGACGGTATCTCGTTTACCCTCGCCAGCAAATCACTCAGCGCCGGTGAGCAAACCTGGCAGATGATCACTGCGACTGCGCTGGTGGTTTCCTATTTTTCCGGGCCACTGCTCAACTTTGGTGATTTCTCGCGTTATGGCAAAAGCATGGGCGAAATTCGTCGCGGCAACCGCTGGGGCTTACCGTTCAACTTCCTGCTGTTCTCGATCGTGACAGTGGTGATTGTCTCTGGCACCCAGTCGCTGTTTGGCCGCATGATCACCGATCCGATTGAAACCGTCAGCCGCGTCGGCAACGATCTGGCGGTGGCGATTGGCCTGCTGACCATGATCACCGCCACCATCGGCATCAACATTGTTGCTAACTTTGTTTCGCCAGCGTTTGACTTCTCCAACTGCTCGCCGCAGAAAATCAGCTTCCGCACCGGTGGCATGATCGCCGCTGTCGGCTCGATTCTGCTGACGCCGTGGAACCTGTTTAACTCGCCGGAACTGATCCACTACACCCTCGACGTGCTGGGTGCCTTTATCGGCCCGCTGTTCGGCATTCTGATTGCGGATTTCTATCTGATCAAACGCGGGCAGGTGTTTGTTGATGACCTGTTTGATGACACGCCAAAAGGCAAATACTGGTATCGCAATGGCTTTAACCCGAAAGCGATTGGCGCGCTGGTGCCGGCAGTGGCCGTCGGGTTGATCATCAGCTTTATTCCGGCGCTGCACGAAGTCGCCAACTTTAGCTGGTTTATCGGCGTCCTGCTGGGCGGCATCACCTATCGCTGGCTCGCCCGCGAAGAGCGAGCAGTTGTCACGACATCGCATTTCAATACCAACGTCGCGGCACAAAAAGAGTAACCCTTCACCTCAGGCCGCGGCGTTTCTCGTCGCGGCTGGCACTCATTTTGCTTTAACACTTCACCCACAATGGAAACGATCAGGGCAGGAACGATGATTGATTATCATGCCGCGATCCGCGGCGCGCTGTTTGACATTGCAGAAGTCTGCGACAACGCCGACGATATCGCCCACCACGCACGTTTCATTGAAGATGGTCTGCTGTTTATTCGCGACGGCAAGATTCAGGCGCGAATGAGTTGGCAGGAGGGCGAGCAATATCTGGATGCGCATAAAGGCTACACCGACCGGCGCGGCAAACTGCTGCTCCCCGGTTTTATTGATGCCCACGTGCACTATCCGCAAACCGAAATGATTGGCGCATTTGGTGAACAACTGCTGGAGTGGCTGACAACGTACACCTTTCCGGTTGAAAGCCAGTTTGCTGATGAAGCCTACGCCACAGAGATTGCCGAATTCTTTATCAGCCAGTTACTGAGCCACGGCACCACCACCGCGCTGGTGTTTTGCACGCTGCACCCGGAATCTGTCAACGCGCTGTTTAGCGAAGCGCTGCGCCTGAATATGCGGCTGATCGCCGGTAAGGTGATGATGGATCGCCATACGCCGGAATATCTCAGCGAAACCGCTGAGCAGAGCTACCAGCAAACGCGCGAGCTGATCCAGCGCTGGCAGCATCAGGGGCGGCTGGGTTATGCCATTACGCCGCGCTTTGCGCCCACCTCCTCGCCGGAGCTGCTTGAGGCGGTACGCCGTTTACGCGAAGAGTTTCCGCAGACCTGGCTGCAGACACATTTAAGCGAAAACCCGAATGAAGTGGCGTGGGTCAACGATCTCTGGCCGGAACATCAACGTTACCTTGATGTTTACCACCACTATCAACTGACCGGCGAGCGCAGCGTGTTTGCCCACGGCATTCACCTGCATGATGAAGAGTGGCAGTGCCTGCACGATACCGGTTCGGCGGTGGCGTTTTGCCCTACTTCGAACCTGTTCCTCGGCAGCGGGCTGTTTCGCCTGCCCGCCTGCTGGCAGAACAAAGTGCGCATGGGCATCGGCACCGATGTAGGTGCAGGCACCACCTTCAGCATGCTGCGCACGCTGGGTGAAGCCTACAAGGTGGGCCAGTTGCAAAGCTATCGCCTGCGCGCCAGTGAAGCGTTTTACCACGCCACACTTGGCGGCGCGCATGCCCTGCGTCTGGACGATAAAATTGGTAATTTTGCGCCCGGCAAAGAGGCCGATTTTGTGGTCATTGACCCGGCAGTGACGCCCTTGCAGCGCCTGCGTAATACGCGCTGCAAGGACATCTACGAGCAACTGTTTGTGCTGATGACCCTCGGCGACGAGCGCAATATCAGCGAGACGTGGATTAACGGTCAGTGCGCATGGTCAACTGCCGCGGTAAGTTGACCAGCCGCCGGGAGCAATTAAGAACGGCAGATGGAAATGCTCCTCTGCCGTTTGCGTAATCACAAAGTCAATTTGCGCGCAGGGAAACAGTGTCGCCACGCCGCGCTGTGCAAACCATTCTCCCGTTTGCGCCACCAGCCGGTAATGTCCCGGCATCAATGAAGAGGAAAGCGCACCGATTCGTCCGTTCGCATCGGTGACGCCGCTCGCCACCGTCTGCTCGTCGAGTAACAGATTAACCGTCACCCCCTGCGCGGGCTTACCGCTGGAAATATCCAGAATATGGGTACTGAGGCTGTTCATTCGCCAATCGCTCCTGCCAGTCGTAATAAGGTGATTTCCCGTAATTGCTCCAGCGCCGCCGCGATCTCTTCGGCGTCGCTGTTGGTCAGCCGCTGTTCCAGCGCGTGCAGAATCTCTTCTCCGCTACGGCCTTTGGCGCGGATCAAAAAAACGCGGCCAAAACGCGCTTCATAGCGCGCATTCCCCTCGCGCAGCGCCGCCGCCAGTTGCGCGTCGCGATTGTCCACCGCCGACTGTTCCTGGCGCGATAACGCGGCATGCGCCTGCGCCCCCGCAGGCTTTTCGCCAATGCGCGGGTGTGCGCTGAGCGCCTGCTCCAGCTCGGCGCGGCCCCAGGCTCCGGCGATGTCACTCGCGGTTTGCTGAAGTTCCGCGAGCGAGGCAAACGGACGCGCGGCCACCAGCGCTGCCGTCCAGCCGGGGATCGCCACGCACGGCTGCAACAGTGCCGCAGCCTCATCGCCCGGTAGCTGATTAAAGTGATTCAGCGCGATCATCTTTGCTCCTTACGTCAGCGGCGATGGCCGTTTTTTCTTCCGGAATAATCAGGTTCAGGACAATCGCCACTAAGCCGCCGCAGGTCGCCGCCGAGCCAAACAGATTACCGATAATTGGCGGGAAATGGGCGAGAAAAGCGGGTACCGCTTCGACGCCCATACCAAAACCAAACGCCAGCCCGACAATCAGCATGTCGCGGCGGGTTAACGGATTCTGGGTAATGATGCGGATCCCGGCCGCCACCACGCAGCCAAACATCACCATCGTCGCACCGCCCAGCACCGGCAATGGGATCTGGCGTAATATCTCGCCAAACGGCGGGAACACCCCCAGCAGGATAAGGATCACACCAATATAGCGGCCAACAAAGCGGCTGGCGACGCCCGTCATCTGGATAACACCATTGTTTTGCGCAAAGGTGGTATTAGGAAAGGCGCCCAGCATCGCCGCAATCATGCAACTGATGCCGTCAGCAAGAATGCCGCCCTTCAGTCGGGAACGAAACGCGCTGTTATCGATGGGCTGATGCGAGATCAGGCAATTGGCGGTGAGATCGCCGACCGCCTCCAGGATGCACACCAGCGACACCAGCGCCACAGGCAGAAAGATGGCGCTATTAAACTGGAACCCAAACGGGAACAGCGCAGGTAAACGGAACCAGGTATCACCGAGACCGCTGAAGTGAAACTTACCGACGAGGGCTGCGGCGATGCAACCCAGGGCGATGCCGACCACTACGGAAGAGAGACGCAGCCAGCGGTTTTTCGCACAGCTCAGTAACACAATCACCGCCAGCGTGCCTGCGCCGAGGCCGATGTTGCTCATACTGCCAAAATCTTTCGCCTGTACGCCGCCACACCAGTTATTCACGCTGACTTTAATCAGGCTGATGCCGATCAGGGCAATCACGCTGCCGGTGATGATCGGCGTAAAAATGCGCTTCAGCGGCTCAATAAAGCGGCTGACGATAATCGGCACCAGCGCGGCCACGAAATTGACGCCAAACAGCATCGCCATCACATCCTGCGCCGTGCCGCCCTGCCCTTTCACCCACATCCCGCCCGCAATGGCGACACCGAGAAAGGCAAAGCTGGTGCCCTGCATGCAGATCATACCTGCGCCAACGCCCCACACGCGGTTGGACTGTAAAAAGGTGCCAATCCCGGAGGCCAGCAGCGACATGCTAATCAACCACGGCATCCACTCGCCCAGCCCCAGCGTCGCACCGATAATCAGCGGCGGCGTAATGATGCCCACTAACCCGGCCAGTACGTGCTGTAAAGCGCTGAAGAAAGCCGGAAGCGGCGGGATCCGCTGCTCCAGCCCGTACAATAAATTGCTGTTCTTTTCATCAGACATGGCGTTCCATCCTGTTGTCAATTCGCGTCAACGCCCTGATGCACAAAGCAGGCCAGAGTCGCTCCTCCCGCGCCAGCGCTGTGAAACTTTAGATTCCTTGCACTAAATTTGGAAATTTTTGATTCACAAAAAGGCAACGTTAATACAAATACGCACTACAAAAGTGCAACACAACCTCGCCACGCCCGTTTTCTCTCGCGCCAGCGCCCGTCGTCATTCTGGTACGCAAATTGCTCCATCTGTTATACGCATGTAAAAGGAGAACAGAATGAAAGCATTGGTGATTGGCGCAGGTATCGGCGGCCTGAGTGCGGCTGTGGCGTTACAGAACGCAGGTATTGCGTGTCAGGTATTCGAAGCGGTGAAAGAGATCAAGCCGGTCGGCGCGGCGATCTCCATCTGGCCCAACGGCGTGAAGTGCATGAACCATCTGGGTATGGGCGAGATGATGGAGACCTATGGCGGCCCGATGCGCTTTATGGCCTATAAAGATTACCGCAATGGCGAAACGATGACGCAGTTTAGCCTTGCGCCGCTGGTTGAGCGGGTGGGTGGACGCCCGTGCCCGGTATCGCGGGCGGAGCTGCAACGCGAAATGCTCAATCACTGGGGACGCGACCGGGTGCAGTTTGGTAAACGGGTTAACGAAGTGGAGGAGCATGCCGACGGCGTGACCGCGTGGTTCAGCGATGGCACCTGCGCCCACGGTGATTTTCTGATTGCCGCCGACGGCAGCCATTCGGCGCTGCGCCCGTATGTGCTGGGCTATACGCCGGAGCGTCGCTATGCAGGTTATGTTAACTGGAATGGCCTGGTGAAAATCGATGAAGCCATTGCGCCTGCCGACCAGTGGACAACCTTCGTGGGCGAAGGTAAACGGGTGTCGCTGATGCCCGTCTCCGATGGACGCTTCTACTTTTTCTTTGACGTGCCGCTGCCCGCCGGGCTGGCCGAAGATCGCAGCACACTGCGCGACGATCTGACGCGCTACTTCAGCGGCTGGGCGCCGCCGGTGCAACGGCTGATTGCCGCGCTGGATCCGCAAACCACGAACCGCATCGAGATCCATGATATCGAACCGTTCGACACGCTGGTGCGCGGTAAAGTGGCGCTGCTGGGCGATGCCGGACACAGCACCACGCCGGATATCGGCCAGGGCGGCTGCGCGGCGATGGAAGACGCAGTGGTGCTGGGAAACCTTTTCCGCGAGCAGAGCGACATCGAAAACGTGCTGCGTCAGTATGAAGCACTACGCTGCGACCGGGTGCGCGATCTGGTGCTCAAGGCGCGCAAACGCTGCGATATCACTCACGGCAAAGATATGGCGCTGACGCAGGCGTGGTATCAGGAACTGAAAGAGGAGACCGGCGAGCGCATTATCAATGGCCTGTGCGATACCATTCAGGGCGGGCCGTTAGGCTGATGCGCCAACGCTCTGCATCGCTTCCAGCACCTGGGTCAGTTTCTGGATCGCCATTTGCGCCGGGCGGGAAAGCTGGCGCGATGGCGCGGTACAGAGCGCCAGTGTCAGCGGGCGCAGCAGTTTGTTGCGCAGCGGCACAAACGCCAGTTGCCCGTTTTTCACTTCGTCCAGCACATCCAGCAGGCTCAGCACCGTGACGCCACTCCCCTTCAGCACCAGCGATTTAATCAGCCGGATGTCATTACAATTGATGGTATTCGACGGGGCGAGATCGTAGTGGCGATAAAGCATGCCGACACGTTCATGCACAATGAGCGGCGCGCCGGGCAGAATATGCCGCGCCTCGCTTAGCTCGCCCAGCGATAACGCTTGAGCAGTTGCCATTTCGTGATCCGTACGCATCACCACGCCCATCTCCAGCTCGGCGAAGGCCAGCACATTGAGCCCTGATTGCCCTTCCGGGTCGAGGATCAAACCGAAGTCGAGATCGGCCTGCCGCACTTTCTGGCTGACAGTGTGGCTATCTGCGACCTTGAGTTCCAGCTCCAGCCATGGTTGCCCGGTGATAATGTCGGCCAGCGCGCTGGCAAAGCTCCCCTCCGCCAGCGCCTGCACCATTCCCACACTGACCGAGCCGCGCTTCAGCCCTTGCAACTCATCAAATTTTTGCCGCGTAAGCTGAAACTCTTTTTGCCAGCGCAGCAAATTGTCATACAGCAACTCGCCGGCAGTGGTCATGCGTAAACCTTCCGGCAACCGCTCAAACAGCGGCGTACCAAACTCCTCCTCCGCCTGCAAAATCTGCCGGTTAATCGCCGATGCGGAGATATGCAGTTTTTCTGCGGCGCGGCGCAGGCTGCCACTGCGGGCAACTTCAGCGAAATAGAGGGCGAAACGGGAAAATGGACTCATGCTGCACCTGTACACATTTTTGCAACGCAATAGTGAATTAATGGCGATGGATGTGAACACCCTAATATGACAACAATAAACTTACAACAATTAAACAATTGCTTTTATGTGAGCCTATGATGACCATGAAAACAGCACTCCCCACCCCACCTGCCCATTGCACCTTCGAGCCGGAGGACTGGTTACGTCTGGCAAAATGCTGGCATCCCGTCGCCCGCGCCTGCGATATTGGCGCAGCGCCGGTGAAAGCCACGCTGCTTGATGAACAACTGGTGATTTATCGCGTGAAGGGCCAGGTGGTGGTCGCCCGCGATGTCTGCCCGCACCGCGGCGTGCCGCTGACGCTCGGTTTCCACGATGAAGAGGGCATCGTCTGCCCCTACCACGGGCTACGTTTCGGTGAAGATGGCCGCTGTAACCGCATTCCTTCCAGCCCCGATCAGCCGGTACCGGCAAAACTCAACCTGGTAACGTTTGCGGTTGAAGAGCGTTTCGGCCTGATCTGGACCTGCCTGGCGTTTGACGCGGAAAACCCGCAACCGCTCCCGACGATGCCGCACTGGGATGACGAGGGTTTTCAGCAGATCAACTGCCCGGCCTTTGAGGTGAACGGATTTGCAGGCCGCCAGGTGGAAGGCTTTCTCGATGTCGCCCATTTTGCGTGGATCCACACAGACACCTTCGCCGATGCCAATAACCAGTTCGTCCCGGATTACAGCCCGCAGGAGACCGAGTTTGGCTTTATTGCTGATTACTGGAGTTCGGTCGGCAATTATCCGGCGAGTTCTGACTATCGCGCGCCGGAAGGTTTTCAGTGGCTGCGCCATTTCGAGATGCACCTGCCGTTTACCGCCACGCTGACGATCCATTTTCCCGGCGAGGCGCGGCTGGTGATCATGAATGCCGCATCGCCGGTCTCCTCGCGCGTTACCCGCATGTTTGCGCCGATCGCGCGCAATTTCGATCTGCATATCCCGATCGAAGAGGTGCACGCGTTCAACCTGCGCGTGTTTGAAGAAGATCGCCTGATGGTAGAGACACAACGGCCGGAAAGGCTGCCGCTGGATCTGACGCTGGAAGCCCATATTCCGGCGGACAGAAGTTCGATTGCCTATCGCCGTGGCCTGAAAAAAATGGGCTTTGGCGAGTTCTTTCTGGTGTGAGGTGTGCGATGAATGACGTGCTGAATGTGGTGGTTGATGGCTTGTGGCGTCAGGGCGATAAAAACCTCGCCGTGCGGCTGGTCTCCGCCAATGGCGAACCGCTTCCCGGCTGGCAGCCCGGCGCGCACATTGATGTGCATCTGCCCTGCGGCCTGATCCGCCAGTATTCGCTGACCGGAGAAAGCACGACGGAAAGCTACTTGATCTGCGTGGCGCAGGAGAGCGCATCTCGCGGCGGCTCGCGCTATATCCATCAGACGTTACGCCCTGGCCAGACGCTGACAATCTCAGCGCCACGCAACCTGTTTGCGCTACGCGATGACGGCCCGGTGCTGCTGCTGGCCGCCGGAATTGGCATTACGCCACTCTATGCGATGCTGCTGCAACGGGAGGCGACAGGCGCGCCGTTTACGCTGCACTATTTCGTGAAACGGCGAGAAGAAGCAGCATTTGCGCGCGAGCTTTCCCACTCGCTGAAGCACGGGGTTTGTCTTATTCACTGCTCCTCAGAAGGCAAAAGCCCGCGTCAGACGCTGGCGGCAACGATCCCCGCACCCGGCGACGGGGAGCGCATTTACACCTGCGGCCCGGCGGGTTTTATGGCGGCGGTAAGAGACGTTGCGGCGGCAAAAGGCTGGCCTGAAGCGCAGATCCACAGCGAGGCATTTGCGCCTGCCGCCCCCGTTGTGGCGTCGCAACAGGAAGAGACCTTTACCATTACGCTGGCCTCCAGCGGAGAAAAATGGCCCGTTCCGGCAAATAAAAGCATTGCGCAGGTGCTGCAGGATAATGGCGTGGCAGTGCCGCTTTCGTGTGAGATGGGGATTTGCGGTGCCTGTCTGACGCCGGTGCTTGATGGCGTGGTCGATCACCGCGATACGGTGCAATCGGCAGCGGAGAAAACCGCCGCCACGCAGCATATCGCGCTATGTTGTTCACGCAGCCACTCGCGGGATTTGGTGATTGATTTGTAGCCGCCGTGACGGCACGTTGTGCCGGGTCCGAAACCTGACGCTTCGGCCCCGGGCATTTTTCACCGTCAACACAGCGTTTAGCGCATCTCTTTATCCGCCAGCGCTACAACAGGGCGTGGGAAATCTCTTTAATGGCTTTCAGATCCGAGCCAAAACGCATAATGGCGTCGCGGTGCTTTTCCAGCTCGCTGTAGGGCAACCAGGCCATATTGAGATCGGTGATGCGGCTAAAGGCCGGGCGCTGTAGCTGGCTTCTGACATCATTTTCGCGGCTGTCCGGTGCCACCAGAAAAAGCTCGGTTGAGGCGGACAAATCATTGCCGTTGAGCGCCAGATCCAGCATCCGGCAGATCCCGGAGTAGATGGAGGTTGAATGCTCAACTTCAAATGCCGCCACCACCTGTGCACCTTCTGGTTTCAGCCACAGGACATCGATCAGACGCGTCGCTTCAGAACCGTTTACCGACAGGATATGTTCCGGCAGTGCTTTCAGACAGCCGTGCGACAGCGCCACGCCCTGATGCAGACGACTGCGGTCGTTGGCGGCAATCCATACGTCGTAACCGAGCGCTTTGCCAATATCACGCAGCCAGGCCTGGATTTCCGTGTGCGTGCGTTCATTCTCTCCGTCCTGGATTTGCGCTTTATTTTGCGCCGCCGGCGGGCGAGCCGCCTCCAGATACGTATTCCAGTCTGCGTCGGCAGCGGCGGAATTTTCCAGCGGCGGCGCAGGATAGCGACCCGAACCGATATCAAAAAGCAGCCCGCCAATAGCGCCCAAATCGTTTGACAGTAATTCGCGGTACTGTGCGTTCAAATTCAGGATCCCCTGGCGCATGGCGAGAAAATGCGGCCAGCTACCGAGCTTAACTTTCGCGCCGGTAAGGGCGTTATAGCCATTAACAATGGCGGTGTTAAACGGGGGAATGTGCGTGGGGTGAAGAAAATAGAGCAGATTCGCAACCGCCGGGCCGAGCCCTTTAATTTTCAACGCATCGATAGCATTGATATGTCCCACAATATCGTCCGCGCACGTCGCACAGGCGCAATGATGCAGAAGCCGGGCAAAGGCCTTCTGATTGGCGCTGTTTTCATAAATATCCGGAATGCGCAGCTTTGGTTTCCACAGAAAAGCGTGATCGGCACCTTTGAAGATCTGTTTCTGCTCGGCAATGGAGTGAACAATTGTCTCCAGCGAGGAACCGCGGTAAGCAACGCCAAATTTTTCCTGCTCAATTTCATCCACCACGACCACAATACCGCTGCGGATCGAGCGAAAGTTTTTCAACCTCTGCTCCCATAAAAACCACGTCTGATAGGTGGCTTCGGGATCGTTGCGCCAGCGCTGAATTAGACGACGAACACGATCTGAATGTACTGACTGAAGCTGCGGAACAGCATTTTCCATGACCATAACCAGATTGTTTTAATTATCGAAGAGCGGTGCGAACCGCATACCGGGCAAAAACTCTGCTCTGGTATTCAACAGCGGCATCGCAAAGGAGGGATTGATATCTGTCAAGAGAATGCAGGAGGAGGTGAAAACAGGTGAACGGGTTTAATCAATACCGTTTTGCGGCGTATGTTTACCGTTTGTACGAAGATTCAGTAACAACCTGGTGAAACCTGAGAGAGAAAAGCCGTTGAGCCTCCGCAAGAGATAACGTATTCGCTCCGCCTGCAAAGCCGGGATCCGATGACTGGACAGAATCATATTCCCATTTACACAGGGCAAATCTCATAATTTCCAGGCTCAGTTATTGTTTTGCGGCCACAACTGCGCACTGTGCTATTAGCTGATTTCCATCAATAATCCGTTCCCCCCTCATCCGATTTATGGTAAGGCTGAATTTCTTTATTAAACCTACGGATTGATCATTCTTTTCTCAAATCATTTCCAGGTGGTTCTTCATATTTAACAAAAATCAAATAATTTATTTACCAGCAAACACCCATTTAATTATCAACTATAATTTATCATAAGCCTCATCAAGTATTTTTTTCCAATACTCCGAACCATTTCAACATCCTGAGAGGTCTTCTGCTCAAGCCATTTAGATAAAACATCACAATCAACAAAATTATCATAAATTATGTTTTTTATCGGTTCTAAGCTTACATTACTATTGATCCCCAAAACGCCTTTATCAACTGGTGTTTTTTGAAAAAGTGCCCAGCGTTTATTTTTCTCTATAATTGTCAGAGCACCATAGTCACCAGCGTTGTTCAATCCAGTGGTCATGTCTTTTAACTTAGAAATCCAGTTCTCATCTGCATAGAGTTCCCCTAAATATGCAAAATCAGTACTGGAAAAAACATCCGCAACTGAATCGCAACCAAAGGATTGGTTGATGATTGCCCAAGTGCAATTAATTAAATCCTCTGAGGTACAGATGTCGTTATCAAAAAAGAAATACTTTATAAATTTCTTATGAAAAACTTGCTCTGGAAGATTAGCGTCTGATATTACAAAATCTTTAATTAAAGTCATGATATCATCATTTAATTAGCAAGATTGTTACTGCTACTTTGCGGGAAAACTAACCATAACGATGAATGTCAAAGCCTGCTCCACAAAATATACAAAAACACACATTTCATTATCAAATTGACAGGTAATTATGCCATTAACACCCCCAGACACATTTGATTTAAACATATACTAACTTCTTCCTCTACCCTATAAAATTATATTTATCTATATATCACCTCCACAGCCAAGCGGAATAATAATCTCTTGATGAAAAATAATTTCATCTGCAAAAAAAATAACAACATTGATTATTTTTATATAATTTACACCCCCACATATATACTCACGAAAAATTATTTCTTGTTACCCGACCAGAACCCTATTGATTTACAAGCAGCATGTATTTTGTGTATATCGCATCGTCAAATTATCGACATAACTCACTTAATTTGATATATCAATACTAATCACTTTTTCTGGTAAATGATATAACAAAAAGACGATATGATGATGCCATTACTTCCTGGGAAAAATGGTTTTTTGCCACATCATCATAACGCGCATATATCTTTGCAACTAAATCTTCTGTGAAATTCAACCTAAATGATGTTTTACTGTATTGAGCCAATCCATCCATCGCAGCTCCGAGTACAGGAGCAGACATCTCCATCACATGAGAAGTTACATAATCGAGAGCGTACTCTTTGTTCAGATCAAAAAGACGTCCAAGACAAAAACCATCCAAATAAGGATCCCCAACATCTACAGACAAGAGAATTTTTTTACAAAAGAATTCACATGCAGAACTATCAATAGAACGTAACTCACATAACGCTGTTGCAGCCTCATCCCGAGGGTCATCAAAAGAATCAAGCATCAGGTATCCATTATTGATATAGCTGGTTAACTCCGAAATCAGCTGCTCTTTTTTTAGTATCGACATACTCACTTACCTTTTAAAAAATACCCGTAGTGACGGTCGCTAACCGCTTTGTTCCATCAGGCAATACTTTCCATGTTGCGTTAATTCGCACAGAACCATTTGTTCCTGCAAGAACGATAGAGCTTTTCGTATTTGCAGCGTTAACTTCTTTAGCTGAACTTAACAACTTATCAATAATAATACTATTATTTAAACCACTTTTGTTGTCTATACCGATCGTTTCCAGATCCTGTCCCATTTGTCTGGATCTATTGATCCTATAAATATCCTTTTCAATTTTCTCTAGTTCATCGCTCTTACCAGATTTAGCGAAAGCACTCTGATTCTCCCTCCTCTCAGCTTTTAATACATCTAAGCGGGATGTCAGTGCATCCAAATCTCCTGCAGCACCACCACGTGGCCATATTTCTATTTTATCAACAGGAATATATGCATCCCCTTTTACTATCATTACATTAAGAATTCTGCCGATTACCAAATTTTCCCCAACACCGATTTGCTGCCAATGGCAACAATCTCTGCACACTTCTCGTCAAATTGCCCCAAAGGGAAAAAAACCACCCCATTACTATACAAAATATTATGAATCCATTGTGTAAGGCGATCATGCTGAGAATTGTTCTCAATATGTATGTTCGGTGAAATATTTGAAAAAAACAATTTCTCTTCGATATTTATTAATTTTTGCACCTCATTACTTACAGTAGTAGGAATACTTCCTAATCCAGTTAACACCAGCCCTTTACAACCTTTATCAATAAAAGATTTTTTATTATAAATACTCTCAACATTCACTCCTGAATTAACAACCAGCCCCCATGTTTTCTTATAATTGACCATCACTGAATCAGGTTGCTCTGGGACTAATTGCAGCATTACATATATGTTTTCACTTGTGTGATCGGTAATAGTATCGAAAATATCCTTTAGTAGCTGCTCACAATACTCTCTACGCGAAAAGCCAGGTAATTCCCAACTTACCGCGGCGATCCCCTCTAGAGACCAAAGAGATGAGTTAAAATGAGTAATGTCATTTTTGGCATCCAATTTTTCGGCATGCCGTTTTACATAATTAATAGTCATAATGGTTATCTTGCTCATCATTAAAATGCGGGCCACGATTTTGGCCAGGATCATCCTTATAGAAATGGCCACCAGCATCATCTCGAATATACACTTTTTGAGTACCGCCACCAGGTTTTGGTAATTCAAATTCATATATATACCCTAGTTGAGCATTACCACGTTTATCTACATTTGGTGATACACTACTCGGACTTTGGCTAACAGGAATCCCTGATTGCCTTTTTGCTTCATTGAATGCACCGGATCTTGCAGAGCCTTCCGGTGACAAGTTAGCAGGTCTATCTCCTTTAGCCAGATAAGCTAAATCATCTTTATCTGGCCCGTCAGGAACTGGCGTTACAGTATTACCCCCTGTATCGGGTGCGCCATCAAGATTTCCTGTGTTCGTAGCCCCCTGCTCTACGGGTTGATCAGCACCAGTATGCGTTGCTCCCTGTTCACCACTCCGGTCAGGATTAACCAGTTTGCCACCTGTTGGATCCTGATCAGCTATTGTCAGTTCCGTATGCCCCGGCCCGTGAGTGCCATCATAAAGACTCTGTTGGGCAGGCAATAAGTGGAATGGTCCCTTTTTATCCTGCTCAACAATGTAATCATAGGCTGCACGTTGTTCCGGCGTCAGATTTTCGACCAAATCCGCACGGCCGCCATTCATGGCTACAGAAAAAACATACATCTGCTCAGAAGAAGACAAGTTATCCATTACGGTTTTGGCTGCACCAATTCCCAGTAATGCACCCAATCCCTCTTCTTCCAGAGCGGTGCTACAAGCCGGCGTTTTCGCGCAAGCCTGAATCGCCAGCTTCCCGGCAATAACAACCGCCCGTAGCGAATTATTCTCAACCTCAACCCGTGCCGCATTTGCTCCGCCGCCGATGCCACTGCTGGCGCTGTCGGACAGGCTGGCCAGTGACGTTCCCGGCAGCCCGGTTGACACGGGTTGCAGATTACATTTTTACGATTGCCTCTACATCCAGACCCAGATGGAAGTCAAGCCATGCTGACAGAGTATCTTCAGTTAATTGTTTGATTAACGCGGTTAAGATGCAATCTTTACCGCGTTAATGTCTGAACGGTTGAGTACTTTAAGAGTTTTGTCGAAATCAAAGGGCTGGAACATGCGCCATTCCTTTTTTGTTACATATTACGGTGATGGCACATAATTTCTAACACTCTACTCTGGAGTGGCTGAAGCAAACATAACAGTAGTCCAACATTCGGAATTCGCGTTATCTGACAACAGAGCTAATTTTTATATCCGGCTTTATACGTATTTCAACTTTATTGATTAAATTCTCTGTAGCAACCTCAATATAAATATAATCACCAAGCTTATCATTCCTTATGCTAAATGAGTTAACACCATCGATACAAGCATGTGATATTTCGTTATCATGTAGTTTAATTGAGTATTGGATCCAACCTTCAACAATACTAAAAGAAAAATAAACGCTAAGACCATATTGGTTTTTTGCAGTATATAAAAAACTAACATTTTCTCGTTTAAACGAAACAGGTTCACTTTCAAAAAAAGAGAGCAACTCAATTTCATCAGGCTTATTTTCTATGAACATCACTTAGTTACTCCATTTTTCGGTATAGTCGTAATAAATCGATAAGCACCATCTTTCGTGACTTCGAAAGTACTTTCAAACATTGTAGCTTTTCCTGAAGGGTCAATGAAGAAAGACTGTCTGACCTCAAAACTACCGTATTGATCCGTATATTTTTTCACAATGTTATTTGGATTTTTAGTCGCCTGAGTAAAATGTTCAGCCAAAAGTGCATAACCATTAATGTCATCAGTAACACCTAATCGCTTCATTTCCAGGGCAAGTTGGTTTGTACGATCTAACGTATGATCACTGCCCGTTGCCTTACCAAAAAGATAATCAAATTTTTTCGGATCAACTACAGAATTAGCTATCGTCTGCTCAACAGTTGACGTTGGCAACTGGCTATTCTTCGCCGTATTACCTACAAAACTTTCAAGCGACTCAGCAGTCAATCTGTTGCCTGACTGCTTATCAACAGCCATCAACGCCTTCAGCTCTGACAGTTCAGCTACCGACATCTTACTGACCATCGCGGTTGCCAGACCTGCCGGAAGCGCATCCCCGACAGCCATTTCTGCTATCCATATACTAACTTCATTAGCACAGAGCACCGGGTTTCCCGCGCAACTACTGGCAGTCGCCCTGACAAGGGCAATCAGCTCGGGAGTAGCAGCAAGCGCGGTGGAACCTCCAGCAAGGACGCCATAAAGAGCAATAGCTGTTTTAGCGTTTTCTTTCGCCTCTTCGAGATTATGTAATTCCTGTATTGCTACGGGATCACCAGCTTCAACATGTTCCCGTACTTCCTGTTCATATTTGTCAGTCAGTCGGTAAAGTGGATCGCCAGTTTTCTTAAATTCATCCTGATAGGCATCAGGATGGAGGCTTATCAGAAAAGTATTGTTCTCAACCTCAACCCGTGCCGCATTTGCTCCGCCGCCGATGTCGCTGCTGTTCCCGGCAGCCACGCTACCGCCTGCCGCACCCAGCGCAGCCACAAGGTTCACTATCACCTTTTTTTCATCCGGTGATAGCTTATCCGGCTCTTTGTTGTAAAACGCCAGCGACAGCGCTTCTGAACTCGACGCCGCAATAAAACCACCGGCCGCTCCGGCAGCAGCATTGCCGCCCTGTAACTGCACCAGTACCGCTGACGCCAGGGTATGCAGTGCAATGCGCGCGCTTTCATGACCATCGGTGACGCTTTTTATCAGCCCTGCCACATACGGTGCTGCGCCTGCCGCCATCCCGCCAGTGACATTTCCACCCAGCGCCCCCGCCAGTAGCCCCGTCAGCGCAGTGCCGTTACGCCAGAAATCACTGCCGACACCGTATTCCTTATCGACCTCTTTATACTGTGCAGAACCCGCGATTTTGTCATCAATCTGCTGTTCCGTCAGGCCATCCAGTTCACCGTTCGCCTCCATATCCGCGCGGATTTTCTTTTTACCCTCGTCCAGTTGGCTCTGCCGCCAGGCATCCATCGCCTGGGTACCCAACGCAACGGCCTGGGTCTGAATCTCTAACTGTGTCGCGACTCAGTGCGCCGACATTCTGCTGCTGGTATCGACACGCTGATGGCATCAATGCGCCAAAGTGGTTGTGTGATGTGGCCGTTGGGGTATTGGCGGGAGAGAAAGCTATTTAATTATTTCTTTCTTAAAAAGGAGTGGGGCAAATAATATCCAGCGCCCGTACAATCAGAACTCCGCATTCCATTTTTTAACATACGCAGGCATCGGTCATATATGCCTGTAACAGGCGTAGCACCGATACGGGATGTTGTAGCTGATTCCACAGCGTGGCTCATCCTTGATAACGGAAATCTTGCCTGACTGAGGGTTCAAGATTGTGTTCCCAAACTTCTTTCTGCCACTTCTGCCAATCTTTAGGCGCTTTTCTGCGAGCCAGACAATTACGAATGGCATGGATTGCTATATTAAAATCGGTGGGTGAGTGCTCATCGAAATTGATTTGATCCAGTAGCAACGTTTCCATGATTTTTTCGTGGATGGCGAGATACGCCTCCTGTAAAGCCTCATCAAATAACGCCTCCATGAGATTAGAGGCCTGCCGATTAAGGCCGACATCCAAATTTCTCACGCCACTATCTTTACCTTCAGGTTTTAAGCCTACCGAAAAAGACCCTATAACTACCTCATAAGTCTAAAATCCCAGCCAGTAAGGGCTGGGATTTGCTGTTTATAATGGGATTTTAGCCAGTAACTCGTTAACTTTTTCCATATCTTCAGGATGTAGCTTAAGGTATTTTTCACAGGCTAACCGAACATAGTGATAACAGGTTTTTTCACTGACAATCACTGTATCGGCTTCAGATGGTGGATAACCGACTGCAAATTCAACTCCTTCAAAATGCTCACCTTCGTCATAACTGTCCATGTAAGGAAAATTACAGTAAGCACCATCAACATTTAACGTCCTTTTTTTTGATAAGAACTCTAAAACTTCCAAAAACTTACCATCTTCATACATTCTGTCAAAATAAGATACAACGACTAAATTAAGTCCGTCATCTACATCCTGTTGATTAAATAATTCTTTTATCATCATTCACCTCAGTTAGGATGAAAGTTTCGTACAGTTCCAGTGGTTTTATCCACGTATATTCTGAAGTTAACTCCATCAACCGATACGTTAGCTTGACCATTTTTACTAGCCATCGCATCTTTATAACCTTTAGTTGCCGCCTGTTGGCCAAGCTCTAATATTTTCTGATCGGAGAATATATTAGGATCGTAGATAGTCTTTGTTTCAGTGGTTGGTTCATAATTTCCTGTAAGATTTCCAGCCCGATCTTTCGTCGGTATTAAATACTCAACTTCAGTAATACCTTTTACGCCAGTAGGCGTCTCTCTGACAATTTTCACATTGTATTCCTTAACCGCATCATAAAATGCGTTTGCATTATGACCACCTGAAATCCCATATTTCTGTGTGAACTTATCAACAGTTGCCACGTGCTCCGGCATATCGATCCTGAAGCTGATCCCATCAGGGTAAGTGACAGTTGTGACACCATTATCTTTACTGACCGCATAAGGAAACGAATTTCCGTCATACTGCCCGTTTGGAAATTCAACATTTGTAATACCTTTGCCCGATATTCCTGAATATGCACCTTCGCCTTCTGTCCATGTCAACGACGGTGTGTCCGGGAAAATTACCTCTGCTTTAGAGGTGACTTTTGCAATAATTTTTTCAGTCAGCATCCCACCCGTTTTCGCAACACCAACACCACCAGCAATCGCGCTAACGAGATCTGATATCAGTTTACCAGCTTCGACAGTCGGTAACGTGCCTCCCTGAATTAAACAGAGTAAAAGCTCGATTTCATTAAGTTGCGTTAAATTGCACAGAGTTGCACTAATGAAGATTAGCCTGGCTCCGGGTTGCACTAAATTGCATTCTGTTGCACTAACTCCACCGGGGTATCGGGGCTGTGCCCTGACCTGTTGATGACTGGCGTTTTGGAGGACGGCCACAACGTGGCGGTGCTACAAAACATACCCTGTCCCTCAGTTTGCAAAGAAATGAGGTGAGGCGTGGTCGGACTGATGATGGCAATAAGTCCGTAGGTAATGCCCGCAGGCAAAAAAAACGCCAGTTGTAAAATACGCTTTACTCAGACAGCACCAAAAAAATCCCGCCGGGTAAGGGCGGGATTTATACTTTATTTAGATTTGAGTAAAAACTCCTTTCGAGCTTCGAGGAGACTTAAAGTGTTTGCTCCACCTGAGAAGTCCGGATCTGACGACTGAACTGGATCGTCTTCCCAATCACAAACAGGACAAATCTCATAATTCCCAAGCTCACTTATCGTCATATTGCCGCAGCATGGGCAAGGATAAAGTTCATTTTTTGTCATTGCTTGTTCCAATACTCCATTCCCTTTCCAGGCCTGAACATGGTCCTCGGTACACCATTAACGTCTTTGGACGCAAAAGTGTTTGTTTGAGGGTTGTAATACAGCGTATCACCATTCGGACGCGTTTTGGTCAATGTTCCTTCCGGTGGATTTGTCACGAAGTCGTGAGTAGCATCAACATACTGTTTGGAGTTTTGAAACTCTGGAAATTCTGTCTTGTGCTTATCCCAGTGACCATAAGCGTTTGAAACAGGGTCGTCCTTTTTAGTTTCCGTCCATATTTGAGTATCTTTGTCTTTCCCACTGAGCTGGGCCTCAGTATTACGTGCATTCTCTTCGTCCTCTGGCCCCCAACCGCCAGGAGTTCCAGAACCTACACCACCAATTTCCGCCTTTTCTTTGTCCGTCATGCTTCCTGCGACATTTGGCTTCGATTCCTGCTCCTGGTCATCCGACGAACACGCACGCCCAAATGTGCACTGCGTGGCTTTATCGATGGCCTGACCCAGTTCATTCAGTTTCTTCGTTAACCCCGATGCTGCGTCTTCTTTCGCTTTTGCTATCGCCACATCGCCTGGAGTGACGCCATACGGAACAGGCCGTTCCTCATCACTCATCGCGTTGTTTTCAACCGTCGTTTTCCCGGCTTGCGCCGCTGCAATGGCATTTGCACCACTGTCTCCCGCCAGCGCACCCGCCAGCCCGGACGCTAACGTCGCCAGTGCCGAAACGGTTTGTTTCTGCTCTTCGCTCAGTTGACTGGTATCTTTTATGCCCCAGGCGTCGAGGGCAATGATCCCGGTCAGTTCCCCCGTAGCCGCCCCTGCTGCCGCACTGGCTGCATCTTTTCCGCTGGCTGCAGCCAGCGCGGCGTTGACCACCGCGTGCGCCAGAACCCGACCGGCTGGATCGGTTTCCGGGATTTGCGCGGCAATTTCGTTTGCAATATACGGCGCGGCAGCCCCGGCCAGCGCAGATTTTATATCGCCGCTCGCCACCGCCTGTATCGAGGCAGTTGCGGTGGTGATTATTCATGCCAATGCAATTGCCATGAAGGCAATACATTTAAGTCCACTCCAGGGAACCATCCTCAAGTACCCAGACAGCGCCCCCCGGACATGCCTCATCAAAGAACCAGATACCATCCTCCATCTCGGGTTCTGTCAGGGGGAACGCCCGTCTGAAAAGTTCAACCTGCTCCTCAACACTTCCTTCAAGGAACTTACCGTGCCTGGCAAGTTTGATATGCCCGTCCTTCAGAAGGCGGGACAGGACATCAAAAAAAATATTTTTTCTATCATCAAAGGAAAAATTAGGTGCTGGTGGTTCTTCTGGCTCACAGTAAGAAAATACAGCACCTAAATTACGACCTTGCGCTGCCAGACATAATTCGGTGAACTGTTCTTCGGTAAGGGATTTCATCATTTAAACTTTATCTCCACATCTTTGTATTTATATGCGATATCTTAGAGTTGCTGATTACCTTTTATGTCAATGGTCCATCCCGCTTCCGTCTGAGTTTTGGAAGAAGAAACTTCACGAAGTGTTATTGAAGTACCATCACTCAATTTTGCATTGTAGATGCCTGGTCTCACTTCATTCAGTGGCGTTTCTCCTGCAAGTTGCTGTGTGAATCGCCACGCATAATATAGACACTTCTGCGCCGTTGTGTGGACTGACCCCGTCTCGGTAGACGATCCTGCCCTATAGTTTGAGCATAGGAGGAGCGTATGGGCACACCACGATTTACACCTGAATTTAAGGAAGAAGCCGTCCGTCAGATAACGGAACGCGGTTATTCCGTCGCCGAAGTA
>Ga0268257_1000098_pt1 | contig 205469 bp, 176 predicted proteins | sample AgamicAtPrz_FD_200249 | JGI IMG/M metagenome (GOLD analysis project Ga0268257, IMG submission 200249) | Agave microbial communities from Guanajuato, Mexico - At.P.rz (v2) (version 3) | ecosystem: Host-associated > Plants > Phyllosphere > Phylloplane/Leaf | place: Guanajuato, Mexico | collected... | reverse complement strand
TTCAGAAGTTTCAAAATTTCTTTTTCAACTTCAACCACTTGCGCTTCCGATCTCTCGTTAGCGGGAGGCGAATTCTACAGCGTTAGTCGCTGCTGTCAACACCTCTTTTTCACCGCTTTCGACCGAGAGGATCGAACCGTCAACAGGGCTCTACAGCACCGCCCCACCAACTCCTTCCAGGCCTCGATGAACTGAAGCAGGTCACTGTCGAAAACATCGCAACTCGTTGAATCTCAAGGAGTTTTCCGTTTCGACTGCGCCGGAAGTGGGGCGAATTATAGACATCTGAAATCTGCCGTCAACCCTTAATTTTACTTTTCTATCAATAAGTTGCGTGCCACCCGATAAACCGGCGCTTCATCCAAGGAAACGCTTCTATATAGAGGTTACAAAACGCCCGCCTCCCGGAATGCGCTAATTGCCACCTCATCCAACCCCAACACCCGCTGCAGGATCTCCAGCGTGTGCTCACCTAACAAGGGAGGCGCATTGCGGTACTCCACCGGAGTTTCGGAAAGGCGAATCGGACTCGCCACCTGCGGTACTTTTCCGGCGAGCACGTGAGGCAATTCAATAGCCAATCCGCGAGATTGCACCTGAGGGTCGGCGAACACCTGGGCCAAGTCATTGATCGGCCCACACGGCACGCCCGCCTGCTCCAACTGAGCCACCCATTCGGCGGTGGTCTTGAACACCGTCACCTGGCGAATCAGCGGAATCAGCACCGCCCGATTCGCCACCCGCAGCTTGTTCGTAACAAAACGCGGATCATCAGCCCATTGAGGCTGACCGGCGACCTCAGCGAATTTCCGAAACTGGCCGTCATTTCCTACAGTGAGAATGAAGTCGCCGTCAGCCGTAGGAAAATCCTGATAAGGCACGATATTCGGGTGAGCATTGCCCAACCGCTTCGGCGCATTGCCGGTGGCCAGGTAGTTCATTGCCTGATTTGCCAGGCAGGCCACTTGAACATCCAATAACGCCATATCAATGTGCTGCCCACCTCCGGCCTGATCGCGATGAGCCAGCGCTGCCAAAATGGCAACGGTCGAATACAACCCGGTAAGGATATCTGTCAGCGCGACCCCAACCTTCACCGGCCCAGCGCCCTCATCACCTTCGGGCCGACCGGTGAGGCTCATCAAGCCACCCAACCCTTGGATCATGAAGTCATACCCGGCGCGCTTGGCGTAAGGGCCAGTCTGGCCAAAGCCGGTGATCGAGCAATAAATCAATTGTGGATTGATTGCCTTCAGCGATGCGTAGTCCAGACCATAGGCAGCCAGGCCGCCCACCTTGAAGTTCTCGATCAGGATGTCCGATTTCGCCGCCAGATCTCGTACCAGCCGCTGCCCCTCCGGACGCGTAAAGTCGATGGTCACCGACTGCTTGTTACGATTGGCCGACAAGTAATAAGCCGCCTCGGTAGTGTTCTCGCCACGACCGTCCTTGAGGAAGGGAGGCCCCCAGGCGCGCGTATCGTCTCCATTGCCGGGACGCTCGACCTTAATGACCTCGGCTCCCAGGTCCGCCAGGATCTGTCCGGCCCACGGACCGGCCAACACTCTCGATAAGTCCAATACCCGCAGATGCGAAAGCGCGCCCATGAGCGTTCTCCTATTAATAGAACGCCTGGATACCAGTCTGCGCGCGCCCCAGGATCAACGCGTGGACGTCGTGCGTGCCCTCGTAGGTGTTCACCACTTCCAGGTTCACGAGATGGCGAGCGATGCCGAACTCATCGGAGATGCCGTTGCCGCCCAGCATGTCTCGCGCCATGCGCGCGATATCCAAGGACTTGCCACAGGAGTTGCGCTTCATGATCGAGGTGATCTCAACCGCGGCCGAGCCTTCATCCTTCATGCGTCCCAGACGCAGGCACCCTTGCAAGGCGAGAGTGATTTCAGTCTGCATATCGGCCAGCTTCTTCTGGATCAACTGATTGGCCGCCAGAGGACGACCGAACTGTTGCCGATCCAACGTGTATTGACGAGCGGTGTGCCAGCAGAATTCGGCAGCTCCCAAGGCCCCCCAGGAGATGCCATAGCGCGCCGAGTTCAGACAGGTAAACGGCCCCTTCAGCCCGCGCACGTCCGGAAAGATGTTTTCTTCAGGAACAAACACATTGTCCATGACGATCTCGCCAGTGATGGACGCCCGCAGCCCGACCTTGCCATGAATGGCCGGCGCACTCAGGCCCTTCCAGCCTTTCTCGAGGACGAAGCCACGGATATCACCGGCATCGTCCTTGCCCCAGACAACAAAGACATCAGCAATCGGGCTATTGGTAATCCACATCTTGCTGCCGGTCAGGCTGTAGCCGCCTTCCACTTTGCGTGCACGAGTAATCATCGCGCCCGGGTCAGAACCATGGTTCGGCTCGGTCAGACCAAAGCAGCCGATCCATTCGCCAGACGCCAGCTTCGGCAGATATTTTTGCTTCTGCGCCTCGGTGCCGAATTCATTGATTGGCACCATGACCAGAGAAGACTGCACACTCATCATTGAGCGATAGCCGGAGTCGACGCGCTCCACCTCACGGGCGATCAGGCCATAGCTGACGTAGTTGAGTCCGCTGCCGCCGTACTGCTCGGGAATGGTTGCGCCCAAAAGACCGACCTCTCCCATCTCACGAAAAATCGCCGGGTCGGTTTTCTCATGACGGAACGCTTCCAGCACCCTGGGCGCAAGTTTTTGCTGGGCGAACTGCTCGGCAGTATCGCGAATCATGCGTTCTTCTTCGGTGAGCTGTTGATCCAGCAACAGCGGGTCGATCCAATTGAAGCTCGCTTTACCAGCCATGAAAGAGTCCTCGCCAATGGAATGAAAAAATCTTGGATTGATCCTAGGCGCCGTTTCCTACAAGGGCAAACGAGGATTCCGCATAGTCTTGTGCTAATTTCTCACTCCGTGAACGCCAAGGACCCGGCTTATTTCAACAATGAGTGAGGTTGATGTACATGCGCCGCAAAATCCCCAGCACCGCCGCACTGATCAGTTTCGAGGCTGCCGCCCGGCACGAGAGTTTCACCAAGGCCGCTCAAGAACTCTCTCTGACGCAAGGTGCCGTTTGCCGACAGATTGCCAGCCTTGAGGACTTCCTCAGCGTCGAGCTTTTCCGACGCTCGCGCCGCGGCGTCAAATTGACTGAAGCGGGCCTTTCCTACAGCCGCCGAGTCGCCGCGCAACTGGACGCCGTCGAGCGCGACACGCTTTCAGTCATGGGCCATACCGGTGCAAACGTAATCGAACTGGCTGTGGTCCCGACGTTCGGCACCCAGTGGTTGCTGCCACGCCTCAAGGATTTCCAGCAGCAGCATCCGGAAGTCACGGTCAACCTGACCAACCGCACGCGCCCCTTTCTTTTCGCAGACACCGAGTTTGATGCAGCTATCTATTTTGGCGATGCCGATTGGTCTGGAACCGAGTCCCACAAACTGATGGGCGAAAATCCAATGCCCGTTTGCAGTCCTACCTTGTTGGGCGAGCACACAAGCCTGACGGCGGAGCTCATCGCCGAGATGCCCCTGCTCCAACAAACCACCCGCCCTTACGCCTGGCGCCAATGGTTCAACTCACAGGAGTTGAACATCGCACGCGACCTGACAGGCCCGCGTTATGAACTATTCTCCATGCTCGCCCAGGCGGCCATGCACGACATGGGAATAGCCCTGATTCCGCCGTTCCTGATTCAACGCGAGCTGGCGGAGAAGAGACTGGTCATTGCCAACCGCAACGCGCTTTCGAGCATCAAGGCTTACTACCTGATGATTCCCGAGCGAAAAGTCGAATCCGCGTCTCTCCGCGCTTTCCGGGACTGGCTGGTAAACCGAGCTAATTCTTATCACATTGATTTATAACGTTATTTTTATAGCCGACTCCGGTAGTACGCTAATTAAAAGCGCTACAGATATAAGTTTTTGTCGCATACAGTCAATCTGTCACGAACTTAGTACAGTAGTCTCACAACCGTTAAAATACGTGGCTTTGAGCCATATCGTGCCACTCATGACGGTTCATTCATTGCGCCGATGGAAAATTTTATAAATTTCCCATTAATGCCTTGAAAGGCGCGACCTACAAGGGATCAGGCAGTAGAGTTGCGACATTCGGTCACAGGGTGACTTGTAGTTAATTTTTCGTCACCAGTCATAATCCCTTGAAGGCCTGGATTTTCGCCTGCAAAATGCCGCGCCCCGTCTGATTCGGCGGGATCGTGCTGATCGGCCGCCCCAGCCGCACCATCCGAAGTGCCTGGGTTTACTCAATAAGATCACGCAGGAGATTTGACGTGCACATTGGTGTTCCTCTCGAAACCCAGACGGGTGAAACGCGGGTTGCTGCTACCCCGGAAACCATCAAGAAGCTGATCGGCCAAGGCCATAAGGTCACTGTTCAAAGCGGCGCCGGCCTCAAGGCGAGCGTCACCGACAGTGCTTATGAAGCAGCAGGCGCAACCATTGGCAGCGTCAATGACGCGTTCGGTGCCGAGCTGATCCTCAAGGTGGTCGCCCCCAGCGACAGCGAACTGGCGTTGATCAAGCGCGGCACCGTCCTGGTAGGCATGCTCAACCCGTTCAACAACGAAACCATCGCCAAGCTGGCCGAGCACGGAGTGACCGCGTTCGCCCTTGAGGCCGCGCCACGGACCTCCCGCGCTCAAAGCCTGGATGTGCTGTCGTCCCAAGCCAACATTGCCGGCTACAAGGCGGTATTGCTGGCCGCGCACTACTACCCACGCTTCATGCCGATGCTGATGACCGCCGCAGGTACCGTAAAAGCGGCGCGCGTGCTGATTCTTGGCGCCGGCGTGGCCGGGTTGCAGGCGATTGCGACGGCCAAGCGCCTGGGGGCGGTGATCGAGGCGTCGGACGTGCGTCCAGCGGTAAAGGAACAAATCGAATCCCTCGGCGCCAAGTTCGTCGACGTGCCCTACGAGACGGACGAAGAGCGTGAGTGCGCGGTCGGTGTCGGTGGTTACGCCCGGCCGATGCCCGCCAGCTGGATGCAGCGTCAGGCCCAAGCTGTGCACGAACGCGCCAAACAGGCTGACATTGTCATCACTACCGCGTTGATTCCGGGCCGCAAGGCACCGACCTTGCTCAGCGCCGAGACCGTCGCGCAGATGAAGCCAGGCTCGGTGGTCGTCGACCTCGCGGCAGCCCAAGGCGGTAACTGCCCGCTGACCGTGGCCGATCAAGTCGTGGTGGAGAATGGTGTGACCATCGTCGGCCCGACCAACCTGGCCGGTGAAGTCGCCGCCGACGCTTCGGCGCTGTACGCCCGTAACCTGCTGGACTTCCTGAAGCTGGTCTTCACCAAGGAAGGTCAGTTCGACGTGAACCTGGAAGACGACATCGTCGCCGCGTGCCTGATGTGCCGCGACGGCCAGGTCATCCGCAAAAACGCCTAAGCAGGGATTCAGACAATGGAAGAGCTTATCTCCCCCGGTATCTACAACCTGATCATCTTCGTGCTGGCGATTTATGTCGGTTACCACGTGGTCTGGAACGTAACACCCGCACTGCACACGCCGTTGATGGCGGTGACCAACGCCATTTCGGCGATCGTGATCGTCGGCGCGATGCTAGCCGCCGCGCTGACCGTGACACCGCTGGGCAAGACCATGGGCACCCTGGCTGTGGCCCTGGCGGCCGTGAACGTATTCGGTGGCTTCCTGGTAACGCGCCGCATGCTTGAGATGTTCAAGAAAAAAGCCCCGAAAGCAAAAGAAGAGGCGCCCAAGTAATGAGCATGAACCTGGTAACGACGCTCTACCTGATCGCGTCCATCTGCTTCATCCAGGCCTTGAAGGGCCTGTCGCACCCCACCACTTCACGTCGCGGCAACCTGTTCGGCATGCTCGGCATGGCGCTGGCGATCGCCACGACCGTGGGCCTGATCTATAAGCTGGGGGCTGAGCTGGCTACAGCTGGCATCGGTTATGTCATCGTCGGCCTGCTGATCGGCGGCACCGCAGGCTCGATCATGGCCAAGCGCGTCGAGATGACCAAGATGCCGGAGCTGGTGGCATTCATGCACAGCATGATCGGCCTGGCTGCGGTGTTCATCGCCATCGCTGCCGTGGTGGAGCCGCAGTCCCTGGGCATCGTCAAGCAACTGGGCGACTCGATTCCGGCCGGTAACCGCCTGGAACTGTTCCTCGGCGCGGCCATTGGTGCCATTACCTTCTCCGGTTCGGTGATCGCCTTCGGCAAGCTGTCGGGCAAGTACAAGTTTCGCCTGTTCCAGGGCGCACCGGTACAGTTTGGCGGGCAGCACAAGCTCAACCTGATCCTGGGCCTGGCGACGCTGGGCCTGGGCGTGACGTTCATGGTCACGGGCAACTTCGGTGCTTTCGCCCTGATGCTGGCCCTGGCGTTCGTCCTCGGCGTGCTGATCATCATCCCGATTGGCGGCGCCGATATGCCGGTGGTGGTGTCGATGCTCAACAGTTATTCGGGCTGGGCAGCGGCCGGTATCGGTTTCTCGCTGAACAACTCGATGCTGATCATTGCTGGCTCCCTGGTGGGTTCGAGCGGTGCGATCCTGTCGTACATCATGTGCAAGGCCATGAACCGTTCGTTCTTCAACGTGTTGCTCGGTGGTTTCGGCAACAGTGCCGATGCGGGCGGGCCGGCAGGGGCGCAAGAAGCTCGTCCGGTGAAATCCGGCTCGGCTGACGACGCGACCTTCCTGCTGACCAACGCCGACACCGTGATTATCGTCCCAGGCTATGGCTTGGCGGTAGCGCGGGCCCAGCATGCGTTGAAAGAGCTGACCGAGAAGCTGACCCACCACGGCGTGACCGTGAAGTACGCGATCCACCCGGTGGCTGGCCGCATGCCCGGCCACATGAACGTGCTGCTGGCTGAGGCCGAAGTGCCTTACGATCAGGTGTTCGAAATGGAGGACATCAACTCCGAATTCGGCCAGGCTGACGTGGTGCTGGTGCTCGGCGCCAACGACGTGGTCAACCCGGCGGCGAAGAACGATCCGAAATCGCCGATTGCCGGCATGCCGATCCTCGAAGCGTTCAAGGCCAAGACCATCATCGTCAACAAGCGCTCGATGGCCAGCGGCTATGCCGGCCTGGATAACGAGCTGTTCTACCTGGACAAGACCATGATGGTCTTCGGTGACGCCAAGAAGGTCATTGAAGACATGGTAAAAGCCGTCGAATAACTGACACGGCTTTCACTAACGCCCCGACATGTCGGGGCGTTTTGATTTGTATCAAGGCTAAATGTTACTGATCCGGTAATGATGTTTTGCCTGCAACGCCCGTAATAGACGCCTTAAATGCGACTTTTGTAGCGGGTCGGGCACGGCGCGAATTCACTAGACTGCGCATCTTGCTTTTAGCCCGAGATAATCACCATGTACCGTGACCGCATCCGCCTGCCCTCGTTGTTGAATAAAGTGATGAGCGCTGCCGACGCAGCCCTGCTGATTGAAGACGGCATGACCGTTGGCATGAGCGGATTTACCCGCGCCGGTGAAGCGAAAGCAGTGCCCCACGCGCTGGCCGAGCGCGCCAAGGTCACCCCACTGCAAATCAGTTTGATGACCGGCGCAAGCCTGGGTAACGATCTCGACAAGGAGCTCACCGAGGCCGGGGTGCTGGCGCGGCGCATGCCCTTTCAAGTCGACAGCACGTTGCGCAAGGCAATCAACGCGGGCAAGGTGATGTTCATCGATCAGCACCTTTCGGAAACCGTCGAGCAATTGCGCAACGGCCAGCTCAAGCTACCCGATGTCGCAGTGATCGAAGCGGTGGCCATCACCGAACAAGGCCACATCGTGCCAACCACTTCGGTGGGCAACTCGGCCAGCTTCGCGATCTTCGCCCGACAAGTGATCGTCGAGATCAACCTGGCCCACAATCCGAATCTGGAAGGGTTGCACGACATCTATATTCCGACCTACCGCCCAACTCGCACGCCGATTCCCCTGGTGAAGGTCGACGACCGTATCGGCAGTACCGCGATCCCGATTCCGCCGGAAAAAATTGCCGCCATCGTCATTACCAACCAAGGCGACTCGCCGTCGACCGTCACCCCACCGGACAGCGAGACCCAGGCCATCGCCGACCACCTGATCGGCTTCTTCAAGCAGGAAGTGGCGGCAGGACGAATGAGCAACAAGCTCGGTCCTTTACAGGCCGGCATCGGCAACATCGCCAACGCGGTGATGTGCGGGCTGATCGACTCGCCGTTCGAGCGGTTGACCATGTATTCCGAAGTTCTTCAGGACTCGACCTTCGATTTGATCGACGCCGGCAAGCTGAGCTTTGCCTCGGGCAGCTCCATTACCTTGTCGAGCCGACGCAATGCTGACGTGTTCGGAAACCTGGAAAAGTACAAAGACAAACTGATCCTGCGCCCGCAGGAAATTTCCAACCATCCCGAAGTCGTACGTCGCCTGGGCATCATCGGCATCAACACTGCCCTGGAGTTTGATCTGTACGGCAACGTCAACTCCACTCATGTGTGCGGTACGCGGATGATGAATGGCATCGGCGGTTCGGGGGATTTCGCCCGCAATGCGCACCTGGCGATCTTCGTCACCAAGTCCATTGCCAAGGGCGGGGCGATCTCCAGCGTCGTGCCGATGGTCAGTCATGTGGACCATACCGAGCATGACGTCGATATCCTGGTGACCGAAATCGGCTTGGCCGACCTGCGAGGCCTGGCGCCGAGGGAACGGGCGCGGGTGATCATCGACAATTGTGTGCACCCATCCTATCGCCAAGCGCTGAATGACTACTTTGAGGCAGCATGCGCCTTGGGTGGGCATACACCTCATATCCTGCGCGACGCACTGAGCTGGCACCTGAACCTTGAAGAGACCGGGCGGATGTTGGCGGTCTGATACAGCTGATCCACCAGTACAGCAAAAACAGTTTTGCGCGCCCTTTCCAAACGATGCCCTTCCTGACAGAAACTGTACTGCTGTACCGGTGTTTTCCTACAGTCTTTTCCCACACTTACAGCTCAACAGCCATAAAATGCACCATTTAAGTGCAGACAAGTACAGTTGCTCCAATATCGACCAGTACACCGCTATTTAACAGTTAACTGGTCTCTCACAATACTGGTGAACTGTATCTAGAGAGACTGGCCAAACGAGAGGATCATGGGCACCAGTTAAACCACTACCTAATCCCGCCACAAGCGGAAGGATGTCAACCATGGAACGTACACTCAGTTCCGAGCTGTTTTTCGAAGACAAAGCTGAAAAAAACCAGGCTTCCCTGCCTCTTCGCGTTATCGCTAACCTGATGTTGTGGCAGCGCCGCATCGCCAGCCGCCACCAACTGGCTCGTCTGGATTCGCGCCTGCTGGCTGACGCCGGTATCAGCGAAGCCCAACGCTACGAAGAGCTGAGCAAGCCGTTCTGGCGCTAACTCAGCGTCGCTGGCCCTGACCCATCAGGTCCACCGCCAGCACCGAATTGAACAAACAAGACCCGTCGCGGGAAACCGCGACGGGTTTTGTCGTTTCAGAGGCTGAGAGTTATTAATAGACCAGACTGAAACAGTTTTTGATAATTTCAGAATACACCGGTACAGTTTGCCAATAACACAAAGCGGTAAGGGGCAACGGTGGCAGCTGTCATCCGACTGGATCTGCCTTAATATCCGTGTGAACGTGGCGAAGCGAGTCGAGCAAGCGCGCCTCTTGCAGCTACACGCACCGGCCTCACCTCATTTAATCCAAGGAGTTTCAACATGACCCGTCTTCGTCTGCTCAGCGCTGTGGCCTTGCTGGCCGTCGCCGCCCACTCCAACGCCAGCAGCTTCATCGTTACCACTGACTCCATCGTTGGCGCGCTCAAGGCCACATCCGACGCCACTTCTGACGCAACCTCCTCGCTGCGGGACAACAAGATCGTCCAGGCCGCCCGTGATGACGCGGCCAGCTTCGTCGCCAGCGAAGGCGCGATCCGCGGTGTGAAACTGGAAAGCGCCCTGGATTACATCCGCCAGCAGGCCCCGCAACTGAACGCCACCGATGCGCAGTTGGCCCAGGCGATACTGGTGATCTGATGCAACATGAAACATCGGGCGCGAAATGGTGTTCCGATGTTTCAGCGCTGGCTCTGGGCCGGGGGTTTGCGCTAGCCTTTCGGCTCGCCATCAACTGTCGAGCCCTATGCGTTCCTATCCATATCTGTGTATTGCGCTCTTCTTTGCAGCCTGCTGGTCTGTACCTGCCCAGGCTTTTGATGTGTCCACCCAGCAGGTAGTCGTCAGCAGCTATGCAACAAGCATGGTGACCTCCGCGCCCTTCGATCATAAACTTGTCGCCGCTCGCGATGACGCCGCGGCATTCATCGCCAGTGACGGGCAGTTGCGAGGTGTACAACTGGAAGCAGCCCTGGATTACCTGCGGCAGACCCAGCCAAAACTTCATGTCAGCGACCTTGAACTGGCACAGGCAATTCTCGTCCAATAGTTATCTATATTTCTCGGAGTCGTTCCATGCGTAGCCCGCTGATTGCTGCCGCCCTAGGCCTGCTGGTATTGGCCGATGTGGCCCAGGCCCATACCCTGGTAGCCACCAGTAACATCATCGTTCGCGCTTCCCAGCGCACGATTGACTTCACTTCCGATACCACCACATCCATCCGTGATTCGAAAATCGTCCGCGAAGCCCATGACGATGCTGCCAGCTTCGTCGCCAGTAATGGTGAGATTCGTGGCGCTCATCTCGAAGCGGCCTTCGATACGTTGCGCACCCGTGTACCGGAAGCGCGTGACGCCAGTGACCAGGTTCTCGCCGAAGCCATCCTCGCATTGTGAGGGGCGTTGCCGCCTGGCTGACGGCCTGGGTGTTGCTGCTGGTCGGCAGCAACGCCCAGGCCGGTCTGCAATTGCACCTCAACGCCGAAGGCCTGAGCCCGGCACAGCAACAGGCCAGCCAGGCATTGCTCGATGAAGCGATGCAAGCACTGCCGCCGCGCTTCATCGAGCGGCTGGACCGGCGCATCGATGTTGGCTGGACCGACCAGATGCCTGCCAACGCCTACGGCCAGGCTTCACTGGTGTCGCAACTTGATCTCAACAGCAATTTGCTCGACAGCCTGACCGACGGCAGCGCCGCGACGCAGAAAACCTCACGCCCCCACGGCACCGTACGGCGAGAAATGCTCGCCACGGTTCTCCATGAACTCACCCACATCTATGATCGCTCGCGCTTATGGCCGGACGCCGAACGCACGCTGATCCAACGCTGTACCAGACGTCACGACAGCGCCGGGCTGATCGGCCTTCCAGATGAATGCCGAGGCCAGAACGAGCGCCGCTTCACCCTCAGCGATGATCCCCGTTTGTTGGACCTCGCCGGTTGGCCGCAGTACGTCGGCCGCCGTGGGGAGCGCGAACAGCACAACCGCCAGATCGCTCGCAGCCCGGATCTGTATGAAACGAGCAGCCCCAAGGAATTCGTCGCGGTCAACATGGAGTACTTTCTCCTGGACCCCAGCTACGCCTGCCGACGACCGGCGCTGTATCGCTATTACCAGGAGCACTTTGGTTGGGCACCCGCCGCCAAGGATACCTGCACCAAATCATTCGCCTTCCTCAACGCCGGGAACGACTTCGCCAGGACGCCTCTGGGCAAGGTCGATCCCGAACGCGTCTATGCCATCGATTACCTGCTGGCCGAAGCCAACCAGAACTGGGTCAGCCGCTGGGGCCACAGCATGCTCCGCCTGGTGATCTGCGCGCCGGGCCGGCCCCGCGGCCCTGACTGCCGGCTGGACCTGGACCAGCACCTGGTGCTGTCCTACCGCGCCTTCGTGGGCGATGTGCAGTTGTCCAGCTGGGACGGGCTGGTAGGCAAGTACCCGTCCCGCCTGTTCGTACTGCCGCTGGCCCAGGTCATTGATGAATACACCAAGACCGAACTGCGCAGCCTGGCGTCAGTGCCGCTGAACCTATCGCGTAGCGAGATCGAGGAAACGGTCGAGCACGCCGCCGAAATGCACTGGAGCTATGACGGCAGCTATTACTTCCTGTCCAACAATTGTGCGGTGGAGAGCCTGAAGCTGCTGCGCAGCGGCAGCAATAACGCGCAACTCAAGGGGCTGGACAGCATCATGCCCAACGGCTTGCTGGAGGTGCTCAAGGGACGCGGGCTGGCGGATACCAGTGTGCTGGATGATCCCAAGGAAGCCTTGCGCCTGGGTTATCGCTTCGACTCGTTCCGCGAGCGCTACCAGGCGATGTTCAACGTGCTGAAGAAGTACCTGCCCATCAAGCAACAATCGGTGGAAGATTGGCTGGCCCTGGACGCCGCCGAACGCCGCGTCTGGTTCGAACAGGCGGACCTGCGCACCAGCGCGGCATTACTGCTGCTGGAACAGGCCAGTTATCGCCGCCAGTTGCTACTGGCTCAGGATGAAGTCAAGCAACGCTACCTCGGCGCCCGCGAATTGCAGAACGGCGGCATGGAAAGGGCTAACGCAACGCTGCAGCAGATTCTTGCCAACAGCGGCTTCCTCAGCCGTCCCGCCGAGCTGCTTGGCAGCAGTGGGTATGGGTTGCCGCAACCCAGCGAATGGCAACGACTGGAATCGGAAAGCAGCTTGCGCCAGAAACAGCTGCAAACGCTGACCGGCGATCTGGATAAGGAAGTCCGGGCGCTGCTCGAACCCAGTCGCGCCGCTGAAATTGCCGCCAGCGAGGCCAACGTCAAAGAGATCGGTGAGCACTTGCGCAAACTGCACAAGGCCGGTGGCGGCCTGGAACTGCCCTGATAGCGCCACAGAGACGCCTTCAAGCGATCCATAGACAATAGAAAAAGGGGTTCAGAATCAGGTTCTGAACCCCCTTTTTTTGTGCAACGTGAATCAGACGCGGGCGTTTCGCACACCGTCAGCCAGCGCGGCGCAGAGGCTCAGCACACCGTCGACAGCCTGCTCCGACGTGTCGGCACTGGCGATATGATCGATCAACGCCGACCCCACCACCACTCCGTCCGCCAATCGTGCAATAGCTGCGGCCTGTTCCGGGGTGCGGATACCGAAACCGATGCTGATCGGCAGATCGGTGTGGCGACGCAGGCGCGCCACGGCTTCTTCCACATGCTCCAGCGTCGCGGCGCCGGCGCCGGTTACACCGGCCACCGAGACGTAGTACACGAAGCCCGAACTGCCATTGAGCACGGTAGGCAACCGCACATCGTCGGTGGTCGGCGTGGTCAGGCGGATGAAGTCCAGGCCCGCGGCCTGGGCCGGCTCGCACAGCTCACTGTTGTGCTCGGGCGGCATGTCCACAACGATCAGGCCATCGACGCCCGAATCCAGCGCCTCGCCGATGAAGCGCTGCACGCCATAGCGATGGATCGGGTTGAAGTACCCCATCAGCACCAGCGGCGTCTCGGTATTGTCTTGACGGAACTCGCGCACCATCTGCAGGGTTTTCGCCAGGTTCTGCTGGGCTCCCAAGGCACGGATGTTTGCCAACTGGATCGCCGGGCCATCGGCCATCGGGTCAGTAAAGGGCATGCCCAGCTCGATCACGTCGGCACCGGCCGCTGGTAAGCCTTTGAGGATCGCCAGGGAGGTGTCGTAGTCCGGATCGCCAGCAGTGACAAAGGTCACCAGGGCGGCACGGTTCTGTTCCTTGAGTTCGGCAAAACGGGTTTGCAGGCGGCTCATCAGTGTTTCTCCTGCTGGGACTGTTCCATGTGGTGCATCACGGTTTGCATGTCTTTGTCGCCACGACCGGACAGGTTGACCACCATCAGGTGGTCTTTCGGCAGGTTGGGTGCGCGTTTGAACACTTCAGCCAAGGCATGGGAGCTTTCCAGAGCAGGAATGATCCCTTCCAGGCGGCAGCACTTATGGAAGGCGTCCAGGGCTTCGGCATCGGTGATCGAGGTGTACTGGACACGACCGATGTCATGCAACCAGGCGTGTTCCGGGCCGATACCGGGATAATCGAGGCCGGCAGAAATCGAATGAGCGTCGATGATCTGGCCGTCTTCGTCCTGCAACAGGAAGGTACGGTTGCCATGCAATACACCGGGCACGCCGCCATTCAGGCTCGCCGCGTGTTTGCCGGTCTCAATGCCATAACCGGCGGCTTCCACGCCGATGATGTCGACACTCTTGTCGTCCAGGAACGGGTGGAACAGGCCCATGGCGTTGGAACCGCCGCCGATGCACGCCACCAGGCTGTCGGGCAGACGACCTTCCTGGGCCTGCAACTGATCGCGGGTTTCCTTGCCGATCACCGCCTGGAAGTCGCGGACCATGGCCGGGTAAGGGTGCGGGCCTGCCACCGTGCCAATCAGGTAGAAGGTGCTGTCAACGTTGGTCACCCAGTCACGCAGCGCTTCGTTCATTGCATCCTTGAGGGTGCCGGTGCCGGCGACCACCGGGATCACCTCGGCGCCCAGCAGCTTCATGCGAAACACGTTGGCCTGCTGGCGCTCGATATCGGTGGTGCCCATGTAGATCACACAATCCAGGCCGAAACGCGCAGCCACGGTAGCGGTGGCCACGCCATGCATGCCGGCACCGGTCTCGGCGATGATGCGTTTTTTGCCCATGCGCCGCGCCAGCAGGATCTGGCCGATGCAGTTGTTGATCTTGTGCGCGCCGGTGTGGTTCAGCTCTTCGCGCTTGAGGTAGATCTTGGCGCCGCCGCAATATTCGGTCAGGCGTTCGGCGAAATAGAGCGGGCTCGGACGGCCGACGTAGTCACGCTGGAAGTAGGCCAATTCCTCGATGAACGCCGGATCTTCCTTCGCCACTTCGTATTCACGGGCCAGATCAAGGATCAGCGGCATCAGGGTCTCTGCCACATAGCGGCCGCCGAATGCACCGAACAGGCCGTTGGCGTCAGGGCCGCTGCGCAGGTTGAAAGGGGTCGTAGGCTGGGTCATCGGGGCGCTCCAGGCAGATGCATAGAAAGTCAATGAAGCTCACTCTACCCCTGACATCCGTCGCTGAAAACCGATAAGATCGCCGCAACCCGTCAGGAAAACTCACAGATAAAATGAGCCACGACCTTCCTCCTCTCAACGCGTTGCGTGCCTTCGAGGCCACTGCCCGCCTGAACAGCGTAAGCCAGGCGGCCGAACAACTGCACGTTACCCACGGTGCGGTCAGCCGACAGTTGAAGGTGCTGGAAGAGCATCTGGGGGTCAGCCTGTTCGTTAAAGAAGGTCGCGGCTTGAAACTCACAGATGCGGGGGTGCGCCTGCGCGATGCCAGCGCCGAGGCGTTCGAGCGCTTGCGCAGCGTTTGCGCGGAGCTGACGCAAAGCACAGCCGACGCACCCTTCGTACTGGGCTGCTCGGGAAGTCTGCTGGCGCGCTGGTTCATTCCTCGCCTGGGCAGACTCAACACGGATTTGCCCGACTTGCGCCTGCACTTGTCCGCTGGCGAGGGGGATCTCGACCCGAGGCGACCGGGCCTCGATGCCCTGCTGGTGTTCGCCGAACCGCCGTGGCCGGCAGACATGCAAGTGTACGAACTGGCCGACGAGCGAATCGGCCCGGTAATGAGCCCGCACTACACCGGATGTGCCCGCCTGCAAACCGCTCCCACCAGCGCCCTGCTGGATGAGCCGTTGCTGCATACCACGTCCCGGCCACAAGCCTGGCCGACCTGGGCACGGCAAAACGATCTTGAGCCCCAGGCTTTGAAGTTCGGCCAAGGGTTCGAGCATTTGTATTATTTGCTGGAGGCCGCCGTGGCGGGGTTGGGCGTGGCGATTGCCCCCGAGCCGCTGGTGGCCGAGGACGTGCGCGCCGGGCGCTTGGTCGCGCCGTGGGGCTTCGGCGAAACCCCGGCGCGACTGGCGTTGTGGTTACCCAAGCGCGCCGCGGACGGGCGCGCTCGTCAATTGGCTCAATGGCTCAGGCACGAGCTGGGCCAGCCGGCTCAGTCACCGCGTTTGCACAGCAAGTAAGCAGCCAGCAAACCGATCGCACCGACCGCGACGCCGGCGGTGGTCCAGGGGTGTTCCTGGGCATAATCACGGGTGGCAAGCCCGGTTTCACGGGTTTTGACCTTCACCTCTTCATACGCATCACTGAGCAGATGCCGGGAGTGCTTCAACGCGCTTTCGGCATTCGCCTTCAGTGTCTTGAGTGTCTTGCGCGACTCGTCCGAAGCGTCGTCCTTCAGGCTTTCCAACGACTTGAGCAGACTCTCGATCTCCGCTTCCATGCTTTGCAACGAAGCTTTACGTAACGAATTGCTAGCCATGGTGGTTCTCTCCTGCTGTGGTTGAACGTGTGTGAGTTGGGACTCCAGCCGTTTCTGAAAGTGCAGTAAATCTGAACTTTCAAAGCGTAAACGGCGACACATGTAGGGCACGCAATCGCTGCTAGGCTGATTAGGACAACCCAAGGAGAACCCCCATGAGTGATCATCACACGTACAAAAAAGTCGAGCTGGTCGGCTCGTCTCCCACCAGTATCGAAGACGCCATCAACAATGCCCTGGCCGAGGCCAGCAAAAGCCTCAAGCACTTGGAATGGTTCGAAGTCACCGAAACCCGCGGGCACATCGAGAACGGACGGGCCGCGCATTTCCAGGTAACGATCAAGGTCGGCTTCCGGATCGCCAATAGCTGATCGACGATGAACTTGCTCGCTGGCGCAGTGCCATAGCAATGGCGATGCGCTATGGTATGCGCATCACGATTTACCCATACCTGCCTTATTGATCCGACCAAGGAGTGCGAGCGATGAAGAAGTTGATGGTAGCCCTGGGCTTGCTGAGCCTTGCGGGCGGTGCGTTTGCGGCCGGCAAACCTTGCGAAGAGTTGAAAAGCGAAATCGCAGCGAAACTTGATGCCAAGGGTGTGTCGGGTTATTCGCTGGAAATCGTCGATAAAGGCGCGGCGGCTGGTGGAAAAGTCATCGGCTCTTGCGAAGGCGGCGCGAAGGAAATCGTTTATAACAAGAAATGATTCCTTGAAACGGAAAAGCCGACGCACTGCGTCGGCTTTTCTATGCCCGCGATTCAGCCCTTCATGACCTGCGCCAGCAGTTCATAGGAGTGCAAACGATCGGCGTGCTCATACAGGTCGCTGGTAAAAATCAGCTCATCGGCCTGGGTTTGCTCGATCAGCACTTGCAGCCTGGCGCGAATCTTTTGCGGACCGCCAATCATGGCCAGGCCCAGGAAGTCGCCCACGGCTTCCTTCTCATGGGGCAGCCACAGGCCATTCATGGACTCCACCGGTGGCCGCTGCACCAGGCTCTGCCCACGCATCAACGCCAGGATCCGCTGATACACCGACGTCGCCAGATAGTCGGCCTGCTCGTCCGTGTCCGCCGCCACCAGCGGCACGCCGAGCATGACGTAAGGCTTGTCGAGCACCTCGGACGGCTTGAAGTGATTACGATACACACGGATCGCTTCGTGCATGAAACGCGGTGCGAAATGGGAGGCGAAGGCGTAGGGCAAACCGCGCTCACCGGCCAATTGCGCACTGAACAGGCTCGAACCCAACAGCCATACCGGCACGTTGGTCCCGGTGCCAGGCATGGCAATGATCCGTTGATCAGGGGTGCGTGGGCCCAGATAGCGCATCAGTTCAGCCACGTCCTCGGGGAAATCATCCGCACTGCCGGAGCGCTCGCGGCGCAAAGCGCGGGCGGTCATCTGGTCGGACCCGGGTGCGCGGCCCAATCCCAGGTCGATTCGACCCGGGAACAGACTTTCCAAAGTGCCGAACTGCTCGGCGATGACCAATGGCGCATGGTTGGGCAACATCACCCCGCCGGAGCCAACCCGAATTGTCGAGGTACCCCCTGCCAGATAGCCCAGCAGCACGGCCGTCGCGGAACTGGCGATACCGTCCATGTTGTGGTGTTCGGCGACCCAGAAGCGGGTATAGCCATATTTCTCCACGTGCTGCGCCAGATCCAGCGAGTTGCGCAGGGATTGGGCAGCATTGCCGTCGGCGCGAACGGGCACGAGGTCGAGGGTCGAGAACTTCACTTCGGACAGCTGTTTCATGGGCCGGGATCTCCAACGGCGTTTCCGGGCTTTTTCCTACGGGCGAAAGCCTGCCGTTTCTATAGGTGTGTTCCATGCAATGTGGGCATATACCCGAGTTTCAATAGCAGCATCGAATTTTCCTACTAAATTTGTCAACTAATCGACCGTGTGAACTTTATCCGCCCGTCTATCCTCACAACCCTGGCAATCAAAAAACACCGGGCGCGAACCCTCGCGTCGGATCTTGAGGAGGCAGACATGGCTATCATTAAGAAAGCATCGGCTCACTGGGAAGGTGACCTGAAAACCGGTATCGGCTCCATTTCCACGGAAACCGGCGTCTTGCGCGAAGCACCCTACGGCTTCAAGGCGCGCTTCGAAGGCGGCCGGGGCACCAACCCCGAAGAGCTGATCGGTGCGGCCCACGCGGGCTGCTTCTCCATGGCCTTTTCGATGATCCTCGGCGATGCCGGGCTCAAGGCCGAGCGTATCGACACCAACGCCGAGGTGTCTCTGGACCAGGTCGATGGCGGCTTTGCGATCACGGCGGTGAAGCTGATTCTGAAGGCGAAGATCCCCGGCGCCAGCCAGGAGCAATTCGAAGATCTGAGCAAAAAAGCCAAGGAAGGTTGCCCGGTTTCCAAAGTGTTGAATGCCAAGATCACCTTGGAAGCGACGCTGGAGAGTTGAGGCATTAAAAGGTCGCAGCCTCTGAGGGCTGCGACCTTTTTACCTGTTATCTCGACAGGAGTTTATGGTCGAATGAAGGCCAGCAGTTCCAGCGCACAGGCAGTGCGCGCTGCACTGAGGATGTCGAGCATGAAACGATTTGCCCTGTTGGTCGCCGGTTGCGCATTGGCTACATCAGCCCTGGCGGCGCCTAAACCTTGTGAAGAACTCAAGGAAGAGATCGAAGCGAAGATCCAGGCGAAAGGCGTGGCCTCTTATACGCTGGAAATAGTCACCAATGACGAAGTCCATGACCAGAACATGGTGGTGGGCTCTTGCGAAAACGGCACGAAAAAAATCATCTACCAGAAGAACGACAACTAGACGTTCCTAGGGAATGCAGCGCACCTGCCGATCTTCGGCGACGATTTCCCGCTTGGCGTTATAGAGCCGGGCGCTAGGGCTGAACGCCAGGCTGCGCGCCTCCAGGCGATAACGCTGGCCTGCTTCGAAATGATCGTAGCGCACGGTCAGATAGCACAAACGCTCCTGCGGCTCGGTCAGCACTCCAAATCCGCCACCGCCAAACACCTCGAAGTCGAAGCGTACTTCCAATTCATGGGGGCCCGGCGAGACCTGGAAGAAGCGCCCGTCTCGCATACGCTGACCGTCCAGTTTTTCCGCCATCAGCACCTTGCCCCCCGGCGTTGGCATCGCAAAATCGACCCAAGCCAGGGCCGGATCGACCGCAGGCAACGGGCTCGTTGCGCAGCCGCCCATGGCAACGAGTGGAAGTAACAATATGTGAAAGCGCATGGTGAGCGTCCTGGCCAGTCAGGCCCTGAGCATAGCGCCGATCAACTTTGCTGACAGCCCGCCGGCGTACCTTGTCCGACTACTTTGCGCTGCTGATCGTATAGCTTGGCCCATGGCCGGAAACCAATGCTGCCCGCCTGTAACTGATAACGCTGGCCTGCGTTGAAATCCTTGAATTTCACGTTCAGGCGGCAATCACGCCACAGGGGGTCAGCGTCCGGGCCGATGTTGCTTGGTTCCACAGCGAATTGATAACGCACCGTCAGTTCGTGGCTGCCGGGCTGCACCTCGAAATAACGTCGGTCGAGCGACGTCTTGTCATCGACCTTGAGCGCTTGCAAGGCGGTGTCCTGATGGCTTCCAAGGTCAATCCACGCCTGGGAAGGGTCGGGGTCAGGCAAACCGGCGCAACCGGTCAGCAGCAACAGGCCACTCGTCAGCATCAACACGCGCATAGCGAAGCTCCGGGCAGGCGGGATAGTCTTGTGGGCAGACTTTGTCCCAGGGTGATTGCAATTGATCAGGCCGCATTCAAGCCATCGGTTACTCGACCGTGTTTTCAGGGTTTTGTTTCCCGGTCTCCTGCTTTTGTTACTCAACGGTTGTTCCAGCGTCGGCTATTACAGCCAGCTCGTCGGCGGGCAGCTGCGGTTACTGCAGGCCCGTGAACCCATCGACCAGGTGATTGCCGATCCCAGCCGCGACCCCAAGCTTCGCGCTCACTTGGCTCAGTCACGCGAAGCGCGATCGTTCGCCAGCGCCCACCTGCACCTTCCGGACAACAAAAGCTATCGCCTGTATGCGGACATTGGCCGTCCGTTCGTAGTCTGGAATGTCTTCGCCACGCCGGAATTTTCCCTGGCACCACAAAATCATTGCTTCCCGATTGCCGGTTGCGTGGCCTATCGCGGCTACTACAGCCAGGCCGCCGCCCGTGGCGAAGCGGCGTTGCAACGCTTGCAGGGCATGGACGTATCGATTGGCGGTGTGGAGGCGTATTCGACGCTGGGCTGGTTCAACGACCCCATCCTGAGTTCGATGATGCATTGGGGCGACGAACGCCTGGCAACGCTGATTTTCCATGAGTTGGCGCACCAGCGTTTCTATGTGAAGGACGACACGCAATTCAATGAATCTTTCGCCACCTTCGTCGAACAAGAAGGCACTCGGCAATGGCGTGCCAGTCGCGGCCTGGCGCCGGACAACGGCCAGCAGGTGCGTCAGCGCGACCAATTCATCCAACTGATCCTCGACACCCGCCAGCGTCTGGAACGGCTTTACGCCCAACCCCTGCCGGTCGAATCCATGCGCCAGCGCAAGGCCCGGGAATTCGCCCGCCTGCGCGCCGATTACGAGCAGATGCGCGATACCCAGTGGGCCGGCGACAAACGCTATGACGCCTGGGTCTATGCACCACTGAACAACGCGCGACTGTTGCCGTTCGGGCTGTATGACCAGTGGGTTCCAGCCTTCGCTGCGCTGTACCGGCAGGAGGGTGGCGACTGGGTTGCGTTTTATACAGCGGTGGAGAGGCTGGGGAAGTTGCCGGTAGATGAGCGTAAGGCGGCATTGGAGGCGTTGATCAAGGCTGTCAAATCATCTTAGGCTCCGCGACGGTCCGTTTCTCATCGCCCCGTGGCCCTTTAGGTAAGGATGCTGTGTCGGCTTGGCTCAGATTGATCAAAAAACAGGCAGAATCCATATCCTAATCAAAGTCCAAATTAACTAATGCCGCTGAAGATATTCACTTGTTTTTCAGATAGTTAATAGTTTTATTACAGTTGCCTATATCTAGATAGCAACGCGCGCTTGGCGCTAACGTTTCTCCTGTAGCCCTTTTTTGAGGTTCCAGGCAATGAATCCTTTTCTGTATGTCATTGATAAAGCGCTCTCGGCTGATCCGTTAACGCTGGCTTTGTGCTGTATTCTGCTTCTGAGTGCTGGTTTGCTAGTGCATGCCTGGGGGTCGAAATGAGCAAAATTGAAGTGGTTCGCTCCGTCTCTGAGTGGGCAAAAATGCCTGTTGATTGGATACGTGAAGGTGGGCTCGTCAATTTTTCAGATGAGTCCTATTCGTTGAAGTCCATGTGGGTGAAAGAAGACAGATCAGCAAGGAACACATGCGTTTCCTCCCTAAAACTTTACTTGACACTGTGTTGCAGAGCAGATTTCACCACCGGGAATGCAAGCGTGACTTATGAGGAGTTAATTCGGCTCACAGGCTTGTCCCGGCCAACCGTTGCGAAAGCGTTGACGCGATTAGAAATGGGAGGGCTGATTCAGCGAAAAGCACAGCCCCTAAGGAAGGGGTCGAGCATTCTAATTTGCGGCTGGCTTGAAAGTAAAAGCTGGGCGAAGATCCCGAAACGCTGGCTCTACGATGGTTCGTTTGGCGCCAAAATTCTCATGCTCACTGAGTTCAACTTCAGTAGAGCGTCACTGTCGGCATTAAAGGTGTACATCGCTCTGCTGGCGTACAGGGACTCAAACCGTGGTGGTATCGCCATGCTTTCCTACGATCGGTTAGCGCTGGTAACCGGGGTTAAGAGGCACCACATCGCGGACGCAATCACCCGACTGTATGATCTGCGAATGATTTCTTTCAGGCAGGGCGATTTTTCGGAAGCATCCGATTTTTCTCGAACGAACCGCTACCTAGTTCGCGGGTTAGGTATTCGATGGGCTAAAGCAGACGAATTTGATATGCCTCAAATCTCGCTGCATAAGGATCGTCCGACTGCTGCCGACATTGCAGCAGCCAATCGCTTTGTCTCCCCCTCTCTCAAAGGTACGTAGGAGTGAGCCAACCCTTTTTTAAGCTGAATTCTCTCAAACAGAGAATGGCGGAAAGTTCATTGCTCTCGGGAGTTGTACCAGAACTATGCACTGATGTTTTGCTCTGGTAACGGCATTGTAAAGTAGCCGTCTCTGTTGCTCGTCATTTCCACGAATTGCCGCAGGCCAAAGTACAATCACCAAATCAAACTCTCTGTTTTTTGCTCCATGAACGGTGAGCGCTCTAATACCAGGCCCATCCCGTGAGCTAGAACGTCGTTGGTTTGAAAACGAGCGCCGTATCGCCTCTTCCATTTCTTCGCGATAGACATGAGTCCTTCCCTTTGCCCTACGCTGTTTCTCTAGCCAACGTAAAAAGTCTTGAGCAATCACGGCAGGTCTTCCCTCCATCAACGTGAATGCTTCCGCTAGTGTGGCTTGGTCCGGTAAAGCCAAATTTTCAAGAAATGCGTCAGCGAGTTTAGTCTCCGACTGCTCCAGTATGATGTTATAGGGGCCGTTTCCTTTACCTGTCTTTCGGGTAGTGACCCACGTGAGGATATCTAGCGCAAACTGCCCCATCGTTGGAGTGATAACCGCGACCCGATCTCCCCATCTATTCCAAGCAATGCCATTGGAGACATAAGACGCGGCTAGTGCTGGCTTGGGAGTCTGGAAAATCTTAAAGAGTCCGTTTGACTCTGGAGCTTGTGCTGATCGAACAGCGCGGGCGGCGGCAAGGAGATTTTGATCTGAGGTACGCCAAGGATGCTGCAAAAGAGCATCGTGGCCGACAGCAGTTAGCCATTCGCAGGCGGGGTTAGGACGTAGCTCTTCAATCAGACATTGAAACTCATCTGCAGCAATCAATAGGTCAACATGGGTAGCCATGGATTGCACTATCCGCAGTCGGTTAGGCGTGAGATCTTGTGCTTCATCCACGACCATAATGGGGTAAGTCGCGGCGATCCAGCAGACAACAATATCGTAAGACAAAAGATCCGCCGCGACCTGGCACACCGCCTCATAATCATTAACTCTTGGTAGTTCCATTTCCAATTGGGTGATGAGTGCTTGCCATCTACTGACGATTCGCCAAGCGAAACCGTCGATGGTTGTGCACTCGTACTGCCGACGTAGAAGGGCAACACCGCCCAGTCGATCATCCAAACGCCGGCGCGCGCCATGCATAAAGGTCAACGCCAAAACTTTCTGAAACGCCTGTAGAGGATGTTTTTCCAATCTCGCGGCTAGGTTTGCCATCAACTGATGAGTTTTTCCACAACCTGCTGCGCCGGAAAAAGATTGAATTGTCATGGTTTGAACACCCACACACCATCTGGCTCGGCGACGAAATGTGCGCTCGCAGTTCCCGCGCACGCCATAGCCAAACAGCTGAACAACTCTGCTGCCCTGGCGCGACAGGGAGGTGAGTTAACTATCGCGTCTGCCACCGATTCATAGCAAATTACGTCCACTTTTTTATTTTTTAAGTGGGTAACGATGTCGGACACATTCGACGGAGCAACCTCCGTCAACTCTGAAAGCCTCTCAACGACGTCATCTTCGTCTGCCGCCAGTATCCAGCCTATCGCGTCTTCGATCATTTTGTCGTCTGCCCACCGTATTATTGAAGAAGGGACAGTAGGTTCTGCCAGAAGGTTGGTTATGTAGCGTTTACCGTCTTGGTCACCGTCCACTAGGCAACAGACTTTGTGATGGGTAGCTGACAGCAACTGGAACGTCTCTACCACTTTGGCATCCTCAGTGGGAACGACGCCAACCTCCAGTCCGAACATAAATGGCATGCTCCTGGACCATCCCTCGGTCAACATCAGAGGTCGTAGCACCGTTTTCAGTAATAGGAAATCCGCACGCCCTTCAGGGACCAATACACACGGGTGCATTAAAGCCGACAGAACATCCACCCGACTTTGCTGAAAAAACTTCCTCTTCCAATTCTGAGCATCAGGTAGCAACGGCTGCGCTAAAAAAGGAAGGGCCGAGAGATGGCCGTCAACATTCCGGAGAATCAACACAGAGGTAGGTTCTGATACAGCTGCAATCAACGGGGAATGCGTAGTTATGAAGGTTTGGGTCGAAAGTGCTTGCACACGTTGTACTAGCTGCTGCTGTCCTGCCGGGGGCAAATGAAGCTCAGGTTCTTCCAGGGCCATTAGAAATCCCTCACCCGTGGCAGCACGCCCTCGACCTAGCTCTAAAAGGAGCAACAGACCTTGCAGAGACACCAAACCACTGCCTTGTCTGGCTGCGGGTACTCCCATCCCTCCGACGACAGAAAAATGTGCTGCGACAGAATCGAGAAGTGATCTGCTATCAGTACTCGTCACTCGCAGTTGAACAACGGGCGCATTCGGTATGCATCCCGCTAGCTCAGCATTGACGTTCTGAATCAGAGGCAAAATTCGATCATCGTCTTCGATGGGGGCTTTCGGGCTTCTGAGCCGATCGCGCTCAGCTAAAATGGCCTCGGACGGTTGGGCTGCGGCTACTTGTAGCGTACGTTTGAACAACTCACTCCCCCATGAAAAAACTTTGTCCCAGGTGCGGCTCGCACGCACGAGGTAAAACCCAATTTCCTTTATTAATCGAGGAGGTACGCTTACAGGCGAGTCCTCTGCGAAGGGATCCATCGGGTTATCGTGATCATGGAAGTAACGAACCATCTCGACCGACAAAGAGTCGCGATCAAAATAAGCTTGAGTACCAATTTGGCAGCAAAGCTTCGAGGCTTGGTCTGTGCGAACGGCGCTAATCGTACCGTTGGTTTCGTCCAGCCATTTAGGTACGCCTCTACCGTCTCTAAACCAATCGGCATTTTGAAAAGGATCTTCGGAAGGAAAATCTACGATTGTGGCTACGAGCCTTATTCGGTCTGTGGGTAGGGGATCTGAGCCATAAAAGTCATGTTCAGTGAGCTCCCTGATCATCCGCTCTCTTCCTAGAAGAAGCGCCAAGGCCTCTATCACCGTAGTCTTGCCGGTGTTGTTAGCCCCGATCAACACAGAATGATTTTTAAAGTGAACGCTTCCTTCACGAATACCGCGGAAATTATGGATATCCAGAATCGCTACTCTCATCACACTTCCTTTGGACTCAATGAGCGAATAGAGAACATTTCCTTTACGGATACAAAGTCTTGCTTTGCTCCGAGACAGTTAATATAGAAGAGTTTCGGATTATCCTACGTAACTGATGTACGAATTTACGAAGCGGATCTGAATCAATTTCCAGATTTTACTTTCCAGCAATGCTTCGGTTCAGGCGTCCTACACGCCTCACCCGGTGAGGCGGCTAGTCGACCAACAACGGATTATTGAGTTAAACCCTAATTCCTCCCCAAGCCCCTCCTGCGGCTCACTCCTCGAAAAGGATCGGACAGTTCTGTGGCCCTTCCAGCTTCTTTAACTCATCCACCACCTGGGGCCTGGCCCTGCGCAGGGTCAGGCTACGGCCCTGGCTGCGCAGGCGTCGGGCCTCTTGGTGGAGCATTTCCACTCCGGAATAGTCGATGAAGTTGATCTGCTGGGCTTCGATGACCACCTGTTGCGCCTGCAATCGTTGCAGGCGCACTTGCAAGTAGTGGCTGGCCCCAAAGAAGATCGAACCACCGACTCGCAGGATGTCCGCCTCCCCTTCGCACAAATGTTGCACCCGTGGCTGGGAGGTGCGTTTGAGGTAGAAGAACAACGAGGCCAGCACGCCGGCGTAGATAGCGGTCTGCAACTCCAGCAGCAAGGTCGCCAGGCAGGTCAGGCCCATCACCATGAATTCCGAGCGGCTCACGCGGTACAACGCCCGGATGCCGCGATGGTCCACCAGCCCCCAGGCGATCAGCAGAATGCTGCCGGCCATGGCTGGGATCGGGATATGCGCGATCAACTGCGCACCACACACTGCAAACAGCGCCACCCACAATGCCGAGAACACCCCGGCCAGCGGCGAGCAGGCCCCGGCTTCATAGCTGAGGCCGGAGCGGGTGAAGGAACCGGCTGATAAGGATCCGGCAAAAAATCCTCCGACGATGTTGGAAAGCCCCTGCGCCCTCACCTCCTGGTTCGCATCGAGCAACTGCCCGGAACGTACCGACAGCGAGCGGGCGATGGACAAACTGGTGACCAGCCCGAGCATGCCCACCGCGACGGCGCCGGGCAGCAGGCGCAGGATCAGGTCCAGGTCCAACGGCAGTGGCGTGAACGGCGGCAGGCGCCCGGCGAAGGCGCTGACCAACGCCACATGCCCGAACATTGCCGGCCACGCCCAGACCACCAGGCTGCTGATCACTAAAGTTATCAACAGGCTCGGCCAGCGCGGCAGCAGACGCTTGAGCACGACGCCCAAAACCAGTGTTCCCACCCCCAGCAGCAGCGACGGGTTATCCACAGCTGCAAGATGGCTGACCAATACCAGCAGCCCTTTCAGCGCCGTGGCTTCGTTCGGCAGATTCAGGCCTAGCAGATTCGGCAACTGCCCCAGGGCGATGACCACTGCCGCCCCCAGAGTGAAACCCAGCACCACCGAATGCGAGACGAAATTCACCAGCGCGCCGAAACGCAGCAGCCCCAACAACCACTGGAAAATACCCGCCAGCACCGTGAGCAACAGGATCAAGGTGACGTAGTCCTGGGTGGCGGGCACGGCCAAGGGACTGACGCTGGCATACAGGACGATGGAGATCGCCGCCGTGGGCCCGCAGATCAGGTGCCACGACGAGCCCCACAGGCACGCGATCAGCACCGGCACAATCGCCGCGTACAAGCCGTATTCCGGTGGCAGGCCGGCGATCAGGGCGTAGGCGATTGATTGCGGCAAGGCCAGGATCGCACCGCTCAGGCCGACGATCAGGTCCCGACCGACACTGGCCCGGGTCTGCCGGGGCAGCCAGCTCAGGAATGGGAAAAGTGAGTGGCGCGAAGGGATTGCCATGGGGCCTCAAGAACGGGGGTTTAGCGAAAAGAGTAACAGGTGGCCTTTGTGGCGAGGGGCTTGCCGTGGCGAGGGAGCTTGCTCCCGCTGGAGAGCGAAGCCCTTCCCAATAAACCGCGTCCTCAGTTTCTTGGGGCCGCTTCGCAGCCCAGCGGGAGCAAGCTCCCTCGCCACAATGGATCACCTCAGCCTTAAGTAAACAGGCTGATTTACCAAGGAGCCTGGCTTTACAGCTTGGCCTTCACCGCCACCAACGCATCCTTGCCATCGACGGTTTTCACGCCGTCCAGCCATTTATCCAGCACCGCCGGGTTGGCCTTGATCCAGGCCTTGGCCGCGTCAGCGTTGCTGACTTTCTTGTTCACCACCTCGGACATGATGCTGTTTTCCATTTCCTGGGTGAAGCTCAGGTTGGTCAACAGCTTGCCTACGTTCGGGCAGGCCTGTGCATAACCTTTGCGGGTCAGGGTGTAGACGCTGCCGGTGTCGCCGAAGTATTTCTCGCCGCCCTTGAGGTAGTGCATTTTCAATTGCACGTTCATCGGGTGCGGCGTCCAGCCGAGGAAGGTGACGAATTTCTGTTTCTTCACGGCTCGGGAGACTTCCGCCAGCATCGCCTGCTCGCTGGATTCCACCAGTTTCCAATCGCCCATGCCGAAATCATTGGTCTTGATGATTTCTTTCAGGGACAGGTTGGCCGGGGCGCCGGAGCCGATGCCGTAGATCTTTTTCTCGAACTTGTCGGCGAACTTGTTCAGGTCGGCAAAGTTATGCACACCCGCGTCCCAGACGTAGTCCGGAACCGCCAGGGTGAACTCGGTGCCGTCCAGGTTCTTCGCCAACTGGGTAACGTCGCCATTGGCGACGAATTTGTCATAGAAGCCCTGCTGCGCCGGCATCCAGTTGCCCAGGAACACATCCACCTGCCCATCCTTCAGGCCACCGAAGGTGATCGGTACCGCCAGGGTGTCGACCTTGGGCTTGTAGCCCATCCCTTCCAGCAGGAAACCGGTGATGGCGTTGGTCGCCGCGATGTCGCTCCAGCCAGGGTCGGCCATTTTCACGGTGTCGCAGCTTTGCTCGGCCCACGCCGAAGCACTGCTCAACGCCAGCAGCCCGGCGGCCAGTACTGTGGATAACTTTTGCATGTGCTTCCCCTTACGTTATTGGTGTTGGCAGGGTTGTGGATAACGGGCCTTGCGCTCCAGATCGTCGAGGTCGATATGGTTACGCATGTACTGCTGACTGGCGTCCACCAGCGGCTGGTGATCCCAGCTCTTGAGTTTGCCCAGGGTCAGCGCCTGGGCGACAAAACGACGGCGTCGCTGGCTGGCGAGTACCTGTCGGTGAATGGTCGGGATATCCCACTTGGCGCGCGCTTCGGTTAGAAAGTCGCTGAACAATGATTGATGTTCCGGGGAACGGCTGAGATCTTCTGACTCCGTGGGATCGTTGCGCACGTCGAACAGCAGGCACGGATCGTCTTCGCTGTAGATGAATTTCCACGGCCCGCGACGGATCATCATCAACGGACTGATGGTGCCTTCAGCCATGTATTCGCCGAAGACTTCGTCGTGCCCGCCCTGCCCTTGCAGATGCGGCACCAAGGACCGGCCGTCCAGCGGCAACCCCGGCTCCAGCGTACCGCCAGCCAGTTCCACCAGGGTCGGCAGCAGGTCGGCGGTGGACACCGAAGCGCTGACCCGGCCGCTGGCGAACTGCCCCGGTGCGCTGATTAGCAGCGGAACCCGAGCGGCCATCTCGAACCAGTGCATTTTGTACCAGAGGCCTTTTTCGCCGAGCATGTCCCCGTGATCGCCGGAGAACACGATGATCGTATCGTCCAGCAGGCCAGTGTCTTCCAGCGTCTGAAGCAGCTTGCCGATGTTGCTGTCGATGTAGCTGCAAGCGCCGAAATAGGCCCGGCGTGCGTCACGGATCTTATCCACAGGCAGCGGCTTGTCCCACAGGTCGTAGACTTTCAGCAGGCGCTGGGAATGCGGATCGAGATCGGATTGGGCCGGGGTGTGCGGCAGTGGAATGTCGTTGTCGTCGTACAGGTCCCAGAACGCCTTGGGGATGGTGTACGGGTCGTGTGGATGTGTCATCGATACGGTCAGGCAGAATGGCTGGTCGCCGTCCTCGCGGATGTGGTCGAACAGGTATTGCTGAGCCTTGAACACCACTTCTTCGTCGAAATCCAATTGGTTGGTGCGCACACAGGGCCCGGCCTGCAGCACCGAAGACATGTTGTGATACCAGCTCGGCCGCACATCCGGCTCGTCCCAATTCACCGCCCAGCCATAGTCCGCCGGGTAGATATCACTAGTCAGGCGCTCTTCGTAGCCGTGCAACTGATCAGGGCCGCAAAAGTGCATCTTGCCGGACAACGCCGTGCGATAACCGAGACGACGCAGGTAGTGAGCGTAAGTCGGCACATCCGCCGGGAAATCCGCCGCGTTGTCGTAGGCGCCGATCTTGCTGGGCAACTGGCCGCTGACCAGGGTAAAGCGCGACGGTGCGCACAGCGGGCTGTTGCAATAGGCGGAGTCGAATACCACGCCCTGTTCGGCCAGGCGCATGAGGTTCGGCAGCTTGATCGGCGAAGGGCCGTGGATTGGCAACATTGGCGCGGCCATTTGATCGGCCATGATGAAAAGAATGTTCTTGCGCTTCATGTAATCGCGGCATTCCATAGTAGGCAGTTATGCGAGATTGCTGCGATCGAGCATGTAGCCCCAGGGTATTGGGGTAAAGCCCATGCAGGATAATGACTAGGATAAGCACAGCTTATGTATGACGCCTTGGGTGAATTGTCCCTCGAACTGTTCCGCGCCTTCGAAGCGGCCGCCCGCCAGCGCAGCTTTACGGCAGCAGCGATTGAACTGGGCACTACGCAGCCAGCCATCAGCCAGCAGATCAAGCGCCTGGAAGAACAACTGGGCACGCGGCTGTTTGATCGCATCTACCGCGGCATCGAGCTGACTGAAGCCGGGTCGATCCTGTTCGAGCAGGTGCAGGCCGGTTTGCAATGCATTGACGCGGGGCTGAGCGCGATCACCGCGCAACAGCAGCACGAAGTGCTGCAGGTGGCCACAGACTTCGCCTTCGCCGCCTATTGGTTGATGCCGCGGTTGCATAGGTTTCATGCGGCCAACCCGCAGGTGGACGTTAGCCTGGTGACGGGCGAACGCAACCACAACATGCTGCGCACCGATATCGACGTTGCCGTGCTGTTCGGCGACGGTCGCTTCAAACAGGGCGAAAGTCGCTGGCTGTTCAGCGAAGAAGTCTTTCCAGTCTGCAGCCCGCTGCTGCTCAAGGACCGGCCACAGCCATTGCCAGCCCACGCGTTGGCGGAGTTTCCATTGCTGCATCTGCGAGCGGGAAATGGCAGCAGCTGGTTCGACTGGAATGGTGTGTTCCGAGAGCTGGGCATCACCTCGCCCCCGGCGCCGGGGCAATTGCGTTTCGACAATTACACGCTGCTGATCCAGGCAGCGATTGGCGGGCAAGGGGTCGCCATCGGCTGGCGGCACCTTGTGGATAACTTATTGGCTCAAGGGCTGCTGTGTCGTCCCATTAGCGAAACCGTGCTGTCGCGGCTGGGCTATTACGTGGTCTTGCCCCAGCGTAAACGCCGCGGGGCGCTGATCAAGCAGTTCGTGGACTGGTTGATGGAGGAACAGGCCAGCAGTGCCGAGTCGTTGACGGGGCTGCCGTTGCCTTCGATTGCGGTTTGAAAAGTGAGATGCAAAAGAAGGGGCTGCTGTGCAGCCCAGCGGGAGCAAGCTCCCTCGCCACGGGTGGGCACAGCTCTCAGATAGCGGCGACGAAGCTGACGTGCTGGCCTATGTGCAGGTTCAGGCGCAGCTCATCGGCGATGCCGACCGCTACCCGGTTAAGCCGTTCCAGGGCTTCGGCCATGCCGGGCTCCAGGCTTGTGCTGACCTGGCTGAAATGCTCGATGCCCAGGCCTGGGGTGGCATAGGGGGCGTTGATCAGGGTCCATTGCAGGGTGCTGTTTTTCAACGCGTCGAGCACTTCTTCAGCAGCGTGGCGCTGCAGGTCATCGTCGCCCTGCTCTTCATCAAGCACGGCAAAGTCACCGATCAGGAACAACCGGGAAACGCTCACCGCCTGCATCCCAGCGATCAACGCGTCCACAGCCAATACTTGCTCCACCGGGCCGGGGATCAGCGTGCGCTCCACTTGCTCGCTGCTCATCGGCAACCCCGGCGCGTTCAGCAGACACACCACGGCGCTGGCACCGGCCACACTTTGCTTGACCCGTTCAGGGTCGAAGAGATCGCCAGTCTTGGTCCGCAGACCAGGGCGCGGGGCCAGGGCCGTGAGGTCGTCAAGAATGGCGATGACTTCATGCTGGCGCCGCAGCATTTCAGCCATCAATGCACTGCCGAGGCTACTCATGGCACCATAAAGCACCACCTTGATGACCGGGGTTTCGGCATTTTTCATGACTGTAATTCCTTTTTCCTGCGTATAGCCCTCTGACCCGCAGGAATCGGATAGGGTTCGGCCTGATTTAGGGGAGTGACACATGCAGCGGATCAAGGGTTACCACGCCCACGTGTATTTCGACGCCGACACCATCGACCAGGCCCGAGCGTTGTGCGAGGCGGCCGCGCAACTGTTCCCGCTGAAAATGGGCCGCGTTCACCAGCGACCGGTCGGCCCGCACCCGGACTGGAGCTGCCAGCTGGCGTTCGATCCGCAGTACATCGGCGTGGTCTTGCCGTGGCTGGCGCTCAATCGAAAAGGGTTGGTGGTTTTCCTGCACCCGGACACCGGCGATGACTTGCTGGACCACACCGAGCATGCGATCTGGATGGGCGCGATGCGGCCGTTGGATCTTTCGGTGTTCTGAGCTGGTGTGGCGAGGGCGCTTGCTCCCGCTGGGCTACGCAGTAGCCCCAAAAAACAACGGCCGCTTCGCGCCCCAGCGGGAGCAAGCTCCCTCGCCACGGGTTCGCCACGCCTCCAAACCATGACGTTTACCGGCTGACCGCTGGTGCGACAGCGAAAGCTGGCTGAAAGCTTGCGCGATTAGGATCGCCTCACTCCCGGCAAAAGACCGGTGGCCGGCGGCGAGCTTTGAAGGCTCGTCAGGCCCTTTTAACAACAACAATGGTGATTCTGATGTCCGCTGCTACCTACCTCGCTGCACCCACTCCATTCGTCCGCCCTGCGTTTTTCGTTCTGCGCTGACCTGTCCGGTTCGCCTTAGCCCGCCGCGCCACGCCTGGAGTATTTCCTATGCTGACTTTCCTTGGCTTCGCCATGGTCATCACGTTCATGTTCCTGATCATGACCAAGCGCCTGTCTGCGCTGATCGCCCTGATCATCATCCCGATCCTGTTTGCCCTGTTCGGTGGTTTCGCGCCGAAGATCGGCCCGATGATGCTCGAAGGCATCACCAAGCTCGCCCCGACCGGGGTGATGCTGATGTTCGCGATTCTCTATTTTGCCCTGATGATCGACTCCGGCCTGTTCGACCCGGCCGTGCGCAAGATCCTCAAGCTGGTCAAGGGTGACCCCTTGAAAGTTTCGGTCGGCACCGCCGTTCTGGCGCTCGTCGTTTCCCTCGATGGTGACGGCGCGACCACTTACATGATCTGCGTGGCCGCGATGCTGCCGCTCTACAGCCGCATCGGCATGAGCCCACGGATCATGGCGGGCCTGATCATCCTCGCCGGTGGCGTGATGAACATGACCCCCTGGGGCGGCCCGACCGCCCGTGCGGCCAGTGCGCTGCATGTCGACCCGTCCGACATCTTCGTACCGATGATTCCGGCGATGGCCGCCGGTGTGGTGGCGATCCTGATCATTGCCTACTTCTACGGCAAGCGTGAGCGTGCGCGCCTGGGTGAGCTGCACCTGATCGGCGACGAGATCGATCACAGCGAAATCAGCGTGTCGCAGTTCCCGGATGCCCGTCGCCCGAAGCTGATCTGGTTCAACGGCCTGTTGACCCTGGCACTGATGTGCACCCTGATCGCCGGCCTCCTGCCGCTGCCCGTGCTGTTCATGGTGGCGTTCAGCATCGCGATGATCGTCAACTACCCGTGCCTGCAACAGCAGAAAGATCGCGTCGCGGCGCATGCCGGCAGCGTCTTGTCGGTGGTCAGTCTGATTTTCGCAGCAGGTATCTTCACTGGTATCCTGTCCGGAACCGGCATGGTCGATGCTATGTCGAAAAGCCTGCTGGCGGTGATCCCTGATTTCCTCGGTCCGTACCTGGCGGTGATTACGGCGCTGGTGAGCATGCCATTCACGTTCTTCATGTCGAACGACGCGTTTTACTATGGTGTGTTGCCGGTGCTCTCCGAAGCAGCCAGCCACTACGGCATCACTGCGGTGGAAATGGCCCGCGCTTCGATCGTCGGCCAACCGGTCCACCTGCTCAGCCCGCTGGTGCCATCGACCTATCTGTTGGTAGCGCTGGCCGGGATCGAATTTGGTGATCACCAACGTTTCACCCTGAAGTGGGCAGTACTGGTCTGCCTGTGCATACTGGTTGCGGCATTGCTGTTGGGGACTTTCCCGCTGTTCAGCACTCTGTAACTGTAACGGCATCAAACAACCACGCCGCCAGCTCATCGCTGGCGTCGTGGTTTAACACTCGCTCAAAGGAACTCACATGGAATGGCTGACCAACCCGGAAATCTGGGTTGCCTTCTTTACCCTGACCGCCCTGGAGATTGTCCTGGGCATCGACAACATCATCATGATCTCGATCCTGGTCAGCCGCATGCCCAAGCACATGCAGGCTCGTACCCGGATCTTCGGCCTGGCGCTGGCCATGGTCACCCGGATCCTGTTGCTGCTGTCCATCACCTGGGTGATGCGCCTGACCGCCGATTTGTTCGAAGTGTTCGGCCAGGGCATTTCCGGACGTGACCTGATCCTGTTCTTCGGTGGCCTGTTCCTGTTGTGGAAAAGCTCCCAGGAGATGTACCACGCGCTGGAAGGCGAGGATGAGAGCAGCGACGAGCCTTCGGGCAAGGGCGGCAACTTCCTCTATACCATCATCCAGATCGCGATCATCGACATCGTGTTCTCCCTGGACTCGGTCATCACCGCCGTCGGCATGGTCTCCCACGTACCGGTCATGGTCGCGGCGATCATCGTCGCCGTGCTGGTGATGATGCTCGCCTCGGGCACCATCAGCGAGTTCATCGACAAGCACCCGTCGCTGAAAATGCTCGCGCTGTCGTTCCTGCTGGTGGTCGGTACCGTGCTGATCGCCGAGTCGTTCGACGTGCACGTGCCTAAAGGCTACGTCTACTTCGCCATGGCGTTCTCCCTGGCAGTGGAAGCGATCAACATCAAGATGCGCACCACGATTGCCCGCAAGCGCAAGCAGCAGGATCCAGTGAAACTGCGCAAGGATGTTCCCGGTCAGTAACTGTACGGGGCAATGAATGAACGAAGGGGCTCTTGGAGCCCCTTTTTCATGCCGGAAGAAAAGTGCCGCTCCCACAGGGAATGGATTGCGGTGGATTCATGACAGATTTGTTTCAATCACTTCTTTAGCTGTGCAATGCTGGCGCCCAAGCCTTTCGCCAACTAAGCCTTTAAGTACAAGTAAAACAATGTGGCATCGTCAATTGGTCCCTTTGGGACGCTAACAGGGGGCTCCTCATGCTGACCCTGCTGAATTTGCTCTCCGCCGTGGCCCTGTTGATCTGGGGCACGCATATCGTGCGTACCGGCATCCTGCGCGTCTATGGCTCGAACCTGCGCCATGTCATCGGCCAGAACATGTCCAGGCGCTGGCTGGCGTTTATCGCCGGGATCATGGTCACGGCCATGGTCCAGAGCAGCAACGCCACGGCCATGCTCGTCACGTCCTTCGTCGGCCAGGGCCTGATGGCGCTGACCCCGGCCCTGGCGACCATGCTCGGAGCCGATGTCGGTACGGCGCTGATGGCCCGGGTGCTGACCCTGGACCTGTCGTGGCTGTCGCCGTTGCTGATTTTCCTCGGGGTGATTTTTTTCCTGTCGCGTAAACAGACCCGGGTCGGGCAAATGGGCCGGGTTGCCATCGGCCTGGGCCTGATCATCCTGGCGCTGCAACTGATCGTCGAAGCCGCGACGCCCATCACCCATGCGCAAGGGGTGAAAGTGATCTTCGCTTCGCTGACCGGCGACATCCTGCTCGATGCCCTGGTGGGCGCGCTGTTCGCCATGATCTCCTACTCGAGCCTGGCCGCCGTGCTGCTGACCGCGACCCTGGCAGGCGCGGCGGTGATCAGCCTGCCGGTGGCAATCGGCCTGGTGATCGGTGCCAACATCGGCAGCGGCGTGCTGGCGTTCCTCAGCACCAGCATGCAGAACGCTGCCGGACGCCAGGTGGCGCTGGGTAGCCTGCTGTACAAGTTGATCGGATTGCTGCTGATCATCCCGGTGCTCGACCCGCTGGTGAACTGGCTGGACAGCCTGGATTTCAGCCCCCAGGAAACGGTCATCGGTTTCCACCTGCTCTACAACAGCGTGCGCTGCCTGGTGCTACTGCCCAGTGTCGCGCCGATGGCCCGGCTGTGTGCCTGGCTGCTGCCAGAGCGTCCGGAAACCAACGGCACCGCCAAGCCCCGGCATCTGGACGCCACGGCACTCGCCACCCCGAGCCTGGCGCTGGCGAACGCGGCCCGGGAAACCCTGCGCATTGGCGACCTGATCGAAAACATGCTCCAAGCCATGCTCGACGTGCTGCGCGGCCAGCAGACCGCAGTCACCCAGGACGTGCGACGCATGAGCGATGACGTCGAAGCGTTGTGCAGCGCCATCAAGTTGTACCTGGCCCAGATGCCCCGCGAGGACCTCAGCGAGCAGGACAGTCGCCGCTGGGCGGAAATCATTGAGCTGGCGATCAACCTGAAACTGTCCAGCGACCTCATCGAACGCATGTTGCGCAAGGTCCAGCAGCAGAAAACCGCACAACGCCGCTCGTTCTCCGACGTCGGCCTGGAAGAGCTGGCGGGGCTACACAGCCAGTTGATTGCCAACCTGCGACTGGGGATGTCGGTGTTCCTCAGTGCCGACCGGGAAAGCGCCCGTCAGTTGCTGCGTGAGAAACGGCGATTTCGCGCCCAGGAACGACGAATGGCCCACGCCCATGTCAGCCGCCTGCAACGCAAGGTCTTGCAAAGCCTGGAGACCAGCGCCCTGCACCTGGAACTGATCGCCGACATGCGACGCCTGAACTCGCTGTTTTGCGGCAGTGCGTATGTGGTGCTGGAAACTTCCGAGATCGGCGCCCTGGCGGTGGATGAAATCGCTGACATCACCCATTCGCCTTGAACATCTGGCGCGTTGTCCAGTCAGTAAGATTGGACTCGTCAGCCGCCAGGAAGCCTTTATGCGTTGTCTGTTGCTCACCGTTCTTTTACTCGGCTCGCTGCCCGCAATAGCCCTGGATCGATTCCAGGTCGAAGGCTATGCGTTGCCCAACGGCATGCAACTGTTGCTCAAGCCCGGCACTGAACGCGGACACGTGGCGATCCGCCTGGTGGTGGGCGTAGGTCTGGATGACTTCAATTGCGCCGACAAGGAGCTGCCCCATCTGCTGGAACACCTGCTGTTCAGTGGCGTGGATGAAACGGGCGAAGGGGGGCTCGAAGAACGCATGCAGGCCCTGGGCGGCGAGTGGAACGCCTTCACCAATAACGCCGACACCACCTTTGTCATCGAGGCACCGGCCAGCAATCAACGCAAGATTCTCGACCTGCTACTGGCGATATTGACCCGCACCCGCATCGACGAAAAAGCCCTGGACGCCGCCAAACGGGTGGTGGAGCGCGAGGACGGCGGCCATTACACCCATCTGCAACGCTGGCTCGATCGCCAGGACCTGAGCCACAAGGCCAGCAATCAACTGGCGGTGGAACTGGGCCTGCGCTGCGCGGAACGAGCCGAGGTCGAGCCGCTGACCCTCAGGAAGATCGAGCAGGTTCGCAAAGCCTGGTACGCGCCCAACAACATGACGCTGATCGTCGTCGGCGACCTCGACCGCCTGCTGCCCGCTTACCTGGAACGCACCTTCGGCAGCCTCAAGCCCGTCGAACCGAGCAACCATGAGCCCTTGGCGCAGATCCGCTACAGCGCCGTCACCAAGCGCAACCTGATCCGCGGCCTGGTCGGCAACAGCGCCAAGCTGCATTGGCTGTTTCCGGAGCCGGTGCTGGAGGAACAGCACGACGAAACTTTCGACCTGCTCAAGGATTACCTGGACTGGGCGCTCTATCGCCAGTTGCGCCTTGCCCAAAGCCTGTCGTACGGGCCATGGACCGAGCGTGAAGTGTTCGGCGGCGTCGGCTTCTTCAGCCTGAACGCGGACCTGGCCCGCGAAGACCTGCCAGAAGCCGAGCAAGCCCTCGAAGACCTGCGCGGCAGCTTGCTCAAGGACGGCCTGGACCCTGACACATTCATGCGCATCAAACGCGCAGCCATCGCTCACCAGAGCTGGGCGGTCCAGGGCAACAGCGCACTGGCCGATTACTACTGGAGCGCCTTGGGCGACTACGAAGACGGCCGCTTCGCCAACCCCGCCGTGCGCTTGCAGGCGGTGGGCCTGGAACAGGCCAATATGGCCCTGCGCGAATTGCTGAAAGACCCCGGCTACCTGCGCATCGAAAAGCCGTTACTCAGTGACGATGAGCTTGTGTGGGGAGTCGGTGGGTTGCTTGGATTGTTGCTGTTGGGGTTGGTGGTGTGGCGGGTGCGGCGACGCAGGGTCTGACCGACCGCCATCGCGAGCAGGCTCGCTCCCACAAGGGGGAATGACGACAAACGCGCTCGTCACATCGAGTGACTGACGATACCCTGTCAGGGATATTTCCTACGACTTACTGTGAAACCGCCTAATGCAAACTCTGACTCTCTTTATCCAGCGCATCCTTGAATTGATGAAGCGCTACCCAGGAGTCATTGCGCTCGGCGGTTTCATCTCCGGGATCGGCAGTTTCATGCTGGTGGATCGCCAACAGGGCCTGGCGACCTGGATCGCTGTCCTGATGCTGGTGAGCTGGCTCTGGCTGATGGTGGAAAACAGCATGACCCGGCTGTTCGCGCGGATTTTCAAACGGGAAATCCCCCAGCCGCTGCTGCGTTACGCCACGCAGATGATTCACCAGGAAAGCCTGTTCTTCGTACTGCCATTCTTTTTCATCACCACCACCTGGAACAGCAGCCAGCTGATTTTCACCGGCCTGCTCGCGGCCGCAGCGCTGATTTCGATCACCGACCCGCTGTACTACAAATGGCTGGCCCCGCGGCGCTGGGCGTTCCTGGCGTTGCACACGCTGACGCTGTTCGCCGCGCTGCTGACCGCTTTGCCAGTCATCCTGCACCTGACCACCGACCAGAGCTTCAAGCTCGCCCTGGGCATCGCCATGCTGCTGTCATTCCCAAGCCTGGCATCGATCTTCCCGATCCGCACGGTGCGAAACGCCCTGGCGATCCTGTGCATCACCTTGGGAATTGGCGCCGCCGGCTGGGTGCTGCGCTCCTGGGTTCCACCGGCGACGCTGTGGATGACCGAAGTGGCGATCAGCACTGAGCTTTCGGACCGCACGCCAGGCGATAGCCTGAAGGAAGTCAGCGCCGCGCAGATCCGAAACAACGGGCTATATGCCTACACGGCCATCAACGCGCCGCGTGGACTCGATGAGCGGATCTATCACGTCTGGCAGTTCAACGGTAAAGAAGTGGACCGCATCGCCTTGGACATCCACGGCGGGCGCAAGGAAGGCTATCGCGCCTGGACCCACAAGCAGAACTTCCCCGACGACCCGACCGGCAAATGGCAGGTGCGGGTGCTGACGGAAAATGGGCAGATGATTGGGGTGTTGCGGTTCAATGTGACTGGATCGGCAGGTGGTTGAAGACCGTGGCGAGGGAGCTTGCTCCCGCTGGGCTACGCAGCAGCCCCAAAAAAGTAGGGCCGCTTCGCGCCCCAGCGGGAGCAAGCTCCCTCGCCACAATGAGTTTCCCCAGGCTTGCGTAGGCGGCCTCAGCCAAAGAACCAGTAGCAAACCCCGATCGCCGACAAGACTCCGGCCAGTTCCGCCAGCAGCGCGCAGCCCACGGCATGCCGCGCTCGTTGGATACCCACGGCGCCGAAGTACACCGCCAACACATAAAAGGTGGTCTCGGTGCTGCCCTGGATGGTCGCGGCCACCAGGGCCGGGAAGCTGTCCACGCCGGAGGTCTTCATGGTTTCGATCAGCATCGCCCGGGCGGCGCTGCCGGAGAACGGCTTGACCATGGCAGTGGGCAAGGCATCGACGAAACGCGTGTCCCAACCGGCCCACTGCACCAGATGACGGATGCCATCCAGGCCGAAATCCAGCGCCCCGGAAGCGCGCAGCACACCGACGGCGCAGAGCATCGCCACCAGGTAGGGCAGCAGGTTCTTGGCGACGTCGAACCCTTCCTTGGCCCCTTCGACGAATGCTTCATAGACCTTGACCTTGCGCAGCGCCCCCACCACCAGGAACAGGATGATCAGGCCAAACAGCGTCAGGTTGCCGAGGATCGAGGACAAGCTCGCCAGTGCGGTGGCCGAGAGCGTCGCCAACAGCGCCATGAAACCGCCCAGCGCCAGTGCGCCGGGAACCAAGTAAGCCAACACCACCGGATCCCACAGCCGCAGGCGCTGCACGAACGCCACGGACAACAGCCCCATCAGCGTCGAGCCGCTGGTGGCGATCAGGATCGGCAGGAACACCAGGGTCGGATCCGGCGCGCCCTGCTGGGCGCGGTACATGAAGATCGTCACCGGCAGCAGCGTCAGCGAGGAGGCGTTGAGCACCAGGAACAGGATCTGCGCGTTGCTGGCGATGGTCGCGCTGGGGTTGAGGTCCTGCAGGGCGCGCATGGCCTTGAGGCCGATGGGGGTGGCGGCGTTGTCCAGGCCCAGGCCGTTGGCGGCGAAGTTCAGGGTAATCAGGCCGATGGCCGGGTGGCCGGCGGGCACTTCCGGCATCAGGCGTAAAAACAGCGGGCCGAGTGCCTTCGCCAGCCACTCGACGATCCCGGCCTTTTCGGCGATCCGCAGGAACCCCAGCCACAGGGTCAAGGTACCGAACAGCAGGACCATGACCTCCACCGACAGCTTGGCCATGGCAAAAATACTCTCGACCATGGCCGCGAAGATCCCGGCGTTGCCCCCCACCAGCCACTGCGCCAGCGCTGAAACGGCTGCCACGATAAAGAAGCCAAGCCACAGGCCATTGAGCATCGGTAAATCCCCCGGAAGATGCCGCGAATGATAGCGGGGCTGGCAGAAACGACAAACCCCGGATTTGTCCGGGGTTTGTCTTGTGGAAGCCGAGCTTGCTCGCAAAGGCGTTGGATCAGTCAGCATCACCGTCGGCTGACACTCCGTCATCGCGAGCAGGCTCGCTCCCACAGGGGTCATGCATCATGCAAATGCAGCGACCACTCAGATCCATTGTGGGAGCGAGCCTGCTCGCGATAGCGGTCTTGAACCTGCCTCAACGACTGGAAGTTTCCCCCGCCGGCAGCGGCTCTTTGCTGCGCCAGTGTGGCAAAGAGTTCCAGTAGCGCTGGCCCTTGGCGTCGTCGTACATGCCTTCCCAACGGGCGATGACCAGCACGGCGAGGGCGTTGCCGATGACGTTCAGGGCGGTACGGGCCATGTCCATGATGCGGTCGACACCAGCGATGAATGCCAGGCCTTCCAGCGGAATACCCACGCTGCCCAGGGTCGCCAACAGCACCACGAACGACACACCCGGCACGCCGGCGATGCCTTTGGAGGTAACCATCAAGGTCAGGACCAGCAGCAATTGCTGGCTGATGGACAAATCGATGCCATACAACTGGGCAATGAAAATCGCCGCGATGCTCTGATACAGGGTCGAACCGTCGAGGTTGAACGAATAACCGGTCGGCACCACGAAGCTGCAAATGGCCTTCGGCGCGCCGTAGGCTTCCATCTTCTCGATCACCCGCGGCAGCACGGTTTCGGAGCTGGCGGTGGAGTAGGCCAGCACCAGCTCATCCTTGAAGATGCGCATCAACTTGAGCACCGAGAAGCCGAACAGCCGTGCAATCAGACCCAGCACCACGAAGGCAAAGAAAGCGATGGCGACGTAAACCAGGATCACCAGTTTCGCCAGCGGCAGCAGGGAGGCGAAACCGAAGTTGGCGACGGTCACGGCGATCAGCGCGAACACACCGATCGGCGCGTACTGCATGATCATGTGGGTGACCTTGAACATGCTCTCCGACACGCCCTGGAACATTTTCACCAGCGGTTCGCGCAGGTCCGATTGCAGGCTGGAAAGACCCAGGCCGAACAGCACGGAGAAGAAAATGATCGGCAGCATCTCGCCACGAGTCAGCGCGGCAAAGATGTTGGAAGGGATCAGGTTGAGAATGGTCTGGACGAACGCATGCTCATGCTGGACTTCAGCGGCAGTGGCCTGGTACTTGGAAATATCCACAGTACCCAGAGTGCTCATGTCGATGCCGGCGCCCGGCTGGAAGAAGTTGGCCAGCAGCAGGCCGACGACGATGGCGATGGTGGTGACGATTTCGAAGTACAGAATGGTCTTGATGCCGATGCGACCGAGCTTCTTGGCGTCCCCGACCCCGGCGATGCCGACGATCAGCGAGGAGATCACGATCGGGATGACGATCATCTTGATCAGACGGATAAAGATATCGCCTGCCGGTTGCAGCACGTTGCTGATCCACCAGGCCTTCTCGGCGCTGAAGTGATTGAGCAGTGCGCCCAGTGCAATCCCGAGAACCAGACCGATGAGGATCTGCCAGGCGAGGCTTAGCTTTGCCTTCTTCATATCTTTACCCTTACTTCAGTTGGACTCGGGCAGCGGCACGAACCGGATCGTCATGACGATAGAGATTCGCGCCTTCTGCCCCCGTATAAGGTCACCCCGAGCGCTCGATCGGCTAACTGGCAGGCGAAAAAAGGCGCAACTATTGCGATGCGGGGATGACCCGTCTAATGCCGTAAACGCCTACCCCATGCCGAATCGGCATGATTATTTCCAAACCAGACCGTCGCAGCGGCGGGTTCGAATGCGACATTTCAGCAGGCATAAGTGCCGTGGACCGGCCATTTCAGCGTAGTCGGCTTTTTCCGTCAGGCTTACAGCGCCGAGGAGCAACCGACAAATCGAGAGGCGACCCACGACGAAATTCCTGCGCGCATTCTCCGATATACGGTCAGGCAAGAGGGGAAGAACTTGAGGGAGGAGACAATATGCCGCAGCGGGCATCGGCTGACAGATATGAATCGACTGGACGCTCTGGCTCAAGCATTTTCGGCGTTAAGCTCTCCGCAAGTTCGCCAAGTCATCAGGACTTCGCGAACCTGCGTCGCAGCTTCTTTCCTGACCCGGCCCTTTCGCAGGCACCCCTTGTGCCCGTAGGTCACTCCGACCCCAATCGGTCAGAACGTCCCAGCCCCCTGGTCATGCATCGGCCCTCTTCGGGCTCTGCAGAAGAGAAAAGCAGGGCGCTTTTCCCGTTTTCAAATTCAGTACCAGTTCGGGTCTTTCTTGAGCTGTTCCATTAACAGTTTCTGCATACCTTCATCAGGCTTGCCGAGGAAACGGTAGTCGGCATGACGGGTCGGTGACTTGTCGGCCGGCAGCCCGGCGGGTACTTGGACCCACATGGCATACGCTTCGTCCTTGTCGAAACTGACGGCCACGATCAACCGCTGGTTGCGGCAGGTCGCCTGGGTTTCACACAACGGACCGACCAGATATTTCTCGCCATCTTCCTCGACAGCGTTCATCTGTTCCGAATCGCCCGACAGGTTCATGATCCATTCCGGCAGGCGCTCTTCCTTTTTGACAACCTGCTGCCAGGTTTCACGGTATTGCGGATCCGCCTCAAGCAACTGATTGGCCCGCATCTGCCCGTCATTGGCAGCCAATGCCAGCGTACTGCCGCCCAGTAACAGGGCGGCGGCCAGTCCTTTAAAGGAAACGCTCATGGTCAGCCTCGACCGCGACGACCAAAGAAGAAGGAAGCGATGAACATAACCAGGAACACGACAAAGAGAATCTTGGCGATGCCCGTGGCGGTGCCGGCGATACCACCGAAGCCCAGTACGGCGGCGATGATGGCAATGATCAGGAAGGTAATTGCCCAACTCAACATGGTGATTCTCCTTACGCTTTTCTATTTAGTTTGGGTCTGACGGTGATGGTTCCGGCGCGACGGACGACCGGTCCACCCAGTTAAAACACCCAACGCTCCTGACGGGGCATGTCGGTCACAGACTGAGCCTGGTCGACATCCATCATTCGCATCGAGGCAGAAGCCTCCGCTACATTGCTGACAGCACTGAAATGGGTTTGCGGAGCGCGATAAACCGAAACCTGCGGCGCTTCGGGCTTCAGGCTTTCCTGCCAGAGCAGCCATTGCTGGCCGGCGACCAAAGTCACCAGCAGCGCCAGCACAGCCCACAGGCCCTGCTGGATATGCAGGGAAGAGATCCGAAACTGGGCGGCACGTTGACGGTTCATCCTGAAACTCCTCCCGACCCGGGGTGTGATGATCTGATTGAGGCGCTCTCACGCCACGCTTGCTCAGACTATTGCAGTCGGCGTGCCAGAATTTTTCGACAGAAAAATCCTTACAAATCAATATCTTATAAAGTCATCGAGAAGAGCCAAGGGCGCATCCTGCACGATGCCCCTCAAAGGCGTCGTGCGTAATGCACGACTGAAAGGGACGAGACGTTAGATTCTTTTCGAATGGTCCGTCAGAAACTGCTGTCGGAATAAGCGAGGCAAATCGGGGAATCGCTGCATTCAGGAAAAAAACGGACCCAAATCAACCTTTTAGAGGTCTGAGGCCCACAGGTCCGATTTCGATGGGTAATATTCCATCAGAATCAACCATGCAACTTGCCCGATTTTTCTGACACTAACCAAGATCATTCATTAAAGGAGCGTAGGAAAGATGGAATCCGCCACTGAGCACCAAGGCCGCATTCTGCTGGTAGACGACGAGTCCGCCATCCTGCGTACGTTCCGTTACTGCCTGGAAGACGAAGGCTATACCGTCGCCACCGCCAACAGTGCCGCCCAGGCCGACGCACTGCTGCAACGCCAAGTGTTCGACCTGTGTTTCCTTGACCTGCGCCTGGGCGAAGACAACGGCCTGGATGTGCTGGCCCAGATGCGAATCCAGGCACCTTGGATGCGGGTGGTTATCGTGACCGCGCATTCGGCGGTCGACACCGCCGTCGATGCGATCCAGGCCGGGGCGGCCGATTACCTGGTGAAGCCGTGCAGCCCGGATCAGTTGCGCCTGGCGACCGCCAAGCAACTTGAAGTGCGCCAACTGTCGGCCAGGCTCGAAGCCCTGGAAGGGGAGATCCGCAAACCCAAGGACGGCCTCGACTCCCACAGCCCGGCGATGAAAGTCGTGCTGGAAACCGCCCGCCAGGTGGCCAGCACCGATGCAAATATCCTGATCCTGGGTGAGTCCGGTACCGGTAAAGGCGAATTGGCCCGGGCGATCCATGGCTGGAGCAAGCGGGCGAAAAAGTCCTGCGTCACCATCAACTGCCCGTCGCTCACCACCGAATTGATGGAAAGCGAGTTGTTCGGCCATAGCCGTGGCGCGTTCACCGGCGCCAGCGAAAGCACATTGGGACGCGTCAACCAGGCAGACGGCGGCACGCTGTTTCTCGACGAGATCGGCGATTTTCCCCTGACTTTGCAGCCAAAGTTATTGCGTTTTATCCAGGATAAGGAATATGAGCGGGTAGGGGACCCGGTGACCCGCCGCGCCGATGTACGGATTCTCGCGGCGACCAACCTCAACCTCGAAGACATGGTGCGCGATGGGCGTTTTCGTGAAGACCTGCTGTATCGCCTGAATGTCATCACCCTGCACCTGCCGCCATTGCGTGAACGCGCCGAGGACATCCTGACCCTGGCCGACCGCTTCCTGGCTCGCTTCGTCAAGGAATATGCACGTCCGGCCCGCGGGTTCAGCGACGAGGCTCGCGAAGCGCTGCTAGGCTATCGCTGGCCGGGCAATATCCGGGAGCTGCGCAACGTGGTTGAACGCGCCAGCATCATCTGCCCACAGGAGAAAGTCGAAATCAGCCACCTGGGGATGGCCGAACAACCGGTGAACAACGCACCGCGCATCGGCGCCGCGTTGAGCCTCGATGAATTGGAGAAAGCCCACATCGGTGCGGTGCTGGCGACGGCCGACACCCTCGATCAGGCAGCCAAGACCCTGGGTATCGACGCCTCCACGCTGTATCGCAAACGCAAGCAGTACAACCTGTGAGCAACACCCTATGAAGTTGGCGATGAAGCTGCGCACCCGGCTATTCCTCAGTATCTCGGCGCTGATCACTGTGGCTTTGTTGGGGCTGTTGCTAGGTCTGGTCAGCGTGATGCAGATGGCCAATACCCAGGAACAATCGGTACGCGACAACTTCATCCTGCTGGATCTGGGACTCAAGCTGCGCCAGACACTCGGCGACCAGCTGATGATCATGCTCGACGAACAGCCCGATCTCGCTGCGCTGGAGGCCTCCAAGCAAGAATATCTGGCGCTGATCGACGAAGGCATCGCCCACGAGCGGGGACTGGATGACGCAGCCATCAGTTTCAGCCGGGCCAAGGCCGACTACATGGATTTTCTTGAAGCCTTTACCGCGTCTCGCCAGCATCCCGGCCAACTCACGGGCATCCAGCCCCTCACCGAAAAATTCAACGTGCTGCGCAATGGCCTGATCGAGGGCTACCGGGCGGCCTTGAACAATATCAGCGAAACCCAGACCCGCGCCCGGGAGCGAGCCCTGTTGATTTCCGGCCTGCTGGGGCTGGTGGGGTTGGCGGTGCTGATCATCGGCTTCATCACGGCCCATGGCATCGCCCAGCGTTTCGGCGCGCCCATCGAAGCCCTGGCCGCCGCTGCGGATAACATCGGCCAAGGCAATTTCGAAGTGGCGCTGCCGGTTTCTTCCGCCGCCGAGCTGAATCTTCTGACGAAGCGTTTCGGGATCATGGCCCAGGCGCTGCGCGAACATCAGGCCACCAATGTCGACGAACTGCTGGCCGGCCAACAGCGCTTGCAAGCCGTGCTCGACAGCATCGACGACGGTTTGCTGATGATCGACCGCCAGGGCCGGTTGGAACACCTCAACCCGGTGGCACAGCGACAACTGGGCTGGGACGGCGAACGCCTGGGTATGGGATTGGGCGAGGCATTGGGACGCCCCGATCTGGACGAAGAACTGCAACTGGTGCTGCGTGGTGGAACGCTGGAGCGGGCGCCGGATGACCTGAGCATCGAGGTGGACGGGGAGTCCCGTGTGCTGACGTACAGCCTCACGCCGGTCAGTCATACCCAGGGGCATATCCTCGGTGCGGTGATGGTGCTGCACGACGTCACCGAACAGCGGGCGTTCGAACGGGTGCGCAGTGAGTTCGTGTTGCGAGCCTCCCATGAACTGCGCACGCCGGTGACCGGCATGCACATGGCGTTCGGCCTGTTGCAGGAGCGCCTGCATTTCCCACCGGAGTCGCGCGAAGCGGACCTGCTCAACACGGTGACGGAAGAGATGCAGCGACTGATGCAGTTGATCAACGACCTGTTGAACTTCTCGCGTTACCAGAATGGCTTGCAGAAGCTCGTCCTCGCGCCTTGCTCCATCGAAGATTTATTGGAAGAAGCCCGGTTACGCTTTTCCGCCCAGGCTCAAGCCAAGGGCATCGAGTTGCTCGTGGCGATCCAAGGCCCGCTGCCACGCCTGCACGCCGATGCTTCGCAACTGGAACGCGTGCTGGATAACCTGATCGACAACGCGATGCGCCACACCGGCGACCACGGCCAGATCCGTTTGCAGGCCCGTCGCCATGGTGAGCGCGTGATCATCAGCGTCGAAGATAATGGCGAGGGCATTGCCTACGGCCAGCAGGGACGGATCTTCGAACCGTTTGTCCAGGTGGGGCGCAAGAAGGGCGGCGCCGGCCTCGGGCTGGCGTTGTGCAAGGAAATCGTCCAGCTCCACGGCGGTCGGATGGGCGTTTATTCGAGGCCGGGGCAGGGCACGCAGTTCTACATGGCATTGGCGGTCTGAGGTCGATCAGGCTTCGTCGTCCAGGCGCCGTCCCAGCCGACGCCTTCCACGGGTGATCAACTCGATGAGCTGCACCGCGCTCAGGGCGTGGGCGAACAGCCAACCCTGACCGAATTTCACCCCCTCGCTGCTCAGGTAGGACGCCTGGGCCTCATACTCGATCCCTTCAGCGATCACCTTGAGCTGCAACGCATGGGCCATGCGGATGATATGCGGCGCTACGCCACTGCTGGCGGCATCATGACCGAGGGCGTCGATAAACGCCTTATCGATTTTCAGGCAGTCCACCGGCAAGGTTTGCAGATAAGCCAGGCTGCAATAACCAGTGCCAAAATCATCGATCAATACCTGATGCCCCAGATCCCGTAGCGATTGCAGGTTATCCCGGGCGACCAACGCGTCGACCAATCCGCGCTCAGTCACCTCAAAGGCAATCTGGCGCGCCGATACCCGATGCCGCGCCAAAAGACGTGCGATGACTTCGCCAATGCGCGGCACCATCACATCGCAGGCCGCCAGGTTTACCGAGATGTAAAGCTGAGGGTTGGAGCGCAGCAGCTGTCCCAGCTGATCAAACAGCCGCTGCAGGACAAAATCGGTGATCTGACGGATTTGCCCGGTATCTTCCGCCATCGGGATGAACAGGTCCGGGCTGGTCAGGGTGCCGTCCGGTCGGCGCCAGCGCAGCAAGGCTTCGGCGCCGACGCAATTGCGGCTGTCCAGGTCGAAGATCGGCTGGTAGAGCACCTGCATTTCACCGCGTCGGAGGGCGCCATGCAGTTCGGCATCCATCGATTGCCGCTGGCGCGCCAGCAGGAAGACCTGGAAACCGATTCCCAGGCCCAGCGCCAGGCTGATGGGCAGCATCCACCAGGCATTGGCCGGTACCTGAAAGCCTTTGCGCTGGGCAATCAGCACCAACTGATACTCGGGGCTGTCAGTGGGCATTCGATAAATCAGACGGGTCTTGGTGACTTGCAGGGCATTCTGGCTTTTCGGCGGCCAGGGCTCCGTCGGCGGCCAGTATTGGTCGGTGCCCAACACTGGAATGGCGCGCCTGCCGTGATCCAGGACCACCAGCAGGCTGCTGTCGGCTGGCAGGTCGACAACATCGGTCAGATGCCCGCGAGAGGTGGCGACCCGAAAGTTGCCGCGCCCGAGCATCAATGCAGCCCGGTCCTCATCCGGTTCGGTCGTTGTGTTGAGCCAATAGCTGTAGGTCGGGCCCCGCAGGTCGGGTGGACGGGTCACCGCCAGGCCATTCTGTCGCGGGCGGTTGGAACAGACCCCATTGCCATCGATGTACACCGCCTCGTAGACGAACCTGTAGTTGAAGCTGACCTGCTGCAATGTCGCGATCATGTCATCGTTGCAGCCACGCAACGGTTGGTTCTGTAGGTCATCGAGGCCTTCGCGCAACTGCCCGAATAGCTGTTCCAGGCGTTGCAGAAAGCGCTCGCCCTGGGCATTCATCTGCTCACTTTCGCGCTGCTGGATCTGCTGCACGACCACGAACAGACTCCCCGCCAACAGCAGGGCCGTGCTCAGGGCAGCCGCCACCGCCGCCAGGAACAACGGGCGATGCAACCAGCTCTGCACGGTTTCACGGGAAGCCATCATCATGGGAATCCGAAAGGCACCAATGAGTTATAGCTTCTGATTTGAATCTGGCCCGATTCGTCAGACGGGCGTCATTATTTTGTCTGGTTGAGCACCTGCAAGATCGCCGCGCTTTGGGCGTCAGGCGTGCCATCGAAACGGCTCGGCCGGTAATGCATCTGGAACGCGGCCATGACATGGCGGGTGGCCACATCCCATTCGCCGGTCTGGGGCGTCGGGTAGCCGAGACGGGCCAGTTGCCCCTGGAACCAACTGGCCTCCGGTAGCTGCGTCGCGAATACCGCTTGCTGGCGCGCCACGGCCTGTTCGTCCGGCCAGACTCCCAGGCCCGCCTGTGCCAGGCGCTTCCAGGGGAACAGCGGGCCCGGATCGAGCTTGCGCAGGGGCGCGATATCACTGTGGCCGATGATGTTGCGCGAATCGATCCCGTTGCGCTGGACGATGTCCTTGAGCAATACGATCAGCGCCTGGACCTGAGCTTCGCTGTAGGGATACCAGAGGCGTCCGGTAGGGGTATCGACGTAGCCTGGATTGACGATTTCAATGCCGATGGAGCTGGAGTTGAGCCAGGTCCGTCCTTCCCACTCGCTTTCCCCGGCGTGCCAGGCGCGCCGGCTTTCGTCTACCAGCTTATAGATAGTCGCCTTTTTGTCGTCGCCGATCAGGTAATGGGCGCTGACTTCCCCATGGGTCAGCAGGGCCAGTGACCGTTCCAGGGAGGCGGAGGTGTAATGCACCACGACGAACTGGACCCGGTTGTCGTGGTTGACCGAGGGGTGGCTGGTATCAAACCGGGGCCCGCTGGAACAGCCGGCCAAGATGAACAGAGCAACAATGAGCGAGAAAAACTTCATGGTGAAATGCTGTACGCGCTGACGATAATGCAACAGTGTAACGTATCGCCCGGGGGAGAATCGGGATGCATTGCGATATTAAACAAAATGGAACAATTGGCTTCAGCCCAGTTCCACACGGTTACGCCCGGCATTTTTCGCTCGATAGAGCGCCTGATCGGCTCTTTTGAGCACCAGATCACTGTGTTCGTCCGTTTTGAAGGCCGTCATGCCGATGGACACGGTTACCGTTACCGGCTCGCCTTTGAAGTGGAACGGGCAAGCTTCGATGGCCGTCCTTAGCGACTCGGCCAATTTCGCGCCGGCAGCAAGGGGCGTGTCGGGCACTAGCAGGACAAATTCTTCGCCACCGAAACGAGCGATGAAATCGCTGCCACGCAGGCGTTTACGCAGTACCGAGGCGATCAGCTTCAACACGCGGTCGCCAGCCAGATGGCCATAGTTGTCATTGATCCGCTTGAAGTGGTCGAGGTCGAGCATGGCCAGCAGCAAGCTGTTGCCGTGTTGCTGCCATTGCTCGATTTCCTGTTCCAGACGCTCGGACCAGGCGGCGCGGTTCGGCAGCCCAGTGAGAGGATCGACCAGGGCTTTCTGGCGCTGCTCTTCCAGGTTCTCGCGGACGATCAGCGCGTCCTGCTCCATCAGCGCAACGCGCTCGGCCAGGCTTTTCAGGCGAGCCGAGACTTCCTGCTCCCGCAGATCACGTTGTTTCTGGTGCTGGTCCATGGTCCCGAGCAAGCCTTCAAGATGATTTTCCAGCACTTGCTTGAGGCCTTCGAGGTCGTCGGCTTGTTGCACGCTGGTTTGCAGGCCATCGACCTGCTCGCGAATCTGCGTGTCCATTTCCCGAGAGGCCGACAAGCCGTCGGCGTGGTCTTCGCTGGCGGCGCGCAGGCTGCTCTGGAAGGACTCGAGTCGATCGTTGAGGCGCTGCAGGTACGCCTCGAACTCGTGCTGGCCGCTATCGGTAATCGCCAACATGAGCACCGCAAGATCATCAAGGATCGGCAGCAATTCGTACCAGTTCAAGCCATTTTGCAGGCGTTCACGCATCGCTTCGGCCTGGGGCCGGTGACGCTCGGGCAGGGTCAGGTCGCCCAACAGCCCCAGCAGCGTGTCCTCGATGTGCCTGGCCACCGAGCTGTAGGACGGCTCCGGCGAGTCGGGCAGGGCGTAGTGAGCATCGGCTGCCTCGGTAGTTGCCACGGGCTCAATGGTTTCTGCCGGAGCGAGCGGCGTCTCGGGAGGGACTGGGAGCGGCTCTTCTGGCATCAGTTCGTCAGGGTTTGCGAGAGCCGTTTGCGGTACCGGAGGTTCATCAAGGACAGGTTCCGGCCCGGAGAGTGCCTCGGGCGGCTCGACGACTTCAGGTTCGAGGGGCGGTGCAGACACCGGGGCCGGTTCGGGCATGGCCTGCGAAACTGGCGCTTGTTCCGGTGCTGGCGTCGGTGCCGGTGCCGGTGCCGGTGTGACAGATGCCGCATCGGCTGCCGGCTGCTCTGGCGCCGAGGGAGCCGTCGGGAGCGTCTGGGCCGTTTGCGCTACGGACGGCAGACTGCCCGGGACAGGCTCACGCAGCTGGGGTACGGTCTCGTCGTGACCCTGACCGCCGAACAAGCGTTGCAGCAGACCGGGACGACTCGGCTCGGCAGGCGTCTCCAACGCACTCAGCGCCTTGCCCTGCAAGCTGCTCAACTCACTGAGCAGCAGCGGGATTTCACGGGCCTGACTGACCCGGTCCTCCAGCTGCTTGGAAAATTTCTTCAGCGGACGACTGACTTCCTTGGGCAGCGGCAGGGTTTGCAACTGGGCCACCAGGGCGGTCAACGCAGCACTGGTCTGTTCGATCCGGGTCTCGCGGCGCTGCTCGGAATCAAGTACGGCTTTCTCCAGGCGCGGTAGCAGGGCAGCCAGACCGGCATCCATGTCATCGGCGCGCACCACCTCGCGCATTTCTTTCATGCATTGATCGACAGCCTTGTCCGTACCCTCGGCGGCCAGGGTGCTGCGCACCAGCCCGCGACGCAGCAGGTCGAGCCGAGCATCCCAGCGGCGCTCGAGCTTCTCCTGCTGTTCGATACTCTTGAGGTACTTCTCTCTCCAGCGTTCGGCGTCGTCGCTCATTCATCGGATCCGCGAGGGGCAGGACTCAGCGCGGGGAATGCATCGGCCGTGAGCGAACCCGGCAAACGAATCTCGACCGCGACCGGCAGGTGATCGGAAATGGGTTGGGCCAGCACCTCGACGCGCTCAAGGGTCAGGGTCGGGCTCAACAGGATATGGTCCAGGCAGCGCTGGGGACGCCAACTGGGAAACGTTGCTTCCAGCTGCGGAGCAAGCAGGCCGAGATCGCGCAGCGGTGAAGTTTGCAGCAAATCGTTGGCATGGGTGTTCATGTCGCCCATCAGCACCTGATGCTTGTAGCCACCTATCAGTTCGCGGATATAAGCCAACTGAATCGTGCGGGTCCGGGCACCGAGCGCCAGGTGCATCATGACCACCACCAGCGCTTCCGGGCCTTCGCCGAAACGCGCCAGGATTGCCCCGCGCCCCTTGGGTCCAGGCAGTGGATGGTCTTCGATCGCCCAGGGTCGCAGGCGGCTCAATACACCATTGCTGTGCTGGCCGAGACGCCCGAGGTTGCGATTGAGTTGTTGGTACCAGTACGGAAACGCGCCCAATTGGGCCAGATGTTCAACCTGATTGACGTAGCCAGACCTCAAGCTTCCGCCATCAGCCTCCTGCAACGCCACCAAGTCGAAATCCTTCAGCAGGTCGCCGATTTTCTGCAGGTTACCGGCACGCCCGGTGTGCGGCAGCAAATGCTGCCAGCCGCGGGTCAGGTAATGCCGGTAGCGTTCGGTGCTGATGCCCACCTGGATGTTGAAGCTGAGCAGCCGCAAACGGCTATCGGCAGGCAAGCCCGCGGACGTGAGATGATGCTCGTTGACCTGCGGTTCATGCAGGCCAACGATGCGCTCGGTGCTCCAGCGGGCCATGGGCGTTAGCCGCGCTTAGTTGGCGGCAGCCTTGTTGGTCGACCGCTCCTTGGCGATCAGCTTGTCGGCCAGCGCCAGCGCTTCGTTCGCGCCACCGGCGGAGCCGATGTCAAAGCGGTATTTGCCATTGACGATCATGGTCGGTACGCCAGTGATTTCGTATTTCTTCGCCAGCTCGCGGGCCTTTTTGATCTGGCCCTGGATGGCGAAGGAGTCGAAGGTGGCCAGGAACTTGTCCTTGTCCACGCCCTGGGTCGCTAGGAAGTCGGCCATGTCTTCTTTCTTGACCAGTTTCTTGCCTTCTTTCTGGATTGCGTTGAACACAGCCGCATGGACCTGATGCTCGACGCCCATGGCTTCGAGGGTCAGGAACATCTGGCCATGGGCGTCCCATGGGCCGCCGAACATCGCCGGGATGCGCACGAAGTTAACGTCCGAAGGCAGTTTGTCGACCCATGGGTTGATGACCGGCTCGAACGCATAGCAATGCGGGCAGCCGTACCAGAACAGCTCCACCACTTCGATCTTGCCAGGCACCGCCACCGGAACAGGGTTGTTCAATTCGACGTAGGGGGCCTTCGATTCGTCGGCATTGGCTTGGACGCCGATGCCGAACAAGCTGGCGACGACGAGCGCGGCGCTGATGATCAGATTACGCATGCTTTACTCCTGGACAATAAAATGGCCTCGCGAGGCGTGTTTTTCAGACAGGCCGTGGCGGGTTCAGGTTCGCTAGTGTAACGGCAGCGGCCACAAAAAAGGGCGGCCAAAGCCACCCTTTTGATGCTCGCATCGACAGATTAATCGAGCGTTAACGTTGCAAGAGGTGTAGCCCCCTCGCAACGCCCGGCGCAGAGCCTCAGTACAGAATCTTAGTGCAAACCCTGGATGTAGCTGGACAGGGCGGCGATATCTTCATCGCTCAGCTTTTTGGCGATGGTGCGCATGGTCATCGCATCACCATCGTTGGCACGGCCGCCTTCTTCCTTGCGGAAATCGGTCAACTGCTTGGTCACGTACTGGGCATGCTGGCCACCCAGGTGCGGGAAACCGGCAGCGGCGTTGCCGGCACCGTTAGGCGAATGGCAACCGGTGCAGGATGGCAGGCCCTTGTCCAGGTTGCCGCCGCGGAACAGTGCTTCGCCGCGCGCCACGAGTTTCGGATCGGCAGCGCCGACGCTGCCCTTCTGGCTGGCGAAATAGGCCGCGATGTCCGCCAGGTCCTGGTCGCTCAGGTTGTTCAGCAGGCCGGTCATTTCCAGCACCGTGCGCTTGCCGGACTTGATGTCGTGCAGTTGCTTGTTCAGGTAGCGCTCGCCCTGGCCGGCCAGCTTCGGAAAGTTGGGCGCCATGCTATTGCCGTCCGGGCCATGGCAGGCTCCGCATACCGCCGCTTTAGCCTGACCGGCAGCGGCATCGCCAGCGGCGTGGGCTACGCCGGTCATCCCCAAGGTCAACAGCAGACTCACGATCAGTTTGTTCATCAGCTAATCCAACTACGGCTAAGGGTTAAAGAGTTATGGACCGGGATCACTCGCTCATCCAGTGGATGATGGCTCGGTAATCCTCGGCACTGCAGTCCATGCACAAACCACGCGGCGGCATCGCCTTGAAACCCTGGGTCACGTGTTGCACCAGCGTCTCCATACCTTTCGCCAACCTCGGCGTCCAGGCTTCCTGATCGCCCTTGCGGGGCGCCATGGGAAGTTGGCCAGAATGACAGGCACCACAAACACGGTCGTACACAGCTTCCGGATCCTGTGTAGCCTGAGCGCTGTAAAGCGGCATCAAGACACCGGCAGCTAGCAGCCATTTCGTCATAAAACGACCTTTTCAGGGTTGAGAGCGAGCTGCGTTCTAGTGCGCAATTTCGGTCAATCGCTCCCGTGAGCCTCATCCTACGCTGGGACAAAGCGCACACAAAATCTGCGGCATTATATACTGGCGTCACTGAAACGGAAACGAACCGCTTGCCGCGTCCTTTCCCGACGCCGCCCACATCGGAAATCCCATGCAACTGAAGAACCCCATCCTTGGCCTGTGCCAACAGTCCACCTTCATGCTCAGCGCTGCCAAAGTCGATCAATGCCCGGACGACGAAGGCTTCGAAGTGGCATTTGCCGGTCGTTCCAACGCCGGTAAATCCAGCGCGCTGAACACCCTGACCCACGCCAGCCTGGCCCGCACCTCGAAAACCCCAGGCCGCACGCAGCTCTTGAACTTCTTCAAGCTAGACGACGAACGCCGTTTGGTCGACCTGCCCGGCTACGGCTACGCCAAGGTGCCGATCCCGCTCAAGCAACACTGGCAGCGCCACCTGGAAGCCTACCTGGGCAGCCGGGAGAGTTTGAAAGGCCTGATTCTGATGATGGACATCCGCCATCCGATGACCGACTTCGACACGCTGATGCTCGACTGGGCCGTCGCCAGCGGCATGCCGATGCACATCCTGCTGACCAAGGCCGACAAGCTGACCTATGGCGCGGCGAAAAACACCTTGCTCAAAGTCCAATCGCAGATCCGCAAGGGCTGGGGTGACACGATCACCATCCAGCTGTTCTCGGCGCCCAAGCGCATGGGCCTGGAAGAGGCCTACACGGTATTGGCCGACTGGATGGAACTGGCGGACAGGGGCAGCGAAGCGGCTGAATGAGCCAAATCGCAGGCAAAAAAAACCCCGGACTTCGTATGGGGAGGGGGAAGTTCGGGGTCCAAGTTCCGGACCGCTAGGGCGGGGTCCAGATATCTGCCAACACTTAACACAACATAGGAGCATTGAACGGCTTCACCAGCCATCCAAAATCTCTGAGTGGCAATTCACGGGTTTAGTTCAGATTATTTTTGGAAATAACCGTAGGACTTTTCCGAACTGAAACCTTTTTAGCGGTTGCGTAGTGCTCTCTGTGGCGAGGGAGCTTGCTCCCGCTTGACCGGGCTGGCGCTCCAGTGCGAAGCGCTCATAAAATCCTTGGGGCGGCTGCGCCACCCAGCGGGAGCAAGCTCCCTCGCCACAGGGGTCGTTGTAAAGAATCAGTGCGCCTCATCCCAGTTGTTGCCCACGCCCACTTCCACCAGCAGCGGCACGTCCAGCGTCGCGGCGGCGCTCATGTGCTGGCGGATTTCTTCGCGCACCTGGTCCACCAGGTCTTCACGCACCTCCAGCACCAGTTCGTCGTGGACCTGCAGGATGACCTTGGCGTCCAGCCCTGAGGTGGTGAGCCAGCGATCCACCGCGACCATGGCCTTCTTGATGATGTCGGCCGCCGTGCCTTGCATCGGCGCGTTGATCGCCGTGCGCTCGGCGCCTTTGCGCAGGGCCGGGTTTTTCGCGTTGATGTCCGGCAGGTACAGCCGACGGCCGAAGATGGTTTCGACGAAACCCTGTTCGGCGGCCTGGGTCCGGGTGCGCTCCATGTACGCCAGCACTCCCGGATAACGGGCGAAGTAGCGATCGATGTAGGCCTGGGACTGCTTGCGGTCGACGCCGATCTGCTTGGCCAGGCCAAACGCGCTCATGCCGTAGATCAGGCCGAAGTTGATGGCCTTGGCGCTGCGCCGCTGGTCGTGGGTGACAGCGTCCAGCTCGACGCCGAAAACTTCGGCCGCCGTGGCCCGGTGCACGTCCAGGTCATTACGGAATGCATGCAGTAAGCCTTCGTCCTTGGCCAGGTGCGCCATGATCCGCAGTTCGATCTGCGAATAGTCCGCCGCCAGCAGTTTGTAGCCCTTCGGCGCGACGAACGCCTGGCGGATCCGTCGGCCTTCGGCGGTGCGGATCGGAATGTTCTGCAGGTTCGGATCGATGGACGACAGACGACCGGTGGCGGCGACGGCCTGTTGATAATTGGTGTGGACGCGGCCGGTGCGGCTGTTGATCTGCTCCGGCAGGCGGTCGGTATAGGTGCTCTTGAGTTTGCTCAGCGAGCGGTACTGCATCAGCACCTTGGGCAGCGGGTAGTCCTGCTCGGCCAGTTCTGCGAGCACGGCTTCGGCGGTGGACGCTTGGCCCTTTGCGGTTTTGCTGAGCACCGGCAAACCGAGTTTTTCGTACAGGATCACGCCCAATTGCTTCGGCGAACCCAGGTTGAATTCCTCGCCGGCGATGGCGAATGCCTCACGCTCCAGCGCCACCAGTTTCTCCCCCAGCTCAACGCTCTGCACGCCCAACAGGTTGGCATCTACTAGCGCACCCTGACGCTCGATGCGCGCCAGCACTGGCATCAACGGCATTTCGATTTCATTGAGCACGCTAACCAGGCTTGGGGTGGCTGCGAGCTTTTCCTGCAAGGCCTGGTGCAGGCGGAAGGTCACGTCCGCGTCTTCGGCGGCGTACGGGCCGGCCAGTTCCAGGGCGATCTGGTCGAAGGTCAGTTGCTTGACGCCTCTGCCGGCAATGTCCTGGAAATCCGTCTTGCTTTGGCCCAGGTACTTGAGCGCCAGGCTGTCCATGTCGTGGCGGGTCGCCGTAGAGTCCAGCACGTAGGATTCAAGCATGGTGTCAAAGGCGATGCCCTGGACGAAGATGCCGTTGTCCTGATCACCACCGATGGCGCAGTTGGCGAGGATGTTGGTCTCGAACTTGGCGTGCTGACCGACCTTGAGCTTGTCCGGGTTTTCCAGCAGCGGCTTGAGGGCCTTGAGCACCGTGTCGCGGTCCAGTTGCTCCGGCACGCCCATGTAGGAATGAGTCAGCGGGATATAGGCGGCTTCGAACGGCGCCACCGCGAACGACAGGCCTACGAGCTGCGAATGCTGGGCGTCGGTGCCGTTGGTTTCAGTGACGAAGGCAAACAGCGGGGCTTTTTCCAGCTTGCTCAGCCAAGCCTCGAAGCGCGCCTGATCGAGGATAACCTCGTACTTGGCCTCGGCACTCGGCTGCTCATCGGCCACTTCGACGATTTCCTGGCCGGAACGCTTGGCGTCGCGCTGGTTTTCTTCGAACCAGCTCTTGAACTCCAGCAGGGTGTAGAGCTCGGCGAGTTTTTCGTGATCCGGTTCGCCCATTTTCAAGTCGTCGAGACCGATATCCAGCGGCACGTCGGTCTTGATCGTCGCCAGCTCGTAGGACAGGAAGGCCATTTCCTTATGCTCTTCGAGCTTGGCGGGCAGGGTCTTGGCGCCGCGAATCGGCAGTGTCGGGACGATATCCAGTTGCGCATACAGCTCGGTCAGGCCGCCGTTGACGCCCACCAGCAGGCCGGAGGCTGTCTTCGGTCCGATACCCGGAACGCCTGGGATGTTGTCGGACGAATCGCCCATCAGCGCCAGGTAATCGATGATCTGCTCCGGAGCGACACCAAATTTCTCCTTCACGCCAGCCACGTCCAGCGAGCTACCGGTCATGGTGTTGACCAAGGTAATGTGCCCGTCGACCAACTGCGCCATGTCCTTGTCGCCAGTGGAGATCACCACCGGACGGTCGGCCGCCGCGCTGCTGCGGGCGAGGGTGCCGATCACGTCATCGGCCTCGACGTTGTCCACGCACAGCAGTGGGAAGCCCAGGGCCTTGACGCTGGCATGCAGCGGTTCGATCTGCACGCGCATGTCGTCGGGCATGCTCGGGCGGTTGGCCTTGTATTCGGCGTACAACGCATCGCGAAACGTCCCACCCTTGGCGTCGAAGACCACGGCGAACGGGCTGTCCGGATACTGCTTGCGCAGGCTCTTGAGCATGTTGAGCACGCCCTTGACCGCGCCGGTCGGCAGGCCTTTGGAGGTGGTCAGAGGTGGCAGCGCGTGAAAGGCGCGGTACAGATAAGAAGAACCGTCCACCAGGACGAGGGGAGCTTGGCTCATGAGCACGATCAACCTTTTCGGCGGGTCCGGCGCTAGAATAGCGGGACCGTTGACGACAAAGGGACAAGGTTATCATGCGTACATTAAATCGCCTGTTACTGGCTGGCTTGTTTGCAATCACCCCGTTGGCCGTCATGGCGGCGGACGACGCCCCTTCGGCCGACCCGGACGTCACCATTCGCACGGAGGGCGACAAGACCATCCAGGAGTATCGGCAAAACGGTTTCCTGTACGCGATCAAGGTCACGCCCAAGAACGGCAAGCCTTATTTCCTGGTGCGCGCCGACGGTAGCGATGCAAACTTCATTCGTTCGGACCAGCCGGATATGCTGATCCCTTCGTGGAAAATCTTTGAGTGGTAATGCCGCTCTCGACTTCAACCGGCGCCCGCTGAAGGGCGCCCGTACTGGCAGTTTTAACCATGTCTGTGTTCACCCCCCTGGCTCGGCCCGAGCTGGAAACCTTTCTCGCCCCTTACGGGCTTGGCCGTCTGCTTGATTTCCAGGGGATCGCCGCCGGCAGCGAAAACACCAATTTCTTTATCAGCCTGGAGCAAGGCGAATTTGTGCTGACCCTGGTCGAGCGCGGCCCGGTCCAGGAAATGCCGTTCTTCATCGAGCTGCTGGACGTGCTGCACGACGCCGATCTGCCAGTGCCTTATGCCTTGCGCACCACCGACGGCGTGGCGCTGCGCGAGCTGGCGGGCAAGCCGGCGCTGCTGCAACCGCGCCTGGCGGGCAAGCACATCAAGCAGGCCAACGCGCAGCATTGCGCCCAGGTTGGTGAGTTGCTGGCGCATCTGCACCTGGCAACCAAAGACAACATGATCAAGCGCAAGACCGACCGCGGGCTGGACTGGATGCAGGAAGAGGGCGCCAAGCTGCTGTCGCACCTGGACACCGAGGCCCGTGGCCTGCTGGAAGCGGCGCTGGATGAAATTGCTGTGCAAAAGGCCGGGATCCTGGCGCTGCCCCGGGCCAACATCCACGCGGACCTGTTTCGCGACAACGCGATGTTCGAAGGCACGCACCTGACCGGGCTGATCGACTTCTACAACGCCTGTTCCGGGCCGATGCTGTATGACGTCGCCATCGCCTTGAACGACTGGTGCTCGGATGACGACGGCGTGCTCGATGGCGCCAGGGCCCGGGCGCTGCTCGGTGCCTACGCGGCGCTACGACCGTTCACCGCCGCCGAGGCCGAGCTATGGCCGACCATGCTGCGCGTGGCGTGCGTGCGGTTCTGGTTGTCGCGGTTGATCGCCGCTGAGTCGTTTGCCGGGCAGGATGTGCTTATTCATGACCCGATGGAGTTTCAGCAGCGGTTGGGGCAGCGGCAGACGGTTCACACGGTGTTGCCGTTCGCCCTGTAGCAGCAAAGCCGAGCGCTCTTGTGGCCAGGGAGCTTGCTCCCGCTTGACCGGGCTGGCGCTCCAGTGCGAAGCGCTCACAAAAATCCTTGGGGCGGCTGCGCCACCCAGCGGGAGCAAGCTCCCTCGCCACGGGGTTTTGCAAAAGCAGGGGATTAAAGTGACTCCAGGCAACCCGCCAGATCATTGCCCAACTTCTCCAGCAACTGCTCATACCCCTGCGCCGTCGTCGGGGTGTAGCCGCCCAATGCATCCAGTTCCGCCAGTTTCACCGGCAACCCGGCCACCAGGGTCTCGGCCAAACGAGGCCGCAGGGGCGGTTCGCTGAAGACGCAGGTCTTGCCCACCGCCTGCAAGCGCGTGCGCATCGCCGCTACGTGCTGGGCACCGGGCTGGACTTCGGCGGCCACGGCGAACACGCCGGCGTGCTTGAGGCCGTAGGTGTCTTCGAAATAATCGAACGCTTCGTGGAACACGAAATAGGGTTTGCCCGCGATCCCGGCCAAACGCGATTTCAGGCGCGCGTCCAAGGCATCGAGACGCTGGTTGAAACCCTTGAGATTGCTTTGATAGCGAGCGGCATTAGCGGGATCGGCCGCGCTCAGGTCGGCGGCGATTTTTGCAGCGATCACCCGGGCATTGATTGGGGATAGCCATAAATGAGCGTCGATCGTGCCGGGGCGATGGTCATGATCATGCTCATCGCCGTCATCGTCGGTATGGGATTGGCTGTCTTCGGCAAAGTGCCGCAGCTTGAGTCCCGGCAGTTCCTGCACCGCAACGGCAGGCAGGGTACGACCGTTCAACACCCGCGGCAGGAAGCCTTCCATGTCGGGGCCGATCCAGTACAGCAAGTCCACCGACTGCACTTTCCGTACGTCCGATGGCCGCAGCGCATAGTGGTGCGGCGACGCACCGGGTGGCAGCAGCACCTCGGGAGTGCCCACGCCGTCCTGCACCGCCGCGGCGATCAGCTGCAATGGCTTGATGCTGGTGAGAACCTTGACGTCAGCCTGGGCCGGGCTGATCAACAGAAAACTTGCGACAAAAGCGACAAAGAGCAAAAAAAATCGGGACACGATGACCACTCAGGGAGGCGAGAACCGGTAACATAATAACGTCTCTCACTGAACTCGTCGCTGCCCATGCCTATTACACCTCTCGCCAGTCGTCCCCACGATCACTCTCACTGCGTGCACAGCGCGCTGTCCGAGGCCGACGCCATCTGTGCGCGCCAGGGGCTGCGCCTGACCGCCTTGCGTCGGCGGGTGCTGGAACTGGTCTGGCAAAGCCACAAGCCGCTGGGCGCCTACGACATCCTGGCCGTACTCAGCGAGCAGGACGGTCGCCGCGCCGCGCCGCCAACGGTTTACCGGGCGCTGGATTTCCTGCTGGAAAACGGCCTGGTGCATCGCATTTCGTCGTTGAACGCCTTCGTCGGCTGCAACCATCCGGAACATGCCCACCAGGGCCAGTTCCTGATCTGCCGCGAATGTCACGCGGCCATCGAGCTGGAACAGAAGTCCATCAGCGATGCCATCGTCGCCAGCGCCAAGGAGGTCGGCTTCGTGGTCGACAGCCAGACCGTCGAAGTGGTCGGCCTCTGCTCCGGTTGCCAGGGGGCTTGATGAGCAACGCCTTGATCCGCCTCGAACAGGTGGCCGTGACTTTTGCCGGGCAGAGCGTGCTGGACAGCATCCACCTGAGCGTTGAACCGGGACAGATCGTCACCCTGATCGGCCCCAACGGCGCCGGCAAGACGACTCTGGTACGCGCCGTGCTCGGTTTGCTCAAGCCGGACAGCGGCAGTGTCTGGCGCAAGCCGAAGCTGCGCATCGGTTACATGCCGCAAAAACTTCATGTGGACCCGACGCTGCCGCTGTCGGTCCTGCGCTTCCTGCGCCTGGTGCCCGGCGTGGATCGCGCACGAGCCCTGGCGGCACTCAATGAAGTCGGCGCCGAACAGGTGATCGACAGCCCGGTGCAAAGCATTTCCGGCGGTGAAATGCAGCGCGTGCTGCTGGCCCGCGCCCTGCTGCGCGAACCGGAACTGCTGGTGCTCGACGAGCCGGTGCAAGGCGTCGATGTCGCCGGCCAGGCCGAGCTGTACAGCCTGATCACCCGCCTGCGCGATCGTCACGGCTGCGGCGTGCTGATGGTTTCCCACGACCTGCACCTGGTGATGAGCACCACCGACCAGGTGGTCTGCCTCAATCGCCACGTCTGCTGTTCCGGGCACCCGGAACAGGTCAGCGGCGACCCGGCGTTCGTCGAGCTGTTCGGCAAGAATGCTCCCAGCCTGGCGATTTATCACCATCACCATGACCACGCCCACGACCTGCACGGTTCGGTGGTCATCGGTTCACCGGTTACCCCCCACGTTCATGGAGATGGCTGCAAGCATGGCTGATTTTCTGTTGTACGCCCTGCTTGCAGGCCTAGCCCTGGCGCTGGTGGCCGGCCCCCTGGGCTCGTTCGTGGTCTGGCGGCGCATGGCCTATTTCGGCGACACCTTGTCCCACGCAGCCTTGCTCGGCGTAGCACTGGGGTTTCTGCTGGACGTCAGCCCGACGGTGGCGGTGACGGTCGGTTGCCTGTTGCTGGCGGTGGTGCTGGTGACCTTGCAGCAGCGCCAGCCGCTGGCGTCCGACACGTTGCTGGGCATTCTGGCGCCGAGCACGCTGTCCCTTGGGTTGGTGGTGCTCAGCTTCATGCACGAAGTGCGCATCGACTTGATGGCGTATCTGTTCGGCGATCTGTTGGCGATCAGCCCGGTGGACCTGTCATGGATCCTCGGTGGCAGCGCGGCGGTGTTGCTGTTGCTGGTGGCGCTGTGGCGTCCATTGCTGGCGATCACCGTGCATGAGGAGCTGGCGCGGGTCGAAGGCCTGCCCGTGACGGGTTTGCGAATGGCGTTGATGCTGCTGATAGCAGTAGTGATCGCGGTGGCGATGAAAATCGTCGGTGTGTTGCTGATTACGTCGTTGCTGATCATCCCGGCAGCTGCGGCACAGCGTCACGCCCGCTCGCCGGAGCAGATGGCCCTGGGCGCGAGCCTGCTGGGCATGCTCGCGGTGTGTGGCGGGCTGGCGCTTTCCTGGTTCAAGGACACCCCGGCCGGCCCGTCCATCGTGGTCAGCGCCGCTGCGCTGTTTCTGCTGAGTTTTGTCCTGCCCCGTCGAGGGGTGTAGACTTGCTCGCTTTTTGCGCAAATAGAGAGTCGCAGGAATGAAGCCGTTCGCCTCCCGTTATCTGCTCCTTGTCGCGTTTTCCCTGCTGCTGGGTGCCTGCCAGAGCTCCCCGCCAGTCACTGAGGCCCCCGATACCCGGGGCCCGGCCATCGCACAGCTGGAACAAAGCCTGGCCGCCAATGAGCTGGCTACCGCTGAAGATCAGCTGGCTGCGTTGCAGGCGCAGTCGCCCGCAGACCCGTCATTGGAGCCGTATCAACGGCAACTGGCTGAGGCCTATCTGCGCCGCAGCCAGATCGACCTGCAAAAAGGCGATGTAAACGCCGCCGCGACTGCACTGAGCCGCGCCCGGGCATTGATGCCCAAGGCACCGGCGCTGACCGGTGAAGTCAACAACGCCATCGCCGAAGCCCGTAAAGCCGAGCTGGATAAAGCCGAAGCCGACCTCAAGGCCGCTGAAACCAAACCGGTCGCCAAGCTGATCGACCCGAGTGCGCAAAGCACTACGGTTGCGTTGAATATTGGCGATATCCAGCAAATGCGCCGGCAACTCGACGCCATCGCCGCTGATGTTGTGAACTTTGAGTGTGATGTCAGCATTCAGGTACCGCGTACCGATGATTACCCATGGTTGGCGAACTTGCTGACCAAGCGGGTTAAAAAACTCGATCCCGGGTTTGAACTGAAACTGCGCAAACAGATTTTGCGTAGCGTACCGGCGCAGATGGTCCTGACACCGCGCAAGTCTTGAAAGCATCGCGAGCAGGCTCGCTCCCACAGGGTTTTGGGGCGGATACAGAATTTGTATTCACACCAAAGATCCACTGTGGGGGCGAGCTTGCTCGCGAAAGCGGTTAGTCAGCCGAAGAAGATGTTGAATGTACCGCCGCCTTCGCGGGTAAACCCGCTCCCACAGGGGGTTTGGGGCGGATACAGAATTTGTATTCACACCAGATCCACTGTGGGAGCGAGCCTGCTCGCGATGGCGTCCTGACGGTCGCCTCTCATCAAGCCGGAACCGCCTTGGCCTTGGGCTCCCGTGCCCAAACTCGATGCTGGGCAATCGCCGCAAAAAACCGCGAAAAACCGCCCGTCTCCGCATCCTCTATCAACCCTGCATCCACCTCCAGCTTCAACTCCACCAGCAACTGCCGAGCCTCACCATGCAGCCCAATGGCCTTCAGGTGCTTGTAGGTCTCCAGCACGTAATGCAACGCCACGCCGTCCCGACTCAGGGCCTTGATCGATTCCGCCCCGCCCGGGACGAACACCGCATCGAAGGCAATCGACGGCAAGCCTTCCATGGACGCATCCACCGCCAGGCTCTGCCCACCAGCCGTGGTCACCGGCGCGGAAGTCGGGCCGAGCACTTTGGCGTGAGCGCCCTCGGCCTTCAGGGCCTGTTTGAGCGCATCGATAATCGCCCCATCCACGCCATTGGCCACCAACACCGCGACTTTGCGGGTCTTGATGTCACCCGACAGCAAGTTCGCCTGGCTCAAGGCCGGGGATTTCTCCAACGAAGGCGTCGGCACGTCGACCGTGCCGGCAGTCGGCGCCGGCAGCCCCAGATTCTTCGCGACCCGTGCCGCCAGGTCCAGATCGATGTTAGCGAGGATCTCATTGACCTGCCGCGCCCGGATGAACTCGCGCTCCACCTTGCCCAGCTCAAAGCTGTAGGCGGCGATGATGTGCTCCTGCTCGTGCGGGCTCATGCTCTTGTAGAACAGCCGCGCCTGGGAGAAATGATCACCGAACGATTCGCTGCGCTGGCGGATCTTGTGGGCATCGATCCGCTCTGGATAGCTCTCGAAGCCACCGTCCTGCGGCCCTGGCGAGGTTTCCTTCGGCCAACCACCATCGATGGAGTTCGGCTCGTAGGAGGTGCGGCCCTTGTCGATGGTGCTGCGGTGCATAGCATCGCGCTGGCCGTTGTGGACCGGGGTGATTGCCCGGTTGATCGGCAGCTCATGAAAATTCGGCCCGCCGAGTCGACTGATCTGCGTATCGGTGTAGGAAAACAGCCGGCCTTGCAGCAGCGGGTCGTTGGTGAAGTCGATCCCCGGCACGATATGCCCAGGGCAGAACGCGACCTGCTCAACCTCGGCAAAGAAGTTGTCCGGGTTGCGGTTCAGCACCATCTTGCCCAATGGCGTGATGGGCACCAGTTCTTCCGGAATCAGCTTGGTCGGGTCGAGCAGGTCGAAGTCGAATTTGTGCTCGTCTTCCTCGGCGACGATCTGTACGCCCAGTTCCCATTCCGGGTAGTCCCCCGTCTCGATCGCCTCCCAGAGATCGCGACGGTGGTAGTCAGTATCTTTACCCGCCAATTTCTGGGCCTCGTCCCACACCAATGAACACGTGCCGACCTTGGGCCGCCAGTGGAATTTGACGAAGCTGCTGCGGCCTTCGGCGTTGATCATGCGGAAGGTGTGCACGCCGAACCCCTGCATGCTGCGCAGGCTCTTCGGAATCGCCCGGTCGGACATTGCCCAGATCACCATATGCGCCGATTCCGGCACCAGAGAGACGAAATCCCAGAACGTGTCGTGGGCCGAGCCACCTGTAGGAATCTCGTTATGCGGCTCGGGTTTTACCGCATGGACAAAGTCAGGAAATTTCACCGCATCCTGGATGAAAAACACCGGCATGTTATTGCCCACCAGATCGAAGTTGCCTTCGTCGGTGAAGAATTTCACGGCGAAGCCACGCACATCGCGCACGGTATCGCCGGAGCCCCGTGGCCCTTGTACGGTGGAAAAACGCACGAAAACAGGAGTCTTCTTCTCCGGATCCTGTAGGAACCCGGCCTTGGTCAGTGCCGAATGCGCTTCATAGCTCTGGAAGTAACCATGGGCCCCAGTACCGCGGGCGTGAACGATGCGTTCCGGGATACGCTCGTGGTCAAAGTGCGTGATTTTTTCACGCATGATGAAGTCTTCCAACAGCGACGGCCCGCGGGCTCCGGCGCGCAGGGTGTTCTGGTTGTCGGCGATTTTCACACCCTGGTTGGTACGCAACGCCTGCTCGGTGGCGTCCGAGCGAAATTGCTCCAGGCTCTCGAGCTTGGCGTTGGTGTTGCCGCGATCCAGGGTGTCGGTTCCGGCCAGTTGGCTCTCGGTGCCGGTGGGCTTTTGGGTACTCATCAGGCGTAACTCCTCTTTTGCATCCCTGCCAAGGCCGGGATTCTTGAGTGGTTTAATGAGTGACCGAACCCGTTTCGCTGCGTTCCTTTTTTATGTCCTTTGATCGCCTTATTGCCAAATCACTGGTTCTGTCGCAAATAAATGCTAAGTACCTCTATACGGACAGGCTAAAATGCGCGCCCGGCTAACCGCTGACCCTTTTCCAACGCGCCCCACAAGGTTCGCTACGTGATCGAGTTTCAAAACGTCCATAAAACCTACCGGGTTGCCGGTAAGGATATCCCCGCGCTGCATCCGACCAATCTGAGGATTGAGAACGGTCAGGTCTTCGGCCTGATCGGCCATTCCGGTGCGGGAAAAAGTACCCTGCTGCGTCTGATCAATCGCCTGGAAGATGCCAGCGGCGGCAAGATCATCGTCGACGGCGAGGAGATCACCGCCCTGGACGCCAACGGCTTGCGGCGCTTCCGTCAGCAGGTCGGGATGATTTTCCAGCATTTCAACCTGCTGGCCTCCAAGACCGTCGCCGACAACGTGGCGCTGCCACTGACCCTGGCCGGCGAATTGTCCCGCAATGAAATCGACCAGCGCGTCGCCGAACTGCTGGCTCGTGTGGGCTTGTCCGACCACGCCAGGAAATACCCGGCGCAATTGTCCGGCGGCCAGAAGCAGCGCGTCGGCATCGCCCGCGCCCTGGCGACCAAGCCGAAGATTTTGCTGTGCGACGAGGCCACCAGCGCCCTCGACCCACAGACCACCGCATCGGTGCTGCAATTGCTGGCGGAGATCAACCGCGAGCTGAAGCTGACCATCGTGCTGATCACCCATGAAATGGACGTGATCCGGCGGGTTTGCGATGAAGTCGGTGTGATGGATGCCGGTGTGATCGTCGAGCAAGGCCCGGTGTCCCAGGTGTTCCTGCACCCCAAGCACCCGACCACCAAGCGTTTCGTCCAGGAAGACGAGCAGATCGACGAAAGCGAACAGCGCGACGACTTCGCCCACGTACCGGGGCGCATCGTGCGTCTGACGTTCCAGGGCGATGCGACCTACGCGCCGCTGCTCGGCACCGTCGCCCGGGAAACCGGTGTGGACTACAGCATCCTGGCCGGTCGTATCGACCGCATCAAAGACACCCCCTACGGGCAACTGACCCTCGCCATCACCGGCGGTGACATGGAGGCGGCGTTCGCCCGCTTCACCGCGGCCGATGTCCACATGGAGGTGCTGCGCTGATGGAATTTTTTGCAAACATCGACTGGCTGGAAATCTGGCTGGCCACCGGCGACACGTTCCTGATGCTGTTCGGTTCGCTGCTGTTTACCGTACTGCTCGGCCTGCCGCTGGGGGTGCTGCTGTTCCTGTGCAGCCCGCGCCAGCTGCTCGAAGCTCGGGGCGTCTATGCGCTGCTGTCGCTGATCGTCAACATCCTGCGCTCGCTGCCGTTCATCATCCTGTTGATCGTGATGATCCCGTTCACGGTGTTGATCACCGGCACCTCTCTGGGCGTAGCCGGGGCGATTCCACCGCTGGTGGTCGGTGCGACGCCGTTCTTTGCCCGCCTGGTGGAAACCGCCTTGCGTGAAGTCGACCGTGGCATCATCGAAGCGACCCAGGCCATGGGCGCGACCACCCGGCAGATCATCGTCAACGCCTTGCTGCCGGAAGCCCGCCCGGGCATCTTTGCCGCGATTACGGTGACAGCCATTACGCTGGTGTCCTACACCGCCATGGCCGGTGTGGTCGGCGCCGGCGGCTTGGGCGACCTGGCGATTCGTTTCGGTTACCAGCGCTTCCAGACCGATGTGATGGTAGTCACCGTGGTATTGCTGCTGGTGCTGGTCCAGGTCCTGCAAACCGTGGGCGACAAACTGGTTGTGCATTTCTCTAGAAAATAAGGCCTCGCGCCCATAAACATGAGCCAGCCATTCGCTGGCAGACGCCGAGAGCGGGCGCCTCTAAAGGAGTTAGCTGAATGAAGAAAATACTGGTTGCCTTCGCTGCCGCTGCAGCTTTTTCCGCCCACGCCGCCGACACCCTGACCGTCGCGGCCACGCCGGTGCCCCACGCGGAAATCCTCGAATTCGTCAAACCGGCCCTGGCCAAGGAAGGCGTAGACCTCAAGGTCAAGGTCTTCACCGACTACATCCAGCCCAACGTACAAGTCGCCGAAAAACGCCTGGACGCCAACTTCTTCCAGCACCAGCCGTATCTGGATGAATTCAACAAAGCCAAGGGCACGCACCTGGTGAGCGTGGCCGGCGTGCACCTGGAACCCCTGGGCGCGTATTCCAGCAAGTACAAAAAACTGGAAGAACTGCCGGGCGGCGCCAACGTGGTGATTCCGAACGACGCCACCAACGGCGGCCGTGCGCTGTTGCTGCTGGCTAAGGCTGGGGTGATCAAGTTGAAGGATTCGAACAACATCCTGTCGACCACTAAGGACATCGTTGAGAATCCGAAGGATTTGAAATTCCGCGAACTCGAAGCCGCGACCATCCCGCGTGTACTGACCCAAGTGGACCTGGCGCTGATCAACACCAACTACGCGCTGGAAGCCAAGCTCGACCCGTCCAAGGATGCGCTGGTGATCGAAGGCAGCGATTCGCCGTACGTGAACATCCTGGTGGCCCGTGACGACGACAAGGACAGCGAAGCGATGAAAAAACTGGTGGCGGCTCTGCACACGCCGGAAGTGAAGGCTTTCATCCTGGAGAAGTACAAAGGCGCGGTTCTGCCGGCGTTTTGATCTGATCGGGTGGTGAAAAACGGGACTGCGTGGGAATGCAGGCCCGTTTTTTTTCGAAATATTGATGGCGTTAAGCGGAAATCAAGTCATAACAATATGGATAGCCCCATCCGACCGATAAGAAGCATCAACAAGAAAAGAAATAATATACGGATTAAATCACTCCCATACCGCAAGGCCAAAAAAGTACCCGTCAGGGCCCCTGCCATATTACACACCGCGACCAACCCACCGATTACCCAGAGCACATGCCCTGAAGGGATGAAAAACAATAGCGCCGCGCTAAACGTTCCCAAGTTAACCAGTTTTGCTGAAGCGGAGGCGTTTAAAAAATCATAGCCAAAATATTTAACAAATATAAATAAAAGAAGACTGCCACTGCCAGGGCCAAAAATTCCATCATAAAACCCCACCAAACCACCAAAAAGAACCCCTAATAAAACCTCTTTATATCCACATTGAGCGGCCGAGTGAACTCGTCCTAAATTCTTTTTTGAAAATGTATAGATAGCCATCGCTATCAGCACAAAAAAAACCACATACTCCATGACCTTTTGCGGAACGAGCGAAACGGAAAATGCGCCCAGAAACGAAAATACAAAGGCGGAAGCCATAGTCGGAAGCATGAGCTTCCAAACGATTTTTATTTTTTTTACGTAACTGAATATAGAAGAAATATTTCCGACAAGAACGGCCAGTTTATTAGTCCCGGAAACCGTGCTCAATGAGTGTTGAGGCAATGCATGGAGAAGGGCAGGTACTTGCACCAAACCTCCTCCACCCACAGCGGCATCAATCATCCCCCCGCAAAAAGCAAAAGCTCCCAATGCAACCATGGCGTATTCAATTTGCATAGAAATTATCCACCCCTGACTTTATAGCTTCGCCATGCGTCGTCTAACTAGAAACTCGAGCACGCATAGATATCCAAATGTCTAGGTAACGCATCAATAAAAACCTCGCCAAAATCCTGCATAGACGAAAATTTATCGGAGATGCTAAAGCCGTTATTCAATGCGAATTCGTTCATAATCAGGACTTTCCTAAAATTTTACAGAGCACAACGATCCAATATTCAAGCCGCCGGTAAGTGCAGTAAAACGATAGAAAACATAGGCAAGACACACAAGCCGGTGAATTCCGACGTAGTTGTAGGTAAAGACGTAAGGGTGAGTAGCTTGGTGGAAGGTTTTTTTGTGGGAAGATAAACAGGCGATGTTTATTCTCTGTCATTCGGGGCTGGGGGATGCTTGCGAACAGGTGGGGCTGCAGGAGTGGTTTGGCTGGTTTGGGTCTGCTGCGCCCGAGGCCTCGGACCGACTCGGCGGGAGCCAGCTCCCTCGCCATGGGATTGGGACAGAGGGAATGGGTGGGGCGTACTTGGCGTGAACTTGTTGTTGTGTGGAGATCTTTGGGGTTGCTACGCAACCCAGCGGGGATGAATCCCCTCGCCACAAGAGCCGCGTTACGCAGCCTCTTCCAGCAAACACCTGCTACCGAACCCTGTCGGCATTTGCCCATTGTTCGGGCCGAATGAGCCATAGGATCTGCTTCATTGTTCTCCAACCCTCATGATAAATTCCCCGCCGCAACCTCTAATCAATAGAGGGCATTCAGGGAGAGAAGTAAGTGATCAAGTCTTTGTTGGTTGGGGCATTGCTGGCAATGGCATCAGCATCGGCATCTGCGATGAGTTGCGATAACCCTAGAAACGCCTATGACAGGACCTATTGCGCGTCGCTGAAAATGGTTCAGTCGGATCAGGAAATCAATGATCAATACAAGAAGACCATGAGTGCGCTGAACCCGGAACAGAAGAAAAAAGTGAAAGCGGCTCAGATCCAGTGGATCAAAATTCGCGACAACGCCTGTTCCAACGATGGCCTGCTCTACCTGGACTGCGCCAACGAGAAGACCGAGGCGCGTATCGTCATCCTCAAGGCTGTCGAGCGCGAGTGCCGTGCGGCCGGTTGCGACGACGCCAAGCTGTCGCAGGTCGAGTAATCCGGCCAAGGGTAGCTGGCATCTATCGCTGAGAAGACGCGATGGGACGAGCGAAAAGCCGTACCGGAAAACCCGACGCTTGACGTCGGGTTTTTCTTTGGCGGGGTGTCTATAGGAATGGTTGGGGCTGCTTCACAGCCCAGCGGGAGCAAGCTCCCTCGCCACGGGTTTTGGTTCAATCGGGGCCGTGAGAGTAATTCAGTTGTTTACGCTGGTGGCAGGGTGCCACAATCGCCACTTTAGCTGCATCACGATCAGGTGGAACACATGGATGGCCCAAGATCTCGCAAAGGCCAGGATTCGTTCATCGCCGAACAGGTACGAACGGATCGCTTGCAGCAACTGTTCCGCCAATCCGTCTCTGCGGTGTTGGGGAGCTACCTCGCCGCCATCATGCTCAGTTGGCTGTGTTGGGATCGCTTTGAAAACAGCCTGATCCTCTGGTGGCTGGCAATACTGACCGCCTCGACGCTGCTGCGCATCTTGATGTTCGTGGCCTATTTCCGCAGCCCGAAAAGCGAACGCACGCCCCAACGCTGGGAACGCAAATACTGGATCACCCTGGTGCTCTCCGCCAGCATCTGGGGCGGCGGTGCATTCATGGTCATGCCGGCCGACGATCTTCTGTCCCAGGCCCTGGTCATGCTCTTCGCCGTCGGTATGTGCGTCAGCGCCGTGTCCTGTTACTCGGCGTACCGCGACATGACACTGGTTTCCATCGGCCTGGTCCTGTTGCCGTGTACCGCCTGGTTGCTGTTCCAGCCGTCCACCCTTCAAGTCGGCATGGCCCTCTCGATCATCGTATTCGCCGCATTCGCCGCCCGCGCCACCCACAAAATGTCCCAAGCCCTGGAAACTGCCTTTCGCCTGACCCGCGAAATGGAACAGGCCAACAGCATCTCGACCCGCGCCGCCCAGACCGACGAACTCACCGGCCTGAAAAGCCGCCGCGCCTTCTTCGAACACGCCCAACAGCTCTATGACGAATGCGAAGCCAATCGACTCGGGCTATGCGCTGTGATGTTGGACATGGACCACTTCAAGCACATCAACGACACCTATGGGCATCAGGTCGGGGACCAAGTGCTGCGGCAGATGGGACGGGTGATCAGTTCGTCGTTTCGCTCCACGGATATCCACGGACGTCTGGGGGGAGAGGAGTTTGCGGTTTTGCTTCCCGATACCTCGATCGAGGTTGCCATCGAGATTGCCGAAGAGCTGGTGCAGACGATTGGAGAGTTGATGATCGAGCCTGTTCATCGGGTTACTGCCAGCCTTGGCGTGGCGTCGACGGAGGCGGGACATAAGGATTTGCATAGCTTGATGAACAACGCGGATAAGGCGTTGTATCGGGCGAAGGCGTTGGGGCGTAATCAGGTGGCGGTGGCGCAGTAGGGCTGGATTTGCCCTGAGCGAGAAATAAAAAAACCGCCCATTCGACGGTTTTTTATCTACAGAACTCAGACCTTAGCGCCAGCCATTCGGCCAACAGGCTCAAGCTCCTTGCCTTTAGCGAGGCTAACCGACAAGAAGCGGCGTTCCATACTGGTCGCGCAACCTGCCAGACGGCGAGCTTCGGCTTCGTACTGAGCAGCAAGCAGCGGCTTTGGGGGGCGCTTGGAAGGCTTCAATGGAAAACCTCGACGACAGGATTGGGGTCAGACCTGGTCGTTTCGCGTGGTGGATACGACGATGTGCAGTGGCAGGAAACAATAAAAGCCGATGGCAAGACGCACAAGCAGGCGAGTTCCGACGTAGTTGTAGGAAGATACGGAAGAATTTGTGGGCCGCCGGTACACGTTGATCAGGAGCTACACCATAGCCTCAAGGCATACACGGTCCCGTGGCGAGGGAGCTTGCTCCCGCTCGACGGCGCAGCCGTCGCAAACCGGTGAATGCGTTCCAACCGGACGAACCCGACAGCGTTGTAGAGAACGGAGCTGCTGTTGATCGCAGCCCCGTTTTTGCAGTCTGCTAAACAATGCTATCCACCACCCCCCCATCAACACGCAACGCCGCACCCGTCGTAGCCGAAGCCTGCTCCGAACTGGCATAAATAATCATGTTGGCAACCTCCTCAACACGCGCCGCCCGCTGAATGATCGAGGTACTCCGATGCTGTTTGACGAAATCCGCCCCTACCTTCTCCAGACTTTCCCCAGTGCGCTCGACATCCGCCTGGAGCATCTGCGCAACCCCTTCGGAAAGTGTCGGCCCAGGCAGCACCGAATTCACCGTAACGCCCGTGCCGGCAAGGCGCTTGGCCAAACCGCGAGCGATAGAAAGCTGTGCAGTTTTAGTGAAGCCGTAATGAATCATGTCAGCCGGAATATTCACGCCCGATTCGGACGAAACAAACACAATCCGCCCCCAACCGCGCTTGACCATGCCCGGCGCATAAGCCCTGGAAACCCGCACGCCGGACATCACGTTGGTTTCAAAGAAGCGCTGCCACTCGCTATCCGGGGTTTCGAAAAAATCCTCCAGCTTGAAAATGCCCAAGTTGTTGATGACGACATCGAAGCTTGGGTGTTTGGCGAGCAGAGCCTGACAGCCGGACTCGTTGCTGAGATCGCCGACAAAGCCAGTGGCTTTTGACGCGAGGTCGCCCAGGCGCTGCAATGCGTCCTCGACACTGCTGTCGCTGCGACCGTTGATGACCACATTGGCGCCGGCTTCGAGGAAGCCTTTGGCTGTGGCGAACCCTATACCGCTGGTGGAGCCGGTGACCAAGACGTGACGGCCGGTGAAGTCGATTTTCATGGGAGGGACTCCTTGATGAATGGACTTGGGGGACTGTGGATTATTTCTTGGACGGATGACGATCCGAGGGATTCAAAATGACTTCTCAGGCACTTCAAATACACAACCACCCGACAGCTCCAATATCGCAGGCACTAATCATGGACACGATTGAGGGTTTTCGCCTCCTCGTGAACAACCAGCCATCAGGAAGCCGTCTACGCCGATAGCGAAATAACGGCAAACCCGACGCCAGAGGTCGGGTTCGCTTTATTTCTCTGTTATCGCTGCTCGACGTTATCCAACACCCGATTCGCCATCATCGAACTCAGCTCAATCAGTTGCTGAATCCCCAGCGCCGAATGACGTCGCGAGCCATTCAGGTCAAACGCCAGATCGGCAATCATCGCCTCGGCCGAAGCCAGGGTTTCGCTGAGGTTGGCGAGCAGGCATTCGTTGTCGACGTCTTTGGCGACGGTGAATATCTGGCCGGGTTTGGGTACGTCTTCGGGCTGTGCCGGTTTTGGCGACAGGTAGTGATCCAGGACGCGCTCGGCGGTTTCGTCGAGTTTCCGGGTTTTGGATTTGGATTGCGGGGAAGCTTGGTCCGCCTGGGGCGGATTAGGCGTCGGTTTGAACATGTGCTGATACTCCATGGTTAAGCCGAAACCTCTTCCCTACTAAAAGAAGGGTGGCGGCTGTACGCAGGTTAGTAGACCGGGGAGATCAGCATTGCCGGCGCGCCGAAGCGCCCTGCGCACAGCCACCATCAAGGGCAAGATTGGAACCTGCCTGGATGAAAGCTCATGCATCTTACTGACACAACCCCGGGCTACTAAACCCGACCACTGATGGGCAGTGGCAGGAACGACAATAGAACCCGGGGGCAAGGCGCACAAGCGGGCGGATTCTGGCGTAGTTGTAGGTAAAGGCGCAAGGATGTGTGGGTTGGTAGACCGGTTCGGGTGGGGGGATAAACAAAGGCTGTTTATGGTGGTGATTGTCTGTAGGAAATGGGGGGGTTTTGGCTGGGTTGGGACTGCTGCGCAGTCCAGCGGGAGCAAGCTCCCTCGCCACGGGAGGTTGGGGTCAGTTAGTCATGTGGCGGTTGTCAGGGCGCTATCGCGAGCAGGCTCGCTCCCACAAGGGGGTGTGTTTTTTCAGTTGGATGTGTGGTGGGTGGTAGGACGCTTTCGCGAGCAAGCCCGCTCCCACAGGGGGAGCGGTGTGCGGCAGGTCAGTACCAGCGCGCTTCGCCCGGCGGACGTTTCTTGAAGCGTTTCATGCTCCACATGTATTGGCTGGGGTAGGCGCGTACGTAGCGTTCGACCACTTGGCTCATGGCGGCGCAGGCGGTTTCGGTGTCGGTGCTGTACATGGCCTCGGGCGCGGCTTCGAGGATGACTTTGTAGCCGGAGCCGTCGGGCAGGCGCAGGGCGTGGAGGAAGACGCCGACCGCTTTGCCGCCGGCGAGCATGTTCGGGACGAATTTGCTGGTCAGGGCCTGGGTGGCGAAGAAGGGCACGAAGATGCCGGCGGATTCGGCCGGTTCCGGGTCGGCGGGGATGCCGACCTGGCCGCCTTTGCGCACTTCCTTGATGACGCTGAGGATGCCTTCCTTGGTGGACGCCGCGACTTTGTTGCCCAATTGCACGCGTTGCTTTTGCAGCAATTCATCCACCGCCTTGAGCTTGGGCGGGCGGTAGAAAATGATCGGTTTGCACTGGCTGCAATAGAAGTGATTGAGCACTTCCCAGTTGCCCAGGTGGCTGGTGATGCCGACCACGCCTTTGCCGGAGGCCAGGGCGTCTTTCAGCACTTCCAGGCCTTCGACTTCGCGCACCAGTTCGATGGAGCGCTGGGCCGGCCAGATCCAGGCGCAGGCGCTTTCGGTCAGGGATTTGCCGATGTCCTTGAGGCTCTGGCCTACCAGGCGCTCGCGCTCGGCCGGGTCCATTTCGGGAAAGCATTTGGCGAGGTTGATCCGCACCACGTCGCGGGAACGGTTGGGGAGCTTCCACATCAGCCAGCCGATGGCCGAGCCCACCGCTTGCACCGCGCGCCAGGGCAGCAGCGCAAACAACCGCAGAGCGCCGACCAGCAAGGCGCCTTTCAATTTATCCACAGGTCACTCCTGAATTCATGGCGTGTCGCGAGCCGGCTATTCTAACCGCCGTTTGCCAGCTCGGCGTAGCGGTCGCAATCCTGGGTGTGGTCCATGACCATCCCCGAGGCCTGCATGAAGGCGTAGCAGATGGTCGGGCCAACGAAGGTGAAGCCGGCTTTTTTCAGGCCTTTGCTCATCGCCAGGGCTTCGGGGGTGATGGCCGGTACTTCGCTGCGGTCCTTGAAATGGTTGATCAGCGGCTTGTCGCCGACGAACGACCAGAGGAATGCCACCGGATCTTCCAACGCCATCCAGGCCTGGGCGTTGCGGCGAGCAGCCTTGAGCTTGAGGCGGTTGCGGATGATGCCGGGGTCGAGCATCAGATCTTCGATTTCCGCGTCGCTCATTTGCGCCACGCGCTGTACGTCAAAGCCGTAGAGCACCATGCGGTAATGCTCGCGTTTGCGCAGCACGGTGATCCAGGACAGGCCGGCCTGGAACCCTTCGAGCAAAAGCAACTCGAACAAACCCTGCGCATCGCGCAGCGGCGTGCCCCACTCCTGATCGTGATAAGCCATGTACAGCGGATCGTCAGAACACCAAAAGCAGCGTGGCATAAGGCTCCAGGGGGCGTGCGCACGAACGAATCGGGTATACTCCCGCTCTTTAAATCGCAGCCCAAGAAACAGGTGAATTTCGTGAGCCAGCCTACGCCAGCCGTGCGTACCTTCCAAGACTTGATCCTCGCCCTCCAGCAATACTGGGCCGAGCAAGGTTGCGTGGTACTTCAGCCCTACGATATGGAAGTAGGCGCCGGCACTTTCCACACTGCCACTTTCCTGCGTGCCATCGGCCCGGAAACCTGGAACGCCGCCTATGTCCAGCCCAGCCGCCGCCCGACTGACGGCCGCTACGGCGAAAACCCGAACCGCCTGCAGCATTACTACCAGTTCCAGGTGGTCCTGAAACCGAACCCGGAGAATTTCCAGGAACTGTACCTGGGCTCCCTCAAGCACGTGGGCCTCGACCCGCTGGTGCACGACATCCGTTTCGTCGAAGACAACTGGGAATCGCCGACCCTGGGCGCCTGGGGCCTGGGCTGGGAAGTCTGGCTCAACGGCATGGAAGTGACCCAGTTCACCTACTTCCAGCAGGCGGGCGGCATCGAGTGCTACCCGGTGACCGGCGAGATCACCTACGGCCTGGAACGCCTGGCGATGTACCTGCAAGGCGTGGATTCGGTCTACGACCTGGTCTGGGCCGACGGCCCGTTCGGCAAAGTGACCTACGGCGACGTGTTCCACCAGAACGAAGTGGAGCAGTCGACCTACAACTTCGAACACGCCAACGTCGACAAGCTGTTCGAACTGTTCGACTTCTATGAAAGCGAGGCCAAGCGCCTGATCGAGCTGGATCAGCCGCTGCCGTTGCCAAGCTATGAAATGGTGTTGAAGGCGTCCCATACCTTCAACCTGCTGGACGCACGCCGGGCGATTTCCGTGACGGCGCGCCAGCAATACATCCTGCGTGTACGCACCCTGGCGCGTTCCGTCGCGCAAGCCTACTTGCTGGCCCGTGCCAAGCTGGGCTTCCCGATGGCAACCCCGGACCTGCGTGATGAAGTGTTGGCTAAGCTGGAGGCTGCACAATGAGTGCTCAAGATTTTCTGGTTGAACTGGGCACCGAAGAACTGCCACCCAAAGCCCTGAACACCCTGGCCGATGCGTTCCTGGCCGGTATCGACAAAGGCCTGCAAGCCGCCGGCCTGAACTACGAAGCCAAGCAGGTGTACGCCGCGCCGCGTCGTCTGGCCGTGTTGATCACCGCCCTGGCGACCCAACAGCCGGACCGCAGCATCAACCTCGACGGCCCGCCACGCCAGGCCGCGTTCGATACCGACGGCAACCCGACCCAGGCCGCCCTGGGCTTCGCCAAGAAGTGCGGCGTGGACCTGAGCGAAATCGACCAGAGCGGGCCGAAGCTGCGCTACAGCCAGAGCATCAAGGGCAAGCCGACCGCCAGCCTGTTGCCGACCATCGTCGAAGACTCCCTCAATGACTTGCCGATTCCCAAGCGCATGCGCTGGGCCGCGCGCAAGGAAGAGTTCGTGCGTCCGACCCAATGGCTGGTGATGCTGCTCGGTGACCAAGTCATCGATTGCACGATCCTGGCGCAGAAGGCCGGTCGCGACTCTCGTGGTCATCGCTTCCATCATCCGCAAAGCGTGCGCATCACCTCGCCGGCCAATTACCTGGCCGACCTGCGTGCCGCCTACGTGCTGGCTGACGCCAACGAGCGCCGCGAACTGATCAGCAAGCGCACCGAAGAGCTGGCGACCCGCCAGGAAGGCACCGCCATCGTGCCGCAGGATTTGCTCGACGAAGTGACCGCCCTGGTGGAATGGCCGGTGCCGCTGGTCTGCTCGTTCGAGGAGCGTTTCCTTGAAGTGCCGCAGGAAGCGCTGATCACCACCATGCAGGACAACCAGAAGTATTTCTGTCTGCTGGACGCCGAAGGCAAGTTGCTGCCGCGTTTCATTACCGTGGCCAACATCGAAAGCAAGGACCCTGCACAGATCATCGCCGGTAACGAAAAAGTCGTTCGCCCGCGCCTGACCGACGCCGAGTTCTTCTTCAAGCAAGACAAGAAACAGCCGCTGGAAAGCTTCAACGAGCGCCTGCAGAACGTGGTGTTCCAGGAAAAACTCGGCAGCGTCTATGACAAGGCCGAGCGCGTGTCGAAGCTGGCGGCGTTCATCGCCCCACGCATCGGCGGCGACGCCCAGCGCGCAGCCCGTGCCGGCATCCTGTCCAAGTGCGACCTGTCCACCGAGATGGTCGGTGAGTTCCCGGAGATGCAAGGTATCGCCGGCTACTACTACGCCCTCAACGACGGCGAGCCGCAAGACGTGGCCCTGGCGCTGAACGAGCAGTACATGCCGCGCGGTGCCGGCGCTGAACTGCCAAGCACCCTGACCGGTGCGGCCGTGGCGATCGCCGACAAGCTCGACACCCTAGTGGGCATTTTCGGTATCGGCATGCTGCCCACCGGCAGCAAAGACCCATATGCCCTGCGTCGTGCGGCGTTGGGCGTGCTGCGGATCCTGATCGAGAAGCAGCTGGACCTGGACCTGAACGAAGCGGTCGCCTTCGCCGTCAGCGCCTTCGGCAGTAAGGTCAAGGCTGCCGGCCTGGCCGATGCGGTGCTGGAATTCATCTTCGACCGCCTGCGTGCGCGTTATGAAGACGAAGGCGTCGACGTCGCGACCTACTTGTCGGTGCGCGCCCTGAAGCCGGGCTCGGCCCTGGACTTCGACCAGCGCGTACAAGCGGTGCAAGCCTTCCGCAAACTGCCGGAAGCGGCAGCGCTGGCGGCGGTGAACAAGCGCGTGTCGAACCTGCTGAGCAAGGCCGAAGGCAACATCGCGAGCACCGTCGAAGCCAAGTACTTCGACAACGCCAACGAGTTCTCCCTGTACTCGGCAATCCAGCAGGCGGACCAGGCGGTCCAGCCAATGGCGGCGGCACGTCAGTACAGCGAAACCCTGGCACGCCTGGCGGCACTGCGCGAGCCTGTGGATGCGTTCTTCGAGGCGGTGATGGTCAACGCCGAAGACGCCAATGTGCGGGCCAACCGCTACGCGCTGCTGGCGCGTCTGCGTGGCTTGTTCCTCGGCGTTGCCGACATTTCGCTGCTGGGGTAATCATTGAAACTGCTGATTCTCGATCGGGACGGGGTGATCAATCACGACTCCGACGCTTACATCAAATCGGTGGAGGAGTGGTTGCCGATCGAAGGCTCGATCGAAGCCATCGCGCAGTTGAGCAAGGCTGGCTGGACGGTGGCGGTCGCCACCAACCAGTCGGGCATTGCTCGCGGTTACTACGACCTGGCCGTGCTGGACGCCATGCATGCGCGCTTGCGTACCTTGGTGGCGGAGCAGGGCGGCGAGGTCGGCTTGATCGTTTATTGCCCACACGGGCCGGACGAAGGCTGCGATTGCCGCAAGCCCAAGCCGGGCATGTTGAAAACCATTGCCGCGCATTACGGCGTGGCACTGGCGGGCGTGTGGTTCGTCGGCGACAGCCTCGGTGACCTGGAGGCGGCCAAGGCCGTCGATTGTCAGCCAGTTTTGGTAAAGACCGGAAAAGGCCAGAAGACCTTGGGCAAGACCCTACCGGTGGGCACCTTGATTTTTGACGACCTGGCGGCGATTGCCGCTGAACTTATCCACAACTAGGGCTCCCAAGACATCCTGATCAAGGATTGTTCGGGAAGCGCTTGAACAGGCGGGCATTGCCCGCAACGGTAAACGCCGCTATGTCGATATTGCAGGCCATCAGAACCTTTCTCTTTTACCTGCTGTTGGGCACCAGCTCCTTGCTGTGGTGCACCTTGAGTTTTTTTGTCGCGCCTTTCCTGCCGTTCAAGGCGCGCTACCGTTTCATCAACGTCTACTGGTGCCGCTGCGCGCTGTGGCTGAGCGAAGTGTTCCTGGGCATTCACTATGAAGTGAAGGGCGCCGAGAACGTGCCGGACCGCCCGTGCGTGATCCAGTCCAATCACCAGAGCACCTGGGAGACGTTTTTCCTCTCGGCTTATTTCGAGCCGTTGAGCCAGGTGCTCAAGCGTGAGCTGCTGTTCGTGCCGTTCTTCGGCTGGGCCATGGCGATGCTGCGGCCGATAGCCATCGATCGTGACAATCCCAAGGTTGCGCTCAAGCAAGTGGCGAAGAAGGGCGACGAGCTGCTCAAGGACAATGTCTGGGTGCTGATCTTCCCCGAGGGCACCCGCGTGCCTTATGGAACCGTGGGCAAGTTTTCCCGCAGCGGTTCGGCATTGGCGGTGAACGCCGGCCTGCCTGTATTGCCGATTGCACACAATGCCGGCAAATTCTGGCCCAAGGCTGGGTGGAACAGGAAGCCGGGGACCATCACTGTGATCATCGGCGCACCGATGTATGCAGAAGGGACGGGGCCTCGCGCTATCGCTGATCTCAATGACCGGGTCCAGGCCTGGAATGAGCAGACCCAACGCGAGATGGGTTCGTTGCCTCCGGCGCCAGCAGCCCCCGCAGCCACTGATCAGCTCGCTGTTTGAGATCTGTGGATAACCTGTGTACCGTTTTTCCTGAAACTCCGGCTTTTACTCTGTAAGGCTATGTTTTTTATACATATTTCCTAAACACATAAAACCCCGGTGAAGGTGCATAAGTTTTTTATAGCGTTTTCGGATCGCAGTGCTGCCACGCCGCTGCGGTCCTTCAGTCTTCCAACAGCGGTAGCCTCAGACTGAACGTGGTGCCTTCACCCACTACGCTCCGGCATTCAATCTGCCCGCCGTGATGATCGATCACGGCCTTGACCATCGACAGTCCCAAGCCAACGCCATCCACACCGTGGGCTGACGAGAACCGTCGGTACTGGCGGAACAGGTCGGGCAATTCCTGCGGTTCGATGCCCTTGCCCTGGTCCATGACATCGCAGACCAGCCAATCCTCCAGGCAATAGACTTGCAGAGCGATGCAAGTCCCGGGCGCACTGTACTTGATGGCGTTTTCCAGCAGATTGAACAGCGCCCGGGTCAGCAGCGACTGGTCCGCCCTGACCATCACCTCTTCATTGTCCAATTCGTGGGTCAGGCGGATACGTTTGGCCTGGGCGATGGGCAGCGCCTGGTCGATGACGTCCAGTACCAGCATCGCAAATAACGTCGGTTGGAATTGATAAGCCTCGGATTCGGCTTTGGCCAACTGCACGAAACCGTCCGTCAGCTCCAGGGCGCGACGCACTTGGCGCTCGATCTGGTCGAACACCGGATGATCGCCGCCCGCCTGATGCCGCTGCACATCCAGCAGCGCCAGGATCGCCGAGTGCGGTGCACGCAAATCGTGGGACAAAAAACGCAACATCACGCTGCGCTGCTCTTCTGCCTCACGTTCTGCGCTCAGGTCGATGAGGCTCAGCAACCAGCCAATCGGCGTGTCGCCTTCCACCGGCAACAGCGCGGCCCGCTCCAAGCGCAGGCTGCGCTCGCGGATGTCGCGAAACTCCACCAGCGGCAGTGTGGATAAGTGATGCAGCGTGCCGTGTTCCAAACCTGGATAACCCAGTGCACCGAGATGCTGCAGTACATCGCCTCCCGCCAATTCATGACCAAAGAGATCACGAGCCTTGCGGTTGCCAAGCAGCAATTTGCCTTGGGGATCGCAGATCATGGTCGCCACGGGCAAATATTCCAGGCCATCGGCGATGAAACGCCGGGTGTCGCGGGTTCGGCTCATGGCTTGTTCCAGGGCCATGATCTGGCCCTGCAAGCGGTCACTGCCGGTATACGGCGCACGGCGGCGTTCGGGAAAAACCTTGGGCTCCGCATCCAGGCGCGCCAGCTCCCAGCCGAAATAGGCCAGCACCACGCTCAGGCGCCGCCAATTCCAGATCAGGTAACCAAACAGCATGCCCAGCATGCTCGCCATCGGCGACCACCACCAATCCTCCGCCGCCAGTGCGGCACTGAGCAGCAGAGCCAGGCTCATGCCGCCGGCCGTCGTCCACAACGCCAGACGCGGGCGCAATAACAGCAGCCCCAACACACAGGCCACCAGCGTTACCGACACCAGGGCCGCATTGGCAGCGTTGTGAGTCTGGCTGATGTAGGAGAGCAACGCTGTCGTTGGCAGCAGCAGCAAACTTATCCACAACCATTCGCGTACCAACTGGCGAAACAAGCGCTGCACCTGGGTGGGCTCACGACTTTCACGGCGGCGCGGGTGGGTCATAGCGGGATATTTTTCATGAACGATGGGTCGAACCGGCAGGCTGAAAGCCCATGACTATAGCGGACTCGATGGGCGGTGCGCTGCTGCCTTTCCCTGCGGGTCGCGAGCCGGTATTGTCGCAGCCAGCGACAGGGGCCGTTGCCATGTAAGGCCACCTGAGTTGTCCGTCACTTCCGAGATAAGGAAATCGCGTCCCATGCGTGTCGCCATACTGGATGACGAACCGGCCGAGTTGCGCCGGGTGGAACAGACACTGCAACAAATCCCCGGCAGGGGTGAACAAGCCTGGACCCTGCACTGTTTCGAACGCGGCGAAGACCTGTTGCGACAGCTGCGCCGAGAAACTTTCGACCTGTTGATCCTCGACTGGCAGTTGCCGGATATCAGCGGCTTGTCACTGTTGCGCTGGACCCGCGAGCACATGGACGTGCCGCCGGCCGCCATCATGCTCACCAGTCGCGACGGAGAGCATGACATTGTCCAGGCCCTCAACGCCGGCGCCGATGATTACGTGAGCAAACCCTTCAGGCCCAACGAACTCAAGGCCAGGGTCACCGCCGTGCTGCGCCGCCACAATCTGCAGCGCACGCCAGCCAGCGAAGTGCTGGTGTTCAACGACCTGGCATTCGACGACGCCGAACTGACCGTGACCCGCGCCGGCATGCCCATCAGCCTGACCGAGCGGGAATACCGCCTGGCCCGCTGCCTGTTCGCCAACCTGGGCCGACCACTGTCCCGAGAGTATTTCTACGAACGCTTCTGGACCCACGAGGAAATGACCTCGTCCCGGCCGCTGGACACGCATATCTATCGCCTGCGCAACAAGCTCGGGCTGACGGCGGATCGGGGTTGGCAGCTGTTGACGATTTATGGGTACGGGTATCGTCTGGAAAGTGTGGCGGTGGGGAGTGAAGCGTCAGTCGCAAGCTAGAGAAGCGACCGATGAAATCCTGTGGCGAGGGAGCTTGCTCCCGCTGGGCTGCGAAGCAGCCCCATTAGTGAGCGCTTCGCACTGGAGCGCCAGCCCGGTCAAGCGGGAGCAAGCTCCCTCGCCACAAAGAGTTTCACCCGAGCGTCTGCGCCAAGCTTCCTGCTTTCGCGACCCGACGACGCTGCAACAGCAATCCGGACGCCACCACGAGGATGCTAAGCAGACCAGTCGCCAGGATCTCCACCCGGTGGGCTTCCTGGAACAGCATGATGGTCAAGGCCCCGACAATGAACACGATGACCGCGTAAGTCAGGCCAGGAAATAACCACATGCTGAAGGCGATTTTTTCACCACGGGCCATGCGTCGCTTGCGCATACGCAATTGCGAAACAGCGATAACCAGATACACCAGCAGCGCGATGGCACCCGAGCTCGCCAACAGGAAATCAAACACAGCCGCCGGAGCCACGTAGTTGGCGAACACCGCCAGGAACGCGGCTGCGGTCGACAGCATCACCGCCCAGTAAGGCGTACCGCTCTTGTTGGTGCGCTGAGAAACCGCCGGCGCATCGCCACGCTTGCCCAACGAGAACATCATGCGCGAAGCGGTGTACAGCGCCGAGTTCAGGCAGCTGGTCACCGCGACCAAAACCACGATATCGACGATCAACTTGGCGTTAGGGATGCCCATGCGCTCCAGCACGGTCTGGTACGAACCCACGCTGGCGAGCATCGGATCATTCCACGGCACCAGGGACACGACCATGAAGATCGACACGAGGTAGAACAGGCCAATCCGCCAGATCACCGAGTTGGTCGCCTTGGAAATCTGCTGGCCTGGGTTCTTCGATTCGGCAGCCGCAATGGTCACGATCTCGGTGCCCATGAACGAGAACATGGTGGTCAGGATCGCGCCCAGTACCGCACCCATGCCGTTAGGCAGGAAGCCTTGGGTATCGAACAGGTGCGATACGCCACTGACTTGGCTGGCGGGCAACAGACCGAAGATCGCCGCCGCGCCCAGGGCGATGAAACCGATGATCGCGATGACCTTGACCAAGGCGAACCAGAATTCAAATTCGCCGTAGTTCTTCACACTGAACAGGTTGGTGACCGTCAGCAGTAGGGTGATCACCAACGTGAAAACCCAAATTGCCACGTTCGGGAACCAGGCATGCAGGATGGTCGCGGCGGCGTTGGCTTCCAATGGAATCACCAACACCCAGAACCACCAGTAGAGCCAGCCGATGGTGAAACCGGCCCAATGCCCGATCGCCCGATCCGCGTAAGTCGAGAAAGAACCGGTGTCCGGCGAGGCCACGGCCATTTCACCGAGCATGCGCATCACCAACACCACCAGCGCACCGGCAGCCGCGTAGGCCAGCAGCACAGCCGGCCCGGCCGCTGCGATTGCGTGGCCGGAGCCCACGAAAAGACCAGCGCCAATCACGCCGGCAATGGAGAGCATCGTCACATGACGGGGCTTGAGCCCTTGCTCCAGGTTGTTGGAAGTTTGCGTACCACTCATTGAGACTACCCTTGGAATTGGATTTATTCGTACCGCCTCTAGCCATCGTCTTTGTAAATTTAAAAAAACGACGTGTTGTTTATTCAGCACGCAAGTTTTACGCCAGAAAACCTGAGGCCCCGTGGTGGCGGGGTTTGCGGCGATTTGCAAGCTATTGAGAAGGAAGGCTTTGTTCCAAAGTGTTACCGGGTTACCCGGTTTTAGACCGCTCGGTCTCAGAAGGGTGCGTTTAATCAAGACGTAAAAAAAAGCCAACGCTACCCGCGATCAGCGGCTTGTGCGAAGCCGAACGCCAACTGCTGAATAGGTATGAGTAACAAGGTTGTTGGCGTGTACGTCAAGAAACCATACTGTCTGCGTCCAAGATGGGGTTGGTCTGTTCAAAGTCCTTTTCGTATGATCGGCAAACCCTCCCATGGAATGATTTTCGTGAAGCCGTCACCTGGAAGTGCCTCGTCGTCCACCGCTAAGCCGAATAGCCCCAAATGGGATGTCAGCGAGGCCGTTAATCAGCTCTCCTGGGACGACTTGAGGATCATCAAGATCTTGAGTGACTGCGGCAGTCGCGCCGCAACGGCGAAGAAGCTCGGTGTCAACGTCTCCACCGTGTCGCGTCGGATCGCCCAGGTCGAGAAGGCTTTGGGCGTGGCTCTCTTCGATCACCGAAAGGCCGGGTATTTGCTGACAGTCGAAGGGGCGGAGCTGCGAGCGCTGGCGGAACGAGTCGAACTGGACATCGTCAGCGTCACTCGCCGGGTTTCACGTGCAAGCCAAGGCCCTCTCGGGAAGCTCCGGATTACCACCAGCGACTCGCTGCTGCTCTATTTTCTCACCCCAATAATCGCCGACTTCAAAGCTCTGAATGAGGGCATCACGATTGAGGTGCTGGTAGGAAACCAGACCTTGAGCCTGGCCCGAGACGAGTCGGATATCGCTATACGAGCGACTAGGAAACCAGCTGACACTTTAGTGGGCAGGAAGTTGGCCAATATTGCATGGGCCCCGTATGGCAGCATCAGGCATGAGGCGATTGCAGATCCTTTCGCCGAGGGGCAGGAATGGGTGTCCTATTCCGGTGGCTTGTGCGGCTTGAAGGCGACCAGCTACGTTGAATGCAGGGTGGCCCCGGAATGTATTACCTACCGCACGGATTCTGTCGCAGCGGCGAGCGCGGCGATTGCGGCAGGCCTAGGCCTGGGCTTTCTTCCCTGTATGCTCGGCGACATCACGCCTGGTTTGCTTCGCGTCGGCCCGGTAGTGCAAGCGCTTCAGGACGAGCTTTGGTTGCTTACCCACCAAGACATCAGGAGGTCTTGGCGGGTGAAAGCATTCATGACGTTTTGTGCAGCTGCCGTTGCCGATCTGAAACCCTTGGTCGAAGGCCAGCAGCCTGGCCTGGCTTCATATACTGAAATTGAGTGCTGATCAGCTGGCTGGGGAGCTGATGACAGCCCTGCACACGATTTCGATCAACTGTGGGCGCTGGGCAAGTCTGGACACACCAATGATGTTGCTGGCCGCCTGAGGGCGCTCCGAGCCATACGCCTCCTTGCGCACTTTGCCAACGACCGCAAAGGCAGCGTCCATATCCAGCACGTACAGCGTCTCCTCGACCACATCCTGGAGGCTTGCCCCATACAGGGCGAGCAACTTGGCTATGTTGTCGTAGGAGACCCGCATCTGTTCTCCCATCGAAGAAAAATCGCTCGGTCTGCCATCAGCACCCAATGGCGCAGGGGCGACCAGATTGCCCTCTTCGTCGTGATTGAACTGACCTGAGACAAAGATCTCGTTGCCTACCCGCCGCGCCTGCGGATACCCGTAGCTCTCTTCCCATGGGACACCCCAATAAGCGGTATCGTCGTTGTAAGGTCGTGAAGCAGCCATTGCATTCTCCTAGCGAAAGACGGATCGAAGGGATCCGGATGCGGCAGATCCTAGCAGCGAAATGCGGCAGTAGAGCGGTGCATTATTGCGCTCCAAAAAGCGCAAAAGTGCGCCACCGCGCTACCTTCAGTTTGGCTATCTTCTACTGGCACTCAGTGACGAACCGCTGGGTAACTCTCGCCACCGTCCAGCAAAGGGAATGAAAACCTTCGGAATTTGAGTAAAAAAAAAGCCCGCTGATGCGGGCTTGACGATGACCGGCGGGAACCTGGCTTTGGGCCCGGCCGGTCATCCATTTGTGAAAACGTGCAGCTTTTGTGCACCTACAGGATTAGAAATCCAGGTTAGACACCGCCAGCGCGTTGCTCTCGATGAAGTCACGACGAGGTTCGACCGCATCGCCCATAAGGGTGTTGAAGATCTGATCCGCACCAATGGCGTCTTCGATGGTGACTTTCAGCATCCGGCGCGAGCCTGGGTCCATGGTGGTTTCCCACAGCTGGTCCGGGTTCATTTCGCCCAGTCCTTTGTATCGCTGGATGGTGTGGCGCTTGGTGCTTTCAGCCATCAGCCATTCAAGGGCTTCCTTGAACTCGGTCACCGACTTCTTGCGCTCGCCGCGCTGGATGTAGGCGCCTTCGTCCAACAGGGTGCTCAGTTGCGCACCGAGGGAAACAACGGTCTTGTAGTCGTTGCTGCCAAAGAAGTCGCGGTTGAAGGTGACGTAGTTCGACAGACCGTGGGAGATCAGCTCGACCTCTGGCAGCCAGACGTTACGTTCACGGTCTTCACGCAGGCTGGCCTTGTAGACCAGGCCGGACTTCTCGACGGTGCGCAGGCGGGTTTCGTACTGGGCCAGCCAATCCTGCATCGCTGCGTGATCGGACAGTTGCTCCAGGCTGACGGCCGGCAGGTAGATGAAGTGCTCGGTCAGTTCCTGTGGATAAAGACGCGACAGGCGCTTGAGGGTCTTCATTACCAGGCGGAAGTCATTGACCAGACGCTCAAGGGCTTCGCCGGAGATGCCCGGGGCATCTTCGTTCAGGTGCAGGCTCGCATCTTCCAGGGCCGACTGCGTCATGTACTCTTCCATGGCGTCGTCGTCTTTGATGTATTGCTCCTGCTTGCCTTTCTTGACCTTGTACAGCGGCGGCTGGGCGATGTAGATGTAGCCGCGCTCAATCAGCTCCGGCAATTGACGGAAGAAGAACGTCAGCAGCAGGGTGCGGATGTGCGAACCGTCGACGTCGGCGTCGGTCATGATGATGATGTTGTGATAGCGCAACTTGTCGATGTTGTATTCTTCGCGGCCAATGCCACAGCCCAGCGCAGTGATGAGCGTGCCTACTTCGGCGGAGGAGATCATCTTGTCGAAGCGTGCCTTCTCGACGTTCAGGATCTTGCCCTTGAGCGGCAGGATGGCCTGGGTCCGGCGGTTGCGTCCCTGCTTGGCGGAACCGCCAGCAGAGTCACCTTCCACCAGGTACAACTCGGAGAGGGCAGGGTCCTTTTCCTGGCAGTCAGCCAGCTTGCCTGGCAGGCCGGCGATGTCCAGCGCGCCTTTGCGGCGGGTCATCTCACGGGCCTTGCGCGCCGCTTCACGGGCACGGGCGGCGTCGATCATCTTGCCGACCACCAGCTTGGCTTCGTTCGGGTTTTCCAGCAGGAAGTCGGAGAAGTACTTGCCCATTTCCTGTTCGACCGCGGTCTTCACTTCAGAAGAGACCAGCTTGTCCTTGGTCTGGGAGCTGAACTTCGGATCCGGCACTTTCACCGAGATGATCGCCGTCAGGCCTTCACGGGCATCGTCACCGGTAGTGGCGACTTTGTGCTTCTTCGCCAGGCCTTCCTGTTCGATGTAGTTGTTCAGGTTACGGGTCAGCGCGGAACGGAAGCCCACCAAGTGAGTGCCGCCATCGCGCTGTGGAATGTTGTTGGTGAAGCACAACAGGTTCTCGTTGAAGCTGTCGTTCCACTGCAGGGCGACTTCCACGCCGATGCCGTCTTCGCGCTGGACGTTGAAGTGGAACACCTGGTTGACCGCAGTCTTGTTGGTGTTCAGGTACTCAACGAACGCCCGCAGGCCACCTTCGTATTTGAACAGCTCTTCCTTGCCGCTGCGCTCGTCCTTGAGGACGATGCCGACGCCGGAGTTGAGGAAGGACAGCTCACGAATCCGCTTGGCCAGGATGTCCCAGCTGAAGTGGATGTTCTTGAAGGTTTCGCTGGACGCCTTGAAGTGAATCTGAGTGCCAGTGGTTTCGCTGTCGCCAACGATCGCCATAGGTGCCTGGGGCACGCCGTGGACGTAAGTCTGCTCCCAGATCTTACCGCTGCGGCGAACCGTGAGGACCAGTTCTTCGGACAGCGCGTTCACCACCGAAACCCCTACGCCGTGCAGACCGCCGGAGACCTTGTAGGAGTTATCGTCGAACTTACCACCGGCGTGCAGGACGGTCATGATGACCTCGGCGGCGGAGACGCCTTCTTCCTTGTGCACATCTACCGGGATGCCACGACCGTTATCACGAACGGTGATGGACTCGTCCGGGTGAATGGTGATGCTGATGTCGTCGCAGTAACCGGCGAGGGCTTCGTCGATGGAGTTGTCGACGACTTCGAACACCATGTGGTGCAGGCCGCTGCCATCGTCGGTGTCACCAATGTACATACCGGGACGTTTGCGTACGGCATCCAGGCCTTTCAGCACTTTAATGCTCGTTGAGTCGTACGTATTTTCTTCGCTCAATGCCTTCACTCCCGATGGTCGTGGGTCTGGGTGATACGGCCCTGTTCCACGTGGAACAGAGCGACTGGCGTTTCCGTCTGCCAGCCTTCCCTCAGTAATTCGTGATCTACACAGGTGATAAAAACCTGGCAGCGTAAGTCTTCCAGCAAGCGGCACAATGCGCGGCGGTGGGTCTCGTCCAGCTCGGACGGCAAGTCATCCACCAGATAAATACACTGACCGCGACGGGCCTGGCTGACCAGGTGCCCTTGGGCGATACGCAAGGCGCACACCACCAACTTCTGCTGCCCCCGGGACAAGATGTCCGCGGCATTGTGTGCGCCCAATCTGAGGCGCAAGTCAGCGCGTTGTGGTCCGGCCTGGGTATGGCCCATCTGCTGGTCTCGCTGCAGCGAACCAGCCAGCACGGTGCTCAGTTCCCGGTCCTTGTCCCAGCCTCGGTAATAGCTGAGCGTCAGACCCTCAAGCTCAACCAGTTCGCTCAAGGTCTGCTCGAAGACCGGTTTCAAGGCTTTGATGTAAGCGCGGCGGTATTCATCGATTTCAGCGCTGGCCTGGCACAGTTCCCTGTCCCAAACCGCTTGCGAAACGGCGTCAAGTGTACCATGCCGCAGCCAAGAGTTTCGCTGGCGCAGCGCCTTCTGCAAGCGCTGCCAAGTGCCCATGAACCGCGGTTCCACGTGGAACACGCCCCAGTCGAGGAACTGCCGACGAATCTTCGGCGCCCCCTCAAGCAATCGGAAGCTGTCCGGGTTGATCAACTGCAGCGGCAAGATCTCCGCCAGTTGCGCAGCACTGCGAGCGTTCTGTCCGTCGATGCGGATCTGGAACTCGCCTTGTCTGTCCCGGGAAATCCCCAAGGCGCTATGCCCACCTTCCGCCAGCTCCACCTGCCCGAACACCGTGCACGCCAGTTGATCGTACTGGATGACCGGTAACAGACGCGTACTGCGAAACGAACGGGCAAGCCCCAGCAAATGAACGGCTTCCAGGACACTGGTTTTGCCGCTGCCGTTGGCGCCGTACAGGATATTGATTCGGGGGGAGGGGGAGAAGGTCACCGGGTGCAGATTGCGCACCGCGGTGACCGAGACGCGACTTAAGGACATCTAGGGCAGGGTTACAGGCGCATCGGCATGACAACGTAAGCCGAATCGTCGTTATCGGACTCCTGCACCAGCGCACTGCTGTTGGAGTCGGACAGAATCAGACGCACTTGCTCGGTGGTCATCACGCCCAGTACGTCCAGCAGGTAGCTGACATTGAAGCCGATTTCCAGGGAGCCGCCGTTGTAATCGACGCCCACTTCTTCTTCCGCCTCTTCCTGCTCCGGGTTATTCGCCTGGATCTTCAACTGACCGTTGGCCAGTTGCAGACGGATGCCGCGGTACTTCTCGTTGGAAAGAATCGCGGTGCGGCTGAACGCTTCGCGCAAGGCCTGACGGTCGCCCAGCACCAGCTTGTCGCCACCTTTTGGCAGCACGCGCTCGTAGTCAGGGAATTTGCCGTCCACCAGTTTCGAGGTGAAGGTGAACTCGCCAGTGGTGGCGCGGATGTGGTGCTGACCCAGCACGATGCTGACGTTACCGTCCGGTTCGGTCAGCAGGCGCGCCAGTTCAAGGATACCTTTGCGCGGCACGATCACCTGGTGACGATCCGGCTGACCGATATCGGCCTGCATCGAGCACATCGCCAGGCGGTGGCCGTCGGTGGCGACGGCGCGAATGACGCCAGCGGACACTTCCAGCAGCATGCCGTTGAGGTAGTAGCGCACGTCCTGCTGGGCCATGGCGAAGCTGGTGCGTTCGATCAGGCGACGCAACTTGCTTTGCTCCAGGCTGCAGGTCAGCGAGCCCGGGCCTTCTTCCACAGTCGGGAAGTCGTTGGCCGGCAGGGTCGACAGGGTGAAACGGCTGCGACCGGCCTTGACCACGAGTTTCTGCTCATCGACCTTGATGTCGATCAGCGCATCGTTGGGCAGGCTTTTGCAGATGTCCATCAGCTTGCGCGCCGGGACCGTGATGGAGCCCGGATCGGCGGGCTCTTCAAGCTGCACACGACCGACCAGTTCGACTTCCAGGTCGGTACCGGTCAGCGACAGTTGCTGGCCTTCGACAACCAGCAGCACGTTGGAAAGTACCGGCAAGGTCTGGCGGCGTTCGACGACGCCTGCGACCAGTTGCAGGGGTTTCAACAGGGCTTCGCGTTGAATGGTGAAATGCATGGTCTAGTCCCTTGCCTTAATAAGCTGCGCCGGTCATCAAGTGGTCAGTGTACGCAGCAGGTTCTTGTAGTCCTCGCGGATGTCCGCGTCGGATTCCTTAAGTTCGTTGATCTTGCGGCAGGCGTGCAACACGGTGGTGTGGTCCCGGCCGCCAAACACATCGCCGATTTCCGGCAGGCTGTGATTGGTCAGTTCCTTGGACAGGGCCATGGCCACCTGACGCGGACGTGCTACCGAACGCGAGCGGCGTTTGGACAGCAGGTCGGAAATCTTGATCTTGTAGTATTCAGCAACAGTACGCTGAATGTTATCCACAGACACCAGTTTGTCCTGAAGGGCCAGCAAGTCCTTCAAGGATTCACGAATCAGCTCGATGGTGATGTCGCGGCCCATGAAGTGGGAGTGGGCAATCACCCGCTTGAGGGCACCTTCCAGTTCACGCACGTTCGAGCGGATACGCTGGGCGATGAAAAATGCCGCGTCGTGGGGCAGCTCGACCTTGGCCTGGTCGGCCTTCTTCATCAGGATCGCGACCCGGGTTTCCAGTTCCGGCGGCTCGACGGCGACCGTCAGGCCCCAACCGAAACGCGACTTGAGACGTTCCTCGAGGCCTTCGATTTCCTTTGGATAACGGTCACTGGTGAGGATGACTTGCTGTCCGCCTTCAAGCAAGGCGTTGAAGGTGTGGAAAAACTCTTCCTGGGAACGCTCCTTACGAGCGAAGAACTGAATATCGTCGATCAACAGGGCATCCACCGAACGGTAGAAACGCTTGAACTCATTGATCGCGTTCAGCTGCAATGCCTTGACCATGTCGGCCACGAAGCGCTCCGAATGCAGGTACACGACTTTGGCATTCGGGTTCTTCTTCAATAGGTGGTTACCCACAGCATGCATCAAGTGGGTCTTACCCAAGCCTACACCACCATAAAGGAAGAGCGGGTTATAGCCGTGCTTGGGATTGTCGGCGACCTGCCAGGCAGCCGCTCGGGCCAGTTGGTTGGATTTACCTTCGACGAAGTTCTCGAAGGTGAAGGTCCGGTTCAGGTAGCTGGTGTGCTTGAGTGCGCCTTCGACCTGTACGGTGCGCTGCTCGGCACGTACCGGAGCCTGCTGGGCACTGGCGCCGGCCATGGGGTCAAAGCTATCGCGCGATGGCTCCTCGCTGACCTCTTCGACTTTTTGAGCGTTGCGTTTGCTCGGCGCAGGCGTCGGGGCAGGCGCGGCATGGTTGCTGGCCGGTGCGGCCGCAGCCTGGGCCTGGGATGCCGCGGCAGCCAGCGGCGCATTAGGCGCAGCCCGCGGTGCCGAGCTGCGCTTGCTGCCTATTAATAAGGACAACGCGGGCGCCATGCCATTGCCATGCTCGTCGAGCAGTTCCATGACCCGGCCCAGGTACTTTTCGTTGACCCAGTCGAGAACGAAGCGGTTCGGTGCGTAGACGCGCAACTCGTCGCCTTCGGCTTCGACCTGTAGTGGACGGATCCAAGTGTTGAATTGTTGGGCAGGCAACTCCTCGCGCAAAAGCTCCACGCACTGCTGCCAAAGTTCCACTGACACGGACATCCCCTAAGTTGAAAGCCGGTGAGGCAAAAACAAGCGGCCATTGTAGCGATCAGCCGTCCACTTATCCACATGCAGGTTGCTGTTCGCCCATGATTTATCAATGCCTTAACACAGCAAAAGGCGACAGGCGGTCAGTGGATAAGCTCTGTGGATAACCTGGTCTGAGGGCATTGTACAAGTGGGGGTAGAAATCAGTGGATAACCTGGCTGTGGATAAGTCCCCCCTTCACACACAGCTTATCCGATAGCGCAGCACAGGCTTGTCACCGCTTTCCCTTGTAGTTGTCATTCTCTGTACAGCTTGAATTAAAAGGGCTTGGCATGGTTATCCACAGACACATGACGGCCTAGCTTTTATAAGCTTTACAGAAAAGCTTTAAATATTCCCTTCCTTTATTTCTATATCTGGCGCCACGTGTTGACCCGCTCGGAAGGCCAGACATCTATTTAAAGGAAACGCTGGTTGGAAATTGACCTAGAGGCTTGCTTTCTCTAGAATCCCCGGTCTCTTAAAACGGGGGCCATTCCGGCCCGTTGTGGACGAACCAGGTAACACGACATGAAACGTACTTTCCAACCAAGCACTATCAAACGCGCTCGTACCCACGGTTTCCGTGCTCGCATGGCTACCAAGAACGGTCGTGCCGTCCTGTCGCGTCGTCGCGCCAAAGGTCGTGCGCGTCTGGCAGTTTGATAATCCGGCACTGGAGGTGAGTCAGGACTTCAGTCGGGAAAAGCGTCTGCTTACTCCCCGGCATTTCAAGGCAGTCTTTGACTCCCCTACCGGCAAGGTTCCGGGGAAAAATCTCCTGCTCCTTGCGCGCAGCAACGATCTCGATCACCCCCGACTCGGGCTGGTTATCGGGAAAAAGAGCGTCAAGCTCTCCGTTCAGCGCAATCGCCTCAAACGTCTGATGCGCGAATCGTTTCGCCTGAACCAGCAAGCCCTGGTCGGGTGGGACATTGTTATTGTCGCGCGCAAAGGTTTGGGTGACGTAGAAAACCCCGAATTGATTCAGCATTTCGGCAAGCTCTGGAAGCGTCTGGCCCGTAACAAGCCGGTACCCGCTCCAGCCGTCAGCACCGAAACTGTAGGGGTAGACAGTCCTGATGCGTAAACTGGCACTCGTTCCGATCCAGTTTTATCGCTACGCCATTAGTCCTTTGATGGCCAGTCACTGTCGTTTCTACCCCAGTTGTTCCTGCTACGCGTATGAAGCCATAGAAAACCATGGTCTCTTGCGCGGTGGCTGGCTGACCTTTCGTCGTTTAGGTCGCTGTCATCCGTGGAATCCCGGCGGTTATGACCCGGTTCCGCCTATCCCTACCTCCCGTTCTTCTTCGATGGCCGAGTAATCATGGATATCAAACGCACGATCCTGATCGTCGCCCTGGCAATCGTGTCCTATGTCATGGTCCTTAAATGGAACCAGGACTATGGCCAGGCTGCCCTGCCGACTCAGAATGTTGCAGCCAGCAATACCGCACCGAGCCTGCCGGATGTACCGACTGGCAACACCGCTGCCAGCAATGACGACATTCCGCGCGCCGCAAGCGAAACCAGCGCTCCCGCCGAAGCCCCTGCGGCTGCAAGCAAGGACCTGATCCAGGTCAAGACGGACGTGCTCGAGCTGGCAATCGATCCACAAGGTGGTGACGTCGCGCAGTTGAAGTTGCCGCTGTACCCGCGTCGCCAGGATCATCCGGAAATCCCGTTCCAGTTGTTCGATAACGGGAACGAGCGGACCTACCTGGCCCAAAGCGGCTTGATCGGTACCAACGGCCCGGACTCCAACCCGGCCGGTCGTCCGGTTTACTCCGCCGAGAAGAAGACTTATCAACTGGCTGAAGGCCAGGATCAATTGGTCGTCGACCTGAAGTTCAGCAAGGACGGCGTCAACTACATCAAGCGTTTCACCCTGAAACGTGGCCTGTATGACGTGACTGTGTCCTACCTGATCGACAACCAGAGCGCCCAGCCTTGGTCGGGCGCGATGTTTGCGCAACTCAAGCGCGACGCCAGTGATGATCCGTCGTCCAGCACCGCCACCGGCACTGCGACTTACCTGGGCGCCGCCCTGTGGACAAGTTCGGAGCCGTACAAAAAAGTGTCCATGAAGGACATGGACAAGGCGCAGCTCAAGGAAACCGTACAAGGTGGCTGGGTTGCCTGGCTGCAGCATTACTTTGTAACCGCCTGGATTCCGCAGAAGGGCGACAGCAACATCGTCCAGACGCGTAAAGACAGCAAAGGCAACTTCATCATCGGCTATACCGGCCCGACGTTGACCGCTGCACCCGGTGGAAAAGCCGAAACCAGCGCCATTCTTTACGCCGGTCCGAAAAGCCAGGCGGTGCTGAAAGAGTTGTCCCCAGGTCTGGAACTGACTGTGGACTACGGTTTCCTGTGGTTCATCGCCCAACCGATTTTCTGGTTGCTGCAACATATCCACAGCATCGTCGGTAACTGGGGCTGGTCGATTATCTTCCTGACCATGCTGATCAAGGGCCTGTTCTTCCCGTTGTCGGCGGCCAGCTACAAATCCATGGCCCGCATGCGCGCAGTGGCACCGAAACTGGCGGCCCTGAAAGAACAACATGGCGATGACCGGCAGAAAATGTCCCAGGCCATGATGGAGCTGTACAAGAAAGAGAAGATCAACCCGCTGGGTGGATGCTTGCCGATTCTCGTACAGATGCCGGTGTTCCTGTCGCTGTACTGGGTTCTGCTGGAAAGCGTGGAGATGCGCCAGGCGCCGTTCATGCTGTGGATTACCGACCTGTCGATCAAGGATCCGTTCTTCATCCTGCCGATCATCATGGGCGCGACCATGTTCATCCAGCAGCAGCTGAACCCGACGCCTCCGGACCCGATGCAGGCGAAGGTCATGAAAATGATGCCAATCATCTTCACCTTCTTCTTCCTGTGGTTCCCCGCCGGTCTTGTGCTGTACTGGGTTGTGAACAACGTGTTGTCCATCACTCAACAGTGGTACATCACGCGTAAGATCGAAGCGGCGACGAAAAAAGCCGAGGCGTAACTTGCTCTGTGGATAACCACACAAAACGCCCCCTAGTGGGGCGTTTTGCTATCTGCCACTTTTGTCTGGATTCCGGTTTATGAGCGCACCGCGTGAAACCATCGCTGCCGTTGCCACCGCCCAAGGTCGCGGTGGCGTCGGCATCGTCCGTATTTCCGGGCCGTTGGCCAGCGTCGCGGCCAAGGCCATCTGCGGTCGTGAACTCAAGCCGCGGTACGCGCACTACGGCCCGTTTTTCAGCGACGACCAGCAAGTCCTGGATGAAGGCCTGGCCTTGTATTTCCCTGGGCCGAATTCATTCACCGGCGAAGACGTGCTGGAACTGCAAGGGCACGGCGGACCGATCGTCCTGGATATGCTGCTCAAGCGTTGTCTTGAACTAGGCTGCCGCCTGGCCCGACCGGGGGAGTTCAGCGAACGGGCCTTTCTCAACGACAAGCTCGACCTGGCCCAGGCCGAGGCCATCGCTGACCTGATCGAGGCCAGTTCTGCACAGGCCGCGCGCAACGCCTTGCGCTCGTTGCAGGGGGCGTTTTCCCAGCGTGTGCATAACCTCACCGAACAACTGATCGGGTTGCGGATCTACGTCGAAGCCGCGATCGATTTTCCGGAGGAGGAAATCGATTTCCTTGCCGATGGCCATGTACTGAGCATGCTCGACAAGGTCCGCGATGAGTTATCCACAGTGCTGCGTGAAGCGGGACAAGGCGCCCTGTTGCGCGACGGCATGACCGTAGTGATTGCCGGTCGGCCAAACGCCGGCAAGTCCAGCCTACTGAATGCCCTGGCCGGCCGTGAAGCGGCTATCGTTACCGAGATCGCCGGCACCACGCGGGACATTCTGCGCGAACATATCCACATCGATGGCATGCCGTTGCATGTTGTGGATACCGCTGGATTGCGCGATACCGACGACCATGTGGAAAAGATCGGAGTCGAGCGGGCGTTGAAGGCCATCAGCGAGGCCGATCGGGTGTTGTTGGTGGTCGATGCCACCGCACCGGAGGCGGACGATCCGTTCGCCTTGTGGCCGGAATTCCTCGAGATCCGTCCGGATCCGGCGAAAGTCACGCTGATTCGCAACAAAGCTGACCTGACCGGGGAAACAATCGCCCTGGAAGTCAGCGCCGATGGCCACGTCACCATCAGCCTCAGCGCGAAGTCGGCAGGCGAAGGCCTGGAACTGCTGCGTGAACACCTCAAGGCCTGCATGGGCTACGAACAAACCTCGGAAAGCAGCTTCAGTGCCCGGCGTCGGCACCTTGAGGCGCTGCGCCATGCCAGTGCGGCGTTGGAACATGGGCGCGCGCAACTGACCTTGGCCGGTGCCGGGGAGTTGCTGGCTGAAGATTTGCGTCAGGCGCAACATTCGTTAGGAGAAATCACAGGGGCGTTCAGCTCGGATGACCTCTTGGGTCGGATCTTCTCCAGTTTTTGCATCGGTAAATAACCCCCCGCCTCCTTACCGGGGGAGCGCTCGAAAGCGCATCGAGTCAACGCGAACCCGGTTTTTTCTCCCTTTTACGTTGATTGCCCTTCATGGCGGTTGTCCTGTGGACGACGATATCTGCAGCTAAGCCCTGTGAATAACTGCCGCTGAGGGCGGTTGATAAAGCCCTCCCAAAACTGAAGATAACCGCCTCTGTGGATAAAACACCCATTCATCCACAGGCTTAAACCGGTTATCCAAGCCCCTCATTGCCACCTGACCACAGGGTTTTGAATCTCTGTACACATTGAAAAATAAGGTCTGTAGAGATTTATCCACAGACAGGTGGCTCAGTAAGAATAAACATAAAAACAAAGATTTTATAAATTTCTTTCTTTTTTATTTTTTTAGCCGCCAGTTCTCCACAGCTGGTTAAATTTTGTGCAAAGGGTTCTTTAGGAAGGGGGAAGTCCCTATACTTGCCGACCTGGCTCGAAAAACGCCCAAGGCCAGAGTCAAAACCTATTTTCCGAATTACCTGAATTAAGCAGGCACGAGGTGCGTGGTGGATTTCCCTTCCCGTTTTGAAGTGATCGTCATCGGCGGCGGTCATGCCGGTACCGAGGCAGCACTTGCATCAGCGCGCATGGGGGCCAAGACCCTGTTGCTGACGCATAACGTGGAAACCCTCGGCGCCATGAGTTGCAACCCCGCCATTGGTGGGATCGGCAAAAGCCATCTGGTCAAGGAAATCGATGCCCTGGGTGGTGCGATGGCCATGGCCACCGATAAAGGAGGTATCCAGTTTCGCGTGTTGAACAGCCGCAAAGGCCCTGCCGTGCGCGCCACTCGCGCCCAGGCCGACCGGGTTTTATACAAAGCCGCTGTCCGCGAAATCCTTGAGAACCAGCCGAACCTGTGGATATTTCAACAGGCAGCCGATGACCTGATCGTCGAACAGGATCAGGTACGCGGCGTCGTCACCCAGATGGGTCTGCGTTTCTTCGCTGAATCCGTGGTATTGACCACGGGGACCTTCCTGGGCGGACTTATCCACATCGGCATGCAGAACTATTCCGGTGGCCGCGCCGGTGATCCGCCATCCATTGCGTTGGCCCAGCGCCTACGGGAGTTGCCGCTGCGTGTCGGTCGCCTGAAAACCGGGACGCCACCGCGCATCGATGGCCGGTCTGTGGATTTCTCGGTGATGACTGAGCAACCGGGCGATACGCCGATTCCGGTCATGTCGTTCCTGGGATCGAAAGAGCAGCACCCGCAGCAGGTGAGTTGCTGGATCACCCACACCAATGCCCGTACCCACGAGATCATCGCGGCCAACCTCGATCGCTCACCGATGTATTCCGGCGTGATCGAAGGGATCGGTCCACGTTATTGCCCATCGATCGAAGACAAGATCCACCGGTTTGCCGACAAGGAAAGCCATCAGGTCTTCATCGAGCCGGAAGGCCTGACCACTCATGAGCTGTATCCGAACGGGATTTCCACCTCGCTGCCGTTCGATGTGCAGTTGCAGATCGTGCAATCGATCCGCGGCATGGAAAATGCCCACATCGTTCGCCCGGGCTACGCCATCGAATACGATTACTTCGACCCGCGTGATTTGAAATACAGCCTGGAAACCAAGGTCATCGGTGGCCTGTTCTTCGCCGGACAGATCAACGGCACCACCGGTTACGAAGAGGCCGGCGCCCAGGGCCTGCTCGCCGGGGCCAACGCCGCATTGCGTGCCCAGGGCAAAGACAACTGGTGCCCACGCCGCGATGAAGCCTACATCGGTGTGCTTGTGGATGATTTGATCACCCTGGGTACTCAGGAACCGTATCGGATGTTCACTTCCCGTGCGGAATATCGCCTGATCCTGCGTGAAGACAACGCTGACCTGCGCCTGACCGAGAAGGGGCGCGAACTGGGGTTGGTGGATGACGCGCGTTGGGCCGCGTTCTGCAAGAAACGCGAAGGCATCGAGCTGGAAGAACAGCGCCTGAAGAGCACCTGGGTTCGCCCCGGTACCGAGCAGGGTGATGCCATTGCCACGAAATTCGGCACTCCGCTGACCCACGAATACAACCTGCTCAACCTGTTGAGCCGTCCGGAAATCGATTATGCCGGGCTGGTGGAAGTCACCGGCCAGGGCGCAGAAGACCCACAAGTGGCCGAACAGGTCGAGATCAAGACCAAATACGCCGGCTACATCGACCGCCAGCAGGACGAGATCGCCCGGCTGCGCGCCAGTGAAGATACGAAACTGCCTGTGGATATCGATTACTCAGGCATTTCCGGCTTGTCGAAGGAAATCCAGAGCAAGCTCGGCGCAACCCGTCCGGAAACCCTGGGCCAGGCGTCGCGCATTCCGGGCGTGACTCCGGCGGCGATTTCGCTGTTGATGATTCATTTGAAAAAACGCGGCGCCGGCCGCCAGCTGGAGCAAAGCGCTTGAGTTCGATGGTCACCTTGCAACACGCCGAAGAGTTATCCACAGGTTCCCGCCAACTCGGTGTCAACCTGACCGAGGCCCAGCACGCGCAATTGCTGGGCTACCTGGCACTGTTGATCAAATGGAACAAGGCCTACAACCTGACCGCCGTGCGCGATCCGGATGAAATGGTCTCGCGGCATTTGCTCGACAGCCTCAGCGTGATGTCCTTCATCGAAAACGGTCGCTGGCTGGACGTGGGCAGCGGCGGCGGGATGCCGGGCATTCCTCTGGCGATTCTGTTTCCCGAGTCGCAAGTGACGTGCCTGGACAGCAACGGCAAGAAAACCCGGTTCCTGACCCAGGTCAAACTCGAGCTGCAACTGGATAACCTGCAAGTTATCCACAGTCGCGTCGAAGCGTTCCAGCCGACGCTACCTTTCACTGGGATTATTTCCCGTGCGTTCAGCAGCATGGAGAACTTCAGCAACTGGACCCGCCACCTGGGCGATGCCAATACGCGCTGGCTGGCAATGAAGGGCGTTCATCCGGCCGATGAGCTGGTAGCATTGCCGGCAGACTTCCACCTCGATAGCGAACACGCCTTGGCCGTACCCGGTTGCCAAGGCCAACGCCATCTGCTGATACTGCGCCGCACGGCATGATTGGGAACACAAGCAAGAATGGCTAAGGTATTCGCGATAGCGAACCAGAAGGGTGGCGTGGGCAAGACCACCACCTGCATCAACCTCGCAGCATCCCTGGTCGCGACCAAGCGTCGGGTGCTGTTGATCGATCTCGATCCACAGGGCAACGCCACCATGGGTAGCGGTGTGGATAAACATGGCCTGGAAAACTCCATCTACGACGTACTGATCGGCGAATGCGATCTGGGTCAGGCCATGCATTTCTCCGAACACGGCGGTTATCAATTGCTGCCGGCCAACCGCGATCTGACGGCGGCCGAAGTGGTCCTGCTGGAAATGCAGATGAAGGAGAGCCGTCTGCGCAGCGCCCTGGCGCCGATTCGGGAAAACTACGACTACATTCTGATCGACTGTCCACCGTCGCTGTCGATGCTGACGCTCAACGCCCTGGTGGCCGCCGATGGGGTCATTATCCCCATGCAGTGCGAATACTTTGCCCTGGAAGGGTTGAGCGACCTTGTGGATAACATCAAGCGCATCGCCGAACTGCTGAATCCGGAGCTGAAGGTCGAAGGTTTGTTGCGGACCATGTACGACCCGCGCCTGAGCCTGATGAACGACGTGTCGGCCCAGCTCAAGGAACACTTCGGCGAACAGCTCTACGACACGGTCATTCCGCGCAATATTCGCCTGGCCGAAGCACCAAGCTACGGCATGCCGGCCCTGGCGTACGACAAACAATCGCGTGGTGCGCTGGCCTACCTGGCCCTGGCGGGCGAGATGGTTCGCCGTCAGCGCCGTCATCCACGCGTCGCCGCAGCCCAGCCAACTTAAGGAAACCTCATGGCCGTCAAGAAACGAGGTCTCGGACGTGGACTGGACGCGCTGCTCAGTGGTCCGACTGTCAGCTCCCTGGAAGAGCAGGCGGTGCAGGCCGATGAGCGCGAATTGCAGCACTTGCCGCTGGACCTGATCCAGCGTGGCAAATACCAGCCGCGGCGGGACATGGATCCCCAGGCGCTGGAAGAACTGGCCCAGTCGATCAAGACCCAGGGCGTCATGCAGCCGATCGTGGTGCGTCCGATCGGCAGTGGGCGTTTCGAGATCATTGCCGGCGAACGCCGCTGGCGCGCCAGCCAGCAGGCCGGCCAGGAAACCATCCCGGCGATGGTGCGCGATGTGCCGGATGAAACCGCCATTGCCATGGCGCTGATCGAGAACATCCAGCGCGAAGACCTCAACCCGATCGAAGAAGCGGTAGCCCTGCAGCGTTTGCAGCAGGAATTCCAGCTGACCCAGCAGCAGGTTGCCGAGGCGGTGGGCAAGTCCCGCGTGACCGTGGCCAACCTGTTGCGCTTGATCGCGTTGCCGGAGGTCATCAAGACCATGTTGTCCCATGGCGACCTGGAGATGGGGCATGCCCGCGCTTTGCTCGGTTTGCCGGAAAATCAACAGGTTGAAGGGGCGCGACATGTTGTCGCACGCGGTCTCACCGTGCGCCAGACTGAGGCACTGGTTCGTCAGTGGCTCAGTGGCAAACCGGCCCCTGTCGAAGCCCCCAAACCTGACCCGGATATCGCCCGCCTGGAACAGCGCCTGGCCGAGCGCCTGGGCTCTGCGGTGCAGATTCGCCACGGCAAGAAGGGTAAGGGACAGTTGGTGATTGGCTACAACTCCCTCGATGAGCTGCAGGGTGTCCTTGCACACATTCGCTGAAACAATTGCGTTTGTAGCGCCCAGTCGGAAATCACTACCCGGCAGTTGAATAGGGGCAGAACCGCCCCTATACTCTGCGCGCATTTTGTCGGCACAAATTATGCCAAGTTATTGAAATATGGCAGCCGACCCTTGGAGAGCAAAAGCGATGGAAACCCGCACGCCAAACCGCTTGCCGTTCCATCGTCTGGCAGTTTTCCCGGTTCTGATGACTCAGCTCATCGTTGTACTGATCGCCACATTGGCGCTCTGGCAATGGAAAGGAGTCGTCGCCGGATACTCAGGTCTTTGCGGAGGCCTGATAGCCTTGCTTCCCAATATTTACTTTGCTCACAGGGCCTTTCGGTTTTCCGGCGCCCGAGCAGCCCAGGCTATCGTCCGGTCTTTTTATGCCGGCGAGGCGGGGAAACTGATTTTGACGGCAGTGCTGTTTGCACTGACGTTTGCAGGTGTGAAGCCATTGGCGCCGCTGGCTGTATTCGGTGCCTTCCTGCTGACCCAACTGGTCAGCTGGTTCGCTCCCCTGCTTATGAGAACAAGACTTTCGAGACCTTAGGGCGTTTGAGGCAACCATGGCAGAAACAACCGCTTCGGGCTATATCCAGCACCACTTGCAGAACCTGACCTTCGGTCAGCTACCCAACGGCGGCTGGGGCTTTGCCCACTCCGCAGCAGAAGCCAAGGAAATGGGGTTCTGGGCTTTCCACGTCGATACCCTCGGCTGGTCGGTCGCATTGGGCCTGATCTTCGTCTTCCTTTTCCGCATGGCGGCGAAGAAAGCGACCTCCGGTCAGCCTGGTGCCCTGCAGAACTTCGTAGAAGTACTGGTCGAATTCGTCGATGGCAGCGTGAAAGACAGCTTCCATGGCCGTAGCCCGGTGATTGCGCCGCTGGCACTGACCATCTTCGTCTGGGTGTTCCTGATGAACGCCGTCGACCTGGTACCGGTCGACTGGATTCCTCAGCTGGCCATCCTGATCTCCGGTGACCACCACATCCCGTTCCGCGCCGTGTCGACCACCGACCCGAACGCGACCCTGGGCATGGCGTTCTCGGTTTTCGCACTGATCATTTTCTATAGCATCAAGGTCAAGGGCATCGGCGGCTTCATCGGCGAACTGACCCTGCATCCGTTCGGCAGCAAGAACATCCTGGTTCAGGCCCTGCTGATCCCGGTGAACTTCCTGCTGGAGTTCGTGACCCTGATCGCCAAGCCTATCTCTCTGGCCCTGCGTCTGTTCGGCAACATGTATGCCGGCGAGCTGGTGTTCATCCTGATCGCTGTGATGTTCGGCAGCGGCCTGCTCTGGCTCAGCGGCCTGGGCGTAGCACTGCAGTGGGCGTGGGCTGTGTTCCACATCCTGATCATCACCCTGCAGGCGTTCATCTTCATGATGCTGACCATCGTCTACCTGTCGATGGCGCACGAAGAAAACCATTAAGGCCAGTCTCGACTAGTCTGATGTCCTTCCCGGTCACCCGGGAAGGAGCCCGAACAGGGCTGATGAAACGATTTGTTTTACCGCTTTAATCTAAAAAACCTAAACCATACGACGTAAAAGTCGGGAGGAAAGATGGAAACTGTAGTTGGTCTAACCGCTATCGCTGTTGCACTGTTGATCGGCCTGGGCGCACTGGGTACCGCAATTGGTTTCGGCCTGCTGGGCGGCAAATTCCTGGAAGGCGCTGCGCGTCAGCCAGAAATGGTTCCAATGCTGCAAGTCAAAATGTTCATCGTTGCCGGTCTGCTCGACGCCGTAACCATGATCGGTGTTGGTATCGCTCTGTTCTTCACCTTTGCGAACCCGTTCGTTGGTCAGATCGCTGGCTAATTACTCGGATTCTTTCGAGTAGTTTGATGTGATGGACAACGTAACTGCGAGGTGTTGGCGTGAACATTAATGCGACCCTGATTGGCCAGTCCGTTGCGTTCCTGATTTTTGTACTGTTCTGCATGAAGTTCGTATGGCCTCCGGTCATTGCGGCATTGCACGAACGTCAAAAGAAGATCGCTGATGGTCTGGACGCTGCCAGCCGTGCAGCTCGCGACCTGGAGTTGGCCCATGAGAAAGTGGGTCAGCAACTGCGCGAAGCGAAAGCTCAAGCAGCTGAAATCATCGAGCAAGCCAAGAAACGCGGTACCCAGATCGTCGACGAAGCCCGTGAACAGGCTCGCGTCGAAGCTGACCGTGTGAAGGCTCAGGCTCAAGCCGAGATCGAACAGGAACTCAACAGTGTCAAAGACGCGCTGCGTGCCCAAGTGGGTAGCCTGGCCGTTGGCGGTGCTTCGAAGATCCTGGGTGCCACAATCGATCAAAACGCGCACGCAGAGCTGGTAAACAAACTGGCTGCTGAAATCTAAGCGAGGGCGATCATGGCAGAACTGACCACGTTGGCCCGACCTTACGCTAAGGCGGCCTTCGAGCACGCTCAGGCCCACCAGCAACTGGCCAATTGGTCAGCCATGCTCGGCCTGGCAGCAGCGGTGTCGAAAGATGACACCATGCAGCGCGTGCTCAAGGCCCCGCGACTGACGAGCGCAGAAAAGGCCGCCACGTTCATTGACGTGTGCGGCGACAAGTTCGATGCCAAGGCACAGAATTTCATTCACGTCGTTGCCGAAAACGACCGTCTCCCGCTTCTGCCGGAGATCGCCGCTCTTTTCGACCTGTACAAGGCCGAGCAAGAGAAATCGGTAGACGTGGAAGTGACCAGTGCTTTTGCATTGAACCAAGAACAGCAAGACAAACTCGCCAAGGTTCTCAGTGCACGACTCAACCGGGAAGTGCGCCTGCAAGTCGAGGAAGACAAGTCCCTGATTGGGGGCGTTGTCATCCGCGCCGGCGACCTGGTTATCGATGGCTCGATTCGCGGCAAAATCGCGAAACTTGCCGAAGCATTGAAATCTTGAGTTTGAAGGGGCAGCAGAGCAATGCAGCAACTCAATCCTTCCGAAATAAGTGAAATTATCAAGGGCCGCATCGAAAAGCTCGATGTGACCTCCCAAGCCCGTAACGAAGGCACTGTCGTCAGCGTATCTGACGGCATCGTGCGGATTCACGGTCTGGCCGACGTCATGTACGGCGAGATGATCGAGTTTCCGGGCGGCGTCTACGGTATGGCCCTCAACCTGGAGCAAGACTCTGTAGGTGCCGTGGTATTGGGCGCGTACACGACTCTGGCTGAAGGCATGAGCGCCAAGTGCACCGGCCGCATCCTCGAAGTTCCGGTAGGTAAGGAACTGCTGGGTCGCGTAGTCGACGCACTGGGTAACCCAGTTGACGGCAAAGGTCCGCTGAACAACACCGAGACCGACGCGGTCGAGAAAGTTGCTCCAGGCGTGATCTGGCGTAAGTCGGTAGACCAGCCTGTACAGACTGGCTACAAGGCTGTCGATGCCATGATCCCTGTCGGCCGTGGCCAGCGTGAGCTGATCATCGGTGACCGTCAGATCGGTAAGACCGCTCTGGCGATCGACGCGATCATCAACCAGAAAAACAGCGGCATCTTCTGCGTCTACGTGGCAATCGGTCAGAAGCAATCGACCATCGCCAACGTGGTTCGCAAGCTGGAAGAAAACGGCGCCCTGGCCAACACCATCATCGTGGCGGCCAGTGCTTCGGAATCCGCTGCACTGCAATTCCTGGCACCGTACTCCGGTTGCACCATGGGCGAATACTTCCGCGACCGCGGTGAAGACGCGCTGATCGTTTATGACGATCTGTCCAAGCAAGCAGTGGCCTACCGCCAGATTTCCCTGCTGCTGCGCCGTCCACCAGGACGTGAAGCCTACCCAGGCGACGTGTTCTATCTCCACTCCCGTCTGCTGGAGCGCGCATCCCGCGTTTCGGAAGAGTACGTCGAGAAGTTCACCAACGGCGCAGTGACTGGCAAGACCGGTTCCCTGACTGCCCTGCCGATCATCGAAACCCAGGCTGGCGACGTTTCCGCGTTCGTTCCGACCAACGTGATTTCCATCACCGACGGTCAGATCTTCCTGGAATCGGCCATGTTCAACTCGGGCATCCGTCCTGCTGTGAACGCCGGTGTTTCGGTATCCCGTGTAGGTGGTGCCGCTCAGACCAAGATCATCAAGAAGCTGTCCGGTGGTATCCGTACCGCCCTGGCCCAGTACCGTGAACTGGCGGCATTCGCCCAGTTCGCTTCTGACCTGGACGAAGCGACCCGTAAGCAACTTGAGCATGGTCAGCGCGTTACCGAGCTGATGAAGCAGAAGCAATACGCACCGATGTCGATCGCTGACATGGCGCTGTCGCTGTATGCCGCTGAGCGTGGGTTCCTGACTGACATTGAAATCGCCAAGATCGGCAGCTTCGAACAAGCGCTGATTGCTTTCTTCAACCGCGATCACGCCGATTTGATGGCCAAGATCAACGTGAAGGGTGACTTCAATGACGAAATCGACGCTGGCCTCAAAGCCGGTATCGAGAAGTTCAAGGCCACCCAAACCTGGTAAGCCGCAGCGGGAGCCGCAAGGCTCCCGCTTGCTAACCTGATAGGTGTTACATGGCAGGCGCAAAAGAGATTCGCAGTAAGATTGCGAGCATCAAAAGCACGCAAAAGATTACCAGCGCCATGGAAAAAGTGGCGGTCAGCAAAATGCGCAAGGCACAAATGCGCATGGCTGCTAGCCGTCCTTATGCGGAGCGCATCCGCCAGGTGATTGGTCATCTGGCCAACGCCAACCCGGAATACCGCCACCCGTTCATGATCGACCGCGCCGTCAAGCGCGTCGGTTACGTCGTGGTGAGCAGTGACCGTGGTCTGTGCGGTGGCTTGAACACCAACCTGTTCAAGGCCCTGGTCAAGGACATGGCGGTAAACCGCGAACAAGGCGTCGAGATCGATCTGTGCGTGGTCGGTAGCAAGGGTGCGGCTTTCTTCCGTAACTTCGGCGGTAACGTCGTCGCAGCTATCAGCCACCTGGGTGAAGAGCCGTCGATCAATGACCTGATCGGCAGCGTCAAGGTGATGCTGGATGCTTATCTGGAAGGTCGGATCGACCGCCTGTCCGTGGTATCCAACAAGTTCATCAACACCATGACGCAGCAACCGACCGTGGAGCAGTTGATTCCACTGGTGGCGACCCCGGAACAGGAACTCAAGCACCACTGGGACTATCTCTACGAACCGGATGCCAAGGAGCTGCTCGACGGCTTGATGGTCCGCTACGTGGAGTCGCAGGTCTACCAGGCGGTGGTCGAGAACAACGCTGCTGAACAAGCGGCGCGGATGATCGCGATGAAGAACGCTACCGACAACGCCGGTGATTTGATCAGCGATTTGCAGCTGATCTACAACAAGGCGCGTCAGGCTGCGATCACCCAAGAGATCTCGGAAATCGTCGGCGGCGCTGCCGCGGTTTAACGGTTCAAATATTCAGAGGATCCAGCTATGAGTAGCGGACGTATCGTTCAAATCATCGGCGCCGTTATCGACGTGGAATTTCCACGCGACAGCGTACCGAGCATCTACGACGCCTTGAAGGTTCAAGGCGCCGAAACCACCCTGGAAGTTCAGCAGCAGCTGGGCGACGGCGTGGTTCGTACCATTGCGATGGGCTCCACCGAAGGCTTGAAGCGCGGTCTGGACGTCAACAACACTGGCGCAGCCATCTCCGTACCGGTCGGTAAAGCGACCCTGGGCCGGATCATGGACGTACTGGGCAACCCGATCGACGAAGCTGGTCCGATCGGCGAAGAAGAGCGTTGGGGCATTCACCGTCCTGCGCCGTCTTTCGCTGAGCAAGCTGGCGGCAACGACCTCCTGGAAACCGGCATCAAGGTTATCGACCTGGTCTGCCCGTTCGCCAAGGGCGGTAAAGTCGGTCTGTTCGGTGGTGCCGGTGTAGGCAAGACCGTAAACATGATGGAACTGATCCGTAACATCGCCATCGAGCACAGCGGTTATTCCGTGTTCGCCGGTGTGGGTGAGCGTACTCGTGAGGGTAACGACTTCTACCACGAGATGAAGGATTCCAACGTTCTGGACAAAGTGGCACTGGTCTACGGCCAGATGAACGAGCCGCCGGGAAACCGTCTGCGCGTAGCCCTGACCGGCCTGACCATGGCCGAGAAATTCCGTGACGAAGGTAACGACGTTCTGCTGTTCGTCGACAACATCTACCGTTACACCCTGGCCGGTACCGAAGTATCCGCACTGCTGGGCCGTATGCCTTCGGCAGTAGGTTACCAGCCGACCCTGGCTGAAGAGATGGGCGTGCTGCAAGAGCGCATCACTTCGACCAAGCAAGGCTCGATCACCTCGATCCAGGCCGTATATGTGCCTGCGGACGACTTGACCGACCCGTCGCCAGCGACCACCTTCGCCCACTTGGACGCCACCGTCGTACTGTCCCGTGACATCGCTTCCCTGGGTATCTACCCAGCGGTAGACCCACTGGACTCGACTTCCCGTCAGCTGGATCCGAACGTGATCGGCACCGAGCACTACGAGACCGCTCGTGGCGTTCAGTACGTGCTGCAGCGCTACAAAGAGCTGAAGGACATCATCGCGATCCTGGGTATGGACGAGCTGTCGGAAACCGACAAGCAGTTGGTAGCCCGTGCTCGTAAGATCCAGCGCTTTTTGTCGCAGCCGTTCTTCGTGGCTGAAGTCTTCACCGGTGCTTCGGGTAAATACGTTTCCCTGAAAGACACCATTGCTGGCTTCAAAGGCATCCTCAACGGTGACTACGACCACCTGCCAGAACAAGCGTTCTACATGGTTGGCGGCATCGAAGAAGCGATCGAGAAAGCCAAGAAACTGTAATCCCGGCGCCCGGCAACGGGCGCTAATTTAGGTTGAGGCAATCAGATGGCTATGACAGTCCATTGCGATATCGTCAGCGCGGAAGGGGAAATCTTCTCCGGTCTGGTCGAGTTTGTGGTTGCGCATGGTGAGCTGGGGGATCTTGGTATCGCTCTGGGGCACGCACCGCTGATCACCAGCTTGAAGCCAGGTCCGATTAGTCTGACCAAGCAGGGCGGGGAAAAGGAGGTGTTCTACATCTCCGGTGGTTTCCTCGAGGTTCAGCCGAACATGGTCAAGGTCCTTGCCGACACCGTGCAACGTGCTGCCGACCTGGACGAAGCCTCCGCTCAGGAAGCCGTCAAGGCTGCCGAGAAGGCCCTGCACGAAAAAGGCGCAGACTTCGACTACGGTTCCGCTGCTGCACGTCTGGCCGAGGCCGCAGCCCAGCTGCGCACCGTCCAGCAGATCCGCAAGAAGTTCGGCGGCTAAGCCGTCTGCTTTCTGTGCGATTGATTAAAAAGGGTAGCCTCGGCTACCCTTTTTTCTTTTCCCGACATTCATCATCTGGTCACAGCCGCTGACCACCCAGGATTGGTAGCCAGTCATGTCTCTCGAAATCGTTATCCTCGCGGCCGGTCAAGGCACCCGCATGCGTTCCGCGCTGCCCAAGGTATTGCACCCGGTAGCTGGTAATTCCATGCTCGGCCACGTTATCCACAGCGCCCGGCAACTTGATCCACAGCGCATTCACGTGGTGATCGGCCACGGCGCTGACGCGGTACGCGAGCGCCTGGCGGCCGATGACCTGAACTTCGTCCTGCAAGACAAGCAGCTGGGGACTGGCCACGCCGTGGCCCAAGCCGTGCCATTCATTACTGCCGACACGGTGCTGATTCTCTACGGCGACGTTCCGCTGATTGAAGTCGACACCTTGCAGCGCCTGCTCAAGCATGCCGCGCCAGAGCAGTTGGGTCTATTGACCGTCGAGCTGGATGACCCCACCGGTTATGGCCGCATCGTGCGCAACGCCGAAGGTCAGGTGGTCGCCATCGTCGAGCAGAAGGACGCCAACGAAGCCCAGCGGGCCATCACCGAGGGCAACACCGGGATTCTCGCTGTACCGGCCGCACGCCTGGGTGACTGGATGAGCCGCCTGTCGAACAACAATGCCCAAGGCGAGTACTACCTGACCGATGTGATCGCCATGGCAGTCGCTGATGGGCTGGCGGTCGCCACCGAGCAGCCGTTGGACTCAATGGAAGTGCAGGGTGCCAATGACCGCAAGCAACTGGCCGAACTGGAGCGCCACTATCAACTGCGCGCCGCCCGCCGTCTGATGGCGCAAGGCGTGACGCTGCGCGACCCGGCCCGTTTCGATGTGCGCGGCGAAGTCAGCGTGGGCCGCGATGTGGTCATCGACATCAACGTCATCCTCGAAGGCAAGGTTGTCATTGAAGATGATGTGGTTATCGGCCCGAACTGCGTGATCAAAAACAGCACCCTGCGCAAGGGCGTGGTGATCAAGGCCAACAGTCACCTTGAAGGCGCGATCATGGGCGAGGGCAGCGATGCGGGTCCATTCGCGCGGCTGCGTCCCGGTTCGGTTCTGGAAGCGCGCGCCCATGTGGGTAACTTTGTCGAGCTCAAGAACGCCCACCTGGGTGAGGGCGCCAAGGCCGGTCACTTGACTTATCTGGGTGACGCCGAAGTCGGGGCCCGCACCAACATCGGCGCCGGGACCATTACCTGCAACTACGATGGCGCCAACAAGTGGAAAACCGTGTTGGGTGAGGATGTGTTCATTGGTTCCAACAACTCGTTGGTGGCGCCTGTGGATATCTCCAGCGGTGCAACCACGGCGGCAGGTTCTACCGTTACGCAAAATGTGAATAACGGGCAGTTGGCCGTCGGACGCGCCCGCCAGCGCAACATCGACGGCTGGAAGCGTCCGGAGAAAATCAAGAAGCCTTAAGTTATCCACAACCCCTCCCTGTGGGAGCGGGCTTGCTCGCGAAGGCGTCGGCACATTCAAATCAGATGCAAGCTGACCCACCGCCTTCGCGAGCAAGCCCGCTCCCACAGGTATCCGCATCGTTTCTGAATTTTTCTCGCCCCGCCTTGACGATCCCGCTGCAATAGGTTTTGATTACTTACGTTATCTTTCGAATCGAAACTTAAGTCGCCATGTCAAAGCGCAATACGCCACAGCGTCGCCATAGCATCCTTGCCTTGCTTCAGGAGCAGGGTGAAGTCAGTGTGGATGAACTCGCCAAGCGCTTCGAAACCTCGGAAGTTACGATTCGCAAGGATCTCGCCGCCTTGGAAAGCAATGGTTTGCTGCTGCGCCGTTACGGTGGCGCGGTTCCGATGCCCCAAGAGCTGGTGGCCGATAACGGACAAACCGTCTCCAAGTACAAACAGGCCATTGCCCGGGCCGCAGTGAAGCGGATCCGCGAGCATGCGCGGATCATCATTGATAGCGGCAGCACTACGGCAGCCATGATTCCTCAGCTCGGCCAGCAGCCGGGTTTGGTGGTGATGACCAATTCCCTGCACGTCGCCAGTGCGCTGAGCGAACTGGAACACGAGCCGGTGCTGTTGATGACCGGTGGCACCTGGGATCCTCATTCCGAGTCGTTCCAGGGCCAAGTGGCCGAGCAGGTTCTGCGTTCCTACGATTTCGACCAGTTGTTCATCGGTGCCGACGGCATCGATCTGGTACGAGGCACTACCACCTTCAACGAACTGCTGGGCCTGAGCCGTGTCATGGCCGAGGTTGCCCGTGAAGTGATCGTGATGGTGGAGGCCGACAAGATCGGCCGCAAGATTCCCAACCTGGAACTGCCGTGGAGCAGCGTCCACACCCTCATTACCGATGATCGCCTGCCCGTAGAGGCCCGCGATCAGATCCAGGCCCGCGGCATTACCGTGATCTGCGCGCCTGTCAGCCAGGAGAAATAGCATGTGTGGAATTGTCGGCGCCGTTGCTGAACGCAACATCACTGCCATCTTGCTCGAAGGCCTCAAACGCTTGGAATACCGCGGCTATGACAGCGCCGGCGTGGCGGTGTACACCCATGATCAGACGCTTGAGCGTGCGCGTCGGCCCGGCAAGGTCAGCGAACTGGAACAAGCCCTGGACGCCCAGCCGCTGGTCGGGCGCCTGGGTATTGCCCACACCCGTTGGGCTACCCATGGCGCGCCGTGCGAGCGCAACGCACACCCGATGTTCTCCGATGGCCTGGCGGTGGTGCACAACGGCATCATCGAAAACCACGAGGCCTTGCGTGAACAGCTCAAGGCACTTGGCTACGTGTTCACCTCGGACACTGACACTGAAGTCATCGCCCACCTGCTCAACCATAAGCTCAAGGAACTGACGGACCTGACCGTAGCCCTCAAGGCCACGGTCAAGGACCTGCACGGTGCTTATGGCCTGGCAGTCATCAGTGCGAAACAGCCTGACCGCCTGGTGGCGGCCCGTAGCGGCAGCCCATTGGTGATCGGCCTGGGCCTGGGTGAAAACTTCCTGGCTTCCGACCAGTTGGCGCTGCGTCAGGTCACCGACCGCTTCATGTATCTGGAAGAAGGCGACATCGCCGACATCCGTCGTGACAGCGTGCAGATCTGGGACATCGACGGCAAAGCCGTGGAGCGCGAGACCGTGCAGTACCGCGACGGGGCCGAGGCCGCCGACAAGGGCGAGTTCCGCCACTTCATGCTCAAGGAAATCCACGAGCAACCGGCCGTGGTGCAGCGCACCCTGGAAGGCCGCATGAGTCAGCACCAAGTGCTCGTCCAGGCGTTCGGCCCACAGGCGGCCGAGTTGTTCGCCAAGGTCCGCAATGTACAGATCGTCGCATGCGGCACCAGCTATCACGCCGGCATGATCGCTCGTTACTGGCTGGAAGAACTGGCAGGGATCCCGTGCCAGGTCGAAGTGGCGAGCGAGTTCCGCTACCGCAAGGTGGTGGTGCAGCCTGACACCCTGTTCGTCACCATTTCCCAGTCCGGCGAGACCGCTGACACCCTGGCGGCCCTGCGCAATGCCAAGGAGCTGGGTTTCCTGGCCAGTTTGGCGATCTGCAACGTCGGCATCAGCTCCCTGGTGCGTGAATCCGACCTGACCCTGCTGACCCAGGCCGGTCGCGAGATCGGCGTAGCGTCGACCAAGGCATTCACCACGCAACTGGTGGGCCTGCTGCTGCTGACCCTGTCCCTGGGTCAGGTACGCGGTACGCTGGGCGAAGGCGTCGAAGCCAAGCTGGTGGAAGAACTGCGTCGCCTGCCGGCCCGTCTGGGCGAGGCGCTGGCGATGGACAGCACCGTTGAGAAAATCGCCGAGCTGTTCGCCGAGAAGAACCACACCCTGTTCCTCGGTCGTGGCGCGCAATTTCCAGTGGCCATGGAAGGCGCCCTCAAGCTCAAGGAGATTTCCTATATCCACGCCGAGGCCTACCCGGCCGGAGAGCTCAAGCACGGCCCGTTGGCCCTGGTGGACAACGACATGCCGGTGGTCACCGTGGCGCCGAACAATGAGCTGCTGGAAAAGCTCAAGTCGAACCTGCAGGAAGTGCGCGCCCGTGGCGGCCAGTTGATCGTCTTCGCCGACGAAAAAGCCGGCATGACCAACGGCGAAGGCACCCACGTGGTGCACATGCCGCACATCCACGACATCCTCTCGCCGATTCTCTACACCCTCCCGCTGCAACTGCTGTCGTACTACGTGGCGGTGCTCAAGGGCACTGACGTGGACCAGCCGCGGAACCTGGCGAAGTCTGTGACGGTGGAGTGAGGCTTCACCGTGTCGGGTTATCGATAACCTGAATGACGCTTCAGCGAACCCCCGTACCCACGGGGGTTTTTGTTTCCAGGCAGAGCATTACTCCATAAAACACCGATCAAAAAGATAAACGCTGCCAGGCTTGAGGTTCTCCACCGTGCTCTGCGGCCGGCCGCCGTCACCGCTGATCTTGCGGCCGGTTTCCCGCAGGTAACCCGCCTCGGTCATCTTCAGCAAACGCTGGCGAATACTGGTCTTGAGCACCGGGCGATCGAGCACTACGGAGAAAATACTCACGGCTTGCGGCGCGCTGAATTCAGGGCCCAGGAACATGAGCGGCAGACTGCTGTAGAGGGCTTTGGATACCAGGCGCTCGTGGACAGCCGCCACCAGGCTGTTGTGGTCGAAAGGCAGTTTTATCGAGCCGTCAGCGACGCCTTTGAGTGGGAAAAATCCCTGATGTTCGCCCAGTTGGACTGCGTCGCTGACAATCGCCAGGTAGAACGTCGACGATGACCAGCAGCGCGGATCGCGAAATGCATCGCCCACGGTGCCGACCTGTTCGATCCAGGCCAGCGGCATGCCGACTTTGCTGGAGTTACGCAGGCGCTCCACGGCGTCATTCAGCGTGAGATCTTCGACCCCTCCATTGACCACGATCCCAGGCAGCGCCCAATGGCCGGCGAACGGCTCGGCTTCGCGCCGGTTCAGGAGGATTTCCAGCGCCTGGGTTTCCCGGCACAAGCGCAGCACACACAGGTCGATGGTGTGCAGATAGCCGCGCGCGGGGGCTATGGGATTGGGCATGTCAGTTTCCGTGGGCAGCATAAAGGTCATAGTTTAACGGGTTCATGCCCGGTGCCATCCAGTGGGTGGGCAGCGGCTTGCCCAGGGCCAGTCGTTCGCGAAGCGCCGTGCTGTGCACAGGGATCTTTTCCTCCACGCAGAGGATGGAGAAACGCTCCAGCAGCTCTTGGCCGCGATAGAAGGTCGGCAGCCTATCCGCCACGTCCTCACCCACGACCAAGGCTATCCGTTTGCCGTCCAGAGCCAGACTGTCGGCGAGGTGGGCCAGCAGGGTGTAGCTGTAGATCGCGCCTTCCACGCCACGTGCCACGACTTGCTCCACCCGGCTGGCACGCACTTCGGCGCGGCACAGCGGCTGGACGCTTTCGACGATCGATTCCAGCCACTTCAAGCGAACCTCAAAGTCGACCATCCGCTTGCCATAGGGATGTCTGAAGCTGGGGGCCACCAGCACTCGCCTGGCTTGGAGCGAAGCTTCGATCATCACTTGGGCGTGACCGGCGTGAGGGGGGTTGAAGGCCCCGCCATAGAGGGCGATTTCGAACATGGCTTATCTCCAGTTGGTACATGACATGTACTTTATCAGCAAAATTTTCTCTGGGACAATTTTCGCCATATACATTCGGTCAGGTAGTAGGTTTTGTTAGGGATGGAAATATTTTGTTCAGGGCGCTTGTTATGAAAGTACACATCATGTACTTTTGTGTCCATGAAGAGGAGAGACCCAGCATGAACAGCCTGACTCGCAAGACTGCTTCCTTCGATGTCGACGCACAAAAGAGCTTCACACCGCTTTGCCCTGATGAGCTACCAGTGCCCGGTGGCGATCAGATCGCAGGTGAATTGAATTTCATGGCGTCGCTGGCCAGCCTGCGCATCGGCAGCAAGGACGCCCACACGCCCCTGGCCCCATGGGTAGTCGCCGAGCATTCACAAATGCTCGTGCCGACCGGCCTCGAACATGCCGACATCACCTGGGTCAGCCACTGCGTGCCCGGCACTGAAGGTTTCACCCTGTTGGACGAATTGCCGACCCCCTATGACTACGACTATTTCGTCTGGAAGGGCGTCGAGCCGGACCTGCACCCGTACGGCGCCTGCTACCACGACCTGCACGGCAAGTTGTCCACAGGGGTCATCGAGTACTTGAAAGGGCAGGCCGTGGAGCAGGTGATTGTCGGCGGGCTGGCGCTGGATTTCTGCGTCAAGACCACCGCCCTGCAACTGGCCGCCGGCGGCTTCAAGGTGATCATTCACCTGCCGGCCTGCCGAGCCATCAGTGAGGAGGGCGCCGCCCAAGCCATTCAGGACTTGCAGCAAGCGGGTATCCAGGTTGCCGCGACCCGTGAAGAAACCATCCGCCTGGCAAGCGAGTAAGGAGCGAACATGGACAGTGCATTCGATTCAAGCAGCGGCGTCATCCAGAGTCTTCTGGACACCGATTACTACACCTTCACCATGATGCAGGCGGTCTTGCACCAGCACCCGAACGTGGAAGTGGAATACCAATTCATCGTGCGCTCCAAGGAACGGCTCGGTCATCTGATCCCAGACATTCGCGTAGAACTTGAGAAGCTTGCCGGATTGCAACTGCGCGAGGGGGAACAACGGTTTCTGTTCAACAAGCGTTTTCGTGAGTACCTGACACCGGACTTCGAACAGTTCCTCGGCCTGTTTCGCTTCAACCTGCGCTACATCCACGTTTCGGAAGTCGATGGCCAGCTGCACATCCGCGTCCGTGGCCCGATGTTGCACTGCATCATGTTCGAGCAACCGGTGCTGGCGATGGTCAGCGAGCTGCGCAACCGCGAGAAGTACCCCGAGGTCGAGCTGGCGGACGTGACCCGCAAGCTGTACCAGAAGTTTGAATGGCTGGAGAAAAACGCCAGTCGGGAAGAACTCGCCGAGTTTCGTGTTTCGGACTTCTCCACCCGTCGGCGGTTGTCGTTCCGCGCCCAGCGGGAAGTGGTGAACGTGATGCGCAGCGATTTCCCCGGGGTGTTTGTCGGCACCAGTAATGCGCACCTGGCCTATGAGTTCGATCTTCCGCTGATCGGCACCATGGCCCACCAATGGCTGATGGTGCACCAGCAACTCGGGCGGTTGCGCGAGAGCCAGAACGTCGCATTGGAAAACTGGGTGCGCGAGTACCGTGGCCGGCTCGGTATCGCCCTGACGGACTGCATCAGCACCGACTTTTTCCTCAAGGACTTCGACCTGTATTTTGCCAAGCTCTATGACGGCCTGCGCCAGGACTCCGGGGACCCGATCGTTTGGGCTGACAAAGTGCTGCGGCGTTACCAGGAACTGGGCGTCGATCCACGCACCAAGGACCTGATGTTCTCCGATGGCCTGAATTTCGAAAAATGCCTGCCGATCCTGCGTCATGTTCGCGGCAAGGCCCGGTTCGGCTTTGGCATGGGCACGAGCCTGGCCTGTGATGTCGAGGGCGTCGAGCCGCTGAGCATCGTCATGAAACTGGTGCGGGTCCACGGCGAACCGGTGGTGAAGTTCTCCGATGACCCGATCAAGAACGTCTGCGAAGACGCCTCGTTCCTGCGTTACGCCGCTCAGGTGTTCAACGTCGCCCTTGTCAATCCACAGCTGGGAGCCTGATATGACTACGTCTGTGCAAGAAAGCATTGCCCGGGAACTGGGCATCGATCGTCAACTCAAACAGGGCGGTGAACACGCTGAGATCACCCGCCGTGTCGGGTTTATAAAGCAGGTGTTGCGCGAGTCGGGATGCAAGTCCCTGGTACTGGGTATCAGCGGTGGCGTCGACTCGCTCACCGCCGGGCGCCTGTGCCAGTTGGCGGTGGAACAACTGCGCAATGATGACTACGAAGCGCGTTTCATCGCCGTCCGCCTGCCCTACAAGACCCAGGCCGATGAGCACGACGCCCAGGCTTCGCTGGAGTTCATCCGGCCAGACCTGATCACTACCAGCAACATCGCCGCTTGTGTCGACGGACTGATGGACAGTATCGCCATCGACGGCTTGCAGCCGTCAGCTGAACTCACCGACTTTGCCAAAGGCAACGTCAAGGCCCGGGCGCGGATGCTGGCGCAATACGCCATCGCCAATTTCAGCCATGGTCTGGTGGTCGGCACCGATCATGGTGCGGAGGCGGTGATGGGCTTTTTCACCAAGTACGGTGATGGCGCGTGCGACCTGGCGCCGCTGTCCGGATTGACGAAGACCCAGGTACGGCTGTTGGCTGACGCTCTGGGCGCCCCCGCGCAGCTGGTGCGCAAGGCACCGACCGCTGACCTGGAAGACCTGGCACCGGGTAAGCTCGATGAGGCGGCGTATGGCTGCAGTTATGAGGAAATCGATGCGTACCTGATGGGCCAAGAGGTATCGCCTCAAGCGCAGCAGATCATCGAACGCGCCTACCTCAAGACCGCGCACAAACGTGCACTGCCGCGAGTCCCGGCATTTTGAACGGACAACCCTTGGATGGAGTGGCTGGATGACACAGGCAATCAGTACCAAAGACCGCGTACGCATCAAGCACGTCGAAGTCCTCTCGGACAACTGGTACGTGCTGCGCAAGACCACTTATGACTACCTGGGCCGCAACGGCCAATGGCGCGAGCTGACCCGCGAAAACTACGACCGTGGCAACGGCGCGACGATCCTGCTGTACAGCAAGGCCAAGCAGACCGTGGTCCTGACCCGGCAATTCCGCTTCCCGGCCTTCGTCAACGGCTACGACGAGCTGTTGATCGAAACCTGCGCCGGCCTGCTGGACAACGACGACCCACACACCTGCATCCGCAAGGAAACCCAGGAGGAAACCGGCTACATCATCCAGGACGTGCGCAAGGTGTTCGAAGCCTTCATGAGCCCGGGCTCGGTGACCGAACGGTTGCATTTTTTCGTCGGCGAATACTTCGACGAGGACCGCAAGCACGAGGGCGGCGGCCTCGAGGAGGAAGGCGAGGAGATCGAGGTGCTGGAAATGTCCCTCGACCAGGCCTTGGGCATGATCGAAACCGGCGAGATCTGCGACGCCAAGACCATCATGCTATTGCAGTACGCCAAGCTGCATCGGTTGCTGGACTAGCCCCGGCGCGGGCGTCTTGCCGCCGGCTCAACTGGACTGCAGCTCGCCCTCGTCCTGCATGTCGTCCAGGTACTCCGGCTGGTCCGTCTGGTCGAGCAGTTCGGTCACGACGCTGAAATCGGTGATCTCGATGGCGCCGACGCCATGGCCGAGCAGGTGAAAGGAAAACGCCTTGCGCGGTTGTGGGTTGTCGAAGCTGATGTTCATCACCAGCGGCTGCTCGGGCGTGACCGCCACGTCGGTCGGCAAGTCCATCGGCACATCCCGCTCGAACTCCTTGGCCTTGAGGGAGATGTAGGCGGCATGCTCCGGCTCCACGGCGCGGATGCTCAGGCTGACGCGGGTCTGCGAGCCTTTGGGCATTTCAAGATATTGGGCGCCGATCAGGTTGTCGGTCCAGTCGTTGGTGACCTGGGCCGGCAGCGGGATTTTTTCCGTGCTGCCAAATTGATAATGCTGATTCAGCGGCGTCGGTGAAAGGGTCTGGCCCAGGGCTGTGGCGCGGGCGTCGATCAATCGGGCTCGTTGGCCGCTGTACTGCCCGGCGTACGTGGCGTGGTCGGCGATGAAACCTTCGCTGGCGTAGTCACGGCAATGTTGCTGGAAATCGCACTCGGTGAACGTGCCCTTGCCATTGTGATAGCGCAGCTTGCCATTGGTGAACGACATGATTTCCCGACCTGTCCCGTAGTCCCGGAACATCGAGCGACCGGACAACGAGCCGGGCACCGCAAAGCCGAAGTAATCCAGTATCGACGCGCTCAGGTCGACATGGCCGTAGACGCCGTCCTTGATTCGGGGCAATCGTTCGGGCGCCAGGGTCAGGTTGAACCCCCAGGAGGAGGCCAGGCGTACGTCGTCGATGCCATGGGACTCGTCCGAGGTGATGACCACCAGGGTGTTGTCCAGAATGCCCTGGCGTTCCAGGCCGGTCATGAAGCTGTGCAGCGCGTCGTCCAGGTAGCCGACGGCGGCCTGCTTGGCAGTGTCGTAGCGTTGCAGGTAGTCATCCGGCGCGGAGTATGGCTGGTGGGTGCCTACGGTCAGCAAGGTGAGCATCCAGGGTTTGTCCGCCTGTTGCAGTTGCCCGACGTAATCCAGTGCACCCTCGAAGAACGTCTTGTCATCCATGCCCCAGGGGAATTCCAGGTAGGCGGGTCGGGTGAACCAGTCCATGCCCAGGGTCGTGTCGAAGCCGATGTGCGGCATGATCCGGTCCTTGGCCATGAACCGCAGGCCCGCGCCCTGGAGGAAGTGGGTAGAGAACCCGTTCTGACGCAACTGAGCCGGCAGGCAGGCCTGGTTGCGCTGGGTCTGGTTGAGCATTTCGACGCCTTTGGGCGTGCCGTCGTCGAGTTTGTCGTAGTCGCCGCACAGCATCGCGTACAGGCCGCGGATGGTCTGGTGGCTGTGCAGCACGTAATCGGGGGTGTTCATGCCACGCTCGGCCCAGGCACTGAGGTGCGGCATCAGGTTTTCCTGATAGCTGCTGTTCAAGGCTTGGCGATTGGCCTTCACATAGGCGCCGGGAATTCCCTCCAGGGCGATGATCAGGACGTTGCGTGCGCCCCCCGGTGCGGCGAGCAGTTTTTGGCCTTCGAGGTCGAGTCGGGTAAGTCCTTGCATGGGCGGGAGTGGATCCAGCGCATCGCCGTCGAGCCATTGCTGGGCCTGTTCCTGTCCGGCGACGACGCTGGCGGTGATCAGTTGGTGCGGCAGGTTGAATACATTCCACTGGTCCGCCTCGCTTGGCCGCCAGGATTGCAGGGCGCCGTGAGCCAGCAACAGCAGCGTCGGCAGCGCCCAGGCGTGGCGCGGCAAACCGGGCTGTGGATAAGGTCCGTGGGCCCACCGGGTCATTAGCCAGAGCGCCAGCGCCGCCAACTGGGTTGCCGCCAACCAGGGATGGGCAAAACCGCCGCTGCTGGAGTTTTCGACGAATTGCGGGTCGATCAGGTAGCGCAGGTCTGAGAGGTTGGGCATCCGTCCGACGGCGCTGACCAGCTCAATGCTGACGAGCGTCATCGCGCTCCAGGCCAGCAGCACCGGCAATGCCAGCCACCAGGGGCGACGGTGGAGCAATACGACCAGCAGACCACCGATGGCCAGGTCCGACAGATAGCCCAAGGGGTCGGACCAACCGAGTGCCAGGCGCAAGGCCATGGGGATTAGCAGTACGCAGGCGGCCAGGGTGATGAGGGGGATATTCGAGCGGGAGAAAAAAGAATTCACTAAAACCAGGCCTTTCAGTTCAAGCCAAAATCATGGGATTGCACACTACCCTGTGGGAGCGAGCCTGCTCGCGATAGCGGTCTGTCAGCACAATGCACGGATGTTGTTCCGACGCTATCGCGAGCAGGCTCGCTCCCACAGGGGTTTCCTTCGATCTTTGAACGGGATGGTACCAAGCACCGCCACCCATGACCGGGCCAATATCCCAGTGTTCGGCTGCGCTACGCTGTGGTTCACTGCCCCAGGCCCTCTACACTGGCGGCGTGGCGCTGCTTTCGGGGCGTTCGGAAAACTTGTATCAGGATTTCTCATCGGGGGATGGATGTGGATAGGTTCCAGGAAATGCAGGTTTTTGTCGCCGTGGCCCAGGACGCAGGATTTTCAGCTGCGGCGCGGCGCCTGGGACTGTCGGCGGCGAGCGTGACGCGCGCAGTGGCGGGGCTGGAGCAACGCATCGGTACGCCGTTATTGGTGCGCACCACACGCAACGTTTACCTGAGCGAAGCCGGCCAGCGTTTTCTCGAGGACAGTCGGCGGATCCTGGCGGATTTGCAGGAGGCCGAGGACTCGGCGGCCGGCAGTCACGTGCAGCCGCGTGGGCAACTGACGATCACCGCGCCGGTGTTGTTCGGTCAGTCATTCGTGACGCCGGCGCTGGTGGATTATCTGCAACGGTTCCCCGAAGTCAGCATCAACGCCTTGCTGCTCGATCGCACGGTCAGCATGGTCGAAGAGGGCATCGACGTGGCGGTGCGCATCGGCGAACTCCCGGACAGCAACCTGCACGCCATCCGTGTGGGTGAGGTGCGGCGGGTGGTGTGCGGTTCCCCGGATTTTTTCGCTCGCCACGGGCGGCCCACGCACCCACAGGACCTGGAGCGGATGCCCGTGGTCGCCTCGTCGGCCATCGGCCAGATCAAGAACTGGACCTTCGTCGACACAGGCCAGGCGTTGGCTGTCCGTCCGGTGCCGCGCCTGGTCGTGACGGCCAACCAGGCGGCGATCGAAGCCGCCTGCCGTGGGCTGGGCATGACCCGCGTCCTGTCGTATCAGGTGGCAGGCAATGTAGTTGCCGGCGAATTGGAGATTGTCCTGGCTGAGTTCGAACTGCCACCGCTGCCGATCCACGTCGTGTACCAGGGCGGGCGCAACGCGCCGGCGCGGGTGCGCAGTTTCGTCGATTTCACCGTCAATGCCTTGCGCGAACACACGGCTTTGAGCGGCTGGGGCAATTGTTTCACAGGCTGAAACGATGGATTGCGTTTGCGGGTGATTCTCTAGTTTTTGGCCGCAGAGGAAGATGACCCCATCGACGCCGTTGTGCTGATGGCGTCACTCTCAGCGGAGTCGACCATGAAACCTATCAAGCACTACCACTTTCCCCTTTCCGGCCATTCGCACCGCGTCCAGCTGATGCTTTCGCTGCTTGAGCTGCCTGTCGAGGAGGTTTTTGTCGACTTGGCGAAGGGCGCCCACAAGACGCCGGAATTCCTTGCGATCAATGCGTTTGGTCAGGTACCGGTCATCGATGATGACGGCGTGGTGCTGGCGGATTCCAACGCCATCCTGGTGTACCTGGTGAACAAGTACGGCAAGGGCCGCTGGCTACCGAGCGACCCGATCGGCGCCGCCCGGGTTCAGCGCTGGCTGTCGGCCGCAGCCGGGCCGATCCACGCAGGGCCGGCAACGGCGCGGCTGATCACGGTGTTTGGCGCGGCTTATAACGCCGAGGATGTGATTGCCCGTTCCCACAACGTGTTGAAGGTCGTTGATCAGGAACTGAGTGCCAGCCCTTATCTGGCCGGTGATGCGCCCACCATCGCCGACATCTCCGCCTACACCTACATCGCTCATGCGCCGGAAGGCAATGTGTCGCTGGAAGGCTACCCGCACGTTCAGGCCTGGCTGGCGCGGATCGAAGCCCTACCGGGGTTCGTCGGCATGCCGCGTACGGTTGTGGGGTTGCAGCGGCAAGCCTGAGAAACCGATTTCCCGTGGCGAGGGAGCAAGCTCCCTCGCCACGGGTAGCTTCTTGATCCTAGGCATACGAAAGCGCCCGCTCCTCCAACATCTCTTCATACAGCCGCACCCACTTGCGTCCCATCTCCTCTGAGGTGAACAACTGTCGGTAACGGGCTTCGGCCTTGAGGCCCATGGCGTGGGCCTGGGCAGGATTTTCCCACAGGGTGCGCATCGCCTCGCGGAACGCCTCGGGATTGCTGGGAGGCACCACCAGGCCGGTTTCATCGTGGATGTTGATGTAGCTGGTGCCGGTGCCGATTTCGCTGGAGATCATTGGTTTGCCGAACATCGCGCCTTCGAGCAAGGAGATGCCAAAGGCCTCGGAGCGCAGGTGCGACGGGAAGACGATGGCATAGCTCAGTTCCAGTAGCGCGACCTTGTCTTCATCTCCCAGCCGCCCGAGGAAATGCAGGTTGCGCAGGCCCAGTGCCTCGGCCTGGGCATGCAGTTCCTTCTCCAGCGGGCCGGCACCGACGATGACCACCGGATAATCCACACCCTTGAGGGCATCGAGCAAAATGTGCAGGCCCTTGTAATAGCGCATCACGCCGACGAACAGGAAGAAGCGTTCGCCCAGTTCGGCTTTCCACCTCGCCATGCGCTCGCTGTCAGGCTGTGGATAACTTGTCTTGTTGAGGCCGTAGGTGATGACTCGGGTTTTATCGGGGTAATCCTTGAGCACATCGCTGGTACGTACATAGTTCGGCGACGCTGCGACGATGCGATCGGCACCATCCAGGAAGCGGCGCATCAAGGGCCGGTAAAGCGTCAGCAAATGGCGCTGGCGGACAATGTCTGAATGGTAGGTGACGACGTAGGGTTTTTTCACGGCGCTGCAAAAGTGCACCACGTCCATGAACGGCCATGGAAAGTGATAGTTGATCACGTCGGCTTCGGCGGCCAGCTCGCGGAATTTCCTGAAAACGCTGTAGGAAAAACCGGTGGAAGCGAGTTGGAAATCCATGCGAGCCTGATGCACGACGTGTTGTCGGATCCTGATTGGCTCAGGCGCCGGTTGGCCGCTCAGGGTTAGCACCGTGTTATCGACAGCCAATCGGTCGGTGCTGTCGCACAGCTGGAAAATCACCTGTTCGATGCCGCCCATGGAGTCAGGCAGGTAGGTTTTGAAAAAGTGCAGGACTCGCATTCAACCTCCCAGAACCTGGCGATACGCTGCGGCAGTCACCTTCGCACAGCGTTCCCAGGAAAAAAGCGCCGCTTGTTGCAAACCGGCTTCCCGACACGCTTGCCAGTGTGGCCGGTCTTCGATCAACCGGAGCATGGCCTCACGCAGGCCTTGGGGCTCGTCCGGTTCGCAATAGTTGCCGGCCGGCCCCGCCACCTCAGGCATCGCTGAACAGCGGGTGGTAATCACCGGCGTGCCGCTGGCCATGGCTTCGAGCACCGGCAGGCCGAAGCCTTCGTAGCGCGATGGAAAAATCAGTGCCCGTGCCCCCGCCAGCAACTGGGCGACCTGTTCGTCCGGCAAGTACCCGGCCAGGCACACATGACCATCGGCTAGAGCATTTTTCAATTCGGCGTTGAGCTGCGCCTGCTGCCATCCGCTCATTCCAACGATGAACAAGGGGAAGGCCTGGCGCACCGACTCAGGCAAGGCTGCGTGGGCTCGTAGGGCGAGCGACAGATTCTTGCGCGGTTCCAGGGTGCCGACGCACAGGAAATAGCGCCCCGGCTCCAGGCCATGGGCCTTGAGTACGCCGTCGATGGCCTCAGGTTCACGGGGGTGGAAACGTGCCGAGACGCCCAGCGGGGCGACTCGCAGACGTTCGGCTGGTAGACCGAAGTGCTGCCGGACTTCATCGGCGATGAACTGCGAGTCCGTCAGGATCAGCCGTGCCTGTTCCACGGCGCGGCCCAGCCTTCGCTCGATTTCCTTGAGCCGGGCCGGCGGTTGCGTTTCGGGATAACGCATATGGGTCAAGTCGTGCAGGGTCATCACCGTCGGGCCGTCGAAGGCCAGCGGCCACAGGCTGGGCTCGTGATACAGGTCGATGGCTTGGGAGTGGCGCTGATCGAAGCGCTTCTGTTCCAGCCAGCGGCGCGCCCGATAGGCCCCCGGAACCTGGCGCAGCAGCGGGCCCAGACGCGAATAGCCCGGCATGGCGGCCTGGGGCAGCTGCGAACTCCAGCCCCAGCCGTGGAACAGAGATAAGTGCACGTCCGGCTCCCGGGCCAGAGCCGTCGCCAGTTCCGCCACGTAATGGCCGATTCCGGTACGAGGGGCCTGGAGAATCCGGGCGTTGAAGGCTATCCGCATACCGTTTCCCGGTCGGGGGCAGTAGTCGTCACGTGCCGCTCGATGCGCTCCACCAGTTGCTCACTGGCCTGGCGCCAGCTCAGCCATTGCCATTGGTCGAGGGGGCGATTGGCCGGGAATGTCCCTGTGCGCTCCATGTCGGTGACCAGGTTCGCCAGGCTTTGCGGATCCTCCAGGTCGAAATAAGCCATGAACTCGCCACCGATTTCCCTGAACACGTCGATATCGCTGGCCATTGCCGGCAAACCACGCTGCATGGCTTCGACCAGGGGCAGGCCGAAGCCTTCCACGTAGGACGGGAAAACCAGTGCGGTAGCGTGCTGATAGGCGTACTCCAGGCTCTGGTCGCACAGGTTATTGAACATGAACAGGTGGCGGCCCAGCTGCGGATGACGCCGGATGCGCTCAATCAGGGCTTCGCATTTCCAGCCGATCTTGCCGACGATGCACAACCGCGCTCTTGAACCGGCAGCCCAGGCCCGTTCGAACGCATCGAGCAGGTACGCGTGGTTTTTGCGCGGTTCGATGGTGCTGACCATGAGAAATACCGGCTCGGGCTGCTTGAACAGGCGCTGCAGGTCCGGATCGACGGCACGGGTCTGATCAATCAGATCCAGATCGCTGCCCAGGTAGAAATAATCGAACCAGCGCCCGAGCACCCGTTGTTCGCCAATGCGCCGTACCATCTCCTGGCGCAGTTGTTCCTGAATAGTGGTGGAAATGGTGATGTAGCCGTCGGCGGTGCGGGCAATCCAGTCAAACCAGCGGTTGAACACCTTGACCAGTCCTGCGTCGCAAAACTGCGGATGAGTCAGGGGAATCAGGTCATAGACCACCGAGATGATACCCACGCCGTCGCGCTTGAGCTGTTCGGCCAGAGGAAAGAAGTCGGCATGCCAGGAAGAGTCCAGTAGCACCAGTTGATCACCGGCCCGGTGCGTCAGCGGTACGATGCGCGGCGGGACCTGCCGCCCCCTGAGCGCCAGGTTCAGCAGGCGAATCGGGGTGCTCAGGCAACCGAAGACGAACAGGCGACAGCCGATATACAACAGGCGACGGGCCCAAACCGACTGGCTGAAAGGACGGCGCGACTCCAGCGTCCGGTACCTGAGCCAGAACAGATTGGCCGCTTGTTCCAATCGCTCGCGCAGACTGGCCAGATCCCACTTTTTCGTGGGTGGCGGTGCCAAGCTCTTAACCTCGTAGAGCTTGCCTTGCAGCATCACGACCGGAATATATTCTCGCTCCCGATCCTTGGCCGGCAGCTCGCGTATGACGTTGCGCACGACCCGCTGAATCCCGGAGTTTGCCTTCGGATTTTCATAGACATAAGTGCACTCAACCAACAGGCGAGTCATGGCAACTCCTTTTGCGCAAGCGCTTCGACGGCAGGCAGGCCCGAACGCTGGATACTGGTCCGGGCCTCGAGCCACGAACAGCCAACGAAATCTTCCTGCCGGTTGTTGATCACATGAAACACCAGCCCATAGTCGCGCCACTCGAAATTGCGGTCCAGGTGCGAGTCCAACCGCGACAGGCTCAGGGCGACGGAGTAATTGCCCTTGCCCAGGCGCATGTCGAAACTGAAGCGGAAGGTGATCTGCTCACCGGCCACCAGGTCGGTCACGGCCTGGTCCTGGCGGTGGGTGTTGATGCCATACATAGGCTGGCCGAGGCGGTCCTTGATTAAAAAACCCAGCACCAGCCGTTCGATATCCTTACGGATCTCGACCCGTACCTGTAGCACCATCGGCTGGCCGATCTCGGCCACTTCCACCGGCTGGCCCTGGCTGTTGAGCAGCTGTACATCGAGAATGCCGGCCTCGCCGGTGCCGGAAATGGTCCGCACCTGACCGCTGGCGAGCATCTCCTGGCGAACGATCTGGCCCTCGCGCTGGGCCAGCATCGCGTTGTAATAGTCCATCACTTCTTCCGGCTTGCCATGCATGGCCATGCGCCCGTTTTCGAGAAGAATGGCCGTGTCGCAGATCGACTGGATGGCCGAGCGGTCGTGGGACACGATCAACAAGGTCGTGCCGGCCTTGCGGAAGCTGCGGATGCGCTCGAAGCTCTTGTGCTGGAAGTAGGCGTCGCCCACCGACAGCGCCTCGTCGACGATCAGGATATCCGGGCGCCGGGCGGTGGCGACGCTGAAAGCCAGGCGCATCTGCATGCCGCTGGAATAGGTGCGAACCGGTTGGTCGATGGCCTCGCCGATTTCGGCAAACCCCTCGATCTCGGGCATCAGCGCCTGGATTTCTTCTACCTGCATGCCCAGCAACTGGCCAGCCATGAACGCGTTCTGGCGCCCCGTGAAATCCGGGTGAAAGCCCATGCCCAGTTCCAGCAACGCGGCCACGCGGCCTCGCACCTCGATATGGCCGCAGGTGGGCTGGGTGGTGCCGGTGATCATCTTGAGCAAGGTGCTTTTGCCGGCGCCATTGACCCCGACGATGCCGACGGCTTCCCCGGGCTGTATTTCGAAATCCACCCCTTGCAGGATCCAGTGCAGGTGATGGCGTTGACCGGAAAACGGGATCGCCCACTCCAGCAGCCGGCTCCAGCGGTTCGGATACTGCTTGTAGGCCTTGCCCAGGCCACTGACGCGCAGGTGTCCCATCAGAGTTCGTCCACCATTTCACCGCCGCGCTGACGGAACATCCGCAAGCCCATGGCGCACAACAGCAGGCCGACCACCAACAGCGGCGTCAGTGAACTCCAGACCGGCCACTGGTTATACAGAAACAGGTTCTGATAGCTCTGCATCAGCGCGGTCATGGGATTGAAGGCAAGCAGTTGCTGGATCGACGGTGGAAGGATCGTTATCGGGTAAACGATCGGCGTGAGCCAGAACCAGAATTGCAGGCAGATGCCGAACAACTGGCCGACATCACGGAAAAATACATTGAGAATCCCCAGCAACATGCCCAGCCCGGCGGCAAACATCACTTGCAAGGCCAGCAACGGCAGCAACGCCAAGAGGCTCAAGCCCGGCAAGCGCCCGGTGATCAGCAGGAAGCCGAGAAACAGCCCGAGGATGATCGCGAAGTTGATCCCGGCATTGAGCAGCACGATCACCGGCAGGCAGATCCTCGGGAAGCTGATTTTCTTCAGCAGATTGGCGTTTTCCAGAAACATGCCCTGGCTGCGGGTGGTGATTTCCGCAAACAGGCCCCAGGTCAGCAGCCCGGCGCACAGGTAGACGCTGTACGCCATGCCGTCCTCCACCCCAGGCAGGCGGGCGCGCATGATGTGGGAAAAGATCACCGTGTAGACCAGGATCATCGACAGTGGGTTGAGCACCGTCCACAGCGCGCCGAACAACGAGTTGCGGTACCGCGCCTGGAACTCGCGCTTGACGCTGCCGAGGACGAAGCCGCGGTAGCTCCACAGCGTGCGTTGCAGGGTCAGCAACATCATACGACCCTGCCGTAGTGATCCTCGAAGCGCACGATGTCGTCTTCGCCCAGGTATTCGCCGCTCTGGACTTCGATGATGACCAGATCGATGACGCCCGGGTTTTCCAGGCGATGCTTGTGCCCGGCGGGAATGAACGTCGACTCGTTCTTGGCCACCAAGTGCGAACCCGAGCCGTTGTTGGTGACCTTGGCCATGCCTTCGACCACCACCCAGTGCTCGTTGCGGTGATGGTGCATCTGCAGCGACAGCGAGGCCCCCGGCTTGACCACGATGCGCTTGATCTTGAAGCGTCGGCCTTCTTCGAGCACGGTGTAGCTGCCCCAAGGGCGGCTGACCGTGCGGTGCAGGCGATAGGCTTCGTGCGCCTTGTCCTTGAGTTGCCGGGCCACGCGGCGTACATCCTGGGCTCGATCGGCGTGGGCCACCAGCACGGCGTCGGCGGTGTCGATGATGATCAGGTTTTCCACGCCCAGGGCCGCCACCAGCCGGCCCTCGCCCTGGACAAAATTGTTCTGGCTGTCGATGAACAAGGCTTCGCCCGTGGCGCGGTTGTTCATGGCATCGGCGGGCACCAGGTCGGCGACCGCATTCCAGGAGCCGATGTCACTCCAGTCGAAGGCGGCGGGAATCACCACGACGTTGGTGGAGCGCTCCATCAAGGCGTAGTCGATGGAGATGTCCGGCATTTCAGCAAAGTGCGCCGCGGACAATTCCTGCTGTACGCAGCCTGAGGTTTCCACGGCAGAACTGGCCGTGACGCAGGTGCGGGCCTGTTCCAGAAGCTCCGGCGCGTGGGCCTGCAGTTCCGCCAGCAGGGTCTTGACGCTGAAGCAGAACATTCCCGAATTCCACAGGAAACGGCCGCTTTCCAGGTAATGGGTGGCTGTCTGCAAGTCCGGTTTCTCGACGAACCGCACGATCTTGGCCGCGCCCTTGGTGTCCAGCGGCTCGCCTCGTTCGATATAGCCGAAGCCGGTTTCGGCCGCCGTGGGCAGTACGCCGAAAGTCACCAGATGGCCTTTTTTTGCCAGCTCAACCGCATGTTCCACGCAGGTCTTGAATGCGGCCTCGTTCTGGATCAGGTGGTCGGCGGGCATCACGACCAGAATCGCTTCGTCGCCGTGCTGCGCTTGTACTGCAAGGGTGGCGGCGGCAATGGCCGGCGCGGTATTGCGACCGGTCGGCTCCAGCACGAAATGCCCGCGATGGCGTTCCAGATGGGCGCTCTGGTAGTGGTCGCGGCTCTGGAAGTAATACTCGCGATTGGTCACGGTGACGATATCGCCCCGGCCGTCGAACAGCCCGGCGGCGCGGCGATAGGTCTTGGCCAGCAGTGACTGGCCGTCGGGCAGGATCATGAAGGGTTTGGGATGGCCCTCGCGGGACACCGGCCACAACCTCGTCCCGGCACCGCCGGAAAGGATCACGGGAATGAGCATGACCTACTCCTTGGCGACGCGTTTCATGTCCGCATCCATCATCATGCGGATCAGGGTGTCGAGATCGGTCTTGGGCTTCCAACCCAGTACCCGCTGGGCCTTGGCCGGGTTGCCGAGCAGGACTTCGACTTCAGCCGGGCGGAAAAACGCCGGGTCGATCTTCACGAAGTCGCGGTAATCCAGGTCCACGTGGTCGAAGGCAATCCGGCACATCTCGCGCACGGTGGTCGTGACCCCGGTGGCCACCACGAAATCGTCGGGCTTGTCCTGCTGCAACATCAACCACATGGCTTCGACGTAATCGCCGGCAAAACCCCAGTCGCGCTTGGCGTCGATATTGCCCAGGCGCAGCTCGGTCTGTTTGCCCTGCTTGATGCGCGCAGCGGCGTCGGTGACCTTGCGGGTCACGAACTCGATGCCGCGCAGGGGCGATTCGTGGTTGAACAGGATGCCGCTGCTGGCGTGCAGGCCGAAGCTTTCGCGGTAGTTGACGGTGATCCAGTGACCATAGAGCTTCGCCACGCCATAGGGGCTGCGGGGGTAGAACGGCGTGTGCTCGTCCTGTCGCTCGGCCTGGATCAGCCCGAACATTTCGCTGGTGGACGCCTGGTAGAAACGGGTCTGGGGACTGAACTGGCGAATGGCTTCGAGCAGGTGGGTGACCCCCAGCCCGTCGACGATCCCGGTGGTCACCGGCTGGTCCCAGGACGCGGCGACAAAACTCTGGGCGGCCAGGTTGTATACCTCATCCGCAGCAGACTTGATCACCGCCCGCTGCACCGAGCAGGCGTCGGCCATGTCACCGTCCAGGTAGACGATGTCCTGCTCGATGCCCATCTCTCGCAGTCGCCAGCGCGAATCGCTGCTGCGCCGTGCCACCAGGCCGTGGACCCTGTAACCCTTGTCGAGCAGCAACTTGGCCAGATACGCGCCGTCCTGGCCGGTGATCCCTGTGATCAATGCACTTTTCATTCTTGTCGTACCCGTATCTCCCAGTCGGACAGGATCGCCCGCAAGGATTGTTGTGTTGTTGTTTCGGGCGTCCATCCGGTGGCCTGCTGCAGCTTGGCGTGGCTACCGCAGACGCGACGCTGTTCTGCACGGCGAAGACGCGTAGGGTCCTGGATCAGTTGAACATCGACCTGGGCAATGTCCGCCAGTTGTTCGATCAGGTGGCGGATGCTCTGCTCCTGGCCCGAGCAGATGTTGTAGACCTGCCCCGGCGCGCCCTTGTCCAGCAGGGCCAGGTAAGCAGCGATCACGTCGCTGACATCGAGAAAATCGCGGGTCACGTCGATGTCACCCACTTGCAGCCGGTTCGGTTGCAGGCCCTGTTTGATACGGCTGATCTGCCGGGCGGCACTGGCGATCACGAAGCTGTCTTTCTGACCGGGACCGATGTGATTGAACGGTCGCGCCACCAGCACCGGCCAGCCTTCGCTCATGCCCCACTGCAGGCTCAGCAGCTCGGCCGACAGTTTGCTCACGGCATAAGGGTTGCGTGGTGCGGGGGTGTGCAGTTCGGTGATCGGCAGCAGGTTTTCGCTGACCTGGCCATAGACATCACCGGAGCTGACATACAGGAACGTCCCGGTGAAGCCTCGGGCCTTGAGGGCCTGGAGCAGGTTCAGGGTGCCGAGCAGGTTGATTTGCAGGGTCCGCGCCGGGTCGCGGAAGGATTCGGGGACGAATGTCTGTCCTGCCAGGTGAATGACCGCATCGGGTATTTCGGGCCAGAGCCCTTCCAGGGTCTTGGCGTCTGTCAGGTCGTAGCGGGCAGGAACAGGCATCACCTGCCACGCCGAATCGTGATGCTCCAGATGAGATCTGATCTGGCGTCCCACGAAGCCGCTCAGGCCCGTTATAAACAGACGTTTTTTCAAGCACCGACCCTCTTTTGATCGTTGCTTCGTCGACGGCGGCTTGGGTGGGAAATTTCCGAAAGATCGGGGAAAAATCACTCAACGAACGGCACCGAGAAGCATTTGTTGTAGTTGTTTGCCTGCCAATCTGTGCCAATTTCACGGTAATTTCAACAACGCAAACCGTGACCGGTCAGTTCTCATATTTATAGTCGATTTATTAGCGCCCGGCGGTTCACGAACCCTCGGTGGATGTGTTTAGAATGCCCCTCGTCACGCTGCCTGCCTGCCAAATTCCGGTCTTCGGATCATGCTGTAGGACAAGGCCACAAAAACAAGAACGAGACGGGTAACAAGATGATCGGCGAACGCGGCCCAGGCCGGTTCGATTCGTGAATCGTCCGTCGTGAAGCAGGGCAGCCAGGAAGGCGGCTCGATGATGGGGTGCCATGAATTTCATTCTTTACTCGGACGTGAACGATCACTCCATCAGCCAGAGCCTCGGTCGCCCGGAGTACAGCTATTACTTTGTGCTCAAGGCCTATCGCCCGGTGCTTGAAAGCCTGGGCCAGGTGCATGTGGTGTCATCGGTTGCCGAGGTCGATCCGCTGTACCTGAAGTTGCAGCAGTCCGGGCAGGACTGTCTGTTCCTTTCTTTTTCACCTCCCCACAAGACGCCATTGGACCTGCAATGCCCGATGGTCTGTGTGGTGGCCTGGGAATTCGATTCGATTCCGGCCGAACATTGGGATGACGACCCGCGTCATGACTGGAGCCGCACGCTGGCCCGTCATGGCCGGGTGATTACCCTGTCCAGCCATACAGCCGAGGCGATCCGTCGAGCCTTGAGCGAGGATTTCCCGGTGCTGGTATTGCCTACACCGTTGTGGGAACGCTTTGCCGCTGTTCGTGAGCAATACCCGAGTTTGCCGGTCAACCCGGGCATGACCCTGCAAATCAGGGGCTGCATCATCGACACCCGTTCCCTTGGGCTTTCGGCCGATGGCCTGATCGCGCCGCTCATTGAAGAGGAGTCTGAGCCGGTACCCGAACCTGAGCCTGAGCCGGCCATCGAGCCCGCGCCGCCAACCTGGCGGCGGCGTGCATTCATCTCGCGCCATTACCTGCGCGAAGTCATTCATGTCTTTACCCGCAGGGCCGAGCAGGGCTGCTTGTGGCAGATCAAGCACAACCTGTTGTGCTGGTATCGTGAAGCGGTTCGCGACCTGATGCCGGTGCCGCTGCGCATCTTGAGCAACCGGCTTTTGAGAGGGCCAGCAACCCCGCCGGCGCCGGTGCTTGTCGAGCCGCCACCAGAGCCCGCGCCACCGGAACATCCCCAGGCGGTTCTACCGGACACCAGCCAGATCGTCGAAACCGAGGTCCGTGGCGTGGTGTACGTCAGCGTGTTCAACCCCGATGACGGGCGCAAGAACTGGCATCAGTTGATCACGGCGTTCTGCTGGGCCCTGCGGGACGTCGAGGACGCCACGCTGGTGCTGAAAATGACCCAGAACGACCTGTCGACCTATTACGTCGAATTGCTCACGCTGTTATCGCAATTGTCGCCGTTCAGTTGTCGGGTAGTGGTGATGCACGGCTTTCTGGAGGACGAACAGTTTGCCCGCCTGTACGGCGCGGCGAGCTTCTACGTCAATGCCTCGCGTTGCGAAGGCCTGTGCCTGCCACTGATGGAGTTCATGTCCTGCGCGCGACCGGCCATCGCGCCGGATCACACGGCGATGCGCGATTACATCGACGCCAGCGTGGCCTTCATCGTCAAGTCCAGCCGCGAACCGACCATCTGGCCGGAAGATTCACGCATCCTGTATCGAACCTTGCGTCACCGACCCGATTGGGGGTCGTTGAAACTTGCCTATGAGCAAAGCTATGCCATGGCCCGACATCAGCCGCAGGCCTACCAGGCCATGGCCGAGGCCGCGAATGAGCGCATGCGCCGCTATTGCGGTTTCGAACCGGTGCGCCAGCGCCTGGCCGGGTTCCTGGCGCCGCAGGCTGGCGCCGAACCGCTGCCGTTGGTGGTCAGCGCAGGTGCCGCCTCATGCTGATCATCATTTATTCGGAAACCAACCAGACCAACATCCTGGAAAACCTCGGCAAGCCTGAGTACAGCTATTACTTCGTGCTCAAGGAATTCCGCCCGGTGCTGGAGCGGTTAGGGCGGGTCGTTGAAGTGACGCGCCCGGACGAGGAAGTCGATCAGTTGTACGCCGATTGCCAGAGTCGTGGCGAGGATTGCGTATTCCTGTCCTTCTCGCCCCCTCATCGCACCGCCGCTCACTATGCCTGCCCGACGGTCCCGGTATTTGCCTGGGAGTTCAGCACCATCCCGACCGAGAGCTGGCAAGGTGAACCCCGACATGACTGGCGTGTGGTATTGGGTGCAACGGGCATGGCGATTACCCATTCCAGCTTCACCGTCAACGCCGTGCGCGAAGTGATGGGCGCGGACTATCCCATCGTTGCCGTCGCGGCCCCCGTGTGGGACCGCTTCGCCGCCCGTGGCGCGCTGCTGGCCCAGCGGCCAACGGTCGATCACCTGCGTCTGCAATTGCGTGGTTTGTTGATCGACAGTCGCACCATCGACCTGCGGCCCTATGGCCCGCCTGCCCATCAGGCCGGTATACCGCAGGTGCTTGACGGCCCGGCCCAGGATTGCGAGTTGCTGCTGGACGGCGTGGTCTATACGTCGGTATTCAACCCGTACGACGGGCGCAAGAACTGGAAGGACATGATCAGCGCCTTTTGCACCACGTTCCGCGACGTTAGCGACGCGACCCTGGTACTCAAGCTGACTCACCACGACGTCGCGGCTGCGCTCACCGACATGCTGCACCATGTCTACAAGAATCAGTCGTACCGCTGCCGCATCGTGTTGATTCACGGGTACCTGGCCGATGCGGATTATGAGCGGTTGGTTGAGGCCACCCGTTATGTGGTCAACAGTTCCTATGGCGAAGGGCAGTGCCTGCCGCTGATGGAGTTCATGTCCTGTGGCCGTCCAGCCATTGCACCGCTGAACACAGCGATGGCCGATTACATCGACCACGACAACGCCTTCGTGGTGGATTCCACAGAAGAGCTGACCGCTTGGCCCCATGATCCGCGCGCGGCCTATCGCACCCTGCGCTACGTCACCGATTGGGACTCGCTGTGTTCGGCCTTCCACGCCAGTTATGAGGTGGCCAAGAACGACCCCGAGCGTTATCGCCGAATGTCCGCCCATGCCGTGCGCAGCCTGGAGACGTTTTGCAGCCAGGCCAACGCCGAGCAGCGTTTGCGGACGTTTTTCCAGCAGACGGCCGAGCGGCGCCGGGGCGCGCCGCAGCCATGATCCAGCGATGGCTAGCACGGCTCAGGCCGCCAGTTGAACCTGCGCCGCCACCTGCGGACCGCGTTTCGCCTCGTGATGCGGGCCTCTACGACGCGATGCTCGACGGCTGGTTCTGCAATGCAACCGGCGAATTGCTCAAGGGTTTCGCCATTGGCGCGGGCGACACCTTGCTCGACGTGGGTTGCGGGGAGGGGGTGGCGACCTTGTTCGGCGTGCGCCAGGGCGCGTCGGTGATCTTCACCGACAGCGAGCACGACAAGGTGCGCGACCTGTCGCGCCAGGTTGCAGAGCAGACGGACGCGCCGTTCCTGGGGCTGGTGAGCAACAGCCTGCCGCTGCCATTGGCCGACGGTTGTGCGAACAAGATCGTCTGCATGGAAGTGCTCGAGCACATCGACCAGCCGGAACCGTTCATGGCCGAACTGGTGCGCATGGGCCGGCCAGGGGCGCAGTACTTGCTCAGCGTACCGGCACCGGTGGGTGAGCATCTGCAGCAGCACATCGCGCCAGCGGCCTATTACCAATCGCCCAACCATGTGCAGATTTTCAGCGCCGAGCGTTTTGCCGCGTTGGTGGAGGACGCCGGGTTGGTGATAGAGCATCGTCAGGCCAGCGGATTCTTCTGGGTCATGGGCATGATTTTCTTCTGGGCCAGCCAACAGGCGGCCGGGCGCAACCTCGAAGGTGCCGTGCGCGACCGCATCCAGGCGCCGTACCCGCCACTGATGGAACGCTGGGCCAGCCTCTGGCAGGACTTGCTGACGCAACCCGATGGCCTGGCGATCAAGCAGGTATTGGACCGGTTCATGCCCAAGAGCCAGGTGATCATTGCGCGCAAACCCGGTGCTTTGCCTGGGAGTCACTCATGAGCAGCAAGCGAATCATGGATATCGAGTTGCTGCGCGCCATTGCCGTGGCGGGGGTGCTGTTCCATCACATACAAGGCATGTTCCCAGGCGGCTGGCCGCGCCTGTCGGCCCTGGCCGATACGTTCCAGCTGTGGTGGGGGGTGGATCTGTTCTTTGCCATCTCAGGGTTCGTCATCGGGCGCAGTCTGATTCCTCAGCTGCGTCGTTGCGACGGCCCTCGGCAGTTCTGGGCCGTTACCCGCGAGTTCTGGATTCGCCGGGCGTTTCGCCTGTTGCCGTCGGCCTGGCTCTGGTTGCTGCTGGTGCTGCTGGCGGTGTTCTTCTTCAATCGCTCCGGCGCCTTCGGCAGCGTACAGGCGAACCTGCAAGCGACCCTGGCTGGTTTCCTGCAGTTTGCCAATCTGCGTTTCGCCGACGCCTTCATGCGTTATGAATACGGTGCGAGTTTCGTGTACTGGACGCTGTCGCTGGAGGAGCAGTTCTATCTGATCCTGCCGCTGCTGGTGTTCGTCTCGCGCCGCTATCTGGTCTGGGTGCTGCTGGCGGTGGTCGTGGTGCAGTTTTTTACCTGGCGGGCGCTGTGGCTGTCGGTGATCCGCACCGATGCCCTGGCGCTCGGTGTGTTGCTGTCGATCTGGAGCCTGCGCCCGGGTTATGGGCGCTTCGAGCCCAAGTGCCTGCGTTGGCCCGGGCTTGGGCTGCTGTTGATATTAGCGGCGGGAGGCGTGATGGCCTGGATTGCGACCGAGCACTTCAATCTGTCTTTCTACCGTCTCGGGGTCATCGCGCTGCTCAGTGCGGTGCTGGTCTGGGTGGCTTCCTATGATCGGGACTACCTGTTGCCCCGAGGCCGACTGAAAACCGCGCTGACCTGGGTCGGCAGTCGCTCCTACGGGATCTACCTGATCCACGTCCCGGTGTTTTTCCTGCTGCGCGAGTTGTGGTTTCGCTTTGCGCCGGCGGGCTCGCAAGACCCGGCGACTCATCCCTGGTTGGCGCTGTCCTGCGCCTTGTTGTTGATTGGCCTGTTGAGCGAACTCAATTTTCGGCTGGTGGAAATGCCCATGCGCAATCGCGGTGCCCAACTGGTTGGACGCCTGTCCGCCAATCGAACTCTTCCTGTCTCCGGAGCCCCTTCATGCTGAGCCTTCTGAAGAAACTCACCACGGGCACGCCCGCGCCCGCTACGCCTGCGGCTGAGAAGGTCGACCCGTATATGCTCGGCCTGCACGATGCGATGCTCAGCGGCTGGTTCAACCAGCAGACCGGAGAGTTGTTCAGCGGTTTTCCGGTGACGGCTGACGACACGCTGCTGGACGTGGGCTGCGGCGATGGCGGCAATGTGCATTTCTGCGCGATGCGTGGGGCGAAGATCATCATCGCCGACATCGATGCGGCCAAGGTCGAAGCCACCCGCCAGCGTTTGAGCGACACGCCGGCGCGGGGCATTGAATGCCATGTGACCGACTGCAATCCGCTGCCCATCGCCGATGCCACGGCCACTCGGGTGGTCTCCACCGAAGTCATTGAACACGTCGACGATCCGGCGCAGTTTCTCGCTGAACTGGTGCGGGTCGGCCAGCCCGGTGCCCTGTATTTATTGAGCGTGCCGCACCCCAGCTCCGAGGACCTGCAAAAAGACATCGCCGCACCGGAGTATTTCCAGAAGCCGAATCACATTCGCATCATCAGCGAAGAGCAGTTCAAGGCGATGGTCAGCGAGGCCGGGTTGGAGGTGTTGAGCCACAGCCAGTACGGCTTTTACTGGTCGATGTGGATGCTGCTGTTCTGGGAGGCCAAGGTCGACTTCAGCAACGCCGACCACCCGCTGCTCAACCATTGGGCCGATACCTGGCAGGCGGTGCTCAATTCGCCACGGGGAGCGCAGATCAAGCAGGCGCTGGACGCGGTGGTGGCCAAGAGTCAGGTGATTATTGCGCGTAAGCCGGGTGCGATCCCCTAGATCCACATAGAGGTTTTTTGTGGCGAGGCCTATGTGGCGGTAATCTGCCGGCCTTTTTGGGGTGGTGAGGCTTCCATGAGTTTTCTTTTCCGGCTTTCGCTGGCGCTCGCCGCGTTGCTGCTGGGCGGCTGCGGGCCGTCGACACCGCTAGCCCTCGATCAACAACTCTATATCTGGCAACGCCAGTGGACACCTGCCCACGAGCCGGCGCTGCGCCAGACGCATGGCGTTTTCTCCAGCCTGCGCGTGTTGGCATTGCAGGCTTTCCCAGGCGCAGGGTGGACTCGCGCGCATATCGACCCGGCCCTGCTCAAGGCTGACGGCCGTCCGCTGATTGCCGTGATTCGCCTGGACGGCCAGCTCAAAACCCTGGACCAGGACGAGGTGATCGTGCAGATCCAGCAAGTGTTGAGCGATTGGCAAGCCCAAGGCCTGGCGCCGGTGGGTGTGGAGATCGACCACGACGCCGGCAATGCGCGGCTACCGGCCTATGGAAAATTTCTCGGCCAACTGCGCCAGGCTTTGCCCGACAGCTTGTGGCTGAGCATCACCGCACTGCCGGCCTGGCTCGACAGTCCGGCATTGCCAGGGTTGCTGGCAACGGTGGACAGCAGCGTGTTGCAGGTTCATGCGGTGAGCGATCCGCGGCAAGGGTTGTTCGATCCGAAACAGGCCCGGCGCTGGGCTGAACGCTGGGGCGCCGTGACGAAGCGGCCGTTCTATCTGGCCTTGCCGGCCTACGGCGTGGCGTTGCTGACCCAGGAAAGCGGGGTGCCGGTGGTTGAAAGCGAAGTGCCGATCGATCGGGTCGGCGAGCGCCGGGAGCTACTGGCCGACCCGCAACAAGTGGCTGGGCTGGTGGCAGACCTGCGGGCCGATCCGCCGAAGCATCTGGCCGGGCTGATCTGGTTTCGCCTGCCGCTGGCCGGCGACCGACGGGCCTGGAGCCTGACGACTCTCAACGCCGTCGCTCGGGGAGACAACCTGGACAGCCGCCTGACCTTGTACCTGGAGGAACGCGACGGCCTGTACGACATCCGTCTGGTCAACCCAGGCAATCTCGACAGCCCCTGGCCCCGGCGCCTGACGCTGTCAGTAGGCGGGTGTGACGGCGTCGATGCCTTGGCTGGTTACACGTTGCAACAAACTCCCGGACTGCTTACCTTCACCCGCATTCAGGAAGGTCGCCTGGTCGCCGGTGCGCAACGGGCTATCGGCTGGGCGCGCTGTACAAAAATTGAACAAGGAGCTTTCAATGTTGACCCGTAAGTGGCCTCGTCGCCTGCTGTGTCTGAGCCTCAGCCTGCCGCTGGGCCATGCATTGGCGTGCGGACCGGACTTTCCGATGCGCCTGCTGGATAATCGCGCCCAGTCCCTGGCCGAGTTGCCGGAAGGCAGTTTTCGCTTCGAGGTCAGCCGTCTCGGCCAGGCGATCAGTGGGCTCAAGCCCGTCACCGAGGCGACGCGCAACCCCGACTACAGCTATGACGACGAGTCTTCCTACGTCGAACAGCGCAGTCAGGCCGAACGGATCGGCCTGACCCCACCGCAGCAAGCGGTGGTGGAGCGTCTGCGGGGGATGGCGGATGTGGAGCAGGTGGCTGCCGAAGCGGCGAACCTGCCTGACGAGCTGCGGTTGTATGCCATCGGCGCGGCGGCCTTCAATGCGGGCGAGCATCAACGTGCGGTGGAGTCGTTCCAGCAGCTGTTGGCATTACCGGCCGACCAGCGAGCGTTGCGCAGCACCTGGGCGGCGTATTCCCTTGGACGGGCCTTGTTCAACATGAGCTCCGAAGCGGGCAGCGGCGACCCTGCGACATTGCAGAAACAGGCTCGGGAAGCGTTTCGCCAGGCCCGCGAGCTGAGCGTCGCCGGCTTCAGCGACCCGCTGGAACTGGGTGTCGCCAGCCTGGGTGAGGAAGCCCGGGTGGCTTACACCGCCGACGACTGGGACAGCGCCATTGGCCTGTATGCCAGCCAGTTGCTGCAAGGATCGCCGGTCGGCTACAGCTCTCTGCTGCAATTGGCCGGTGACCTGAACGCGCAGTCCGATGAACATCTGGGTGAGTTGCTCAAGGCCAAGGCCGTGCAGCGCCTGGCGACCGCCTACCTGCTCAGTCGCGTCGGCTGGTGGGACGGTGAAGAACCCTCGGGCGAGCAGAGGCTGTTCAAGCTGCTGCAAGCCAACACCCAAGGCAATCTGGACGATGCTGATCGCCTGGCGGCGGTGAGTTATCAACATGGCGATTACGCCAGCGCCAAGGCTTTGGTGGAAAAAGCCGCCGACACTGGGCTGGCTTGGTGGGTGCGAGCCAAACTGGCGTTGCGCGACGGTGACAAGGTTGCCGCAGCGTCAGCCTATGCCAAGGCCGCCCAGGCCTTCCCGAACGATGAGACCTGGGGCAGCCGACGTACACAGGACTGGGACTTCGAGTCGGTGCAACCCAAGTGCCGGGTCGAAGGGGAGAGTGCGATCCTGGCCTTGCAGCGAGGCGATTACCTGCAAGCCTTCGATCAGCTTTATCGCGGCCAGAGCAATTACTGGTACGACGCCGCCGCAGTCGCCGAGCGCGTGCTGACCGTGGATGAGCTCAAACAATACGTCGATGCCCAAGTCCCGGCGCCGCCGGCCTTGAGCCAACAGGATCGCGACAACTACGTGCCGTTGCCGGTGGCCGCGAGCCTGCGCAATCTGCTGGGTCGGCGTCTGTTGCGGGAAGGGCGTTACGAGGAGGCGCCGGCGTATTTCGATAATCCCGATCTACAGGAAAAGGCGCGATTCTACGGGCAGTTGCGTCAGGACGCCGAGTCGAAATGGTGGCCGACCCGGCGGGCCGAGGCGTATTTCCGTGCGTCCTGGATGGCGCGTAAGTGGGGCATGGAACTGCTGGGTTATGAGATGGCGCCGGACTACGCCAGCCTGGGCGGTAGCTATAGCTTCGAACCGGTCGAACTGAAAGTCGGGCCGCTGGTGGCCGAAGGCGAGGTGCAACGCCAGCAAGCCAGCGCCGCGCAGCCGGATGTGCGTTACCACTATCGGTTTGTCGCTACGGCATTGGCGAGCAAGGCCGCGGATTATCTGCCCCATACCAGCCAGGCATTTGCCGCGGTGTTGTGCAAGGCGGTGGGGTACAACTCCAGTCTGGAGGAGCAAAGCGCGTTGTATCAGCGTTATGTCGACGAAGGTCCTTATGTGCCTTGGGCTGGGGACTTCGGTCACCAATGCCAGGAGCCGGACTTCCAGAAAGCCGACAAACGCTACGTCACCCAGGCGCTGGAGCCGATTCGCTCGACGCTACGGCCCTATAAGGTCTGGCTGGAGTTTGCCGGCGTGGTGCTGGTGGTCGCGGTGGCGCTGGGACTGATCAGCCGACGCCGACGCAAGGCCCGGATGGCGGCGGGCTGATTGCATCCCCTGTGGGAGCGAGCCTGCTCGCGATGAGGCTTTCAGTCCCGCCTCATGGTGTCAGTCAGGACGCCATCGCGAGCAGGCTCGCTCCCACAGGGGCAAGTGGCGAACGCTTACATCTGCGTCGCCATCCCATCCACATCCATCGCCGCCTGGCGCAAGGCCTCCGAGCGGGTGGGGTGGGGATGGCAGGTCAGGGCGATGTCTTCGGCCGAGGCGCTGAATTCCATTGCCACGCAGTACTCGCCGATCATTTCACTGACGCTCGGGCCCACCAGGTGCACGCCGAGAATCTCATCGGTGCGTTCGTCGGCCAGGACTTTGGCGAAGCCCTCGGTCTCATGGTTGATCTTCGCCCGGCTGTTGGCCGTGAACGGAAACTTCCCGACCTTGTAGGCGCGGCCTTCGGCCTTGAGCTGTTCCTCGGTCTTGCCGACGCTCGCCAGTTCCGGGCGGGTGTAGATGACGCTGGGAATCAGTTCATAGTTGACCTCGGCAGCCTTGCCGGCGATCCGCTCGATGCAGGCCATGGCTTCGTCTTCAGCCTTGTGGGCCAGCATTGGCCCTGACGTTACGTCACCAATCACCCACACACCGGGCGCCTCGGTGCGGTGCTGCTGGTGGGTGAGCATGCCGCGCTTGTCGGTGGCGAGCCCGACATTCTCCAATCCCAGGCCCTGGGTGTAAGGCCGGCGGCCAATGGCGACCAGCACATAATCGGCGTCCAGGGTCTGGGTCTCGCCACCCGCCGCCGGTTCAATCTGTAACTGCACGCCGCTGGCCGAAGGCTCGGCACCGGTGACTTTGGTGCTCAGCTTGAACGCGATGCCCTGTTTGGCCAGGGCGCGTTGCAGGGTCTTGCCGGCTTCAGCGTCCACGCCCGGGCAGATGCGATCGAGGTATTCGATAACGGTCACCTGCGCCCCCAGGCGCCGCCAGACTGAACCCAGTTCCAGGCCAATGACGCCCGCGCCGATCACCACCAGATGGCGCGGCACTTCGCTCAGGGACAAGGCGCCGGTGGAGTCAAGGATGCGCTGGTTATCGATGGTCACGCCGGGCAAAGGCGTGGGCTCGGAGCCGGTGGCGATGATGATGTCCTTGGCGCGCAGTTCGGTCTTGCTGGCGTCGTCGTGGGTAACGGTGACCTTGCCCGGCCCATCGATGTGGCCCCAGCCTTTGATCCAGTCGACCTTGTTCTTGCGAAACAGAAACTCGATGCCTTTGGTCAGGCCCGCCACGCTTTCGTCTTTCTGTTTCATCATCTGCGCCAGATTGAGCGTCGGGGTGACGTCGATGCCCAGGTTGGCGAATTCCTTGCCGGTGGCCGCTTCGTACAGTTCCGAGGCATGGAGCAGGGCCTTGGACGGCATGCAGCCGACGTTCAGGCAGGTGCCGCCCAGCGTCGCTCTTCCTTCGACGCAAGCGGCTTTGAGCCCCAATTGCCCGGCACGAATGGCCGCGTTATACCCACCGGGGCCGCCGCCCAGAATGACCACGTCGTAGTTGCTCATCGCTGTACTCCCGCTCGGACTGGTAAAAAATTATGTCTGTAATATGAGCGTTTTCGAAGATTCGGGTCAAGGCTCAAGTCAAGAAGCCGGCATGGCTTTCGTCATGAAGAATTCAAAACGGAAATTTCACAGTAATCGTTATAAGGTAACGCAATAACGAAGCGGCAGTGGCGTCTGGCCACGAGTCCGGTATTGATCGCCACAAGCGCTGGGGTGGTATGCAAGTCGATTTGGATGTGGAGGGGGCCCAGGTGGCCGAATGGCCGCGCTTTCAGCAAGCGTCGTTTCAGGCAAGGCGCTTGAAGCGAATCGGTTTCGCGCTGGCTAGCGTCGCCGGGTTGGGGCTGGTCCTGGGTTTCTTCATCGGACTCTTTTCACCGCAATCGCTGTGGCCGGCTTTGCTGGCGAGCCAGAGCGCCGGGCTGCTGGTGCTGGTAGCGGGTATTCAATCCGCCTGGTGGATCACTCAGTGGCGTGGCAAGGCGTTATTGCCGGCCACCAGCAACAGCGCCGGTTCGGTCGCAGAAGGCGGGGTTGTGGATAACCCCGGCTGGTATGAGCGAATGCTCGATCGAATCGGCGCACGCTCCATTCAATTGCTCGAACAGATCGGCGCGCCCATGTTGTGGCTGGCCGGGTGGGCAACGTTGGTGTTGTTGAGCCTGGAGCAGGCCTGGGACTTGACGTTACCGGCGGCGGCCCTCGGTACGTCGGCCAGCGTCGGTGCGGTGCTTGGCCTGCTGTTGGCGTTCGGGCTGTTGGTGTTCGAGCGCCAGTTGGCGCAACAGTCGCTGATGGAATGGCCGGAAGCGCAGCCTTTGGCGCAACTGGCGCGCGTGCCGATCATCGTTTTGGTGCTCGGCGCGTTGTGCTTGCTGTTCGCCTCGCAAACGTCGGTCTGGCCGGTGCGTCTGGCGGTGCTGATGGGCATTTTGCCGGGATTGGTGGCGCTGGAACTGTTGCTGCGAGCGTTGCTGTCCTTGTTCAGTCCACGCCGAGAAGCCCTGGAGCCCGCGCTGCTGGGCCGCAGTGTCGTCGCCGATTTGCTGCGTTGGCCGCCGCAACCGCTGCTGGCATTGCAGCATGAACTGCACAATCGCTTCGGTATCGACCTGCGCCAGATCTGGGCGTTCGGTTACATGCGTCGCGCCTTCCTGCCGATCCTGGCGCTGGTGTCGCTGTTGGGCTGGTTACTCACGGGCGTGCATGAAGTGCCGCTGCATGAGCGCGGCATCTATGAGCGTTTCGGCAAACCTGTAGAGGTCTTCGGCCCAGGCCTGCACGCTGCAATGCCATGGCCGTGGGGCAGGGTGCTCAACGTCGAATACGGGGTGGTGCATGAACTGGCGACCAGCGTTGGCGAGAACCCGGCCCCCCCGCAAGCGGAACCGGCGGACGGGCCGGCTCCGCTGATTGCCAATCGTCTGTGGGACGCCAGCCATGTGAACGATAAATCCCAGGTCATTGCCAGTCGTCGCGGGGACCAGCAGAGCTTCCAGATCGTCAACATGGACGTGCGCTTCGTCTATCGTATCGGCTTGACCGACGCAGCGGCGCTGGCGGCGACCTATAACAGCGCCGACGTGCCGACGTTGATCCGCAGCACCGCCAGCCGCATCCTGGTGCATGAGTTTGCCACGCGCACGCTGGACGGTTTGCTCGGCGCGGATCGAGTCAACCTGGCCGATGAAATTGGTCGCGCCGTACAGGCTGACTTGCAATCGCTCGACAGTGGCGTGGAGATCCTGGCGACAGTGGTCGAGGCGATTCATCCGCCGGCCGGCGCGGCCAATGCCTACCACGGCGTGCAGGCAGCGCAGATTGGCGCCCAGGCGCTGATTGCCCGGGAGCGCGGTGCGGCGGCGGAGCAGACCAACCAGGCGCAATTGCAAGCCAGCGTCGCCCATGATCAGGCCCAGGCCAGCGCCCAGGAAATCAACGCCGCCGCCCAGGCCAGCGACCTGCGCTTCAATGCCGACCGCCAAGCCTATGCGACGGCTGGTCATGCCTTCGTGCTGGAGCAATACCTCAGCCAACTGAGCCGGGGCCTGGGCAATGCCAGACTATTGATTCTTGACCATCGCCTGGGCGCTGGCGGCAACGCGCCAACCATTGATTTGCGTACTTTCACGCTGCCGGCAGACCCTGCGTCGCCGCGTAACCCTGTCCAGTCAGGAGCTGCCCATTGAGCCAGTCCTCTTCACACGGTCATCACGACCACGCCGGTCACGATCACGGCCATGCCGGTCATCACCATGGGCATCATCACCATCATCACGGCGATGCCCAGGAGGCCGGCCCGTTTCCCTGGCGGCGGATGGGTTGGGCAGCGTTGCTGGTGGCATTTGCCGTTGCCGCGGCGAGCCTGGTGCAAGTCCGTTCGGGGGAGGCGACCGTGATCACACGCTTCGGCAACCCGGCCCGCGTGCTGTTGCAGCCGGGCCTTGGCTGGCGCTGGCCAGCACCGTTCGAAGCGGCGATCCCGGTGGACTTGCGACTGCGCACCACCTCCAGCGGTTTGCAGGATGTCGGGACTCGGGACGGGCTGCGGATCATCGTCCAGGCCTACGTGGCGTGGCAGGTGCAGGGCGATCCGGACAACGTCCAGCGTTTCATGCGCGCCGTGCAGAACCAACCGGACGAAGCGGCGCGGCAGATCCGCACCTTTGTAGGTTCGGCGCTGGAAACCACGGCGGCCAGTTTTGACCTGGCGAATCTGGTGAACACCGACGCCAGCCAAGTGCGCATCGCTGATTTCGAAGCGCAATTGCGTCAGCAGATCGATCAACAGTTGCTTACCACTTATGGCGTGCGAGTGTTGCAGGTTGGCGTCGAGCGCCTGACCTTGCCCTCTGTGACCCTGACCGCGACGGTAGATCGCATGCGTGCCGAGCGCGAAACCATCGCCACCGAGCGCACCGCCATCGGCAAGCGTGAGGCAGCGCAGATTCGCTCCGCCGCTGAACGTGACGCGCGCATCGTACAGGCCGATGCCACGGTGAAAGCCGCCGATATCGAGGCGCAATCCCGGGTGGAAGCGGCGGCGATCTATGGCAAGGCCTACGCCGGTTCGCCTCAGCTCTACAACCTACTGCGCTCGCTGGACACCTTAGGCACGATCGTCAGTCCAGGCACCAAACTGATTCTGCGCACCGATGCAGCCCCATTCCGCGTTCTGGTAGATGGCTCTCCTTCTGTGGAACCCAAAGGTGGAACACAACCATGAGTTTGGTTCCACGTGGAACAAATGAGTTGTCCAGCCCATGGATCCAGGCCGGGCGCCTGGCGTTTCTCGCTCTTTACGCCGTAACGGTTCTGGCGGCGTTGGCTTGGGTATTTTCAAACATCCGACAGATCGACCCACAGGACCGAGCGGTGGTGCTGCGCTTTGGCGCCTTGGATCGAATTCAAAATGCGGGCCTGTTATTGGCTTGGCCACGTCCTGTGGAACAGGTCGTCCTGCTGCCGGCCGCAGATCGAGTACTTGAACGACGCGTCGAAACTCTGCTGCGCTCCGATGAGGCGCTACAGGCTGATCGCGTTGCCAGCTTCGCCACCCCGGTAAGCGATGCCTTGGCTGGATCTGGTTATTTATTGACCGGTGATGCCGGCGTGGTGCAGCTGGATGTGCGGGTGTTCTACAAAGTCACCGATCCTTACGCCTTTGTTCTGCAGGGAGAACACGTGCCGCCAGCGCTGGATCGACTGGCGACACGCAGCGCCCTGGCGCTGACCGCAGCCCGTGACCTGGATACTATTCTGGTGGCTCGCCCCGAACTGATGGGCAGCGACAACCAAGCCGCAGAGCGCCGCGAACGCTTGCGCGGTGATCTGGTGCAAGGCATCAACCGACGCTTGGCCGATCTTGCCGCGACGGGGCAGGGGTTGGGCATCGAAGTGGTGCGGGTCGACGTGCAATCGAGTCTGCCAGGACCGGCCGTCGGCGCCTTCAATGCAGTGCTGACCGCCAGCCAGCAGGCGGACAAAGCCGTCGCCAATGCCCGGACCGAAGCCGAAAAGCTGACTCAGACCGCCCGCCAGGACGCCGACCGCGCCCTGCAAGTCGCCCATGCCCAGGCCAGTGAGCGATTGGCCAAGGCGTCGGCCGACACGGCCACGGTACTGGGTCTGGCGAAGACCCAGGGCAGCGATCCGCAGCTGCTGCTGCGCCTCTATCGCGAACGCATGCCGGGCATCCTTCGCCAAGCCGGTTCAGTGACCACGGTTGATCCGAAAGACGATTCCCGCCTGATCATTCAGGGAGCCGAACAATGACCGTTCAAACCCCCGTCATGCCGATGCTGTCCTCGGCTGAACAACGCGCCGCCGCCCGGCAGCTGACCCTGGCGATGCTCGCCCTTGGTTTACTCGCCCTGGGCTTGGCCTGGCGCGGCTGGTCGCCGGAGCAGACCGGTGTCAGCCAACTGCTGTTGGGCTTTGCCTCGCTGCTGGTCGCGGTCCCGGTGATGCGTTCGGCCTGGTACAGCTTGCGCTATCCCAGCCTGCACGGAATCACCGATCAGCTGATTGCCCTGGCAATGCTCGGCGCCTGGGCCACCGGCGATCTGCTGACGGCTGCGCTGTTGCCGATCATCATGATCTTCGGTCACGTCCTGGAAGAGCGCAGCGTCATCGGTTCCCAGGAGGCCATCCATGCCCTTGGCCAGTTGACTCGCAGCCAGGGTCGCAAAGTGTTGGCCGACGGTACGATCGTCGATGTGGACAACGGTACGCTGCGGCCCGGCGACGTGGTGGAAGTGCGTGCCGGAGATCGGGTACCGGCCGATGGCCGAGTGTTATCCGGCCAGGCCAGCCTAGACACCGCGCCGATCACCGGTGAGTCGGTGCCACTGGAGACCGCGGTGGGTACCGAAGTCTTTGGGGGCGCGATCAACCTCGATGGCTTGTTGCGCCTTGAGGTGACCCGCACCGGCGATGAGTCGACCCTGGGTAAAGTCATCGCGCTGATGCAAAACGCCGAGCGTTCCAAGCCGCCGATTACCCGGCTATTGGAGCGCTACGCCGGCAGCTATCTGGTGCTGGTGTTGTTGCTGGCAGCGGTGACCTGGTTCGTGACCAACGATGCCCAGGCGATGCTCGCGGTGTTAGTCGCGGCGTGTCCTTGTGCATTGGTGCTGTCGGCGCCTGCGACGGCCATTGCCGGTATTGCGGTGGCGGCGCGTCACGGCATCCTGATTCGCAGTTCGGCGTTCCTCGAAGAGTTGGCGGACCTGACGTCATTGGTGGTCGACAAGACCGGAACCCTGACCTACGGCGCGTTGCGCCTGCAATCGGTGGAACGTACCCACAACGACCATGCATCTCTACTGCTACCGCTGGCTGCGAGCCTGGGCTCGGCCAGCAGTCATCCGGTCAGTCGTGCGCTGGCCGGGTTGGTTGAACCGGAAGACGGCGTGCCGCTGACCCAGATACATGAGCGTCAGGGGCTGGGCGTGGTTGCGATGACCCCTCAGGGCGAAGCGGCACTCGGCCGGCCCGAACTGTTCGCACAACTGAGGATCGACACGCCAGCCGTGCCGGATCACGACGGTCCGATAGCCGGCCTGGCCTTGGGCGGGCAGTTCCTTGCCTGGTTGCTGTTGGCTGACAGCGTGAAGCCTGAGGCGCGGGTCGCGATGGCTGAGTTGCGCGAGTTGGGCCTGGGCCGGCAATTGTTACTGACCGGTGACCGTCAAAGCGTAGCCAACACCCTGGCGCGGGACGTCGGCATTGGCGACGTGCAAGCGCAGGCGCTGCCCGAAGACAAACTCAAACGGGTCATGAGCGAAATCGACCATGGTTTCCGCCCCATGGTGGTCGGGGACGGCATCAACGATTCCCTGGCGCTCAAAGCCGGCGTGGTGGGCGTCGCGATGGGGGCGGGTGGTGCAGACATTGCGCTGGCGTCAGCGGATATCGTGCTGATTGGCAGCGACCTGCGGCGTCTCGGTACTTGTGTGCGGCTCAGTCGCCACTGTCGGCGCACGTTGCAAGTCAACGTAATTATCGGCCTGGGCTGGACGTTGGCCATCGTCGCGTTTGCCGCGTTCGGCTGGCTAGGCGCGGCGGGGGCGATGATCGCCGCGCTGCTGCACAATCTGAGCACTTTGCTGGTATTGGGTAACGCCGGGCGCCTGCTGCGCTTCCAGGAACCGTTGTTGAAGACCCAGCAGGATTGAGCCATTGGAGGCATCTGGCCGAACTGTGAACTAGACTTGCAGTCAGCTAGGAAGAGAGGGGTGCGCCACGGGCAGTTACTGGTTATCAGTAGAGTTGGAAGGCGATAGAGAAGGGCTATAAACTCGATAGCCTGCTATTTTTCTAACATGGACTACCCTCATTTCAGATGTCTGGAACCAGGGGGGATATCCCATGCTCGCGCAACTTCCACCAGCCTTACAGAATTTGCATCTACCCCTTCGATTGCGGCTATGGGACGGCCATGAGTTCGCGCTGGGTGCCGATCCCAGCGTGACGATCGTGGTCAAGGACCCGCAAATGGTCGCGCAACTGACCCATCCCAGCCTGGATGCACTGGGGGCGGCGTTTGTCGAAGGCAAACTGGAACTCGAGGGTTCTATCCACGAAGTCATCCGGGTCTGCGATGAGTGGAGCCAGGCCCTGTTGGAAGAAGACTCCGACAGTCACCCGGTTCGCTCGGTCCACGACAAGGAGACCGACGCCAAGGCCATTTCCTACCATTACGACCTTTCCAACGCGTTTTATCAGCTGTGGCTCGACAGCGACATGGCCTATTCCTGTGCCTATTTCGAGACGGGCAGCGAAACGCTCGAGCAGGCGCAACAAGCCAAATTCCGCCATCTGTGCCGCAAGCTGCGGCTGCAACCCGGTGAATACCTGCTGGACGTCGGTTGCGGTTGGGGCGGGCTGGCGCGATACGCAGCGCGGGAGTTCGGCGCCAAGGTGTTTGGTATTACGTTGAGCAAGGCGCAGTTGGCGTTGGGCCGCGAGCGAATCAAGGCCGAGGGTCTGGAGAAACAGGTGGAGTTGCAGTTGCTCGACTACCGAGACCTGCCCCAGGACGGTCGTTTCGACAAAGTGGTCAGCGTTGGCATGTTCGAGCACGTCGGCCACGCCAACCTGGCTCAGTATTGCAAGACCCTGTTCGGCGCCGTGCGTGAGGGCGGGCTGGTGATGAACCATGGCATTACCGCCAAGCACACCGATGGTCGTCCGGTGGGACGTGGCGCGGGGGATTTCATTGAAAAGTATGTGTTTCCCAATGGCGAGTTACCGCATCTTTCGATGATTTCGGCGCACATCAGTGAGGCCGGGCTGGAGATCGTCGATGTGGAAAGCCTGCGCCTGCACTATGCACGCACGCTCGATCATTGGAGCGAACGCCTGGAAGACAACCTGGAGGCGGCGGCGAAGGAAGTGCCGGAGCAGGCGCTGCGGATCTGGCGGTTGTATCTGGCGGGCTGCGCCTACGCGTTCGCCAAGGGCTGGATCAATCTGCACCAGATCCTGGCCGTGAAGACCCATGCCGATGGCAGCCATGAATTGCCTTGGACCCGGGACGATATCTACACGCCTTAGAGGATGGGTGAAATAAGCCGGGCGATCCGCATGCCGATCTTTTGCAGGCGGTGGGTCTCCCGGCTTTCCTGTGAGTCGATTTCCAGGGCCTGAGCGAAATCCTGCTCGAGCATCTGCTCGACTTCGCTGGCGAACGGGATGTCCACGGTCAGGAGCATCACTTCGAAATTCAAGCGGAACGAGCGGTTGTCCAGGTTCGCGCTGCCGATGGCGCTGATTTCCCGGTCGATCAACACCACTTTCTGATGCAGGAAGCCTGGTTGGTAGCGGAACACTCGAACCCCGGCGCGCACCGCTTCAAAGGCGTACAAGCTCGATGCCGCATACACGATCTTATGGTCGGGGCGAGAGGGCAGCAGGATGCGCACATCCACACCGCGCAGCGCCGCCAGACGTAACGCCGCGAACACGGCTTCGTCGGGGATGAAATAGGGGGTGGTGATCCAGACCCGTTCGCTGGCAGCGTGAATGGCCTCGACGAAAAACAACGAGCAGGTTTCATAGGGGTCGGCTGGGCCGCTGGTAAGCAACTGGCAAAGCACGCCGTCGTCCGGATAGGTATCCGGCAGGATCAGCGGTGGCAGCGACCGGGCAGCCCAGAACCAATCTTCGGCGAACGACTCCTGCATGCTCGCCACCACCGGTCCGCGCACCTGGACATGGGTATCGCGCCACGGCGCCAGTGGGGGCATTTCCCCGAGGTATTCGTCTCCCACGTTATGCCCGCCGACGAACCCCAGCACGCCGTCCACCGCAACGATCTTGCGGTGGTTGCGGAAATTGACCTGGAATCGGTTGAGCCAGCCGCTGCGAGTGGCGAACGCTTTGACCTGCACGCCGCCGTCACGTAGCGCCTGCACGTAGTGGTGGGGCAGGGCATGGCTACCGATCCGGTCATAAAGCAGATAAATCGCCACCCCTTCAGCGGCCTTCTTCAATAGCAGCGCCTGCAAGCGTTGACCGAGTCGGTCATCATGGATGATGAAAAACTGGATCAGCACAGCTTCCCGTGCAGCCTCGATGGCCTGGAAAATCGCTTCGAAAGTGTGTTCGCCATCGACCAGCAAGCGCACCTGGTTATTCGCCAGGCACGGTGCCCGACCCAGTTTCGGCATGGCCCGCAGCGAGGCGTAGGCCTGGGATGCTCGGGCCGCCAGGGCTTCCTCGACCCAGGGACGCCAGTTCAGCTCGGAGATGGCTTTGCGCATTTGCTCGTTGGCCTGGCGACGGGCCTTGATGTAGCCGTCAAAGGTGCTGCGACCGAAGACCAGATAAGGAATCAGCGTCAGGTAGGGGATGAACAGCAACGACAAGGCCCAGGCGATCGAGCCTTGCGCGGTTCGCACCGTAAGCACCGCATGCACGGCGGCGATGGAACCCAGGGTATGTACCAGCGCGATCAGGTAACCGAAAACATGCGGGCCAAAAAAATCCATGGGGCAGCCTTGCTCCTGAGTTTCGATGCTTTAACAGACCATGTTCCACGGCGAATGTCGCTATTTAATTCACTCATCCCAGGCCTGAACCGAAGCCTGTGGACGGCGTCTAACGGCCACTTGTCCTCTGGAGTTCTTGCAATGAATGTTCGTCTGCTGGGTTTGGCCTTGGCGGTGGGTGTGTCGGTTCCTGTGGCGGCTCAGGCGCAGATGCTTCAGCCGGGGCTGTGGGAATTGACGTCCAGCAATATGAAAGTCGATAACCAGGACCTGCCGGACCTGCAACTGATCCTCGGCCAGTTGCAGAACCAGATGACTCCGGAGCAACGGGCCATGCTGGAAAAGCAGGGCATTACCATGGGCGGCAAGGGCATTCGGGTATGCCTGACCCCGGCGCAAGTGCAGACTAATGACATTCCGCTGCAAGATCCGCAGTCGGGCTGCAAGCAGCAGATTACCGAGCGGACCGGGAACCAGTGGAAGTTTCGCTTCAGTTGCCCGAAAGCCCAGGGCAATGGGGTGGCGACGTTCCAGAGCGACCGTGAGTTCACCACCAAGGTCAACGGCACGTTCAATGCCACCGGTATCCAGCAAAAAGGCAGCCTCGATACCCGGGCCGTGTGGCTGGGGCAGGATTGCGGAACGGTCAAGCCGCGGGCTTGATCCCTCTTCCTGGCTCAAAGCTCCCCGTGGTGAGGGGAGCTCGCTCCCGCTGGGCCGCGAAGCGGCCCCAAAAAGGGCCTGTAGTCGCCGCGCCTTTATGGCCGACTCAAAGCCTCATACAACGTATTGAGGTTGTACTCGAACAGTCCCGTGAAGGTACTGGCTGGCCCACTCGCCGCAAGGGCGTCCGAATACAGCGTGCCGCCGATTCGCGCTCCGCTCTCATCGGCGATCTGCTTGAGCAGCCTGGCGTCCTTGATGTTTTCCATGAACACTGCTTTGACTTTCGCCTGGCGGATCTGGTTGATCAGCGCCGCCACCTCGGCGGCCGATGGCTCACGCTCGGTGGATAAACCCTGTGGCGCCATGAAGTCGATGCCGTAGGCCTGACCCAGATAGCCAAAGGCGTCATGGGAGGTCACGATCTTGCGATTACCCGCAGGCAGCGCCCCAAGCTTGGCCTTCGCTTCGGCGAGCAGCCCATAGATTTTCTTCAGGTACGCCTGGCTGTTGCGTTTGTAGTCGGCCTTGTTTGCCGGGTCCGCCGTTTCCAAGGCCTTGGTAATATTGCGGACGTACAGCTCGGCATTCGCCAGATTGTGCCAGGCGTGCGGGTCGGGAATGGTCTCGCCATCTTCATCCAATGAACGGGGAATCACCCCGTGACTGGCGCTGATGACCGGTGCACTGGTTTCGGTGCTGGTAACCAGGCGATCCAGCCACGGCTCGAAGCCCAGTCCATTCTTGATAATCAGTTTTGCGCCGAGCAACGCCTTGGCATCGTCCGGCGTCGGTTCGTAGGTGTGCGCATCGGCATCCGGGCCGACCATGTTAGTGATCTGGATATGTTCGCCACCGACCTGTCGGGTCATGTCGGCGAGGATACTGAAACTGGTCACCACCTGAAGCTTTTCGGCGGCAGACACCGATATGGACTGCATCAAACTGAGCAGCAGGAGCAGGACACGCATTGGCGCAAACCTCATTGGGATGTGAGCAGAGGCGGGCGGCGCAGCAGACCGTGCACCGGACCGAATACCACGCAAAGCACATACAACGCACCCGCCACCAACACGATGGAGGGTCCGCTGGGCAGCGAGAAAAAGAACGACAGCAATAAGCCGAGCCACACCGAAAGACATCCCAGCAGCGCCGCGACCAACATCAGGATCGGCAGGCGGCGGCTCCAGAATCGCGATGCGGCTGCCGGTAGCATCATCAAGCCGACGACCATCAGCGCACCGATGGCCTGGAAACCGATCACCAGGTTCAACACCACCAAGGTCAGGAACACGCCGTGTGCTAGCGGGCCGAGGCGACTGACGGTTTGCAGGAACAGTGGGTCGAGGGTGTCGAGCAGTAACGGGCGATAGATCAGTGCCATAGCGACCAGACTGATGCCCGATACCCAGAGCATGCCGGTGAGCGTCGGGCCATCTACCGCCAATGCGGAGCCGAATAACAGGTGGAGCAGGTCCAGGCGCTTGCCGGCCATGCCGAGGATCAATACGCCGGCCGCCAGGGAAATGGGATAAATTGCCGCGACGCTGGCGTCCTCCCGTAGGCCGGTGCGTCTAGTGATCCAGGCAGCGAGTCCCGCCATGCCCAGACCTGCGCCCAGGCCACCCAGTGTCAGGGCCGGCAGGCTCAATCCGGCGAACCAGAAACCCAGGGCCGCGCCGGGCAGAATGCCGTGAGCTACGGCGTCGCCGATCAGGCTCATGCGTCGCAGAATCAGGAATACGCCCAACGGCGCTGTACTGCAGGCCAACACCAACCCACCCAGTAACGCCCTGCGCATGAAGATGAATTCCTGGAACGGCTGCCAGAAATGAGTGGCCGCGAGCATCAGGCCACCATCGTGTGGGGGGGCTGGGCAATCAGATCGGCACTGGCACCCAGGACGCAGCCGGATGGGCTGATACGCAGCGTTTCGGGAATATGCTGGCGTACTGCGGCCAAGTCATGACACACCACGACCAGGGTTCTGCCCTCGGCATGCCAGCCGTGGATGTGTTTCCACAACAATGCCTGGCCTTGTTCGTCGAGCGCGGCATGAGGTTCATCGAGCAACAGCAGCGATGCTTCGGCGAGGCTCAGGCGCGCGAGAAGAGCCCGTTGCAATTCACCCCCTGATAACGCCATCAATGGACGATGTTCCAGCCCGTCCAGTGCCCAGTCCTGCAATATGGTTTTTAGCCGCAGGCGCCTCATCGCTGGCGTATGCCGATTGCCCCAGGAGCCGGCGGACACGAGTTCCTGGAGACTGATCGGAAACTGCCGATCCAGGTTTTGTTGCTGCGGCACGAACGACACGCCACCGCGTCGTGGAACATTGAGCGAGACCTTTCCAGATAGAGGTTTTTGCAGTCCCGCGAGCACCTTCAGGAGGCTGCTCTTACCTGAGCCGTTGGAGCCAATTACCGCAGTAAGGCTTCCGGTCGGTCGTTGTAGATTCAGTGGCGGTGTAAGGGGTTGGCCGGGGGCACCCCAACGTAGCGCTTGGCAATGAATCATGCTGCCTCCCAGTTCCAGCGGCTTTGCGCGACAGCATCGTGGGCATGCAGGCTTTCGGCGTGAACCACCCGCACATCGAATGCGCTCACTTGGGGGGCGTGCCTCAAGGCTATGTGCAGGCGCCGGGCCGCATCTTCACAGAACATCAGGTTCTGCCCATTGGCTAGAGCGAAAGCCTGTTCATCTGCCCGCTTGACTGCGGTTTGTACGGCGGTGCCAAGGGCTGCTTCGGCTTCGTTGATCAGCATCACCCAGGGGAATTCGTCTACGCCGGCTTCCAATCGCAGATTCAAAATCGCCGTGCTGCGCTGACTGTGAGGCGTAGCGACGATGCCGTTCGACGTACCGAGCCAGGCCAGGACCTCGGCATGCTCCAGCTTCTTATTGGCAAAGTCGTCGACGAATTGCTGTTGGATCAACTGCCGAGCCAACGCCGCTGAGCACGGACACGTCGATGAATAAGGAATCTCGATCTTGAGTTCCACGTGGAACATTTCGTTTTCCAGGCGGGCCTTGATGCTCAGCGGATAGTGCTTCCATCCGGACAACGGGCTGACGAGCGCCGGGCGTTTTATCAGCAGTTGGGTATCAATGGTCAGGGACGCCGCTTGGGATAACTTGTCATGACTGGAGAGGAATTGCTGCAGGGTCTGGCGCAACAGAGCGCTAGACAGGGGCGCGTTTTCCAGCGCCTCCAGTGCAACGTACAAGCGTGACATATGGATCCCGCGAGCCGCTCCATCGTCCAGGCTGACACCCGCATCCACCCATGCACTGAAGCGTTGGCCGTCAATCCACACGGGTACGGCGATGCCCTGCATGCCCACCCAGGTAAGAGGCACGGCTTGCTGGGATGTCTGCGCGGCGATATCCGGCAGCGTTAACGCATTCATGGGTAACATCCGTCGTGGGGTTGGTCGGATGTTATAGTATAACAAGCAAGCGGAAGAAATCTTTTTATGAAAAGAGTTTCACTCTCGCGATGGTTCCACGTGAAACATCAGCGGGATGAGTTCTGACATCCACTCACCCGCGCGCAGATGAATTTACCGCTGCTTCCACCCGAACTGGAAAAGCGATTGAGTGTGGTCCAGCCCACGCGCCGACTGTAACCCACCCAGCTTTCTCCATCCGATGCCAACCCGGTGAAAAACGTAAGCTGACCGTAACGGCTGTTGGTTTGCGCCCAAATACGCCGGCTGTTCGCTTCAAATCCTCGAAGGTAAACGGTGTTGCCGGCTGTGGCGACGCTGTAGTGATTACCCAAGCTGTCGCTACAGGCCAACAGGTTCGCGCTGCGGGTGCAATTGCCCATCAGCGGACTCTGGGCGAAAGCGTGCGAAGCCAACAGCAGCAGTGCTAACGCCGGTACCCATCTTGGTGAGTTACGCATTGCTGTCCTCAGACCTATTCCAGGATTCAACTATTTGTGTTGTTATACTATAACAAAAAAACACGCCCCGACCGAACCTGCCACGTGTGTTGAGTGCCCCTGACACCCGCGCCCGCCATCCGATGAGAATATATCAATGCCCAATCGCCTCCCTGTAACCGTACTTTCCGGATTCCTCGGTGCCGGCAAAAGCACTTTGCTTAACCACGTCCTGCGCAATCGTGACAATCTGCGCGTCGCCGTGATCGTCAACGATATGAGCGAGATCAACATCGATGGCAGCGAAGTTCAGCGAGATGTGACCCTGAATCGCTCCGAGGAAAAGTTAGTGGAGATGAGCAACGGCTGCATCTGCTGCACGTTGCGAGAAGACCTTTTGCACGAAGTGGGTGAGCTTGCCAGGCAGGGGCGCTTCGATTATCTGCTGATCGAATCCACCGGCATTTCCGAGCCGTTGCCCGTGGCGGAAACCTTTACCTTCCGTGATGAAGAAGGCCGCAGCCTGGCGGATGTCGCCCGACTGGACACCATGGTCACAGTGGTCGATGGGGTGAATTTCCTGCTGGACTACCACGCCGCCGAAAGCCTGGCGACACGCGGTGAAACCCTGGGGGCAGGCGACGAGCGCTCGATCACCGAGCTGCTGATCGAGCAGATTGAGTTTGCCGACGTGATCCTGATCAGCAAGATCGACCTGATCAGTCGTCAGGAGCGCGAGGAGCTGATCGAAATTCTCCAGCGTCTCAACACCCAGGCGCAGATCCTGCCCATGGTCATGGGGCAGGTGCCGCTGGGACGAATCCTCGACACGGGTCTGTTCAACTTTGAACGCGCCGCCCAGTCTCCCGGATGGCTGAAGGAGTTGCGTGGCGAGCACCTGCCTGAGACCCAAGAGTACGGCATCGCCTCGACCGCCTACCGGGCTCGGGCGCCGTTCCATCCCCAGCGATTCTTCGACTTCATCGACCGCCCTTGGGAAAACGGCAAGTTGCTGCGCTCAAAAGGCTTTTTCTGGCTCGCCAGCAAACCCGAGGAAGCGGGCAGTTGGTCACAGGCCGGAGGTTTGATGCGTCATGGGTTCGCCGGACGTTGGTGGCGGTTCGTGCCGAAGCACCAATGGCCGCAGGATGAGGAAAGCACCGCCTTCATTATGAAGAACTGGCTCGCCGGCACAGGGGACTGCCGCCAGGAGCTGGTGTTTATCGGCCAGGGCATCGACTTCGGCCAACTCACTGCCGAGCTGGACGCTTGCCTTCTTACCGACGCCGAGATGGCCCTCGGAATGGACGCCTGGCGCAAGTTCCCGGATCCATTCGGGCCCTGGCACGAGGAGGACGCGGCGTGATGCCGGCCGCTAGGGTTTGATCCAGTTACCCTGATTCTGCCCCTCACAAAAGGGCTTCAGATAGGCGGCGTCGGTCGCCACGCCGTAATAGTGAATATCCTGGCGGTAAGGCATATTGGCAACCTGGGCGTTGCTGCAGATACCGAACGCGCCGCCAGGGCACTGGTCGACGTATTGGACCTCGACCTTCTGTCCGGCCAGGCTCGGCTGACAGAAGCCGTCGGCGAATAATTTCTGCGGAATATTGCGGTTCTGCTGGCAGACTTGCACATCGAGTCGTTCGGCCTGACTGTGTACCACACACGCCTGAGCCAGTGCCTGGTCTGACGCCAGGGCCAGTAACAACCAGCCGATCATCCGCATCTTCACCTCCATCGAAAGCCGTCGATTATGTTGCAGCACATTCCCACCCATGTCATCGCCGGCCCTCTGGGCGCCGGCAAGACCACACTGATCCGACAGTTGTTGGCGCAACGCCCGGCCAATGAGCGCTGGGCCGTGTTAATCAACGAGTTCGGCCAGATCGGTCTGGACGCCGCGCTGCTGACTCAATCCGCCGATGGTATCGCACTGGGCGAAGTGGCCGGGGGCTGCCTGTGTTGCGTCAACGGCGCGCCGTTTCAGATCGGTCTTGGCCGTTTGCTACGCAAGGCCCGACCGGATCGCCTGTTCATCGAACCCTCTGGCCTGGGCCACCCGGCGCAATTGTTGCGGCAATTGAACCAAGCGCCATGGCTCGGCGTATTGGCGGTCCAGCCTTGCGTGCTGGTCCTGGACGCCCGGGCGATGGCTGATGGCAAATCATTGCCCGATGCCCAGCGGCAAGCCTTGGCCCATGCCGGGCTGCTGGTGTTGAACAAGTCCGAAACCCTTACGCAAACCGATCGCGAACGTCTGAGCGCCGAGTTGCCAGAACTTGCGTTGCACTGGACTCAGCAGGCCGCGTTGCCCATCGATTTATTGCCCGGACTTGGGGCTCAAGGGCACGGCGTTGTGAATAACTTGAACTTGCCCCAAGGCTTGGGCGAGATGCCGGCTGTCTGGAGCGATCCGACGCTACCGATTTGCCTGCATCAACAGCGGGACGGTGCCTGGAGTATTGGATGGCGCTGGCACCCGGGCCAGCGATTCGACGTGGCGGCGCTGACTCAATGGCTACGAGGCAAGGATTGGACACGCGCGAAGATGGTTATCCACAGCGCAGACGGTTGGGTTTCGGCCAATGCTTTGGAGGGCGCGTCACCGCAGTGGACTGGCAGCGAATGGCGGCAGGATTCTCGCATTGAGTTGATCTTCGACGGACCGCAAGACGTCGCTTCCCTGCAGACCGCTCTGGCGGATTGCCGCTGTCCTTGAATCAGCGCCGTTTCAGGGCTTCCACTTATTGTGTTCCTGACGCCATTGGCTCAGCTCGATGACTTCCGCCCGAGGACGGGTCTGGACCGGTTCAATCGGCGTTGGCGGGGCTTCTTCAAAGGGCATCGGATAGGGCGCGAGTTCAATCTGGGCACTGTGAGCACCGAACTGGGTGATGGTGCCGGTGTGACGGGTTTCACCGGTGACGGTGAATTCGAAGTTGTAGACCCGTGCCAGGCGTCGTCGTCCGCTGGCATCCTTCACGAAGCCGATTTTTTTCAGCGCCACGTTGCCATCCAGCAACTCGATCTTCAGATGGGTGCAATGCTGCATGACCCGCGCCAGTGCCCGTTCGCGCAAGCCATGGTTGTGCCACAGCCAGGCGCCGCCGGTAGCCAGCAGCATCAGCACGAAAATATTTCCAAGGGTCAGCATGAACGAAGTGCTCCAACAAGTTGCTGTCAGCTTAACTGCCTCGCCGGTCTGTCGTACAGGCTGCGTTTAGTCGCATACTGCTCGGCTTGAATTTCAATCGTTTTATGGAAAACCTTGCGCATGAAACGCACACCGCATCTGCTTGCCATTCAGTCCCATGTGGTATTCGGTCACGCCGGCAACAGCGCGGCTGTGTTTCCAATGCAGCGGCTCGGGGTAAATGTCTGGCCGCTCAACACCGTGCAGTTTTCCAACCATACGCAGTACGGCCAGTGGGCCGGCGAGGTGCTTGCGCCTGAACAGATACCGGCGTTGGTTGAGGGGATCGCGGCGATTGGTGAGCTGGGTCATTGCGATGCGGTGTTGTCCGGCTATCTCGGCAGCGCTGCCCAGGGGCGGGCGATCCTCACAGGCGTGGCGCGGATCAAGGCGGCCAATCCCAAGGCGCTGTACCTGTGCGACCCGGTGATGGGACATCCGGAGAAGGGCTGCATCGTGGCGCCTGAGGTCAGCGATTTTCTCCTGGACGAAGCTGCTGCCGTGGCAGACCTCATGTGCCCGAACCAACTGGAGCTGGACAGTTTCTCGGGACGCAAGGCGCAGTCTCTGCTGGACTGCCTGGCCATGGCCAGGGCCCTGTTGCAGCGGGGGCCGAAGGCGCTGCTGGTCAAGCATCTGGCTTATCCCGGCAAGCCCGAAGACAGTTTCGAAATGCTTCTGGTGACGGTCGAGGGCAGCTGGCATCTGCGCCGTCCGCTGCTGGCTTTCCCGCGCCAGCCGGTGGGCGTGGGTGACTTGACGTCGGGGTTGTTCCTGTCGCGCATACTGCTGGGAGACAGCCTGGTGGCCGCGTTCGAGTTCGCCGCCGCCGCGGTGCATGAGGTGCTGCTCGAAACCCAGGCCTGCGCCAGTTACGAGCTGGAACTGGTGCGCGCCCAGGACCGCATCGCCCACCCACGGGTCCGGTTCGAGGCGGTGCCGATCAGCCTCTGATCGGCAGCACACCCTGTGGGAGCGAGCCTGCTTGCGATAGCGTTGTCATGGCCGACATGGTCGTTGGTTGTGACACCGTCATCGCGAGCAGGCTCGCTCCCACACTCTGGATTTTGTTGATCAGTTGACCCCGTCGTCCTTGATTTCCTGATAACGCTTTTCCAATTCCTGACGAATCTGCCGACGCTGCTGCGCCTGTTTATAGCGGCGTTTCTCTTCGCTGTTCTGCGGCTGCAAGGGCGGGACAGGGGCTGGCTTGCGCTGGTCGTCTACCGCGACCATGGTGAAGAAGCAGCTGTTGGTGTGGCGTACCGAGCGCTCGCGAATGTTCTCGGTCACGACTTTGATGCCGACTTCCATCGACGTGTTGCCGGTGTAGTTCACCGAGGCCAGGAAGGTCACCAGTTCGCCAACGTGAATCGGCTCACGGAAAATTACCTGGTCAACCGACAGGGTCACCACATAACGGCCGGCGTAGCGGCTGGCGCAGGCATAGGCGACTTCGTCGAGGTATTTGAGCAAGGTGCCGCCGTGGACATTGCCAGAGAAGTTGGCCATATCCGGGGTCATCAACACCGTCATCGACAGCTGGGCGTTTCCAGGTTCCATAACGTACTCACGGTCAAGGCAGCAATTTCAGGGAAGGGCGCCTCTGCGGGCGCTGGGTTTCATAAACCACTAATATCGGGACGCTGCGCCTGTGGCTGCCGTCACGCCTCGGTGGATCTGTTTCCATATATTGCACCGACTTTTTGTCGGAAGTCGCAGTGTTACCCTGCAGAAGCCCATCTTGAGGGCATTTCCTACAACGGAAACGGACTTATCAAGTCGGCGCTGAGCCGGTGAACAGGGAGCCTGCGACATGCATGCCATCAGCTTCATTCAAGACCTGGCGATCATCATGATGGCAGCGGGGCTGGTGACCGTACTGTTTCACCGCCTCAAGCAACCGGTGGTGCTGGGCTATATCGTCGCCGGCTTCCTCATCGGCCCGCACACCCCACCGTTCGGTTTCATCCATGACGAAGACACGATCAAGACACTGGCCGAGCTAGGGGTCATCTTCCTGATGTTCTGCCTGGGCCTGGAATTCAGCCTGCGCAAGTTGTTCCGCGTAGGCGCCACGGCGTTCATCGCGGCGTTCCTGGAAATCGTGCTGATGATCTGGATCGGCTACGAGATTGGTCGCTGGTTTGAGTGGAGCACCATGGACTCGCTGTTTCTCGGCGCGATCCTCGCCATCTCCTCTACCACCATCATCGTCAAGGCCCTTAACGACTTGAAGATGAAGAACGAGCGTTTCGCCCAGCTGATTTTCGGCGTATTGATCGTCGAGGACATCCTGGGCATCGGCATCATTGCGTTGCTGTCGAGCATCGCGGTCAGTGGCACGGTGAGCTCCGGCGAGGTGTTTTCCACCGTCGGCAAGCTGTCGCTGTTCATGATCGTCGCGCTGGTCATCGGCATTCTGCTAGTGCCAAGGTTGCTGGCCTACGTGGCGAAGTTCGATAGCAACGAAATGCTGCTGATCACCGTGTTGGGCCTGTGTTTCGGCTTCTGTCTGCTGGTGGTGAAGCTGGAATACAGCATGGTGCTCGGGGCGTTCCTGATCGGCGCAATCATGGCCGAGTCCCGGCAGTTGTTGAAGATCGAGCGGCTGGTGGAGCCGGTGCGTGATCTGTTCAGCGCGATATTCTTCGTCGCCATCGGGTTGATGCTCGATCCGGCCATCTTGCTGCAGTACGCCTGGCCGATTGCAGTGATCACCGGCGCCGTGGTGCTTGGCAAGATGTTGTCCTGCGGTCTCGGTGCCTTTATCGCCGGTAACGACGGACGAACTTCACTGCGCGTCGGGATGGGGCTTTCGCAGATTGGCGAATTTTCCTTCATCATCGCGGCGCTGGGAATGACCCTGCAGGTCACCAGCGATTTTCTTTACCCGGTTGCGGTCGCCGTCTCGGTGTTGACCACCTTGCTGACGCCTTACTTGATCCGGGCCGCCGATCCGTTGTCCGTCAGGTTGGCGTCGGTCATGCCGCAACGCCTGACACGGGTGCTGGGCATGTATGGCGAATGGTTGCGCAGCATCCAACCACAGGGCGAGGGCGCGCTGCTGGCCTCGATGATCAGGCGCATCCTGTTGCAGGTCGGCGTCAATCTGGCGCTGGTGATTGCGATTTTCGTATCGGGCGGCTATTTCGCCGAGGGAATATCAGCGTATCTGGGGGATTGGATCAGCGACCCGAGCTGGCAGAAAGCGTTGATCTGGGGTGGGGCGTTGCTGCTGTCGCTACCGTTCCTGATCGCCGCGTACCGCAAACTCAAGGCGCTGTCGATGTTGCTGGCGGAAATGGGCGTGACGCCGGACATGGCAGGCCGCCACACCGAGCGGGTGCGTCGGGTCATTGCCGAAGTGATCCCCATCCTATCGCTGTTGGTGATTTTCCTGCTGCTGGCAGCCTTGTCGGCCAGCATTTTGCCGACCAACAAGTTGCTGGTGCTGATTGCCGTGGTGGCGATGGGCGTGGCGGCACTGCTGTGGCGCTGGTTCGTCCGCCTGCATACGCGGATGCAGGTAGCCTTGCTCGAAACCCTGGACAATCACAAGGAGTCGTCCGGGCACTGACCGCTGGCCGGCATCTGCGGATCAGCTTTCCAGCCAGACGTCCCGAGCCCAGTGCCAGACCGACTCCCAGGTCTCTTCGGCAATCAGCTCTTCTTCGGCCTGCCACAGCACCACGGTGCCGTCTTCCTCGACGCAGTAATAATCGTCGCCGTCCTGGCAGATCGGAATCAGGCTGCGGTCGACGCCGGCATCCCAGGCGTTGGCGGCCACGTCGGGCAAGTAGGTGTGGGACTGTGGATCAGTGACGGTCACCGGTTCCAGGCTGCCGTAGACGACATCGCTGACGGTCAGCAAAAACTCCCTGAAGACGAACGGGATGTCGATGAATAGCTGCTCTTCGATCTCGACCAGCAAGTCTTCGTCGGGCAACTCCAGCGGAACCGGTACGGGTTCGTTGGCTTCACGCAATTGTTCGATGATTTCTTCCACGTCCGGGGATCCTCTTTCTCGATGGCGCGGTTTTACATGCAGCGGTTTATACAGTAGCTCGCTATAGATGCAACCGCGAAATAGAAAACCCCGGCCTGAGCCGGGGTTCTTTTATTTCAACATGCAAAACGCGCAGAGGTTCAACCGTTCTGACGGATACCGGCCACCAGCCAAGGCTGGTCATCGCCCTGAACTCGTTCCATGTTCCAGCTTTCGCTGAACGTTTCGCCCTGGCTGTAGCGGGAGTCTTTCGACACACCGCTGAAGGTCAGCGTGGCGATGGTCTTGTCGGCACGATCGTCGACGCCGTCCAGCTGTACTTGCAGGTTCTCGATGTAGGTGGACTGGAAGCCATCACCCAGCTCGGCCCGTTCACGCTTGAGGAATTCAAGCAACTGCGGGGTCACGAACTCGGCGATCTTGTCCATTTCGTTCGAATCCCAGTGCTTCTGCAAGGCCATGAAGTGGCTGCGCGCAGCTTCGACGAAGCGTTGTTCGTTGAACCAGGCAGGCGCATTGATGACCGGACGGGCCACAGGGGCTGCCGAACCACCGAAGATCGAACCGCCAGGCTGCGGGTTGAACGCTTCGCGCTGCATCGGCGCGTGGCCGGCCGGTGCGAACTGCTCCTGCTGCTTGCGGCGACGAGCGGCAATGAAGCGGAACACCAGGAAGGCGATGACCGCCATGATCAGGATGTCGAAGATCTGCATGCCCTGGAAGCCGTCGCCCATGAACATGGAGGCGAGCAGGCCACCGGCGGCGATGCCGGCCAGCGGGCCGAGCCAGCGCGAGGCACCGCTGGCCTTGGTAGCGGCGCCCGCTGCACCGGCTGCGCCTGCGGTGGCAGCCGTGGAGCCGGCGGCAGAGGACGGCGCCATCTGGCTGGTCTGGTGAGTCGGGGCTGCGCCCGAGCTTTTACCACCGCCAAAGCGCTTGGCGGCATTGGCGTCGATGGCCATCGTCAGGCCGATGCACAACGCCATGGCGATGCTAAGAAAACGTTTCATATAAAGGCATTCCCATTTGTGGATAGCACGCGCGCCATGTTGCACAGCTGAAGTGTTGCTGGCTAGCGGCAGAGTGTTTCGGGCTTTTGCGCGACAGGTCAGGTTCAGCTTCAATCGCGCAAGAGGGCTTGTTCGCTTTGGGCTGTAGGAAAGTGGAACAAGTTCTATCGGAGAACTGAAGGCAACTTTATTGTGGGAGCGAGCCTGCTCGCGATTGCGGTGGGCCAGTCAGTAAAGAGGTTGACTGATACTTCGCAATCGCGAGCAGGCTCGCTCCCACAGGGACAGGCCCGACTCTTGGTCGGGTTCAGATCGCCTCGAGCTTGGCATACCCCAGCATCAGCCACTTGCTGCCTTCGCTGAAGTTCACCTGCACCCGGGCCTGGGCACCGGCACCTTCGAAATTGAGGATCACGCCGTCGCCGAACACCGAATGCCGCACGGTCTGGCCGAGGCTGAAGCCGGTTTGCGGAATGTCGCTGCCACCGAACAGGCTGCTGGTGCTTTGCTGCTGGCCGCCGAACGGACGGCTGACACTGTTGGACAGCCGCACTTCCTGGATCAGGCCTTTCGGTACTTCGCGTACGAAGCGCGACACCTTGTTGTAGGTCTCGCTGCCATACAAGCGTCGGGTTTCGGCATAGGTCAGTACCAGGTTCTGCATGGCGCGAGTGATGCCGACGTAAGCCAGGCGCCGTTCCTCTTCCAGGCGACCGGGCTCTTCCAGGCTCATCTTGTGAGGAAACAGGCCTTCTTCCATGCCCACCAGGAACACGTAGGGGAATTCCAGGCCCTTGGCGCTGTGCAGGGTCATCAGTTGGATGCTGTCTTCATGCTCGTCAGCCTGGGTGTCGCCAGCCTCCAGGGACGCGTGCCCGAGGAAGGCCGCCAATGGCGACAGGTCAGCGTCTTCTTCGGTGCTCTCGAAGTTGCGCGCGGCGCTGACCAGTTCCTCGAGGTTTTCCACCCGGGCCTGGCCTTTCTCGCCTTTTTCCGCTTCGTGGTAGGCAATCAGCCCGGACTGCTCGATGACGGTCTGGGTCATCAAATGCAGCGGCATCTCCCCGCACTTGGCGGCCAGGTCATCTATCAGGTCCATGAAGGCCTTCAGCGCGCCGGCGGCGCGACCGGTCACGCCTTTATTAGCGACCAGCTGCTGCATGGCTTCCCACATGGACACGTGGCTGTGACGGGCATGATCGCGAATCGCTTCGACGGTTTTCTCGCCGATGCCCCGGGTCGGCACGTTGATCACCCGTTCCAGGGCCGCATCGTTGCCGCGTCCTTCGATCAGGCGCAGGTAAGCCATGGCGTTCTTGATCTCGGCGCGCTCGAAAAAGCGCTGGCCGCCGTAGATGCGGTATGGAATCCGCTCGCGCAGCAAGGCCTCTTCCAGCACCCGTGACTGGGCGTTGGAGCGATACAGAATGGCGATGTCGCTGCGGGCCAAACCGGTTTTCAGCGCGCTCTCGATGGTTTCCACCACGTAGCGGGCTTCGTCGTGTTCGTTGAACGCGGCATAGAGGTTGATCGCCTCTCCGTCGCCGCCGTCGGTCCACAGCTCCTTGCCCAGACGCCCGGTGTTATTGGCGATCAGGGCGTTGGCGGCCTTGAGGATGCCGGCCGTGGAGCGGTAGTTCTGTTCCAGGCGGATGACTTCGGCATCGGGGAAGTCGGCGGAATACTGGTGGATATTCTCGATCTTCGCCCCGCGCCAGCCGTAGATCGACTGGTCGTCATCACCCACCACCATCAGGCTGTCACCGCCCTTGGCGAGCAGGCGCAACCAGGCGTACTGCACGGCGTTGGTGTCCTGGAATTCGTCCACCAGCACATGCCGGAAGCGCTTCTGGTAGTGCTCCAGCAGACCCGGGTGATCGCGCCACAGGTCCAGCGCACGCAGCAGCAGCTCGGAGAAGTCGATGACCCCGGCGCGCTGGCAGGCGGCCTCGTAGGCCTCATAGATGCTGCGCATGGTCGCCAGGAACAGGTCGCCGCTGGCCTGGATGTGTTGCGGCCGCAGCCCTTCATCCTTCTGGCCATTGATGAACCACTGGGCCTGGCGAGCCGGCCAACGCTGTTCGTCCAGGCCCAGCTCGCGGATCACCCGTTTGACCAGGCGTTGCTGGTCATCGCTGTCCAGGATCTGGAAGGTCTGGCTCAGCCCGGCCTCCTGCCAATGCGCCCGCAACAAGCGGTGCGCCAGGCCGTGGAACGTACCGACCCACATGCCTGCCGGGTTGATGCCCATCAGTTGTTCGATGCGATGGCGCATCTCGGCAGCGGCCTTGTTGGTGAAGGTCACCGACAGGATCGAATGGGGCGAGGCGTTCTCGACCTGGATCAACCAGGCGATACGGTGCACCAGCACTCGGGTTTTACCGGAGCCGGCACCGGCCAGGACCAACTGACGACCCACGGAGGCAGCTACGGCCTGGCGTTGGGCATCGTTGAGGGAATTCAGCAGAAGGGAGAGATCATCGCGCATCGGGGCATTCTAGGGTGTCGGCGTCACCCCGGGCAAACCGAGCTTTGAGTCAGCCGATAAAAGACCGTTTATTGATGACCGGTTAGTCATGGGGTGCAGGCTTCGGTGGGCCTCGCTTAGAGGCGTTGTATCCATGCAGATTGCGACTTTTTTCGCGGTTTTTATGAGCCAGGACAGTGTGGGATGGCCTATGGCTTGTGTATGCTCGCTGCATGTTTCGGGTTCTCCATGTCTCACTGAATAAGAACAAGAACAGTGCCAATGACGCTCAATCCCGATCCGGCGGGTCCCTGTGTGGAACCGCGGGTCATCTACAAGCAATACGCCACACAGATGGCGGTCGAACGCACGCGTCTGCTGTATCAAGGTTCGCTGTTGCCTACGCTGTTCATGCTGATCAATGGCCTGGTCTGTGCCGCGCTGCTCTGGGAGCCGCGGCGCTATTTCCTGGTCAGCGTCTGGCTGGTCTGGTTGCTCTCGCTGGTGGCGTTGCGGGTGATCCAAGTGGCGGCGTTCGATTCGGCGATGCCCAGCCGCCAGGCCCAGCCGATCTGGCTGCGCATGTTTCTGCTCGGCTCAGCGTTGACCGGCCTGACCCTGGCCGGGGCCGGCATCGCCCTGGTCCCGGCCGACAGCTTTCAGCAGCAGGCCTGGGTGTTCGGGCTGATCGGTGCCGCCACCTTGTCGGCCAGCGTCGCCTATGCCGTGAGCCTGCCGGCGTTCCTGTCGTTTACCTTGCCCTGCCTGCTGCCGGCCATCCTCTATCTTTTCTGGGGCGATGACGAGCAGCAGCGCGGGTGGGGCTGGCTCGGGCTGGTGGTGCTGGTGTCGTTGAGCGTGGTGGCCTGGCAGGTCAATCGACTGATACAAAACGGCCTGTTGCGGCGGTTCCAGAACCAGGCATTGATCGAGCACCTGCAGCAGGCACAAACCCGCAGCGCGCAGCTCAACGAGGCGCTCGCCCGGGAAGTCGAGCAGCGCCGTAACGCCGAGGACCAGTTGCGCGCCGCCCAGGTTGGCCTGGAGGCCCGCGTGGCCCAGCGCAGCCAGGCGCTGGAAGTCGCCAGCCAGGCCCTGAGCAAAAGCGAAGCCCGTCTGGCCCTGGCGCTCAAGGCCAGTGAACTGGGGCTGTGGGACTGGAACCTGCAGACTGATGAGGTCCACCACACCCAGCTCAAGGAACTGTTCGGCCTGGAACCCGAATACGTCACGGCGATGCTCAGTCACCTGACCCCGCGCCTGCATCCCGAGGACCTGCCGGCGCTCAAGCGCGCGCTGGTCGAGCACCTCAAGGGCCGCAGCGAGGATTATCAGATCGAATATAGGGTGCGTCACGGCGACGGCCACTGGGTCTGGATCGAAGACCGCGGTCGCGCCGTGGAACGCAGCGCGAGCGGACGGGTGCTGCGTATGGTCGGCACCCGACGAGACATCAGCGCCACGAAAGAACTTGAGCAGCAACAGCAACTGGCAGCCACTGTATTCGAAGCCGCCAGCGAAGGCATCGTAATCTTCGACCCGAATTTCGCGCTGCTGGCCGCCAACCAGGCTTTCACCCGGGTCACCGGTTTCAACATCGATGACATGCTGGGGCGCAACGTGGTCGACCTGCCGTGCAGCCGCGACGCTCGCCGGCACTATCCGGTGATCCGTCAATCCCTCAAGCAGCACGGGACCTGGCAGGGCGAACTGGTAGAAGCCAGGGCCAACGGCGAGCTCTACCCGCAGTGGCTGCAACTGAACGTGGTGCGCGATAGCCGGGGAAATATCAGCCATATCGTCGGCTTCTTCGCCGATCTTTCGGCAAGGCGCGAATCTGAAGAGCGCATGCGCTACCTGACCCACTACGACGAACTGACCGGGTTGGCGAACCGCTCGTTGTTCCGCGAGCGCCTGCACGAAGCGCACCAGCGCGTGCGCCAGGGCGGTCGGCGCAGCCTGGCGTTGCTGCATATCGATCTGGATCGCTTCAAGTTGCTCAATGACAGCCTCGGCCATGACATCGCCGACGAGCTGTTGCAGAAGATGGCTCGGCGTCTGATTAATGCGTTGCCGGAGGCCGACACCATCGCCCGATTATCCGGTGACGAATTCGCGGTGCTGTTCGATGCCTATGGCAACCTTTCCAGTCTGGCCCGGGTGGCGACCCGGTTGTCCGCCAAGTTGCGCGTGCCGGTGACCATCGAAGGTCATGAGCTGGTGGTCAGTGCCTCCATTGGTATCAGCCTGTTGCCCGACAATGCGCGGGAAGTGTCCACGCTGGTCAATCAGGCGAACATGGCGATGCAGCATGCCAAGCACCTGGGCGGGAACAATTTCCAGTTCTACACCGAAAGCCTCCAGGCCAGCACCCTGGAACGCCTGCAACTGGAAAATCAGCTGCGCAAGGCTCTGGAAGAGCAGCAACTGAAAGTCTTCTACCAACCCAAGCTGTGTCTGGTCACCGGTCGCCTGAACGCCGCCGAGGCGTTGGTGCGTTGGGAACATCCGGTCATGGGCCAGGTGCCTCCGGGGGAGTTCATCGGTCTGGCTGAAGAAACCGGGCTGATCGGGCCGATTGGCGAGTTCGTGTTGCGCCAGGCCTGTTGGCAGGCCTGCGAATGGCAGCGCCAGGGGCTCGCGCCGATCAGGGTGTCGGTCAATCTGTCTGTGCATCAGTTGCGCCACGGCAAGCTCGTCAGCCTGGTGCGGCAGGTGCTGGAAGAAACCGGCCTGGCGCCGCAATACCTGGAGCTGGAACTGACCGAGAGCCAGTTGCTCGACAGCGTGGAACACATCATCGCGACCTTCCAGCAACTGCGTGATCTGGGGGTCAAGCTGGCGATCGACGATTTCGGCACCGGCTATTCATCCCTGAGTTACCTCAAGCGTATCCCGGTGGATTACGTGAAGATCGACCAGGCTTTCATTCGCGGGTTGGGTGAGGGCAGCGTGGATACGGCGATTACCCGGGCGATCATTGCGATGGCCCATGGGTTGTCGCTCAAGGTAGTGGCCGAAGGTGTCGAGCGGCAGGAGCAGCTCGATTTCCTGAAAGCTGAGCAGTGCGACGAGGTGCAAGGTTACCTTATCAGCCGTCCGGTGGAGGCGGTGGGGCTAGCCCATCTGCTCCACAGGCAGCGCGTGGAATGAGGCTTCCCGCCGGAACTTCACGTTATGTGTCGGTCCGGCGGGAAGATCGATCGTTACTTAGTGCGTGACAAGTACTTCATCGATGTGATGCAGAAGTTTGTCTTCATAAAAAATACTCACCCCGGTCACGTTTGAATCGCCCAAGACTTTATATTCAACTTGTTTTTCGGTGATGAGTTGTAGAGCGGCCTTGCCGGAATATTCGAGTTTCAGATCCAGTCGCAAGTCAAAGGACTTGTCCTGTACCTCACTCGCAACCAGGATTGGCGTCACTCCGGTATTCGGGACTTCCACTGTTCCATAAGTGCGGAACGAGGCGGCGCCTGGCATGCGATCGATGTGTGCGGTCCAGTTTTTGGTTTTAACGGTCATGTTGATTACTCCTGTAATTGAAATGATGTCGCGTCCTGCGTCACCAATATAGGGAGCTGAAATTAATTAGGGAAGGGCAGAGCTGGGTACATTTGAAAGATATTATGTATTGGGCTTTTTATATCGCTCGGTTGTTTTTATTAGTTGCCAGATGGCTAGAAGTTCAAGAGAGATCATTCATCATTAGTTAGGCGAATCCGTTTTCCATATCCGCGTCGTGATGATGATTCCGTTTGCCCTGGGCTGGACGAGCAGCCCTTCCAGTCAGGGCAACGAATATTTTTCCTTCTCGCACAGCGGCCGAAGTGGCTACAAGCGGCGTTCCCCACGAAAACAAGGGGTAGCCAAGGCCATCCAGTTACGTTTTGAACAGGCAAGAAGGCAATTCTTGTAGTATAACTACAAGACTGCTACATCCCGGCCCCTGCCAATAACAAGAGTCCAGCCCCTTGAACCTGTTGCAACACATCGCCCAGTCACGTCATCTGCTGCGCAAGTCGGAGCTGAAAGTCGCCGATCATGTACTGCTTGATCCTGCGGCCGTCATGCACAGCTCCATGGCGGATCTCGCCCACAGCGTCGGTATCAGCGAACCGACCATCGTGCGTTTCTGCCGGGCCATCGGTTGCTCGGGCTTCCAGGACCTGAAACTCAAGCTGGCGCAAAGCCTGGCGGCGGGGGCGAGCTTCGGCCAGTTTGCGATCCATGAAGACGATTCGGTCGCCGACTACAGCCTGAAGATTTTCGACACGACCCTGCACACCCTGATGGAGGTTCGCGAGAAGCTCGACCCGGTGGCCTTGCAGAAAGCCGTGACGGCGATGTCCCAGGCCCAGCGTGTCGAGTTCTACGGCTTCGGCGCTTCGGGCGCGGTGGCGGCCGATGCCCAGCACAAGTTCTTCCGGTTGCTGCTCACGGCGGCGGCCTATTCCGATCCGCACATGCAGGCGATGTCGGCGGTCACGTTGAAACCTACCGACGTGGCGATCTGTATCTCCCAGTCGGGGCGTTCCAAGGATTTGCTGATCACCGCCAACCTGGTGCGTGAAAGCGGCGCCTCGCTGATTACCCTGTGCCCGAGCCAGACGCCATTGGCCGAACTGTCCACGGTCAACCTGGCCATCGATGTGCACGAAGACACCGAGATCTACACGCCACTGACCTCGCGCATCGCGCACCTGGTGGTCATCGACGTACTGGCAATGGGCGTCGCCATGGCGCGCGGCCCAAGCCTCGTCAACCACCTCAAGAGCGTCAAGCGCAGCCTGCGCAGCTTGCGGCTGTCGCCCAAGTCGGTGAAGGCGCTGGATGACTGAGTCCCGGGGGCAGGGGCTTTTGTGGCGAGGGAGCTTGCTCCCGCTCGGCTGCGCAGCAGTCGCAAACCTGCCAATGCGGTGTCACTGGATAAATGCTGGGGGTCGCTTCGCAACCCAGCGGGAGCAAGCTCCCTCGCCACAGGGGCAGTAGTTGCCCCGAATTCATCATTCTGTAACCCTCACGCCGCCAAACCGTCATCGCCTGCCTGCATCGTAAAGCTCCCGTATACGTCTTGGGAGTCTCGACATGACCCAGCCCTACGAAGAACGCAGCGCCGTCAAAACCCGTCGTCAGCAGGAAGACCAGCGCCGCATGGCGTTCCGTCGTGCGATCGAAGACCGCTATGAGCAGCGTCAGCTTCTGGCAGAAATCAGCGAATTTCCTGACGCGGTCGAGTTCAATTACTGGCAGGCGACCCCGTCGGCTTCCCGTCGAAACGCTCAACCAGGCCAATGATCTGAGCACGCTCGCTGCGCACGAACGCCAGGAAGGCGTGGGCCACCGGCGACAGGCGCTTGGCCCGGGCCTGCACCAGGCACCAGCTGCGGTAGAGCGGCAACTCCTCCACCGGCAGCTCGATGAGCGCGCCGGACGACAGTTCCCGGCTCACGGCGTGGCGCGTCAACAGCGCCACGCCAAGGCCCGCCACCACGCATTCACGTTGGGCCTCGGCCGAGGCTACTTCCAGAGTCTGGGTGAAATGCACCCGTTTCTCCTTGAAATACTCCTCGCAAGCCAACCGCGTGCCTGAGCCCGGCTCGCGCAGCAACAGCGTGTACGGTTCCAGGTCTTGCAGGCGCAACGGGCCCACGTGGCACAACGGATGGTCCGGCGGCGCCACTGCGACGATGGGATTGTTGAGAAACGGCAGGAATTCCAGGCCCATGTCCTGGGGCACCATGGACATGATCACCAGGTCGTCCCGGTTGTCCGAGAGTCGGCGAATGACCTGGCCGCGGTTGACCACCGTCAGGCTCAGGTTGACCTCCGGGTGTTGGCGCTTGAACGCGGCGAACAGGTGCGGGGCGAAATACTTGGCGCTGGACTCCACCGCCAGTTTCAGCTGGCCCTGCAGCGAACCCTGCATGTCCGAGAGTTGCATATCGAGGTTTTCCAGGCGTCCGAAGATGTCCCGGCTGGCCCGCTGCAGCGCTTCGGCGGCTTCGGTCATGTAGAGCTTTTTGCCAACGTATTCAAACAGTGGCTGGCCGATCAGCTCTTCAAGGGATCGAATCTGTAGGCTGACGGCCGGTTGTGTAAGCGACATTTCATCGGCCGCACGGCTGTAGGACCGCAGGTCGCACACCTCATTAAAAACCTGAAGTTGACGCAATGTCATACGCATCAATGACTTACGCATTCGCTAGGTACTCTGAACAGCGTCGGATGCAGCAACTATAAAGGTTTGCTTATACACGACCCAATAAATATTCATTTTTGTTAATCCTCAGCCGGGACTAGTGTGGGCCTGCGACCAATTGTTACATCTGGTCACGCGTCGGCCTGGGCTCCAGGTCGTGGTATCACCGGCTCAAGGGAACCTCCAATTGATAAAAAAGATCCTGATCGCCAACCGCGGTGAGATTGCCGTCCGCATCGTGCGCGCTTGCGCCGAGATGGGCATTCGCTCGGTCGCGGTCTATTCCGACGCTGACCGTCATGCCCTGCATGTCAAGCGTGCGGACGAGGCCCACAGCATCGGCGCCGATCCACTGGCCGGTTACCTGAACCCGCGCAAGTTGGTGAACCTGGCCGTGGAAACCGGCTGCGATGCCTTGCACCCCGGCTACGGTTTCCTCTCGGAAAATGCCGAACTGGCGGACATCTGCGCCGAACGCGGAATCAAATTCATTGGCCCGTCGGCAGAAGTCATCCGCCGCATGGGCGACAAGACCGAAGCACGCCGCAGCATGATCAAGGCTGGGGTGCCGGTCACGCCGGGAACCGAAGGCAACGTCTCCGGCATCGAAGAGGCGCTGAGCGAGGGTGACCGGATCGGTTATCCGGTGATGCTCAAGGCGACCTCCGGCGGTGGCGGTCGCGGTATCCGCCGCTGCAACAGCCGCGAAGAGCTCGAACAGGCCTTCCCGCGGGTCATTTCCGAAGCCACCAAGGCCTTCGGTTCGGCGGAAGTGTTCCTGGAAAAGTGCATCGTCAATCCCAAGCATATCGAAGCACAGATCCTGGGCGACAGCTTTGGCAACGTGGTGCATCTGTTCGAGCGTGACTGCTCGATCCAGCGCCGTAACCAGAAACTGATCGAAATCGCCCCCAGCCCGCAGCTCACCCCCGAGCAGCGCGCCTACATCGGCGACCTGTCGGTGCGCGCCGCCAAGGCCGTGGGTTACGAGAACGCCGGCACCGTGGAGTTCCTGCTCGCCGAGGGCGAGGTGTACTTCATGGAGATGAACACCCGGGTGCAGGTGGAACACACTATCACCGAAGAAATTACCGGGATCGACATCGTTCGCGAGCAGATCCGCATTGCGTCCGGCCTGCCGTTGTCGGTCAAGCAAGAAGACATCGTGCACCGTGGCTTTGCGTTGCAGTTCCGGATCAACGCCGAGGACCCGAAAAACAACTTCCTGCCCAGCTTCGGCAAGATCACCCGCTACTACGCTCCCGGCGGGCCGGGCGTGCGCACCGACACGGCGATCTACACCGGCTACACCATTCCACCGTTCTACGATTCGATGTGCCTGAAACTGGTGGTCTGGGCGCTGACCTGGGAAGAAGCGATGGACCGTGGTCTGCGAGCCCTGGACGACATGCGCTTGCAGGGGGTCAAGACCACCGCCGCGTACTACCAGGAAATCCTGCGCAACCCGGAATTCCGTAGCGGCCAGTTCAACACCAGCTTCGTTGAAAGCCACCCTGAACTGACCAACTACTCGATCAAGCGCAAACCCGAAGAGCTGGCCCTGGCCATCGCCGCCGCCATTGCCGCCCACGCAGGCCTGTAAGGAACCATGACAATGTCCAAGAAGATTCACGTAACCGACACAATCCTGCGCGACGCCCATCAATCGCTGCTTGCCACCCGCATGCGCACCGAAGACATGCTGCCGATCTGCGACAAGCTCGACAAAGTCGGCTACTGGTCGCTGGAAGTCTGGGGCGGCGCGACGTTTGACGCCTGCGTGCGCTTCCTCAAGGAAGACCCGTGGGAGCGCCTGCGCCAACTGCGCGCGGCCTTGCCAAACACCCGTCTGCAAATGCTGCTGCGCGGCCAGAACCTGCTGGGCTATCGCCATTACAGCGACGACGTGGTCCGCGCGTTCGTGGCCAAGGCTGCGGTCAACGGCATCGACGTGTTCCGGATTTTCGATGCGATGAACGACGTGCGTAACCTGCGGGTCGCCATCGAAGCGGTGAAAGCTGCCGGCAAGCATGCCCAGGGCACCATCGCCTACACCACCAGCCCGGTGCACACCATCGACGCCTTCGTGGCCCAGGCCAAGCAAATGGAAGCCATGGGTTGCGACTCGGTGGCGATCAAGGACATGGCCGGTCTGCTGACCCCTTACGCCACCGGCGAATTGGTCAAAGCGCTGAAGGCCGAGCAATCGTTGCCGGTGTTCATCCATTCTCACGACACCGCCGGCCTGGCTGCGATGTGCCAGCTCAAGGCCGTGGAAAACGGTGCCGATCACATCGACACCGCGATCTCCAGCTTCGCCTGGGGCACCAGCCACCCGGGCACCGAATCGATGGTCGCCGCCCTCAAGGGCAGTGAGTTCGACACCGGTCTGGACCTGGAACTGTTGCAGGAGATCGGCCTGTACTTCTACGCCGTGCGCAAGAAGTACCACCAGTTCGAAAGCGAGTTCACGGCGGTGGACACCCGCGTCCAGGTCAACCAGGTGCCGGGCGGGATGATCTCCAACCTCGCCAACCAGTTGAAAGAGCAGGGCGCTCTGAACCGGATGAACGAAGTGCTGGCGGAAATCCCGCGAGTGCGCGAAGACCTCGGCTTCCCGCCGCTGGTGACCCCGACTTCGCAGATCGTCGGCACCCAGGCGTTTTTCAACGTGCTGGCCGGTGAGCGCTACAAGACCATCACCAACGAAGTGAAGCTCTATCTGCAAGGCGGCTACGGTAAGGCGCCAGGTTCGGTGAACGAGAAATTGCGTCGCCAGGCCATCGGCAGCGAAGAGGTGATCGACGTGCGCCCGGCCGATCTGCTCAAGCCGGAAATGACCAAGCTGCGCGGTGAAATCGGCGCGCTGGCCAAATCCGAAGAGGACGTACTGACCTACGCCATGTTCCCGGACATCGGCCGTAAGTTCCTCGAAGAGCGCGAAGCCGGCACCCTGACCCCGGAAGTGCTGTTGCCGATTCCCGAGGCAGGCAGCGTCGGTTCCGCCGGCGGCGAAGGCGTGCCGACCGAGTTCGTGATCGACGTGCACGGCGAGACCTACCGCGTCGATATCACCGGCGTCGGCGTCAAGGCCGAAGGCAAGCGCCACTTCTACCTGTCCATCGATGGCATGCCGGAAGAGGTGGTCTTCGAGCCGCTCAACGAGTTCGTCGGCGGCGGTAGCAGCAAGCGCAAGCAAGCCACTGCACCGGGTCACGTCAGCACCACCATGCCGGGCAACATCGTCGATGTGCTGGTCAAGGAAGGCGACGTGGTCAAGGCCGGCCAGGCGGTGCTGATCACCGAAGCCATGAAGATGGAAACCGAGGTCCAGGCAGCCATTGCCGGCAAGGTCACCGCCATCCACGTGGCCAAGGGCGACCGGGTCAACCCGGGCGAGATCCTGATCGAAATCGAAGGCTGAACGAACAGCCTCGATACAACGTTTTAACCTCGGGGGGGCATGTGCTCCCCTTTTTTTGCCTGTATTTTCGCGGTCCCCTGTGGGAGCGAGCTTGCTCGCGAAGGCGGTGTGACAGCCACCACAAATGTCGGATGTACCGACGCTTTCGCGAGCAAGCCCGCTCCCACAGAGATTGCGGCGCTGTCACTAAGCTAGTCAGAACACCATCCGCCACTGCCCCATCACCGCGCCGTTGCGATTGTCCTGGCCGGTTTCACCCTTGTAGCTCAACCCCAATGTATGTCGCGGCGAAACGGCGAGGTCCAATGCGGCCTCCAGCAGCAGGCTGTCCCGGTCCAGTTCGATGCCTTCGACGGTATAGGTCTTGCCGCCGTCGACCAGTCGCTGACGGGAGCTGCCCCGGACGTCGCCATGGATGTGTTTCCAGCCGACGTTCAGGCGGGGCGTCAAGCGCATGCCCTGGTCAAACATGAAGGGCCGGGCGAGGTGCAGGCCCACCTTGCTGGCGTAGTGGTCCTGGATCTGGGCTTCGAATTGCAGCGCCGCGTCGCCCCCGTTCTCCTTGAAGCGATCGCGTTGATAGCGTTGATAGCCGAGTTGGACGTAAGGCTCGATGTCGAAATGACCGACGTCCAGGTTGTAGCCGATTTGCCCGAAGACCTGCTGGGTGGTGGCATCGTAGCGACCTTTAAGGCGGTCGTTGAAGCCATTGAAATCAACGTGGCGCTTGGTGTTGCCGTCGTGGTTGCCATACACCGCGCCCAGGCGCAGGGCCAGCGGCCCGTTCTGGCGCAAGGCGTAGGCACCGACATGCCAACTGTCGAGTCGGCCATCGAATCGATGACCGTCCAGCCGTGTTTCGCTCTTACCGCTAACGATCCCCAGGCGCCAGGCCGGGCTGATCTCCCAGTCGGTCCCCAACAGCACGCCTGTAGTCGAATGCTTCAGGGCGTCGTTGTCCAGATGCTTGCCGATACGGCCGCTGTTGCCGATGGCTTGGACCCAGACCTGCCCGTTGCCTTCGGTGCCCTGCAGAGCGTTCTGGCCCATGGCCGCGAGCACCCCGGTGCTGATGGGGGTGATGCTGCTCAGGGTGGCATTGCCCAGGTCGGCCACATCGTAGCCAGTGAGTTGGTCGATGGCGTCGGCGGCGGTGACCAGATTGGTTCCGAGCAGGGCGTTGATGGCGGTGTTGGGTTCTGGTTGGGGCTCGGCGGTTTGTGCCGGGGTGATGGAGGTTTCGGTGGTGCTGATGGGTTGCGGTGGTTCAATGGGGGGACTTGCGGGGGGCTTTGTCTGCGGTTGGACGACAGCTGTCTGGGTAACGACGGTCGCTTCGATAGGCTCGGGTGCCGTCGGTTTGACCTGATCCAGGTTTTCGATCCCCTCCAAAAACGATCCCGCGTTTTCGGTGGTCGCTGCCTGCGTCATCGGCACCTCGTTGCGGGCGTAGGTCAGGCTGACTTGGGTTTCGCTGGAGTAATCCGGAGTGACGTCCATGAACGCCAATTCACTGTCTACCTTTGCAAACTTCCCTACGACCTGCTTCGCGTCGATCACGGTGTGTTTGCCGGTTCCGATATATTCGCCTTGTACGGCGACGACTTTAAGAGTCGCATTGCCCAGTGTCGCGGTGTTACCGACCTTGATCGTGGCGTGGTTACCCTCAGGATTGACACCGTAGAGCAGCGTCGCGCTTTTCGACAGCTCCAGGTTCTTCGTAATCGTAGGGGCTCCAATCTCTGGGCCAACCGCCAGCTCACCCGCTACGCTTAGCGATTCAACCGTTCCAGCGCCGCTGAACCGGCCTTTTGCTTTCACGAAGACGGGCCCGGCTACGGCGCCCTGGTTTTCAAATTTGCCAAGAACCTGTACCGCACCGCCCATATGTCCGGTGTTGATCAAGGTGGCTTTCGACTCAATCAAACTTTTGCCATCGAACCTGGCGGTGTTCGCCCATTCCCCCTGCCTGACATGCAGGTCCTGGAAGTTTCGTATTTCGCCCAACGCGCCACCCGAGCGGGTGTCCAGTTGCAGGACGTTGGCACCGCCTCCGCCGTCGCTCGCGCCGATGAGTTTGCCGCTCCCGCTCACAATGACCAGATCGTTTTCGTCCCCTTTTTCAAGCGTGACGTCCTCGGTGACCCTGTCGGGTTTGGTTTCCGGCGCATTGGCGAATGCCTTTAGGCGGGCCTGCATCTGGGCGACAGTTTCGGAGGGGGAGACAACAATGTTTTCGGCAACCGATTGAGCCATCGAAACCTCGGCGCAACCAAGTGCCAAGGCAATTGCCAGCGCGAGATGTTGGGGCAGAAACAGATGTTGGGTAGGCATCAAATGGGATCTCTTATGGAAGAGGTCGCACTTTAAAAATTCCACCCTGGGGGCCGATGCCAGCCATCTCATCACGGCTGGCCAGATTAGGCGGATGAGATCTGTAGGCTGCTTGTGTTGCGATCAGCGTCTTGTCTCGTTGGCTTTCGTGGTTCGAGGCTTTGTCCTACGACCTAAGGATCTGCCGACGCCTTCGCGAGCAGGCTCGCTCCCACAGGTTATGTGTCGTTCACAAGTGTTGTGAACCCCGCCAACCAATTTGGGAGCGAGCTTGCTCCGGGCGGCGATCCGACGATAGCGGTGGCCCAGCCTCAACGGTTATGCAGATACGCCTTCCCATAATGCCGCTCCATCCGCGCCTGGATCAGTTCCAGGGCGATGGACATCAGCCAGTAGATGATCGCCGCGGTGGTGAGCATTTCGATGTAGCGGTAGCTGGAGCGGCCGTAGGATTGCGCCAGGAACATCACTTCCCACACACCCATCACCGAGATCAGGGACGAGTCCTTGAGCATGGAGATGAATTGGTTGGTGGTCGGCGGGATGATGGTGCGCATGGCCTGGGGCAGGGTGACGCGCCAGAAGATCACGGTTTCCTTCAGGCCCAGGGCCAGGGAGGCTTCGCGTTGGCCGTGGGGGACGCCGAGGATGCCGGCGCGGAAGATTTCGCTCAGGTAGGCGCCGTAGTTCAGCGACAGGGCGATGATCCCGGCGGTGACTGCCCCCGGCACGACGCCCAGTTGCGGCAGGCCGAGGTAGATCAGCAGGATCTGGATCAGCAGCGGCGTGCCGCGAAAGAATGACGCGTAGAAGCTGGCGATGCCGAACGCCACCGCACTCTTGGACAGCCGCGCCAGGGCGGTGATGAAGCCCAGCAATGACGAGGCGACGATGGAGCACAGGCACAGGAACAGCGTCAGCGCCGCCCCTTGCAGGAAACCGTTGGGCGCCAGGTGCAGGCCGACCAGGTTCGGCAGTTTGTCGAGGATGATCGAGAACTTCAGGTCGAAGCTCAGGAAGAAACCCGTGAACAGCGCCAGCATCGCCGCCCAGGTCAGGTAGAGACGGGTGCGAAAGCCGAAGATTTTCTGCAGACGCGACTGAGCCACCGCTTGCGGTGGCTCAGAAGGAGACGGGAAAGAGGTCATTGAGTGATGTCGGCGCCGATCCATTTCTGCGAGAGTTTGCTCAAGGTGCCGTCCTGTTTCAACTGGGCGAACACATCACGGACCTTGGCATTCCACTGCGCATCGCCTTTTTCGATGGCCACCGAGTTCGGTTCGGCGTACAGCGGCTCGCCCGCCAGTTTGAAGCGCTTGTCTTCGGTCAGGCGTGGCTGTGCGGTGACCAGGTTGGTCAGCACGGCATCCAGGCGTACCCCGGCGCCCAGGCCCAGATCCTGGAACGCGACGTTGTCAGTGTCGTAGGGGGCGATCTGTACGTTGTCGAAGGGGTAGCTCAAGCGGGTGTCTTCGGCGCCTTCGATCACCAGGTTCTTGTTCAGGTAGCTCTCGTAGCTGGAGGCGCTGGTGAGGCCGACTTTCTTGCCGCTCAGGTCCTTGGCGCCGTGGATGCTATCGTCCTTGGCGTTGACCACGATCACCGCCGGCGAGGCGTAGTACTGCACTGGGAAGTCGAACACTTCGGCGCGGGCCTTGCTCGGCGTCATCGAGCAGATGCAGATGTCATAGCGCCCGCTCCAGTGCCCGGCCGCGATCACGTCCCAGGACGGCGTTTCCAGGCGCAGCTTGACCCCCAGTTTCTGGGCCACGGCTTTGGCGACATCAACGTCGAAACCGTCGAGCTGGTTCTGTTCATTCAAAAACGAGAAGGGTGGGTAGCTTTCCATCAGCACGCCGACCAGTTCCTTTTTCTGTTCGATGCGATCCAGCGTCGCGCCGGCCAATACTTGCGTCGAAGCAGCCAGCAAGGTCAGGCCCAGGGCCAGCAATGGTTGTCGTTTCACGTGAGGGCCCCTGATGAGAAATAAGTTGTAGTAAACCGATGGGTGCGTATTAAATAGTTATAAGAACAACTCCGGTAGTGAGTATTTTTCATAAGCTTATGAGTGAATCGCATATGAGCTCAGCAACGACGGTCATTCTCGATGGCGGCATGGGCCGCGAACTGCAACGCCGCGGCGCCCCGTTTCGCCAACCCGAGTGGTCGGCGCTGGCCCTGAGCGAAGCGCCCGAAGCCGTAGAGGCGGTACACGCGGCCTACATCGCCAGCGGCGCGAACGTCATCACCAGCAACAGCTACGCCGTGGTGCCGTTTCACATTGGTGAAGCGCGCTTTGCCGAGGAAGGCCAGGCGTTGGCTGCGCTGGCCGGCGAACTGGCACAGCGAGCTGTGCAGGCTTCGGGCAAAGCGGTACGGGTTGCCGGTTCGCTACCACCATTATTCGGCTCCTATCGTCCCGACCTGTTCGACGCGTCCCGGGCCAGCGAACTGCTCGCGCCGTTGGTGACCGGCCTCGCGCCTCACGTCGACCTGTGGCTGGCCGAGACCCAGAGTTCCACGGTCGAAGCCCGGGCGATCCACGGCGGCCTGCCGAAAGACGGCAAGCCGTTCTGGCTGTCGTTTACCTTGAAAGATGAAGACACCGATGAAGTGCCGCGCCTGCGCTCCGGCGAACCGGTGGCGGACGCCGCGGCGGTCGCGGCTGAGCTCGGGGTCGAGGTGCTGTTGTTCAATTGCAGCCAGCCGGAAGTGATCGGCGCGGCGATCGATGCGGCACGCGAGACCTTCGAACGCCTGGGTGTGGCGATCCACATCGGGGCGTACGCCAACGCCTTCCCGCCGCAACCCAAAGAAGCGACCGCCAACGATGGGCTGGATCCGCTGCGCGATGACCTCGATCCGCCAGGCTACCTTCAGTGGGCAGCCGACTGGCGCAAGCGCGGCGCCAACCATTTGGGCGGTTGCTGTGGTATCGGCCCGGAGCATATTGCGGTGTTGGCGAAGGAGCTGGTCTGAAGCCTGCTGAAACGATCCGCAGGTGATCCCGTCGCCACGCCATACATATCTATGGCGTTAACGCTCGATGGGCGCGATAGGTTCCCGGTTCCTCCAAAACCTGCGGAACCTATCCTTGAAACCCATCACCCTGTTACCCAACGCAATTCGATTTAAGCCACACACCTTCGCCGAACAATGGCTCGGCCAATGGGGCCTGAGCGGCGACGCCCAGGTTCAAGTCAGTTATCAAGAAGTCGAGACCATCGATTCGGCGGCACAAAGAAAAACCGCCTGGGTGCCGCTGCGGGACGCGGTGACCCAGGGCTTTCTGATCGCCCACCAGAGCCGCGCTTCTTCATCGGCTCTTTCTCCGCGCGAGGGCTGGATTTATCCCCACATCAGCCAAATGTCCGTGGATTTCGCGTCACTTCGGGCCAATGGCAAAGCCCTTGCCCAAGACGTTCAGCAGCAGTTACAAGCCGGCATTGCGCCGGGCTATCAAGGCGCCGGGCAGCCGGTCCTGACCGAGGTCGATGCCCAGGGCAATCTGCTCACGGCCCAGGGCAAGGCACAACGGCGGCAATTGGACCTGCTGGACATCAATCAGCAGCGACTGGCCCGTTTGTTCGCCGGCCTTCCCACCTTCGACACGGTGCTCAAGCGTCTGCTGGTCAGCCGCATCGAGGCGAAGATTCCCGTCAATAAACTGCGTCAAAGCCAAGGCCTGGACCCGGATCACTGCTATGTGAATCACTTCACGGTCGACCCGTCGGGCGCGCGCTCATGCACGTCCTCGCAATCGTTTATCGAGGTGATGCTCAGCTGCCTGGCGACGGATACGCCGCCGCTTTATCCGGTCGGTGGCGTCGGTTTCTTCATCCGCTCGGACTCGGTGGAGGAAGCGGACAGTCTGTTTGCCAGCCCGCTGGACAGCAAAATGGCGGCGATCATGGAGTCAGTGTTCTACGTGGCGCAGCCCACGACCCATGACGATCTGAAGCGTCAGTTCCAAGAGGCACTCATCGCTTTTTACAACAGCAAAAACGCCGCGGATTTACTCGATACAGCAGCCGATTTAACAACCCGAGAAGTGCTCGCCCGTCTGCTCGCCCGGCGCTATCTGCATCTGCTGGACCTGTCCAAAGTCGACCGGGATCCAGCCCCCGATCCGGATGCACGACTCCTGCGGAACGAAGAGGACCGTTTGCTGGACCTGCTCACCACGCATCCTTCCATGGCCGACAGGGACCGTTTGCTGCGCGCGCCCATTCCCCACGTATACGCCGTCATGCTCGACATGGGCTCCGCGACACCGAAGAAGTGGCCCGCTGCAATGGTGATCAAACGGATCGACCAGCCTTGGTTGTTTCTGTACTCGATGGAGGGCGGAATCCAGCGATTCAGTTCCTTCCAGGATCTGGTCAACAAAGTGAACCCGATGTACCAGGAGCAGAAGCGTGCGATCCGGGATATTTCCTCGGAGCTGTCCGGGCCTGTGTTTGAAGTGGCTGCCGATGACCTGCTGCAGGTCCAATGCAGCGCCCTGGAAACATGCCTGAATGCCCCGCAAAACGAGACGATCGCTTTAACCGCTTTTGCCCTGGCCGCTGAAGATGCGCTGGACTTGCCCGTGTTGTCGCTGGCAGGACCGCTGGTGGTGCGCCAGGAGAAACTGCTTGAAAACAGTCGCGGCGATTTCTACAGGACCGCCACCGGTACCGAGAAATCGACCTATCGCCGCCTGGAAACCCAGGTCCTGGAAGCGGCCTACCAATTGGGCAGCAGCGACATCCAGACCTTGTTGCAATTCACTCGTCGGAAGGTCAAGCAATACCTTCAGAAAACCGTCCACCCCGGCATCGATCCCGATCCGGACCAGACCCTGGTCACGCTCTACTATGGCAATCGCGCCAACCCGCGGCAGTCACGCAGCACCAGCCTGACCCAACTGCTGCTCGACAACCTGCGCCCGGCCCAATACCCGAACGCCATGCGCGAAGTACTGAACGCGTACCTGGTTGACCCGGACGGACAACGAATCCGGCATCCGGGCAACGGCTATTTCATCACCTTGACCGGGCGTGAGCTGGCACGGATGGTGACAAGTATCGACGCCGGCGGCAGCTATCAAGCGATGCTCAAGGAGGCGATGAATAAACCGGGCTACAAAAAGGCCTGGCAGAGCGCGTATCTCGCCAACCTTAAATTCAAAGGCTACGAGGCCTCGCTCAAGGGCGACGAAGTGTTCAAGACCGTCCTGATCGACAAGGCATTCAATCCACCGAAACCGACCCGGAAACTCGCGCTCTGGCTCGACGCGGTCTTGCGCTCGCCTTCAGCCGGGCGCCGCGCGCCGGTCATGGGACGAAGTGTGCACGTCTACGGTCTGATATTGGGCGGCAGCATGGCGGCGGGCGGACAGAATGCTCGGCTGGGTAATGGGACCAGCATCGACGGCGCGTTGATCTTTTCCGACCAGGAGGGGCCGGACATCAAGGGCACTGTGGGCGTCTATTTCCCGGATGCGCCCGAAGGCGAAGATTTCCATGAGTTCACCGACCTCAGTGACGGTGTCGCACAGTTGTTGCCCCGTGAAGACTGGCAGGCGTATTTCCGTGCGCGCATTTCCACCAGCAATCCGGCAGAGATAAAGCGCACGCTGGGGCAGCAAGGTGGTCGTCCCTTGATCCGTGGCTCGCTGATCTCGGGTGATCTTTTCGAGGTGCTGCATCAGGCGCATGTCCATTTCCATAGCGCCCATGCCGATCACCGCTCCAACAGCAACCGGGACGTGCGCCATCAAACCTACGGTCGGCTCGGGCAGGTGCTGATCGAAGTGGTCCTGGAGCTGGCCGGCATGTTCCTGGCGCCCGGTATCCAGATGCTCAAGAGTGCGATCAAGACCGGTCTGTTGATCTTCAGGACCGGAGCGATTCCGCTGAACCTCAAGACTCTGGCGTTTGTGCATGCCGTGGCGAACCATGGTGGATGGCGTCTGTCCGCAGGCGTGGGCGCATCGACCCGCAGCCATTCCTTGTTTCGCGCGGTGACGGCGCGCCAGAGCCCGGACGAAGCGCTGACGGGGATGCCGCTGGATCCTGCGGTCTACGGCCCTTACGCCGTGGCCGATCCCTCAGTGATCCAGGGGCTGACGGCGGATGCGCAGGGCTTCTATCGTGCGACAGTCAGCGACGTCGCCACCGGGAGTGTTACGGCGCGTCCGGTGTACGTGCGCCAGCCCGACGGGACGGTGTTCCGCGTCCACGACCAGACGAAGCTGAACGCCACCGAGGCCGTGCTGGTCGATCCGCTGACAGGGTTGAACATCCGCTCCAGCGGCGTCATGAGAAGCACGGTGGCGCGAATGTCGGACGGAGAATGGCGCGCCGTGGGATTCGGTCGGGGAGGCGGTAAACGACCGGCGGACTCATCGCTTCAGCCCGGGCCATCCATGCCCAAGATCCCGGCCATGGCGCTCTCTACCGTTGCCGCTTCGATTCGGACCCCGGGTACCTGGAACACCCAGGTCATGGACCTGGTCCCGTCGATCATGACGCGTCTGGCGAGTTGGCCACAGAACCGTAGCCTGTTGATCATCGATGAGCTGGCACCTGAGCGTGCCTGGTCCGTGCGCTATAGCCCGGGTCAGCACGAAACCATCTTTCCAATGGACAGCCATCCGGATCGAACAGAGACCGATGTGGTGTTGCGCCGAACCGCTCAGGATCATTACAGCGTGGTGCTGGGCGAAGAGGTGGTCGCGATTCCTGCCGACGGCGATTGTTTCTTCAATGCGATGATGCGTGGCTTGAATGAAGGTCAGGCGCAGGAAACATTTTCCATGCAAGGTCTGCGAAACGAAGTGGCCGATTATATCGACCGGCACCCACAGCTAGGCCATTACCTGCCACCGCAAGCCACCCGGACCCAGGAAGCGCTTTTTGAAAACGCGCCTTCGCTGGTCAACCTGATCGGGCAGGCGGCAGTGCTCGATCTCACTCGGATCGTTTATGGCGCGCCCAATCCGTATCGCCTGTTTCAACCGGTCCTGCGTTATCTGGACCTGCATGCGAACAGTTCGGTACGCACGGCGATCACTGCACACCCTGGAGCTAGGTTGCCGCCAGAAATCCTCGAGCAAGTCGGGCGTATATTGTCTGATCGGCCTCCGGCCAGATTGGTGTCAAGCATCAACGCGCCCTTCACAGGGCAGGAAAGACAATCCATGGAGCAACTGTTCCAGGATATCCTGGTGGGGCCCGTTGAGCCTGAACTGATCCAGGAGCTGCTTGATGACCAGTTCCTGCTGATCACCCCTGACGTGGCCCATATCCTGCTGGAGTACGGCGTGACCGCAAGGCAACTGGTCAATCATCACCCCAATAACAGTTCGGCTTATATCCTGTATGACGAAGCGCTGCACGGTCATCTGGACGAAGACCAGCTTGAAGCTCTGCTCGATGGGGCCTACCTGGTCAATAGCGACGATCTGGATGATGCCAAGAGTCTATTGGTGGCTGATGGTGGTAAGTACGTCAGTGATACTTCGGAGCTGTTCGATCATTTCATTTACACGGACAGTGCCGATAGGACTGTCAACTTGTTCAAGACCGCTCTCGGGCGTTTTCCCGTCTTGCTGAGACGGGCAAATTTTCTGTTCAGGTCGCCGATCATCGCGCATAACCTGGGCGGTTTGTTGCGGGTCGGTGAAGTGGCCCGGTGGCTCCGTAACCCGGCCTTGTCCGATAGGCGTTTCCAGATTCTTGCGGAGTATGCGAGCACCCGCTACAGCGAATTGCAGCGCACCGAAAGCATCGATGTCGACTGGATGCAGTTGTTTGACGACCGGAACCTGCAAAGTATCGTCACCCATCAAGAACAGTTGGCGGATTTCCTGGTGTTCCTGGGAGGGGCACGGGGAAACATCATGGACAACGATATACCTGGGGTCGCCAAACTGTTCAGCTTCCCGGGACAGCTTCCGTCCAACAGCAGGGTTTCCCTGTTGTTCGACGTCCCCAATCTATGGGGCTCGCTGTGCAAGCTCCGGCAGGATTACGCCAGCCAGATCTGGGCCGACCTGATCGGGCCGCACTTCAGCGACGCTACGATCCGACTGGCGCTGGCCCGTCCTGGGGCGCTGAACTCCGAAATGCATCTAGCCCTGGCCTTGCGAAGCAGCCTCGCACCGGAAGAATTTCGCGCGAACCAGATCATGCAGCGTCTGCTTTCCATCGGCCAACGGCGGGCCCAGCAGTATCTGTACAACTTCGACTTCCCGACCCATCGCCTGGGCCATAGCCAGCTGGATTTTGCCGTGTACGTGGAAAGCCACCTGAGCATTCCGGACTGGGCCTGGCAGTATGCAAGGCCGGGCGTGACCCCGGAGTCGCTGAAGAAGATCGGCGAGGTGAAGCCCAAGCCGGAGTGAGGGTAATTTGCTTGTGATGCTCGCAGGGTGATGTCGGCTGTACCGCCGCCATCGCGAGCAGGCTCGCTCCCACATTGGACCGATGCACACCGTCGATTTTCTGTGGGAGCGGGCTTGCTCGCGAATAGGGTGTGTCAGCCAACGAAAATGTTGCCTGACACACCGCCTTCGCGAGCAAGCCCGCTCCCACAAGGGAGTCGAGGTGAATACCGGATATGTGCACACAGCAGAATCCCTGTGGGAGCGAGCCTGCTCGCGATAGCGGACTGTCAGTCACCGATGACTTACGACCGACACTCCACCAACCCCCGCACCTGCCCACCCTCGCGCTGGTTCTCCTCGCTCAACCAGCGCTCGAACCCGGCCCCAATCGCCGGCCATTCCGAATCCAGCATCGAGTACCACGCGGTGTCGCGGTTCTGGCCCTTGACCACCATGTGCTGGCGGAACACGCCTTCAAAGGTGAAGCCCAGCCGTTCGGCGGCGTAGCGCGAGCGGGCGTTGGCGTTGTTGCACTTCCATTCCAGGCGGCGATAGCCCAGGGCGAAAGACTCTTTCGCCAGCAAGTACACCGCCTCGGTGCTTTTCGGCGAGCGCTGCATCGGCGCGCCGAAGGTCACGTGACCGATCTCGATGCGCCCTTGGGCCGGCACGATGGACATCAGGCTGAGAATGCCCTGCACCTCACCACTGGCGCGGTCGATCACACTGAAGAAGTACGGGTCGGTGTTGGCCGCATGATTGTCCAGCCAGGCATCGAAAGCGCTGCGCTCCTTGAACGGGCCGTAAGGCAGATAATCCCAGAGTTTCGGGTCGGCGCCCGGACCTTCGAGCGCCCGCCACAGATCATCGGCATGGCGGGCCGGGTCGAGTTTTTCCAGGCGGATGAAGCGCCCTTCGATCAGGCGGGTAGACGGCGCCGGGACACCTTTCCAATCGGCGAGTGAAGTCGACATGCTGCGCTCCTTACAGGGCTTTGCGAAATTGAATGAAGCCAGGACGCTCGGCGATGCGCTCGTAGAGCTGGATCGCGGTCGCGTTGGTTTCGTGGGTCAACCAGTGCACCTTGCAGCAGCCATCGGCCTTGGCGGTGCTGTACACGAACTCGATCAACTGCCGACCCACGCCAGTGCCGCGGCATTGCTCGGTCACCAGCAGGTCTTGCAAGTAGCAGGAATTTTCAATGCTCCAGTTCGAGCGGTGATAAATGAAATGCACCAGGCCCACGGCCTTGTCGCCCTGCCAGGCAAGCGCACCGTGGGTCGGCTCGCGCTCATCGAGCAGGCGTTGCCAAGTGCTTTGGCTGACGGCGTCCGGCAGTTCGGTGTTGTAGAACCGCAGGTAGGCTTGCCACAACGGCAGCCAAGCGGCGTGGTCGTCAGCGCTGACGAGGCGGATTTCGATCTGGCTCATGTTCACTCCTTGGACGAGGGGGCGGGCATCAGGTGCGCGAGCGCCTGATCCTGTGGGTCGGGGCTGGCCGTGAGGCCGTTGCGTACCCCGGCGACGTCCGCCGGGCTGCGGTTCTGGCTGAGCTTGCGCTTGCCTTCCAGGCGCTGGATGGGCAGGGCGAATCCGACGATGGCCTTGAGCATGCTGTCGATGTACTCGACCGGCGCATCGTCGATCTTCCACGGCTGGCTGCGGCCGGTTTCGTGGCGGTCGGTGAGGGCGCTGACCAGGTTGCGCAGCCGATGCGCATCGCTGAACACCTCGGCGTTGCCGTAGGCATGTACCGCCACATAGTTCCAGGTCGGCACGACTTTGCCGTGCTCGGCCTTGGTGGGGTAGAAACCCGGGCTGACATAGGCATCGGCTCCGGCGAAGACCACCAGGGCCTCGGCCCCGGCTTGCAGGTCACGCCATTGTGGGTTGGCCCGGGCCATGTGCCCGTAGAGGCTGCCGTTGAGGCCCTGTTGCGTGTCCAGCAACAGCGGCAGATGGCTGGCCTGCAAGCCCTGTTCACCGTGAGTGATCAATACCGCCAGGCGGCAGTTGTCCATCATCTGGTGCAATTGGCACAGATCTTCGACGGCGAAGGCTTTGGGGTTGTACATGGCGATTTTCCTTGGCGATTGCGCTTATCCTAGGCAGGCTATTGGTCTGTTGTAAGAGCCACTTAAGGCCAATTCGATAGGTCCATTTTCGAGGGTTGTCATGAGCACTACCGTGCCGCCACTGTCGTTCAATCCTGCCGGCATCGAGCTGGACCGCCGCCAGGGGCTCAGTCGTCAGCTTTACCAGGCGCTGCGCGCGCGGGTACTGGACGGGCGCCTGGCAAGCGGCACGCGGTTACCGGCCAGCCGGGACCTGGCGGCGGCCTTGGCAATTTCCCGCAACAGCGTGGTGCGGGCCTATGACCAGCTCTACGCCGAGGGTTTCATCGAGGGGAGGGTGGGTGATGGGACCTATGTGGCGCAGCTGTCCTCGACAGGGTTGGGCTGGCCCCTTCACGAGCAGGCTCGCTCCCACAATGAAACGCGTTCCCCTGTGGGAGCGAGCCTGCTCGTGAAGGGGCCGTCTGGGGAAAACATATCCACAAAAGTATCCACAGGGTTTTCAACAGGCTTACCCACAGCCTTATCCACAGATTGGCTGGATTTGCCTGTGGTTTCATCCAGTAAAGTTATCCACAGTGGCGGGTTGGAGCGGGTCGAAAAGCACCATTTGAAGCCGCCTCCCGGTGGTCCACCGCGGGCTTTTCGGGTCGGGGTTCCGGCCTTCGATCTGTTCCCTTTCGACGTGTGGGCCAAGCTGAACGCGGCTTTCTGGCGCAAGCCGGACCTGCAGCAGCTGTGCTACGGCGACTCCCAGGGCGACGCACGCCTGCGCGGTCTGATCGCCGCTTATTTGCGCAGCTCCCGAGGCCTGCAGTGCACCGCTGAACAAATTGTGATCACCAGCGGCGCGCAGCAGGGCATCAGCCTTTGTGCACAGCTGTTGGTGGACCCCGGCGACGTGGTGGCTGTGGAAAACCCGGGCTATCGCGCCGCCGGGCATGCGTTTGCCGTCGCCGGGGCCGAAGTCAGGGGCGTACCGGTGGATGGCGACGGTCTGGACTGCACGGCGCTCGGCTCGTTGAATGACTGTCGACTGGCCTATGTCACCCCTTCGCATCAATACCCGACCGGGGTGGTCATGAGCCTGCCAAGGCGACTGGAACTGCTGGACTGGGCCGAGCGTAATAACGGCTGGATCGTCGAGGATGACTATGACGGTGAATACCGCTACAGCGGTGCACCACTGGCACCCTTGGCGGCGCTGGATCGACAGGGGCGCGTGCTGTACGTCGGCACGTTCGGCAAAGTCGCGTTCCCGGCCTTGCGCCTGGGCTACCTGGTGTTGCCGCCGGGCCTGGTCAATGCGTTCGCCCGGCGTCGCGCGGTGGATGTGCGCCATTCGGAAGTCAGCACCCAGGCCGTGATGGCCGAGTTCATGGCCGCCGGACATTTCCAGCGGCACATCCGGCGCATGCGCCGCGCCGCGCTGGCCCGGCGTGACGCGCTGCTGGCCGGGTGGCCGAAGTCGTTGAGCGGCGTCGGCGCCATGCCCACGGTCGTCGCCGGATTGCATGTCACGGTGCCGGTGGACAGCATCGAGCGCGAGCGCGACTTGATCGCCCGGGCCACCGAAGCCGGCGTCGAGGTCAATGGCTTGAGCAGCTACTGGTTGCCCACCACCACACCGACACAGGTACGGGCGGGGCTGGTGCTGGGGTTCGCGGCGGTCCCGCCAGCGGCGATCGATGCCGCGCTGGCGCGTCTGGCGAAAGCCTGGCAAACATGAACGCCGGCGTCGACAGACGCCTGGCTTTGTCCGTCACGACAGTCGTTTTGGAAAGAACACCTCCTTGGCCTGGTCCACGGCGATTTCACTGCGGTAAAGGTCGATCAGCTGCCGCTGGGTCAATTCCTTGGTCGAATCGGCGGCGCGGCCCAGGCTGACTTGTTCCGGTGTTTTCAAACGCGCTGAAAGATAAGCATGAGCAGGGGCCCAGTCGGTGGAGTAACGGAAGTCGGCGAACCACAGGGTCTTGTTCTCTTTCAGATCCTTGATCTCGTACCGGTCCAGATAGCCATAAACAGGACCTCTGAGGCGTTGCCGGTTCTTTTGCCGAGTGATGGAAATCTGGTTCCGGCTTTTAAGCCATATCAAGCCACTCATGGTCGGTGGTCGTTGTTTGATGACCTTGAGGATGCCTTCGAATCCTTCTTCATAAAGGGTCTTGGACGCCTGCTTGAGTGCTCTGCGGGTGGACTCGGCCAACTGCCGGTCCTGGGCCGACACGCCCACCGTTTCGTTAGCGGCATTGTCCAGCGCCTTGGTGATCGCCACGGCGACTTTCTCCATGCGGCCTGCGTGTGCATTCAGAATCATCCCGATGCCGGTGGGCGATCGACTGGGTTTGCTGGCGTATTCCTGAATTTGCGTCCTGAACGCTGCCAGCCCGTCCATCAGGGCCTTGCCCTTGGTGAGGCTGGTCGCCAACGCAGGAACGGGTGCCGGCACTTCGGCCATGACGTGGGGCACCCACTCACCGGTTTCCTTGCGATGGAACGTGGCAATGACTTTTTCTGAAAGCGGGTTTTTCACATCGATCCAGCCCGTCTCTTCCTTGGTTTTCGAGAGCCGGGGTTCGCCACTGACGAGGCCCCAGAAACGCGCCCTGATGAACTTTTTCCGCGGCTGGGGCCGCTGCTCGTACGGGTTGCCGAGGCTACGCCGGTTGCTTCGCTCATCGAGAGCCCAGGCCAGGTGACGGACAGCGCGTTTCTTGATCAGACCCATCTGCTTTATCAGTCGATTGAGCTCTGCCGGGCGCACGCTGGCCTTGTATTCATCGCCCAGGTATTCGAGATGTTCTTCGATGGCGGTGAACTGCTCCGTCAGGCTGCCGAATGCATCGATCTGTTCGTCCAGCCGAATCACGCTGCGCTCCTCGATGGCGTCGTGCAGGCTTTGGAACGCGACCGTGATGTTATCGATCACATGGTTAAGATCTGCCCAGCCCTCGGGCACGGTGTGGATGCTGTCGAGGGACAGGCAGAGGTGGCGATACATGTCCAACTGGATCAGGCGGATCGCATCACTCTTGTAGGCCGGCATTTTCCCACGGTGCTGGCGCAGGAATTCAAAGCCTTCGCGCCCCTGCTTCTTGAGTCGGTAGAAGCGGGTTTCCATGTAATCCAGGCGCTCGATCATGTCCTCGCCGACCCGGATCATGGCGTCGGCGGCATCGACGTGTTGCTGCTCGATTTCTTCGATACCCGAGGTGGCCATGTCCAGGGCTTCCCTCAGGGCGGGCGTGAAGCGAGCCTTCAGTGCGTCAATTTCCTCGAAGGTGAAATTGATCTGCGCATTCAAGTAGCCGAGTCGGACTTGAGGCGCGTCGGGCCTTGATTGAAAGACCGGCCATTCGGTCAGGATCTTCAACGCTTCTTCGTAGCTTTCCCGTTGGGTCTTCAAGGTACTCAGATAAACGATGCGCTTGAGCTCCTTGGCAGAGCCCGATGCCTTGTCCATCTCCTTGGCATCCATGGTCAGTAACTTCTGGCCTTCGATTTTCTTTTCTTCGAAGCGCGTCAACTGTGCCAGCAGCTGAATGCCGCGGCGCCTGGCATCGGCGATGACCTCCCGCCGGACACCTTTCGATCCGCTGCCGCGCAGCCGCAGGCGCGTGTCGACGTGCCATTCACCGTGGGCATGGCGCATCAGCGCCGGCCCTGGGTGGGTGGGGTCTTTTTCGTCGACGATGGACACATGGTCCCCTTCCACCTTTACCTTGAACCACTTGTCGGCCATTTTGGCGAACCAGTCATCCCCTTGTTGGTAGAGGCCCTTGAGCGGGCTTTCGCCCTTGAGCTGTTCGGCGTGCTCGGGCTTGTTGACGCTCAAGGGCCTGAGCAGCTTGGCATGCTCGCCGGACTTGCCCGCCAAGGCGCCACTGGAATGAATGGTGTCGTAGTGCTCGGCGGGCAGTCTGGTGTCCTTGGGCGGTATGAACTGTTCGATGATGGGCTCGGGCTTGGTCAGTTTTTCCAGCTCGGGCACGACCTGGGGGGCTTCCTGCAGGCGGTTGCCGGTGTTTGCCCGAGCGCGGTCGATGGCGTGAGCGGTGATCGCCATGGCCATGTTCAACAGCAGGTCGACGAAGGCTTCCCACGTGGCCTGGCTGTCGGTTTCTTCGTCGCTCTGTGTCATCGTTTCAACGTCGTCGAGGATTTGCCAGAGCCAGATGGCGGTGCCTACCGCAGCCCCGAGGTAGGGCAGCGCCAGGTTGAAAATCAACCAACTGGCCTGTTTGAAGGTCTGCCAGCGGTTTTCGCTGTTGGACACTGACTGACGATCGGCGAGCGCGGTCAGGGCCTCGGCGTTGGAGCGGAACAACCGTGGCAGGAAATCGGCCCCCAGGGTCTGGTTACTCAGGCTGACCGGATTGCTGTTGGTCCACGAAGAGAAGGGGTCGGTGGCAAATTCGACGATCATCCAGGGCGACGGGATCGGCCCTGAGAAGATGTATCGGCTGTAGGTCTCGCGTACTCCGTCGGGTAGCCAGGCCAGCACCGATTGACGCAAGGAGGGTGTCTGCCGGATGGCGTAGATCAGATTGCTCGGCGTCGGATACTGGCAAAGCTGCGGTTCCAGCAGCGGGCGATAGAGCACGCAGGGACCTGCGTCGAAATCCTGCGGACCGATCACGAACATGTTGGTCACGACGTCCCCCGCAGTGCCCTGGGACTGGCCGGAGACGAAAGCCAGCTCGCGCATGACGATCGTCTGCCCGTCGACCTTGCGCTCGGCTTCGTCGGCTTCCATCAGGGCGGCGATGTAACGGTAGCCGCGCTCGTCGATGTTGCAATCGCCGCGAATCTTGCTCTCCAGCGCCAGCATGGGTAACTGGATGCGCAGCTGGGCGGTGTAGAGATTTTCCCGGCGGGTCGATTCGACGGTATCGCCCAATAGCTTGCTCTTGACCAGTTCGGGATAAACGCGACCGATGTCGATCTTGGTCACCAGATTTTCAACGTAATCGACCGTCATCCAGCCGGGCAGCTTGTCGCCGTCGAGGGATCTGACCACTTTGTCGCCCAAGGGCAGCGCAATCAGGTTCTGTAGCGCCAGGTCGACGAGGTTGAGCCGCGTGATCTCGATTTTGCCGGGAACAACGAAGGTGCCCCAGACGACGGGGCTGCGGATTTGCAGTTCGATCCGTTGCGGGTCGAGCGTCGCGGCGTCGGCATGCTCCGATTGCATCTGCTGTTTCAACGCGTTCAGCGCATAGCGTTTGATGGGGAGAATATCGTCCAGGTAGGTCTTGCCGGCATGGGAACTGCTCAGCGCGGACAGGTTCTTCATGTGTTGGGCGAACAGGATCTGGTCAGACGTCGATGCTTGCTGGAGCCAGTCAGGCATCTGCTTCTCGTACCAGGCCGCATCAGGACCGGTGTCGGTCTGCGTTCCGCTGAGCGCGGGCTGCTCGCCGTCGTCGGCCATGAACCCTTTCAGGATCTCGGGAGAACCCAGGATCTGTACCTGGGTGGCAATCAAGCCGCAGGCCTTGTGATCGAAAATGTTGCCTTCGGGCTCAAAGAAGCGCCACCGGATCTTCTTGCCCTCCACGTTGCCCAGATGGTCAGGCAGCGTCTGCCCCAGTGCTTGCAGCGAGTCGAACTTCTCGTAGCTGCGGCGTAGGGAGTAGGCGAGGATCGTCTGTTTCTTATCGATATGACCGACCAGGACCACCAGGGAGTTGTCGACCATGCGTGTCAACTTGTCGCCATCCACCTCATCGATGTCGATCAGGTACGCATGGGTGTCATAAGGGTCGTTGGCCTTGCGATCCTGCAGGTCGGGGTACAGGAACAGTTGCCTGGCCATGGCACAGTCGGCGTCCGTCCAGCCCTTGATCTGCGTCACATCCCAGATCCTGTGCAGTAGGCTGGAGAGTTCGTGCCAGCGCGGCGGCGCGGTGCCGAGCGTGGCGTTCCAGTACACCAGTTGCTGTTCCTGGCAGGCGGACACCATGACCGGCGCGAGTTCATTGATCAGGCTGCCGATCTGCGCGATGCGCACCGGCAGGTGCACCTCCGGGATTGTCAGTGGCAGGTGGGTCAGAAAGTGAAAGCCCTCGATCAGCAGCGTCGCGTAGTCCTCATTCATCCGGGCCGCCAGCATGTTGCTGAGCGTCTGGTAACGCGTGGGCCGTTCAAGGATCTGGCCGTCGACGATTTCCCAGTCCGGCTCACCGACCACGGTGTTGTTCGGATCCAGATGCAAATGGGGGTAGAGCTTCTTGAGCGCACTGCGCAGAAGGGCGGCGGCCACCTCCGGCGAGGTCGGGCCGGCGAGCAACTGGTTGAGCACTGCGTCGCCAAGGCTGGCGTCGGGCGCCACGGGTGTAGGGGTTAAGGGTTGGGTCATCTGAGGCTCCCTGTCTCGCGATACATGGCATGCCCAAAGCCGAACGCTTCGGGAACGCCATGCTAGGGCGCGGCAAAACAGGGACGGTGGTAACTATGTATATCGGGCAGGGTATATCGAGCAGGGGGCAGCCCGGGTGAGACTCACCCTCTCCCGGGACCAGACAAATACCTTGTGGCGAGGGTTACTGGCCGGACTTGATCCGGGTCCAGGCCCGGGTGCGCGCCCGCTCGGCGTCCTTGGGCAGCGGTTGCAGGGTATACAGCGTTGCCATCGCCGCCTCGGTCGGGTACAGGTTGGGGTTGTTGCGAATCGCCGGGTCGACTTTGTCCGTGGCGTCCTTGTTCGGGTTTGGATACCCGACGAAATCGCTGACCGGTGCGATCACCTGCGGCTGCAACAGATAGTTGATGAAGGCGTAGGCGTCGTCCGGGTTCTTCGCGCCTTTGGGGATGGCGAGCATGTCGAACCAGATCGGCGCGCCTTCCTTGGGCAGGCGCATGTCCACCGTCACGCCGTTCTTGGCTTCCTTGGCCCGGTTGGCGGCCTGGGAAAAGCTGCCGGAATAACCGACCGCCACGCAGATGTCACCGTTGGCGATGTCGGCCATGTACTTGGACGAATGAAAGTAAGTGATGTGCGGGCGGATCTTCATCAACAGCGCTTCGGCCTTGGCGTAGTCCGCCGGCTTCTTGCTGTTGGGGTCCAGGCCCAGGTTCTGCAAGGCCAGCGGCAGGATCTCCGACGGCGAGTCCAGCAACGCCACGCCGCATTGCTTGAGCTTGCTGATGTTCTCTTCCTTGAAGATCAGGTCCCAGCTGTCCACCGGCGCGTTGTCGCCCAGGGCCGCTTTGACTTTGTCCGGGTTGAAGCCGATCAGGATGGTGCCGTACATGTAGGGCACGGCGAATTTGTTGCCCGGATCGTTGGCTTCGATCAACTTCATCAACTTGGGGTCGAGGTGGTTCCAGTTCGGCAACTTGCTGCGGTCCAGCGGTTGGAACACGCCGGCCTCGATCTGCTTGGCCAGGAACACGTTGGATGGCACCACCACGTCATAGCCGGAGTTGCCGGTCAGCAACTTGGCCTCCAGGGCTTCGTTGGTGTCGAAAATGTCGTAGACCAGCTTCACCTGACTGTTCTGCGCCTTGAAGTCGTCCAAGGCTTTGGGCGTGATGTAGTCGAACCAGTTATAGACCCGCAGGGTGCGCTCCTCGGCCTGAGCAGCGCCGCAAAGCAGCGCGGCGCACAGAGCGGGGGCCATTAAACGCTTGAGTTTCTTCATGCTGTTTTTCCTCATTGGGCGCTTTGAAAACCTTCGAGCACGTTCACGGCGTTGATGCCGATTTCTGCCACCGCATAGCCGCCTTCCATCACGAACAGCGTCGGCTTGCCAAGCGCGGCGATGCGTTTGCCCATCGCCAGGTAATCCGGGCTGTCGAGCTTGAATTGGGAAATCGGGTCGTCCTTGAAGGTGTCCACACCCAGCGACACTACGAGCACATCGGCGTCGTAGCCCTGTATCCGGTCGCACGCCTGCTCCAGCGCGGCGCTCCAGGTGTCCCAGCCCGAGCCGGCCGGTAACGGATAGTTGAAGTTGAACCCTTCACCGGCGCCTTCACCGCGCTCATCGGCATAACCCAGGAAAAACGGAAACTCAGCCTCCGGATGCCCATGAATCGAAGTGAACAACACGTCGCTGCGCGAGTAGAAAATCGACTGCGTACCGTTGCCGTGGTGGTAATCCACGTCGAGGATCGCCACTTTTTTGTGGCCCTGGTCGAGGAACGCCTGGGCTGCGATGGCGGCGTTATTGAGGTAGCAATAACCGCCCATCAAGTCACTGGCGGCGTGATGCCCCGGCGGACGGCACAAGGCAAAGGCAGCGCGGGCGCCGCGCTGGATCTCGGCCTGGGCGGTGAGGGCCACCTGGGCCGCGCAGTAGGCCGCTTGCCAGGTCCCGGCGGTAATCGGCGCACCGCCGTCGAAGCTGTAATAGCCGAGTTGGCCGTGCAGGCTCTGCGGAATGACCGAACGCAGGGTACGGGCCGGCCAGGTGAACGGCAGCAGATCACCTTCACGGTTGAACGCGGTCCAGCGATCCCAGGCGCCTTTGAAAAACTCAAGGTAAGCGGGGGTGTGAATGCGTTGGATCGGCCCCAGACCAAAATCCCCCGGCGCCTCGACCGGGCCCAATGCTCGGGCCTTGACCCGCTCCAGCACATGATCGGCCCGCGAAGGCATCTCGAAACAGGGCATCAATTGCCCGTCCATCAACTCGCAACGACCGTGATGCAGGTGGTGATCATCAGAGTAGATCGTCAGCATTTATTGTTCTCCGCAAGGCTGAATCGTTGGGTCACAGTCTTGCGGGGCGGGACATTCCAGAGAACGGCAGGAGAGGCCAAAAGGGGATCGAAGTGGCCAAAAGGTTTGACCGCAAATGGCCCTTAGGCTGTGTACGAAATAGTTTGAAACGCAGGTTAGGCAAGGCAAAAACCGGCGAGGAAGCGGAGTTGACTGGTTGTCAATGAGCATTCCGAGCCGGTTTTTAACGCCGCATAACCAAGTTTCAAGCTATTTCATACATAGCCTAGGAAGAGCAGGCGTGGTTTATAGATATGGACGAGGTATTGAGGAGTTGATTGTTAAAAAGGCGACCAATGGGTCGCCCTGATCAATCGGTAGTGACTTTACGCACTAGCTGAAAGCTTCACTTGGTGCGCTCCTGCGAGAGCACCCTCTGGCTCGTCGGACGAACCACGCCGGATACGGTCGAGCAATCGCACATCCATTGCGTTAGTAACCCGAGCTTTACGCAAGCCGCAAACAAATGAGTCGCGAAAGGTGTCTTGGCTTTTGTGCTTGCCGGCTTTACCGCTTTGGGTTGCTTTCAATTTGCTCATTTTTCGATCACCTCTGAAACGATGCTATTACGCACCAAGGGTCAATACAAGGACGCCATCTACCATCTGAAACTCGTTCTCGATATATACCGGGACTGCTCCAGGTAGCGGGCTGTCAATTTCAATGAGTTCGGCACCGATGATTTTGCAGTATTGGGTGACCGCAAGCACGCAAAGTTCGACGACTCTTCCCTTCAAGGGATGCTGGCCATTTTCCCGTCCAGGATGCCCCTCCAGTAGCCTGATCCGCACAAGGGTGCGTTTGCCGCTGGGCGTGGCGAAGCATAGGCCGCACAGTAAATCTCCATACCACAGCGAGAGATCAAGATGCCGGCCATCGTTTTTGATCACCCCGGGGGAGTCATACCAGGGAAAGCCGCATTCCGACTCCCATAGGTCAAATTGTTTGAGTGCGACGGCATCGATGCCTGCGAAGCGCACCAGTGCGAAATTAATCTTATCCGTTGCTTCAGGACCTGTTGTGTCGTTCGCCAGCAGCGTTAATAACTCATTGGAAGCTGTACGGGCTGCTTTGGCGTAGGCCCGCCATTGCTCACACTTGCGCTGTATTCGTCTTGCCAATTCTCAATCCTTGTTCTTAGGCCAGCGTGACGGATTCTGTGCCACCCGCCAGACAGCGGCTTTTTTGCTTCTTTCGGTTGCCAGACCGTCAGGCTCCTTCTCTGGATGTAAAGCGACGGGACATAAGATAGAGGCGAGGGACAAGGTGCACTAGCTGGCGGATTCTGGTGTAGCTGTAGGCAAAGACGCATGGGTGTGTGGGGTGACGCGGGCAATGTGGGCAGGTTGAAGATTCATCTGAAGGCTTATGCCATCACCCGTGGCGAGGATGACAGTCTGGCTTTGGCTGCAGGTTTTGAGCTGGCACCGCAGAAGCTAGCTATTGTGGATGCCAGTCCGGTTCTGGCCTCAGGTCCTGAACTGGCTCGGCGCGACGCCGCTCCAGCGTACGAAGGCGTGGCGGAAGCTGGCGGTTTCGCTGAAACCCAGCCGTTCGGCGATCTGGTAGATCGGCAGGCGGTTTTCGCAGAGCAGCTGTTTGGCCCGTTCGAAGCGCAGTTCGTCCAGCAGGTCCTGATAGCTGCAACCCAGCTCCTTGAGGTGCCTGCGCAGGGTGCGGGGCGAGCAGTTCATCTGTTCGGCCAGGCCTTCCAGGCCGGGGGCGGCGTCCAGTTGCGCAGCGAGCAGTTGGCGGATTCGCCCGAGCCAGGCCTGGCGTCCGGTGAATTCGGTGTTCTGCCTGCGGCAACGTTCGGCCATGGCGTGATGGGTGATGGGATCGGCCAGCGGCAGGGGCTGGTCGAGCCAGTGACGGTCGAAGGCGAAGGCATTGTCGAGGCTGTCGAAACGCACCGGACAATCGAACACGGTCCTGTAGCGCGCCTGGTAATCGGGCGCCGGGTGTTCGAAGCGCGCCGCGCTCAGGGGCAGCGCCCGGCCGAGCAGGTCATTGCAGATGACCCTCAGCGAGACCATGCAGAACTCGGCGTTGAACGCCGCCAGGGCCGGATTTTCCCGGTAGTCACGGGCGCAGAGCCAGGTGCGCTCGCCATCGTCTTCCAGGCTCAGTTCGAAGAGTGTTCCCAATAGCGCCGGATAGCGCAGGGCCAGGCGTAAAGCGTCACCTAAGGTGGCACTGGTGAGTAGGGCATAGCCGAGCAGGCCGTAGGACGAAACATGCATGCGCAGGCCCAGTTCCAGGCCAATGTCGCGCTTGAGGGCCACGGCGTTGGCACACACCTGCATTTCTTGGTTGGTGGTGATGCGCGTGTCCGCCCGGCTCAGGTCCGCCGCGCTGATGCCGCTGCCGGCCAGCAAGGTGTTATCGGCCAGCCCTTCGCCTTTAAAGGTGCTGAGCACCAGGGAGACGGCGTTGAGGGTGGTGAGGTGGGAATGAAGCATGTTCGTTTCCAGCCTTTGGGAGGCTGGAAGTGGAGCAAGTTGTGTGCCGAGTGAAGATCGCCCGGTGCGCGTAACCCCTGTGGGAGCGAGCCTGTTCGCGATAGCGGTGGAACATTCAACATAGATGCTGAATGAAAGTCAGCCATCGCGAGCAGGCTCGCTCCCACAGGTTTTGTAGGGCGTCAGATCAGCTCACCACACAAATCCAGCTCAACCAACCGCCGAACCTCATCCACCGGCAGCCCGGCGCCGATCAACGCCTGCAACTTGCCGAACGCGGCTTCACGAGTCATCCCGCCGCCGGACAGCACGCCGACCCCGCGCAAACGGCTGCCGGCCTCGTAGACGTCCAGCTCCACGCCGCCCTCATGGCACTGCGTCACCGCAACCACCACCACGCCGCTGTCCCGTGCCCGCGCCAGGCTGGCGAGGAAGGCCGGATTGTCGCTCGGACCGGTGCCGCTGCCGTAGCACTCCAACACCAGGCCTTGGATGCCGCTGCCCAGCAGACCGTCGAGGATCTCGGCGCTGATGCCGGGGAACAGCGGCAGCGCGGCGATATTCGCCAGTTGCTTGGGTTGGTCGTAATTCAACTGCGTTGGCAAGGATGTAGCTTTCACGCCGCCGCCCTGGCGCTCCAGGCGCTTGAACGGATGACGACCGAAGCTGCGTACTTTCGCACAACGGGTTGGCGCCAGCAGCTCGCCGTGGAAGTACAGGTGCACCCCTGGCGCCAGGCCTTGGCCGAGGGCGACCAGCGCGCCGCTGAGGTTTTCCCAGGCATCGCTGTCGGTCACGCCGGCCGGCAGCATGGAACCGGTGAAGCACACCCGTGCATGCAGGCCCAGCAGTTGGAAGCTCATGGCCGCTGCGCTGTAGGCCAGGGTGTCGGTGCCGTGCAGGATCAGCACGCTGTCGCAGCCCTGCACGTCCACGGCATCGACCACCGCTTCGCGCAGTTGCTGCCAGTAGGCCGGCGTCATGTTGGCGCTGTCGATCAGCGGCGACATTTCCCGGAAGCGCCATTGCGGGATGACAAGTTCAGGCTGGCTGTGCAGGTAGTCGCGCATCCGCGCTTCGAAGCCGGACGCCGGGGCCAGGCCGTGGGCGCTGGCCTGCATGCCGATGGTGCCGCCGGTGTAGAGCACCATGACGTGCTGGGCGGCAGGGTAAGAGGCGGAATTCATTGATGGGTCTCCTGGACGAATGCACCTTGCGCCGCAGCATGCCTGCGTGCGCAAGGTGTGTCACGTCGAGTGGCAGGACGCCACTCGTTGCGGTCTGTCGCGGCGGGTGGCGGGGAGCCATCCGCCAGGGCGATCAGCGTTGCGTGGCAGGCGTGCCCTGGGCTGCGCCTTGCTCGCGTGGAGCCGATTGGCTTGGGCTGGTCGGCCAGGCCTTCAGGTCCAGGTCCAGATCGGTGAATTTGCTGTAGTCGAACACTGGTTGCTTGACGCCGGCGCGGCGCTGCTCGTCGTAGTCGCGCATCACGCGCAGGCCGACCTTGAACAACATGGCCAGGGCCATCAAGTTGACGAAGGCCAGGCAGGTCATGGTGATGTCGGCGAAGGCGAACACGGTCGAAAGATCCTGCATCGAACCCCATACCACCAGCGCCAGAACCAGGCCGCGGAAAACCATCAGCACGACGCGGTTGCGGCTGAGGAACTGCAGGCTGTTCTCGCCCAGGTAGTAGTTGTAGAGGATGCAGGTGAAGACGAACAGTGACAGCGCGACGCTGACGAACACGCGGCCCCAGTCACCGACCACGGCGGCCAGCGAGTTCTGGGTCAGGACGATGCCGTCACCTTCGAAGCCCGGGGTGTAGAAGCCCGACAGCAGGATCAGCAGCGCGGTGCAGGTGCAGATCACGAAGGTGTCGAGGAACACGCTGAAGGCCTGGACCACGCCCTGGGCGCCCGGGTGCTTCACGGCGGCCACGGCGGCGACGTTCGGCGCACTGCCCAGGCCTGCTTCGTTGGCGAACACGCCACGCTTCACGCCCATCACGATGGCGCTGCCGAGCAGGCCGCCGAAGGCTGGGTCGAGGCCGAAGGCGCTCTTGAAGATGGTTTCCAGCATGGCTGGCACGTGTTCGATCTGGGTGCCGATCACGTACAGGGTCACGCCGATATAGGCCAGGGTCTTGATCGGTACCAGCAGGTCGGACACCGCGGCGATGCGTTTGATGCCGCCGATGAAGGTGATGGCCAGCAGCACCGCCAGGACGATACCGGTGTGGCGTGGGTCGAAGGCAAAGGCGTTCTGCAGCGAGTGGGTCACGGTGTAGGACTGCAGGCCGATGAAGGCGAAGCCGTAGGTGACCAGCAGCAGGATGGAGAACACCACCGCCATGCCTTTCAGCTTCAGGCCGTGCTGGATGTAGTAGGCCGGACCCCCACGGTACAGGCCGTCGCCGTCGGCGCGCTTGTAGACCTGGGCCAGGGTGCATTCGAAGAAGCTGCTGGACATGCCCACCAGTGCGGTGACCCACATCCAGAACACGGCGCCCGGGCCGCCGAGGGTCACGGCGATGCCGACACCGGCGATGTTACCGGCGCCGACGCGACCGGCGAGGCTCAGCATCAGGGCCTGGAACGAGCTCAGCTGGCCTGCCTGGCCGTGAAGGGACTCTTTGAAGACACTGAACATGTGGCCGAAATGGCGGAACTGGACGAAGCGCGAGCGGATCGTGAAGTAGCTACCGAGTCCCACAATAAGCAGGATCAGCACTTTCCCTGAGAGGAAGTCGTTGATGACTTCGAGCATGAGTATTCCTCGCTGTTTTTTGTTTAAGCAAATACTGGCCATTTGGAAACATCGCGTTACATCGGTCGGCGTGCGACACGACAGGCGAGGCGATGTTTCGTCCCGGTCCACTTCGCGGGTTTGTTATTAGTTCGGGTTTCGCATGTGTTGGGGTCTCGCTACCGACGACCGCTCCATGCGAAGAGGGGCGGCACTATACCTATCAGTGCGGCGCCCGTCTGCACGGTTGTGGTGCGTCCGACGAAACGGACCCTTCTTTTATCTGGCCTCTCGGTCAGATTCTTGTGGGCTCGAGCCTGCTCACAATGGCTGGCGACGCGGTTTGTTGAAGCGGCAGCGCGTCATCGTTTATTGCGAGAAGTTTCGTTCCTACAGGTTCGGTCATCCTCTTGCTTTGCAGCGATCAATTAAAAAAAGGGCTTGGGGAAGATCCCCAAGCCCTCAAAAGGTGAGAGGTGTCTAGTCCCTCGACCTGGTGAGCGTTAGGCTTTGTACGCAAAGTGCCTGCGCGACGATCATGCTGCGTTGAAAACAGGCTCGGAATGCTCATTGACAGCCAGTCAACTCCGCTTCCTCGCCTGTTTTCGCCTTGCCTGATCGCCGCTCGGCGACTTTTCGTACAAACCCTAGTGGCATCGATCACGCTTTGAGCGGGACCAGACGCGGAGCAATCATGTTTTCGGGGCGCAGGATGTCGTCGAGCATGGCGTCGTCGAGCAAGCCTTCTTCGCGCACCAGCTCCAGCACGCCGCGGCCGCTTTCCAGGGCAACACGGGCGATGCGGGTGGCGTTTTCATAGCCGATGTACGGGTTCAGGGCGGTGACCAGGCCGATCGAGTGCTCGACCAGTTCGCGGCAGCGCGCTTCGTTGGCGGTGATGCCGACGATGCAGTGCTCGCGCAGCATGTCCATGGCCCGTTGCAGCAGGCGGATCGAGTCGAAGATCTTGAAGGCGATCAGCGGCTCCATCACGTTCAGTTGCAGCTGGCCGCCTTCGGCCGCCATGGTCAGGGCCAGGTCGTTGCCGATGATCTGGAATGCCACCTGGTTGACCGCTTCCGGGATCACCGGGTTGACCTTGCCTGGCATGATCGAGCTGCCTGGCTGGCGAGCCGGCAGGTTGATCTCGTTGATGCCGGTGCGCGGGCCGCTGGACAGCAGGCGCAGGTCGTTGCAGATCTTCGACAGCTTGACCGCGGTGCGCTTGAGCATGCCGGAGAACAGCACGAAGGCGCCCA